>Ga0265292_1000161_pt1 | contig 124802 bp, 119 predicted proteins | sample Munlanlewell296A_FD_189080 | JGI IMG/M metagenome (GOLD analysis project Ga0265292, IMG submission 189080) | Leachate microbial communities from a municipal landfill in Southern Ontario, Canada - Leachate well 296A | ecosystem: Engineered > Solid waste > Landfill > Unclassified | place... | reverse complement strand
AAGAAGATTGTAGCTGCATCGATCGTATTGGTGTAAGACCGATTCGGCGGCATTAGCTTCTTCCTCTGTTAACTCTTCCTCATCGCCATCAATAGCTGCGGCTATTTCGAATAAATTATCCGCTTCATCGCGGGATGAATAAATAGGGTAATCCCAGCATTGAGCGAGAACCTTGTTATAGATTGGATAAGCGCCACCATTAATTTGCATTGGCTATGTTTGATCCTTATATTATATTCTTCAAAAACTCAAGATAATTTCAAATTTTCCTTGACCATTTTAAGCGTGCTCTGCTACAATGCCCACAGCATAACAGATTGAAAGGCAGGTGAAATAAATGAATAAACAAGAATTAACCAGCTCGATTTCCAAATCAACCAAAATGCCCAAGTCCCAAATATCTTCCGTGCTTGATTCCTGCTTTAGTGAAATTGAAAAATCATTAAAGAAAGGTCAGGCGGTTCGTTTGGTGGGTTTTGGTACCTGGAAAAAGGTGAAACGCAAGGCTCGCGCCGGACGCAATCCACAAACCGGAGCCAAGCTTACCATTAAGGCTCGCAATGTTGCCCGTTTTTCAATGGGACAACACCTTTTTGACCAAATTAACTAAGGAATCTTTGCCCCCGTTTTTTATAAGGGTAACTTTATTAAAAGCGGGGGTTTTTGTTTGACAAGCATACCTCAAATGCTACAATTCCAAACGACGGGAAAGTGTATAGGGGGATCTTATGAAAACGAAGTGGAAGATACTAGGTTTGATCTGCGTATTAACGGCAGGCTTTATGCTTTTTGGCTGCAGCTCGGTCTCAACCGGGACAACTACGACGACTAGTGCTACTACTTCTACTTCAGGCACAGCAACTACTACGACAACAAATACTTCCAGTACAACTTCCCCTCCTTTGCAGGATTATGGAATGATAATTGGATCTGTCAAAAACTCTAGTGGTGTTGCGATTAGCAGTGTAACTGTTACAGCCAATGCTTCCAGCGGGGCGACGAACAGTGAAGGTTGGTTTAGTCTGGCAAACCTTCCCGCTTCAACCAGAGAAGTAGTCACCTATAGTAAAACTGGTTATATTTCTGTTCAAAAATTATATTCGGTTGCTACCGGTGAAGCGACCTATGCTGAGGTGGTTTTGAATGCTGTCAACAGCGCGCAAACTATTACTGCTACTACTGGCGGTACTGTAACGGATGTTGGGGTTACTAATTTGTCGGCCAGTGTAACCATTGCAGCTAATTCGGTGGTCGATTCGTTGGGGAATTTGTATGCCGGAACGGTTAGCGTTACTCTTACTCCCCAAGATCCTACAGTTAGCCTTGAAGCCTTTCCGGGTATTTTTGAAGGGACAGATTTGAGCGGCGAAACGGTTGCTTTTCAATCTTTTGGTTTTCTTAATGTTAGTCTTGCCGATGCCAGCGGCAATGCGTTAAATATCGCATCTGGCAGTTCAATGCAAATGAGCATGCAGGTAACCGCCGAGTTAACCGCATCAGCCGAGGCCACCATTCCGCTCTGGTATTTTGATACTGCAACTTCTACCTGGATTCAAACCGGTATTGCAACATACGATGCAACTTCGCAAAGTTATGTGGCAAATGTTGCCTGGCCACTAGCGGCAGCGAGTAGTGCTTATGCTGTTCCAATTATTGTTTTCCCTACGGCATGGAATTTTGATAAACCATTTAATATTGCTTATATAACCGGTAGAGTGCTTGATTCTTCTGGTACAGTGGTACAAAATGCTGAAGTTGTTTGTCAGGGAACTGGTTTTAGATCTTCGAATTACACTAGCTCCGACGGCACATTTAGGGTTAGAGTGCCTGCCGGATTATCTTTTGATTATTACGCCCAAAAATCCAATCAACAAAGCACCTCTCAGATCATTTCCTCTGTCCTATCGGTTGGGGAAGAAAGAGCGGTGGGAGATATTACAATTCCAAATGCGGCTCAAATTTCCGTTACTTTATCTTGGGGAGCAGATCCAAGAGATTTAGATTCTCATCTCACCATTCCCGGATCGGTTGAGGGGCACTCCCGCTATCATTTGTATTATGCAAATCGATCCTACACCGCTTCTTCTTCTTGGCCGAATGTTTCTTTGGATACCGATGATATGGACGGATACGGCCCAGAAGTGGTATCGATCTATCGGCTATATCCCGGAGTATATCGCTACTGTGTGCACGATTACGCTGGCAATAGCGATATTTCTAATTCTAGCGCCAGTGTCAATTTGATTGTTTCAAGCGGTTCTTCCTCTGGTATCTATAACTTTACTCCGCCGACCGGAGCAGTTGGCGTTAACGATGTTTGGAGGGTTTTTGATGTTACTGTGAATGCGAGCGGGAATATAACAGCAGTTTCTTCAGTAAATGATTATCTCTATGGGATTTCTTCTTCAGATCATAATTATTATAGTCCGGATTTCGCGACCACTGAGGCGGGTACGATTAGCGGTTATGGACTAATACATACAAAATAATAAGATAGAAATGTTAGCTTAAGCTTAAGACGGCTTTGAGTAATCAAGGTCGTCTTTTTTTTCGACAGGGGTAGCGTCAAAAATTCGACGTTTTCTGCTTCCTCCCTCTTCGTTTCTCTCTAAACGGCCTGGCAATAAAATTGCTTGTATTGGCTCGTTATGGGCTATGAAAGTTATGAACTAGGAGTTAAGGGAGAGGACGCTGCGGAGATTTTCCTCAAGCAACAAGGTTTTGAAATAGTTGAACGCAATTTTCACTCCCAACAAGGCGAAATCGATATTATTGCCAGCGATAAAAACTTCTTGGTCTTTGTTGAAGTTAAAAATTATTCAAGTCGCAGTTTTGGTTCTCCCGCATCGGTAGTTAGAAAAAATAAAAAGCAAAGTATCATCCACGCTGCTCGTTATTTCATCTATAAGAACCGTATCAAAAATACAAATTGTCGTTTTGATGTTGTCACTTTATACAGGAAGCAAGACGGGTCGAGAGTTATAGAGCATTTCAGGGACGCGTTTAAGGTGAATTAAATGTTAGTAAAAATTATGTCGGCGGCGATTTTGGGGCTGGAGGCTTATCCGATTGAAGTTGAAGTAAATTCGCAAAAAGGCTTACCGGGGCAATCAATTGTTGGTTTGCCTGACGCTTCTGTTAAAGAATCCCGCGACCGGGTAAAGGCAGCAATAGTAAATTCGAGTTATGAAGAGCCTCCCGGATACTTTACGATAAATTTAGCCCCTGCTGATACCCGCAAAGAAGGTCCGCTTTACGATTTGCCGATTGCTTTGGGGATGCTTTTAGTTTCTGAGCAGGTAAGCGGGAAAAGACTTAACGGACAGGTTATTTTGGGAGAGCTTTCTTTGGATGGAACCGTTAAACCGGTTAACGGTATTTTGCCGATCTGTTTATCAATGCGTGATTTAGGCAAGAAACAGATAATCGTTGCGAAGGATAATGCCGATGAGGCAGCTTTAGTTGAGGGAATAGACGTCTTGCCGGTTAATTCTTTAACAGAGGCCATTGCTTTTGTTTCGGGGAAACAAGCTATTGTTCCTCATAAGATAAATATTAAGGCCCTTTTTGATAGGGAGGAAGAATTTGGTTTTGATTTTGCAGATGTTAAGGGGCAGGGGCACGTTAAACGGGCGCTGGAAGTGGCGGCAGCGGGAGGACACAATGTTTTAATGGTTGGATCCCCGGGCTCAGGGAAAACCATGTTGGCGCGCCGCCTGCCCACTATCCTGCCGCCCCTGGCTATCGTAGAAGCTTTAGAGGTTACCAAGCTTTATTCGGTAACCGGTCTATTGTCTGGCAAAAAATCATTAGTGACAGCGCGGCCGTTCCGCTCTCCCCATCACACCACATCTGATATTGGCATAATTGGGGGAGGGCGGATCCCGCGGCCGGGAGAAGTTTCTCTGGCACACTTAGGCGTTTTGTTTTTAGACGAATTCCCTGAGTTTGACCGCAAGGTTTTAGAAGTTTTGCGCCAACCGCTGGAAGATGGAAAGGTTACTATTTCTCGTGCCCATTCAACCCTTACTTATCCCGCCCAATTTATGCTTCTGGCGGCAATGAATCCTTGTCCGTGCGGAAGGCTTTATGACCCGCAAACTAGTTGTACTTGTACTCCTTTTCAAATCCAGCAGTATTGGCGGAAATTGTCTGGCCCATTGCTGGATCGAATTGATATTCAGCTAGAGGTCCCCAGACTAAAACCAGATGAGCTCTCTGTCTTGCCGGAGGGAGAATCATCAAAAACAATTCGCGAGCGAGTGATAAATGCTCGGCAAATTCAACAAGCCAGGTATAGCGGAACCAAGGTTTTTTCCAACGCCCGCATGACCCCTAAACAAATCAAAGAATATTGTGTTTTGGATACGGAGGCTGAAGCACTTTTAAAATCTGCCATTGTTTATCTCAAATTGAGCGGTCGAGCCTATGACAAGGTTCTAAAAGTGGCTAGGACGATTGCGGATCTGGAGGGAAGCGAACCAATCAAAGCACAACATATTGCCGAATCCACTCAATATCGCACTTTGGATAAAGGAGGAGAAAGAAATGTATAGGGTGGTTTACCAGTTGCCATTCAACTGCATCCGCGAAATCTACATGCGTTCGGATGAGTTGCAGGCCTGGTTGCGCTGGAATTGGCTCAAAGAGCGAATTATCAGCTACGAAAAGATTTTATAAGGAAAGGAGGTGATAAGGATGGATACAGTCGAAAAGAAAAGCAAAGACCTGTTTAATCGCATGGTCAAAGCGGGAAGGAGAACTTATTTTATCGCGGTAAGAGAAGCAAAAAATAGTCAAAAGTATATTACGATTACCGAGAGCAAATTAGTAGATAAAGATAAGTTTGATCGCTTTAGCATTATGGTTTTTCAAGACAAAGTCAGCGATTTCGTTGATGCGCTTGAGGCCGCTTGCGAGGTGGTAGCATAGCTTGGAAACGGCGCCCCTTTGGTTCCCTCGCCAAGGGGGCGTCGAAGCTTATAATTTAATCTTTTCGCTGTGGGAGATCTTGTTGACCACCAAACCAGAAAGTAGTTTGGGATAGAAAAAGGTTGATTTGTGGGGCATTTTTTCCAGTTTGCTGGCGATGGCAGTTATTTCAGCTAGTTTGGTTGGATTAAGTAAAAAGGCTAACTGGAAGCCTTTTTCATCTACCATTTTAACCGCTTCCTCCGCGTTTTGAGTATAAGTTACTTTTTCGGCGGTTTGTTGGGCCATGCCAAGGACGCGATCGAAAATAGTGTAATGCAAAATAGTTACATCTAGTTTTTTCCAGGCTTTGGTTTTATCTTCTTCCACCATTTCCTCGATAGAATCCTCGTTTTTTAAGGTAAGCAGGTAAAAATGGTGGTTGCCGGCATACATCCCGAAAACATGTTTCGATTCGCCCCCTTTTTCCATAAGATGGAGCAGTTTTTTTAAGGTGGCGGGAGCAGTTTTTTTGGTGGCTTTTAGTTCTTCAATCTCATAGTTTTGTGATAAATCAATCTTAAGCCGCTCAATATCAAAAAAGGAGAGTTGATTTAAAACCCGATGGATGGGCAGGACAATTAATCCCTTATCTTCAATGCTATTAAAATAAACCATCATATGGTTGTATGATTCTTCTTCGGAAAATTTGGTGTTTTTGCCTTTTAATTCGTTTTTAAAGCGACAAGCAGCTTCGTAGCGATGATGGCCGTCAGCAATGAACACGGGCTTATCTCTCATTTCTTTAGCTATCTTATTGATGGCAGCTTTTTGGTCAACTTTCCACAATCGATGGACAGTGCGCACTTTGTCAGTAACTTCGATAACTGGTTTTCGTTTGGTTAGTTTTTTTAGCATTTTTTGTAGTCGCTCTTTCTCGTCATTATAGAGCGCAAAAATGGATTCTAAGTTGCAATAAGTTGATCGCATCAGTTGAAGTCGATCGAGCTTAGCTTTTGGATAGGTATCTTCATGGGGAAAAACTTTTCCCTTCCCCATATCTTCGAGGCGCAGGAGGCTGATAAAGCCTAGGCGTGAATAGCGATGTCCGCCCACGGAAAATATTTGTTCATATATATAGATTGCCGGTCTCTTGTCTTGTAATAATATTTCGTGGCGGAGCCAGCCGTCCAAAAAGGCAGCTGCTCGGACGTATTTGTTGTTATATTGGCTGTCATCCGGAAATTCTTTGCCCAAAATTAAGCGGATAAAATTAAAATCATGGCTATTATATAATTCATCTTGTTCTTCGGGGCTAATAACGTCATAGGGCGGGGCAAACAAATTGGTCAGTTTTTTAAGCTTGGCCTTATTATAAAGGATGCCTTTAAAAGGAAAAACCTTAACCATTGCTTGGATACTCTAGCATAGTTGGATTATTTTTTCCATGCATGATAATTTCTAATATTCTTTCCAGATCATCTTTAGAAAAGTATTCGATTTCTATCCGTCCGCGCTCCGTCCCTCCTAAAACTTTTACTTTGGTGCCAAAATAGGTGGTTAGTTTTTCCACCACAGCATTTAGTTCAGTATTTTGGGTGAAGGCTCGTTTACGTCCGCCTTTAGCCTTGGGTTGTTCTCCCTCTTTCCCCCCGCAAACCAAAACTTCTACATCGCGGACGCTCAAATTATGCTGCACTATCTGTTTCCAGGCTTCAATTTGTTTTTCGGCCTCAGCAATTGAGAGGAGGGCCCTGGCATGGCCGGTAGAAATTTCGCCTTTGCGTAAACTGTGTTTAATCTTGTCGGGAAGAGATAAAATGCGGAGCATGTTGGCAACGGTGGAGCGATTTTTGCCCACTTTTTGGGCAACGTCGTCTTGAGTGAGTGAAAAATCTTTAATAAGATGTTCATAACCTTCGGCTTCATCCATCGGATTGAGGTCTTCCCGCTGCAAATTTTCGATCAAAGCCAGTTCTAGGGATTGGAGATCACTAAATTCTTTCACAATCGCTGGCATGCTGGTTAATCCGGCTATTTTAGCTGCGCGGAAACGTCTCTCTCCGGCCACAATTTCATATTTACCCGCGCGCATGCGAGTAATAATTGGTTCAATAATGCCTTGTTCTTTAATTGAATTAGCTAAATCTTCTAGAGCCTCAGAATTAAATTCGGTGCGGGGCTGACGGGGGTTGGGAAGAATCTTTTCAATGTCGATATTAACGATTGTCCGGCCGCCAGTAAATACCGAACCTTGCGGGATCAAAGCTCCTAAGCCTTTGCCTAATCCTCTTTTGTTACTAGATATGACCATCGTCAAGCACCTCCCGGCATAAATTTTCGTAAGCTTCGGCCCCTTTAGAGCCGGGATCATAAAAAATAATTGGTTGGCCAAAGCTAGGGGCTTCGGCTAAGCGAATGTTACGGGGAATTACCGTCTTAAATACCTTATTGCCAAAATACTTACGGGCTTCTTCTGCTACTTGGGCAGAGAGAAGGGTGCGGGGATCAAACATGGTTAAAATGATCCCGCGGATTTTAAGAGTGGGATTTAGACTCTCGCGAATCAGTTCCAAGGTATGGGTAAGCTGGCTGATTCCTTCCAAGGCATAGTATTCGCATTGGATCGGGATTAAGACTTCATCCACGGCAGCTAAAGCATTTACCGTTAACAAGGATAATGATGGCGGACAGTCGATAAGAATAATATCGTAATTTTGGCGGACGGTATTGAGTGCTTCTTTGAATCGGGTCTCCCGATTTTCTATGGGGACTAACTCTACTTCGGCCCCAGCCAGTTTTGGGGTAGAGGGCAGAACATCCAGATTGGCAATTGGGCTGCTGATAATAATTTCTTGGATAGGAAAGCCTTCAATTAAAACATCGTAGAGACAATGCTCAATTTGGCTGCGGTCAATCCCAACCCCCACAGTGGCATTGCTTTGCGGATCATTATCCACCAATAAAACTTTTTTGCCGAAGGTTGCCAGGTAGGCTGCTAGATTGACTGTGGTAGTGGTTTTGCCGACTCCACCTTTTTGGTTTACAACTGCGTAAGCTACCGTCATGACGCGTTCAGTATAGCACAACCAAAATCGTTTGACGAGGCAGGGGTTTTATGCCAAAATAAGCCCACGGAGGAAAGTCATTATGGCAAACCCGGTTGTGATGGTGGTAGATGATGAGGTGGATGTCGCCAACTCGATCGCGAATATCATAAAGGACACCAGCCAGTACGAAGTAATCACCGCTTATTCTGCTAAGGAAGCCCTCGAAAATCTTACCAAAAATAAAGTTTTGTTTGGTTTGGGTGGGAACAAAATTCGTTTTATTTTTCTGGATATTAAAATGCCCGAGATGGACGGTTTATCTTTCCTGGAAAAGATTCGCCATGAATTTGGTGAAACAATTGGGGTCAGCATGCTGACTGCTTGGGAAGATGCCGAAAAATGGGAAAAAGCTACCAGTGGATTTGTGGTTAATTATATTCGGAAACCGTTTAAATCCGAAGATTTACTTAAAACGCTTAACCAATTTTTCTCGGGCGGTCAGGACCAGATGGTGCTCAAAACTTTTGAGCGCCACATTGCTAAGAAAGATGAGTTTGGCGACAAAAGCTAAAAAGTTATCCTGAAGGTTGTCCCTTTTCCTACTGCGCTGATAACCTTAATGTCCCCCCCATGTTCCCGAATGATTCGATAAGCAATTGATAGGCCTAGACCTGTGCCTTCGTGGCGGGTGGAGAAGAAGGGGTCAAAAATTTTCTCTTGGATTTCGGGTGCAATCCCTGGCCCGTTATCAGAGATCTCGATAATTACGTTGTCTTTTTCTCCCATCGTTTTTATGTTGATTGCTCCGCCATTTGGCATAACCTGTACCGCGTTTTGGATTATATTGATGAAAACTTCCTGCAGTTGTTCAGGATCGCCCTGAATGGCAGGGAGATTATTTAGTTCCTTGGTGATAGTTATATTATGCGTTGGGATGAACGGAAGGATAGCTTCGAGTTGTTCATTTAAATTAATCGAAATGTGTTGTTTGTCTTTTTGGCGGGCAAGTCCGAGCATACGATCGACGATTTTTTCGATTCGGGCGATATTGCGGATGGCCAGGTCTTGAAAATTCTTTAAAAATTCGGCATCCCGGGGTTGGGTGGTGAGGCGCTCGGTCTCAGCGCGGATGGCGGTGAGTGGATTTCTGATCTCATGGGTTACTCCGGCAGTCAGGGTTCCGATGGAAGCTAATCTTTGGGAGCGTTCAAGCTGCCTTTCTTTTTCTTCCAAATCGGCGGCGATTTTTTCATAGGTGCGGGTATGATCAAGCGCTACGGCGGCCTGATTTGCTAGCGTTTGCAGTAAACGTTCGTCGTCTTCGGTATAGGCATCTTCAGAAAGCTTGGGGCCTAAGACAAAAATGGCGATCAAACGATTTTCTAAAAGACAGGGAACAACCATGGAGGCTTTTAATTTTTTTGTCTCATGAATACTTTCTCGATTAGCAACTAGTTCATTTATGATGGGGTCGTCGAAATTAATCGGTTCGCAATTTTCTATTGGGAGGTGAGTGGTCTTATCATAAGCCAAGTAGCGTTTTGATACTTTTTCAATATCGGAAAAGTATTCGGGTAAATAAACTCGCGGATTAGAAATTTCGACCACGTCTGAAAAAGTTTTATAAAGAACGTTTAAAATGTCAGGAAAAGATAGTTTTTCGACGACGTGAGAGCTGGCTTCAGATAAAGCTTTGTAGTAATTGTATTTGCCTTGCAAGAAAAACTTGTCGGCCGAAGTTTGAAAAAAGATGCGGACTGAGTGTTGGGTTAATCCGATAAATCCGCCATAAAAAAGAGTGAGGGTAATGATGGGAAAATCAATTTCTTTGGAAACATAGGCGCGATAAGCCATGATTATGGCCAGATAAAGCGTGCCATGGGTAATAATGGTTAAGACCTCGGCGACTGTACGGCTGACCACTACCGAAATATCCATCAGACGGGATTTGGTAATGGAGTAAGAAATAAAACCAACGGTAATAATGGTGGCAAATGGGCCGTAGCTGGCTAATAAAGTATACCCAATCAATGGCAGGAATAAATTGGTAACGACTGGAAAGGAAAACCCTAGAAAAAATCCCCAAAAAACGTAAGTGATTTGCCGGCGGTTGAGGCCTTCGTAGGCATTAAACTTTTCAGTAAGGCGTTGGAAGGCAAAAACAATAAAACCAATAAAATAGAAGACAAAAAGCAAAAAGGCATCCCCCGGGACAAAGCTCGGACGTCCATCTAAGATAGCCACATTTTTAACGATGATTTCGGTAAATGAAAGTAGGACAAAAAAGGCAGTGACACAAACCCAGGCGATAAGCTGGTAGCGTTTTGGAGCATCATCTTCTAATGGAAAGACGGTGAAAAAGTATAAAAAGGGGATTGGCAGGATGGCCAGGAGAACATATGAGCTACGGCACCAAAATAAGGCTTCGGAAGAAAGAGTAGACTTATCAAATAACAGAATAGCAATTGCCCATAAAGCGGTAATAAGGGCGGTGGAGGCATAAGACAAGTTGATTCTGTTGCGATGATCTTTCAGTAGGACAAATGTTCCCAGAAATAAATTGCCCAGCACCGCATAAAAAGGTAAAAGATACTTGGCTTCCTGGGTCAGCAGGATGACAACCGAGCCAATGATGGCCAGAGTGATAAGAAAAAGTAATTGAATTAGAAAATCCCCTATTTAATCCGTTAGCTACGGACTAATTATAGAAGATTAAAAGGCAATCCGTCAATTATTGCCTTTGTATTTATAGTTTTAGATAGGGAGTTCTTCTCTGTAAGGAAAACGTTCCTTCGGTTAGTATGTTGGGTTGGCCAGGAATATGGAAAGCTCCCCGATTTTTATCAAGTTGTAATACAGAATTGTTTGGCCAAAGATGTTGTATCTCTCTTAACATATCTGGTAATGCAGATAATTCTGCGTCAGTAGTTGGGAAAGCCCAGCTAAAACGAGTAGAATGAAAGTGCTGGTCGCCTTCCAGTGCCGCACAACCTGCTTTCCCTAAAGCAGCATGAAGTTCAGCATGCTTATTAGCTAAGCCTATATCAATTCCTAATAGGTGATATATAAATGTGTGAGCGCAAAACTGTCCAACCCTTGAATCAACACCATAAAACGCCTGCAGTGCATAACCAATAAATCCAGGAGCAATAAAATCGGTGCCTTCTAAATTCTGTAGCCGGAAACTTACTACAGGCCCTCTTGGGAAGGCAGATAAATCTTGCCCGCCAAGAACTTGTAGTCCCTCCACTGAAAGGAGTTTTGGCCAAAATGTGGTTAATAGTTGCCTTTCTCGCTCGGCAATATTTTCTAAGCCAACTTCCATTAATAAGGATAACGCCTTTGCAAATCCAATTTGAGCGATAAAAGCTGGAGTTCCTGCTTCGCAGTTGTGGGGTGGTTTGCTGTAAAAAATCTTTTCTGAAGTTACTCCAGAGACTTCTCCTCCTCCTGGATTAAGAGCTGGTCCGATAAATAATTCCATTGGCCCGATAACTGCCCCACTACCAGTTGGCCCATATAATTTATGCCCAGAGATTGCCACATAAACTTCGCCAGGCAATTCTGTTAGATTAATTGGAATATTGGATCCCCCTTGAGCATGGTCAATAAATACAGTGACATCATACATGTCTGCTAGTGCACAGATTTCTTTGATTGGATTTTTAATTCCGGTCACATTGGATTCAGACTCAATACACAAAATCACTTTGGTCCCTAATTTTTTTGCGGAAATGAGTTCATCTTCTAGGCTATTTAGGTCATATGATCCATCGGGTTTTAATCTAAAAAAGTGAAAATGGCCAGTTTCCCTAGCTGGCAATTGAGTGGAATGATGTGCCGCCAAAGATACAACAAAGTGTAAATTTGGATTATTTGCTACTGCTTTACGAACCAATAAATTCATGGCGGCAGTGGTATTTTCAACGAAGACAACCACATCTCTATCTCTATTGTAACCAACAAAACGACCAACGATATCTCTTGCTTCTTCAAGGGCTTGGCTCATGACCTCAGCGTCGGGACCTGCACTTCTTCCTACATTTTCTCTTAATAGTTCAAGATGAGTGGTAGTGTCTAGAACTGGGAGTATAGTTGGTTTCGTGGCTGCATAATTCATTTTAATATGAGGGACTAACCCTGTTGGTGTCCCAGTGTGTGGATCAAAAACCATAACTTGGCGGCTTGATCCAGGGATTAGATGGCGTAATTCTTCTACCCCTAGTTTTTTTCCACGAATAAGGGTATCTAAAGCTCTAAGCGTAGGAGCATCAGTCCTTAGCCCGTACAAGTTAGCCATTCTTCGGGCCTGAAAATAAGTAATTTGCATTAATTCTCTCCTTGTATGTTTAATGGAATTCTGTTGGTAATATTCTTTCGTCGGTTTGTTTTGAAAATTTCACTCCATTTTTGAAAAAATTAGGATGGTTATAAGCTGCAGACTTTACAAGGCTGAGTTGTGGAAGGGAGCGGCCCCCGAATTTGTTCAATAGCCATTTGAGCTGCTAATGGAGAATACAGGGAGATTTTCCCAGCAGATTCGAAACATTTGGACTCAAATGATTCAAGGAGCGCTAATGCATCTCTTTGAAATTCGGGATGGCTGAGGACATATTGCATGGCGGCTTGCCGCAATTTATTCCCTCTTTGAGTAATTATGTTGTTATGAGGGAAAAAGATCTCAAGGAGAGTTAATTTTATAATATATTTACAAATTCTCTCAATTGAAACCTTCCCGCTTTGGATCATGCTAATTTTGCCATTGACCCCTCTTAGGGTAGCGGAACCAGAAATTACACGGCTGCAAATTGACATAATGTTTTCCTCTGTTCTATATATCAGCAATAATTGGAGAAAATTTCAAAAAATATGTCCACAATTTATGTTGCATGGGACTAATCCCGTGTTCAATGTCTAAAATAGCTGTATTTACAAGGAAAAATGAGGGGTAGGAGTTTAAGCGGAAATAGTTAATTTCTGCAATTATTTCTTTCTTTCGGTATTTATTCCTAACAAATGATACAGAGGACAATATCCAATAATTCCAGTAATAACCATCCAAAGGGCAGCAAACACTAAGAGAGCAGTCGCAATAATGTGGAGATGAAAGTAAATAGTAAAATAAAGGACGATGGAGCCAACTAAGATTTTAATAAACCGGTCAAAATTATTTTCGTTCTTTTTAATTTCCATTTTGCCTGCCTCCTTGCATTTTGCTAATGCTTTAAGACAGGGGCATTATAACGTATGGGGGGGAGAAAATGCAAGAGGGTAGGGAGAGACGACCAAAGGAAGAAAGAAAATTTAAAACTAGACTAGCTTCTGATAGGGTGTGGTTGATTTTTTTGAACATGAGCGTAAATAACTGCCCAAACTACCTCGCGCATTGCAGCTTCAGAGATTGTTAAATCGTGCAATCCAATATATCTTGATCCAGTCTGAATAACTTGTGTTGCCATTTGACGAATATCATTGTAAGGGAGCTGATTAAAGACTGTTCTGGCTTGCTCAATGTCGGGCATGCCAAAAAACAAATTGAGTAAAGTATAGTCTGGTGCGTACTTGCCAAAATCAAGGATGTCTTCGGGAGTGATGATTACCTTTGGAAGGGGAGGGCGACAAGTACCACCACAGCAACCTGATGGCCTAACATCAACACCAATTAATGAGTCTAATGTGGCATGGGAAAGACACCATCCTTCGCGTTCAGAAATATGCGATTCTTCATCGCCTTCCCTTCTATCAGCCTCTGGGTAGGGAGATCGATTTGGCGCAATTCCTTCAAAAACTGCGGGATCTGGCATGTTGCTGAATGTGCTTAGTTGAGTGCCAGCGCTAACTAGCCATGCAAGGCTTCTGCGTTGCAAGATAGTTTTTGCAGTGGTTGATTCAATTAAGGGGTTGTCATCTCTACGGTCGCGATTTCTGTCTGTTTCTCTAATCTTTATTCTAATATCTATCCAAATTGTTGGCAGATGAATTGGCCGAATTAACATAATGTTCCTCCCTTTCTTTTCCGTTGCTGGGTAGAACATATTATCTTTCCAGCATGATCAAATGTATATTCTCTACCAAATAAATAATTGATGTTTATGATCGATGTTTTACGATAACAGCAATATCCGCTTCAATTATTGCCCAAACAACTTCACGCAAAGCTGTTTCGGAGGCTTTCAATCCCTCTATCTCTGCTCCATGAGTTTTTGGTTTTAGGTACTCTGAAGCCAGCTTCCAAAGATTGGGTAAACTAAGAGCATCAAAGATCGTGCGGGCTTGATCCGTATCTTTGGTTGCCAAAATAAAAGCACTTAATGCATCAGCATCTAAATATGTGCAAAAACTATCAATATCTTGAGGAGCAATTGTGGCTATTGGAGTAACCGAGCAGGAAGCTCCACATCCCTCAACTTCTTTCTTAACCCCAATTAATAATCCCGGGTGAGCATCATAAGATGCCCCCTTTCCACGGTTCTTTTTAATTGAATCGGTGTCACCTTTTCTCCAATCAATTTTAGGTAAAGGGGTACGATTGGGCTGAACGCCTGCTAAAAGTTCATTAGCTTGCAATAGGTTTAATTGTTGGCCAGCGCTAACTAGCCATGCCAGGCTTCGGCGTTCTAATATTGGACGCACAATTTCTGGGGGATTCATCCTTTCACAGCAAGAACGCCCGCAGGCGGAAAAAACATTCCCACTCCGCACTGGAATTCTAACGTTTGTCCAGTTTCTAGGTAACATAATCGGTCTTGTAGTCATGTTATTCTCCTTTGATTTTAAATTTTTGTTTACAAATCTTTATCCGACCATTTGTTGAAAAATTTCAGTATATTATTTTCCTGCTGTCAAAATCCGCCACACTGGTGACGAAATATTATGCAGAAAGGGGGAAATGGCTACTAAAAAGCTTGGTAATAAGATTGCTTAGGAGAGGGTATCCGGTGATCGGGGGATCGGGGAAGGGAGATCAGGGGGTCGGGAGATCTGGGACAAAAGTAGAAAACTTGAGATCACAAATTGTGATGTCAAGATGGAGAGACAAATATGACAAACTTGCTGCCAATAGAAAGGATTGAAAACAAAATTTACTTGATTAGAGGGCTAAAAGTTCTAATCGATTGTGATTTAGCTGGGTTTTATGAGGTTAAAACCTTCAATTTAAATAAGGCGGTGAAAAGGAATATTGAAAGGTTCCCCTCAGACTTTATGTTTCAACTTACAAAAGAAGAATATGCAAACTTGAAATTCCAATTTGGAATATCAAGTCTTTCTACCAATAAGCCTGGTTGGGGAGGTCGTCGATCCCTGCCTTATGCTTTTACGGAAAATGGAGTTGCCATGTTGTCGTCCGTGCTGCAAAGCAAAAGAGCAGTATTTATTAATATACAGATAATGCGGGCTTTTACAAAATTAAGGCAAATATTATCTTCTCACAAGGATTTGGCTCGAAAAGTTGAGGAGCTGGAAAGAAAGCATTCAAAGCACGAAATTGAGATAACGACGGTATTTAAACTATTAAAAAGATTAATGCAGGAACCGGAAAAGCCAAAGAGACCTATTGGGTTTTTAAGGGATAGAGAGTGATGCTGGTATCGTAAAATGCGATACCCCTTAACTTGAGGTCACAAATTGTTACCTCAAAATGGAGATAAGGCTATGACAGACTTAGTGCCAATTGAAAGAGTTGAAAACAAAATATACCTAATTAGAGGGCAGAAGGTGATGCTGGACAGAGATTTAGCGGAGCTTTATGGAGTTTCTACTAGCAGGTTGAATGAACAAGTAAAAAGGAATATTAATCGATTTCCAGGCGACTTCATGATCTCATTAACCAAACAGGAGATTTTGAGCATATCGCAAATTGCGATATCCCTTAACTTGAGGTCACAAATCGTGACCTCTAAGGTTAGAGTAAATGGGCTTCTTGGTGGACGAGGATTAATTTAACAATGCTAAATAGAGAAAAAACATGCAAGATTATCTTATTTTTACTAGGATTGGTCCTTGCCAGCTTATCTTTCCCCTCCAAAACTCTTTGGTTTGGGCCACTAGCTTGGATTGGTTTTGTCCCCTTACTATATGTAACAGAGACGTTGGAGGATAAGAAGGCTTTGCTGGTTAATTGGTTGTTCTTTTTGGGATTATTAATTAGCTTGTTCTGGCTAAATCCCTTTGTGGAAACTCGCCGCTTTTACGAACCAGCTGTTTACCTGCTATTACTATTATTAGCTTTGGTTTATCCTCTCTTATATGCCAGTGTACTGATATTAGCCAAAAGAGTTAGTTCGAAATACAACGCATATCTGCGTCCCTTCCTTTATGCTGGCTTTTGGGTGTCTTTAGAATATCTATTCACCATCTTGCCATTTTGTTTCCCTTTTTCTTTGGCTATTACCCAAACTAAAAGCCCCCTATTCTTGCAACTGGTGCCGTTCTTGGGGATTTATGGGGTCAGCTTTTTGTTGATTAGTTGCAATGTGGCAATCTTTCAATTCCTATTTTATCGCAAACGCGAATTTCTTTTTCCCATTTTAATGATTTTATTTTTGAATACTAGTTATGGTCTTTTCCGGTTAGCTTTAATTGATCCGCCGAAAGAATGGGTGAAAGTTGGGATTGTACAACCCAATGTCAATTGGGAAAAAAGTTTATATTCTAATAATCGTTTCTTTCTGAATATTTCCTTGGCTCAATTGTTTCAATTATCGGCGAAAGTAAAGAAACTTGATATTCCACAGCTAATTGTCTGGCCCGAGCTTTCTGCTAATTGCTACCTTTTACAAACAGAAAGCAAAATGCTTGAAACAAAAATTAAAGAAATCCATGTCCCCTTATTAGTGGGAACTTACTATTATGATTATTTAGAGAAAAAAACCTGTAATGCTGCTGCCCTGATCAGTGAAGCAGGAAACCCAATCGGGATCCGCCGCAAAAACAAATTGTTTCCCTTTTTTGAAGATGCCGCATACAAAAGCAATGATCAAATCGTTCCGCTGGCTTTCGACCGTGGGATAAAAAACATCGGTGCCATGCTTTGCTTCGAGTCGCTGCTTCCCCAGGTCTCTATCAGCCTGGTGAAGGGCGGGGCAGACGCATTGGTGCTGATGGCAAATGGTGCCTGGTTCGGGGAGACTCGCTGGCCATATTTACATATGGGCTACATTGTTTTTAGAGCGCTAGAAACCGGGAGATGGGCTGTTCAAGTGAATAATAGTGGACCCACGCTAGCGGTTTCCCCCCAGGGCCTCATGTCCCAAGTAATTCCGACCAATAAAACGGCGGTAGCCGTAGTGCAAGTTGCTTCGCAAACCAAAGATACCTTTTATGTGCAATCAAATGAAATGTTTCCTAAGTTAATTTTAATCTTATCTTATAGCCTATTTTTGCTTTCCATCAACCCGGTGAAGGGGGTGCGTAAAAAGGATTAGGTGAAATTATCAAGGAGGAAATCGCAATGAAAAGAAAAAAGATTGTATTTCTGGGAATGATACTTTGTCTCTATGTTCCTTTGTTGGCTAATTGTGGGCAAGCGCCACAAGCCAAAGTAGAAGTGGTCGAAATGACAGCTCGAGAGGAGCGGATGCAGGATTTTAATAACCAATTGACCAATATTAGTGATGAATCGTCTGCAGCCACCGCTATAACCAGCTTTGCCGATTATGTTGAAGGAACATCTGCGACTGGAGAAGTTTCTGTTTCGGCTGTTCGTATTTTTTCAAACGATACGATTAGCCAATTGGCCAAACTCGAAGTTAGAACAAGGCAGGTAATGGCGGGAGGAATTAGCGCTACAGCGGCAGAGTCGGAAGGGTTGATAACGGTTGATAAAGTAACTGAGGCTGCAAATCTGGCAAAAGATTCATCTGTAACTAATATTTCATCGGACGAAATAGCCTTTATCCAAGCAGGGGTCCGTTCCGAATTACCGGGAATTGTTCCAACAGATTCAAATGCAGAAATTTCTGCCAGTGGAGTGCATGCTTCTAGCGTTTCAGCCGGAGTGGTCACTCCAATTGAAGCTTTGGTAATTGGTTATGTTATGGCCAGTGGTGACGATGGTAGTGCTGATCCTGGGGAAAATCAAGAAAAAGTTACGAACGATAAAGTGGGAACATATGTAGAAAATATTATTGAATAAGGAAAGTGAAAAAAATGAAAATTAAATTAATTATTTTTTGTTTTATGCTGATAACGCTGTTTTGTCCCCAGTCCTCTTTTGCCGGTAGGCCAAGCGGGAAAGGGGGTTCACCTGCTGCTCCCACGGTTTACACTTTTGACGATCTAAACACTGCGGCTCAAAATTACAAAAGTGATTTTTATTTTGATGCTTCCAATAAGCCTTCTACGGCAGTAGCTACCCTTCCTACCCAAACCCCCAATGCACAACCAAGTTGGTTGGTTGCGAGTACATTACGGCGGCGAGGTCTCTGGGGTTATTCTACTCCATATTTATCATTTCCCATGAATGATTCAAGGATAATGAATGGGGATGTGGTCTTTATCCGTGGGGGAGAAGGCGCGTCAAAAGTAATCCGCAATTTTAGCACTTGGACGCATACCGCTATGATTTATGACAAAGCAAATGGCAAAACATTTGAATCACAGAAATCAAGTGGAGTAGCATTATATGATTATAGTACAGCCTGGCCAGATATCACCGCCTATTCTGTGAAAAGAATAAGGACGGACGCGATAAATGCCATTGAACGGGCAAAAACTTATTATTCCAATAAACCATACATCCCTTACTGGGAAGTTGTTAACGGGTTTCCTAGCTTGCTTAGGAAATGGAGTGAAAAGCATGATTTTGATTCCATGTACTGCTCTAAACTTGTATACTGGACCTTTAAAGATTATTACAATGAAGATTTAGATTCAGAACGCACCAGTTCACGCTCATTTGGAGAAAGCGCAACGGTAGATGATGGATCCTATCGGGTAAATTCTATTGCCTGGATCGGGGTATCGCCGGACGATATTTATTACTCGCGCAAGACTGGCTCAGATATTTTACTGGCGGGGAGCGACCAACTACTGGTACCACTCAGTGACAGCATTTTTTAAAAAACTGGCAATCTTTGTTTTTATTATTGGCTTATTAAAGCCAGCGGGTGGCATTGGTATGGATGAATATGCTTATGCCATCCGCTACGAGTTAGAGAAAAACGAAAGTGGTATTTTTAATACTGCAACACTAGATCAAATCAGTATTCTTAATGACAAGATTAAACATAGCCAGCGAGTAGATCTTGGCTATAATTCTTTTACTGTTCTAGATAGAAACCGTCTAATAATGTGTGATAACGGATATCGGGAGGGGGAAGGCAAGGTTGATATCTTTGATTTTGCAAAGAATAAAGTTACAAAGACACTTTGTCTTACTGGAAAATATCCCAAGGCGGCAGTGTTAGCAAAAGATAAGATCATCATTGTTTCTCAAAAGAATCGTTATGTAGATATTGGGATCGCAGGACATAAAGATGTCCGGATTTTTTTTCAGCCTTGTTTTGAGATATTTGATCGCAACACTTTTTTAAAAATTGGCGAGATTGATCTGCGGGATGGGGACAATGTTGAAGAAAGAATGGGGCTTGGATGTGATAAAACGAAATTATTTTTTATTACCTGGAATGCTTTAGGCAGTGGGGAAGAATATGGTTTGCTTGGAAAGATTGATCTCCAAGCAGGCATATTGCTGAAACAAATAGGTTATCAACCATTTTTTGGTGCTGGCAAATGGGTAGCGGTCAGTACAAATAACAAGCTGTACTTGTCTGCCGTTTATACTCTTCCAATGAAGCAGAAAAACGGAGAAACAAAACCCGAATTAAACAACCAGCTTTTTGTGCTTGACGCATCCGATCTTTCCTTTATTAAAACGATTTCTATTGGTGTATTAGCTGAGCAATTAACATATGTCTCTGATATTAACCGGCTCTACATTGCTCATGCTAGTTGGGATGAGAGAACTCCCCAATATATCGAAGTGCTAGATTGTGCCACTGACAAAATTATTAAGAAAATTCCCGTAAAAGGATTTCGTCGCATGTCTTACGTCGGGAATCATAAATTGTATGTAACCCATTCGGGCGGCCCACTCTTTGGCTCAGATGGGAGTGGGGGCATTTTGGTCATTGATGTTAAATCGAATAAAGTTATCAAAAAGATACCGGGGGAATATGCCCCGGTATCCTATAATTTTGAGCCGGTGGATTAGGTTTGAGAAGTGGGGTAACAAGAGGTGTGATGTGAGTTAAGATGTAAGAAGTGAGATGTGTGTGTTTATTCCCACTTCCCAGTTCTCAATTCTAGACCCACTTCTCATTTCCAATTACCTCACATCCCACAAATCTTATGATCCTTTTCTCTTTGCAATAATGACCTTAATTTCTTTTAAGCTCTTTAGGCTTAAATCAGGATCTATCTTTTCGGCCTGCAATATTTCACTGCAAGTAACCGAGGTGGGATTGGTGGCAATTTTAGCAAGATAAGTTGCACGTTTGTCTTTTGCTGCCGTTGCCGCTACTGCTTCGGTTAACGCCAACTGTTTAATCATGCTATTGGGGTCTTCCAAGGCGGCCATGGCGGTTGGCAAGATATTCTCAGGATCAATTTTGGATAGTTTTGCCAAGATGGCTCGCCGAACTTTCCAGGCGGGATCTTTGCGGAGCAATTGAGTGATTTGCTTAATATCGGTTTTGTCTTGGTGTTCTAGTAAAACTTCTACTATTGCCGTGCGTAGATCAATATAATCGACTCCGGCTATTTTTGAATTATTAAGCAATCGGCGGAGAGAGGAATAGAAATTATCATCTGGCGAATAATCACGTACATTTTGTACAACAGTTAGCAATAATTTGGGTTCCTTGATAAATTCATCCGATTTTAAGGTGTTGTCAACCAAAAAGGAGGCAGCTGCTGGATAATTGGCTAAAATTGATAAGGCCAGAATGCGGACACTTTTTGTATCTTTATTTTGAGCCAATACTAGCAAGTTGTTGTAAAGATCTTGATCTTTATATCCTTGCAAATTACCTAAGGCCAGATAACTGATCGATTCTTTTAGGTTTATCTTTTCTTCGCCGGCAGAAGAAGGATAATTTTTCTTTAAAGCTTCAACAAATATGGCTTTGACCTTAGCTTTATTGTTTTGCTCTTTTGTTGCTAACTGATTGAGGGCAAGTCCGGCGGTAATTACACTATAATATTGCTTGTTGTTATCTGAATTTAGGAGAATTTTGGTCAGATCAGGAATTAGTTTGCTGTCTTGGCGGGATAAAAGTGCAATGTTAATAGCAGGAACTGCGATGGCCTGATTCTGGTTGAACATCATCCCACAGGCTTTAGTTTTTAACTGTCCATCAATTTCAATCATTCTTGCCATTAAGGTGTTCATCAAGCTTAGTCCAATTGCTTTTTCTTTGTCATTTGAGTTGTCTAATAGCTCTTTCAGCATTTTACTGGCTTCTTCTTTGTTAGGCTGTCCATTATATAGTGTCTGAATTTCGTTATAGAGGGAACGATTGTTTTTATATAGATCACCAAAAGCATTTTTTAGATATTTATTGCTAATATTTAGATGAGAGGCTGTAGATGGTTCTTCATCAAAGTCACGGTAAGCTTTACTCGCCGAATAGCTGTTTTGGCTGGTAGAAGCAGAGGTTGGTGCGGGCGCATTATTAGAATAATAAATGCCCTTCTTGGGAGACTGGACGGAGCCAGAGACAGATTTGTCATAATATCCTTCGTTTTTATATTTTACTTCTCTTTCTGCCATTATCAGGTCGGAGACATATTCTCCAGGGTATAGTTGTGGTGAGCCAAACACTCCGGTAAAACTCACGCCTTCTGGCATTGGAACAGGAATCGCAACCGTCTTAGGGAGAGTTGAGGTTGCGTTTTCTGGCAGTACTTCATCAATGGCAACGAAGGAAGTGTATTGTGACATCAAATTATATTCTAGTGCTAATTCGGTGATGTTATCCGCAATTTGGGTATTTTTACCGCTGAGTTCAGCCAAAGTTAAACTCTTAATTTTCTCGCGGGCCCAGACAGTGGCTAGGGCAGCATTGTTGGGTTCCCATTTTGGCAAATTAACGCGGACTTTTTCCTGAAAGTTTTTGCCATCGATCTTTCCGCTAATGGTTACGTTAGATTCGCCACCATTGGTATATCTGCCATAAATGATTAAGGGTTGAGCCGAATATAAAACGGGCAAAGGGGAGGGGTAAACTTCTTTTACATCTAATCCACCCCAATCAATTGACACGTCGTCTAGATAGGGTTTGGAAATACGTTCAAGCATGGCGGTGATGATGGGTTCGGCAACCTGGTCTTGGCGAATATAGGAAGCAGTGCCATTGCCAATTTGGGCCATTTGTTCAAGCAGAGAACGATTAGACGATGAACCGATCCCGAAGGAAAATATTTTGGTGTTTCCCGCTTTGGCCTTTACGGCCTCCAAGATATCGTTGTCATTGCCAATATATCCATCAGTCATAAAGAAGACGATTCTTTGGCGACCGGCAGTTTTAGGAGCATCAAGGCAAGCCTTAATTCCTTCAATCATCATGGTCCCGCCTTCGCCTTCCAGAACCGAAATAAAATCGAGTGCTTCTTCTTTATTGGTGTATGTGGCAGGAACTGGAGCTTTGGCAAATCCATTAGCAGAGTCAGAAAACTTTATGATTTGAAAAGTATCATCACTGCTGATTCCCTGGATACAGGTGTACATGGCTTCTTTTACCTTGGCGATAGGATAGCCGCCCATGGAGCCTGAACAATCGACTACAAAATATATTTCCTTCGGCTTTATATTACGAGTAACTTTATCCAAGCTGGGCTGTAACATGAGCATCACATAGCCGCCTTGCTGGGTATAATGATTTAGATAGCTGCCTTGCAGGCTTTTTCCAGCTGCGCAATATTCCAGAATAAAATCTTTATTTGGGATAGTATCTTCGTTCTTGATACTGATTGTTGCTTTGCCACTGCCTTGATCCTTGATATCGACGGCATGCGAGGTTGAATGAAGATTGGTTATCGGTAACCCAACATTGATTTCAACGGTTAAACTAATGTCGTGTCCGCTGCGGCGACCCGGTTTAAGAACGGGGGGAGTTATTCTCGAAGCATCTGGGACGGAATCGGCAGGAATAAATCGGGGTCCGACCACCATTGGGAAAACATAACTGTAAATTCCGCGATCATATTTTAAAGTCTGGACATAGCGAATGGTAATGACAATTTCTTCGCCTGGATTAATATTGGCAACGGATTGGGTAAAAATATTCTGTCTTTCTTGTTCGAGCAAGGCCGTGCGTTTTCCCTGTGCTCTTGCGGTTTCATACATTTCGCGGGCTTCGGCTCGTTTATGAATTTCGGCATAAATGTTGCGCTTGCCAACTACCATCACCATTTCGTTGACCGCGGCATTTTCAGGCAAGGGGAAAGTGTAGACAGCCTCAATCTTTTCTTTATAAGGATTTTTAAAATATTGTTTTACTTCTACTTGAGCTAAAAAGCCTGCAATTTGAGTATTGACTGAAGTGTGCTTGAGCGGGAATTCTAAAATTTCGCCTTTGGCGTCGGTTGATCGCAGGCAGCCTTGGGTAATTGGTGGCTCTTTTGAGCCGGCTGGAGCAGTATCCCCGCTCCAAACCAATTGTTCAGCGCCCAAGGTAACCAATATTAAAGTCAGCAGTCCGATTAAGCATTTTTTAAACATTTTTTTCTCCTTATTTTATGCAAGACTCTAATTGTTAGACTGAGCTAGAAAGAAAAAGTTCCCGTTAGTTTGCTTTTAGTATGAAATGTCTATGCGAACGATGACGAATTTCCCGCTAAATTTGGGGATGGAGGGGACGGTAACCTTACCAAGCAAGCGGATCTGGCTTAGAAAACTACCGATATGCACTGCTGAAATCTTAGCAACCAGAGCCTTGGGTTTGTCTGATTCTTTTTGCCGCTCTATTAAAACCACTTCGCCTTTTGCTTCTTCCACTATCTGAATTAGTTTATTTAAGTTTTTGTCTGCTTTGTTTTTGCTCTCTTTGCTGGTTTGATCGAGCCGGTCTTGGTCTATTTTGCATTTAGAGCTGCTAATTGAACCCGCTAAATCTTGATAGCCCTTTGTCTCTGCTATTTTTTTGTTTTCTTCTTCGACTTTGGCCATAGCTAAAGGTTCGTTAGCAATCCCAGAGTTTTGAGGAGTGGCGGATTGGAGAGAGCCTTGAGCATATTTGTCTCCATCCGACGTTTCCCTTTCAATCTCTCCCTCTTTAAACACCAAAGCAATGGCTAAGGTTTTGGCGGTGGTAGCTTTTTGAGTTGATGCAACTGCCATTGGCCGAACAACTGTTTTGGCCATTTTGGTAGCCGGCGGGACAACTGCGCTTGGAATTGGCGGTTGATTTGATTGTGTTACCAAGACAATAAGCATAATAGTAAGAGCTGCCCCAGCTAATTGGAGCGGAATTTTAATTTGCAGGGGCTGAAAAATGGCATTGATAATTTCTGCTAGGTGCGATCTTTTTTCAATGCGCGCATGGACCGATGACAGGAAATCAGCCGGCGCTTTTTCGCGCTTTAAGCTGCGCAAAGCATTGATGATCTTTTTCTCTTGTTGTTCGTCCATCATATTTTTCCTTTTAGTAACTCTTCCAATTTTTCTCTTCCCCGGGCAATCTTTGATTTTACCGTACCCAATTTATAACCGGTAATTTTGACAATTTGTTCATAAGCCATTCCCTCAATGTCGCAGAGGACGATAACTGCTTTTTGGTCTGCAGGTAAGCAGTTAATGGCCTTTTGCACAGCTTCTTCCCTCTCTTTTTGTTCAATTACATCCAGCGGTGACGGATTTTGATCAACAATTTCTGCATCAATTTGTGCTGCGCCCCTTTTTAATTTATACGACCAAGAGACTAAGCGACTTCTGCAAGTATTAATGGCAATTTGATATAGCCAGGTTGAAAAGGCCGCCTTGCCTTTAAAACTTTTCAAAGAACGATAAACCTTTACAAAGGTTTCTTGTGCACAATCGAGTGCTTCTTCTCTTTCCCCCAAGAAGCGCAGGCACAAGTTATGGATCTGGTCTTGATATTTTATAACCAGCCGGTTAAAGCCGCTGTTGTCATTTTCCAAAAACAGCTTTATCAATTGCGAATCTTCTTGGTTATTATCTTCTCTATCCATTAGACCGGCTCCCTTAGGCAAAAGTTCCCATTTATTATAGCCGATTATCTGCCTAATGTGATATAATTTTTCCATGGCAAAAATAGTCCACAAATACGGGGGAACATCGGTTGGTTCCCCTGAAAAGATCAAAAATGTTGCTCGCCGGGTAAAAAAAGTCCGGGATGCTGGCAATGATGTTGTGGTTATTGTTTCCGCTATGGGCCATACCACCGATGAGTTGATCGAATTAATGAACCAGGTAACCGATAATCCTGATCCTCGTGAATATGATATGTTGGTTTCAACTGGAGAGCAAGTCTCGGCTGCGCTGCTGGCTATGTCTTTGCAGGCAATGGGCTGCCCGGCTGTTTCGCTAACTGGTGGTCAGGCTGGGGTGGTAACGGAGGATATATATAAAAAAGCCCGTATCAAAGATATTCAACTAGATCGTGTTAAATCCGAACTTAGCCAAGGCAAAGTGGTGGTTATTACCGGTTTTCAGGGAATAGATAGTAAGGGAGATATTATTACCATTGGCCGAGGTGGATCAGACACTTCGGCGGTGGCAATCGCGGCGGCTCTTAAAGCGGATGTTTGCGATATATACACGGATGTTGACGGAGTGTACACTACCGATCCTCGGATTGTTCCCAATGCCCGCAAATTGGATCAAATTTCTTACGAAGAGATGCTTGAGCTGGCCAGTTTAGGCGCTCAAGTCTTGCATCCTCGTTCGGTTGAATGTGCCAGCGTTTACGGGATAACCATTCATTTGCGATCAAGCTTAAAGGATGACGAAGGAACCTATATCAAGGAGGCATCTAAAATGGAGAAAAAAGAGGCGGTGAGAGGAATCGCACTGGATGAAAATATCGCCAAGATAGGGATTTTAAATGTGCCAGATCAACCCGGAACAGCGGCCAAAATCTTTGGTGCGCTCGCAGAAGAAAAGATTAACGTTGATATGATTGTCCAATCCATCCACTCACAGGGAACTCAGGCCGATATGGCTTTCACGGTAGATCGTCCTGAGCTCAAAAAAGCTGTAGAAGTTACCGAAAGAGTTGCTAAAGAGTTAAAAGCCGGCAGTGTTGTCTCTGATTCGGATGTTTGTAAAGTTTCATTAGTTGGGATCGGCATGGTTAGCCAGCCGGGCACAGCTGCTAAAATGTTTAAAACTCTCTCGCACGAAAAGATTAACATTCAGATGATCACCACTTCTGAGATCAAAATTTCCTGCGTCGTTAAAAAAGAACTAGGGAAGAAGGCTGTGCAGGTATTACATGCTGCTTTTGGGCTTGAGAAGGTAGCGTAGGGTGGTAGGGGTAGCGTTAGGCGAAACGTAGAGCGTCGTACGGAATGCGTAATGTGTGAGGAGTGCTACCGCAAGACGCTACCGATTCGCAGGACGCAACCGAATAACGAAGGACGCATCCCATGAAATATTTTCTTTTAATACTTATATCGTATTTACTAGGTTCCATTCCCTTCAGCCATATTTTGCCACGCCTAAAAGGCCATGACATCAGCCAAAAAGGGACAAAGAACGTTGGTGCTACCAATGCCCTGATTGTTGCCGGACCAATCATTGGGGCTTTAGCCTTAATTGGCGATATTGCTAAAGGCTTTTTGGCAGTGGCGATGGTGCATTATTTTTTAAAAGATGCCCCGACTTGGCTGCCTATCTTTTGTGGCTTCACTGCCATAGCGGGACACGATTTTTCAGTATTCCTAAAGTTTAAGGGCGGGAAGGGATTGGCAACAGCTAGTGGAGTTTGGCTTGCCATTGATCCAATCTTAGCTTTTCTTTTTATTTTATTGTGGATATTAATTATCCTGGTATCACGTTATTTTATAATGTCTACCGTGGTTCTTTTTGGGTTGATTCCCATTTTTCTTCTTATTTTCGGTAAAAGTTGGCAGTTAATTTTATTTGGTTTTGCCACTTTCTTCTTAACGGCTTACACTCACCGTCGCGATATCTGGCGTTTTTTTGAGGGAAAAGAGATGAAAGCCTCTGCCGCGTTGAAGTATTATCTGAACAAAGAATAGTTGTCTTCCCATTCTTTTTTAAAGTATTTAGATGTTTAGATGTTCCCTGAAATTTCTTGCTATTATGAACGATATATATATGGAAGGATAAGTGCGAGTTAAAAAAAGGAGGGTAATAGAATGACTGTGATTGCAGTTGATTCAGGAAGGAAAGGAATTGCTGGACCAATGATAAGGAGATCAGTGTTTCAAAAATCTAGAGAGAGTAGCTCCGTAGAAGAAAGGGGTAGATCATTTCTTAATATTCGAAGGGCAATAACAGAAGCATTTCAATATATGAAGAAAATAGAAGTTTCTGGCTACCAATTAGAGGTTGACTCGTGCGGACTTTTAGAACAGATTGGTTCAACGGTTGCAGTTGATGGCGATCCGGCAACGAGAATCATGGGGATTGATATTATGATAACGGTTAATTTGCCTTCAAGGATGATTGTTCGCTTTGCGCCAGACGTGAAGTATGGAATTACGAGTACTACCCCAAGGCAAGACCGGGATGATTTACTTGCGATGAAAGAGATATTTGATCAAATAGTAGATAATGGGGGGATAGCGATTTTAGAAAAGCTTGATGAGATTGTAGGATTAGAGGACGGATCCGAATTGTGCGGCATGCCTTCGGTCAAACAATTATATTGCGGAAATTCATCTACGGGGACTAATCAACTACTATTTGCTGGGAAGATCAATGTTCGGGTAAGATCCGATGACATTGTGGGCAAAGAAAGTTCGGATGCTCTGCTGAGAACGATACAACTTAATGACAGATAATATTGGCCAGATTTGAATTTCACACTACTGGGTCTTGTTTTTTATGAAGAAAGAAATGAAAACCCGCGAAGCGTTGAGTCATTGCCTCGCTAAGTGATATACTTAATTTAACGGAGCATGGCTCAGCTTGTCCCGTCGAACATTATTGTTTATAGGAATATGGACTGCGACGGGATCCCGTTTTTCAAATATAGTAATATAATGAGAAACGGGAGTAGAGCGCCTGGTTCGGGAACATAAAAATGTATTTTCTGTATATTCTAAGAAGCTGTAGAAATGGAAAATATTATGTTGGATCAACAAAAGATGTGCAAAATCGCTTAGATGAGCATAATTCAGGGAAAACAAAAAGCACAAAAGCTTTAAGACCCCTCGAACTTATTTACATCGAAACTTATCAAAGCAATTCTGAAGCCAGAAAAAGAGAACTCTTTATAAAAAACCGAAAAAGTCGTAAATATATTGAATCCTTGCTAGAATTGAATAAATCAAAGGAAAACGGCCAATAAAAAATCGGAGCATGGCTCAGCTTGGTAGAGCGCCTGGTTCGGGACCAGGAGGTCGTGGGTTCGAATCCCGCTGCTCCGATTTTTTATTTACAACGTTTTTTGTCTTGAGGTCGTGGGTTCTCCCGATGTACACAAATATATATAATGATGAAACATCGGGATCCCGAAACAATTTAATAGATAGTGGTAATCGGGAGAATCCCGCTGCTCCGATTCTTTTTTGTTTTTCTCCATGTTATAATTCTTGCAATGCTTACTCTCGGCATTGATCCTGGAACTGCCACTACCGGCTATGGTCTGATAGCTGAAGATAATAATAAATTGGTTTTTGTGGAGCATGGAATTATATCAACTTCCCCCAAAGATGACGCACAGACCAGATTAAAACAAATTTATGGCAAGATTAAAGCCATTATTACCAAACACCAACCGACGATTGTGGCCATTGAGAGATTGTATTTTGGAGCTAATACTAAAACTGCGATTGCGGTAGGACAGTCGCGCGGAATTGCATTGCTGGCTGCGGCGGAAGCCAAAACGCCGGTGGCAGAGTATACTCCTCTGCAGGTTAAAATGGCAATAACCGGCTACGGCCGGGCGGATAAAAAACAAATTCAGCAAATGGTAAAGGCCTTGCTTGGGTTAAAAGAAATTCCAAAACCAGATGATGCCGCGGATGCGCTGGCGATTGCAATCTGCCATTTACATTCATATAGGTTACTTAGCTTATGATTTCTCACTTAAACGGGACACTTGAGCATGTTGATAAAAATCATGTCGTAATTGATGTTGGTGGAGTGGGGTATAAAGTCTTTTTGCCCACGGCGGTACTTTCGCGTTTACCTAAAATTGGCGATAAGATTAAATTGTATACTTATCAAGTTGTTCGCGAAGACGATTTGTCCCTTTACGGCTTTATTACCAAGGAAGAACGTAGTTTGTTTTCTTTACTCCTAACGGTTAATGGGATTGGTCCCAAGGTATCACTTTCTATTCTTTCTGCTTTCCCGCTTGATCGTATTGTAGCGGCCATCACGCAAGGCAATGTAGATATGATTTCTAGTATCCCCGGCATCGGCAATAAAACTGCCCAAAAGTTGGTGATTGAGCTGAAAGAAAAAGTGGCTAAGGCTTATGCCATTAAACCTTCTGACATGATCGGTGGTTTGCCGGGTAATGCAACCGTTGTTTCGGATGCAATATCCGCCTTAATTTCTTTGGGTTATTCTCCCAAGGAGGCCCGCGATTCAATTCTGAAAATTAGCGAAGATAACTTAACTTCGGTTGAAGAGATTGTTAAGCAAGCTTTGCGACAACTGCTTTAATTACCCATTCGGGCGTAGAAGCCCCCGCAGTTATGCCAACTTTTTGTATGCCATCTAGCCAACTAGTGTTTAATTCGCTGACGGTTTGGATTTGATGCGTTCTCGTTCCGGTTTCCGTGCACAATTCCGTTAACCTCCGTGTATTCGCGCTCATTTTGTCACCAATGACGAGCAGTAGATCCACTTTTTTAGCCAGTTCTACTGCGGCAGCTTGTCGCTTAGCGGTTGCCCCACAAATGGTATCAAATGCCGTAACGTTGTTGAATCTATTTTTTAATTCTGTCACGACTTGATTGAAATTTTCCTTCGATTGGGTGGTTTGGGCTAGAACGCCGATGGGTTGGTCTTTTGGCAGGGAGAGACTATTCACATCGGACATATTTTCTACGACAATGGCTTTTCCTCCGCTCCAACCGACTAGTCCTTTTACTTCAACATGCCCTTTATCTCCGACAATAACTATGTTTTTCTCGCAATCGGACAGCTCTTTGGCAATCTTCTGGGCCTTTTTGACCCAAGGGCAGGTGGTATCAATTATTTGCAGCTTTTTTCTTTTGGCCTCGGTGTAGATTTCTGGCGAAACTCCATGGGCAGAAATAAGGAGAATGCCAGGAGAATTATCTGGCACTTCATTGAGAGTTTTAATTATTTTAGCTCCGGCATTAATAAATTGTTCAACGACTTGAGTATTGTGGACTAAGTTTCCCAGCATATAGACGGGATGGTTTAATTTTACTTGTTCAAGGGCAATGCGGTAGGCTCTTTCAACTCCTTCACAAAAACCCGAGTGCTGGGCGATTAGGATTTCCATATTGGCATTATAGGGGAATGTAAAATAAAAGTGAAATTATTTTCAAAGCCGATCGAAGGTTATGCGGAATTATTAAATAGATTGGAGGATGAATTATGGGTTTGGCAATTGGCAGACAAAGAGCAATTCTTATTAGAGCAGATGGGCTTCACCGTTATGAAAGGCGAGTTGGTTTAATTCCAGAGCATGTTAGGCAGTTGGTTGATAATGGAATTATGGTTTTTGTTCAACCCTCTCCAATAAGAATATTTTCTGCGCAAGAATATCTTGATGCAGGGGCGCAACTTGTCTCTGATGCTAAGGGATATGCCTCGGTTGTTTGTGGCGTCAAGCAGATACCGGTGGATCTTTTTGAAGAAGGCGTTACTTACATGTTTTTTTCGCATACTCACAAAGGACAACCAGGTAACATGCATATGCTTAGAACCATGATGGAAAATGGTTGCAATTTGATTGACTATGAAAAAATGGTTGATGCTCGAGGTGAACGAGTGGTTGCTTTTGGCCGATTTGCGGGAATTGTCGGGATGGTTGATACGCTAAATCTTTTAGGCTTACGTCTGGCTTCTCAAGGGATTGATCCTAATCCTTTTCAGGCTGTTAAACAAACTATTCACTATCGCAATGGGATAGAAGAAATAAGAACTCAACTGCGCCACCTCGGCCAGAAAATTAGAACCGATGGCGTTCCAGAAGCTATGGGGCCATTTGTGGTTGGTGTTCTTGGTTATGGCAGAGTAAGTCGAGGAGCATTAGAAATGTTTGATGAAATGGGACCGATCGAGCTTCGACCAGAAGATTTGCTATCTCAAGCTGGCAGTTTGTCCCGACACCAAGTTTATAAAGTAATTTTTCAAGAACCAGACACTGTTGAGCCTGTCGATCCAAGTAAAACTTTTTCATTGCAAGACTATAGGACAAACCCCCAAGCACATTTGTTATATGCATCAAAGATGGGAAGATATTTACGCCACATCACGGCTTTAGTCAGTGGGATATATTGGGAACCGACACAGCCACGTTTAGTTTCTCGCGATCTTCTGCGGCAGCTCTTGGATGAAGGGATTGCTTCGCGATTGAGGGTAATTGGTGATATTGGAGCCGATATCGATGGGCCAATTGCTTCTACCATTACCGTGACTAATGCGGAAGATCCATATGTTGTTTATCATCCATCCACCCATCTGACAGTCCCGGGATATGAAGGAGAAGGATTTGCCTGTAATGTTAATGATACTGCGCCAAACGGAGTATCACTTGATGCTTCTAGGTACTTTAGTGAACTATTGTTCCCCTTTGTTCCGGGAATAGTGAATACGAATTGGAATGCTCCTTACGATGAGGTAATCGCGTCTTTGCCAAAAGAGGTAGGGCCATCCGTAATTTTATTGAAGGGAAAGCTTACGCCTCCTTATGAAAGCAATCAAGCAATTTTAGAGGGTGTAAGGATGCACGGAAATACTCCGGTTAACCATTTTTGGTAAAAAATAAATTGTAAATGTTTTCGGTTATGAGGAGAATATAATGGCAGGGGTATCAGCAATTCCAACGCAATTAAACAGTTGGCGTGTAACGCTTAAATTCGGCGATATGTTGGAAATGAACCGTGAAGAAATTGCATGCGATGATCCTGGGCAATTTATTCCTGAAAGAGATGACAGCAAAGAAGAAGGGTATTATCGGGGAGGGGGCGGATTATTTTCAGATCCGATTCGCAATCCAAACTACGATGGGGCTCGGCTGCAATTACAACTGAGTAAGCAATATGGCAAGACATATAACTCTGACGGGAGTCGTTGGTATCTGGATCCATCAATTGCCTACGAAGGGCTAAGTAATCCGCGCCGGGTAATGTTGCAAGGCGATGCTGGCGTAGCTTTAGCTGGAGCATTACAGATCGGCGTGGTTGCTGGGATTGGATATCTTTGGGCTGGACGGGATGAATGTTGCAGCGAATATCCTGATGATTTAGTAGCACCGCCGGAGACACAAATCACTGATGAAAATGATAATTCGATTGGACAAATTGAGTCTGAAAACCAAAGTAGCCCACTTTGGCAGATTACAGTTCATGATCGGATATCTTACAGAACTGTACTTTCAAGGCTAGGTATGGATGTTGGGTTTAAATTTGCTTCAAAATGGGCATTTCAAGTAACTGGATCCTGGAATCGTCCTATCCTTGCTGATGAAGAAACAAGTAAATCTTTCACAACCTTTGAGCTCAATCCCCAGTTGATTTATTTTGATCCTATTCCTTTTTACCTGCAGGTTTCTTATCTCCGTGGGATCAAACAATCTTATGAGAACGTGGGATTTATGTTTGGAATAGCAATAGATTTATAAATATTAACCGTTTCTTAGAACTCCACTGATTATTTGTGAAATTTTTCTAAAAGATTATCGAATAAACATTGATAGATATTTGCTAATTTTGGGAGGGAACCCTGTGACCCCTATGTCCGCCATAAATGGCATGGCAACAAGCGGAATTGTGTTGAGGGGAAAGCCTTCATCCAAAAGATGTCAAAAGCACGCATTTATTGTGCTAAATAATTCGCAAGTCTTACTCGTAGCATTATCTCCTCAGATGAGGCATGTGTCCACAACAAGAACTTCTTATTTTGAAATCCTTTGTTATCGGTCTATACAATCCAAATCTTTCGTCCATGTTTTAGTGCCAACCTTTAGAAAAGAACAATTATTGCGAGATAGTTTTTGGTTGCAAAGATCTGAAATAACAACCTACATTTCAGATTTAGGGATAACCTGTACCCCAAAACAAGTAATTATGCTTGCAACTGAAGCGTGTGTTTTAGTAAATGGGCAGGAAGCTGGCGTCTCTGGATACTATGATACTTTGCTAGATAACACCCAAAATCCTTTTAATGAAATGGCAGATCAATATTCCCGTGGGGAAATTTATGAGCCGGAAACAAATTTGTTAACTGACCCACATTATAGCCATACTAGACTATTTTCCTGGATATATTTTGTTGAAAGTCAATGGATTGGTTCTATTGCTAGTGAAGGGAGGCGTAATCTTCGTGTGCTTGAGTTAGGCAGTTCCTTTGGAACCCCGATTTATACAAAAGAGCATCTTCTTAATGATCCTTCGATAGAATATTGTGGGATAGATGTTAGAAATGACCTGCTTTCTGCTTCAAGAAGATTTGCTCTACGACATGGTTATCAAAACATGCGCTTTGCTCATGCAGATGTCACGAAAAATGGATGGTTTGCCAGAATAATGGCCATTACTTCCGGATTACCTGCGGATGTGGTTACTTCTAGCCACTTATTGGAGCATTTGGAGTGCGACCCTGTAATGATGATTGAGAGATGGTTTAGATTGGCAAAAACAGCCTTAATTGTTTCGGTTCCTTACTCAAAAGAAGAGGTTGAAATGTCTGATCATCATCAGGCTTTTGATGGAAACAACCTTTTGGTGTTTGCTGATAATGTTGAGGAAAGATTGGAACGAGAGGCTTTGGTGATTAGAGAGCATCTTAATGCCGGAATACTTGGTATTGTGAGAAAAGGATAAAGGGAGCAATAGGATGGGATATAAACCAGGAATATTAGCAAGAGTAAATGCTTCTCCGCGTGATTTTATTGGAAATTCAAGTAGATCAGGGAAAGATTATTCACAAATGCCATTTAATGCTCAAGCGTTGTATAGGCGCACTATTTGTCAGGTTTTAATTCATGATTTTTGGGGAAAGCCAAAAGAAGCGGTAACTGTAGTGGACAACATATTTTCATGTAAAAATCGGCATGCTGCGTGGGTGCTTTCTGCTTTAGTGCGGGAATTGTTGATTCAACCGATGGCAAGTTCTTGGGCGCTCATGAAAAATATGGAAGCCAAATACGGGATTTCCTTAAGAGTATCCGAGCTCACAGAATATTACCAATTATTACAAAACAACCAAATTGTGCAAGATATGATTCGTTTCAATAGTACTGCTACAAAAGTAATTGCATTAGCCCGAGGTGTATTATCGACAACCCTTGGAACAACTTATTATCTTGATGTGCAAACTACCGATGCTTGCCGGAATAAATGTACTAAATGTTGGAGATTTTATGAAGATGAACAAGGCCGCCCAAGACTATTAACAAGAACAAGCACTCCGGGAACTAAACGGCCGGGCCAAGCTGATTTTAGAGAAGTGATAAGAGAGGCGATTGAGCTTGGAGTGGAACAATTATCTAGTACGGGTGGGGGCGAGCCATTAATGAATCCAAATCTTCCTGAATTGTTTGAATTTGCCAAACAGCATGCCCGTAGCTTAGGACGGGATATTAGAACCTTTATCCCCTGTAGTGGACTAGGGGTAGTTTTTAAAGATCCAGTAAATTTGGAGCGGCTGGTTAGATCTTTGAATAATCTAAGATTCAGCGTTGACAGCTTTGACCCGGATTTTGTTTGCCGTCACCATGGTATTTCGCGGGCGGAATATGATGAGATTATTCAAAATATTAGAGCCACTGCCGAAGTGCGCCGGAGAGTAAACCCGGACATGCAAATCGAAGTGTTGATCTTAATGTATGAGGACAGCTACGCTAGCATGGAAAGGACAATTGAAACAGCAAGGGAATTAGGAGCGACCAGAATATTAGTAAATAGCACTGTAGACAAGCCCGAATTGCGGCAGACAAGTCCTGAACAAGCAGAAGCCTTAAGAAGAGTTTCGGAAAAGGCAGCAAAGGGCGAATATGGTGATTTAGTTGTTGAGATAGATCCGGTACTTGAAATGTCTTTTGTAGCAACCGCACTGCCCATTGACACTCAAGCGATTGAGCCGCCTTTGGGTATGTTTGGCGCATGCATGAAAAATATTGTCGGGTTAACGCCGGTTGTAACGGCAGACGGAACTTTTCATGTTTGTTTCCCGTGTTCTCAACCTCCAGTGGCCAACAAAGGGAAAGTATTTATAATTGGAAATATTATGGAGGATCCTTTCTTGGTTCTCATGGAAAGAATGAAAAAAGAGTATCGTGATATCGATGTTGAAAGAGATTGTTCTCCAGATTGCCGAGATATTATGTATTTCAACGCAATAATTAGAAAAGTTATTGAAGACTGGCTTTTAGGCATCCCACTATGCGTCCAACCTTTCCTTGATCGCAATGTGGCAGTTGGCACCACCAGAAACCCGATGCATCAGGAAGGTTTTAGGGTCCAAACGGAAGCCGAGGAAAGAATTGCTCGAGCGGCAGAATCCGTCTACAAAGATAAGGAGCGAGATTTTGGAAATATATCTAGACATTTAAGTGAAATGCCAGTTGCTACATTAGCTAGCCAGTTAAACCCAGGGGTTCCGGTAGCCCTTTTGGACAAATATGAAACTCCAAACTTATTTGATGTTAACTTGATTTCCGATGGACGAAATATTTACGCGTTTTCATATGATATTGGAAGAATATATAGCTTACAAACTTGTCAAAGCTACCGTTTTGGTGAAACACTCGAAGGGCTTGCTGCTCCGCTAGATGGTTTCTTTTTACAATTATGGAGGATGAAGGGAGAAGGAAGGGTTTACCTTCCCCAAAAGATTGAACCGCTATCGAAATTGCCTGATTCTCTTGGCGATTGGAAGATAGCTCTAAAAAGAAGAATGCTGCTTAGTAAATATTATGAATGGCAGCCAAAATTGGTTGAAGATGCATATAATTATTTTGTTCGAGCCAAGTCTGGAGAAGTAGTCCCTGAAAATCCTTTAGATGCATCCAATGGGATTGTTCTTATGACTTTGTTTGAGCGTGAAGCAGGAAAATCCGAAGCACGAAAACAAGCGCTTTTAAAAAAATTACACGCTTATATGCTTCAGCTAGCTACAACAAGAGAATTTTGCCGTGACTTCATAAGTATTTACAAAATACTTGTTGATAATCAATTTATTTAAAAGCTTAGTCCCGCTTTTTTCATCCGCTGGATGGCCTCGGCAATTCTTTCTTTGGGAATAGTGATGGCAAAACGGACATAGCCTTCGCCGCATGTTCCATAACCACTGCCAGGAACAATTAATATCCCGCATTTATCGAGCATTTTTTCGGTGAAGGAGGAAGATGTTTCCCCTTTTGGCACCGGCACCCACATATAGAAAGTAGCTTTGGGTTTGTCTAGCATCCATCCCAGCGAATTTAAACCATCGATTAAAACATTGCGTCTTTCTTCAAAGATTTTGCGGTTTTCTTGAACGCAATTTTGATCTCCCAGCAAAGCTTCCTCGGCTGAAAATTGGATAGCCTTAAAAGCGCCACTATCAACGTTAGATTTGATAGTTGCCAGTGCGTTCACAGCCTCTGCATTACCAACCGCCATCCCAATTCTCCAGCCCGTCATATTATACGTTTTGGACAAAGAATGAAATTCAATAGCGACATCTTTGGCTCCTGGAACTTCCAAAACACTGTGTGGTATATATCCATCATAGCCCATTTCAGAATAGGCTAAATCTGAAACCAATAAAAGATCGTTCTTTTTTGCAAATTGGACGCATTTTTCAAAAAAAGCTAAGTCAGCCACAGCCCCAGTAGGATTATTGGGATAGTTAATAAATAATAGTTTGGCTCTTTTTAAAATATTGGCCGGGATATTATCCAAATCGGGAATAAATTTATTTTCAGCAGTTAGCGGAAGAAGATACGGCTCTCCGCCTGCCAGTAATGTCCCAATCTTGTACACTGGATAAGCAGGATCGGGGACCAAGGTCACGTCTCCCGGATCAACAAAGGCAAAAAAGAGATGAGATAGTCCTTCTTTGGAGCCAATTAAAGCACAGACTTCATCGCGAGGATTTAGCTCAACCCCAAAGCGCTTTTTGTACCATTTAGACACTGCTTTGCGAAAAGAAAATTCGCCGCGGGAAGTGGGGTAGTTAGCGGCAGGGGTTGTTTCTAAGACTTCATGCATTTTCTTGAAAATGGGTTGTGGGGTAGGGAGGTCTGGATCGCCAATCCCAAAATCAATGATATCGATTCCTTGCTTTTGGAGCTGTTCTTTTTTTTCTTCAATCTTAACAAATAAATATGGAGGGATTAATTCTAAACGCTTCGATTTTTTCATACACTATAGGTTCCTTCAAATACTTTCTCTGCTGGCCCTCTCATTAAAATATGATTATCATCATTCCATTCGATTTCGAGCGCGCCGCCGGGCAAATGGGCTATTATTTTTCTACCAACTTTGCCAGCGGAATGAGCAGCTACCATTGAAGCGCAAGCTCCGGTACCACAAGCCATTGTTTCCCCTGCACCTCGTTCCCAAACTTTTATTTCAATCTCTTTATCATTTAAAACTTTTACAAACTCCACGTTGGTGCGTTGTGGAAAATGAGGGTCGTGTTCAATTTTGGGGCCGAGATCATAAAAGTCAATTTGACCAAAATCACCGACCAAACAGATTGCGTGAGGATTGCCCATTGAAACTTTATTAAAGGTTAGCCCATAAAGTTCGATTTTACCTTGCTCAGAAGGGATTCCCATATCGACTTCAACGGTTGTGACGGTTGGATTGCTAGATGGTATGATGGCTGGGAGAATAATCCCAGCTGGGGTTTCGATTGAAATTACTTCTTCTTTTAATTTGTCTGTTTCAAAAACATATTTGGTAAAACAACGAATACCGTTGCCGCACATCTCGGCTTCCGAACCATCGGGATTAAGAATTTGCATACGATAATGGGCTTTGGTGGAAGGCCAGACAATTAATATGCCATCTGCGCCGATCCCAAAATGACGGTCGCAAACGTCGATGGCTAGTTTTTTGATATCGATCCCATCTAATTTATCTTTACGAGAGTCAAGCAGGACAAAGTCATTGCCTAAACCGTGATATTTGTGGAAAACAAGGGTTTGCATGTGTTTATTTTAACATATCTGCAGAAGGATGGTAGGAGGCTGAAGTGGTGGGCGATTCCCAAACCGTCACTTTTTGTAGCTCTGGCAAGGAAGGTTTTAATTGTTCAAAAATAATTTTTGAGATGTTTTCACAGGAGGGGTTAATTATTTTAAATTCTGGTAGATCGTTGAGGTTTTGATGATCAAATCGGCCAATAATCTTATTTAATTTGGCTTTTACATCTTTGAAATCAACCATGATGCCGATCTCGTTTAGTTTTTCTCCCACCAACGCGACTTCTACTTTCCATGTATGGCCGTGCAGGTTTTCACAGGGGCCTTTGTATCCACGGAGGGCATGGGCAGAGCTAAATGAGGATTCAATGGTAAGGGTATACATATCGATTATTATAGCAAAATATTTGGGAATTTATTGAAATTATGCCGGTTTGTCTGCGAATATTTTGTATGGAAGTAAGAGCAACTTTTTGTTATAGATGGCATATACCTTCTAAGATTGTTCACCCAAGGCGGAGCCTGGTTGGAACAGAGAAGAGACTTGTACGTTATCAGCAGGAGGGTTTTCTTTGGTTGGCGCAAAATGGGATTGGAAGAGGAGTTTTAGAAGTTGCTGATGAAAGTGAATTTGAGATTAGGTTTAGCAGAGAAACAAACAAAGTAAGGTCTTTTATGGCAGCTCTGGCAGTTTTTGGAATAGATGAAGCGGGCCAACAGGTTAGGGTAATAAAAGCCATGAAGGATGAAAGAATTGATGGGGAAGTTGTTATAGAAGGGGGCAAAAGAGGAAGAGGACTTAATCAAGATTATGTTGATAATTGTGTGGCGGTTTCGGTCATTTTTCAAGCCGCCGGATTTACTGAGGATGCTTTAACTGAAGCTAGAGGAGCCTTTCTTAACGCAATTGACGACGATGTTCATTCAGTGTCAATGCAGAAAGTTGCTTCGCAGATCCTTAGAATCGCTATTAGAGAGGGTCTTTGTCAGCAACTTGTTTGCCGAGCTTATACTGGAGAAAAAAGAAAGATGCTGGAATTTAATCTTTCTTCCCCAGATACAATGTCGCGAATAGTATTAAGAGACCCAGAAGAATTGGAAGCAAGATGCGCTGAATTAAGTCGTGTGGTCGTTGCCCATGGAAAAGTCAGGGTTTATCCGGCGAGAGCCAAGGAAGCGCAATATGCACTTTGTGTCGCCTATTCAGACAAGCTAATTGGTGAGCGTGCCATATATTTAATGGAACAGTACTCTTTTCCTCAAGAAGCATTTGATGCGGATCCCTTTATTCTTACGGTTAAGTCTCCCAGTGTAAATAAAAGCTATGCGACGTCGTCTTTCTTAAAAGCGGTGAATCGGATGATTATAAAAAAACAATATGCTCGTGCGATGCAATTAATTAGTCAAGCTGAAAAACAGGGATTAGAGGAAGCTCGGAATGAAGTTCAGCAAGCCTTTGTTGCCTATAAAACAGCTATTCCGCTTTTATTACAAGCTGCTGCAGAGAATGATTTTGGCATTGCAATAGAGCATTTACTCCAATCCTACGAATTATGCTTAAGTTCTCAGGGGGTAGGCGGATTAAAAGTTGAAAGGGCATTATGTGCCCCATTAATTAGTCTATTGCGTATCCAGACTGGGCAGAGAATTTATTTGCATTATCAAAATGAAGCAAAAAGGCTTGAAGCAGCTGTGGGCGAGTTGTCTTGTCGAATTGCCAAACTAACACTTGAAGAGAAAGAATTATATTTGGAAGCTGAAAAGACGAAAGCATGGGTGGCTTTAGCAAATAGATTCAGTGAAACAAAATGCGGGGCAGAATGTTTTGCTTGCTTTGTGTTGCTGCTTTTTCCGGTCGAGAATAAATTTGTTGTTTCTGATGAAATGATAGCTCGTTTAAATAGATATGGACAAACAATTATTGATGGGTGTGAAGTAGAAGGAAAAATAAAGCGAGCCGATTTGGTTGGTAAAAAGAATTTTGAGGATCAGAGAATTGTTTTAATTGCTGCAAAACTGTTTGTGTTGAATTTTTTCCAGGTTGATTTTATTTCATATCTAGGTTTTTCTATTGATCGAGGGATAGATTTGCTGGTTAGAAGTAAAGCTGCTCAAAAATATAAAGCGGCTGAAGCGAAAAGAAGCAAAGAAGGAGGAACAGCCACGGTTACAAGCGAGATAAAGGCTGAATTGCCTGCTTTCCCCATCCCAACGGGAGAGGGGGAAACAATGTTGGCTCTTCCCATGGAAGAAGATTTAACTTTTACTCCGACCGATGTTGCAGAAACATTTGCTAACTCAAGTCCTATTGGGCAAATATCTGAAGTAGTTGAGAAAATGCTAACTGCTTCAGATCCTCAAGATAAAGCCGCTGATACGAGGCCGGTAATTAATATAGTTAATATAGTAGCTGAAATTTTAGAAACTTGTGAGGATAGAAGGGGAGGGATTGGCCTTCGCTTACGAGCCCTGCAACATGCGACAGGAAGAGCCAGGTTTGAAACAGCAAGATTGGCCGATATATTATTGGGTTATTGTTTTATTGATTTGGGATCATGGCAAACAATTTTTGGTAATATTGAAGAAATTCTAGAACTTCTTGAAAAGCCAAAAACTGATTTTGTAGTGATTAAACCTTTAATCGATCGATTGGAACATCGTCCAGAGGAAATTAATAAACGATTATTATTGGCAAAAGGATTAATGTCAGAAGTTAGAAATATTTCACCCGCTTCAATAACCGCAGCTGAAAGGGCTTTGGCGCAATTAGAAATATTGCCGATTGCAGCAATCATTCTTTCTTCTTCACCTGAGGGATTAAGTTTGTTAAAAGAAATTGATTCAACCAGGCTGTATTTTATTGAAAAAAGATCCTTTGTCGAAGGGTTTTTGGTGCGACGTAAGGGACGCTGATAAATTTACACTAGCTGTACTTGCTTTGTTCCCACAATTGGCTTATTTAGCAGGCGACTCCCCAATTCCTCAAATTGAAAAGGTGATCCTGTCACTAAATAGTCGTATTTGGCTTGATGAGTGGGAGGGGATAAGGTTCCGGCTTTTTTGAGTAAAGCCTTAATATCAACCACCGTTTCTTCAGCCGGATTGATTAAGGTAACTTTTTCACCAACGATGGATTGAATGACTTTGGCTAAATGCGGAAAATGTGTACAGCCTAAAATCAGAGTATCAATTCCTTCCTCAATCAACGGCTTTAAGTATTCTTTGGCAACTTTGCGGGTTTCATCACTTTCAATAAATCCTCCTTCGATCAGCGGGACAAACAGTGGGCAAGCGGCGGCAAAGACTTCAGCTGCTGGGTTTAAAGCCGTAATCCTATCCCGGTGGGCATTTGAATTGATGGTCCCCACCGTGGCAATAACCCCAATTTTGCCGTTATGGGTTGCAGCTACCGCGGATCTTGCTCCGGGATCGATCACGTTGACCATGGCAACAGGGTAATCATCCGCCAGTACCGGATAGGCTAAAGCAGAGGATGTACCACAAGCAATTACGATTAACTTGGCCCCTTTCTTAATTAAATAGGGAATAATTTCTTGGTTGATTTTTACGATTTCTTCGGGTGATCTGCCGCCATAAGGAACTCGCGCAGTATCCGCTAGATAGATAACGTCTTCGTGGGGCAGTTTATGCATGATCTCTTCCAAAACGCTCAGTCCGCCAACCCCTGAGTCAAAAACTCCCAGCGGAGCAGAAGGAATGATTATTTCTCCCCTTTGTTTGCTGCCAGCTCGCGGGAAAATTTTATCGGTTCCCAAATGGCTAATGTTACTGACTTCGGAAATAGTTGTTTACCCCCTTATAAATGCTAAAAGCAACAGCTTCCTCAAAATCGGTCGAGAAAGCCAATTTTTCTTCCTCGCTATTACTTAAAAATACCGGTTCTAGCAAAGCGGCCGGACCAGTCGAATGATGTACGGTGTAGAAAGTTTCGCGCCGCAACCCGCGGTCTTTTCTTTTTATCCCATAAAGCAAAGCCTGGTGCAGATTGAGTGCTAGTTCTCTGCTATTGGGATTATAGTAATAAGTTTCTGTGCCGCTTATATCGGCATTCGTACTAAAATTATAATGGATTGAGATAAAAATGTCTGCCTTTTTACCATTGGCAAAATCAACAATATCCTTTAAGTTGTTTTTGCGGTCATCATTGCGGGTAAGGTAAACTTTTGCGCCGGCCTGACTAAATAATTGGGCGGCTTTGCGAGCAGTGATAAGGGTTAAATTCTTTTCGGGTAGACCACAAGGAGCAATGGCTCCTGGGTCTCGTCCACCATGTCCTGGATCGAGAATTATGGTTTTACCCCTTAGCGATAAATCTTTTCCTATTGTATTTGGAGTAAATTCAAAGGATTTAATTGGCTCTCCTTTTTCCTGTAGGGAGGATTTTTCCCAAGCCGCCATTAATTCGGCGGTAAAATCGCGCCGGTCGCCGATTTCTACGATGGTTTTATTTTGTCCAAAAATATGAGCGAGGCTATAATCAATTTCTCTGTTAAGCTTTATCGTTACTAGCACAGTTTGTGGATCAAGCTGTTTTGCGGTCACTTTGGCGATGCGTTTCGATTTAATCCGGGATAAATTATACGCTTTATCTAAAACAGTTTGCGGAAAAGTAATTTGTAGTTCTTTTTCTAATAGCAGCCCCTTTGGTTCGCAGTAATCTGTTGTGTAAATATCTAGGTAATCGGTCCCAAAACTACGGGAGTTTTCGATGCGAAGCAGCTTTATGTTATCGGCGAAGAGACATTGGGAAAAAAGAAGGATAAAAGTAACAAAAATTAGCTTACGCATTTTCTTTTATCAATCTAAGCAAGCTGTCTTTGGTGTTTAATTCTGGATTATCCAGAACCTTTTCCAGTAAGCTGTTTAAGATTTGGCCAATTTTGGGGCCGGGGGGTAAATTTAAAGTATGCATGATGTCCTGTCCATCAATTTTGAGGTCTTTTATATGTAGGGCGTTTTGATCGGCGATGATTTTGTCTATCCGGCCTTGCAGCTCGCTTAGATAAGTGGTTCCGATCTGGCTAGACATTGCCGTGCAGTCAGCTTGACGCAACAAAAACAAATCGGAGATATTTTCTAAGCCAACCCGGCGGATAAAACGGCGCACGGCAGCATCTCCCCAGTCTGTTGAATAATTAAACATGTGATTGCTGATAAGATTGGTAACTCTTTCTATATCGTTTTTACTAAAACGCATGCGCTGCAGGATCTGACAAGCGATTTTTTCACCCTGTTTGTCGTGATTATAAAAGGTAAGGTCAACCTTGCAGGTGGGTTTTGCAATATCGTGCAAAAGGGCAGCCAAGCGGACAAGATAGTTATTGGCCGGGGCGGCATCACAAGCGTAAAGACTGTGCCAATACACATCAAATTGGTGGAACTCGGGAGGCTGTTCCACTCCTTGGCAGGTAATAAGTTCAGGGATAATTAATAGCATAATCCCGGATATGGTGAGCAGATCAAGGCCAATCGAAGGTTTGGCGGAGGATAATATTTTAAGAATTTCATCGTGAATGCGTTCGGGGGCAACTTTTTGGGTAATGGAGAGGGTTTTATTAATTGCTTTAAAAGTCTCTGGCTCGATTAAAAAGTTGAGTTTGGCAGCAAAACGACAGGCACGGATAGAACGGAGGCCATCTTCTGAAAATCTTTCGATAGGATCTCCAATTGCCCGGATCAATTTGGTTTTTAGGTCTTTTTGGCCTTGGTGGTCATCAATTAATTGGCCGGTAGTGGGATTAAATGCCAGTGCATTAATAGTAAAATCTCGCCGGGCCAAATCTTGGTGAATGTCGCCGGTAAAACGAACATTGGAAGGGTGGCGTCCGTCAATATATTTTTCATCTGAGCGATAGGTGGTAACCTCGTATTGTCCGTCAGAGAGGAGGATGGTTACCGTACCGTAATCAATCCCGGTTGGGATAACTTTTGTAAATAATTTAACCACTTCTTCGGGCTTGGCAGAAGTGGTAATATCCCACTCAATGGGAGTAAAACCTAAAAGCAGATCGCGTACACAGCCTCCTACCAGGAAAGCCTGAAAATTATTTTCTTGCAGGGTTTTTAGAATCTGCATTGCACCTTGAGGGATTGTATTAATTGGGATGCTCATTAGATTATTAAAAGTTTACCCCAGCCCAAAATTATTGTAAAGGATAAGGGCGTCTATTGACACTACTGGGGCGGGTGCTATAATTTGCAGCATAGTGACAAAGTCCTTATATTCTAAGGGACTCACAGTTGTTCTGATTGCTGCAATATTGATTAGCGGATTGATTTTTAGCAGTCGCATTCTCCCCGGCGATGCTTTCTCCAAGGAAGAGGCCCAACATGCCCTATATGGTGTTTGGCTAGTAAATGATCTGCAAAACTGTAACTTGAGCGCTTTCTGGTATGATACCCAGCGGCAAATGAACTGGCCCTTTCTGCATTCTTGGCTACTTTCCGTTTTCTTTTTGTGTTTTGGCGTGAACTATACCGTGGCGCGGGCTTTTAGCCTCCTTCTTTTTTTCCTGAGTATTATTATGATTTATACGCTTTCTTTCCGTTTTTCTAATCGATTGGGACCAAGAATAGGGATTACTGCTGTTTTGCTGGCCCTGTCTTCCCCACTAATGGTGCGATTTGCCACCGAAAATATGCTGGAAGGATTGGGAGCCTTTTTGTTTTTATCTGCGGTTAACACTTATCTTATCTGTGAAGAGAATAAAAATAGCATTGAATATTTATTCCTGGCATTATTAATTGGCTTGTCAATTTATACCAATTATCTTTACGCTTATCTGATTATTCCTGCTTTTTTAATTATGACTCTTTCTAAGCTTGGCCCACTGTTTTATGAAGGGGTTCAACTGCAAAGAAAGGGAGAGAAAAAAGCAATTGATTTTGTGCTGTGGGCGTATCGTAAATTAATTGTTCTTTTAGTGGTGCTATTTATGTCTGGCATTTGGTTCTCCTTTTCGCTTTCACGTAAATTGCTTTTGTTCTTGGCAGCAGTCTTTAAATATTCTGGGAGCGATGCAGTTACTGGCTGGTGGGAAATTCTCACTTATTATCCTCGTGTTATTATCCAAAACCTGTCCTTTTCCCCTTGGCTAGGGGTATTTCTGCTTTTGTCTCTTTTTGTCCCTCTAATCACTACTCGCTATCGAGTGGTTAACCGATTGTATTTTTTTGTTTGGACGATATTGATTTTACTTACTTTCACGATTCCTTCCAAGTCACCTCAAATGCTGTATATTGCAGTCCCTTTCATTTTTTTAATATTTGCGTCCGCCTTGTTTTATGTGCTGGAAAAAATTGAGCCAAAAGGCCCTCGCATGGTCTTGGCAATTATTATGATTTTGGTCTTGCCCCTCTGTTTGTCACTGCCGCAGGCTTGGGGGGTATATTTTCCCAAAAATAATTCACAAAATATGCTGCAGGTGATGGATTATTTTAAGGCAACTGTCCCGGCTGGTGCGCATGTTTATATTCCCTTAAACCTAAAAAGGCTTAATCCGGAAAGCATGGAGTTTCATTATCGGGAATGGAAGGCGGTTGTCATTACTGATTTTCCCAGTGCCAATTTATTGGTTGCAGCAAATACCAATAAAATGGCCAATTTTTTTGCTTCGGTTGAAGGCCTTGATGGCTCACCATATGTGGATGATTCATCCGATGATTCGCTCTATCGCTGGAATGCGTGGCTGAAGGAAAATGTGGTTGGGGGAAAAGTAAAGCTAGTCTCTTCCCGCCGTTTTAACGAAAGCGGAATTACCGCTAAGGTCTACGCTATAAAATGATCCCTCTTTTCGTTCTCCTTAATGGCATGTAGGCATTTGTTATTCGTCATTCATCATTATATAATTTAGTAATGGAGCATATCCTCAAAAGTCGCTATCGGATTGCTGAAAAAATATCTGAAAATCCTTTTAGTGTAACCTACAAAGGAACATTACTTGGATCAAACAAGCCAATTGTTATCAAGATTTATAAGCGGGGGACTCTCAATTCTTCCCTGATTAGAGACATGAAACAAAAGGTTAAGGATTTAACTCTTATTAGCTACCATGGCATTGCTAAGTTGTTGGATGGAGATTATGGCTGGCAAGGGTTTTATTATGTGCGGGAGTATATTGAAGGAAAAAGTTTACATGAGATTATGCAGGGGAACGAACCAATTGGTGAGGAAAAAGCACTTTTAATTACGGAAGAAGCTACTCGTGCTCTAGAATATGCCCATAGCCGGGGGATTATCCATGGGGCGCTAAAGCCGAGCAACATTTTATTAGATAATCAAGGGGTAGTTCATTTAGCTGACTTTGTAATTGAGGGCGAAATCAAGGAGTCTATCCCCCAAAAAGTACTGACCATTATGCAAAATGCTTATTATGCTTCTCCCGAAGAATTATTGGGAAAACCGGCGACTGCTTCTTCGGATGTTTATTCGCTTGGGCTAATATTTCTTGAAATGCTGCTTGGCAAGCCAATCTTTAATGAGACTGGACTTTTAAATAATTTGGAAAAATTGCGTTCGGCCACCGTTTTAACTCCTGAAATGCTTGCAAAGTTACCCCCATATTTACGAGAGATATTAAAGAAGGCCCTTGTCCATGATCCGGTACAGCGTTTTTCGCGAGTATCTGAATTTCGAGAGAGCTTGGAGAAAAAAATGTTGGTTGGATCGCAAAATAATCGCGAAGATTATTCAGAATTATTCGAAACCACGGTTGCTCGTTATGGGGAAGAAGATATTAAGCCCGAAGCGGAAATATTGGAGGAGGTTGGTCAGACCAAATTAAAATGGGGAAAAGAAAAACATCGAACATATATTCTGGCAGCGGTTTTGGCGATGTCAGTTATTTCTGGAATATTGTTTGCTTTTCTTTGGGGAAGGTATTAAATGCTAATCGAATATATTAACTGGTACTTAATTTATGTGATTATCATCTCGGTTTTGCTTGGTCTTTTTGTTTTAAGGGTAAAACATCCTTCGCTTTGGAGGGTATTATTGTTTTTTTTCGGTTTAATTATTATACCGGCAATAATTGTGATTAGTTATGTTACTTATTTTAATGCCTTGCCTCAGGCAATAGTTCCCGATCTGCGGGGGTTAGGGTTGCAGGCGGCAGTAGAAAAACTTGAGGGATTAAGGTTGCAGGGATTATTGGCAGGGAGTACTTATGATGCCACTATTCCTCTCGCTTGTGTGGTTTCGCAGCAGCCGGTGGCTGGGGAAAGAGTAAAAATTGGCCGAACTATAAAACTGGTAACCAGTTCGGGGAAAAGAAAAATCGCGGTACCCAATTTGCTGGGCAAAGCGCTTGGAGATGCGGACGCGATCTTGCGTTCAGCCGGCTTGACTCTGGGTAGCGTAGAAAGCAGTGTTTCAGATGAAATGGATCCCGGTCTTATTCTTGGACAATCTCCTTTGCCCGATGAAGAAATTGAGATGGGAAATCCAGTTAACATTACTATTACCAGCAAGGAAGCACAAGAAGAAAAAAGCGGATTTAAGCTTTGGCCATGGTAGGGGGAGAAAAATGCATAATATATTAGTGGCTCCATCAATTTTATCGGCGGATTTTAGGAATTTGGAGGCTGAAATTAGAAAAGTTGAATCTGCCGGCGCCGATTTGATCCATATTGATGTTATGGACGGACATTTTGTTCCCAATATTACGATTGGTGCATTAATTGTGAAAGCGGCTCGAAAATCAACCACCTTGCCTTTAGATGTTCATTTGATGATCGAAAATCCTGATCGATATGTCCCTGATTTTGCAAAGGCGGGGGCGGATATTATTACCATTCACGTTGAAGCTTCAAAATGCCTGGCTGAAGACATTGAGCTGATCCGTCAAAACGGTTGTAAGCCCGGGGTGGTAGTCAATCCAGCCACGCCGATTGAAAAAGTTTTCCCAGTGCTGGATAAGGTGTCAATGGTTTTGATTATGTCGGTTAATCCCGGATTTGAAAAACAAAAATTTATGCCAGATGTATTGGATAAAATTAGAACTTTGCGGTCGTTAGTTGTTCGTCGTAAGTTGTTGGTTGATATTGAAGTAGACGGAGGAATTAACCTCGAAACAGCGCCCCTAGCCGTGCAAGCTGGAGCAAATATCCTTGTGGCAGGGTCGGCTGTTTTCTATGCAGATGATCCTCAGGCGGTAATTAGCAAATTTAAGCACTACTAAAATATCAAAAAAATTGAAATTTTACCCATTTTAAGCTGAAAATCAATTGCTATGAGTAGCAAACTTGTCCCACTAGCACCCGCCTTAGCGAGAGCCGGTTGGTTTGGTCGTTTTAATCGTGTTGCAAATCCAGACATGGATAGGATCGTTCATGAGGCTCTTAGGTTTTGTGCTCTTCCTCCTTCCAAAGAGATTTTACGTATCGATTATTTATTAAGAGTAATACCTAATGCTTTGCCTTTGCGGGTGGCCGCTTTTTGCGAAGATATTGGGGTAATGCTTCCTGGAACTGACCTAGACGCATTGCGAGAAGGTATAAAATTTGCTGATACTGCTTTTGGAGAGAAATCTCGTTGTTCAGGTGAGCGCTATGTTGTTCATCCATTAGCTGTAGCTGAAATATTTGGAATAGAGTGGGGGTTGCCACTCTTGGGTGCCATTAAGGCAATGTTGTTCCATGATACTCCAGAAGACACAGCTGTAACACTACAAGAAATTCGGGGGAAATATGGGGATGAGGTAGCAGAGATAGTTGATGGGATGACCAAAGTCCGATCAACCTATGAAGCTAAAGATGTAACTTTAGCAAAAACCTACCGTAAAATTATTGGTGCGATGGGGAAGAATGTGGTTGTAGGTATAGGAAAGTTAGCGGATCGTTTACATAATATGCGTACATTAAATTCTATGCCTCTTGTGAAACAAGCTCGAATTGCTCAAGAAACTTTTGATGTGTATGTCCCAATTGCGAAAGCCTTAGGAATGATGGATGTTGCTGAGGAGCTTGAAAGGTTAGCATTTAGGTATCTGTACCCGGATGATTTTAGGAGAATTGAAGCATGGATGGCAATAAATAACGTTCAAGTTCAAGAACAAAGATTTAAAAAAGTGTTATTAAAACTACGGGAGAAGGTAGCCCAATACGGAGGATCAGTTGAAGTTGTCTCTCGAACCAGTTGGGAACTTTTTAAGCTGTGTCGTGCTTCCGGACTTGAACTTAATGAAATTAGCATCATCGAAACTCCATTGGTGCGGATTATTCTTCCTGAGAGTCATGATTGTTATAGCTTATTGCCCAAAATATATAGCTTTGCTCCTCCTTGCCAAGGAACGTTTCGTGATTATATCTCAATTCCAAATGGTTTTCATCAAGCGCTTGAAGTATGGGTCAGGGATTGGTCACCGGAGGAAGAAAATGGCATATTGCGATTAGAAATATTTCCTGAAAATAGAAGAGTGCCGAATAGAATTGGGTTACTCAGTATGGATAGTAGCCAATGGCAAACAGCTGAATCTCTCTGGCTTGCTAATTTGGCAAATTTGATTGAAGAATTGCCAGAGGCTGATCGAGCAGGAATTATTGAAGCTATAAAACATTCTGGGGCCCAAATAGCGGTTTATTCACCACATGGGGCAGAATATCTATTGGCGCCGGGTTCTAGTGCGGCTGATTACGCTTATGCAGTACACCAAAAACTGGGTGCAATGGCTGTGAGAGCAATTGTTTTTGGTCGAGAAGGGGTGAAAGATGTTGTAAGAAAAGTTCCCCTAGGAGCTTCTTTGGAACGAGGAAGAGTTGTTTGGGTGGTTACAAAGAACGGGACTATTCCTGATTTTAGGTTGATCTTTAATCTTGGATCAGCTGATGCCAGAAAAAAAATGCGAAGTTGGATGGGAAGAGCAACTGCGCCGGAGGCTGACGAAAATGTCCGAAATTTAATTTTTGCAATGGTTGAAGAAGCAGTTGATGCTGAATTAGAGAGTTGTTATATTTCGTTAGATCAAATAATTCGGTCTGCTGATATCTGCTCAACATTTTTTGCACGTATTAATTCTTCTTTTAGTGGAGAGATATCTATAAGAGAAGATGGGGGTGCAACTAAAAGAGTTGCTTTGGTTGTTAATGACAAAAATAGCCTTTTACGGGCAGTTGCGATGGGATTTGTTGCACCGTCTTTTGTTGTAGAAGCTTTTAAAAATGTTCATTCGTCACTTTGTATAGATAAAGAACGTCTTTATCATCATGGGCGTTTAAGCGCCCGGATTAGAATGGTTGACCAGCCAGGTGAATTGGCAAAAATAACTTGGGCTTTGGGAGCTGTAGGTATAAATATTGATCAATTCAATCAACCTGGAAGGAGAAGCGGTCGAATAGTTGTTTCTTCAATAGTAATCCAGTTTTTTACCAATGTTCACTTACTTCAAATTTACAACATTCTCGAACAAGCCGGCGAAATCATTTCTTCGGCAAAAACTAATCCCTTTCGAAAATCAAAGCAAAAGTGTTAAACTATCTTTATGTGGACTGAAGATGATGTGCGCTACATGCGCGAAGCACACGAGTTAGCTAAATCTGCCGAAGGACGCACTACCCCTGATCCCATGGTCGGGGCTGTATTAGTTAAGGACGGGCGAATAATTTCGATTGGTTATCATGGCGAAGTTGCCACCCCCCATGCTGAAGCCTGGGCGATTCAAAAAGCCGGTAAGGACGCTAAAGGTGCGACTCTTTACGTCAATCTCGAGCCTTGTGCCCACCACGGCAATAATCCTCCTTGTGCTGAGTTAATTGTTAACTCGGATCTGAAGGAAGTTGTCGTCTCCATGAAAGATCCCAATCCGCTAGTTAATGGCAAAGGGATTAGAATATTAAAAAAGCATGGGATAAAAGTGCGTTTTGGACTTTTAGAAACAGAAGCTAAGCGGCTCAATGAAGTTTTCATCAAATATATTACGACCCGCAAACCTTTTGTTGTCTTAAAAAGTGCCTTAACCATTGACGGTAAAATCGCTACTCGCACGGGAGCTAGCCGTTGGGTAGCGGGTCCAACCTCGCTTCACTTTGCCCACCGTTTACGCAATTACTATGATGCGATTTTAGTGGGGGTTAACACGATCTTAGTTGACAACCCCAAATTAACTACGCGCCTGGTTGAAAAGATCAAGAATCCAATTCGCATCGTTCTGGATTCTACGGCTCGCACCCCCCTTAATGCCAATGTGATGAATACCAAAGAAGCTAGGACGATTATTGTTGTTTCGCCAGCTGCACCCAAGAAGAGAGTGGAGGCTTTGAGAAGCAAAGGGGCGGAAATCCTAACGATAGACTGCTGTAAGCTGTCAGCTGTTAGCCATCGAAAGAAATTAGACAGTAGACAGTCGAAAATAGACATTAGGAAGCTGATGCAAACATTAGGCAAAATGAAGATAACCAGCATCCTCCTCGAAGGCGGAGGAGAAGCGAATGCCTCATTTATTGAAGCTGGCGAAGTGGATAAAGCTCATTTTATTATTGTCCCCAAAATCTTTGGCGGACGTGATGCTAAAACCTCAGTTGAAGGGTTAGGCGTTAAGCTCCCTTCTCAAGCTAAATGGCTAAAACAAGTCCACGTTGACCGCTTGGATGGCGATATCTTGGTTACGGGTTATCTACGATAATTGCCTCCCTCTTTATTAGGCGTTTTTCACGCAAGAAAGCATCAACTTTAGCCGATAATATATGAAAGACCACCAATGATTGATGTGACTACAAGGGAGCTATGCATGAGTGGCGTTTCTGCAGCGAATAATGACCCCTTAAGATCTGGCCTGGTTACCATTAGGAATTCTGCGGGCGATAAGCCTAAGAAACAAAAGGATGAAGAACGGGCTAATGCCCGTATAGCCGATTCCGGTCTTTCTATCGCCGTTTCTTCCAAAGTGAGTGCCGTTGAAGTGGCAGCGCAACTCGCCTGGTTAGGCATTAAAAGTATTGATTCCAAAGAAATAAGTAAAATAGCCGGCCGGAACCATAAAATTGACCTGCTAGAATTATCGACCCTAGACCAATATCTTGAGGCCACATTATCCGACGATCGTGATTTTATGTTGGCCGCAGTTAAAAGGGATAGCCAAAAATTAGAATTTGCCAGCGAAAGACTCCGCGGAGACAAGGAATTAGTTATGGCGGCAGTCGATTCCAGTATTTATAGTATCTTTCCATTTGTTGCGCCTTCTCTGAAAAATGATAAAGGTTTTGTTTTGGAATATTTGAGGGAAAAACGGGAACAAGTAAAACAACAGTGGGCGAATATATATTTTGATTTAAATGAAACCCAGCAACAAGATCGGGATATCATTTTAGCAATTATTGCTATAAAACCTCAAACATTTAAAGTAATTGACCCAATTTATCAAAACGATAGGGCTTTCATTCTAGATGCCGTTAAATTAAACGCTGAAACGATTAAATATATTAATCCTTCTTTGTTAGAAGGGGAAGACTCTGCCCAAACTGCGGGCAAAGAAGAAAACAGCAGTCCCAATAGTACTGTTTTACGTTTGGTTAATGCCAATGGCAAGTCCTTAAAATATCTTGACGCGGGATATCAAAAAAACCATGCCGTTGTTTTTGCTGCAGTTAAAAATAGTGGGGAGGCGATATTCTATGCCGATCCTTCCTTGCAATTAAACGAAGAAATCCTTTTCGCGGCCCTTAAACAAGACCCCTCTTTGGCGACTTATTCTAATTGTCCCGACAATATTGTGGATGCATTAAAAGATAAGGAGTTTGTTCTCAAGATGGCCGAAAAAGATATTGGACGGCTGGCATACGCTGATAGCACTTTAAAGAAAGATGCTGAGTTTATGCTGTCTGCTGTGCGGCGGTGGAACAAGGCCCATCTCTATGCCGATGATTCTTTAAAGAAGAATAGGGAATATGTTAAGAAAGCGGTTGTGGCTAACCCCTGGACTTTTTATTATGTAGATGAATCCTTGCGGAAAGATAAGCCATTTATGTTAGAGCTCTTGACAGAAATGAAATGGAAATTGCCTACAACTAATGGAAAATATTTAATACTAGATAGAAAAATCTATTTAGGATTAAGAAGTTTAAATATCGAATTTCCACAACGTCTTGGCTCAATGCGCTCGCTTTTGGAAATTGTTCATAATCGACAGAACTTAGCTGAAAATGATCCGCGGCCAATGATTGTCCTGCTTTATCCTAAGGCTGATTATAATGGGGCTTTTGCGGCGACTCAAATGGAAGAGCTAGTTCAGAAGGGTTATCGGGTAATTTATTTTGAGGGGGGAACCGACGAAGAAGATTATGCCAATCTGATAGCAGCCACAAGAAACGTTGGCAAGAAAACCATGTACATTGAATGGAGCGGGCATGGGACGGCGGAAAAAATAGCCAAGGGGGCGGCCGATCCGGCGCAGGGCATTCCCGAAAACGAAGATTTATATATCGACCTTACCGATGAGAAGGAAATGAAGGATTTAAAACTTGAAGAAACTATCGATCCCGCCGGCATGATCATAGTAACGGCTTGTTCAGCAGGGGCCGGGAGAGAAACTTCACCCAATATGGCCAATATGTTTGCTAAAATATTTAAGGTTCCGATTAAAGCCCCAGTCCTTCCAACAAATAGTGATCATTATGTCTATGACGCTGAGGGGAAAATTGTTGATGTCGTTTTTTCTGGTGACCCAGCCCTCATGTATTCTGCCAATCCAAAAATAATGACTCCCTCGTCAAATTAATTGATTTCCGTAATCTTCAAATCATTTCCCGCAACAACTTTAATTGCCGTGGAATGGCAATGGGGACAATCGAGGCGCATCTCCTGCGGATTAAATTCTTTTTGGCACTCAGAACAAATGGTTTTTACCGGCTCAATTTCAAATTCTAATTTCATGCCTTCGGCTATGGTTCCCTTGGTTAAATCATAAAACAATTCGCTGAATTCGGCAGGATGGCTGATACGAGTAGCTCCAATCTTTAGTTTGGCATACGTTATTTTAGTTAGGCCTTTGGCAAGAGCAGCTTCGGTCACCTTACGGAAAGCATCTTTAGCCAGTGCCATCTCATGCATGCGATTACCACTGCTCCTTTAAAATGTTTTCCCGCCGGCAATTGGGGCAGAGAACTTTCAAGTGTCCGGCCCGAGGATGGGGGCTGTTTTGGGGCAGAGAACTTTCAAGTAATTTCAATTCGGCGAGTCTAGCCAGCAGCAGGGTAGGGTTGGCGAATAATAAATTCCCCACTTTTTTAGCCAAAAAGCGCAGATGATCAATCGCTCCGATAATTTCGCCGCAATGGTCGCAGAGGGCTAACTCTTTGCGGCATTGGGTCATTGAGGATTGGCGGTTGGTGGTTGCTAGATCATATTCTTTGGTGAGTTGGATCCCTTTTTGGGTAATACAGGCCTTTTCGCATTGCTGGCAATAGATACAAATATCCTGGTGATGGGTAAGAGTGCGGAGCTTATTGACTTTGTCATCCTGGCATTCAATTGCCCGTGCGGGACAAACTTCAAGACAAGCCAAGCAACCCACACATTCTTTTTCATCATACTGGGGCTTGCCACGGAAGCCATCGGGAATAAAAACGGGGGTGAAAGGAAAACCGCTGGTAAAAGGCTTTGAAAAAAAGGACCTTAATGCCTCGCCCAGTTCTCTTATTTTCGGTAAAGGTATTCTCATGTTAGCGGGTTCCTTCCGGGAATAATTGCCAAAGGGCCGTCCCTAGATTTACTGCGGCAACGGCTGGTTTAACGATAAGAGCGGCAAGCTGAGCATGAAACATACCGGTAAATAAGCAAATTAGTCCTAAAATTAAAATTGGCAGGGTAATTAGCCAAGAATTTTCTTTGACTTTTTCAAGACCGATGGGGAGGGCGTCAAAGAAAACAGATTTTTGCATTTTTAAAACGTAAGCCAAACTTAAGACTGCTCCGATGACGGCGATTAAGGCATAGCCAATCTTGCCGGATTGGACACAGGCAAAAATAATAAAAGCTTTGCTCCAAAAACCATTGAAAGGTGGAATTCCCGCCAGAGAAAAGGAGCCAAGCGTGGCAGCAAGCCAGGTTAATGGCATTTTCTTAGCCAGTCCGCCCATTTTGCGCATATCGCGCGTGCCAGTGGCCAATTCAAGCGAGCCGGCCGATAAGAATAATAAGGGTTTGAAGATAGCATGGTTCAACAAGTGGAAGATAGCTCCAAACATGCCAAGGGGTGTGAGGAGCCCAAAGCTGAGAAGAATATAACCAATTTGGGAAATACTAGAGTAAGCCAGCATGCGTTTAATATCCCATTGGCCAAGCGCGGCAAAACCGCCCACTAATATTGAAAGAGCTCCAATAGCGAGCAGGATCGTAGAGATGATCGGGGGAGTCCCAAACAAATTAAAAAGAAGGCGAATTAGACAATATACGCCAATCGTTTTTATTAAAACCCCGGAAAGAGTTGCCGAAACTGGAGCCGGAGCCGAAGTGTGAGCATCAGGCAGCCAGGCATGAAAAGGGACCGCGGCAGCTTTGAGACCAAATCCAGCCAAAAATAAGATGATTAATAGAAAGCTTTTGGGAGTATAAAACAGGCTGGCATTTAAGGCGATAATAGGGAGAGAAAGGGAGCCAACCATCAGATAGGTCAATGCCAAGGCGAGTAATATGAAGAGCGAAGCAACGGTTCCTAAGATTATATAGCGCATAGATGCTTCGAGCTCTTCTTCCCGGGTGCCAAAGGCGACCAAGGCATAGGTTGAGATTGAGGCCAGTTCTAGGAAGATAAAGAGTAAGAATAAATGGCCAGCAATAACTACGCCGATCATGCCGGCAACCAAAAGGAGATAAAGAGCGTGGAAGTTTTCTTTGGCATTATATTTATCCAGATACTTAATGGAATAGATTGAAATAATCAGAGAGATAAAAGTTATGATAAGGAGCATAAGCAGGCTAAAACCATCAATAAATAAACTGTTGGTGTGCCAAAGATAATTGGCCGGGTGGGATGAATATAGCGAAATAACGATCCCAAAGAGCAGTAAGCTGGTTAATGCCGCCAAAATTCCCGGCAGGAAGCGATTGATTCTCCCCACAATAAAAATGATTACTGCCATTACCAGTGGAATGGCGATTAGACTTGCCAGTAAATTGATCATCCTTTTAATTTCCTTATTTTTGCTATATCAAAAGTACCGTAGCGATCGTAAATCCGTTTGGCTACCGCCGATAAAATGAGGGTGGTGGCAACTCCAATTAGACTGGCCGTGAGTGACATATATTCGGCCTTAAAAAGAACCAGCAAGAGTGCAATGGCATAATTTATGATTATCAAACCCAGAATAATTTTAATCAGGTTTTTCTTGGAGAAGACAGCAAACAGCCCTAAAGCCAAAAGTATAAAGCTGAACAGATAGATTTTCATTCTTTTTCCCTCGCCTTGGGGCGTAAAATAGTGATAACCCCAATAATGGCGGCAATAATTACGGCCGTTACCCCGGCCAATTGGAGGAGGCCAAGGTTTTTGGAAATTATTTCTGCCGGCAGTGTTTCGGTCCGAATAAGGCCATCAAAAGATTCAAATGCCAGAAACAAGATAGCTGCCAGAGAAAGCGAGCTAACAAGCAGGGTAACCATTTCTCGCTTTGAATAACTATCTTTTTCGGCAATATTGGAGGTTGAACGAATTAAAATAAAAACAATGGCTAGTTCGATGGATAATTGGATAAAAGCTAATTCATGGCTGCCCAGCAGAAAAAGGCTAAGACAGAGGCAAAGGCCTGTAATAATTAACGCATAAATGCTATGGGTAAGATTGCGCAGAAAAATGGCCGCCGCAGCCGAAAGAAACATAATTAACAACACAATATTTATCAACATAATTTATATCCCCAAAAACGGACCAAAATATTCAAAATAAAAAGTTAATCCAAGAAGCAATATGCCAAGGAGCATCCATGCTAAATAGGTTTGCAAATGGCCATCGTGTAAATATCCTAGCATCCCGGCTATGCCATTTGATACCTTGCCAAGGATGGCATAAAGATCAAATAATTGTTGCTCAGCAGCTTTATAGATTTTGGGGAGGAATCCCCAATCCTTAATCGTATTATAAAAAGTAGTTCCAGAAACTTTTGTTTGATCGGAGCTTAAAATTTCTCCCCCAATATAAATTGGTTTAGTGGATATTTGTTTTGAGTTACCAGCTTTATAAATAATCCAGCCGATTAATAAGCCCACTATTAGCAAAGCTAATGCTATAACCGGACTAAAGGAGCCAATAAAAGCAACTGTCCCCACTACTGGTAGGATGAAATGGGTCAGAGGGAGAGGGAAGGCAAAAACACCAAAAACAACGCAAATGAAAGCTAAGGTGGCCATTGGCAGCCACATTGTCCAGTGAACTTCGTGAGCCTTCGCAGCGGTGTTGGCTTGCTGTCCTAGAAAAACGGCGTGTAATATTTTAACAAAACTAGCCAGGGTTAAGGCACTGCCAAACATAGCGGCGGTTAGCCAAATAATCCATAATGGGCCAAATTTGGCAAGTTCAACAATCCCTTGGTAAATCATCCATTTTGAAACAAAGCCATTGAAAGGTGGAATGCCAGAAATGGAAAGGGAAGCAATTAAAGCACAAGTAAAAGTAATCGGCATTATTTTGCCAAGTCCCCCGAGCTGATCAAGTTCAGTGGTTCCGGTTTCTTTTTCAACCGCACCAGCCGTCAGGAAGAGGAGTGATTTGTAAATGGCATGATTTAACATGTGAAATAATCCACCGGCAATCGCAATTGGAATGCCACTGCCGATACCAATAACCATATACCCTACCTGTGAAACGGCGTGAAAGGAAAATAATTTTTTTAGGTTGTGTTGGATTAATGCTGCCATCACCGCCACAATAATGGTAATTGATCCAATGGTTAATAGACATAAAGAGACTGCCGAATTGGGGACCACCAAAAAGATGTTGATAGAAATTCTATACAGCAGATAGATGCCGACTAATTTATCAATGGCCGCTGGCAGAAAGGCCATTACGGGAAGCGGGGCGACTTCGGCTGAGTCTGGGATCCAAGAATGGAGGGGAATGGCTCCAGCTTTGGTTAGTGCCCCGACGGCAATGAATAAGAAAGCTAGAATTGGAAGTAACCCGTTTAAAGGAATAGGAACATAGCCAATCGTCAGAGAATTGGTGATGCAATAGATTATTCCAACCCCAACCAGCATTAGGGCGTCGGTCCCGCCAACGATAATTAGGGTTTTTTTAGCAGCCGCTGCTGCGTTACTTCCCCCAAGTCCAATACATAGATAAAGATAGGTCCCTAAAATTCCCCAGAAAGCTACCATCACCGCATAATCCACGGCAAACACTATCCCGGCAGTGGCTCCAAGCGAGATTATGAAGTAGCCTAATAGTTTATTTTGATACTCTTTTCCTTCGGCAAATTTTATTGAATACAGGATAGTGGAAAAAGTAAAGAAGGCTGCTGCTAGAAAGATGCCAGAACTAAGGGTAGAAGCCTGCTTGTCAAAGAAAACTATCCCGGCCAGAACCAGCGCCAGCAAAGCCGATGGCAGTGCCACCCACTTAGACCATGGTTTGGCCAAAAGAGTAAGAAAGCCCAATATTATTGGTAAATAGATTAATACTTCAATCTTTATCATTTTTTCTTAAGCTTTTCGGTCTTTTCCTGGCAAAGGCGAACCAAATCTTCGCCCGATAATAATACTTTGCTATTATTGGCATCAATTACGGCCATACGTTCGGTGCAGCAATAACACGGATCAACGGCAGCTGTAATTAAAGCAGCGTCGGCAATTGATTCGCCAATCACGGTTTTTTTAAAGGAGGGCACATTCATAAAAGAGGGGGCCCGGATTTTGTGTCGTTCGGGATTGTTTGCCCCGTTGGCTTTAATATAATGGATAACTTCTCCGCGCGGTGCTTCATGCTGGCCAATTCCTTCTCCGACTCCCACTTCGCGAACATCCGCTTCAATTGGTCCAGCGGGCAAGTTTTTGAGGCATTGCCGAATCATTTTGGTGGACTGCAAAATTTCCAGTAAGCGGACGGCGGTTTTGCTAAAGATATCGCAGCCTTCCATGGTAATGACATCCCAATTAATTTTATCGTAAGCCTCGTAAGGAAAATCTTTGCGGACATCAATGTTAACGCCCGAAGCCCGGGCGACTGGGCCAACCACTGCCATCTCAATAGCATCTTGTTTCTTCAAAATGCCAATTCCTTTGGTGCGGGCTTGAATGACTGGGTCGTCCATGACGGCTTTAACTAACATGGAGCAGAATTTATCTATTTCATCGATGGCTTTGAGTAGGGAAGGGACATCGCCGGCATTAATATCGCGGCGGACCCCGCCAACTTTAAACATAGCGTAGTGATTGCGGTTTCCTGAGATGGCTTCAAAAACATCGAGCACTGGTTCGCGGTATTTCCAGGCCCACATAAAAACAGTGTTGTAGCCAATAAAATGGCCGGCTAATCCTACCCACAACAAATGGCTATGGATTCTTTCTAGCTCGCCGATAATGGTGCGGATATATTGGGCGCGTTCGGGAACCACAATCCCCGAGACATCTTCGGCGGCTCTGACAAAAGCAAAAGGATGGGAGGTTGAGCAAATGCCGCAAATCCGCTCGACTAAGAATACATCCTGGTCATAAGTTTTGCTTTCGGCTAATTTTTCAACTCCGCGATGGTTGTAGCCCACCCGCACTTCGGCGTCCACGATTTTTTCACCATCCACATAAAACTTGAAAAACTCCGGCTCTTCAAGCAGCGGATGAAAAGGGCCAATTGGGATTAAATTTTCTTTAACCATTATTGTTTTTCCGTGCCTTCCTTTTCCGAATCATAAGATTGTTTGCGATAAGGATAAACTCCGCTTGGCCAGTCATCTGGCAATAACAATCGCTCCAAATTAGGATGACCAATAAAGTTGACCCCTAACATTTCGTGAATTTCACGCTCGATCCAGTTAGTGGCGGGTAGAAAATCGGTAAAACTTAGCATTTCGAGCGCCGGTTTTTTAACCAAGTAGCGAATAGAGACTAAAACATGTTCCTTATCAAAAGCCATATGATAAAGGATGTCTACCCCCAGCCGATTATCGACGCCGGTAGCAATTGAAAAGCGAGCTCCGAGTTCTTGAAACATAAATTTGACCATATCTTTGGCAGCTTCCGGAGTTTGAACCGTGATATAGATGCGCTGCCTAGATTTTTGAAAAATTTCCAGGTTTTCGCCAAATTTATTTTTTATACTTTCAATACAGTTCATTTTATTTTCTCAAGGGCCTTTAAAACACCGGCAATAATAGCTTCGGGTTTGGGTGGGCAGCCCGGCACATACACATCGACCGGAATAATTTGGTCAACCGGCTTTACAAAGTTATAGCTATCTCGAAACATATTGCCCGAACCGGCGCAGGAGCCAACGGCGATGACTATTTTGGGTTTTGGTACTTGCTCATAAACCCGTTTAAAGCGATCAATTGATTGCCGGTTTACAATTCCAGAAACCAGTAAAACGTCGGCATGCCGTGGCGAACCAACTAGGGTTATACCAAAGCGTTCCACGTCGTGTCTGGGGGTTAAGCAGTCAACAATCTCAATATCACAGTTATTGCAGGCAGAAGCCCCCAAATGAAAAACCCACAGCGATTTTTTTAATCCCAATTTAAACAAACTATTCATATTATTTAAACCAAATTTACCAACCAAATAGAGACAAGACAAAAGCCAAAATGGCTATAACTACCACTGGTCCCCAGAAAAAGCGTACGGCTTGATCAATCCGAATGCGCGGATTGGTGTTTTTGATCAAAATGATCAAGGTTAAAATAATAACATATTTAAGGATAAACCATAAAATTCCAACAACTGAAGTAAAGTTAATCCCGCCTAAAAATAATATTTGCATAAGGAGTGGCAGCGTCCAGTAGAGCATGGCTTTGGTGAGGCGAAACACGGCTAAAGCTGGCCCAGAATATTCGAGCAAAGGTCCCGCCATAATTTCTTGTTCGGCTTCTGCAATATCAAACGGGGCAACGCCCAGCTTGGCTTGGATAACTAATAAAACGACCACAAAGGCCAAGCAACCCGAAACACTGCCAATTAACATCCCATGGCTAGCTTGGTATTGGAGGATGCTTCCCAGAGAAATAGAACCAACTTTTGAGATTAAGGTAAAAACAGCAATGATAAAGGGCAATTCGTAGGCTAAAATTAATTTCATTTCACGGCTGGATCCAATGGCCGCGATTGGATTGCCCGAGGCTGACCCGCCAAGAATTAAGGCGGTGGATGGAATAGTTAGTAAATATAAAACCACGATCAGATCCCCCACAAAAGTTATTTGAGGATTCGTGGAGGCAAGTCCTAATATGGTTGAGACCAGTGTAATAACTGCCAGTCCAACTAAGGGTGCGCCAAAGAAAATCATTTTGGAGGCATTTTCGGGAACGATGGTTTCTTTGCCGAGCAACTTTAGAATATCCATAAAGGGTTGAAACCAAGGGGGCCCTTGTCGCCATTGCACCCGAGCGCTGACTTTGCGGTCAATCCAAGTGGCCAGCAAGCCGACTAGGGCGGTAAAAACAAACCCCGGGAAGATTAAATAATATATTAGTGCCATTTAAAAAAATCTACTCCTCAAATCTTCAATTTTTTCTAAATTCTTTTTTGACTTTTCATCTGACGGATCCAGCTCAACAGCTTTGCGAAAATGGGTAACGGCTTCTTCGACGTTGCCGATGCTATAGTAGTTTATGCCTAAGTGATAGTGGGCGGCGGCACTGGTGGGGGTTTTCTTAATAAACTGCTCAAATTGTTCGATGGCCTCTTTGATTTTCCCCTCGCGTGATAGGGCAATCCCTAAATGATAATGGGTAATGGCAACTTTGGGTTCTTTGGCAATTGTGGCTCGAAAAGCTTCGATAGCTTCGGTTAATCTACCACCATAATAGTAGGATAAGCCCAGCCAATAACGAGCGATATGGAAGTTGGGATTGATTTTGAGGGCTTCTCCAAAAGAGATAATGGCTTGTTCGAGTTCTCCTCTCCGATAAAGCGAAATACCTAATTCATAATGGGCGTCGGAATAGAGTGGGTTAAGTTCCACGGCTTTGCGATATTCGGCAATCGATTCATCGAGCATAGTTTTGCGATAAAAAATTGAGCCAAGACTTTTGTGGGCAACAGCGTTCGAAGGATCGGCGGCGATGGCTTCCTGGTATTCTTTGGTTGCCTCGTTTAATTTACCAAGCCTAAGGCAAGAACAGGCCTTATCCATATGTTCTTCTGCTTTTCCCATGATTATCTCCTCCTTCCAATAAAATTGGACAGTAGCCGGGCAGATGCTAAATTGCGTTTTTCGTTAACCACTTGTTCATCAATTTCTTCAAATGAGAGCGCTCCAGATGTGCAGGTTTGAACACAACGAGGAATTTCGCCCTCCTTTAGTAAATCTTGGCAGAGATCACATTTGGGAACAATATGTTTGGATAAGTCTGGCTGAATAACCCCAAACGGACAGGCCAGGGAACAGGAGCGACAAGCCACACATTTAAAGTGACTGCGCTGTACCGTGCCATCTTCGCATTTTTTCATCGCTTCGTTTGGGCAAGCTGCCGCGCAGGCTGGCTGCTCGCAATGCATGCAATGCAGGGGAAGGTTAGCGTTTTTTAATTCGCCATGGCCTAGATTACTCTGCAAGTGGTGGCCATAAGCACAAGCGGCTGCACAGCTTCGGCATCCGCAGCATAAGTCCAGGTTTAGATAAACTCTTTTACTCATTTATTGTTTACTCTGTACCAGAAAAACCTTTTGACCAATTCATTATTGCCAAAATGGCTAATAATTTCAATCGGATATGTTTTTGTGGGGCTAAGGGCTTGCGCCTCTGCAATCTTTTGATTTAAATTGGTCTCTATTTTAGCTGGAGAGGAAATAATTCTTTCCAGATGTCCGTGTGTCTCCATTACTTGCTCGAGAATCTGGAGATTAGAAATTGATCCTACTTTAGGGGCAACATTTTTTACGCTTTCGGTGCGTCCATCGGCAAAAGTAAAGGTTCCATTTTCTTCAAATTGGCTGGCTAGTGGTAACAAAACGGTTGGCGACCAGTCAACTGCAAAATAACTCGATAGGGCAGTGAATTCGATCTGCCGGATTTCAGGAATGGCAGGGCTTAGGTCTTCGCCCAGCATAATTATTGTCTTGATTGTTCTGTTTTTTATTTTTTCGCGAATTACATCGATCGATGACCCAGCTTTAAGCGAGCGATCGAGCATAATTTTGGTTCCCATTAAATTGCCACAAGCATACAAGGTTAAATATTTTTTATTGGGAGATAAACTGGCTAATATGCGGCAGAAATAGTTGGTTAGATCGTTTCTTTGCATCTGTTCTGATGGGGCAAAAATGATTGTGCCAGTTGGGGCCGCGTTAAAAGCCTTAGCGGTGGTAATTATTTTTTCGACGGAAATCCCGCTAAGCTTTGCAGCGTTTTCTAAATCAAGATCAACGTTGTCCTGGTTGTTTTCTTTGGCAATGACTTTGATTAGGGCCGAAAGCAAAACCGCTTCCATCCCTGGTTTTATGGCCAAATGATTGGTCGCAAACCAAGTGGTGTGTGATTGATTAGGGTCGATGACAATAATTTGGTTGCCGCGCTTGCCGTATTTTACTTTGTTAAGACGTCTTGATAGGACGGCTGATCTGGTCAAGGCATCTCCAATGATCAGCAGGGCTTCTTTGCTTTCAATTTCGGCAATGCTTTCAATTTCAGCCTTTTCAACGTCCCAGGTCTTTCCCTCATAAGCCTCAAGATCAGAAGTTGGTGCTAGAATGGCAACATTTTTGGTTTGGGTGTTCTCTGCGAGCTGAGCCAGTAAGTGGGCTTCTTCATTGCTAGCAGTAGCGCTAAGAAAAATAGCGAGAGAATCGGAAGGAGTGTTTCGGATCTTTTCTTTAATTAAAGCGAGTGAGACTTCTTTTGATAGCCGCTGGGGAGAATTAATTAGTTCTAGATTATAGTAGCCGCGTGGGCAAAGCGATCCCTGATTGGTAGGGTTTTCGCGATCATAAGTTATGCCGGTGATATCTTCGCCGGCCGACTTAAATCCAATTCCACAACCAACCGAACAAAACAAACAAACAGATCTTTTTGTTACCATGGATCAGGTATGTCCTTTATTTCTTCCCAGGTAAATACGGGACCATCTTTACAGCACAAATGTTTTCCTAGATTGCAATGAAAACATTTGCCAATCCCGCAACTCATGTTTTTTTCCATCGATAAATAGATGTTGCTGGGAGCAAAGCCCATATCCAGTAAACGTAAATTGACAAATTTCATCATAATTGGTGGCCCGCAAACGATAGCTACCGCGTTTTTTACGTTAACATCTTCGGGTTTCAAAATGGTAGTAACGATTCCCACATTGCCTTTCCATTCCGGTGCGCCGCTGTCTACTGTGATTGTAATATTGGTTTTGGGCTTCTTTTTCCATTCCTCAATAGCCGTTATATATGAAATGTCTAGGGGGCTGCGGCAGCCGAAACGAACGGCGATTTTATTCAGACGATCAACTTCATGAAAAAGGGCAAAAAGCAGGGCGCGCAAGGGGGCCAAGCCAACTCCGCCGCCGATTACATAAATATCTTTGCCGGCGAAAGTATAAATTGGATAAGGCTTTCCGTAGGGGCCACGCAAACCTAGATATTCACCGGCTTGCATGCTGTGCAACTTGGCGGTGACCGAACCCGCTTTCATAATGGTAAATTCGATAGTATCGGTTACTTTGTAATCGGAAGAGGGGGTAAAGGGGCATTCTCCCATTCCAGGAACAGTAACTTGCATAAACTGTCCGGCTTGGAAACCAATTTTTTCTTCTGGCCGAAGCACAAAGGTTTTTATGTTAGCAGTTTCGGTAATTACTTTTTCGATTTTGGCTTTAATCGGCCGATAAGGGTTTTGCATAATTATTCCATTTTAGCAGTTAATAAAACCTGCTTAATTAGCTCCATAAATACTTGGCGCATATCGATTTTGGCCATGCAGCCATCGACGCAGCAGCGGCCACAACCTACGCAGGTGTAGCGGCCCAATCGATCAAAAGAGTAATCAAACTTGCAGTGATAGCGATTTTGCAAGCGGTCAGTTAATTTGCCGCGCGAGTTTGATCCGCCAGCAACTTTAGCATAGCCATTTTTTAAACAAGCGTCCCAAACTTTGTAGCGATCGTTGCCGTCAGCTGTTGGCTGTTTGCGGTCATCAAGTAATAAGAAACAAGAGCAAGTTGGGCAGATAAAGTTACAATTGCCACATTCTACGCAATTTTTGGTAATGCTTTTCCAAGCTTTATTTTCTAGGTTTACTTTGTGAATTTCAGATAAATTGGCTTTTGAATGAAAGGCTCGGTTGCTTTCGGTGAGTTTTGCAGCAACTTTGTTCCGCAGGGACTCTTTTTGAGACAAAACGTCCGGATTGTCCTTTTCAAAAAGGGAGAGATTGTCATCGATAAATTGTTGTCCTTTTGGGCTGCCAATTTCTACGCCATAACCGCTTGCCAAAGGAGACAGGTTTAGATCAAATAGTTTGGTGGGATAAGGGCGCCCGTTTACTAAATTGCAGAAACAGGTAGCCGCGCAATCAGTACAATCTGTGCTGATTATAAAAGTGTCTTTGCGATTGGAAAGATAAAAGGGGTCTTTTAATTCGCCTTCGCCAAAGACACGATCCAGAATTTCAAGTGCTTCTAGGTCGCAGGCTCTTACCCCTAATAAGGTTAATTTTTGGCTGTGGGTTGGTTCGTCTGTTCCAAAATAGGAGGATACTTGCTCAATGGTTCTAAAGAAATATGACTTAAAGCTTTCAACTGTGCGATAACCAGTTAGATCTATTTTGTCTTGGTTGGTGGGCGCTAATTCCTGCAGATGATACTGGTTAAACTCATTTAGGGGAGCAATTACAGTTCCGCCTTCTTGCAACTGCTGCAAAAAGAGAGGGTAATTGTTTTGGTTAATAAGGTAATTCATGGTTATATGTGAAAATATTCACAAACAAAGGCTACTTTATAATAATAAATTATCGGTCGGAGCTTGTCAAGTCGATTTGATCCCTAGTTTATGACGGACGAAGAAGGATAAGCTTTTTAACTCAACTGCTAAATCAACATTGCTAACCTGTACATCTTTGGGGACACTTAGGTGGGCTGGAGCAAAATTTAAAATGGCTTTTACGCCGGCGTTGGTTAATATCCCGGCAACTTCTTGGGCGGCTTCGGTTGGTACGGTTAAAATGGCCATTTCGATATTGTCGGCTTTGGCAATTTTGGGGAAATCGGCAATGTCCATGCAAAGTTTGCCGCGGTATTTTTTACCGATTTTATTGGTTGAACTATCAAAGATGGCAACTACCTGGAAACCCAAGACTTCAAAGCCTTTATAAGCAAGCAGTGCCGTCCCTAAATTTCCCATACCAATAATAGCAACTTTGCGGCCTTTTTCCAGGCCCAAAATACTGGCAATTTCTCTTTTGAGATCAATTACGTTGTACCCTTGGCCTTTTTTCCCGAATTGGCCGAAATAGGAGAGGTCTTTTCTTACCTGGGAAGGCTCAACGTCTAGCAAATCAGCTAAACTTTTGGATGATAGGTTGAATGTCCCTTGTTGGGCCAGGAAATAGAGGCAACGATAGTACAGAGATAGGCGCTTGATGGTTTTTTTAGGTATCTTCATATGTGAAATATTTCACATGTATTATAATAAATTCTATTATGGCTGTCAAGTAATCTGAAAAGTATGGAGAAGGATTGGCGTTTTAGGCATTTCATGTTAAAATATGGTCATGGTACAAATAAAAAAAGATATGACCATTGCCGAAGCTTTGAAGCTTAAGCCGTCCGTGGTAGAAATCTTACTTTCTAAAGGGATGCATTGCTTTGGTTGTGCGATTGCCCAAGGAGAAACCGTAGAACAGGCAGCCGAAGTGCATGGGCTAAATGTTGACGAATTAATCGCTGAGTTAAATAAGAACTAATATGAAAACGCTTAAATGTCCAATTTGTGAAAATCCAATCGAAATTGCGGCAGATTTGAAGGCTGGTTCACGTCTTACCTGCCCAAATTGTTTTGCTCAGCTTGGTTTACACGGACACAGAGACAGCTTGTATCTAGCTTGTCCAATCTGCAAGGAATCTGTCTTTGATCCAGCCAATTGCGAGTTGTGTGAGCGACGCCGGGATAAAAGGGCTTTATTGGAGGAAGGGAGATTATAATGCCTACTGTAAAGGTGTATTCGACAGCTACTTGTCCTTATTGTGTCATGGCCAAGAGATATCTTGAAGAAAACCAGATTGCTTTTGAAGATATCGATGTCTCTGCCAGCCAATCTGCCGCTCAAGAGATGATAAAAAAATCTGGGCAAATGGGTGTGCCAGTAATTGAAATTGATGGTAAAATATTTGTCGGGTTTGATCGTGCTGGTATGAAAGCGGCACTCGGTTTATAGGAGAAAAAATATGGCAATTGCAATTGATCAAGCGCTTTGTTCCGGTTGTGGAATTTGTGTTGAACTTTGTCCGGAAATATTTACCTGGGGAGCTGACGGAAAAGCAACCGCAATAAAGGATAGCTGCGAGATTCATAGCCCAGAAGATGTTGCTGCTCAATGCCCAATGGAAGCTATCGATATATAAGAATTTATAAAGGAGAATAGATATGTCAAAAGCAATAGTTGATTCTAATATTTGCACGGGTTGTGGGATTTGTGTTGACACTTGCCCAGTTCAAGCCATTGAAATGGTGGATGGAATTGCCAAGGTTAACCCTGAGGTCTGCACGGGTTGTGGAATTTGTGTTGATGCTTGTCCAGTACAGGCGATCGCACTGAAGTAAAAACTATTTATCCTTCAGATTGACTTCCTAGCAGTAAAAACAAGAGTGCCGCGCGAACAGCTACGCCATTGGTAACTTGTTCCAGAATTACATTGTTTAGGCCGTCTGCCACTTCGGTGGTCATTTCTACTCCCCGATTGATCGGTCCGGGATGCATAACCACTACATCTTTTTTGGCTTTTTTCATACGCTCAGAATTTAATCCGAATAATTTGGCATATTCTTCGATGGAGGGGAATAGCCCTTTATCCTGGCGTTCCCGCTGAATGCGCAACATATTGATAAAATCAGCGTTCGCAATTTCGGCATCAAAATTATAGGAAACCCTAACCTTCATGGCTTCGATATCGGCGGGGATAAGAGTAGGGGGACCAACCACTACCACTTCTGCTCCCAATTTGGTGAGTCCCCATATATTGGAGCGAGCCACTCGTGAATGGGCTATATCGCCGACGATCAAAACTTTTTTATCTTTAAGGGGGCCCTTTTTTTCTTGCATGGTAAAAATGTCTAATAAGCCCTGCGTGGGATGTTCATTGTACCCGTCACCGGCATTGATTACTGCTGCTTGCACATTTTTGGCAGCTAGATGAGGGGCTCCCCCCATGCTATGGCGCATTATTATGCAGTCTAATCCCATTACTTCCAGGTTTTTTACGGTATCAATTAAGTTTTCACCCTTAACTACGCTTGAGGACGAGATAGAAACGTTGGTAACATTAGCGGATAAAATTTTAGCCGCGGTATTAAATGATGTACGAGTTCGAGTAGATGCTTCGTAAAACAAAGTAACAATATGTTTTCCCAGTAAGGTGGGGACTTTGGGAATTGGCCGGGCAGCCACTTCTTTCATGGAACGGGCAGTGCGCAGGATCAATTGAATTTCATCAACGGATAGATCTTTGAGTCCGAGGAGGTCTTTGCGATTCAGGCTTTTTACTTTGTTCATAGGGCTCGATGTAACTAATTTAGTATATCAGAACTTTAGCGCTTTTTCCAGCCGGGCGATAGTTTTTTCTTTACCCAAAATTTCCACCACATCATACATGGGGGGGGATTGGAGAGTCCCGGTTAAAGCTAAGCGGGCGGGGTGGATGATAGCCCCTAGTCTTTGTCCTTGTTCTTGAGCCAACCCTTTGAAAACCGTCTCTATGTCACTATGTTTGAAAGGTTCAAGCTTGGCCAGTGTATCTTTTAACGCTTCCAAAAGTTTTTTATTATCGTCCGATTTAAAATATTTATCTACTGCTGTTTGATCATATTCGAATTCTTCCGTAAAAAAGTAACGGGAAATTGGCACAATTTCAGGAATGAGGGTTAACCGGTCATGGAACGCTAAAACTACTTTGCGAATATAGTTAATATCATGGTTACCATAAGCTTCGATCAATAACGGTTCACACAAATCAACCAGTCTCTCAGGTAAAATTGACCGGATATACTTTCCGTTGAGCCAGTTTAATTTGTCAAAATCAAAAACGGCGGGATTTTTTGATATGCCTTTTAGTGAAAACTTTTCAACTAATTCTTGCCGGGTAAAGATCTCTTGATCGCCATGGCCCCAACCTAGCCTTACTATATAGTTAAGGACCGCTTCGGGTAAATAGCCCATTTCGCGGTAATCAATAACTGAGGTTGCCCCGTGGCGTTTTGAAAGGCGGGTTTTGTCTTTTCCGAGGATCATAGGAAGGTGAGCAAATTTAGGAGTTTTCCAACCGAAGGCTTGATAGAGTAATATTTGTCTTGGAGTATTAGAAAGATGGTCATCGCCTCTTATGACATGGCTTATTTCCATTAAATGATCATCAATCGCACAGGCAAAGTTATAAGTGGGAAAACCATCGGATTTTACAATTACAAAATCATCTAGCACTTCATTTTGAAACACTACCTCACCACGAATGATATCGTGGACAATGGTTTCTCCGACGGCTGGAAGCAAAAAACGAATAACTTTAGGGAGGCCACTTTCTAGTTTGGCTTTTATTTCGGTTTCCGATAATTTGCGGCAGGCATTGTCATATTTGGGAGCTTCTTTTCTTTCGGCCGCTAATTTTCTTTTACGATCCAATTCTTCTGGTGTGCAGAAACAATAATAAGCTTTGCCTTCCCTAACTAGTTGCTCAGCATGGTCTTTGTAAATTTGTAGTCTTTGGGTTTGATAATAGGGGCCAAAGCTACCGCCAATATTGGGGCCTTCATCCCAATCGAGACCCAGCCACTCCATTCCAAGGAGAATGCTATGGGTTGAATTAACGGTAGAGCGTTCGCGGTCGGTATCTTCGATCCGCAAAACGAAAATGCCGCCTTGGTTGCGGGCATACAGCCAGCTATATAAAGCGGTTCTTGCGCCGCCAATATGCAGGGCGCCAGTGGGGCTGGGAGCAAAGCGTACACGAATAGGCATTTGTATTATTCTTTCCTTAAATATATAATACCTCAAAATGACCAAGCTATTCAAATGTCTCCTCGTTTCATTTCTCCTTACCAATATTTGTTTGGCCGAAGATGTCCGCGATCTTTCTCTTAAACGCGATATTGGTGCCCGCTACGTTGGGATGGGGGGGGCCGCTACTGCCATTGCCGAAGACGGCAGCGCACTATTTTATAATCCTGCTAACTTAGCTCAACCGGGTTTTTCTTACACCTACAGTTATCCAGATGTTGAACAGAAACAAACTGCTGGAACTACCTCTCTCATTAAAGCCGCTTACTTGGGTTATGGGGTTTGGGGATTACAGGACAAAAGTGGTAATTCGATCCAGACGCAAGCTATTGGTTTTGGTAATAAAAATGGCTGGCTAAATTGGGGATTTAATTATAAACAAATTGGATGGACCCAATCAGGGATCATGAATTCTGGTTGGTCTTCCGATGTGGGGGTCTTAGCGCGAGTTACTCCACAAATTAAGGTTGGCTTTCTTTTGCAAGATATTGTTAAAGGCAGCGAGTCCATCTCCCCATCATCTGCTCGGCTGGGTTTTGGCTATACGCCAACTGGCGGACAATTTGTTTTGGCAGGTGATGCAGAAATAAGTAACAACCTGCAACCCTTAGGACATTTGGGCGCAGAATTAAAGGTAGTAGATGGCTTTGCTTTGCGAGCGGGGATGGATCGCAGTGATCCGACGGCGGGAGCTTCGCTCGATTTTGGGGTGTTTGATCTTGATTATGCTGCCCTCTTTTCTCCGGCAGGAGAAACCATTCATAAAGTGGAAATTGGTATTCGTGCCCTGCCGCAAAAAGATAGACCGCATTCTCTCGTGAAGCCAAAAGAATATGCTTTGATTGATGTGGCAGGGGCTCTTAAGGGGGGTCGTTCAGAGTATAGCTTTTTAGGAGGAGTCCATCCGGGAGTAGACTCGATCTTATCGCAAATTCGCCGTGCCTCAAAAGATAGTGGTATTGACGGGATCATGATTCGCATGGGTGGTTTTAATACAGGTTTGGGTGGGATGGCAATGGTACAGGAGTTACGCGAAGAATTGTTGCGGGCAAAACAGAGCGGCAAAAAAATTGTGGCTTTCCTCGATGGCGGGGCTATGGGGGATGAATATTATTTGGTTTCTATGGCCGATAAAATTGTGGCGCCACCTGGGGCAGGCATTGGTGGTTTTGGGAAAAGTATTTCTATTATGCGTCTCGAAGGTTTATTTGAAAAATTTGGCATCGAATGGCAAATTATTTGTCAGGGGAAATACAAAGATACATTTCATCAATATAACGACAAAATGACCGCTGACCAAAAAGTTATGGTAGAAAACCTGGTGGCCGATTTGCACCGCCAATTATTAACCGATATCTCAAACGACCGGAAGATCAATATCGAAAAAATAAAGATTATGGGAGAAGGCAACATTTATACCGCACAAGAAGCCAAGAAAAAAGGCTTAATTGATGAAGTTGGCTATTTCAAAGATGCCCGCAAGATTGCTGCTCAAATTTCTGGGGATGAAAAAGAAGAAGCTAAAATGATTCAACCTAGCCTGGTTATGCCTGAAGAATCATTCTTGGCTAATGTTTCGGGGATAGCGGTAATTGAGATTGATGGTGAAATCGTTTCGGGCGGTGGAGGCGAAAATGTTATTTTTGGCGGAAGTTATGTTGGTTCGGATACGATTGTAAAATTTATTCGCCAAGCCAGTGATGATATGTTTATTAAAGCTATAATTTTACGCATCAATAGTCCGGGTGGGGGAGCCGTTGCGGCGGGAGAGATATACGAGGCGATGCAATATGCTAGAGATAAAAATAAAGTTATTATTGCTTCGATTGGTGATCTAGGCGCTTCGGGGGGATACTACATTGCCTGTGCGGCCGATAAGATTGTGGCGGATCCCTCTAGTTTGGTGGGATCAATTGGTGTGATTGGCTATTTCCCGACTTATGAAAAACTAATGAAGAAATTAAATGTTAAGGCAGATGTCATAAAAGAAGGCAAACATGCCGATATGTTTTCTGGAATGCGCAAGCTCACCACCGAGGAAGTTGGCGACTTAAATCGCATGCAGGCTGAAGCTTACCGCGAGTTTTTAGCGGCGGTTTCTATTGGTCGCAAAATGCCGACCAAAGACGTAATCGCAGCAGCTGAAGGGCAAATCTTTACCGGATCAAAGGCTTTGTCTTTAAAGTTGATTGACTATCTGGGTGGTTTTTCGGATGCGGTCGATTTGACCAAAAAAGAAGCTGGGATTGGGGGGGAAGTTAGGTTGGTGTTCTACCATACTCCGAGTATGTTTTTTCCGTTTAGTGAAGGGCAGGTTGAATTTAAGGCTTTGGCGGGTTGGCTTCAGCCGATCCTATTACCGAATTTGTTTTCCCCGGAACAATATAATTAATTTTGTCTGGATAAACCATTCCCAGTGACCCCTTAGCAATTTTTTCAATACTGCCGAGCGTTTCTCCTCGTGATACTTGGCTGCCAACCGCACAGTTTTTGCTGCGCAACTCAGTAATTTTAATTTTGTTATCCGTTAAAGTGTATTTTAAGCGAATGTTCTGGGTATAGAAAAATAAATGAACTACAGCTAAAAAAACAAACAAAACTAAAATAGCCATGGCCATGCGAAAGTTGAATTTCATAGCTTTTCCCCGGCCCTTAGTTTAGCACTCCTTGCTCTAGAATTTAAATTAATTTCCTCTTCATTTGCTGTCACCGGCTTTTTGGTTAAAATGTTTAATTTCCCATCTTGCTTGGCTTGTTTGAAAGTGTTTTTTACGATCCTGTCTTCCAGCGAATGATATGAAAGGACTACGATTCTTCCGCCGGGGGCCAGTAAATCAATCGCGTCGCTTAAAGCAGCTCGCAGGCTTTCTAATTCTTGGTTAACTGCAATTCGTAAAGCTTGAAAAATTCTAGACAGGGTTTCTCTTTTTTTCCAGCCGGGAGTAGCTTTTTCGATAATAGTTTTTAATTGGCCAGTGGTCTTAATCGGATTATTGGCCCGCTCTTTTTCAATGGCTTTGGCGATGCGGCGGGAAAAGCGTTCTTCGCCAAATTCAAAAAAGATTTTGGTTAATTCTTCGGTGGAAAAAGAGTTGATCATGCTTTCGGCATCTAATTTTTGTCTTTTATCCATGCGCATGTCGAGCGGCCCATCCTGCTGGATCGAAAAGCCTCGGGAGGCCTCATCAATTTGCCAGGAAGAGACACCCAGATCGAAGAGAATTCCATTAATTGGCTCTTTGATATGCTTTTTGAGATTGCGAAAGTTGTCTTGGATGTAGATAATGTTAGTAAACTGTGCGAGGTTCTTTTTGGCCGCTTCGATGGCGTCTTGGTCTTGGTCGAGGGTGATTAGTTTGGAGTTCGGAGTTAGGAGTTCAGAGATGGCTTTAGCGTGCCCGCCTCCCCCTAAAGTACAATCGACAAAAGTACCCCCGCGCTGGGGAGTAATAAATTCGATGGTTTCTTTTAAAAGAACCGGGGTGTGCTGGAATGGCATGACAAAATTATAGCATGAGGATTGATGTCGGGTGAAATATAGAGCAGTTTCTATCGATATATATGTGAGGGATGATAATGGAAGTAGTTGGATATTATAGTAATTCGGCCTGTAATCTAGGTATGTCTAACAATATGCCAGTTAAAGAGTATTTTCTAGCAGAAAAAGAAGCTGAGATTTATCCAGTATCAATTTATTCCCCTATAAATCTTTTTCAGATATCGGATATTCAATCCTGTTCAGAGGATGAACAAGAAAATTGTCCTATGATTGAACCGGAAATTTTGTTTAATTTGCTAAATAGCGGTAATTATTATATTGAAGCTGGTGGCAAGGTGCGATCTGTATTCTTATCTGAAAATATGGCAATGCCTAATTTAGGCCCAGAGTATTACCCTTATAACGATGTTTTCACTACGGCATTAATTGCTGGGACTATTGATGATATTAGGGGCGGACAGCATGCCGTGCTGTCTTATATCAATTCGAAAAAAAATCCACCAGAAAGGATTGATTTAACCGGATTAGCTGAATGTGTGAGGATTGAAGGCTCTGGAAGATTGCCGATTTATGTTTTAGATCAGCATAATTTGGCCTACTTTGCTTGGGCAGAGTCACGGGCTATGGGATATTTGAGCGAGACTGCAGTTTTATTGCATATTGATGCCCATGCGGATAATAATGATCCCAAATTTTTCTTGCCAGCAAACGCTGGTCTAGATCAGGTTTCTACGGCAATAACAAATCAACAGTTTGCCATTGCCTCTTTTATTTTTCCTGCGATAGAAAATAGGATGGTGGGAGATGCCTGGGGAGTACTTTATAACTACGGCAGTGAGTCTTTTATGAAGTTCCCATTAACTTCGCGTGGCAGCGATCAATTCACTCCAGCAAATTTATTCGAGTTTTCTTCAATCGGTAAAAATATTATTCTCGATATTGATTTGGACGCAATAATCTCAGTGCCAGGAGCTTTTGATGAAAGCGCAGAAACGGATGAAGAGGTTGAAAAAAGAATCGGCATTTTAATAGATGAAATTAAACCTTTAATTGAAAGTGGTATGGTTTCTGTTGTAACCATTGCAACAAGCCCTGGGTTTACCGATCAAACAAAATCAATTGATGCTGCGAAGCAATTGGTTGCAGCGATTCAGAATCCTATCTAGATTTGTCCTTATTGCCCCATTACAACGGTAACTTGATGTTCTTTGCCAGTTGCCTTGTCAGCCGGAATCAGATTGGAGGGTAGAGTTTTTCCATCCAAGGTAACAGTTTTTACGCCCTTTGAAATCCCCTGCGGATTTTTAACTGAAATATTATAGGTTGATCCACGGAAAACTCTTTTTATGTTAAACCCTTTCCAAGCCTTCGGGATACAAGGATCAATTAATAGCCCTTCATAATCAGGGCGGATACCTAAGATCCACTGCGATGCTGCTACAAAGTTCCAGCAGGCTGATCCCGTTAGCCACGAATTTTTACCTTCACCAAAATCTTTGTGTGCGCGACCGGCAATCATTTGGCAATAAACATAAGGTTCGGTCTTATGCAGATCAGCTATTTTGTTGCGAGCGGCGGGTTGAATGGCTTTATAATATTCATAAGCGATATCACCGCGACCGAGCATACATTCGGCGACCATGGCCCAAGGATTGGGATGGCAGAAGATGGCGCCGTTTTCTTTTAGCCCCGGAGGATAAACGCCAATTGAGCCGTATTGATAATAAAATTTGGTGTAGGGTGGGGTCATAACGTGCACGCCATGTTCGCTGGCCAAATGTTTGTTGACCGAATCCATACATTTTTTACCGCGTTTTTCATCAGCCGTGCCAGATAATACGCCCCAGGCTTGGGTTTCGAGATAAATTTTGCCTTCTTGGCAGGTGGTTGAACCAACTGGTTCTTTATCGTCGGTATAAGCTCTTACATACCAGGCGCCATCCCAGGCTTTTTCGTTGATGACTTTCTTCATCTTCTCAGCCATGCTGCGATAGCGCTTTACATCTTCGGCTTTGCCAATTAAAGCGGCCATGCGCGCCATTTCAGAACAGGCTCCAACATACATTTGGGCGACCATCACTGATTCGGCCTGGCCTTTGCCCTGATCGAGATTTAAGCAGTCGTTCCAGTCGGCAAATAGAATTTTGGGTAAGCCGTGTGAACCGATGTTTTCGGAAGAAAATTTGATGGCCCGAGCCAGATGCTCATACATGGTACCTTTACCTTTACCAGCAAACGGAACTTGTTCCAATAAAAACTTGATATCACCGCTTTCTTTAAGATAACTGGAAGTAGAATAGATTAGCCAGAGATGATCGTCGCCATATTTGTGGTCAGAAGGATTGGCTTTTTTGGTAAGGGGAGAATATTGGTGATAAGCGCTGCCGTCGGGCAATTGGGTAGCCGCTAGATCAACAATCCGGCTTTTAACTTTTTCAGGGATTAAATGGGCAAAGCCTAAAGTGTCTTGGTTAGAATCTCTAAAACCCATGCCACGGCCAATGCCAGACTCATAATAGGAAGCTGAGCGTGACCAATTGAAGGTGGTTAAACATTGATATTGGTTCCAGGTATTAAGCATCAGATCTAGTTCGGGGTCTTCGGATTGGACAGAAAATTTATTTAACATTTTATCCCAGTAGGTGGCGAGTTTCTTTAATTCTTTTTCAATGGTATCTGGTGAGGAGAATTTTTTAACTTTTTTAGCGGGCACTTTGATGTCTTCGGTAAAGCCCAGTACAAAAATAAAAGTCTTGGTTTCGCCGGCCTTTAATTTGCACTTTAACATTTGCGAGCCAACCGGAGACCAGCCCAGCGCGAGCGAATTATTCATTTTACCTTCGATGACGGCGCGGGGTTTGGCCCAATCGCCATAGGTGCCCATAAAATCTCGGCGCTGGGTATCAAAGCCCACTGCGGTTTCGTTGCTGCAGGCAAAATAGCCGACCACATCTTTGGTAACGCGATAACGGGAAAGATGGTAGATAATGTTTTCTTTGTAATCAGTTTGACCAATATTTAAATTGTATTGGTAATCGGTCATGTCATTCAGAGCATCCCACAGACAAAATTCAACAAATGAAAAGAGCGACAAATCGCGCGGTTTGTCGGCGGTTACTTCTAGTTGCCATATTTCCAGGTTTTCTCCTAGCGGAACAAAATAGGTGGCTTTGGTGGATATCCCTTTGTATTGGGAAGAGATAACGGTATAACCCAAACCGTGCCGGCATTCATATTTGTCTAGGTTGGTCATAGTGGGTTGCCAGCTGGGGGACCAATAATCGCCGCTTTGGTTGTCGCGCAGATATAGATAGCGTCCACCACGATCCATGGGGACATTGTTGTAGCGATAGCGCAAAATTCTTCTTTCTTTGGGGTCACGGTAGAAGCTGTAACCACCGGCTGTATTGCTCATCAGGGCACAATATTCTTCGGCGCCAAGATAGTTGATCCAGGGAAGGGGGGTATCGGGACGGGTTATAACGTACTCTTTGTTTTCTTTGTCAAAGTAACCGTATTTCATCTTTGTTTTATCCTTTCTTTAATAATGAACCGTACGAAGCATGTATTTTATCATAAGAAATAGCTTGCAGTCTACCGACCGGGTTGAGTATAATTAGATAGCATGCAAACTCCTGATGATCGCTTTGCTTCTTATCGCCGCACCATTGCGATCTTAGCGGTTGTAATCCTTATCTATTTATCTTTTTTAATAGTTAAACCATTCTTAGTGGCCATTATAGGAGCAGCGGTTTTAGCTTATCTCTTTTATCCAATTTATAAATATTTACTAGGCAAGATGCCGCGTTTATTAATTGGCGAAAGTATTGCTGCTTTGCTAACGGTGGCATTAGTTATCATTATTGTTCTTGTGCCATTAATGGTGGTCTATATTTCGCTGAATGATGAAATTCGCAGTGGCTACCAATTTTTGCGCTTTATGATGGCAAATCCGGGCAACAGTTCCGGACAATTGCCAGTTTTTATTCAGGATCGATTAGGACTAATTGTTCAATATAAGGAACCTTTGCTTAGTTTTGCTGGACAATCGATGGGTTGGCTGCAAGGGGTTTTGCGAGCTATTCCAAATGTGATTTTTAGTGTTTTTGTTACAATTTTTTGCTTATACTTTTTCCTCAAGGGCGGAAAGAATATCAATAAGATTGTGAGAAATTTGTTTCCCCTGCCGGAAGGCCGCTATGAACAAATCTTTGCCAAGTTTGACGATATTAGTCGCAGCATGATTTTGGGGCAGATTTTGGTCGGCATTGTTCAAGGGTTTCTTGCCTTTCTCGGTTTTTGGGTAGTAGGAATTCCTAATCCGGTTCTGTGGGGATTTGTTACTTCCATTATTTCGATTATTCCAATGCTTGGGGCAGCCATGGTTTGGTTCCCGATAACGGTCTATCTATTTATTAAATGTTCGGTTACGGGTGTTTTTTGGCCAGCGATCGCTATGTTCTTGTGGGGATTTTTGGTCGTCAGCACGATTGATAACTTTTTGAAACCCAAAATTGTGGGTGATAGGGCGGGGATCCATCCTTTGATTATTTTCTTTGGGATTCTGGGTGGGATTCCATTAATGGGATTGCCGGGGATTTTGATTGGGCCGTTAGTGTTAGCTTTGTTTGAGATTGTTGTCGATATCTTCCGCGAGGTAATATAATCCTTGCTTTTTCTTTTCTTGGAAGCGTTCTGCGTTATTCGGGGGCGTCGGGCGAATCGGCAGGCGTGCTGCGGATGCGGTATTTGGCCTGTCGATGAAAATTATCCCAAGCAATTGCCAGGTTAAATAGTTGACGGCTAATTTTATCGTAAGTATTAATTAGTTCATCGCATAATTCTTTCATGTTGTTTGGCGCAAACAAATCTCTCAATTGGCTAATAGAAACCATTGTTTCGTTTGATTCCGCGTGAGCATCATCAATATATTTCTGAAAGCCTTTATTTTGATGCCTTTTTGAATGACCTTCGGCGATTAATCTCGGAACCGCCTTACATGATCGGCGTAACTGATCAAATAAATCAAAGCGCTCTTCTTTGGGCAGCAGAGGCAGCAGCTTTTTAAAAACTATGATCATAGCAGCATAACTATTATTGTAAACATCGAGATCCAAAAACCCCGCCGCTTTTCTTTTGGGGGACGCCTCCTCCTCCGCATTCCGTTCACCGTTTCGCCAGACGCTACCTCCACCGCCAGACGCCTTCCAAGTATCCATAACGATTACCTCTATCCAAAGACGTAGCAATATTATTGCCATGCCATAAAGAGTTGTTTTATGAAGAAAAGTGTCGAAAACCTAAACAGTGGTGTCGAATTTTAAACAGCAGTTGGTGTTCCTGCCTCCTCCCCCTCCGCTGTCCGCTCGACGATTCGCCCGACGCGACCTCCACCGCCAGACGCCCTACCTGTAACTACTTCGCTTGCTTACCTCCCGCTCCCCAGTTTTCCTTTTTAATGTCGTCGATAACAATTATTACCGTCTCGGGTGGACAGCCAACAGCATCACAGACTGCCTTAGTAACACCCTGAATCATTTTTTCTTTCTGTTCCTCGCTTCTTCCTTCCCAGATACCGATGTTGACGATGGGCATATTAGTCCTCCTAGAGAGTTTAAATGCTGTGTTCGAGTTATTATAGCAGGAAAAATAGCTAGGATTAATCTATACTCGATATTCTCTTGAGTTTCTCTGGAAAATACCGATTCCGGCAACTTGGGATAAATATGTGAAATATCTTCGAAAAACAGGTATGCGTCTGGCAGTGTCTTGGTCAATCCAATTTGACATAACATGTTTTCCTGGTGGTAATTGGAAAGCCAAATAATCAAATAACCATTTAAATGTATCAATTGAATCTTCAGAAATAAATGGTTCCCAGGAGTAAACGACATCCGATAGTTTTAGTGGAAATGATTTTATGTCTTGGCATTGGAGGCTAATTCTTTCCTTCGGTAATCCTAATGGAGTGAGTTGATCAAGTGCTTCGTTTGCAATCGTATGGACGCGGGGAACAATTTCACAAGAGGAAACACGATTAAAATATAACGCGGCTGTGAAACTTAATATGCCAAATCCCGCTCCTAGATCTGAAAAATGGAGAATGTCTAAAGGTCCAATTATTTGTCGTGCGGCATGGAAAGCAAAATAAGCGGCTAGCGGATTGGTGGTTCTAACAATAGCTTTACTTTGACGGCAGGCCAAAACTTTAAAGCCGTGTCCAGGGTCCTCTTGTAATGGGTCAAGCCACCCACTTTTTAGCAGAGATGATTCAATCGAATCTCTTTTTTCAAGAATGCTTAACATAAGAACTGGGTTGGGGTAATCAGATGGAACATTTTCTGCAGGTAATTCATCTGTTTTAATTTCATCTGGAGAAAGATAGATTATTTCTTCTTCGTTTTCTATTCTGATGACGGAACTCTTCTCTTTTCCTCCATGCATAACGCATTTGGGCGGTAGTTCTTTGGGAAAACAACCAGCATTATGCATGGCACCGTGAATGATAAACGAAGGATCATTTTCAAAAATTGCATGTGCCTTTGGGCTTATTTGTAAGGTTCTATATTTAACGCGGTCTGCTAATAGTCTAATTGTTGTTCTTGTTGAAATTGTCATTAGGTGGAGTCCCCTCTAATATATTATCGTCACTTTTCATCCAAAATTTCGCTTTTTCTGGCTTTTATTGTAGAATAAAACTATGCCCGAACTACCGGAAGTAGAAACGATTAAGCGCGAAATTGAGCCGTTTGTGGTTGGCCGCACAATAGAAGGGGTGGAGATCAAAGACCACCGTAATATAAAAGGCATTAGCCCTGAGCAATTCAAAAATAAGCTGATTGGTCAAAAGTTTAAAAGCCTTACCCGCCAGGCCAAATATATGCTGTTTGAACTGGCATCCGGCAATTATTTGACGATCCATCTGGGTATGACTGGCCGGCTTCTTTTTGAACCTGATAACTATGTGAAGGTCATATTTAACCTTTCCGGCAAGAAGGATTTGTATTTTTCCGATGCGCGCTTGTTTGGCAAAATCCGCTTTTTTAACGAAAAACCTGATCTAAAACTGGGTCCCGAACCATTGCAAAAAGAATTTACGGTTGAATATTTTAAGAATGCTTTAGCTAAACGCAATACTGCCATTAAAGTCCTCTTGCTTGACCAGAAATTACTTGCTGGGGTGGGCAATATTTATGCCAACGAGGCTCTTTTTAGGGCAGGGATCAATCCGCACCGCAAAGCTTCGTCCCTCAGTGACATAGAGACAAAGCGACTTCATAAATCCATCGAGGAAGTTTTAGCGGAAGCTATCAAGTATCGTGGAACCTCCGATAGCTGGTATGTGGATGCTAAGGGAGAAAAAGGCGAATTTCAATTACATCTGCGGGTTTACGGCAAAAAAAATAAACCTTGTCCTAAATGTGGGACGATTATCAAACGCGAGGCAATGGGGCAGAGGGGGACGTTCTTCTGTGAACATTGCCAGAAGTAATGACAAATTAAAAATGACAAATGTTCCCGCTATGCGGGATCCCGAAGCATTATATATTATATGGTAATCGGGACAAATGAATGAATAATTATAGTGTTAGATTTGTTTTTGCAAAAATTGATTCGTATTCGTTAATCAATTGAGTAAATTGGGCATTTCTTTCCTCTAGTGAATTATCTCTGATTCTTTGCCAAAAAATATCAGCTAATTCTAATAATCTGTTCCGAATAGGGAAAATAATTGAATTGCTTAATGCGAGTTGACGCAGCACGGCTACGATTCTTGCAGCATTTCCATTCGAAAGTTTGTGAACGTCTGCAGCCAGGTTTTCTAAAATTATTTCACATAAAGTTATATAGGCCTCTATGGAGATAGCCTCCCTAATTGCTTCGCTAAACATGACGTCCCCATCCCCATGAACATAAATCAGCCGGGCAGATTCAAAGCCTAATTTGTCAATTAAAACCTCGTTGGCTTGGCGTCTAGCTTCTTGTTGGTTAAGTCTTGAGTAATTAGCTATTTTAGGATGAGGAATTTTTCTTTCTCTTTGGATAATATGTGCAACTTCATGATGCACAAGGATATTTAAACATCTTAATCTTCTTCTCAGAGCAGCCTCGTCCATCCCTTCCCTTACATCAATAACGGAGAGTTGAAATTGGCTAAGTTGTAAAGTAAGCCTTTGGCTCAAGGTGGGGGCTTGCCTTAAACCAGTTGTCAAGATTGATGCATAACGGCCATCATCCCCTTCCGAAGTGGTTGCTCCGTGCCGGGCAACTAAACCGAGGGCTTTGGCGAGAGGTTCTTCAATTGCGCTAGTAATTTCTTCCATTTTTTCTCGAAATCGATTAATCCTATCTTCCTGCTCCCTTAGGGCGGATTCTGCGGCAGAATGAATCTCGTATTGTCTTCGCGCTTCAGCTTGCCTATTTTCTTCTTCTTGTCTAGCTGTTTCTGCCCGTTGTTCTTGCTCTAGTTGTTGCTGTTCTTTGAGCTTATTTTCCACTTGGCGTAATGCTACTTTAAAGGCTTGTAATTCTGCTAATCTCCCCCCACTAGCTATTTCGGGATCTATCTGCAGAAGAGTTTTTGCTAAACGTCCCAGCATGTCAAAGGTTTCAAAGGATCTATAGGGCTGAAGTCCAGAAATATATCCGTTGATAATTCCAACCGTGTCTAAGGCTTCTTCTATTCTTCCGTCCTTAAGTTGAGCAAGAGCAATTTCTGTGCGAGGAGCGCATTTTCTGCCAGGTAAACGGCCTATTTCAGCAAAAACTTGTTCTGCTTTAACCAGGTTGCCGGTGTGAACAAGGGCAATGGCAATTTCGCTCAACAAGTGAATTTTATCGATTGGTTTAACTGGTTCAGCTAGGGCAAGGGATTCATCAACTCGACCACACCCCGCTAGAGCATGTGCCCTTTCCAATTTCCCAATGTTCGAGCAGGTAAGAGCTCGTTCAAATTCCCCGATCTCGATAAAGGCACGAGGTAAATTTTGGAAGGTGGCAACAGATATCCGTTTTATTGCTTCTTTGTTTCGGCCCAAAAGAACTAATGCTTCATTCGTTCTTCTAGCAGCAAAGGATCTTAAGATTGGATAAGCACTCATTTGCCTCGATTCGATCTTTATAGCCTCACTTACTAAGGGGCTAGCTTCATCAATTCTTCCTAATTCAATCAAAGCAATGGCGGCAGAACTGATTACATAGGCCCGATACGCAATATCTTTAATTCCAATGGACGCACGGAGGTTTCTTTCGGCTTCTTCGGTACTGCCTATCCGCGCGAGGGCAACAGAAATATCACTTTGCGCAAAAACTGTGGAGTAAACATCAGGAAAACCTTGGCCAGGCCCCGATCGGGAAAAGACGGGGTTGCGATAGCGATTCAAATACTCTGCAATTAAACTGTCATAATTATGAATAAATTTACGTAAGCGAATGAATAATTCCGTCCGCCTTATAGGAAGGGTTGCCCCTGGTTTTATTATAGAGGAGACACTGCCCGTAGATATTCTTCCTGTCATTATAGGGGTATTTCTTGTAATTCTCATCATCAATCTGTCGTTTGGATAGATCAATAATTTCACTTATTATCCTAAAATGCTATAATCGCTTTGTGAAACTCAAACCATCCAAAATCGTCTGTGTTGGTCTAAATTATCGAGATCATGCGACTGAGCTTAATTTTGAATTGCCTTCCCACCCCGTGATTTTCTTGAAACCGCCCAGTGCTTTAATCTTTAACGGCGATTCGATTGTTTATCCGCCGCAAACCAAAGATTTGCAGCACGAAGCCGAATTGGTGATTGTGATAAAGGATCGAATCAGAAATATTTTAGCCGAAGATGTAGTAAAACATATTTTAGGCTATACCTGCGGCAACGATATTACTGCCCGAGATCTGCAGAAGATCGATGGCCAATGGACGCGGTCTAAATCGTTTGATACTTTTTGTGCTATTGGTCCTGAGATTGTTAGTGGAATCGACCCGGCAGATTTAGAAATTAAGTGTTCTGTCAATGGGTTGGTAAAACAAAGCTCTAATACTTCCAATATGATCTTTGATGTGGAATATTTGGTCTCGTTTATCTCTCAAATCATGACTTTGGAGCCCGAAGACATTATTATGACCGGCACTCCGCCGGGCGTTAGCCCCATGCAGATAGGGGATACTGTGGAAGTGGAAATTAAGGGAATCGGGAAACTAAGCAATAAAATTATCAGCCCGATACTATAGCAATTTGATTTTCGAGATCAAGTTCAACTTTATGTGTCCCCAATTGTTTAACAACTTCTTCTTTAATAGCACTGGGTTCGCTGGCGGTAATATTTAATCTGCTCAAACTAACGAAACGAAGGGGGGAAAGACCGGTGGAACCAAAAGCGGATGATGTCATCTAGTGATTTTCTCCTTTCTTTTATTGCATCCTCTACACTTATATAGTCGTAGGATGTCTACGTAAACTTGCGTCAGATTATTTATTCTGGTATTCTTTTTTTAATGGATAATGTCCCTGATTCCCTGATCCCCGGATTCTCTGATTACCTAACCCGGGCCCGTGGCGTAACTGGATAGCGTGTTGCCCTCCGAAGGCAAAGGTTGCGGGTTCGACTCCCGCCGGGCCCAATAATTTGCGAAGCAAATTATTCCTTAATTCTTCTTCTTCACCTTACCCTTGTCTTTTTTTGCTTCGCAAATTATTAAGGATAAGAATTAAGGAGAAGAATGAAGGAAAATGTGAGATTATTTGAAATTAAATGCTAGTTTTGTTTAACTCGTGCCATTTAAATAAGCCTAACGTTCCAAGATAAAATATCCGAAAAAATAGCAGAGCCATCATGATTGTAATGACGTTGACATAGTCGGGGTAGGAGATGAAAACGACCAACTTGCTAATGAAAAAGTAAAAGCAGGCAGCTACTCCTACCCACCGCACTCTTTTGTATATTCCAAAAATTAATAGAACCATTGAAATAGCATCGAAGGTAAAAGAAAGGATCTCGCCTTGTATTAAAAAGAACAAAAGACTGCCAATCAAAATAATAATTTCCGCTAGCCAAAATTCTTTGATGTATTTGTTGGCTAGCTCTTTGGTGATGTTCTTATACTTCCAGCCATTCAGGTTAAAGATGTTTAGCTTGTCTCTTTCGGCTTTTTCTTCTGGTGTTAGTTTCCAATATGGTTTCATGTTAATAGTATAAACCTTTTTGAGTTAATCTTCTAAATCCGGATGCCTTGGGATCGATGGATGCAAAAGCTTGTTTAGGCATTCTTTATGACAAAAGAAAACTTGTTCTTCCGGTGAAGAGGGCAGAGGTTTAACAGTAATTTTGACCACCGAGTCACGACTTACGCTTCCCCCGCAAAAACAGCATACACACATGTTTTTCATGATCTTAATTATACAATATTTATTGATTGCTATATAATAGGCATGAATAAATGGAATATTACGCGAATATAAAACCCGAAAAATTTATTTTCACTGTGCATTCTCCGAGTTATGCTCAGCTAGCCTTAGTAAGAGAGAAGAGCTCTTTTGGTATGGGGTTTGACCCGGATAAAGTATCTACTTGTCTTTGTGCGAATACCGGACAAACCATTTTGCTCAAAATGGTTCATCGTCTTGGCTTTTATGCCTCTCCTTGTTTTGAAATCGAACAATTTCATGAACCAGAAGAAGACGTGGTGTTAAGAGCGAATGTAAAAGGAACTGATTTGATAGCAACTTGGGAGCCGCTTTCTGCAGAAGAAAAAGAATTGGCGGCCTGGGCTGCTGGGAGTCAGGCAAAAAATGGACTTGGAATATTTTCGCAACTGCCAACGGGCCGATATGCTTTAGTCCGCATAGCAATAAAACAGCAATTACCAAAGGTGATTAAAGAAATGGAACGTCCGATAAATAACCTCTTGCTGCGAGTTGAGCCATGCTACATAAATATCTTTGGCCCAGGTCCTGGGAGACCCTCTTTAGATCAGCCGCTATTGGGGGTGCCGATTTTACATATGCAGGGCGGCAAAAAGGATCAAATAATCTTCTTCTCTATGACTGGCGAACAAAATAATGTTGATCAGGCTTCTTGGGATGATAGTAAAGAACTGCTTTTGATTATTCCATATGACGGTGAATTGATAATTGATAATATGGCCGGATTTCATGACGAAAAAGAGGCAATGCAGAAATGGCGAGACAAACAAGCGCCAGCTTTGATAGACTGGCTATTAAATCAGAAGGATATTTAGGAAAAATGGATTATCTTAAATTCTTAGGAACAGCTGGTGCCAGATTCGTAGTTGCTAAACAACTGCGGGCATCGGGTGGCATTTGGCTTTCATTCGACGAGACCAATCTTTTAATCGACCCAGGACCCGGCAGTTTAGTGCGCTGTATAAAAGCCCGCCCCAAGCTTGACCCTACTACTTTAAGCGGAATCGTGTTGTCCCACCGCCACCTCGATCATTCAGCTGATATTAATGTCATGATGGAAGCTATGACTTTGGGAGGGCGTGAAAAAAAAGGGATTGTTTTGGCCCCGGCGGATGCCGTTTCGGGCAATGATCCGGTAATGTTGCGTTATGTTCGATCATATGTTGATAAAGTTGAGATTATAAAAGAAAAAGGCAGATATAGAATTGGAAATATTACCATTCATGCTCCCCTGCGCCATAAACACGGAGGGGAAACTTACGGACTAATTTTTCACGGAAAAACACGGAGGGGTAAATCACGGACGATTGCCTACATTACTGATACCGAATATTTTTCGACAATTTGCAATAAATATCCTGCCGATATTGTGATTGTAAGTGTGATGACAGATACTAAAAAGCCTTTTCAGCATCTATGTGTTGACGATGTCAAAGAAATAGTCAAAAAAATAAAACCACGCCTAACTATTCTTACTCATTTTGGCATGAGTATGTTGAAAGCTAAGCCATGGAAGGTAGCTGAAGACTTAAGTCTGGAATTAAAGAGAAAAGTTATAGCCGCTGAAGATGGGATGCGGGTTGATTTATAACTCTTGCTGCCATTTGACGGATAGGATATAATATCTTTGCAATGCAGAAAAATCTCAACCAACTCCGCATATTATTTCTTCTAGTAATTGTTGGAGTGAGTATCTACATTTTAAAGACTATCCCTCTTAATCTTGGCTTAGACCTGCAAGGTGGAACGCGCATAGTACTTGAAGGACAAGAAACTGCCAAAGTTAAAATTAGTGATGATTCAATGGCGGGAGCGGTGGCTGTTATTCGTAACCGTATTGATGCTTTGGGAGTTACTGAGCCAAGTATTCAAAGAAAAGGTAGCAGCCAGATAGTGGTTGAACTCCCTGGCATAAAAGATCCCGACCATGCTTTAGCGGTTATTGGAGATACTGCTTTACTTGAATTTGTGGAAGCTGAATGGGCGCCAACCGATGCTACCAAACTTACCAATGAAAAAATTAAAGCTTTTTATGGTCCAGAAGCCCGCTTAGGAAAAGTTGATTTAGGCAAAAACAACGGGCCCAGTGATGTCCGAGCCATTATATTAAAGAAAACAGCTTTAACTGGTTCAACCCTGAAAGGGGCTTGGCCGGGAGTTAATGAATATGGCAATCCAATTGTCGATATTGAGTTTAATGGAGAAGGGGCCCAATTATTTGCGGATGTTACTGCACGCTCGGTCAATAAACCTTTGGCCATTGTGCTGGATGGCAAAGTTATTTCAGCTCCCAATGTTAATGAGCCAATTCCTTCTGGTCGTGCCCAAATCTCAGGCAGTTTTTCAGTAGCCGAAGTGCAAGATCTGGTAATCAAATTAAAAGCGGGGGCTTTGCCAATTCCCGTAAAACCGGTAGAAATTCGAGTGGTTGGCCCAACCTTAGGCAAAGATTCTATTGATAAAAGTATGCTCGCCGGCATTATTGGTTTTGTTATCGTTGCCATTTTTATGGTTCTATATTACCGATTACCGGGTTTTCTAGCTGACGTAGCCCTCGTGATTTATGCGTTGTTAGTTTTAGCGATAATGAGTCTTCTGCATTCTACCCTTACTTTACCTGGCATTGCCGGTTTTATTTTGTCAATTGGTATGGCGGTAGATGCCAATGTGATCATTTTTGAGCGACTAAAGGAAGAGTTGCGGGCGAAAAAAACCATTCGCTTGGCGATCGAAACCAGCTTTAAGCGCGCGTTTGACGCCATTTTAGATTCTAATGTTACCACGATTATTGCGGCGATAACCTTATTCTTTGTGGGAACCGGTTCCATTCGTGGATTTGCCGTAACCCTAACCATAGGTATTATCGTGTCTATGTTTACTGCCATTGTTATTACCCGGATGTTGCTGGATATGATGGTGGAGGGGAAAGTGATTCCTGATTCCAATAGTTCATTGGTGTATAAATAATGTACAATTTTATTGGCAAAACAAAAATTTGGTTTACATTTTCGTTCATATTAATGGCTATTTCAATAGGAGCCTTGCTGTTTAATGTTTTTGTACATGGCAAGGCTTTAAATTTTGGCCAGGATTTTACTGGCGGAACCATGATTAACTTGCGTTTCTCTGATAAAATTACGGTCGACGAAGTTAGGAGCCAACTGGCAAAATTTAAACTCGAAGATAGTATTATTCAAAAGTCCGGGGACAATGATATTTTTATCCGCACTTCTCCGCTCGAACCCGAGGTCCGCAAGCAAATTGTGGATGGATTTAGTGAAAAACACAGTGGTGTTGAATTGCTTGAAACCGACACTATTGGTCCTATGATTGGTAAAGAGTTAGCCAGTCAGGCGATTTGGGCGCTGATTATTGCGTCAATTGGCATTATTATTTATGTTTCTATTCGTTTCGAGTTTAGTTATGCCATGGCAGCATTGCTGGCTCTTTACCACGATACAATTATTATTATTGGATTTACTGCCTTGTTTTGGCGTAATGTTGAAACACCCTTTGTAGCGGCGATTTTGACCATAATGGGTTACTCGATTAATGATACTATCATTATTTTTGACCGCATTCGCGAAAATAACAAGAAATATGCCGGCAAAAAGATGAAGTTTACCGAAATAATCAATATTAGCATTTCTGAAACCATGGCTCGCTCGATTAATACGGTTTTAACGGTGGTTATTACTGCATTAGCCGTCCTGATCTTTGGCGGAGCAACCTTACGCGACTTTATGTTGACTCTATTGATTGGTTTTATTTTTGGAGCTTATTCATCGATTTGTATTGCCAGTCCGCTGGTCTTATTTTGGGAAAAGAAAAGAAAATAGCGCTTCGCTTCACATTCTATCCATCTTAGTGTATATTGGTCTGCATGCTACTCGATGAAATTATTTTTAATAAACGTCAGGAAGTAACCACCCTAAAGCTTTGCCAGAGCAAGCAGGATCTCAGAAAACTGCTAAAGAAATCCCCTAAGCCCCGTAACTTCTTAAATATATTTAAAAAAGGGCAGTTGGCTTTTATTGCTGAAGTTAAAAAGGCTTCTCCTTCGCGCGGAATAATCCGGCAACAATACAAACCGGTTGGCTTGGCAAAGGGGTATGCCAAGGCGGGGGCTTCTGCCATCTCTATTCTAACCGACCAGAAGTATTTTCAGGGAAAGTTGCAAGATTTAATGGCCGTTCGCAAGGCGGTTGGGCTACCGACTCTTCGAAAGGACTTTATTATTGATGAGTCTCAAGTATATGAAGCTCGCCTGGCGGGGGCCGATGCCGTTTTATTAATTGTTAGAATATTAAAAGATGGTGAACTGGTGAGTTTACTGGCTTTAGTTCGTAAGCTGGGCATGCAAGCCCTAGTTGAGGTGCATAATGCGGAGGAAGTTAAGCGAGCTCTGAAGACTGAGGCAAAGGTCATTGGTATTAACAATCGGGATTTAGATACCCTCCAGGTTAACTTAAATACAACCATTAACCTGTTAAAGCAGTTTCCTCGGCTGAGCGACCGATTGGTGGTCAGCGAAAGTGGGATAAAGACCCAAAACGACATCCAGCGTCTAAAGCTGGTTGGGGTAGATGGGATTTTGGTAGGTGAAAGTCTGCTAACTAGCCGGGATCCCGGTCGCCAGATCCAGATTTTGCTCTCCTAGGGGTTGACTTGGCTCCTTGCCGGTTGTTATACTTGATGTATGGCTATAGAAAAACAGCCTAAGAAGCAACGGTACTACACCTTCATGTTAGTCCCTCACGATGCCAGCGGAGCCGCTTTTTCCTTAAAAATTCCAGTTCAGTGGCTACAAGCGGCAATTGCGGGAGTGATTTGTCTTGTCCTTATTGTGGGGGGATCCTTTATCTACACTACCCATCTGTCCCGAAAATTGGTCAACTATGGCAGTACCATCGCCAAAAACCGAGAGCAGAAAGCCCTAATCGACTCTTTTTCCAATAAAACTCTGCAAGTCCACAAAGCAATTAACGAACTGGTAGAAGAAGATAATCAACTTCGCCAGATGTTGGGCCTTAGGAGCTGGAAAACCAAGGTTAATCTGTCTTTGGATTTAGACGATCATAGTTCTGTTCCCCCAGTAAATAAAGCTCAGGCGATTAAAGAGGATTTGAAAATAGCGAATGCCCTTTTGGCCGAACGCAAAAAAAGCTATGCCGAAATGAAGGCCTGGGTGAAGGATGTGCGTGACCATTTTGCAGTTACCCCTTCAACCTGGCCAATCTACGGGCAGGTTGTTTCCTATTTTGGTTATCGCATTATTCCCTGGCGCGGTTTTCATGCTGGGCTTGATATTACTGCCAGCTATGGAGCTCCGGTGCGTTGTACGGCCGACGGAGTAGTATCGATGGCGGGCTGGGAGCGAGGTTATGGGAAAACGGTGGTAATTAACCATGGTCGCGGTTTATCTACTCTTTATGGCCATAATTCTGCTTTTGCTGTTAGTGTTGGGCAAAAAGTAAAGAAGGGCCAAGTTATTTGCTATGTTGGAACTACTGGTTATTCTACTGGTCCGCATGTTCACTATGAAGTTAAACGGGATGGACGTCCAATTAATCCCATGGCTTTTCTAAATCTGAGTATTTTATCAGCTAGCCGAGTTACTGAGAGGCAATAAGATGGCATTTTTTGGAATGGATGCAGAAAAAAAATCACTTAACCACGGTCCGGTTGATACCATCATTGGCAATAAAGCCAAATTAAAAGGGGAAATTTATTCTTCCGGTGGAGTTAGCATTAGTGGAGAATTTGAGGGAAAAATTCAGGTTGGAGGGGAATTAATTCTTTCTCCCGGCAGCAAAGTAAGCGGAGAGATTCGGGGTGGTCATGTAATTGTTTCGGGAAAAGTGGAAGGCAATATTGTGGCGGAGCATGTTTTAGAAATCACCAAATCAGGCAAAGTAACTGGAGATCTGGTGGGCGGAAAGATTGTAATTGAGGATGGGGCATCTTATAGTGGGAGAGTTAGGGTTTGTGGGGACGAAGACGGCAAGGGAGGGCAAGGAAGGGCAAGGGAAGAGGAACGAGGGCAGGAGGAGAATGTTAGTAATAGTATAGAAGAAATAATTGTTGAGGTTGAGTCGACGACGGTTGAACCACAACCTTTTTTGGCTGCTCGGCCAACTGATCCAATGCTAGAGATTTAGTGCTAGATGTCATCCCTTTTTATTGTTGCTACCCCGATTGGAAATTTAGAAGATATTACTTATCGTGCCATAAGAATCCTATCCGAAGTTGATTTGATTGCCGCCGAAGACACCCGTCAGACCAAAATATTGCTCGATCGCTATCAAATCCATACTCCTCTTACTTCATATCATAAATTTAACATCAAAGCTAAAACGCAGCATATTGTTGATTTGCTAAAGCAAGGGAAAAAAATTGCTTTGGTTTCGGATTCTGGGACTCCCGGGATCTCTGACCCTGGTTACGAATTAATCAAAGTGGCGGCAGAGCAGGGGATTAGGGTTGAACCTATCCCCGGACCATCGGCCGTAATTGCTGCATTATCTGCTGCGGGATTACCGACTGATCGTTTTGTGTTTGAAGGTTTCTTGCAAAAGAAGCCGGGGAAAAAACGAAAAGCCTTAAGTGCTTTATCCAAAGAAGATCGAACTATTATTATTTACGAATCGCCTTTTCGTCTGTTAAAAACGCTGGATGAGATTAAAAATATTTTTGGTAGCCGGCCGTTGGCTGTTTGCCGTGAGCTGACCAAAAAGTTTGAAGAGATCGTTCGCGGGTCAGCCCAAGAAGTGCTAGAATACTTTAAGACAAAAGCGGTTAAAGGTGAAATCGTAATCGTAATTTCCGGCCAAGAAGCTCAGCGGGAGAGAGAGTAGTTAACTAGTAGGTTCTAATCCTACCTAGGCGGAAAAGAGTTATCCCGAAAGCTCTATACTTTAGCAAAGAGGAGTATAGAGATGCGTAAAGAAGTCACGGGGATCAGGGGATCTGGTTATCTGGTTATCAGGTTTTTTCTTCTAGTATTGTTAATTCCTACCTCAGTTCTCGCCGATGAAGTTCCCCGCTTTTATGCTGATGAGGTTGTCGTGACGGCAGTAAAAAGAGCGCATTTAAAAGACCAATCTCCTTGGGATACAGAAGTTATTACCCGAAAAGATATCGAAAATTCTGGAGCGGTAAAATTAGGGGATATCCTTCGTCCAGTTTCAGGGATATTTGTAAAATCAAATGGTGGATTAAATTCACAAATCTCAACCTCGTTAAGAGGCTCTACTAACCAACAAGTTTTAATTCTATTAAACGGTAATCGGATTAATTCCCCAACCCTTGGGTCATTTGACTTGGGATCAGTTTTACTAACCGACGTTGAAAAAATTGAAATTGTAAAAGCTCCCCTTACTGCTCTTTATGGGGCAGATGCGGTAGGCGGGGTAATAAATATTATTACCCGCAAACCAGAAGAGGATCGGAGCATAAACTTTTCTGCTAATTACGGGAGTTTTTCAACCCACAATTTGGCAATTAGTGGCCAGGGACCACATTATTATTTCTCGGCATCGTCGGTTGGCACGGTTGGATTTTTGCCCAACAATGATTATAATGCGCAAGATATTAACCTGCGTTTCTCAGGCAATTTGGGAAAAGCCAATCTTGAAGCGGGAATCAAAAAGTATAATGATGATAAGGGAGTTGCCAATGCGACTACTCTTTCTAGGTTAACCGATAATAATCTATTTTATGATATTAAATGCCAGCTGGCGGAAGCCGGATTAAAGGCTACTTTTTCACAATCTATTCTTGAAATGCGCAATCAGGATGCCTGGTCAAATGATACCCATAATTCCCTAACTTCAATTTTTGATATTCAAAAATCTTTTGGACTGGCAGCAATTCATAATTTTATTTTAGGAATTGAATTAAGAGGAGATAATAGTAATAGCACCAATTCTGGTATCCACTTAATAAACAATCAAGCGCTATATTTGCAGGACGAAATAATGTTGCTGGATAATTTGAATATTGTATTAGGGGGGAGAGAAGATGCTAATGCTGTCTATCAGGATCACTTTAACCCTCGTATTGGCTTTGTCTTAGGCCTTTTCTCTGATTTATTACTCAAAGCCTCATGGGGGTCTTCATTCCGGGCCCCAACCATGAACGATCTTTATTGGACCAGCAGTACATATCCGACCTGGCAGGGGGGGGTTGGGACTTCAGAAGGGAACCCAAATATAAGGCCAGAAACTGCACAAACCATTGATTTTACGCTTGAGAAAAAACTTGATTTGCATACATCGGTTAGAATGACTTATTTTTCGAGTTGTATTGCGGACATGATCCAGTGGGCTAACACGGCAACTTCTCTAGTGGATGAGTATTGGACGCCTTCAAATGTTTCTTCGGCCAATATCCAGGGGATTGAATTTGATTATAGGCGGTCAATTTATGAAAGCCTGAATACTTTTATTAATTTAAACCTTCAATCTGCCAAAGATGTTGCTACTGATAAGTATTTAACCTATCATCCTCAAACCCAGATTAATGCCGGACTAAGATATGAAATTCAAGAAGGGGACGATTTAAATCTGATAATCAAAAATGTTGGGGAGCGTTTTACTGATGCAGCTAATATAAATAGGCTCGATGGCTATACGGTAGTTGATCTGGTGCTGACGAAATCAATTGGAAAGTGGACAATAAAGATTGATTTGGAAAATCTTTTTAACGGAGGTTATCAAGAAACAGCGACATATCCTATGCCCGGCCGAAGTTGTAATGTTGGCTTTAGCTATAATTTGTAATAGAATAATGGGGAAGAGGTTCCGGGATGTTGTGTAAGGTTGCGGTAAGTTGTGAAAGGTTGCAACTTACCGCAACCTCCCGATCGAAACCTAACGAAACATCTCGAAACCTTTTGAAACATATAATATTCATAGGAGATTATTATGCAAGAAAACAAATTGAGTTTAGTTAATGTTTTGTTGGCTTTAACGGTTGCTTTAGTTGGCAGTTTAATTTTGGTTAAGCCTATTGCACAAGTGAAACAGGCGAATGTCCCCGTTTTTATGGGGGAGATGGCAACGGGCGGGCAAGTAAGGGCAATTAGGGTGGCGAAGGTAGAGACGGCAACGAAGGCGGAGGTCTCTCCCGCACCACTTCCAAAAGCAATAAGTCCTCTTCCGATACTCCCACCTAAAATTATTTGCCAATTTTTGCCAGCATATCCTATGACAGCTATAGAACAAAGTAAAATTGGGACCACTTTATTGGCGGTCTATATTGGAAGTTCCGGTTCAGCCGACAAAGTAGAAGTGAAAACTTCTTCCGGTGTTTCAGCCATTGATGCAGCCGCCGTTAATGCGGTGGCCCAATGGAAATTTAGCGCCGCAACGCAGGGTGGGGCAGGAATTGCTAGTTGTTTGGAAGTGCCGATCCGCTTTGCTTTAAAGGATTAATTAAGTGGCAGTTGAATCAATTGGCCGGATGCTTCTATATATTGGGATTATCCTAGTTCTAATTGGCGCATTTTTTATTCTAGCGGCTAAGGTCCCATGGTTTGGTAGGCTGCCTGGAGATATTGTTTATAAACGCGAAGGACTAACGATCTTTTTCCCAATAACCACCATGGTTATTGTTAGTTTGGTGTTAACTTTTTTGCTCAACATTATTTGGCGAAGGTAAAAAATCGGGGCAGCGGGATTTGAACCCACGATCTCTACCACCCCAAGGTAGCGCCTTAGACCAAGCTGGGCCATGCCCCGATTTTTTTGTTACTTAGCTATTAAATTGTCAATATATTTGCGACTTTTTCGCTTCTTTATTTCAGTTTCCCTTTTCCTAGCTGTACTAAGGGATGAAAACGTCTCAATATGGACGATTTTGTATGGCAAATACGGCTTAGTGCTTTTTGTTTCACCCGCATTATGCCTTTTTAGCCGGTCTTTAATATCCGCTGTTGCCCCAACATAATAGCGACCATCTTTCTGACTTTCAAGTACATACACATAATACACAATTTTACGCCTTAGACCAAGTCCCGATTACCACTATATATTTAAATGATTCGGGATCCCGATGTTTCTATATTATTATATTTATTGTGTACATCGGGACTGGGCCATGCCCCGATTCTTTAGGCTAACTCAACGTCATTATTTACTAGCGAGCGATAGAAGTCGGCATATTTATCTTTGTTGGGACCGTTACGCAAAGCAATGGCAGCCCGCGGATGTTGGTTTAAAATCCCGGTAATCATATGAGGAATAATATAGCCCCATTCCATCGTTTTCTGCAGAGGCAAAAACTCCTTTTCAATAACTTCTAAGATCGGATCAAGTTTGAATTTGGGATTTTTGAGGAAAGCCAGTAATAATTCAAGTGGGCAATTGCCGGCGGCCCTTCCTAGTCCAAAAATAGTAGCATCTAGGAAATTGGCCCCTTTGCGGATGGCTTCGATAGTATTAGCAAAGCCCAATTGTTGGTTGTTGTGGGCATGAATGCCAACTTCAATTCCTTTGGGTTTTAAATGTTTAGCGTATAAGGCAACCAGGTAGTGAATTTGTTCAGAAAACAAAGAACCAAAACTATCAACCACGTAAACTGCTTTTAATGGAGCATTAGATAATTGAACCAGCCCTTCTTCAAGGTCGGGTTCGAGGGCAGTAGAAATAGCCATAATGTTAACCGTAGTCTCATAGCCCTTATCGGCGCATTGTTTAACTAAAGCAATGGCTTTATCAATATCTTTTACATAGCAGGCCACGCGCATCATGCTGACCACGCTGTCTTTTTTCTGTGGAATATCTTCTGGCTCAACCCGGCCAATATCGACCATGGTGGATATTTTGGTGTTGCCGCTGACTCCCTCGGTTACTCTGCGCAGGAAGTCTTCGGTGCAGAATTTGGCTTTGCCGTATTTTTCCGCCGAAAAGTATTTAGCAGAAGCGCGATAACCCAGTTCAACATAGTCTACGCCGGCAGCACAAATTGCAGAATAGACCGCCCGAACAAATTTATCTTCAAATAGATGTTCGTTAATCAGCCCGCCATCGCGGATGGTGCAATCGAGAACTTTGATTTCAGGTCGGTACATGGGTATTATTATAGCGTATTTTAGCTAGGATTGGAATCTGACTTTTTTAGGGATTCGATTTGGGTTATTTTTTTGCGGACGTAATCAGAATTACCAGAGCTATCGAGGAATTCGAGGAATTTTTGATATTCTCCGCCCGAATTGCTACCTTGGCCAGAGCCAAGGTTTTTCTTGGAATTTTTCCAGCTGTTTGCTGATTTATTAAAGCTATTATTTGGTTGTGCCATTTTGGTAGTTTTCCCTTATGTATCTATCGTATGTATTTGACAAAATTTCATTATTCTTGAAAAATTATGTTATTATTATTTCGATGAAAACCGCTGATTTTGATTTTAAATTTCCGGATGAATTAATCGCCCACCAACCGGCTGAAAAGAGGGACCATTCGCGCTTGATGGTATTGAATCGAGACAAACAAACGATTGAGCACCGTCTGTTTTTTCAAGTGATTGACTATTTGGAGCCAGGGGATCTTCTTGTCTTAAATGATACCAAGGTTATTCCAGCAAACTTAGTTGGGAGAAAGGAGTTGGGAGTAGGGAGAATTGAAGTTTTACTCGTTAGTAGGAAATTGAGCGCTGGGTCCGAAACTCCAAACTCCATACTCCAATCTCCAAACTCGCTGTCCCAAATTTGGGAGTGTTTGGTTAAACCTGGGAAACGCTTAAGTATTGGCTCAAAAGTTATCTTCGGCGATAGAGAATTAGTTGGTACTGTGCTGGAAAAGACGGAAAGCGGCGAGCAAATTATTCAATTTGAAGCTAAAGGTGATTTTTGGGAAATTGTTCACAGACTTGGTGAGGTTCCGCTGCCGCCGTACATTGAGAAGAAAGTAGACAGCTCCTCGACTTCGCTCGGAGCAAGTAGAAAATCGATAATAGACAATAGGTACCAAACGGTTTATGCGCGGGAAGAAGGCGCTGCCGCGGCGCCGACCGCTGGGCTACACTTTACGCCGGAACTACTCGAAAAAATCAAAGACAAAGGCGTTCAAATTGCCTATGTTACGCTTCACACGGGATTAGCTACTTTTAAGCCGGTATATGCTGAGAATATTGAAGAGCACAAGATGTATTATGAGTCTTTTGAGGTATCTACAGAGACAATCGAAGCGGTGAGAAAAGCTAAGCGAGTGATTGCGGTGGGGACGACGAGTGTTAGAGCTTTGGAATCTTGGGGGAAGGGGATGAACACGAAGGCACTAAGTCACGAAGGGGAGGTGAAGGGCGAAACTAACATCTTCATTTACCCGGGGTATAAGTTTAAAGTTGTTGACGCCATTATCACTAACTTTCACTGGCCGAAATCCACTTTAATCATGCTTGTCTCGGCTTTTGCGGGGCGGGATTTTATCCTCCGTGCTTATGAAGAAGCCATCCAGCAGCAATATCGCTTTTTTTCCTTCGGCGATGCGATGTTGATTATGTAGTATATTGAAATTTCTGGCATTACTTAACGAAGTGTACATGTAGGATAAGTGATTTTAATTGGAGGGTAAATTATGACAGTAACAAAAGTATCAAGACCCGGGGGATTAAAGGCAGTGCTAAATTTTGATAAAGTACAAAATTTGCAAAAGTATGCCCATTTAGTTGGATCTAATTTTATCAAAACACAAATTAAGTTAATCAAAGGAAGAGAAACTGATTGGAGCATGGCTAGGACAAGAGTGAATGGCTCAATTGAAACGGCACTCCCTCGAGAACTAGGTCAATTGATAAGAGGAGTTGAAAAAAACCGACCATGCCTATTTGATGATCCGGCAATATGTTCTTCTTTGTTAAGAGGAATTTTTGATGGTATTTATCAGAGTGATTTGCCAGAAAACCTATTATCCCCCAAATACGACAAAGAACGCTTTGTCGGTGAAGTTGCGGTTTGGCTTTTAAGCTATAATGGGGAGTGTCCCAAAATTAAATTTGATCAAATTGTGGCAGAAATGTATCATTTTCACGAAAGAATTGCGGCGGCAGGGAAAACGGTTTTTATTGAAAGTGTTTGCCAAACGGCTACTAAGAACTGTTCAGCAGGCGGGGAAGGGGATTTATTGGGAAAGTTATTTGACTCCCAAGACCTTGTGACAGGAAATATTGATGCTTTAGAGAATCAATTGGAACAAAAGTTTGGATTAATTTGTAGAATGCTGGAAGCAATTGTTGGAAGAATCTAATTATTAAATATACTTTGTAAAACCATATATAGATCCTTTTGGTGAAGATTTCTCAATCGAATGTTATAATCATCTATGGCTTTTAGCTTTGAAATCATCAAAAAATCCAAGAAATCTAAAGCCCGTGTTGGCAAGATTTATACGGAACATGGCGAAATTAACACCCCTGTTTTTATGCCAGTTGGCACCCAAGCATCGGTTAAGACCATGGCTCCACGAGAGCTGCATGAAATTGGGGCTGAAATTATTCTCGGCAATACTTATCATCTTAATCTCCGACCCGGACCAGACTTAATCAAAGAAGCTGGCGGATTACACAAGTTTATGGCTTGGGATAAACCAATTTTGACCGATTCGGGTGGTTTTCAGGTGTTCTCATTGGCGCATATGCGCAAAATTATGGATGAAGGAGTGGAGTTTACTTCGCACATTGACGGCAAGAAACACTTATTAACCCCGCAATCAGTTTTGGAAATCCAATCCGCTTTAGGATCCGACATTATGATGCCACTTGATGAATGTGTTCCTCACCCGTGCAGTAAAAGCCAGGCTAGGGAGGCTGTGGAAAGGACGACTAGATGGGAGGGGGAGGCAAGAAAGTGGATAGTAGAAAATAGAAAATCGAAAATAGGAAATGAGGCGTTATTTGGAATAATACAGGGAAGCACATTCAAAGACCTGCGCCAGCAATCCGCAAAAGAAATCGTGGAAATTGGATTTCCAGGTTATGCTATCGGAGGATTATCGGTTGGAGAGCCACAAGCGGATATGTTTGCCATGCTAGAGGTTTTAGCAGAAATTTTACCGGAAGAAGCCCCGCATTATTTAATGGGAGTAGGGTTTCCTTCTGATATATTAGGGGCGGTTGAGCGGGGAATCGATATGTTTGATTGTGTTATCCCTACCCGTTTGGCCCGTCACGGAGCCTTTTTAACTTATGAAGGGAATATTAATATCCGCCAAGCCCGTTTCGAAAAGGATTTTACCCCGATTGACCCGGAATGTGATTGTTATGCTTGCAAGAATTTTACCAAAGCTTATATTCGCCATCTCTTTTGGGCTCGCGAAATTCTATCGATGCATCTTTTGACCATCCATAACCTACGCTTCTACATGCGGATGATGGCAAAGGTTCGTCAGGATATCCTAGCTGAATGAAGTGGGGTAATCAGAAATGAGAAGTGAGATAAGAAGTATGAAGTTGGAAGTGGGAAAAGACGTTAGATAATTTCTCATAACCCACATCCCATTTCCTAACCCACCTCTCACCTCCAATTCCCCCATTTCTCTGCGGGTTTTTCTAGCCAATTCATCTATTTATTGTTATACTTAAAAAATGCTTTTAGCGATAGATGTTGGGAACTCGAATATTGTTTTTGGGCTGTATAACGGCAAAAAGATGGTTAAAACCTGGCGCTGTGAGACCATAGATTTTAAAATACCCGCGATTAAAGCCAAGATTTCGGCTGTTATTATTGCGAGCGTAGTTCCCCAAGTTGATAAAAAACTGAAAGAACAGCTAATTAGGAAATTTGGGATTCAACCGTATTTTGTAACTGCTAAAAATATCAAAGGCCTAAATATAAAGCTGCGCAAATTAAACGAGATAGGGGCTGACCGGGTAGTGGACGCCTTGGCTGCCTATAAAATATATGGTGGGCCGGTGATTGTGGTAGATTTTGGCACGGCTACTACTTTTGACCTTATTTCGGCCAAGGGAGAATATCTGGGCGGAGCAATTGCACCGGGGATTACTATGGCAAGGGATGCTTTGCATACGAAGACTGCTAAATTGCCCCAGATCGAACTTAAAGCGCCCAAAAATATTGTTGGGCACGATACTATTTCTGCCATGCAAAGCGGGTTAGTCTATGGCTATGCTGCTATGGTGGATGGGATGGTGGGGAGATTGGGGAAAGAAAAAAAAGTAATTGCAACGGGAGGGCTAGCTCGACTGGTTTGCAAGTATACGACGGTTGTTGATAGAATAGATACAGAATTGACACTGAAGGGACTACGGATGATAGGGGAAACACTGAAATGAGCGAAGAACTTAATGAATTGATAAAGGTTCGTCTTGAGAAATTAAACGAACTTAAAGCCAAGGGGATAAATCCTTTTCCTTATACTTACAACAAAACGCATTGTGCTGCGCAGCTGCTTGATAAATTTAAAGAGTTAAAAGAAGGCGAAGAAAGCTCGGAAATTGTCTCGATTGCCGGCCGAATTATGACCAAGCGGGGACACGGCAAAGCTTCTTTTGCTACCCTACAGGATGATTCGGGAAGAATCCAGATTTATGCCAGACAGGATATCATTGGCGCTGATAAATATGAAATCTATAGTAAGCTGGACATGGGAGATATTATTGGCGTAAAAGGCCATGTTTTTAAAACCAAGACAGGGGAAGTTACTGTTCGAGCCCTAGAGTTTGAAATCCTTTGTAAATCCCTGCATCCCTTGCCCGAAAAATGGCACGGGTTAACCGATAAAGAAATTCGCTATCGCGAACGCTATGTTGACCTTATGGTTAATCCAGAAGTTAAGGCGGTTTTTGTTAAACGGAGTAAAATTGTTTCTTTGATTCGTAAAATATTGGAGGAAAAAGGTTTCTTGGAAGTGGAAACCCCGATTCTTAATATGCTGCAGGGTGGAGCGGCGGCAAAGCCGTTTGAGACCTTTCACGGGGCCCTTAATATGCCGCTCTTTTTGCGTATTGCTCCCGAATTATATTTGAAAAGGCTAGTTGTTGGAGGTTTTGAGAAAGTATTTGAGATTGGCCGTGTTTTTCGCAATGAAGGAATATCATATAAACACAACCCCGAGTTTACTATCATTGAAATCTATCAGGCATATGCAGATTATAACGACATTATGCAACTGACCGAAGATTTAATTATTGCCGCGGCTAAAGCGACCAATAATGGCTCACTTGAAATTGAATTTAAGGGTGAAAAAATTAATTTGGCTCCTCCCTGGAAAAGAATTTCTCTGATGGATGCTCTGGCCGAGGCCGGAGTGATGATTGCTGGAAAAAGTGAAGCCGAAATCCGTTTGGTAGCCAAAGAAAAAGGGATTGAAGGCTATGAAGAAATTGGGATTGGTAAAATTATTAATTTGCTATACGATAAATTTGTGGAAGCAACCTTGCGCCAACCGACTTTTATTATCGATCATCCTATCGAAACCTCGCCTCTAGCCAAGAAACATAGAGACAATGCTGGGCAGGTTGAGCGCTTTGAATTGATTATTGCCGGTATGGAATTAGCTAACGCATTTTCTGAGCTCAATGATCCAATTGATCAGCGCGAGCGTTTTAATAAGCAGGCCGAATTAAAGGCGGCTGGCGATACTGAAGCCGAGTCGATGGATGAAGATTTCTTGCGCGCCCTGGAATACGGGATGCCTCCGACTGGTGGGTTAGGGGTTGGGATTGATCGTTTAGTGATGCTGTTAACCGGACAGCCATCGATTCGCGACGTAATTCCTTTTCCGCATATGAAACCACTGGCGCAAACACAACCCAGTCCGGAAGAAATACAAATACTAGATCAATGAGAATTATCGATCTTCTAAAAAGCGGCAAGCAAACTTTATCGTTTGAGTTTTTCCCCCCTAAGAACGTGGAACAAGAAGAACATTTGTTTGCTGTAGTTAATCAATTAAAATCCTTCTCGCCTGATTATGTGGCGGTTACTTATGGAGCGCTAGGAACAAACCAAGAGAAATCATTTCATTGGGTGGGGAAGATGAAAAATGATTTTAAAATTGAGCCAGTGGCACATCTGACATGTGTGGCGGACGATAAAAAAGGGATTATCGGAAAGCTGAGGGAATTAAAAAGTCTAAGAATCGAAAATATATTAGCTTTAAGGGGAGATCCGCCAGAAGGAAAGGAAAACTTTTCTCCAGTGCCCAATGGATTTAAGTATGCCAGTGATTTGGTTGCACTTATTAAAAATGAACAACCCAAAATTTGTGTCGGGGTTGCCGGTTATCCCGAAAAACATCCCGAAGCCAAGAACCTAGATGAGGACATTTTGCATCTAAAAACTAAAGTGGATGCCGGGGCAGATTATATTGTTACCCAATTATTTTTCGATAATCAAAAATACTTTACTTTTGTAGATAAATGCCGAAAAATGGGAATTACCGTTCCAATTGTCCCGGGCATAATGCCGATTACCAGTTATAAATCAATTTTTAAAATGACGCAAACTTGCGGTGCTAGCATACCGTTAGATTTATTGAACAAATTAGAAAGACATAAAGAAGAACCCAATGCTATTATAGCAATTGGAATCGAACAAGCAGTCAAACAATGCCTCGAATTGCGCCAAAATAATGTGCCGGGACTACATTTCTTTGTGCTAAATCAGGCAACTATCATTACTCAAATATTAAATCGCATGCTATAATAGCTAGCGGTTGATGGAGGAGAATATGAAAAATAAGCACTATGTTTCTTTGTCACTTTGTGTCTTGTCTCTTGCATCTTGTTTCTTTCTCTTTAGTTTTGGCTGTGCTCAAAAGTATGTTGAATCAACTACGTCAACCACCACTACCACAGAAGCATCAACTACCACGACAGTAACTCCAACCACGACTTCAACTGTCGCGTCAACCACTAGCACGACAGTTACATCAACGACCACGACAACAGCAGGGTCAACGACCACGACAACAGCAGGGTCAACGACTACGACTGTAACCTCCACTTCCACTACCACGACAACGTTTGCTTTGGGTGGTGCTAGGTATTGTTTCACGAATGGAACTCCTGAAGCATTCGCTTCTCCTGAGGCTCATTTTATTGGCTGTTATGTTCAAAACACTAACGCACTTTCAGATGGAACGGCCTCGCCAGAAACGGTGGGATGGGCCTATTGCTATTATGGAATCACCTTTGAAGTTATTTTGGTCAATCGTGATGCAAGCCTTATAGGGCGACTTTTTGGCCCGCCGTATGAAACAGCCTATAGTGACTTTGCGTCAAGTCTTAATAGAACAGTTGAGGTCTGGAATATAGATAGTACTACCGCAAAAAACATTGCGGATCATTGTGCTACTGTTGAAGCATGGTTAATCGGAAAAGATCCATCTGCCTTCAATTATCAGTATAAACTAAACGCTCCCGCGGGAGGGATTGGTCTATGGAGAATCGTTTATGGGGAAGCCCCTGGGAGTGATTGTACGGTGCTGATTAGCGCGGCGACTGGCAACATTATTAGTGCAACCACAACGCCTTAGGGTAAAAGCAAGAGAGGTTAAACTCGTCCACCCACAATAATCTCGGGGATGCGAATAGTTGGTTGTGCATCAGAAACTGGGGCATGATCGTATTTACCACAAACCCCGGTTTGAAACCCTAAGTCAGAGCCGACCATATCAATAATTTTGAGTATTTTAGGACCATTGCCAGTTAAGATAGCTCCGCGGACGGGATGTTTTATCTTACCATTCTCAATTAAATAGCCCTCATTTATTTCAAACACAAAATCACCGTTGGTAACGTTAACTTGTCCTCCGCCCATCCGTTTTACAAATAATCCGTTCCTAACTGAAGCGATAATTTCATTAGGATCCATTTCACCAGGAGCGATTATGGTATTAGTCATCCGTGGTTGAGGCTTGGTGCGAAAACTTTCCCGTCTGCCGTTTCCTGTCCGTTTCAATCCAACAATATTGGCAGTGAATCTGTCAGTTATATAACTTTTTAATATTCCATTTTCGATCAAAATATTTTTCTGTGCCGGGGTTCCTTCATCATCAAAAGAAAACGAGCCAAAGCGTCCGTGCAGAGTACCATCGTCAATTACCGTTACCAGTTCTGAAGCAACCTTTGTTTCAATTTTGCCACCAAAGATGGAAGTACCTTTCATGATAAAGTCAGATTCTAAGGCATGGCCGCAGGCTTCGTGAATTAAGGTGCCACCAGCTTCAGAAGATAAGACGACCATCATTTTGCCAGCTGGGGCGTGGGGAGCATCGAGCATCATGACGGCTCTTTCGGCGGCTTTAATGGCCATTTTTTCTGGCAGATAGTGTTCAAATAATTCAAAACCACAGGTTCCACCGGGAGCTTCATAGCCGGTTTGCAAAATGTTTTCTTTTTGGGCAATGACATTTACAAAATAGCGGGTATGAACGCGATTGTCTTCTACGTAGAGACCTTCCGAATTAGCAATGGTTACCGCTTGGTTTGAGTCAGCGTAGCGGGCGGTGACTTGTTTAATTAAAGGGCTAACCGAGCGAGCGGTTTTGTTGAGTAATTCTACTTGAGCGGTTTTTTCAGCCATCGGAACTTGTTCGGGTTTTCTAATGACATGGCTTACTTCTGCGCTTTTACCAAGATGAGGTTTAAGGTCAATTTTTCTTCTCGTGCTTTGTCCATTAACGCTACTGGCAATATGAGTAGCCGCTTTATGCAGACTATCAAAACTGGTGTCAGAGCTGGCGATATAGGAGATTTCTTTGCCATTTATAACCCGAATGCCGGCACCAGATTCAATTCCCGACTGGATCTTCTCAATCTTATTGTCTTCACAGCCAATGGTAGTCGAGCTGGTTTCTTCAATAAAGATGTCAGCAAAGTCGCCGCCTTGGGATAAAGAGGTGGCTAATACTTCTTGGAGTTGATCTTGCGATAGCATAATTTGATTATAGCATTTTTAAATGCTAAAATCGCAACGTATGTCCGAGCTGCGCTATAACATTTTATTTGAAGAATGGGTAATCATTGCTACGGAGCGGGCAAAACGACCCGAAGATTTTAAAAATATTTCTCCCAGTAATCCTATGGATACTGCCCAAAAATGTCCCTTTTGTCCAGGGCATGAAGACAAGACCCCCCCGGAGGTATTTGCTTTTAGAGAAGTAAACTCAAAGGCTAATTCTTCTGGTTGGCGGGTGAGGGTCATTCCCAATCAATTTCCTGCCTTAACCATGCAAGGGAGTAACCAAAGAAATGTCGCAGATGAGTTTTTTGTTTCGATGGATGGCTATGGCCAGCACGAAGTAATTATTGAATCGCCCGAGCATTCGCAGGCCCTCTGGAATATGCAATTGTCCCAGGTTGAGGAGGTGTTTTTGGCCTATTTGCAGCGTTATAAATTGCTGGCCGCTGATCCTCGCTTTGAAACGGTGGTTCTTTTCAAAAACTATGGGTTTAATGCCGGGACCTCCCTTTTGCATCCTCATTCGCAGCTGGTAGCCTTGCCAATTACCCCGATGCTTTTGCGTAGAAAAGTGAATGTTGCCCAACGCTATTATGAAGAATATGGCAAGTGTATATACTGTTGTTTAATTGCCAAGGAAATAGAGCAGCAAAAGCGGATTATTTATGAAAATGCTAATTTTGTGGCTTTTACTCCCTATGCTTCCCATTCCCCTTTCGAGATATTTATTATGCCCAAGCAGCACTCGTCTGACTTTGATTCAATTTCAGAAGGAATGTGCAAGGAACTGGCTTTGGTTGTGCAGACCGTCCTTAAAAAATTAAAAGTTGCGCTTAATAGCCCCGATTATAATTTTAATTTGTTTTCGTCCCCGGTCCAGGAAAAAGGCCTCACCTATTATCATTGGCATTTTAAAATTACTCCACGAGTGAGTAAAAGTGCCGGCTTTGAGATGGGGTCGGGGATATTTATCAATACGGTTATTCCCGAAGAAGCTGCCCGCTATTTGCGCGAAGCAAAAATAGATTAGCCAATAAAAAACTTCACTATTTTTGGACGGTTTATCCACTGGTTTTTGATTTGCCTCAAGCCAAAAGCAATTAGGATTAATCCAAAAATAAATGCCAAGTAGATTAAAGTAAAATTATCAAAATCTTTCCCTGCCCAATAAACGCTAAAGTAATATTTGATGGCGCAAAGGTGCAAAATATAGAAAAAAAGCGAGGCTTCTCCCAGCCATTGCATTGGACGAAAAATAAAAATGCCTGCCCATCGGTCAATCAGAGCGAATAAAAGGATGATTATTCCGATGGCAGTTGCAATGTATCCCAAGGTGGGCGGATAAAACATTTCACTGTAACCTTCACGGATTAAGAGTGCTCCAGGATAAAAAAACCAGAGAGCCGCTCCTCCGCAAAAGAACAGTAAGCCTGACCAAAATGCCATCAGATTTCCAAATTTGGTTTCACTGTTTTGCCGCAACTGGAGGATGACTGGCCCTAAAAAACAAAATCCCATCCATGGGAATATTGGGAACCAGCCGTCAATTAACCAGCGATTAATCGCCCCAAGGCTAACAATTACGTTAATTGATTCGCGATACCCTAATAAACTTTGTAATACTGGAGAAAGGACAAAAATTGTTAAAATGATAAATGTTTTTAGCCGATCTTTGAGGTGGGAAAACAAATATGTTATCGGCATGGCCAGACCGATCAAGTATAATACATCCACCGTCATAAAAGGAATTTCGTGCCAGATAATCAATTCAATTAGACCGGCAACCAGTAAGATTAGGGAGCCCCTTCTTAGGTAGTAAATAAATCCACGGTCCAAGTCTTTGCCTTTAAGGCCAACCATCCCGCCGCTGAGCAGGATAAAGATCGGGGCAGCAAAAGTGCCATAAAAGCGAAAGAGCAGGGGGGGAGGCATTTGCAAAACATAAGCGGAGAGATTAGCTGCTACCATGGTAAGAATGGCAAAGCCGCGTAGAATATCAATTGAGATGTCGCGTTTCATTAGCTTATGGTTGCAACGATCTTCTTAATTTTTCTGGATCGAATAAGGGAAGCCTGCGGATCATTAATGATTGAACCATCGATCGTTATCTTTTTCCCATCGGAGAATGTCAGTTGATAGGAAGAAACAGCCGTCCCAGGAGCAAATGAGTCTTTTTGTTTTTTGTTAATATACGTGACGGGGATTGTTCCAAGCAGGTTAAATGAAAATTCCCCTTTCTGGTTAAAGAGCCAACTGGGGAGAATTGGGGAGAGTTTGAAATAAATTTTGCCATTGGCGTTTAGCGAGAAGATCTTTTTTCCACAGGTCATAATTAGCCACATATCGATAAATTCAGCGGCTCCGCCGGAAAGGCGCGCAACAAATCCACGGCCGTGGTTTTCGAGATTGGGATTGGCGCTACTAACAATAAAAGAAGAGTTTTCTAAAATATTGCGTTTGTAAGTTTTGGGGTCCATGAAGGGAACTAAAGTATCTTTGAAATCTTTGAAAAATTCGGCATACATGCCGGCCTTGAGTAATTCTAATAGATACTTGTATTCCATGTGCAACCAAATTGATTCGTTTTCGAGCCAGCCGGGGGTAAATACTCGGGCACGCCCAATTTCTAGCGGAGCATCTTTGAGTGGAGAATTAACTTTATACATCTTGAGATGTTCATCGTAAAGAGGGCTAGATTTTACTAAATTATAGATCTTCCTGTCTTGTTCAACTTTAAGGGCATGGACAAACCCTTCCAAGAAAAGGGGGAGGGGAGTTTGTTTGAATTGCTGAATGCTTATTTTGTGCTCACTGGAAGCATCAAACTTAATCACTTCATTGATAAAATAAGTGTAATAGTTGTTGTATTTTGAGAGGCATTTTTTAATGCCCGCCGAGCATTTGTTAGCGACGGATTGTGCGAAGGCAGCTAATAGCTTACGGCTGACGGCCGTTTCTTCGCCACTAACTCCGAGCTTTATCTTTTCTCGATAGTCTTCTTTTAAGTCATTGGCTGCATCCCAGTATTTAAAATTATCTAGTATAGTTAGCTTTTCATGGAGTTTGACTACAAAATCGTTGACTTCAATCGGCAAGGAAACATCTTTCCCTTCCGTTAAATACCCAGTGACATAGTGACATAGTCGTTTTAATTCCAAAGTTTCTGACAATGATGATCCAAACAATCCCGGAAGTCCATTTAAAGCATCGTACCAATCCGGTTTATCGGCTTCCATTTCAAGGCCAATGCCTTCAGCATCAAATGAGGCGGCTTTGCAAGCAATTAGGCCGATAATCTTGGCCATTAGAGTAGTTTTATAAACAGTCCCTTTCCCAAAATCGGTGCGTACCCGGTTTTTATCATACGGGCGGCTATTGATAATGGCAGCTTTGGTGGGATCAAAACGGACGCTTTCAAATTGGAGGATTTTGTTATTTAATTGAGAGTATTTTTCGCTGCGGCCGGCGACAGAATGGTCGTTATCATAAAAGGTAAAGACTTTTTTTGAAAATAATAATTCGAGTATTTTGTCTGGGTAGATGCATTCATAACTTTCCAAAAGATCGGTATTGTAGTAGGGGTGATCGATCCAAAATCCTTCGCCATGTTGGGCCTCATCATGCATGGTAGCCTGGCTAATTAGGTCACTGGCAAACTTTTGGACAGAAGTTGAATATTTTATCCCCAGCTGCTCAAAATCTTTTAATAAATTGCCGAGCAGAAAAGCGTTGGTGATTTTGCCCACCAATTCCGGAAGAGGATTTTTGATGTGAGTGCTAAGAAGGGCCTCAGCTTCGGCGGTTGATTTGATGCGAAACTGGCTGCCCAAAACAATTAGCGGGTTGAAGCCATCAAGCTGGATCAAGTTGAAGAAGCGGACAATGTTATCTTCGGCCAAGTTGGGATTAAAGAAAATATCATTGCGACGGTTTTGGTTGACGTCGCGATAATTGCCGTTACCCTGGGAGAAGTAAGTGGGCATTAAACGGAAATCATTATAATCGCGTTCCATGTCACCGTGTTTGCGATAGTAAACATAAATAATCTTTCCGCCAAGATCTATAGGAGTGCCGCCCCGCATAACATTGTCCAAAAAGGTTTGCCGGGTATATTGGTCAAAGGCTGGCGAAGCACTTTGAGTGTTAATGGCGGAACAGAGATTATCGATCAGTTGTTTATTCTCGCAAGATTTTTGTTCAAAATAGTCTCCCTTAGCTGTTTTTTCTCGGATTTTAATAGCTGCGGCGCTACTTTCGGCTTGGCCAAACAGCGAATTGATTTTAATGGATTCTTTTGCTTTTAAATCAGCAATGACCAATGAAAAAGCAGAAGGCATACAACCTTCGGTTTGCTGTCCGATAGGGCATTGGAAAGTTTTATTTTTGATAAAAGCTTTTGGTGATTCTAAACTAGAATTTTCCCCAAAAATGCAGGTTGGATTGACCACATAATAGACCGGAACCTGCTTTTTCCCTTGCAGAGCAAGAGTAGTGTAGAAATTGCCTTTCTCATTTAGTTTGGTTTTTGCCTCGTCTGAAGGCATTACTTTAAGGCGAAAAAAAGGAACGTCTTTTTCTAAATTTTCGGTTAAACACCAGGCCTCAATGGTTTGGCAGATCTTCTTTAAGAGGTCATTGCCAAAACCGGCTGGGATCATGACGGGTAACCCATCGACAATTTCGATCTCTTTCTTTTTGCTGTCCAAATTGGTAATCGTTACTGTCCGGGCAAGACCGGGGAAGGATTGGTTGACGATATTAAAATAATTGACTTCAACTTTAATTTTTAATTTGGGATTTTCTTCCACCAGCTTTAACCCAGCAGGAGAGATTATCATTTTATTGGGATAAGGAGACTGTTCGCTGAAGGGTTCGTAAAATTTACCGTCAACTTTTATAAAAGTACGGAAACCTTGCAGGGCAACTGTCCGGTAAGCTTTGTTAGCGGGTTGAAATTCGAGGATGGCTCCATCTTTGTCCTGTACGCCCATCGAGGTAATGCATTGTCCGCGGTTGGCGTAAAAGACCCACATGGGACAACCAAATAAACCGGCAATGCCGGGGAAGAAACTAGAGAAGGTGGGAGCCAGATTATAATTCTCAATTACAAACTCGCCACTATCTGCTAAATAGTACCTAGGGACAGCCATAGTAGCGTCAATATAACATTTTTGGGGGAGCTATTCAACTGTAACTGATTTGGCTAAATTGCGGGGCTGGTCTACATGGCAGCCGCGTTTGACGGCAATATAATAGGCCAGCAATTGAAGCGGAATGACGGCTAAAAGGGGAGAAATTGGCTCGGAACATTGCGGGATCGAAAATATTTCATCGGCTTTTTCGGTGATCAAATTATCATTTTCGGTTGCAATGGCAATAACAATTCCGCCGCGGGCTTTGACTTCTTCAATGTTCCCCAAAATCTTTTCGTAACGGGTGCCAGCCAGCGCCAAAACTACCACCGGCATATGTTGGTCGATGAGGGCAATTGGCCCGTGTTTCATTTCGGCAGCGGGATAACCTTCGGCATGGATGTATGACACTTCTTTTAGCTTTAGGGCTCCTTCCAGGGCAATCGGGAAGCCTTTGCCGCGCCCCAGATAAAGGGCATTGGTAGCATCTTTCATCCGATTAGCTATTTTTTCGATTTCTTTTTCACGATAAAGAATGGATTCAATTTTTGAAGGGACTTCAATTAAATCCATAATCATTTTGGTGGCGATGGTATCGCTAATAATCCCTTTTCTTTTTCCAAACATAATTGCTAATAGATAAATAATGGTTACCTGGGTGGTAAAAGCTTTGGTAGATGCTACTCCAATTTCAGGTCCTGCGTTGGTGTAAACCACACCATGCGAATCCCTGGCAATGGAAGAACCAACCACATTACAGATTGAGATAACTTTGGCGTTTTGGGCTTTGGCTTCCCAAACGGCGCCCAGGGTATCTGCCGTTTCCCCAGACTGGGTGATAGCGATTACCAGGGTTTTATCATCGATCACTGGTTGGCGGTAACGAAATTCGGCAGCATACTCGACTTCAGCCGGTATTTTGGCATATTGTTCAAATAAGTATTCTCCAATTAAACCGGCATGCCAGGAAGTACCGCAAGCCGTAAAGACAATGCGATTAATTTTTTTGATTTCATCGTCGGATAAATTTAATTCATCAAAATGGATTTTGTGGCTGTCGGCTTCAACCCGGCCCTCAATTGTTTTGCGGATAGCATTGGGTTGTTCGTGGATTTCTTTGAGCATGAAGTGGGAATAGCCGCCTTTTTCGGCCGATTCGGGATCCCAAGAAATAAGCTCAATTTTCTTGGCAACTGGCTTCCCTTGTAGGGTGTAAAATTTGGCTTTTTTATTGGTTACTTCGCCAATTTCGCCATTTTGCATTTGGACAGTTTTGCCGGTGTATTTGAGCATGGCTGGGATATCGGAGGAAAGAAAGGTTTCGTCCTCTCCAAAACCAACGATGAGGGGGCTGCCGTTGCGCGCAATAACTATTTTATCGGGCTCGTGCTCTGAAACAACAGCTAGAGCATATGATCCGCGGATTTGTGAGAGGGCCTTTGAAACCGATTTTAAGAGGCTTCCGTTCAAGTTGTCTTCAATTAAATGGGCGAGCACCTCGGTATCGGTGGTGGATTTGAACTTATGTCCTTTTTCGGATAATTCGCGCCGTAGTTCTAAATAATTTTCAATAATCCCGTTATGGACAACCACTACTTTGCCTTTACAATCTTCGTGGGGATGTGAATTAACATCGGAGGGACGACCGTGGGTGGCCCAGCGGGTGTGGCCGATGCCAATTGATCCATTGATGGGTTTTTGGGAGAGAAGGGTTTCGAGATCAACAATTTTACCGGCACACTTACTGATAAAAACATTGCCCTTGTGAAGGGTGGCAATACCGGCCGAATCGTACCCGCGGTATTCGAGTTTTTTTAAGCCTTCAAGAATAAACGGGACGGCTTCTTTATTGCCGATATAACCAAAAATACCGCACATACGCTAGCCCCTTTTATTGTTGGGCTAAGACCTGTTCTACTTCTTTTTTGGCCAGTCTTAGCTGTTCTCTAATTTTTTCCGGGTTGTACTCTGCGCCAGAAGTAACATAATCCCACATAATCCCTAAGCGGCGGGTTAGGACTGGTTCGAGTAATCCCCATGATGGAATGGCGGGATAAGTTCGGCCGTATAAAACTGCATCTTTGAAAATCTTGCGGTTGGGATCATTGGCAAAGTAAGGGTCCGAGAATGCGTCTAATCTAGCCGGCAAAAATCCGGTTACTTTGGCGTATTCAACTTGGGCGGTCTTAGAAGTTAAATATTTGATTACTTCTAGGGCAGCAGATTTATTTTTGCCATCTTTAAAAATAGCTAAGCTGGATCCACCTACAAAAGTACAGCGCCCCTTGGGACCTTTGGGATATCCAATTACGGTGAAATTGCGGGAAGTAAGCGACCCTTGGGCTCCGCCTTCAGACGCTGGGCGAGTCAGGGTTTTGACTTCGTAGGGACCATCAAAATACATGGCACAAGCCCCGCTATTGAAATTGCCGCTAACCTGAGCGGTGTTTAGCTCTAGGTACTCGATGGGGACATAATTTTCTCTAACTAAGCTGATGTAGTAAGAAATACCTTCAAAAACCGCATCGCTATCGAGCACGCAGGTTTTGCGGTCAGGGCCAAGGAAATCACCGCCAGCCATCCAGATCCAGGGGGCTAAAGAGTGAATTACATTCCAGTCATTTTTACCCGAAATGCCCAGTGGAGCGATGGACTGGTCTTCAATTACGAGATCGGCATCAAAAACTTTCTTGAGGGAAGATTTAAATGAATCCCAGCTGCTAAGGTCGTTAACACTGACCTTAGATTGATTTAGCACGTCGGTACGTACATACAAGGCGCGGGCGTCAACGATCCAAGGAACGGCGGTGGTTTTACCCGAACCTTCAATTCCACAGGTGTTCCAAGCAACTGGAACAAAGGCTTTTGCCCCTCCAAAAGAGGTGATTGCTTCGGCAGATAAGGTTTCTAGGGCGCCCATACCAGTTATGGCTGAAACCCAGGTAGAACCGAGTTGAACGAGATCCGGGACATCCCCCGAGGTGGCAGCAGTAGTAATTTTTGACCAGCTGGAACCCCAGTCAACTGAAGTTACTTTAACTTTGATGCCAGTTTTTTCTTCGAAAGGCTTTAATAATTTTTCGAGATCGGCGATGGGTTCAAGCGAATTGGGCATGACCCACATTTCGACAACTTTTTGATTTGAAACGGACGATTTGGGAGCACAAGAGGAAGCGGAAAAAACAAAAACGGGGACAATTAACAACAAAAGAAGCGCATACTTTTTCACTGAAAAATCTCCTTTCTATGATCCTATAACTGGTTTAATTATAGCATAAAAAAGGAGGGGAAAAAAGCTACTTAATCATGCCGATGGAGCGGTAGTATTCCTGGGCTCGAGTATTGATTGGATTTGCGGCAGTTTTTAAAGGCTCAGCCTTAATTGATTGATAGGGGTAGTCGAATTTTTTAGCTGGTTTTACTTCAACTGGAGCTACAACAATTTTTTTAGTATTTTCTGGTGAAAAAGAGAAAGAAAGGTAGAAATTAGAATTTTCGGCAAGAGTGGAATCTTGTTTGTAGGCTAAATCAATTTGAAAGCCTTTATAATCAATTCCAACCCCGGCGCATAAATTGGTGGCGACCGAACCATCGACCGCAGCTTGGTCTAAACCAGCACGCAGGGCTAATAATGCGATTGGTTTCCATTCTGCTCCTAGGTGAGCTGTAACGGGGGTTGCGTCTGAGAGGGAAGATTCTATATCTCCGGCCAGTAATACTTTACCATCTAAAACTTTACCGGCACAACCCAATTTGGCAACGGAAGCGAGTGACTCAGAATAATTGGTTGACCAGGTCATGCTGTTGATGCCCAGGTTTTGTACTTCTGCTCCAACTGAAAAGTTAGGGTTGGTTTCAAATAATACACCAAGATCAAGACCGGCGCCCGAACCAGTATCGGTAACCGAACCACCAGAAAAGCCTTGGCTAAAATATTTTATGTTTCCTCCCACCAACATATTTCCCATGTTTGAGGAAGTTGACATTAGGTCCCCTAATTTTACCCCATAGGAAAGGGCAATTACGCTAGAGCCATAGTACATGGCGCTGGCGGTGGCTAAGGATGCCTCATCTACAGTGTTATATCCAGCTGGGGAGGCTGCTCCAACGTAGCTTAATCCCAATACGCCTTTAGGGGTTTTATAACTCCCACTCAAGAGTTTATAGTCGACTGAGTCATTTATCTTGGTGGACAATGAGGTTAATTCCCAGTTTTCAGTATTAGCGATGACGGCAGGATTAACAAAAGGATTATTGCCGGAAACGGCTACTCCGGCGCCACCCATTGACATGGCTCGAGCACCGATGGAAACTTTGCTGATGTCGGCGGTGGTAGTGGCGTTGGCGGTGCAAGTAACAAGTAACAAGAAACAAGTTACAAATAAAGCACCAAATACCAATTTTTTATTTTTATTTTTCATATTTATATATACACTACAGGCTTCCATAAGTATTATCGGGATTAGTGAGGTAAAACTTGCATTGGGAATGAGGGCAAGGGAGGGCAAGAGAAGGGAAAAGGGCCCGTGAGGGCCCTTGATGGCAATTAAGGCAATATTTTAGTGGTTAGTTGATGATGGCGATTTGGCCTTTGCCGATGACTTTGCCGGCATTAATTAAGAAGTAGTAATAAACTCCGTTGCCCAAGGTGGTGCCGAAGGCGTTTTTACCGTCGAAGACTACATAGTTGGCTCCGGCTCTACCTCCCTCGCTACCCGCAGTGCAGAGAGTGGAGAACTGTTGTTTGCCGGTGATATCATAAATCATGATCTTCATGTCGGTATCGGCGGTTAAGGTGTACTTAATGGTGGTCGTCTGGTTTTGTGCTGGCTTGAACGGGTTAGGGTAATTCATCGGAATACCGACGATGGCGGTGGTATCGAAGACTTGCAAGCCAGTTAGGGTAATTGTATTTAGTAACCCACCAGCATCTTTGGCGCTGACTGTTATGGTATGGGTTCCGGCTGACAGGGCGTAGCTATCATCAAAGGCCACCGAATAGGTAGTTACGCTCGAATCAGCTGCGCTAGCTACGGCACTAACCTTAAGGGCTGTGCTGCTAACAGCCGCGCTATCGATTGTTACACTGATGCTACTAGCGTCAACCCCGTTTAGATCGGTCATAGTAAATGACATGTCTGGATTGGCGCTGATAATTGAGCTATTGGCTACTGTTTTGCCGTTACTGGTAGCCGAGATGACTGGGCCGTTAGCATTGACGCTGATGGGGCAGGTCCCGTTAACTGAACTGATGCTGGCAGTAACGGTGTAATTGCCATCGGTAGTTCCGCCGGTAAAAGTAGCTAAAGAGCCGCTGCCGGCAACTGTTCCACCGTTAGTAGTCCAGACAAGGCTGGTGCCCTTTAAGGCGGTGATGTCGCTGGAAGTGCCGTAAGTGGCTTGTCCCATTATCACGGCGGTAAGGGAAGCATTTTCGGCGCCGGTAATGCTGCTGGCAGAAGAAGTAATTCTAATGTTATCGACAATTGGGTTGACGGTGATATTAATGGTTTTGGAGACTGAAACCGTTCCCCCGCGGGCAGAGGCGTTGACTGTTACTGTATAGGTGCCATAAGTATTAGCGCTAAAGCTAGCGGTGTTTCCGCTGCCGGTAACCGTGCCGCCGCTAGCACTCCAAGTATAGGTTATGTCAGATTCAACGATGTTGCCATAGTTAATGGAGGTTAAGGCGACACTGTCTCCTACGTTGATACTGGTTGAAACGGCGCTAAGTGTAATGCTCTCGATGGTGCCAGTAGGAGCTTCGATTGTAGCGGTAGGAGTCTCGATCGTAGCGGTAGGAGTCTCGATCGTAGCGGTAGGAGTCTCGATCGTAGCAGTAGGAGTCTCGATCGTAGCGGTAGGAGTCTCGATCGTAGCGGTAGGAGTCTCGATTGTAGCGGCTGCAGTTATTTCCCAGGTGACTGTAAATGTACCGGATTCAGCCGTAGAACTATTGCCAATCTGGTCTTCTGTGATGAAGTAATAATTATAGGTATGGCCAACGTTAAGATAAGAAGAAGAGGTGCTGGTAGATGAAACGGAATATGAATCAGAGAACACAACATTACTTAAGGCTGAAGGGATAGCGTAGCTATCAATGTTCCAGCTTTCTGATTTTTCAGATTTCCACAGTCCAGTGTTAGTGTCATACATTCTCACGGTGCATTTTTTGACATAGGTTTGGGAATCAAGCACATTACATTCAATGGTTACTTTTGAACTGCCGATAGTAATAACCTTGCTTTCAATGGATGGTACGGCGGCGTCAACTGAAAAGGTCATGTTGTCAGAGGCTTCATTCCCGTTGGCGTCAAATACGTAAATTGTAGACTGATAGTTTCCGGAAGGCATAGGCGAAGTTGATGGAATATCGCAATGATATTCTGTGTCATCAGTTTCTTTTGACCAACTATAATAGTAATAATTTGGGGCTGTAGTGCCGCCAACGGTTTCGACTGTTAAAAAATAGCTGGCAATGTTATTGTTGCTGGCTTCAGCCGAAAAATATATTGCTGGAATACTATTGGTATAGCTGTTAATTGTCGGGGCAACCGATTTTAGCCATGCATTTAAAGTAGACCCAATTAAAAATGTGTCTGTTAGGCGATAAGCGGTATTGCCTGCTTCGTCGGTGGCAAGGATATAAGCCTGATAATTTCCATTTGGCAATGGAACATCTACAGTATCAACAATGGAATTATCTGCCCGCCCTGAATAAATTGATTGTGTGCTATAGGGGTTCCAAACACTGGAAGTACCATGGGTAGCTTCATCTCTTTTAAGGAGGACTAAGCTAATAGAGGTGGTTCCGGTAGTATCGTCGCTTACGTCATAGCTAAAGGTAAAAGCACTTTCGTTATAGGTGCCAGACAAAATACTGGGAGCGGTTGTATCAACTGTTATGCTAATAGCACTACTTTCTTGGTGATTCCCTGCCAAATCAGTGGCAATGGCAGATAAAGAGTGTTCTCCATCGCTTAACCCTTCAACGGTGGCTATAAAAGTGCCCAGCGATAAAGTAGCTGCGACGCCCTCCACGGATATAGAACTGATATTTGTTTCGGTAAAGGTTCCAGTTATGATAACTTCGCTGGTGCCAAATACGCTTCCACTGGTCGGGCTGGTGATGGCAACTACAGGATCAGTGTTATCGTAAACAAATTGTCCTCGGAAAAGAGTGGAAACATTACCGGCGCGATCGGTGGCACGGGCAGTAATAAAATAAGGGGCGGTTTCATCGACAGAAGAAAGTTTAATAGTTTGAACTCCGGCGGAATAGGTTGAGGAACTTGGAGTAACTGCTACTCCATTATGCATAACAGTGACAGTAATTGATTCTAGGCTGATATTATCAGTAGCAGATATTTGGATGTTGCGAGTAGAATCATCTGGAATTTCCGATGTATAAACAGTGGATCCGCTAGCAATATTTAGTCCGTTAACTATAACGTTGCTAACTTCGGGGGCGGTTAAATCTACCCAAAAAGTGCTCGCGTCTTGGCCGGTATTGCCTCTGATATCGACAGCATTGACGTAAACGGTGTAGGCTCCTTCCACATTACAGGTAAGGGCTTCGCTATAATGATATTTGTGGTCACTGGTCGAAAAGGTAGGTGCGGTTGTAAAATTAGTATAGAATAGCCCAGATAAAAGATCGTCGGGGCGATTCATTTTCCAGTGAATTTGGGTGCCTGTAATCCAACTTCCAGTGCTAATTCCGCTGCCAGAGTCGGTTGCCGTTCCGGTAAGAGTAAAAGAAGTGGTTCTATAATAGCCAGCAGCTGGGGCAGTGATATTTACTTCGGGGCTGGTGATGTCAAATAAATAGGTTGCTGTTGCTGAATTGGTACTGTTTTCGGTAATATCGTAAGCTTTAACGTAATAAGAATAGGTAACTCCTTCAACTAACCCTTCGATGTCAGTATCATTATTTTCCCCAATGGCGGCGGTTGCTACCCAGTGTCCTGTGGCGGAATTATAAGTCATGGCTTCAGATGACGAACGACTATCAGAAGGTCTACGATAATATAGAGTTACCGGGTAGGGATCTGCTCCGGAAGAGGGATCGGTTTCAATCCCGCTGATATTATCGGAAACACTGGCTTCGAAACTAAAGGTGTTATCCGCGTTTTTTACCACAGTTAAATCGGTAACTTCAGGAGAAGTCAGGTCCACATAGCAGTTGATAGTATTCCCGGTAGAATAGTTGCCCTGATGGTCGTAGGCACGGACAGTAATTCTCTTATAGCCTTCGTTGGTAACTGATACAGTTTTATATGCATGAGAAGCGTCAGTTGCATCAAGCGATACCCCATTTACAAAGATTGCGTAGTAATCGAGACCGGAAAGATCATCGGTTGATTCGGACCATACAACTTGAAGATTTGCTGAACGGACATAGTTATGATCTGTACCATATTTGTTTGTGTTGGCCAATTCTGCGACGACAGGGGTGGTGGGGGGAGTATTATCTTTATAAACGTAGGAAACACTATCGCTATTGCTGCAATAAACAACGTGTAAATTGCCGTTTTCGTCTATAGTTGCAGACGGTTCTTTTTGGTATGAGGAGGGGGATATCATGGTGGTTTCATCTGACCAGTTGCCAGTGGATAAATCTAAATATTTATAATACACGCCATAACCGGAAGAGCTCTGTTTTTCATAGACAAGATGAATGACATTGTTGTTATGATCAGCTACCAGGGTTGGACTATAATATGTTACAGAGGAGGTTTCACTCAAGATTATTCCATCGCTTCCACTGCCGGCGATATGATCAACCCTTAGTGAGCCGTCTAGGCCGTTAATAGGATCAGCTTCACCGACAATAGAAGCCACATAAACGTTATCATTGCTAGTTATGGCCATCGAAGTGCTACCTATGTAGCCAGTGGATTCGACGATAGTTGTTGAATCAATTATTGTGGTTGATCCGGTGGAATCAAATTTTTTGTAATTTAGTTTGTAACCCGAGTTATAATGGGCATAGGCAATATATATATCTCCATCGCTATTAATCCCAATGGCTGGATGTCTTGCCTTCCCTCCACTATCAATTTGCTGTGGACCAACACTGCCAAATTTGGCCCAAATATGTTCGCTGGATATTGGGGTGTCGGATGAAGTATAGCTATAATGATTTGCTCCTCCAGCACAGTAGACAAGATATGTAGAGCTGCCATGTTTAATAGCCTGCGGATCCCAATAGGCCTTTTTATCGGGGGAAGTATCTTCGCTGTCAACTGTTGATTGGCTTCCAGTACTATCAGATGATCTACTATACAAGAATCGGCGATAATCGTCCGTCATGGTATTTTCGTCTTCATAGTCTTTTAATGAATAATAGACAGTTGGGGTCGTCTCGGGAAAAGAGGTAGTAGCATCGTATCTGATATACTGAGATAATCCTGGTTCCATATAGAAGGTTGTAAAATTTCCTTCAGGCTCTCCTCCAGATGTGGTATCGGAAGTAATATCAACATGATTACTTGCAGAGACTTGGCTACCGCCATCAACGAAATTAACCCCAGCAATTGAAGTTGAGTTTCCAAAAATGTCTGTTCGATCATAACAATCTGGTAATGGATAAGTGGAATCTGTAGAATCCCATTCGCCAGGATAAAGGCTAGAACTTCCCATGTTGCGGGCATCTACCCAAACGACATAAAGGTTTTCATGTGATGCGGAAATTTTAGGGCTTCCTACTGAACTGGCAACAGCACTAGTAACTTCGTCAGGAGAACTAATGTGTGAGTTGATTCCCTCACTGCTACCAGATACTGTGCTATAGCTTAACCACTCTAGATCATAATCTGCGTGGACTCGACTATAAATTGGGGTGGCCATAGCTGTTCCAGCAATAGCCCAAATAGCGACGAAAAGAGTGAGCGCTATTTTCCTTAAAATTTGATTCATTTTTGCCTCCAATATAGCTTACTACAATAATAGTCTTGTTGCATCCACTTTACTTATCGGGGGAAGTGGGGAAAAACTTGCGTGGAATTAGGGGAAAGGAGGGATAAGGCAAGGAAGGGCAAGGAAAGAGATGAGGGCAGAGGAGAATAAGGGGAATGAGGGCAAGGAAGGGCAAGGAAAGTGATGAGGGGGAAAAGGGAATTAATCTGCTATTTGTCGTTTTGTTTTTGTCTTTATCGCCCTATGTCTTCATTGTCCTTCGTTGCCCTTCGTTGCCCTTGCTTGCCCTCCCTTGCCATCTTCGAATCTATATCTTTATCACAGACAGTTTGAATGATTTTTTGACCGCTTTGTCAATTGAAATGGCTACGGTAAACTCGCCTGATCTTCCAAAGACAATTTTGCCGACGGGGCGCAGGAGGGCGATATTAACAAAACCGTCTCGTTTAAGATTGGGATCTTCGGCTTTTACTTCGAGGTCTATTTTATAGGTTGCGATGTCTTTCTTGGCTTTGGTATCAACAATGCGAAACGTTAGTTCGCCTTTTCCCTCGGACTCGGCTTGCAGGTGGATAAAGGAGAGCAAGGGATAACAAGGCTTGGTGGGATCTTTGAGGGCAATGTTGAGTGGCATACCAACGATGGTAAAACGGGAAGGGGCTTCGGGGCGAATGTACTCGGCTAAAAATGAGTTAACAACTTTTATTTCCATGAAAAGAATTGTAGCATAAAAAAAGCCCCGGCAAAAGAGCCGGGGCTTAACAGGCCTAAAAGAAAACTAAATGATTAGTTGTTTAATACTAGCTTATCGTTTACATCGATACCTGCGTGAATCTTGGGACGATATTGCATTTCACGTTTGAAGCCTTTTTCCCAGGCATACAAGTCGTTGATTAGATTGCCAGCGACGGAAGTAGAAGATAACATTTTTACAGCTTGGGCGCGGGTAACTTGGGTGTTGATACCCAATTTATCGCCAGTAATATAGGTTAACATGCCGGCGGTTTTGGCGGCTTCTACGTATTTGGCTGACCAATGTTTTGCCGATACATCGCTATATGGGTTGGTAGTGGCGGCACTGGCAACTGGGAGCTTGTCGAAGCGGGCCAGAATGGCAACGGCTTCACTCATTTTTACTTTGTTATTTGGTCGGAAGACGTAACCTTTTGGGGTCTTGTAACCTTCAATTAATCCTAGTCGTTTGGCTTCTTCAAGATAGCGTGCTGCCCAGTGGTTTTTGGAAACATCTTTAAAGGAAGACTGTGCTTGCCCTTTTGTCTCAATGCCCATGGCACGGATCATGAGGGTAGCTAATTCGGCGCGGGTTAATTCGTTGCTAGGCTTAAAGGAACCGTCGGGGTAGCCGTTGATTAGTCCAACTGTGCTGGTGTTTTCGATTGGCTGCTTAGCCCAGAAACCATCAGGAACGTCGGCAAAAGAGACTAACCTGACCAAGCGAACTTCTTGGGCAACTTGTGTCGCCCCAGATTCGGCTTTTACCGCGACTAAATTTTTACCAAATTTTTCAACTGGGATATCTGCCGAGAAGGTCATGTCTTTATTAACCGGGATATTGATTTCATTGATCTTAACGATGATGGGAGAATTGTCTCCTTCACCACCGGTGGCATCAACTCTACCGGCCACCGTTACAAAGTCCTGGTAAACAACCATTTTGTCGGTGGGGGAAGTTAAAGTAATGTTTAATGATCTTGGTTTATCTTCGCCAACATAGGATAAACTAAAATAATGGGTGGCATCTTCAGCGATGTTGTAGTAAGGATGATAAGCATAATCAAATTCTACGCCATAAAATTTTACTCCTGCACCAGCAGTTAAATTGCCTTCATCTTGGCCGAGGCGCAAGGCAAAGTTTTTGGTAGGCCAAAGTTCTAGACCGGCGTGGGTATAAGTTCCACTTTTTTCAATATCGGCATCCAACAATAAATTAAGGGTGCGATTGTCGTGGGAAATTAAGGCTTCGTTTTCTTTGCCGATAATTGCAACTTTGGTTCCTACTTTATAGCAATAGGGAATGGTGTCTCCGCTTTGGCTCATGGTAGTCGGGAGGATATTTTGGGCATTAAGGCCGATATTGGCAAAAGAAGTTATCGGCATTAACAGTGCTAAGTCCATGTTGAAACCAGAATCAGAAGCGCTTAGATCGCCGGTGGTGCCTGCACTGTAATATTTAACATTGCCGCCAACTAAGATTGAGCGGTCGCCAAGGACAGGAAACATTTTATTTAAATAGGTGGAGTATGAAGCCACTAAAACATTGTTTCCCCAGCCAGCTGTGCCGTCGAGTGATCCAGTATCTGTGCGAAGAATAATGTCTCCAGTCCGGGAACCAACATAGCCGATACCAAAAGCTGAATAATCGCTATTGGGAATTACTCCGCCGACTACGGTGTAGTCAACATCATTGAGCAATTGGCTGTACATGCTGGTTAATTTGAGACTGGGGTTTTGGGCGATACCGGCGGGGTTTAGGAAAATAGCGTCGCCATCTTGTGCTAAACCGACGTAAGCTTTACCCATACCCATGGAACGGGCACCCACACCAATGCGCATCGGATCCGCCATATCACTTGCGAAACAGGTGGTTGCGACTAGGATAGTTAGAAATATCGTCAATAAAGCTTTCATGATGTTCCCCTCTGTATATATATCGTTAAGTTTTTTCATAAATTTCACTCCTTTTACCTTTTCACCACGAGGATCTTGCCTTTAGCGATAAGCGCCTTGCTGTCCTCGTTGATGATGCGCACCAGGTATAATCCGTCTCCGACTATTTCGCCGGCTGAATTTTTACCGTCCCAAGTTACTTGGTTGACGCCGGTAACAAGAGAGTGTTTGACCACCCGGGCAGTAGAGTCGTAAATATTAATGCTGATGTTGGTCGCTGTTCCAGCATTGTACTGGATAGTATTGGTCTCTACTCTTGGGTTGAACGGGTTGGGCCAGATGGTAGCTATGCCTGCCGTTGAAGCTGCAGTCACTTGGAAGGTCTTGGCATCAGATTGTGAAAGGACATTGATGCCTTCGGCAGCAATAGTTAATTTATTAATTGAAAGAGTGTAATTGCCTTCAGATAAGGTGTAAGGCACTTCTACTTCTATGGCTCCATCGGACCAGGAAAGAACCTGGGCCACAGTTGCTGCACCATCCTTGGTGAAGGTTATGGTGCTGGCGCCTTGTGATTCGCCAAAACTAGTTCCGGTCAGGATAATTCTGGTTCCGGCAGGTGCCGCACTTTCTGAAATAGTGTCGATACTTGGATCTGATCCGCTTAATTCTCTAACGATAAGGGTTACAGTAATTAACTGTGGTGAGTTTTGGGCAGTAGCAGAAGCTACTTCGACGGTAGCATAATAAGTGCCAGCCGTAGTAGGAGCATTAGCTAAGTTAATGCTGACTGCAAGGTTTGTTGAAGCACCACCGGCAAGAGTTCCGGAGGCACTGCTAAGAGTTACCCAGCTGGTAGCACAAGTGGCGGTGTAAGCCATGTCGCTGGAACCAGCCGAAGAGTTGCTAATGGTTACGGTGTTAGAAGATGGGCTGGTGGTCGTTCCGCCAATGTAGGTGCTAAAACTAACGCCAGTTGAACTAACTGTAAGGTAAGGAGTAGATTGGTCAATATAGGTGGCCATAATATTATCTAGGTTCTGATAAGAAGCAGAAGTATTTTTGGTATTGTAAACAATATTATAGTTGGTAACTGACGACCAGTTGAAGCTGGTATTGGCACCACTGTCTGAGCTATCAGCTGAATAGCTAAACTCAGAAGTAGCGATGCTGATTTCGTTGAACGAAGCGGTGCTCAGGCCACTGGAAGACATTATGGCCTTCACGGCGGTGCCGTCGCTATCTTTTAGAACTACGTTATAATCGTTGGAAGACCCATCCCATTTCAGGAAGAGCTTGATATTATTCATACCAGTTAAATTTAAAGTATTAGCTAACGTAGCGCCCCAACCGCCGCCCCAGTCTGAGGTAGAGACATTGGCGAAGGAGTATTTTACTTTCATTCCACGAGCATCGGCGTAGGCAGCTTCAGTTGTTGGGCCTTGTGTGCTAATAGTGCTGTTATCTGGTGTAATTCC
>Ga0265292_1000160_pt1 | contig 125475 bp, 116 predicted proteins | sample Munlanlewell296A_FD_189080 | JGI IMG/M metagenome (GOLD analysis project Ga0265292, IMG submission 189080) | Leachate microbial communities from a municipal landfill in Southern Ontario, Canada - Leachate well 296A | ecosystem: Engineered > Solid waste > Landfill > Unclassified | place... | reverse complement strand
GGTGTTTCGGATGGTCCTGGCTCGGAAGATCGAGCGCCGCCGCAGCCTGTTCCTCGCCCAGTTGCCCGACACGTTGCAACTGCTTGCCGGTTCGCTGCAGGCCGGGTACGGCTTCATGCAGGGCCTCGACACCTTGGTGCAGGAAAGCTCTCCGCCGACCTCATCTGAATTCGGGCGAGTCCTTACCGAGACGCGTTTGGGGAGTCCCGTCGACGAAGCGCTCAAGGCGATGGCCGACCGGCTCGACAGCGACGACTTCCGCTGGGTTGTCCTGGCGATCAACATTCAGCGGCAGGTGGGCGGGAATCTCGCAGTGCTGTTGCAGACGGTCGCCGGGACCCTCCGCGAGCGCGAACAAGTTCGACGTCAGATCAAGGTGCTGTCCGCGGAAGGTCGGTTGTCGGCGTCGATCCTGACCGTTCTGCCGTTCCTTCTTGCCGGGTACATCTCGTTGGTAAACCCCGGATACATCACCGCTCTGGTAATTGAGCCGATCGGTCGCGTGATGATCGCGGGGGCGCTCGTGATGATGGGTGTCGGCATCGCCTGGATGCGCAAGATCGTGAATATCGATGTGTAGGAGGAGACGATGAGCTTGAGCGTGCTGGGGGTTCTGGCGTTCTTCGGTGCGGCGGTGCTCGCGCTCGTCGCCCTGCAGGATCTTGCCCTCGACAGGCGGGCCGTGTTCCGCACCCTGCGCGGAGTGGACACGATCGAGATGACGGCTGCTGACTTGCGTCGCCGCGAGCTGGCCCTTCCCTTCACCATGCGCGTCGGCCTGCCCGCGCTTAGACGTCTTGCAGGATTGAGCCGGCGGTTCACGCCGGCCAACGTGCTGCAACGTTTGGACCGCGAGTTGGTCTACGCGGGGAGTCCCGCGAACTGGGATGCCGAACGCGTCATGGCCCTGAAGTTCCTCGGGACCGCGATCGGCCCTGCTGCGGCGATCGGTTTCGGGCGCCTGGGCGGCCTCGTGGGGTTGCAGATGTTCGTGCTCGCCGGGTCCGCGGGGCTTATCGGGTACTACGCGCCGGAGTGGGTGCTGCGCAGCCGCTCCGGGAAGCGCCAGTTCCTGATCCGCCGTGCGTTGCCCGACGCCCTGGACTTGCTCTCGATCACGGTCGAGGCGGGACTTGCGTTTGATGCAGCGGTTGCGCGCGTCGCTCGTCAGTCGGGCGGGCCGTTGGCCGCGGAATTGCATCGCGTGCTGCAGGAGATGCAGATCGGCAAGAGCAGGGCCGACGCGTTGCGGGATCTTGGCGAGCGCACGGCCGTTGAGGAACTGAAGTCCTTCGTGCTGTCGATGATCCAAGCGGATGTGTTCGGCATCTCGATCGCGAAGGTGCTGCAGACGCAGGCCCATGAGATGCGCGTGCGCCGCCGGCAGCAGGCGGAAGAGCGTGCACAGAAACTTCAGGTGAAGATTATCTTCCCACTGATTCTGTGCATCTTCCCATCGTTGTTCGTGGTGCTGCTCGGACCGGCGATGATCACGATTTACCGCAGCATAATTGCGCGGTGAGCCGGGTCTCACGCCGGGCAATGCGTCGGCGTGCGTGCCGGGACGTAGAGCAGTGCGCGATGTCCGTCGCCGAGGCGCTCGTCGTTGGCCAGGGTCCACGAGCGGTCGCCTGCGATCTCCCCGGCGAGGCCGTCGGTGTCGGCAATCAGCACGTGGGTCACGCAGAGGTCGCGCAGCGTCCATTCCCATCCACGCAGTCCGGCGATCGCGCGCCGGTGCCGGTTGACGACGGTGAGGCCGAAGAAGTCGACTCGGGTGTCCACGTCCACGCGCACGTCGGGCCAGCGCCGGTAGAGCGCGAATCCGGCCCACGCGTCGCGCGTGAACAACCGGACGTCCGGGCCGGCCATCGTGTCTAGTGCCGCGACCGGATACGTCGGGGCGACCGGATCGCGCCACGGGAAGGACCGAAAGATTAGCGTTCCGAATACCGCCGCGACGAGTACTAAGGACGCTGCCGCGAGCGTGGGCGCCGGCTCGGATGCGGCGCGCGCCTTTTGGCGCGCGCCGGCAAAGACGTGAGTCAGAGCGCCTGAGACGTGGCGTGCGGCGACCACGCCTAGGACGATGCTTGCCACCGGGAGGTTGCGCACCGCCATCAGGCCGAGGGTGGTGAATGCCGTCATGAGCGCGACGTCGGTGGGGTCGGCCGGCTTCGGCGATAGCGCAAGCGATGCGACGGAAATCAGGAGGAGGGCGAGGAATAGCGCGGCCCCTGCGTCGTGGAAGTCCGGCGAAGCCCATTCGGTGACTACCGGCGATACCGTTCGAACGAGTCGAAGGGCGTGCACGTGCAATCCCGGACCGTAGGGGTTGACGAACGACGCGATTGTAGATGCGCCGGCCACCAGTCCCAGTCGCGCGGCCCATCGAGCGTCGGATCCGGGGAATCGAACGATTGCCTTGCCTGTTTCTGCGAGGGCGAGGAGTGTCACCAGTCCAAGCCCAAGCAGCACCATCCCGTGCAGGTTCGCCCAGAGCGCACAGATGGGGACGATCCACCAGAGCTGTCGGTTGCGGGCGCGCGCCAGCGTCAACACGACGACGAAGAGCAAGAACGAGAACAAGTTGGGACGCTCCGTCCAGCTCGTGCTCCCCGCGAAGGCCGCGAGAGCGACCAGCGCCCACCCGCCGAGAGTTCGTCCCGTCTCCCGCAGGATCAAGCGCGCTACAAGGGCGTAGATCAGCACAAGCATGATTCCTCGCCAGGCGACGATGCCCCGCAGTCCGAATACTGCGTTGATCCCGTGCATGAGAACCTCGGATCCCCACTCCTGCACCACCCAGGGGTCCCCGGCTCGCGTGAACGAGAACAGATCCACCGGGGGGATCGCGTGCCGCGAAGCGATGATCTGTCCTGTCTTGAGGTGCCACCACAGATCCGGGTCGCCCAGGCGCAGGGACATTCCCTTGAGCGCGATGCCGAGCAGGACGGCAGCCCCAGCGACGCCCGCGGGAGTAAGACACCGCAGTGCGCGTCTCGTGAGCGCGCGCCGTCTCTGCGTCACCGTTTCGCCCCATTTGGAGGTCATCGCGTTGACAGCATACGAGGGGTTCGGGCAGTCCGGGACTTATTCTCCCGCTTCGTTGAGTGGTGATCGGCCCTAGCCTAGACTGAACGCAAGCAGTCCGAAGCGGCGCGCCGGCGCCGTCCTTTCTCGGAGATCTTGTCCCGTGGCACGAACCGCGTCGATCGACCCTATGTCCAGCGTTCCCGACGGCTTTGAGGTTGACCTCGAAGCGACGCGGCTGTTCAACGAGCAAACGACCTTCGTTCTTACCGACCAGACCCTGTCCCTGCTGGCGACCAAAGAGGGAGACATGTTCTTGTACGCCGACCACGAGGGAAACTTGTGCGGCGGCGAACTCGGGATGGGGCTGTACTTCCGCGACACGCGGTTTCTGTCGCAGTACGAAATGGAGATCGGCGGACATTCGCCGATTCTGCTGTCGTCCAGCGCCGAGCGCGCATACATGTCCTATGTTGATCTGACCAACCCCGATCTCGACCTGGGGGAGTCGGTCGTTGCGGCTCAGACGCTGAACATCCGTCGCACGCGCGTCATCAAGGACCGGCTCTTCGAACGGATTCGCTTCAAGAACTACAGTTCGCAGCGTGTTCGAATCCCGGTGACCTTCCGCTTCGGATCCGACTTCGCGGACATCTTCCACGTACGCGGGCACGTCACCGAGCGCAGCGGGACGTTCTTCAAGCCGCGCATAGAGGGCTGCGTGCTTACGCTGGGTCACCTCGGCGTGGACGGGGAATTCCGTCGTACGCGCATCGACTTCGGCGTGGAGCCCGAATCGGTAGATATCGGAGTGGGTACCGCCGAAGTGGCATTCAAGGTCGACCTTGTTGGGGGACAGTCGCGTCAACTTACGTTCACGGTCGAGCCGCTCGTCGGCGATGTCGAGCCTGAGCCGCTGATGTTTGACGTCGCGGTGCATGAGCTTCGACGCTCCTACGACGCCTGGGACCACGAATGCACGACGATCCACACCGACAACGAACTGTTTAACACGTTGCTGCAGCGGGGTCGGCGCGACTTAAGAGCGTTGTTGACTGAAACCCCCGACGGACGGTACATCGCCGCAGGCATTCCGTGGTACGTCGCGGCATTCGGGCGCGACTCGGTCATCACCGCACACCAGATCCTGATGCTGAACACAACTCCCGCGCGCGACACCTTGCGGCTGCTTGCGCGCTTCCAAGGCGATCGGGTGGACGAGTGGCGCGACGAAGAGCCCGGCCGCATCTTGCACGAGATCCGAACCGGTGCTCTTGCCAACGCCGGTGTTGTTCCACACACGCCCTACTACGGGTCGATTGATTCGACCCCTCTGTTCTTGATGTTGTTCGGGACTTACTTCAAGTGGACGAACGATCGCGCGTTCGCCGCAGAGATGATGCCCCACGTCGAGCGGGCGTTGCGGTGGATCGACGAGTATGGAGACGCCGACGGCGATGGTTTCGTGGAGTACCAGAAGCGATCCTCCCGAGGCCTGGACAACCAAGGGTGGAAGGACTCCTGGGACGCGGTTCTTCACGCGGATGGTGCGGTCGCTAAAGGGCCGATCGCTCTTGCCGAAGTGCAGGCATACGTGCATCTGGCGAAGCATCGGATTGCCGATGTGTACGAAGCCCTCGGTCGCGATGCGGATGCCGCAGCGTTGCGCGCGCAAGCCCTCGAGCTGAAGGCAAGATTCAACAAGGTGTTCTGGAATCCTGAGGAGCAGTATTACGCGCTGGCTCTGGACGGAGACAAGCGCCCTGTCGGAGCGGTGACGTCGAACCCGGCGCATGGTCTGTACTGCCACATTCTCGATGCGGACAAGGCTGCCGAGGTTGCCAAACGCTTGCTTCAGCCCGACATGTTCACGGGTTGGGGAATTCGGACGCTGAGCAAGTCGGATCCCGGGTACAACCCGATGAGCTATCACAACGGCTCGGTCTGGCCGCACGACAACGCTCTGATTGCCGCTGGACTGAAGCGTTACGGCTATCACAAGCAGACCAACCGCATTTCGACCGCGATCTTCGACGCGGCCGTGCTGGTTGAGTACATGCGGCTTCCCGAGTTGTTCTGCGGCTTCACGCGGCGGACTCCGAACCAGCCCGTCGCCTATCCGGTCGCGTGTTCACCGCAGGCGTGGGCTGCCGGATCGCCGTTCCTTCTTCTTCAGTCGATGCTGGGGCTGTCCGCACAGGCACCCAACAACTTGCTTACCATCAACTCCCCGATGCTGCCTCCGTGGTTGAACTGGGTGGAGTTGCGGAACCTGCGCGTCGGCGACGCGCTCATATCGCTGATCTTCCGCCGTGAGGGCGAAACGACATCGTTTTCGTTGCTGTCCAAGCTCGGTTCGTTGCGCGTCGTCATGGAGGAGTGAGGCCATTGGTGACGATCGCGCACATCAGTGACTCCCATGTCGGCTCGCCGCATTTCGTTCCCAACTTGATGAACCGTGTCATCGCTGAGGTGAACGAGTTGAAGCCGGACCTGATTGTCCATACCGGCGATGTCACCAACGAGGGACTTCGCGGGGAGTACAAGACGGCCGCGGCGTATCTTGCGCAATTCGACAGTCCTGTTGTCGCGGTTCCGGGGAATCACGACGCCAAGAACGTGGGGTACGTGCACTTCGAGGATTTGATCGGCCCGAGGCATTGGCGGCGGGAATTGCCGGAAGGCGTAATCGTCGTCGGCGTGGATTCGAGCGAACCCGACCTTGCCGAGGGTCAAGTGGGGCGTGAACGATACCCTTGGATAGTCGAGCAGTTCTCAGCGCCGGCCCGGTTCCGCATCTACGCTCACCATCATCACCTGCTGCCGGTCCCTGGAACCGGGCGAGAACGATCTACGGTAGCCGATGCCGGTGATCTGCTCGAGGTTCTCATCCGTAGCGGCGTCAACCTCGCGCTCACCGGGCACAAGCATGTTCCCTACGTGTGGCGTTTGGAATCGCTGTACGTGTCGAACGCGGGGACGTGCTCGAGTCTGCGTCTGCGCGGACACACGCGTCCTGCCTACAATGTCATCGAATACGTCGAGGACACGGTCAAGATTCACCAGAAGCACCCGTTCGGGCCGGATACGTTGCTTGCTCATTTCAACGTTGTGACCGGCGAGCAGCACCACCGCGAGTTGGAGTCGTTGTCGGAGACGTCGCCGGCGTGACGCGCGCGCTCGTTCTGGTCGACGGCGAGCACTACCCGCCCGTCACAATGGATGCACTCGAGTCCTTGCGCGCGCGCGGCTTCGAGATCGTTGCGGCGGTCAATCTCGGGGGCGGAGAGAAACTGCGCGCGCCGCTGGATTTGGGGAGCGTGCCGGTGGTGGGTGGTCCGTCACAGCGCGAGTCGCTCGCCGATGCACTGGATTCTTACCGTCCCGAGGTGGTCCTCGACGTATCCGACGCTCCCGTTGTCGATACCCGGGGGCGGTTCGTGCTTGCTTCGATCTCTTTGGCGCGTGGGGTGCCGTATGTGGGAGCCGACTTCCGGTTTGACCCGCCGCCGCGTCCGCCGCTGACGGCGCGCCCGGTGGTCGCGGTGATCGGAACCGGAAAGCGCACCGGCAAGACGGCGATGTCCGCCGCGTTGGCTCGTCACGCCGTCGCCCGAGGACTGCGTCCGGTGATCGTGGCGATGGGCCGGGGTGGTCCAGCGGAACCGATCGTGACGCGCGGTGATCTCGCCCGGCCCTCGGTGTTCGACCTCATCGTGCTCGCCGAGCGGGGCGAGCACGCCGCGAGCGACACTTACGAGGACGCGGTCGTCGCAGGTGTCGCGACGGTCGGCGCGCGCCGCGCTGGGGCAGGACTGGCCGGCGGAACTGTCTACGACACCGTGGCGCGCGCCGTCGAGATCGCCGATGCCATGAGTCCCGACGTGATCATCCTGGAAGGATCGGGAACCGCCATTCCCCCAGCGCGCGCCGGGGCGACCCTTCTGGTCGCAGGGCCGGCGCCGCCGGGCGACCTGACCGTGGGGCTTGGCCCATTCCGCCTGTTGATCGCCGATCTGGTCGTGGTTACAATGGCTGAGGAACCACTCCACTCGAGCGAAACGCTCTCCGCTCTCACTTCCTCAGTTTCCGAGTTCGCGGCCGGCGTTTCCGTCGTCCGGACGGTGTTCCGCCCGGCTCCCGTTGGGTCTGTGCGCGGGAAGAGGATCCTCTTCGCAACCACCGCTCCCGAACATGCCGGGCCGGTACTCATTCGGCACCTCGAACAGGTGCACGGAGCCGAAGTGGTTGGAACCACACACCGGCTCGCCGATCGTTCCCGTCTTTCCGAGGACCTCAGGCGAGCAGAGGGGACATACGAAGTGCTGCTTACTGAGTTGAAGGCTGCTGCGGTAGATGTAGCCGCGCGCGCCGCGGTCGCGTCCGGAGCCGAGGTCGTCTTCGCCGACAACATCCCCGTTGCCGTCGACGGGGACCTGGCCGCGGCGTTCGACGCGGTCCTGGCGCGCGCCGGGGTCCGCGGGTGAGCGCAGCGCAGGGCACGTCCGGATCCGGTGGGACGCCCGAGGCTTCGCGCGGCACGGTGGTTCACGACGGCGAGTACGGGCTTCCGTATTCGAAGGGGCTCACCGCGAATACCGTGGTTGCTTCGGGCCTGAGTCCGGTTCGCGCGTACCGCATTGCCGAAGTTGTAGAGGAGCGTTTGCGCGCGCTCGGCAGGTCCGATATTGAAGCTGAGGAATTGCGTCGGATAACGATAGAGGTGATTCGGGAAGAGGCGGGAGATCGTTATGCCGACGCGTACCGGAAGTGGGTTTTCGCGAGCAGCTTGGACGTTCCTCTGATCATCTTGATCGGCGGCGGGACCGGCGCCGGTAAGTCCACAATCGCCACCCAACTCGCTGCCCGCCTTGGAATCGTCCGCGTCATCTCGACCGACGCCGTTCGCGAAGTGATGAAGAGCGTGTTCTCCTACGAATTCATGCCGTTCTTGCATGTGTCTTCGTTTGATGCCGGCCATGTGGCGCGCGGCAAGGGAGCGCGCGCGGACGAAGCAATCCTTTCAGGGTTTCGCGACCAGGTTGCGGCAGTGTCGGTCGGAGTGAAGGCGCTCGTCGACCGGGCGGTCCGAGAGGGGACCGACGTGATCGTCGAGGGGGCGCACCTGGCCCCCGGGTTCATCGATTTCACCGAGTTTCTAGGATCGGCCGTTGTCGTCCCGCTCGTGCTGCAGGTGGAGGATGAGTCGCTGCACCGCAGTCATTTCCACATGCGGGCCCAGGAAACTCGCGCGCGCCCCGTCGAGCGCTATCTTGCTCACTTCGAGAACATCCGTAAGATTCAGAAGTACATCAAGTCGCTCGCGCTCCAAAACGGCGTGCCCATCATCTCGAACTACAACCTCGACGCCTGCCTCGCCTCGGTCATCGACCACGTCGTGAATCGAGCTGTTGAGGCCGCCGGGGCCGGAGCGCAGGATCAAGGGGATCCCGCAATAGCGATTCGGGGAGGATCAGAATGAAGCTCTGGCTGGACACTGCCAACATCGACGACATTCGCGAGATCAACCGTTGGGGCGTCCTCGCCGGTGTCACCACGAACCCCACCCTGGCCGCTAGGGAGGGAGTCGCCTTCGAGCAGCGCTTGAAGGAGATCGCAGCCGAGGTCGATGGTCCCGTATGCGGCGAGGTCATCTCGACCGTCTACGACGGCATGATCGAAGAGGCCCTGCGGTTGGTCGAACTTGCACCGAATCTGGTGATCAAGGTTCCGGTGCTCGCGGAGGGGTACGCCGCTGTGGCGGAACTGACTCGGCGTGGGATCAAGACCAACATGACCCTGTGCTTCTCGGCGACCCAGGCGATTCTGGCGGCGGAGGCCGGAGCGACCTACATAAGCCCGTTTCTGGGCCGCGTGGACGATATCGGAAACGATGGGATAAACCTCGTGGAGGAGATCGTCGACATATACAGAACACAGGGCTACAGAACTTTCGTGCTGGCTGCGAGCCTTCGCTCGCCCCAGCACGTGGTCGATGCGGCAAAGGTCGGCGCGGACGTGGCGACCATGCCGGTTTCGGTGTTCCGGGCGTTGGTCAAGCACCCGCTCACCGACATCGGCCTTCAGCGTTTCCTGGAGGACTGGGATGCGTATCAGCGAGCGCTCGGGACCATCGCCGGTTCCGACGAGAGGGTGTGACCAGTGGCATCCGTACGTGGAGAGCTTGAAGGCAAACTGCTGTCGGAACTGCAGCGAATTGCGGAGTCCGTCGGCCTGTCCGGAACCAAGGGGCTTCGCAAGGCGGATCTGATCGGCGCGATTCGCGAGAAGGAGAATGGCGGCGCTGGGACCAAACCTGCGAAGCGCCCCCCGGTCAAGGCGTCGAACGGCGCATCGGAGACGTCGGTCGCTCCGGTGACACCGGAGGCTCCGAAGTCCTCGGCTGAAGCGCCGTCCGCGCCGACGCAGCAGCCAGAGACCTCGCCTTCCAAGTCGAGCGAGCAGCCCGCGCGGCAGCCCGCTCCTGCCGCGCAGTCCCAGCCTTCCGCGCAGTCCCAGCCTCCCGCGCGACCGCAGGGGCAGCCGCAGCAGAGACAGCCCCAGCCGCAGCGTTCCGGTTCCGACGGGGGTCAGCGTTTCGACGCGGGCGGGCGAGACAGCAACCGTCGGCGCCGCCGTGACCGTGGTCGCAACAGGGGCGGCCAGGGTGGCCAGGGTGGCCAAGGTGGCCAAGGTGGCCAAGGCGGCCAAGGCGGCCAGGGTGGACGCGAAGGCGGCCGAAGCGGCGGAGGCGGAGGCCTTCCGGTTGAACGCGAGTGGTCGGCCGAAGAGGCGGCGAGCGAGGGCGAGCTTCGCACCGGGATTCTCGACACTTTGCCGGAGGGGTACGGATTCCTTCGCACCTCCGGGTATCTCCCAGGCTCGCAGGACATCTACGTTTCGCTTTCGCAGGTGCGCCGCTTCGGTTTGCGTCGCGGTGACGAGGTGACCGGGTATGTGCGCGCGCCTCGCGACAACGAGAAGTACTACGCGTTGTTGCGTGTCGAGACCGTCGCCGGCGGCACACCCGACGAGGCGCGGCAGCGGGCGGAGTTCAAGAACCTGACCCCATTGTTCCCTGAGGAGCGTTTCCGCCTGGAATGGGGGCCACAGTCCATCACCGAGCGGGTCATCGACCTCGTCGCTCCGCTAGGCAAAGGGCAGCGCGGTCTGATCGTGTCGCCGCCCAAGGCCGGCAAGACGACGATCCTCAAGCAGATAGCCAACGGGATTCTCGCTAACACCAGGGGCGTGCACTTGATCGTCCTGCTCGTGGACGAACGTCCCGAGGAGGTCACCGACTGGCAGCGCACCGTGAAGGCCGCCGAGGTCGTCTACTCGACATTCGACCGGCCGGCCGACGAGCACACTCAGGTCGCCGAGTTGGTGCTGGAGCGGGCAAAGCGCCTGGTGGAGGCCAAGCAAGACGTGGTGATTCTGCTGGACTCGATCACACGGCTGGCGCGCGCCTACAACCTCGCCGCCCCGACATCGGGCCGGATTCTGTCCGGTGGCGTGGACTCCACCGCGTTGTATCCACCGAAGCGCTTCTTCGGTGCGGCGCGCAACATCGAAGAAGGCGGATCGCTCACGATCCTTGCATCTGCGCTGGTCGAGACCGGTTCGCGGATGGACGAGGTGATCTTCGAGGAGTTCAAGGGCACCGGGAACTCCGAGATCCGTCTCGATCGCCAGCTTTCCGAGAAGCGGATCTTCCCGGCCATCGACGTCGAGGCCTCCGGTACCCGAAAGGAAGAACTGCTTTACGATAAGGAGGAGTTGATGCTCGTCTGGCGTCTGCGGCGCGTGCTGCATGCCCTCCAGGCTGGCCAGGCGATGGAGTTGCTGCGCGACAAGCTGGCGCAGACGGCGTCCAACGATCAGTTCCTTCGAGAAATCAGCAAGATGAAGTCCAACGACTAGGAGGCATGAAGCGTGAAGGCCGATATTCACCCTGCGTACGTGAAGGCGGTCGTGCGCTGCTCGTGCGGAAACACGTTCGAGACCCGCTCCACGAAGGCGGAGATGCAGGTCGAGCTTTGCTCGCAGTGTCACCCGTTTTACACCGGCAAGCAGAAGCTGGTCGACACCGGTGGTCGCGTCGAGCGGTTCCAGCGTCGCTACGCCAAGCACCAGGCCGACAAGTAGTGAGCGAACGCGAGGCGCCGCACTACTACGGTGGTCAGGCCCTTTTGGAGGGCGTGATGATGCGCGGCCGGGATACCTGGGCTGTTGCCGTTCGCCGTCCGGCCGGGGACATCTGGGTCGAGTGTCACCCGGTGCGTTCGGTGGCGCAGCGGTTTGCGATCTTCCGCAAGCCGTTCGTTCGCGGGGTCGCGGTAATGGCGGATTCGCTGTCGATCGGCATGCGCGCTATGACGATTTCAGCGAACCAGTCGCTCGGCGAGGACGAGAAACTCACGAAGAAGCAGATGGGGATGACGATGACGTTCGCCATGGCGGCGTTCATCGGCATCTTCATCGTTCTTCCGAACCTGTTGTCCAACATCGGGGGGAAGAAGTCTCACTCGCTCGCCTTCAACGTCAAGGAGGGCCTGATCCGGCTGGGGATCTTCGTCGGCTATCTCGTGCTGATCTCGTTCGTGAAAGAGATCCGCCGGGTGTTCCAGTACCACGGTGCCGAGCACAAGACCATCGCCGCCTACGAGGCGAACGAGCCGGTGTTGGAGCCCGGCGTGGTCGATAAATACTCGACCTTGCACGTTCGCTGCGGGACGAACTTCCTCATCATCACAATGCTGCTGACCATCGTGGTCTTCTCCATCTTCGGCCGACCGGCGATCTGGCTGCAGGTTCTCGAGCGCATCGGCGGGATCTTCGTTATCGCCGGGATCTCGTACGAGGGGCTGCGCCTCGGTGCCGCGCACGGGGACAACCTGATCGTGCGCGCGCTGATGAAGCCCGGACTGTGGCTGCAGAAGATCACCACGCGCCCGCCGACTCACGACATGATCGAGGTTGCGATTCGCTCTTTCGAAGCCGTGCTTCCGATCGAGGAGCGCGCGCGCGTCGCGGAGTTGCCGTCGATACTCGTGACGGGCGACTCGCTGGACGACGGTGACCCCGCTTCCCCTGACCGGTAAGAATCAAGCATCGGTCGCAAGGTAGACTCTCGCCGGTGGTGACTGATGGGGCTTGAGGAACGTCTTGCCGCGCGGCTGTCCGAGGTCGAGGCTCGCTTCGGCGAGGTCGAGCGGCGTCTTAGTGATCCGCGGGTTGCCTCGGATCCCGCGCTGTTGCGCTCGCTCGGCAAGGAGCATTCGGACCTTGCCGACATCGTAGATGGGCTGCGTGAGCATCGAGCCGCGACGGGGGACTTAGAGGCCGCGCGCGAAATGCTTCGAGATTCTCGTGAGTCCGACGCAGAGTTCTTGCGGGGAGAGATCGCCTCCCTCGAAGCCCGCCTTAACGCGCTCGCGGACCAGTTGCGTGACATGCTGGTGCCCAAGGACCCTAACGACGACAAGGACGTCATCGTCGAACTCCGCGCAGCCGCAGGCGGGGACGAAGCCGGCTTGTTCGCTCGGGACTTGTTCGTGATGTACCAGAAATATGCGGAACCCCGTCGATGGAAGATTGAGATTCTCTCGGCGCAGGGCAACGTGAGTGGTGGGTTCAAAGAAGTGATCTTCGGCGTGCGCGGCAAGGGTGCGTACTCCCGCATGAAGTTTGAGTCCGGCGTTCACCGGGTTCAACGTGTCCCCGCAACCGAGTCGCAAGGCAGGATTCACACGTCGACGGCGACCGTCGCGGTGCTGCCCGAAGCCGAAGATGTCGACGTCGAGGTGAATCCCACCGATCTGCAGATTGACGTGTTCCGCTCCAGCGGACCCGGCGGGCAGTCGGTGAATACCACCGACTCTGCGGTGCGCATCACGCACTTGCCGACCGGAGAGGTCGTCGCATGTCAGGAAGAGCGCTCGCAGTTGCAGAACAGGGAGCGCGCGCTTCGAATCCTGCGCGCGCGGCTCCTTCAACGCGCCGTAGAGGAGCAGCGGGCCAAGATCGCGGCCGACCGCAAGGGTCAGGTCGGCACCGGCGAACGGTCCGAGAAGATCCGCACTTACAACTTCCCTCAGAACCGGGTCACCGACCACCGTGTCGGAGTGACGCTGCACAAGCTGCCCCAGGTGCTCGAGGGCGATCTCGACGAACTGATCGACGCGCTCACGTTGAAGGATCGCGCCGATCGACTCACCGGCGACGACGATGCGAGGTCCGCCGCCTCGTGAGCATCGCTGTGGATCTGGCGACCGCCCAACGAACGCTTGTCGAGGCCGGAATCGAAACCGCGCGTCACGACGCGGAGTGGATCGCTGCGCGCGCGCTGAATGTCTCGCGCGGCATTTTGTTGGCGCGCGCGCAAGACGACTTCTCCGACGACGCTTCAAAGCATTTCCTAGAGATGATTGATCGCCGCGCGCGCCGTGAGCCTCTGGCGTACGTGACGGGGTTCGTCTCGTTCCGAGGACTCGAGTTGGAGTGCGGGCCCGGAGTTCTGGTTCCGCGGCCGGAGACTGAGATCACAGTCGCGCGCGCCATCGCGCGAGGGCGTGAGCGCGGTCCGAAGCCCACCATCGTGGACGTTGGAACCGGAAGTGGTGCGATCGGGATCGCTTTGGCCGCCGAAGTGCCGAACGCTCGTATCTTTGCGACCGAGGCCTCGGGTCACGCGCGCGGTTGGGCGTTGCGCAACCTCGCTCGTACCGGCCTTCGGTGCACGCTGCTTCCGGGAGATCTGCTCGACGGCCTGCATCCCGCACTCGGGGGAGGAGTGGATGTCGTCGTCGCGAACCCGCCGTACGTGGCGGAGGCGGAGTGGGCCGGCCTCGAGCCGGAAGTGCGTGAGTGGGAGCCGAAGGAGGCGATCATCGCCGGCCCGACCGGGCTCGAGGTCATCCTGGAGGTTATCGAGCAGGCGCGCGTCTGGCTTGCTCCCGGAGGATGGCTGGTGCTGGAAATCGCCTCTTCGCAGGCCGAACGGACCGCGCGTTTCCTGACGATCAACGAGTACGAGGATGTGCTCATCACCAAGGATCTGACCGGGCGTGAGCGCGTCGTGGAGGCGCGCTGGACGGGCGTGTGGTGAGCGACTTCGTGTCACTGGGGGACGGTGCCGCGCAGTGGCAGCGCGCGGCACTGGAGTTGCGCGCCGGCAACATCGTGGTCGTTCCGACCGACACCGTCTACGGAATCGCCGCCGACGCGTTCAACGCTGCGGCAACCCGGCGCATCTTTGCTTTGAAGCGCCGGCCGCGGTCCCTCCCTCTTCCCGTGCTCGTGTCGCGGCCGCGTCAGGCATGGGCGCTCGCGGCGAGCGTACCCGCAGCTGCAGAGGATCTGGCCGCTGCGTACTGGCCGGGCGCGCTGACTCTCATTCTTCCCCAAACGCCCGGCCTTTCTTGGGACTTGGGGGAGTCGTCCGACACCATTGCGCTGCGCATGCCGATGCACGAAGGCCTATTGTCGATGCTGGAGGCAGTGGGGCCCGTCGCAGCCACGAGCGCGAACCTGAGCGGAGAGCCCACCGCGCGCGCGGTAGCGGAGATCGCGGCGAAGTTCGGTGAGGGTGTGAGCTTGTACGTGGATGGGGGACCGGCCTCAACGGATGTCGGCTCGACGATCGTGGACGTGAGCGGTCCGGTTCCTCTTGTGGTTCGCGAGGGGCTCATCAGTGTTGCCGACGTCGAGCGCGTCACCGGCGGTCGCGTGGCGCGCGCGTAGCCGCTCGCCTTAGCCGGGCGAGGGCGCGCGGTAGGCGATGATCTCGACGTCTTCCAGGGTGATCAACCCTTCGCTCATCATCTCGTCAAGCAGCGGGAGGACGCGCATGATGCGCTCTTCGGCGTCCACGATCTCGATGACAAGTGGGAGATCCTCCGACAGCCGCAAGATGCGCGCCGTGTGAATCCGACTGTGCGCGCCGAATCCCTCGATTCCGCGCACGACCGTGGCCCCGGCGAGCCCTTCCTCACGGACGCGTTGAACGATCGCCTGATACAGCGGCGTTCCGTGCCACGTGTCGGATTCACCGACGAAGATCCGAAGCAGTTTCCCTTGTCCTTGGATCCTCATATCGCCCTCCCGATCCACATTCCCGCGACGATCGCAACGAGGCCGGCCAGCACGCTGCCCGCAACGTTGGCGGCTGCCAGCAGAACTGCACCGTCTTCTGCCAGTCTGACGGTCTCCAGGGAGAACGTCGAGAAGGTCGTGTATGCGCCCAGGAACCCGACCGTTAGCGCGGTACGCGTGGTTGGGTGAGGGAGGAACCTTTCGGTCAGAAGAACGAACACCAGCCCGAGCAGGAAACACCCGCTTACGTTGACGACAAACGTGCCCGCGGGGAACGCGCCTCGATTCGCGCGCGCAATCACTCCTCCGATTCCGTACCTCGCCAGCGCGCCGGCCGCCCCTGCGATTCCGATCCACAGTGCCCGCACTCCTACCTCCAACGAAAAAGGCTCCCACCGTCCCCGGTAGGAGCCATCAGCGGCCGCAGCCGCGGTTCACGGCGAGCTCCATCGCCGGATTCGCACGATACGGTTCCCCTTCGGCGCGCGTCAAGAAAGGGCGCGCGCCGAACGTGGAGATGTCGCCGGGCTATCGGGGAGTGACCGCAGCTGTTGAGGTAGTGGTTGGCGAGGGGACTGCGTGCGGGGCTCCGGAGGCCGCAATGGTGCGCTCGCTCTTCACCCAGGTTCCCGTTTCCGGGTCGATCCGGATGTCGGCCTTGTCGAGCAGGCCGTTCAGCCAGGTGATTACGCGCTTGGTCTTCTCGGCTTTCTCGGCCCAAGGCCGCAAATCCTCGCGGACCTTCGCGTATGGCTCGACTTCAGCGGGACGCATGCCGTCGTAGACGTACAGCATGGTTCCGTGGTCGCCCTTCAGCGGTCCAAGGAGTTGTCCGGGCTTGGCCGTCTTCAATTCCGCCTTGATCTCGGCGGGGAGCTTTTCGACGTCGATCCAGCCGAGTGCCCCGCCCGACTGCGCGGAGTGCTTATCGGTCGAGTCCTTGGCGACCTCGGCGAATGACTCACCGTTGCGCACGCGTCCGGCGGCGTCTTGGGCTTTCGCCTCGGACGCGAAAACAGCCACCCTCACGGACGCTTGCCGGGGATGCGAGAACAGGTGCTTGTAGCGCTGGTAGTAGCCCTTGAGTTCAGCTTCAGTGAGTGGATCTCCGCCGAACCGTTCGACGAGTTCCACCATGAGCGCCTTCTCTTGCCAGCGCTCGGTGAAGGCGCCTTTGTCCCAGCCGAAGTGCTCCATCGCCTCGTCCATCTTCTTGGTTCCCATGCTCGACTTCGCGGCCGCGATCGCGGCATCCGTCGTCGGCGGGGAGATACCCAGGCGCTCGGCTTCCTGGCGCATGACCTCGAAGCGGATCATCTCCAGGAGGACCTGGCGCCTCGCGGGTGAGGAGTTGGGCATACCCGCGAGGCGCCCTTGGGCCTCCGACATGCGAGCTGAGAGTTCGGACTCCGAAAGAGCCTCGCCGTTCACGCTGGCGACGGGGGAAGCAGAGCGTCCCCGGACCGCGAGCAGGGACGCGCCCGCCACCAGCACGATTACCAACGGTATTAGCAGTTTCTTGGAGCCCATCCGCATGACTGTTTCCTTTTCGTTGTCAGCCTCTCAGCGGCTGTTAAGGGCAACTACTGCGCGTCGTCGATGCGCTTGTAGAGACGCTGGTCGTGCGCGGTGTTATCGACTCGCCAGATCGTCTTGGTGAGCGGACCGGCAGAACCCTCGCCTTCCATGATCGGCATTAGGATGCCGGCCACGCCGGAGACGTCGCCGGGCATGTCCTTGAGGATCAGACCGCCATCGGCGATCACGTAGTTGACCTCAGGTGCGTACTCGATGATTACGGCGTCGATCTGGTCACTGACCGGAGTGAGGTCCTGGCCGGTGAACGCGTTTGTGCGCTCGGCGACAATGTGCCCCACGCTTTCGCCTGCACCGAGGCGGTGGCAGGCCGTGCATGCGATGTGCTTGGTGTGGCACAGCCAGCAGTCGGCGGTGCCGCTCGGAGTGACGTTGAAGTAGTGCTCCTCGCCCTTCTTCTCTGGGTGGCACTTCGTGCAGGACTCGGTCGTTCCCTTCGTGGCCGTCTCGACTTCTTCTCCGGCCTGGTCCGACTGCTCCTCAGGAGTGATGCCACCCTGCTCTCCGCCCACTCCGCTGCCGATCACCGGAAGGCCGTTTGCGGCCTCCTGGACGATCTGTGCAAGGTAGGGGATTCCCTCAGCCGTGCCTGCCGGCGGAGGCTGCGGATAGGACGAGCCCTTCCCGGGGAACGTTCGGGCCTCGATCTCTTCGATGTTGGTGAAGCCGTCCTGGTCCGAGTCGATCGGCTCGATCGCGACGAAGTCCAGGCCGGCGGTTTTGAGGTCCTTGCCGTACTGGTTCAGGTCGTCGGACGCGGTGTGGCAAGTGGAGCACGAGTCCAACTGAGTGCCGCCGGTGTTGTATTTCTGGTTGAACTGACCCTTGATGGTGCCTGTGGCCTGCGCCGCCGCCGCTCCCATTGCGACCATCGCCAGCGCGGAAAGCGCGACGATGAACACGGATGCGAGGCGGGTGCGTGGCCGTGAATGAGACTTCATGTTCGGCTACCCCCCTATTGGGTTTCCTACCTATGCGGTCTAGATTGTGAATCTTTTCACAACCTACCGGCATGGTACAAACCGGGCATGGGGGGGAGGGATAGCAAAAACACGGTCTTTTTCTGGGCAGGCGCATCAACTTCGCCTGGGTGAAACGCACCATAGCGACGGTTTCCCGCCGCTTGAATGGTGTTTATACCACCTCTGGATGTTCTTTGGCAATACTTCCTCCGAAGATCGGCGGTTTTTTCTAATGCAGACCCTAGGGCGTAGATGACAGCGTCTGGGATCCAGAGGGCGTCGACGTCGGTACACTCCCTGTTGTGGAGATCGAGGTGGTCGTGGAGATCCCGAAGGGATCCCGGAACAAGTATGAGATCGACCACGCCACCGGCGCGGTGTGGCTTGATCGCATGCTCTTCACTGCGACCCAGTACCCCGCCGACTACGGCTTCGCGCCGAACACTCTGGCTGAAGACGGTGATCCGCTCGACGTTCTGGTGATGCTCGATGAGCCCACTTTCCCCGGGTGCCACATGATGGTGCGGCCGGTGGGCGTTTTTTGGATGCGCGACGAGAAGGGTCCCGACGCCAAGGTGCTGTGCGTCCCTGCGACCGACCCGCGCTGGAAGTCGTGGCGCAACATTGGGGACTTGCCCGAGCATCTGCTCGACGAGATCGGTCACTTCTTCGACGTCTACAAGGAACTCGAGCCCGGCAAGCAGACCGAAACGCGTGGATGGCAGGACGTTGCCGCCGCCGAGGCCGCCGTCGAGGATGCGCGCGCGCGCTTTGATCGAGAGCACTCGTAGACTGCGCCTAAGGCGAAGGGGAAGGAAGCGGTGGAACCCAAAGAGATCATCGTCGTGTGCTACGGGAACATCTGCCGGTCTCCCATGGGCGAGGTGTTGCTTCAGCGAGCGCTCGAGGAGCGCTGCGGAACGGGTGCCTTCCTGGTGACTTCGGCGGGAATCGGAGCCGACGACGGCCGCCCTCCTAGTCAGGGAACCGTGCGCGCGATGGCGGAGCGCGACATCGACGCCCGCAGCTTGCGGTCGACTTACCTGCGTGGGCCCGCAGCGGAGGCGGCCTGGCGGATCTACTGCATGGAGCAGTACCAGGTGGACTTCGTCCGATCCATGCTGTCGACCCGGTCGGGCAAGGTGATGTTGATGGGCGAGGAGGTCCCGGACCCGTTGGGTTCGGCGCAACAGGCGTATGAGAACGTTGCGCAGCAGATCGAGCGACTGCTGCCGATGATCGTTGAAGACATCGCGGCTGCGGTCTCCGCCGAGGATGCTTCGGTCTGAGTTCGGTTAGACTCGGCGCCGACCCCTTCCCCCGTCCCAGAGGAGGCGCTCGGGTGCGCGTTGCGCTCGGCTCGGATCACGCGGGCTTCCGCTACAAGCAGATGTTCGATGTCGCGTTGCAGCACGCGGGTCACGACGTACTTGACTTGGGGTGCGAGACCGACGCGTCACCGCTCGACTACACGCAGGTTTCTGAGGCCGTTGCCCGCGCCGTCGTCGAAGGGCGCGCCGAACGAGGCATCATCGTGGCGGGATCGGGCAACGGAGAAGCCATCGTCGCCAACAAGATCCACGGGATCCGCGCCGCCGTCTGCAACGATCTGTACACGGCAGAAATGGCGCGTCTGCACAACGATGCGAACGTGCTGTGCCTCGGGCAGCGTGTGATGGGGGAGCCGGTCGCGTTGCGAATCCTGCACGTGTGGATGACGACCCCGTTCGAGGGCGCGCGCCATGAGGCGCGCCTCGCAAACATCGCCGCGCTCGAGGCGCGGCTGAAGAAGGAGTACGGAGCATGACTCAGCAGGGTGCGGGGGATCCGGTCCGGATCGCATGGGATGCCTTGCGCGCGTCCGATCCCGAGGTCGCCGACCTAATCGTGGCCGAAGAGCGTCGCGAACGTGACACCATTCGGCTGATTCCGTCGGAGAACTACGTCTCACACGCCGTGCTGGCCGCGACCGGCTCGGTGCTGACGAACAAGTACTCCGAGGGGTACCCGGGCAAGCGCTACTACGAGGGCCAGCAGGTGATCGATCAGATCGAGTCGCTGGCGATCGAGCGGGCGACCTCGCTGTTCGGAGCCGAGCATGCGAACGTGCAGCCGTATTCGGGGTCTCCCTGCAACCTTGCCGTGTACCTGGCCTTTCTGAAGCCCGGCGACACGGTGATGGGGATGGCGCTGCCGCACGGTGGTCACTTGACGCACGGCTGGAACGTCTCGATCACTGGGAAGTATTTCCGGTCGGTCCAGTACGGCGTGGCGAAGGAGACCGGCCGAATCGACTACGACGAGGTCCGCGACATCGCGAAGCGGGAGCGCCCGGCCCTGATCTGGGCGGGAGGCACGGCGGTTCCACGGATCATCGACTTCGAGGTGTTCGCAGAGATCGCGCGCGAGGTTGGAGCGGTGTTCGCGGCCGACATCGCGCACATCGCCGGATTGGTCGCCGGCGGCGCCCACCCGTCCCCGGTTCCGGTGGCAGACGTCGTGACCACGACGACGCACAAGACGTTGAGGGGGCCCCGCGGCGCTATGTTCTTGTCGCGAAAGACCCACGCATCCGTCTTGGACAAGGCGGTGTTCCCGGGCTTGCAGGGTGGGCCGCACAACCACACCACTGCTGCGATCGCCGTCGCCCTTGCCGAGGCCGCGCGCCCGGCGTTCCGCGACTACGCGCACCAGATCGTCTTGAACGCGAAGGCGCTGGCGGTCGGGTTGTTGAGTGCCGGCTTCGACTTGGTTTCGGGCGGGACGGACAACCACTTGATCCTCATCGATCTCACGAACAAGGGGATTACGGGCAAGGTGGCGGCCAAAGCACTCGACAGGGCCGGCATCGAGTTGAACTACAACACGGTTCCCTTCGATCCTCGCAAGCCCTTTGATCCTTCCGGGATTCGGATCGGCACTCCGGCCGTGACGTCTCGAGGCATGAAGGAGGCCGAGATGGGGCAGATCGCGGCGTGGATCACGCGTGTTGTGGAAGCGCCGGAGGACGAATCGACGGCCGCGCGAGTGCGCGGCGAGATCGCTGAAACGTGTGGGCGTTTCCCGGCTCCGGGGATTTCCGTCGGCGCCTAGCCGAGAACCGTGAAACCATTCCTCGTCGTCTTCGCTGTGGCGGCGGGGGTCACGTATTTGGTGACCCCGCTTGTTCGCCGGGCGGCGCTGCGCGTGGGCGCGGTTGACGTCCCGGACGATCGCAAGGTGCACTCCGAGCCGACGCCGACGCTGGGTGGCGTCGGCCTCTACGCGGGCTTTGCCGCGGCGATGCTCGTGGCCATGCTGTTACCGGCTCGATCCTTCGAGAACTTGTTTCGAACGTCTTCGGAGCCGGCGGCCGTTCTTCTGGCTGCGACGGTAGTGCTTGTTCTAGGGATCGTGGATGACGTCCGCGGGATGAAGGCTCGGACGAAACTCGTCGGTCAATTGCTGGCGGCGGGAGTCCTGGTCTTGCTTGGTGTTCAGCTCGTGTACTTCTGGGTGCCGGGGATCGGGGTGCTTTCGCTGTCGGCGGATCTGTCGGCCCTGCTGACGGTGTTGTGGGCGATCGCTCTGATCAACGCGGTGAACTTGGTGGACGGCCTGGATGGACTTGCCATCGGCGTGACGACGATCGCGGCCGTGACTCTGTTTGCTTACGCATACCAGACCACTCCCGGTCAGGCGACCACGGCTGAGTTGCTGACGGCGATCGTCGTGGGTCTGGGGGTCGGGTTCCTGCCTCACAACTTCAACCCTGCGCGGATCTTCATGGGGGACGTCGGCAGCATGATGCTTGGGTTGTTGCTGGCCAGCGCCACGGTCAGCGGAATCAGCCGAACTACCGAGCCGCGATTCATTGACGTTCCGGGATTCATCGTTCCTGTGTTGATGCCCTTGCTGGTGCTTGCCATCCCGCTGGCCGACGCGGGGTTTGCGGTCCTGCGTCGCGTCCGCGGACGTCGTCCGGTGTTCCATCCGGACAAGCGCCATATCCACCACTGGCTGCTCGGGATGGCGCGCAACCACCGCCAGGCGGTGCTCGTGATGTACATGTGGAGCGCACTTCTCGCCGGGGCCACGATTGCGCTCGCGCTCGGGCCGGGCGTGGTCTGGCGCTTTGTGTCGGTGGGCATATTCGGCTTGCTGGTGGTGAGCGTTGTTGTGGTTCCGCGGTGGATGCGGCGCGAACGGAAGTCACAGGTGGTCTCTGCTGGATCCGGACGACCCGCGGGGTCGCGATGACGACTTTTGCGCTCACTTCGCAGATCCCACTGCGATGTAGCGGAAGTGGCTGTTTACCTGGAAAATCGCTTCTTCCGATCGTTTTGACTTGGATCAGGGGGTGACCCTTAGAATGCCACCCATCACCGACCGGTCACGTAGTGAACTGTGGATTGGTGCGGGGGACGCCTGGACGATGGTCGCCGACCTTGTGTCGGCAATCGCAGTCTGGGGCGCAATCGGGTACGGCCTTGACCGGGTTCTTCACACGTGGCCGGCGCTGTTCGTGGTCGGTGTGGTCGTGGGACATGCGGCCGGCGTCTACGTCCTGTGGCTCCGGGCACAACGGCAGACGGCAAGCGCTCAGGCGCGCGCCAAGAAGGAAACTAAGTGAGCGCAGAGTTTCGGATCGTGCGGGGAGCCCTCAAGTGGGGCGCGATCGCGGCTGGGCCGGCCGGTGCTTTGATGTTCCTTGCGCGCGGCCCCGAGGCGGCACTGTCCGTGCTGCTGGCTATCGGTTTGGTGCTGGCCAACGCGGCCGTTGGGGCGCTCATCAGCGCGACCGCCGCTAAGGTCTCGACGCTGGCCTCGGCCGCCGTGGCGCTGCCGAGCTTCTTCGCGCGTATGGCCGGCGTGATCGCCGCACTTGTGGCTCTGAGCACTGCTGGATTCATCGACCTGCCGGTGTTCGCACTCGCGTTCGGCGCGTGTGTCGTCGCAGTGCAGGGGATCGAGGCTGTGCGCTGGATGCGCACACCGTGGATCGCACTGGCATTCCTGGAGGAGAGATCGTGACGTTCGCACTTGCACTGCTGGCAGCGTCGAAGCCCTTCGAGGTTCCGTCGGCCGGCGAGTTGTTCAACTACGAAACGTTGTTCAACATCGGTCCGCTGGAAGTCACGTACCCGACCTTGGTCATGTTCGGGGTCACCGCTCTCTTGGCTCTGTTCTTCTTGAAGGCATTCGCCCGGCCGAAAGTAGTGCCGACTGGATCGCAGAACTTGGCGGAAGCCGGAATCGAATTCGTCACCAAGCAAATCACCGGGCCGGTCTTGGGTGAGGAGGCCATTCGCTGGACGCCGTACCTGACCATCGTGTTCTTCTGGGTGCTGCTGCTGAACCTGATGGGAATCATCCCGGGGGTCCAGTTCCCGATCACCAGCCGCACGGCTTATCCGGCACTGCTCGCAGTGATTGCGTGGGTGATCTACAACGCCATCGGGATCAAGAACCAGGGGCCGATCGGCTACTTCAAGAACATGATGTTCCCGCCGGGCGTACCGGTGCTGGTGTATTTCATCTTGGCGCCGATCGAGTTGATCTCAACGATCATCATCCGGCCCGCCACGCTGGCCCTTCGACTCTTCGCCAACATGGTTGCCGGACACATGCTCCTCACCGTGCTGTTCCTCAGCGCCGGTGTGTTCTTCGCCAGCGGAATCGGAAAGGCAACCTTCATATTGCCGTTCGGGTTCGGCGTCATCTTCATGGGGTTCGAGATATTCGTTGCATTCATGCAGGCCTTCATCATCACCATTCTGATGGCCGTGTACATCGCCGGCGCGCAGAAGGCGCATCACTAGGACGGGAGTCGCTCGGGAGTCGAGCGGAAAGTAGGGAGGACGCATGCACATTCTCGCATCGCTGGTTGTGCTGGCCCAGCAGGCCACGACGACCATGGACTTCGCGCCGATCGGCAAGGGCCTTGTGTACGGTCTCGCCGCTATCGGCCCCGGCATCGGCATCGGCATCGTGTTTGGTAAGGCCATCGAGGCGATTGCCCGCCAGCCTGAGGCGCAGAGCCTCGTGCAGCCGGTGATGTACATCGGCTTCGCGTTGACCGAAGCACTGGCCCTGCTTGGGTTCGTGCTCTTCTTCATCCTCAAGTAAGGGGCGAGTGCACATGGTGACGTTGCTGGCCGAAGTCAGCCACAACCTGCGGGTTCTGCCGAACGTGGACGAGTTGGTATTCGGCTCGATTGCGTTCCTCGTGCTGGTGGTCGCCCTGCTCAAGCTGGCGTTCCCGAAGGCAAAGAAGGTCCTGGAAGACCGTAGTCGTCAGATTCAAGGGCGGCTAGAGGATGCCGAGCGCGTCAAGCGCGAAGCCGACCAGGTGCTCGAGCAGTACCGCGTGCAGCTGGCGGAGGCGCGCGTCGAGGTGCAAAGAATCATCGACGAGGGGAAGCGCACGGCCGAGGCGGTCAAGGCCGACATCGTCCGCAAGGCCGAGGAAGAGGCTGCGGCGGTCTTGGTGCGCGCGCGTGCCGACGTGGCCGGAGAGCGCGATCGCGCGCTCGATCAGCTTCGGACGTCGCTCGGGGACTGGTCAATCCAGCTTGCATCTCGCGTGATTGAAAAGGAACTCTCCTCCGACGCGACACAGCGCGCGCTCGTCGACCGCGCGATCGAGGATCTAATCGGCAGCGGAAGCGGGGGCGGGAACAACTGATGGGCGCCGCGGACCCGCGCACCCAGGGCTACGCGGCTGCGCTGTTTCAGGTCGCAAAGGCCGAGGGGGCACTCGAGCAGGTCGGGGACGAACTCTTCCGGTTTGCTCGGACCCTGGAGACAGAGTCGTCGCTTCGCGATGCGCTGGTCGATCTCAACGTTCCGACTGACCGGCGTGCCGCTGTTATCCGAGAGCTTCTCGGCCCGAAGGCGTCTCAGCACACGGTCAACTTGCTGGCGTTTCTGGTGCAACAGGGCCGCGCTCGCGACCTCCCGGCGATCATCGATGCGATGTCGCGCTTGGCCGCGACCGAGGGGAACAAGGCGATCGCCACGGTTCGCTCGGCAGTGCACCTCGACGACGGTCAGCGGGAGCGTCTGAAGGCGGCGCTGGAGTCGGCCACCGGCAAGAAGGTTGAGTTGAAAGTGTTGGTGGACCCCGCAGTCGTCGGCGGTCTGGTGGCACAGGTCGGAGACACCGTCTTTGACGCGTCTGTTCGCCGGCGGTTGCAACTTGCGAAAGAGCATTTCGGGAGAAGTTGAGATGGCTGAGTTGACTATCGATCCCCAAGACATATCGAACGTCCTGCGGAAGCACATCGAGGACTTCAAGCCGACGCTCGAACGTGAGGAGGTCGGCCGAGTCACGTACTCCGGCGACGGAATCGCGCGCGTGTCGGGATTGCCGCGCTGCATGGCGAACGAGCGCCTGGAGTTCCCCGGTGGGGTCTTCGGTCTCGCGTTGAACCTCGACGAAGACGAGATCGGCGCTGTGATTCTCGGCGACCCCGCGTCGATCGAGGAAGGGGATTCGGTCAAGCTCACGGGCGAGATCCTCTCGGTTCCCGTCGGCGATGCGCTGCTCGGCCGCGTTGTGGACGCGCTGGGAAATCCGATCGACGGCGGACCGCCTTTGGATGCGTCGAAGATTGCCGGCCGTCGGCCGCTGGAAGTTCAGGCGGCTTCGGTGGTGCAACGCCAGCCGGTGAAGGAGCCGCTCTACACCGGCGTCAAGGCTATCGACGCGATGACGGCGATCGGTCGCGGACAGCGAGAGCTGATCATCGGCGACATGAAGACCGGCAAGACCGCGATCGCCATCGACACGATCATCAACCAGCGCAGGTTCTGGGGAACCTCGCGTCAGGTGAAGTGCATCTACGTCGCGGTCGGTCAGAAGGACTCGACGGTTGCGCAGGTTGTGCAAGCGCTTCGGGACAGCGGTGCGCTGGAGTACACGGTCGTCGTTGTCGCCGGCGCCAGTGACCCGGCGCCCTTCAAGTACCTGGCGCCCTACTCCGGCTCGGCGATCGGCCAGCACTGGATGTACAACGGTGAGCACGCGCTGGTCGTGTACGACGATCTGTCCAAGCAGGCCGAGGCCTACCGCGAGATCTCGCTGTTGCTTCGGCGCCCGGCTGGGCGTGAGGCCTACCCCGGAGACGTTTTCTACTTGCACTCGCGGCTGCTCGAGCGCGGGGCGAAGCTGTCGGATGAACTCGGCGGCGGATCGCTGACGGCGCTCCCAATTGTGGAGACCAAGGGCGGCGACATCTCGGGGTACATCCCGACGAACGTGATTTCGATCACCGACGGGCAGATCTTCCTGGATGAGAGCCTGTTCCTATCCGGCGTGCGTCCGGCAATCAACGTTGGGACGTCGGTGTCTCGAGTCGGTGGTTCCGCACAGGTCAAAGCGATGAAGGGTGTTGCCGGCTCGCTGCGTCTGGATCTCGCGAGCTACCGCGAGTTGGAAGCATTCGCCGCGTTCGGCTCCGAACTCGACAAGGCGTCGCAGGCCCAGATCGCCCGAGGCGGGCGCATGGTCGAGTTACTGAAACAGGCGCAGTTCTCCCCCATTGCGGTCGAGGATCAGGTCATCGCGATCTTCGCGGGAACCAAGGGCGCCCTGGACGACGTGCCGGTTTCCGACGTCAAGCGGTTCGAAGCGCAGTTGGTGGAGTTCATCCACTCGCGCTTGCCGGCCGTCGTTGAGGAGATGGCAACGGCAGGGACCCTCGGCAAGGAGAACTCGGACGCGCTCGAGGCTGCGATCAAGGACTTCTCCGAGCAATTCCGGGCCGCAAACCGGGGCAACTCCGCAAGCTAGCGGGCGACGGGCATGGGCGCGAAGTCACGGCAGATGCAGAACCGGATCGAATCGATCCGGTCCACTACCAAGATCACCAGGGCTATGGAACTGGTGGCGGCCTCGCGTATCGCCAAAGCCCAGGGCCGGTTATCCCAGGCGCGTCCGTACTCACGCAGGATCCAGGAGGCCATTCGCGAGCTGGCCGGCGTCGGAGAGGTGGCTCACGAGTTCCCCCTGCTGAAGCCGCGCGATGAGATCAAGACCTCGGGCGTCGTGGTGATCACCAGCGACCGGGGGCTGGCGGGTTCGTACAACTCCAGCGTCATTCGCGAAGGTGTCGGTCTGATCCGCGAAGCCCGCGAAGCCGGACGTGATGTGCGCTTGCACGTCATCGGCAAGAAGGGACTGGCGTTCTTCCGGTTCGGCAACTACCCGATCGCGTCCTCAACTCTCGGGATCTCGGACACGCCTCGTTTCGAGGCAGCCGAGGCCCTGGGAGCCACGTTGGTTGAGGAGTTCATCTCGGGACAACTCGACGAGGTCCGGATCGCATTCACCGATTTCCGGTCGTCGGGCAGTCAGTCGGCGACGTCGGTGCAGATTCTGCCGATCCGCAAGGAAGACGTCACGCTGGAGGCGGGCGCGATTACTCCGCTTTACGACTTCGAGCCCGAGCCGTCGGAGATCTTGTCGCTCCTGTTGCCTCGCTACGTCAACACAGTCATCTTCGCCTGCTTGCTTGAGTCGGCGACCAGTGAGCACGCCGCGCGCCGGCGGGCGATGAAGGCGGCGACCGAGAACGGCGAGGAATTGGTCAAGGTCTACACGCGGATTGCGAACCGTGAGCGTCAGGCCGAGATCACCAGTGAGATCATGGAAGTTGTCGGCGGAGCGGAAGCGCTTCGTTCCGAAGAAAAAGCTACCGTCGGCTAGAGCGACGTAAAGAGGGGCGAGCACAGATGGCAATGACCGAGCAGGCGGCAACCCAGGCGCAGAAGCGTGCCGAGGGCAGGGTCGTGCAGATCGTCGGCCCGGTGGTCGACGTCGAGTTCCCCCCCGAGCACCTCCCGGAGATCAACACTGCACTCGAAATTGAGCGCGAGGTGGGGGAAGGGCGCGCAACGATCATCGCCGAGGTTTCTCAGCACGTCGGCCACGCGACCGTGCGCGCGATCTGCATGCAGCCGACCGACGGCCTTCGCCGCGGAGCAACAGCGATCAACACCGGCGCGCCGATCACCGTTCCGGTCGGCAACGCAACCCTCGGGCACGTGTGGAACGTCGTCGGGCGTCCCCTGGATTCCGACCCGACCACCGTCGAGATCACCGAGCGCTGGCCGATCCACCGGGACCCGCCGCCGTTCAACGAACTGGAGCCGAAGCTCGAGATGTTCGAGACCGGCATCAAGGTCATCGACCTCATCGAGCCGTACGTCAAGGGTGGAAAGATTGGGATGTTCGGCGGCGCCGGAGTCGGCAAGACCGTTGTCATCCAGGAGATGATCTACCGCGTCGCGCGCCAGCACGGTGGTGTGTCGGTGTTCGCCGGCGTCGGCGAGCGCACTCGCGAGGGCAACGACCTGTGGCTCGAAATGAAGGAGTCCGGCGTTCTCGAGAAGGCGGCGCTTGTCTTCGGTCAGATGGACGAGCCGCCCGGCGTGCGTCTTCGCGTCGCGCTTGCGGGTCTGACCATGGCCGAGTACTTCCGCGACGTCATGCGCCAGGATGTGCTGCTGTTCGTGGACAACATCTTCCGCTTCACGCAGGCAGGCTCCGAGGTCTCCACGTTGCTCGGCCGCATGCCGTCGGCGGTCGGCTACCAGCCGACGCTTGCCGGCGAGATGGGCTTCTTGCAAGAGCGCATCACCTCGACCAAGGGCCGCTCGATCACTTCCATGCAGGCCGTCTATGTTCCCGCCGACGACTACACGGACCCGGCGCCGCACACGACCTTCGCTCACCTCGACGCAATCACGCGTCTGGAACGTTCGATCGTGGAGAAGGGGATCTATCCGGCGGTCGACCCGCTGACATCGTCGAGCCGAATCCTGGACGCGCGCTACGTCGGTGAGGACCACTACCGCGTCGCGCGAACCGTCCAGCAGATCCTGCAGAAGTACAAGGACTTGCAAGACATCATTGCGATCCTTGGTATCGACGAGTTGTCGGAAGAGGACAAGCTCACCGTCGCGCGCGCGCGCAAGGTTGAGAAGTTCTTCTCGCAGCCGTTCTTCGTCGCCGAGCAGTTCACCGGCTCGCCGGGCAAGTACGTTTCCGTGAAGGACACCATCGAGGCCTTCGACGCGTTGAGCCGGGGAGACCTGGACCACATTCCCGAGCCCGCCTTCTACATGGTGGGCGGGGTCGACGAGGTCCTGGCCAAGGCGCGCGAGATGGGTGTCGAGGGGGCCTAGTGGCAGGATCGCTGACCATCCAGGTCGTCACGCCGGAGCGAGAAGTCATCGTCGCCGAGGACGCCACGTTCGTGCTGGCGCACGGGATTGAAGGTGATGTTGGAATCCTTCCCGGCCGCGCTCCATTACTGATCGCGCTCGGCGTGGGAGCGCTCAAGATCCAGCGCGGTGACCGCACGGAGAGAATGCTCGTAGACGGTGGTTTCCTCCAGGTGAAGGACGACAAGGTGATCGTGCTCGCCGAGTACGCGATTCTGCCGTCCCAGGCGGATTCCGCGGCAGTCTCGGCCGAGATCGAGGAGTTGCGCCGCAGGCTGACGTCGGAGGCGGAATCGGCGGCCGTGAAGCGGCAGTTGGCGCGCGCCGAAGCTCTTCAGCAGATCATCGGGGTCGGTTAGCCTCCCGACGCGCCCTCGGGCCCGGAGCCGCACACCCCATAGAATCGTGTCGATGAACCGCTACCTAATCTCGGGAGGGACTCCGCTGCGCGGCGCCGTCGGCGTGGGCGGAGCGAAGAACTCCGCACTCAAGCTGATGGCGGCTTCGCTGCTGTGCCCGGGGACGACGCTGCTGCGAGAGGTTCCGGACATCGCCGACATCGGCACGATGGCTCGACTGCTCGAGCGACTCGGATGCACGGTCGGTGAAAGCGCCGGCACGATGGAGATCACAGTTCCTGCGGAGCCGGGGCACGAGGCGCCGTACGACCTGGTTCGGCAAATGCGTGCGTCGATCGTGGTGTTGGGGCCGATGCTGGCGCGTTTGGGGCGCGCGCGTGTTGCGATGCCGGGCGGATGCAACATCGGTTCACGCAAGATCGATCTGCATCTCAAGGGCCTTGAACGCATGGGGGCGACGGTCGGCTTCGATCACGGGTATCTGGATGCGTCCGGCGATCTGCACGGCGCCGATATCGCCTTGGATTGGCCCTCGCACGGTGCGACCGAGAACCTCGTGATGGCGGCGACGCTGGCCAAGGGTACGACCGTGATCGAGAACGCCGCGCGCGACCCCGAGATCCAGGATCTGGCCGCGTTCTTGGTGGCGATGGGATCGCAGATCTCAGGCGCGGGGACGCAGACGATCGTGGTTGACGGAGTGGACGAGCTTCATCCCACGGCCGAGCACACCGTGATCCCCGACAGGCTCGAAGCCGGAACTTTCCTCATAGCGGCCGCGGTGACCGGAGGCGACGTCACCGTCCGTAATGCGCGCGCCGATCACTTGGAGGTCGTTTTGGCGAAGTTGGCCGACGCCGGCGCCGAGGTCGAAGTGCTTCCCGAAGGTATTCGCCTCGCGATGCACGTGCGTCCGCGCGCCGTTGACTTCGTCACGTTGCCCTACCCGGGGTTTCCCACGGACCTGCAACCCCAGATGATGGTCTTGTGCTCTGTCGCTGAGGGGACCTGTATCGCGACGGAGAATGTCTTCGAGAACCGGTTCATGTTCGTAGACGAACTCGTCCGGATGGGCGCCGACATTCGCACCGAAGGGCACCATGCCGTTATCAGTGGACGGCCTGGGTTGCAGGCCGCTCCGGTGCGCGCGCCCGACATTCGCGCCGGCGCAGCCCTGGTGATCGCGGCACTCGCCGCCGAAGGAACGACCGAGGTGACGGGGCTCGAATACATCGACCGGGGGTACGAGGCGCTCGAGACCAAGCTGGCGTCGCTGGGCGCCGCCATCGTGCGCGCGCCGGCGAGGGACGAAGTGCCTGATGCGTAGGCGTCGCACGTGAGCGCACGTCCGTGCCCGAACTGCGGGCAGCCGGTCTCCGCCTGGGCACGATACTGCGTCAGTTGTGGGGGCACTCTCGACCTCATCGACGCAGGAACCGCGCCCACGAGTGAGGCTGGGTCGAGCGATCGATGCGCGGTGCCCTGGCGCGCGCGCGCGGGGATCCCCATTCAGGTCCTTGCGCTCGTGGTCACTGCGCTCGTAGGTGTGCCGATTGCCATCCTGGTCGAAGATCGGGATCTCGTCACGATGATCGGGATCGTCGTGAACGAAACGGCATTGGCCGGCATTGTTCTGCTGTGGGTGCGGGCGCTTCATCGAGCCGACTATGAAGTGCTGGGCTTGCGGGGATTCACTCGTGAGAACGTCATCCTGGGACTCAAGACCGCCGGTTTTGGATTGGCCGCGGCTTACGGCGCCGGCATCGTTGTGACTCAAGCAATTGAGCGCGTTACGGGACGTCCGGTCGAGCAGCCCGAACAGATTCCCTTGCAGAATGCGCCGGGTGGGTGGAGTCTTGTCTTGATCGCCCTGGGTGTCGTGATCCTGGCGCCCATCGCTGAGGAGATCTTCTTCAGGGGGTTCGTCTATCGAGCGCTGAGGCGCTGGGCGGAGCCGTGGCCTGCGACCTTTCTGTCGGCTGCGATCTTCGCGGTAGCGCACTTCATCCCGCTGGTCATGCCTCCGATATTCGTCCTTGGGATCTTGCTTGCACGTGTGGTTGAGCGACGGGATAGCCTCGTGCCGGCGATCTTTGCGCACATGGTGTTCAACGCAGTGGGGTTCATCTTTCAGTTCGTTCTCGTCTCGCGCGCTTGAGTCTTCGCGCCACCACTGAGTAGACTCCGCCCGCGTACCGAGCGTGGGGTCCGGTTGGGCCCAGGAGGAGGGACTGCATGAGCGTCTTCCCAAGCAAGGAGTGGATGGACGAGTACGTCGAACTCATCAACGCGTCCAAGGACTACGAGGAGGCCGCCGCCACGTGGGAGGGCGACCTGTCGTACGTCTTTGAGGCTGAACCCGACAAGGGCGTTCCCAACGACGTGTGGGCGTGGATCGACCTGTGGCACGGGAAGTGTCGGGGCGCGAAGTACGACGTCGGCCAGGAAGAAGGCGAGAAGGCGAAGTTCATCATTCGCGCGCCGTACTCCCGCTGGAAGGAAGTCATCCTCAAGGAACTCGACCCGCTCAAGGGCATGATGCAGGGCAAGCTCAAGCTCAAGGGAGACTTGCCGACGATCGTTCGTTACGTCAAGGCGACCAACGTATTGGTCGACCTTGCGGCGTCTCTTTCGCCGCAGTTTGTCGACGAGGCATAGGCGGTGGAGCGCGTCGTCGTTACGCCGGAGGCCGACGGCTTTGCGACCATGTTGGCAGACTTGGTGCGCCAGAACATCGAGACCCACCCCCGCCGGGCGTCGTTGCTGGATGGGGTGAGGGGAGCGGTGAATGTGCGCGCGGTCGACGCCGAAGTGACCGCGGGGCTCGTGTTTGGATCGGGGCGGCTGACCGTGGGCATGGCGGCGACGAAGCCGGCGTTATCGATTGAGTGCGACTCCACGACGTTGATGGAGATGTCGGGCGTGCCGCTGTGGTTGGGGAGGCCTGATGTCCGGACGACACAGGGGCGCGCATTGATAGGCAAGATTCTGAAGGGCGAGGTCAAGGTGCGAGGGATGTTGGCGCACCCGCGCCTGCTGACGCGGCTGCAGAAGCTGCTGTCGGTCGCCTGAGAATCGCGTTCGTAGGAGGGGCCGGGCCCGCGGGGATCGGGCTCGGCGCGCGCCTCGGCCGCGCCGGGCATGATGTATTCCTCCTCGGATCCCGGTCCGTGAACAGCGCCGCGCGCGCATGCCGTCGCGTAAGCGACATGGCTCCGGGCGCGAATGTCGAGTGCGGCTTGAACGGCGAGATCATCCCGGGTTTGGATGCGGTGATCCTTGCCGTGCGTGATCGAGTGCAGCGCGAGCACCCGGCTCGCGGGTCGCGTGCGCGTTCCACGAGATCCCGCTCTCGCGGTTCGCCAACGTCGATGAGGTGATTGACTCCGACACCATCGTCCGCGGCGACGATGAGGATGCGAAGGAGATCGTCTGGCGGCTGGTTCGGGACATTGGGCTGCGCCCGGTGGACGCCGGGCCTTTGTGGATCTCTCGCTACGTCGAGGCGTACACGACTGTGCTTATCAGCATCGATCTCCGCCACGGCGCGAGCGCCTCGCTGCGGATCACCGGCCTGCCCGAGTAGGCGGCATCCTGGGGCCTCTGCGGAGGATCGTGGCCGATCGGACATACCGTTACGCACCACGCGCATGGCTACAATCCGGCCATCAATGATCAATGATCAATGATCGGGGGGCAATGAGCGCGTTGGGCTTGGGTCGTAGGCCACAGTCGGGTGAGGTGCGTCCGGGTGCTCGCAAGATTGCTGCGGCTGCGGCCGCGGTGTTGGCCATTGGGGCGGTAGCGGTATTCAATCCGAAGTCCGTCTCTCTCCGTCCCGTCGAGTGCGGTGTCGCGCCGACTGTGGGGACGTCGGCTCCGGCAGGAAGTCGTTGGAGACCGGTCCGTCCAGCACCTTCGACCGCCTGCTACAAACTGGTCGCGGCCGAGGCGGACTCCTCGGGAGTCGCGCCGGGAAGTTCGTTTCTTTTCGAGTCGTCGACGAGCATCGGGGCCGCCGCCCTCGCTGAACGGCTGCGAAGCGAACCTCCGGTGAAGTTCGAGGTTGAGCAGGTAGGAGAGAAAGCCGACGCCATTCCGTCGGCCGGCACGAGATTTCACCTTCGTCCGAGTCGAGTGCTTGCCGAGGGCGGGATGTACCGCATCGCGCTCATGGACTCTGCCGGGACGCGTGCGCTCCACCGATGGGCGATTCAGGTTCGGGAACCGCTGCGGGTCGTTCAGACGTTGCCCCGTGATCGCGCGACGGAGGTTCCCACCAATGTGGGGATCGAGTTGACGTTCAGTCACAGTGGGGTCCGCCGTGTTGAAGAGCGATTCCACATCGAGCCGGCGGTTCGAGGACGATTCGAAGTTCATGGACGTGCCATTGTGTTCGTCCCGTTCCATTTGGAGGAAGAGACGGAGTACGCCGTGCGGCTCGACCGCGGAGTGGGGATGGATGGGTCCGACCTGAAGGCGGAGGAGGACCTGGCGTTCCGGTTTCGGACGGGGAGCGACGAGGACGACGGCGAGCCGGACGAAGAGCGTCCTCGGATCACCTTCCATCGGCCGGTGTGGGAGGCGTCCCCCGCCAGCGCCCCGGTTCTTGGGGCCTGGTCGGGGGGAGACTCGGCTTCGCCTGCCGTTGCGGTCACGGTGTATCGCATGCGTGGGACAGATGAGTTCACGAAACTCCTCGGGCGATCCCTGCCGACGGGGTGGTCCGGGTACGACACCGAATTGGAACCGGTGGACACGAGCGGTCTGCCTCGCGCGACGTCGTTCCGGACGAACTTGGAGGATTCGGCAGGGGGGTCCTCACTACGGTTCCCCCGGCCTCTGCCGCCGGGGTACTACCTGGTCGAAGTGGATCTGGATGGCGTGCCGAGTTTCACGTGGCTCCAGGTCACCGAAGTGTCCAGTTACGTCGCCGTCACCGAGACATCGACTCTGGTCTGGGTGAACGATCTTGCGACGGAGGCCCCTCTAGCAAACGCGACGGTTCGGTCGACGACGGGAGAGGTCCGGACGAAGACGGGGTCCGACGGCGTTGCCGTCTTCCCCACCGGCGACGATGGGAATCTCATCGTCACCGCGTCCGACGGCAGGTCCGCCGTGATCCCGTTGGATCTCAGGCGCGCCCCCACAAGTCAGTACTTCTCCTACCCTTTCGAAGGCGATCCCGAGGGGTACTGGCGTTTTCTTTACGCGGAGCGTCACGTCTACCGACCCACGGACTTGGTTCGCTTGTGGGGGCTTGCGCGCGCGCGCACAAAGGCGGTTCCGCTTCGGGTGACACTTGAGATCACCGGCGACTACGCGTGGGAGGAGGAGGGTCCCTACGTCGTCGCGCGCCGCAGTGTGACCACGAGTGATCGAGGAACCTTCATCGGTTCTCTCCCTATCGAGCAGGTCGCGCCTGGGTGGTACACGTTGCAGGCGAGGGTGGGAGATCAGGTCCTCGCTTCGACGGCGATCGAGGTGCGAGACTTCGTCAAGCCCGCGTACCAGGTGACCGTGACTTCGTCTCCGCGCGCGGTGTTTGTCGGGGAGCAAGTTCGCTGGCACTTGAGCGCGCGGTTCTTCGAGGGTTCGCCAGTAGTCGGTGCCCTTCTCTCGTACGAAGGGTTCGCCAAGGGGACGGTGCGGACAGATTCTCGAGGTGAAGCGGTCGTGACCGAGGTCGCCCGCATGGATGAACGGGGCGTGCCCGAGGATGGGCAGATTACGGTTTCGGCCCCCGAAGGCGGTGAGGGCGACGTTGCCGGTTGGGGCCAGGTGCAGGTGTTCTCGGCGGCGACGTCCCTCGATGCGGAGACAGTAATCCGGGGTAAGGAAGCCATTGTCGAGGGGTCGTCTGCCCGGGTGGATCTATCGCGCATCAACCGGGGAGAGTCCGAGGATTGGGAGGCGGGGCCGGATGCCGGTCGTCGCGTGCGCGCAAGGATAGTCCGGGTCGATTGGGTCCGCGTCCAGGACGGGGTGGAGTACGACCCGATTGAGAAGGCGTCTCGCCCGACCTACACCGAGGAGAGGCGCGAAAGCGTCGTTGGCACCGAGGAGACCCGTACGGACGCGCGTGGTCGATTCCGCATTCCGTTCCCAGTGGAGAAAGAGGTCTCGTACGAGATCCTCCTTTCCGCAGAAGACGACATGGTGAGGACGTACTCGGTGGACCTCTTCGCGTGGGGCGGCGAGGAGGTCGCTTCATTCCAGCTTGAACTCGGCGAGCCTCCGCCCTTCCGGGTGGGCGATCGAGTGGAACTGGCAATGAGGGAAGGGAGTCGGGCCTTGCCCGCAGGGCGCCACCGCCGTTACATCTTCATCAAGGCCCAGAAAGGACTGCGGGACTATTCGGTCGAGCGGGTACCCGCATACTCGTTTGCGGCAACCGAGAAAGACGTTCCGAACGTCTCTATGTTTGGCGTTCAATTCACGGGCAAGGGATACCGGGAAACGGAGCCGGTTTCGGTGGGCCTCGACCTCGATGCCCGCCGTCTGAAGATCGATGTGACCCCCAATCGCGGCCGCTATCGTCCCGGGGAGACCGCGAATATCCGGGTTGCTGTGCGGGACGAAGCGGACCGTCCCGTGCGGGCCGAGGTCCTTGTGACGGCGGTCGACGAGGCGCTCGTTTCCCTGGAGGACGGCGATTTCGACTGGGGGAACGACATTCTCTCGGCCTTGTACGAGCCGATTTCGTCAGGCATCTGGGCGACCCGTGCTTCGCACGTGACCGAAGACCCCGGATTCGGAGGGGGTGGCGAAGGGGAGGCCCGGGATGAGTTCCAGGACGTCCCCTTGTTTGAGCGCGTCGTGACGGATACCCATGGCCGCGCGCGGGTCGCGTTTCGAGTGCCAGACAATCTCACGTCCTGGAGGATCGCGGCCGTCGCGGTCACGCAGGATCTCCACGCGGGAACGTCGACCGCGGGTGTCGAGGTCGGGCTCCCCGCGTTCATCGCCTTGGCGATGAACGACAGTTACCTCGTCGGAGAGCGTCCGGCGGTTCGCGCTCGCGCGTATGGGAGCGCGTTGAGTGCTGGGGATCCGCTTGAGTTCACCTTGTCGGCCCCCTCATTGAAGGCGGAAGATACGGTCCTTCGCGGGAGTGCGTTCTCGGCCGTCGATATCCCGCTTCCGCCGCTGACGGAGGGGACGCACAGGATAACGATTCGACTCACATCTACCGCCGGGACGGACGCCGTCGTGCGGACGATCAACGTGCGAGACTCCCGGCTTCAAGCCGTGGGTACGGGGTTCCGTGAGGCGTCCGCCGGAGAGGTGGATCTCGGGGAACTCGGCGGTTCGAGACCCGCCAGTCTTGTGCTGACCGATCGGAACCGGGGACGCTACTACCCGGTGTTGCGCTCGCTTTCCGTGGACGGCGGAGACCGCGTCGATCAGGTCCTCGCTCGTCGACTCTCGAGAGAACTGCTGGCCGAGTACTTCGGCGAGGAGATCCGGGAGGACGAAGCCGAATTCAAGGCCTCTCGCTACCAGGCGGACGATGGCGGCATTGCCATCTATCCGTACGCCGACAGCGACGTAGCACTGAGCGCGCGCATCGCGAGTCTCGCCGCCGATCGCTTCGACCGGACCCGCCTGGCGGGGTACCTCCGCCATGTGATGAACGACCCGAAGTCCACTCGGGAGCGTTCCATCGTCTCGCTCTACGGGCTGGCATCCCTTTCCGAGCCTTTAGTGCAGGATGTGCGGCTGCTGAGTGAAGGAGGCGATCTCAGCGCGAAGGAGCGGTTGTACGTCGGGCTGGCCGCCGCCGAACTCGGGGACGACGACACGGCTCGCCGCATGTACTCGGGTCTAGTCGGCACCTTCGCCGAAGCTCAGGGAAGGGCCATCCGTTTGCGAGTGCCGGGGAGCCGCGATGATGTGATCGAGGCGACCTCGCTTGGCGCGACACTTGGCGCGCTGTTGTCGGACGAGGGTGCGCCGGGGATGTTCGAGTTCTCGTCACGGGAGATCCCGGATGATTTCCTGACCGGACTCGAGCAGGTTGGCTACTTGACGTCGGTCCTGCCGAATCTCGCGTCGGATCCCGTTCGCATCAGTTACGAGCAGGCGGGAGAGCGAGTGGAGCGTACGCTGCCGCGGGGGGAGTCCCTGGTGCTACGCCTCCTACCAAAGGAGAGTCGTTCGCTCGGTCTGCGCGTCATCGAAGGGCGGCTCGGGGTCTCATGGTCGTTCCCTGCGCCGATCGACGCGACCGCACCGTCCGATCCGTGGCTCAGTCTTCGCCGCTCGTACAACGGAACGGGTGGTTCGGTGGTGAATCTGCGGGTCGACTCCCTCGTTCGCATCTCTCTCTCCTGGAGTATCAACAAGGACCGCGCGGCCTCCGGGTGTCACGAGGTTACCGACCTCCTGCCGTCCGGACTGCGAGCAGTGACGAACGAAAGGATGATCTACGCCGACGAGTACGCAGAGGATGAGGGCGGGACGAGATTCCCCTACGCTGTCGAGGGGCAGCGCGTCAGTTTCTGCGTCTCGACCGACGATCCAGATCGAGCGCCGATCGTCTACTACGCGCGCGCGGTGTCGACCGGGCAATTCGTGGCCGAGCCGGCCGTTATCCAGTCCCAGCGGGTTCCCGGGAACATCGCTTTCTCTCAACCTGTGGCGGTGGCCATCGGGTGAACCGTCGCTCAAGCGGTTTACTGTTGTCGCTCGCTCTCGTTGCAGGGCCCCTCGTAGGTGACGTGTCACCACGAACTGAAGGGGGGTCGCGCCACGATTCGCGTTTCTTCGACCGGCGGGCATTCGACAACGCGCTGAGCGCACCATCGGGCCTCGACGCATCACCGATGACCGGCGTCAGGGCGATCATCGTTCCGCACGACTGGAACGCGGGGACGCTCATCTCGCATGCCTTCCAACTTCTCGACGAGACGAGGGACTGGAAGAGAGTGATCCTGATTGGACCGAATCACACCGGGGCGGGATGGTCCACCTCTTCAACGAGCCTGTGGGAATGGTCCACTCCGTACGGGCGTGTGGGAGGGGACCGGCTGGCCATCCGACGCCTGATGGCGACGGGGTTGGCGCGTGTGGAGCCGGAGGTTCTGTCTCGGGAGCATTCGGTTGCGGGCTTGGTCCCGGTCGTCGGCTATTTCATGCCGGGCGCGAGTCTGGTGCCTGTGGCGTTGCGCAGCCATCCGCGACGCGAGGTGGTGAAGGAGTTCGCGGGTTCCATCGCTGCGCTGTGCGACGAGGACACCGTCATCGTGGCGTCGGTTGATTTCGCCCACCGTGCGACCGTGTCGCAAGCGCGGCGCCTCAACAGGGAGTCGATCCGAGTTCTTTGGAACCTGGATGTGAACGGTGCCCTCCGACTTGGGAACGACCACACGGATTCGTCGGCCGCGCTCGCCGTGGTTGCAGAGGTCGCACGCCTACTCGGGGCGACGCGCTTCGAGCTGTTGGCCGATACGGACTCCGCGTCGGTTGGCAGTTCGTCGGATCGAGCGGTTACGAGCTACGTCGTCGGCTACTTCCGACTGCCGTAGCGACGAGGTCGAGACCTCGGTCGCTCCCGATATGATGCGCGGATGGACCCCGAGCAGATGGCCGCGTCGCTGCGCGACGGGAACCGGCGCACGATCGCCCGCCTGATCTCGCTCGTCGAAGATGAAGACCCGCGCCTGGCCGACGTTGTGCGCGCGCTTGGACCCCTAACCGGAAACGCGTACGTTGTCGGACTGACGGGGTCTCCGGGAGCCGGGAAATCGACGCTTGCATCCGCGCTGGTGTCCGTGGTGCGCGCGACCGGCCGCAAGGTTGCGGTTCTCGCGATCGATCCTTCGTCTCCGTTCACCGGAGGCGCGCTCCTCGGCGACCGTTTGCGGATGCAAGAACACGCAACCGACGAAGGCGTGTTCATCCGGTCGATGGCGACGCGCGGGCACCTGGGCGGGTTGGCGTGGGCGGTTCCGCATGCGCTTCGCGTGCTCGACGCCGCGGCTTACGACGTGATCATTCTGGAGACGGTCGGGGTGGGGCAGGCCGAGGTCGACGTTGCGCTTGCGGCCGACACGACCCTGGTCGTGCTCGCGCCGGGGATGGGCGACTCGGTGCAGGCGAACAAGGCTGGGATTCTGGAGATCGCCGACGTCTTCGTCGTGAACAAGGCCGACAAGCCCGATGCCGCACAGACCAAGCGGGACATTGAGCAGATGCTTCATCTTGGAGTCGCGACGGACTGGACTCCGCCGGTTCTGCAGACCGAGGCGGAGCGTGGAATCGGCGTCTCTGAGGCGTGGAAGGCGATCGAGGACCACCGCGCTCACCAAGAATCGGGCGGGGGTCTGCGCGCGCGCCGCTTGCGCCGCTTGGCCCGCGAGATCCGCGAGATCGCGCTGGCGGGTTTGCGCGCGCGCGTGGGCGAACCGGGTTCCAACGGACAACTCGACGACCTTGCCGCCGAGGTGCTCGAGGGGCGTCTCGACCCGTATGCGGCCGCCGATAGACTGGGAGCATCATGAGCGATCGCGAGCGCTGGGAGCACGAGCACGGAAAGGGGCGTTTGCGCGACGCCGATTTCGACAGTTTGTCGGGCGAGGCGCTCAAGCCGCTCTACGGGCCCGAGGATCTCGACGGGATCGACTTCGACCGCGACATCGGCTACCCGGGGCAGTTCCCGTACACACGCGGCATCTACCCAAGCATGTACCGGGGGCGTCTGTGGACGCTGCGGCAGTTCTCGGGATTCGGGGACGTGCGCGCGACCAACGAGCGCTACCGGATGCTCCTGGCGCGCGGCGGGACCGGCTTGTCGGTCGCGTTCGACATGCCGACGCTGATGGGCCGCGACTCCGACGATCCGCGATCGGCCGGTGAGATCGGTCACTGCGGGGTGGCGGTGGATTGCGTCGCCGACATGCAAGAGTTGTTCAGCGGCATTCCGCTCGGCGACATCACCACGTCGATGACGATCTCGGGACCGGCGGTGGTTCTGTTCGCGATGTACTTGGTCGCGGCCGAGCGTCAAGGGGTCGCGTGGCGGGATCTGGGCGGGACGCTGCAGACGGACATCTTCAAGGAGTACATCGCGCAGAAGGAGTGGTGCTTTCCTCCGAAGCCGCACCTTCGCTTGATCGGGGATCTGCTCGAGTTCTGCTCCGCCGAGATGCCCAAGTACTACCCGATCTCGGTCTCGGGCTACCACATTCGCGAGGCGGGAGCGACTGCTGCGCAGGAACTCGCCTTCACGCTCGCCGATGGGTTCGCTTACGTCGAACTCGGTCGCGACCGGGGGATGGACGTCAATGTTTTGGCGCCGCAGCTGTCATTCTTCTTTGATGCGCACGTGGACTTCTTTGAAGAGATCGCGAAGTTCCGGGCCGCGCGGCGGATTTGGGCGCGCTGGTTGCGTGATCGCTACGGAGCGACCGATCCAAAGGCGCAGATGTTGAAGTTCCATACTCAGACGGCCGGCGTGTCGCTGACCGCGCAGCAGCCCTACAACAACGTTGTGCGCACGGCCATCGAGGCGCTCGCGGCGGTGCTCGGGGGAACTCAGTCGCTGCACACCAACGCGCTCGACGAGGTCCTTGCCTTGCCGACGGCCGAGGCTGCCGAAATCGCGCTGCGAACCCAGCAGGTGATCGCGCACGAGACCGGAGTGGCAAACGTTATCGACCCGCTCGGCGGATCGTGGTTCATCGAACGGTTGACGACCGAGATCGAGGCGCGCGCGGAGGAGTACTTCAGTCGCATCGAGCGACTCGGCGGCGACAAGGGGATCCTGCCTGGAGTTCTCGCCGGGATCGAGACGGGATGGTTCCAACAGGAGCTGGCGGACTCGGCCTTCCGCGACCAAATCCGTATTGAGGAGAAGCGCAGGGTCGTAGTCGGGGTGAACGAGTTTGAGGAGTCTACTTCCAGCCCGATCGAGGTTCTGCGGATCTCGGCCGAGGTCGAGGCCGAGCAGCGCGCGCGTCTGGCGGCGCTGCGCGCGGAGCGGGACCAAGCCGCGACGGATGCTGCTTTGAAGAACTTGCAGGAAGCCTCCCGCACCGATCGGAACCTCATCCCGTTAATAGTTGAGGCCGCGCGCGCGTCGGCGACTGAGGGCGAGATCATCGGCGCGATGCGAGAGGTCTTCGGCGAATACCGCGAAGTTCCGCGCTTTTAGTTCTCGATCGCAGCACGGAGTATCCTGCATGCGAGGTGTCGGGACACTGCGGTTGTACCTTGTTGACATCAATGAGACGCACAATCCGACTCCTTCCCACGGTCTTCGTCGTCCTGACGGCATGCTCGGGAACGGTGGTGCCGTCGTCGTCGCCGGTCGCATCGCCGGAGCACGTGCGTTTTCGCGCGCTGGTCGAGCGGGCCGGTCCGTCGTGCGTCGAGGCGCCCGAGTGGGCTCTGGCGACCGACGAGGCGGAGTGGATCGATGTGTTCGACCGCGAGACGGACTGCCGGCCGGACGCCGACGTGATGCTGCCGGAAGTGGATTTCGGACGGCAGGCCGGACTCGCCGTATGGTGGGCGAGTTCGTCCTGCGCTGAGGCGGGCGTGCGGACCGAGTCGGTCGAGCGGGCCGGCGCGATCGTGACGGTGAGGGCGGTCACGATCCCTCCTCCGCGAGGGTGCCGGGTGGGTCACGCCACGCTCGAGTCGATGCTTGCGCTCGACAGGTGGGAGGGGTTCGCCGGAGTGGAGCAGATCCGTCTGGTGTTGGATGGACGGCCGGTGCGGGTTTCCGGAACCGAAGAGTGACGACAGAATGGGGGGCCAATGACTGATTCGCGGTTCGCTCAATCGACGTACGTGATCCGCAGGAAGGTCCTGAAGCTGGTGGGCGGGGCTTTCCACGTTTTCGACGCCTCGGGCACCGTGATCATGTATTCGCAGATGAAGGCGTTCAAGCTTCGCGAGGACATTCGGCTGTTCACCGCCGAGGACATGCAGACGGAGCTGTTGCGGATTCAGGCGCGCCAGATCATCGACTTTTCGGCGGCCTACGACGTGGTCGACTCTCAGACGGGCGAGAAGATCGGTGCACTCAAGCGCAAGGGGTTGAAGTCGATCGTCCGTGATCATTGGATCATCATGGACGCGGTGGACGGAGAAGTTGGGGGAGTTCTGGAGGACAGCGCGGGGTTGGCGATCCTCCGGCGACTCATCGGCGGCTTGGGGAGTGTTGTCGCCCCTCAGAAGTACCACTTCGACGTGGGCGGCAGGTCTGTCGGCACCGGTTCGCAGAGCCGCAATCCGTTTGTCTACAAGGTCAGGATCGATCTGGAGCCGGGGGCCGGGGGCGCGCTCGATCCTCGCCTTGCGATCGCGACCGGGCTCTTGCTCGCGGCAATCGAGGGCAAGCAGGGTTAGATCAGGCGCGCGCGAAGGGTTTCGGGCCGTTCAGCGCGCGCGCGCGGCCATTTGGTCCGCCAGGTCGCGTGCGGAGTTCTCGCTGATCGCGCCCGGCGCTCCTGCCGCGACGATCCCAAAGACGGCGTTGCCCAGCTTCCACGCGTAGAGGTATCCGGGCGGCAGTCCGGGCTCCAGGGTCCCTTCGAGAGAGAAGGACGCGTCCCCGAGGCCGGCCGAGGGCCGCTCTCGCAGGTTTCGCCCGTCGCGGCGAACCGCGCGCTCGACGATGCCGAGTCCTTGCTCGGCCCCGTCGGGCGTCTTGAACAGCAGTGCGAACGCCGTGGCAAGGCTTCCCGCGGGGGATAGCTCGGAGGCGTCCTTGCCGTCGAACAATTCCGGCGCCAGGAATAGCCGGAAGTACGAGGTGACGAAGCCCGCGTCTGCAAGTTCGGCGCGCTTGACCTTGTCGTCCTTTGCGAATTCATCGAGCGTCTTGGTTCCGGAGGAAGCTTGATCGAGGCTGGTCCCGGCTGGGGCCTCGAACGGCTGCAGGACGAGGCCGGGCAGTTGATCGGCGGTAAAGCGGGGCTCGCCTCCGCACGCGACTGCAACGGTCATCAAGACTGCGAAGGCTATCGTCCGACGGATCATTCCTCGACCACACACTCCTCGGGCGCTTTGTCATCGCGCAGACCCTTGAACGAGGCTGCGCGCATCCTGCCTTGTGATGTGAACTCCAGGTATTCCACCGCACATACGACTTCGGGGCGAACCCAGTGCACACCCCGGTGGTCGACCTCGTCGCGCGGAGGCACTGCAATGGGCGGGCCGGACACCTCCAGCGGCGACAGGCGCGCGCGCAGCAGCAGGGAAGTGGCGCGCGTGAACCCGGTTCCGCAGTGCCCGGCGAATCGGAGCCCTTCGTCGTCCATCACGGCGCACAGCAGTGAGCCGATCCCGGCGGCCGATCCGGCTGCCGGCGACCATCCGACCACGACGCAGTCCTGACGCTTGGTCGCCTTGATCTTCAGCCAGTCGCGGCTGCGGCGGCCGGGTTCGTAGATCGAGCCGAGGCGCTTGGCGACCACTCCCTCGAGACCGCGCGCTGCTGCCGATTCGAAGAGCGAGACTCCGTGCTCGGGGATCTGGGGTGAGATCTGCACGGAGCCTGCGGGAACTAGGTGACGCTCCAGCAGCGCGCGCCGGTCTTGCAGCGAGTGGTGCAGCAGCGATTCCCCGTCCAGCCACAACAGGTCGAAGGCCAGGAAGTCCACCGGGGTTGCGGCGACGCTGCGCGGCGTTGCGCGCGCGGCGGTGAATCGACGCTGGATCAGTTCGAACGAGGGGCGTCCTTCGCCGTCGAGGGCGATGATCTCGCCGTCGATGATCGCGTTCGTGCCCGACAGGTGTTCGGGGAGGTCGGCGAGTTCGGGGTAGAGCGCCGTGACGTTGCGACCGCCGCGCGACGTGAGGCGAAGATCTTGTGCGTCGATCCGAGCAAGGGTTCGCACGCCGTCCCACTTGGGTTCGAAGACCCAGTCGGGGGAGTCGAACGCGGCGCGCGCCGACGTGGTCAGCATCGGCTCGATCCCCTCGGGGGGCCGTTCCGAGCGGAGCATGGGGGCGTCGCGCGCAGACCGGAAAACGAGCCAGTTCTTCCGCTCGCCGTCGCGACCGGTCCGCGCGAGGTGGTATTCCCCGCGGATCCGCTCGCCGTGCAGGCGTACGGTGATCTTGTCGTTGCTCCACTCGACAGTGTCGTAGGTTCCGGCGTCGAAGATCCTGACTTCACCGGCTCCGTACTCGCCCTCGGGGATGCGTCCTTCGAAGGACGCGTACTCGAGTGGATGGTCTTCTACGTGGACGGCGAGGCGCCGGATTCCGGATTCCTCCGGCAGGCCCTTCGGAACCGCGAAAGACACGAGAACACCGTCGCGTTCGAGGCGCAGGTCGTAGTGCAGTCTCCGGGCGTGGTGCTTGTGGATCATGTAGACGGGAGCCGCGACCGACGACGCCGGAGAGCCTTCGGGCTCGGGGGTTACGGCGAAGCTGCGCTTTCGGTGGTATTCGGTGAGGGCTGCTGTCGAGGCGGCGCGCGCGGCCGGCGCGCGCGCGAAGCGTCGAGGGTCGATGCCTAGGTCTTCCATCGCCGCACCGAGGTTGTGTCCTTCGGGAGTTCCTCCCGTCAGAACGGGGGCGAACAAGTCGCCTTCGCGGGCCAGGCGGTCCCAGACGTTGGCGATCGTGAAGTCCTGCGGTTCGACGTCCTGCTCGACTTCATCCCATCGCAGTGGTGTGGACACGCCGGCGAACGGGGTGGGGCGGATCGAGTAGGCGGCGGCGATGTTTGCTCCTTGGCGCACCATCGCGTAATCGAGATACACCTTTCCCGATCGCTTGGCGATTCCTTGCTCCATCGTCGTTCCGTCGGGCCATGCGTGATGAACAACGCGACAGACGCGCTCGACGAACGCTCGTGCTTCTTCGTAATTGTGTGATCCATCGAGCGGAACGTAGACCTGCATGCCTGTCGCTCCCGACGTCTTTGGGTACGAGGGAAGCCCGAGGCCATCCAGGGCCACTCGGATCATCAGCGCGACGCGACGAACCTGCGCGAAGGTGATCGGGGGGAACGGGTCGAGGTCGAAGAACGCATAGTCGGGGTGCCCCGGACGTTGGCGGCGCGAATGCAGCGGATGCATCTCGACGCAACCGAGGTTCGCAACAAAGAGCAGGGATGCTTCGTCCTGCGCGACGAGGTAGTCGATCGCGCCTCTGGATCCGCGGCCTTCGATTCGCGCGCGCGACACCCACTCGGGCGTGTGGGCCGGTGCTTGTTTCTCGAAGAAACTCGGGCCGGTGACACCGTCCGGCATGCGCAGCAACGTTAGCGGTCGGTCCCGCAAATAGGGAAGGATCAGCGGCGCCAAGCTGTTGTAAGCACCGAGGAGATCGCCCTTTGTGTACCCGGTGTCCGGCCAGAAGACTTTCGTCAGGTTGGAGAGTGTCACGACACGTCCGCCTGCGTCGAAGGTCCACGATCGTCCGTGTGCGACCGGCATGAACGGACGAGGGAACCGCAGTGTGCTCTCCCAAGCGGCCACGGATCACAGCGTACCGGTGCGCAGCCTGCCTATTGCCGTCGAACGCGGCGGTGGGCAAGATTGAGTTCACGCACGGTGCCGGCGCGGGGGACGCGCACATTTCGGACGAAATGGAGGACCGGTGCGATCGATTTGGAAAGGTGCCATCTCATTCGGCCTCGTTACGATTCCGATTCGGCTGCACGCCGCGGTCGAGGAGAAGTCGCTCCGCTTCAACCAGTTGCATGCCAAGGACCAAGGCCGGCTGAAGTACAGAAGGACCTGCTCGGTCTGTGGGGAGGAAGTCCCTTGGGAAGAGATCGTGCGTGGTTACGAGTACGAGAAAGACCACTACGTGGTCTTGAGTGACGACGAGATCGATCGCGGGGTTGCGGGACCGCACGTCATCGACATAGTCAAGTTCGTGCCGTCCGAGCAGATCGACCCGATCCTGTTCCAGAAGACCTACTATCTGGCCCCGGACGGTATCGGAGTAAAGGCCTACAAGCTGCTCGCCAAAGCGCTGGAGGACGACGCCCGCGTGGCGATTGCGACGGTCGCCTTTCGAGACAAGCAACACCTGGCAACACTGCGCGCGCGCGATGGGATCTTCGTGCTCGGCACGATGTACTGGCCGGACGAGATTCGCGATGCGGAGTTTGAAGAGCTGGACGCCAAGGTCGACGTGCGCGAGCAGGAACTCCGGATGGCGAAGTCGCTGATCGACAGCATGACCGGCGACTGGGTGCCCGATGAGTTCACCGACGAATACCGCCGGCGCTTGGAGTCCCTCGTCGCGGCCAAGATCGACGGGCAGGAGATCACGGTCGTCGAAGGCCGCGAAACCACCAAGGTTGTCGATTTGATCCAGGCGCTGAAGGCGTCGGTTGAGGCGATGGCCAAGGGCGAGACTGCGAAGAAGCCGGCCGCGCGCCGCCGCCGCGAGAGCGCTTGATGATTCGGCCGGTTTGACTGCGCTTCGAATCCCGGTGATCCTCGCGCTGAAGACGTGTTTCGGCGGAGGGATCGATGCGGATCAGTTCGTGGCCCCCTAGACAGAAGGTCGCCGTAGTCGTGGCGATACTCGCGATTTCGGCGACAGTAGCCGGCGTGAAGGTCTACATTCCGCATCCCCTGGCCGGAAACCCGCCGCGCGCCTGGGTCGTGATCGGGACCGTGTCGGCGTTGATGTCCTGGGTCGGGGCCTGGGGCTGGTGGCGTGGACGATGGGCGATCGCCGCCGTTGGGACTGCGTTTTGCGCTTGGGCGAATCTGTGGTTGTCCGTGTTTGCCCTCGTTCCCCTGGCGATCCTCGCCCTTGTCGCCGCAGGTCTCGCGGTTCTGCGGCGCATGGAGCGCCGGGATGCCGCGCGCGCCGGAGGCTGACGCCTCGGTCGGTCACCCTGCAACGAGATCGCGAAAGCGCAGCGCGAAGCGAACGCCGGATGGATCGTCTTCGTGCTTGAAATAGACGTAGACGTCGGCGCCTTCCTCCAACGCTGCGCGCACAGGAGTCGACCACGCGCGCAGGTCCTCGTCGCTGTAGTCGAGCCCTCGCAGGCGCATGTACATGAAGCCCTGCGCCGTTCGGACGACGCTCGGTGTCGCGGTGCCGGTGTCGGCCACGCACAGAGCCGTGTTGTTGGCGGCCAATGCTTCCCGAACCTCGGCGTCGTCCCACGAGGGGTGTCGGAACTCCATCGCGAAGCGAAACGGCTCGCCGGGCAGCAGCGCGAGGAAGTCGGCCAGCAGTCGGCGTTCGTACCGAAGCGACGGCGGGCACTGGAACAGGATGCAGCCGAGCCTGTCGCCGAGCGCGCGCGCGGTTCGTAGGAAGTACTCAACCGATTCCTCGGCGTCGCGCAGGCCTGCGAAGTGCGTGATCCGCTGTGGCGCTTTGAGCGTGAAGCGGAAGGACTCCGGGGTTTGCTCGACCCAGGACTTCAGCATCTTCTCGGTCGGCGCGCGGTAGAAGGTGTTGTTGATCTCGACCGAGGAGAAGTGTGAGGAGTAGAAGGAGAGCATCTCCGCGTTCTTGAGCGCGGCGGGGTAGAACTCCGGCTTCCACTCGCGGTAGGCGAAGCCGCTGGTGCCGACGAACAAGGTCCCGGCCATAGGGGCACTCTACCCGCGGCGGCTTCGCCGGCGCTGAGCTGCAAGTGAGCATCCGGCGCTGCGGAGAACGCTGACTCGACGGCCGAGACCGGTTTCCTCCCCTCCCTTCCATCCTCTTTCTCCTCCAGGAGTTGCGGCGATGTTGTCGGGGGGTCCCGATAGACTTGGAGGCATGAGCCGGTCATCTGACATCAATGTCGCGCCGTATGCGGTCGACGCCACCGCGTCTCGGCGAGACATCGCGCTCGCGCGCCCACTGGACCAGATCGAGGCGGAGATCGCGGAGCTTGCCGCCCACGTTTGCGCCGGAACCGCTCGGCTGCTTGCGCTGGTCGGGGAGTTCGACGCGCGCGAAGGCTGGGCCGGGTGGGGTATCCGTTCGTGCTCCCAGTGGCTCGCGTGGCGCTGTGGGTTCTCGGATGTGGCCGCGCGCGAGCACGTCCGCGTCGCCCGCGCCCTGCGTGCGCTCCCGAAGGTCCACGAGGCGTTCGCGCGCGCCGAGATCACCTACTCCAAGGTGCGCGCGATCACGCGCGTCGCGTGTTCTGAAACCGAGGAGATCCTTCTGGAGTGGGCCCGCCACGCCACTGCGGCGCAACTGGACCGGGTCGTTCGGGGATACCGGCTGGCGAAGTCGGTGAAGAACGCCTCGGAGCGGCACCGTCGGCGCGCGCTTGAGTGGTTCTACGACGACGAGGGAGTCCTGGTCGTTCGGGCGCGTCTGGATCCCGAAGACGGTGCCGTCGTGGTGCGCGCGCTCGAGGCTGCCGTCGCCGAGTTGGAGCGCGAAGAAGCTCACGCGGGAACACCTATTGAAGAGGCCGGGCCCGATGTTCCCGCGGGAGCATCTCCCGAAGGCCCTTGCGACTCCGAGGGCTCATCCCCCCAGCAACAGCGTCGCGCCGACGCCCTTACCCAGGTGTGCCAGTCCTTTCTCACATCACCGACGCGCGAGATCTCTCTGCGCGACGATGTCCCTCGGGCCTTGATCGTTCTCCACGTGGATCCCGCCGCTCTTGCCACCGATGCGGGCGAGCGTTGTGAACTCGAAGCGGGTCCGCCTGTTGCCTCAGAAACCGCAAGGCGGCTCGCCTGCGACGCGACGCTTCTCGTCGCGCATGACGGTCCGTTTGGGGAGGTGGCGAGCATTGGTCGGCGCAGTCGGGTCGTACCGCGTGGGATGCGGCGGGCTCTGCGCGCGCGCGACCGAACCTGTCGGTTCCCCGCATGTACTGCGCGACGCGTTGACGCGCACCATATCCGCCACTGGTCGCGCGGCGGCGAAACGTCGCTGGAGAACCTCGTCCTGCTCTGTCGTCGGCATCATCGCTTGGTGCACGAGGGCGGATTCGTAATGGAAGACGCCGGCTTTCAACGGTTCGCGTTCCGACGGTCCGATGGCTCGATCATGGACGCGCGACCGCCGGTTGTGGACGAGAGCGGCGCCGGTCTTGCGCGCGCGCATGGGGTCTTCGGCCTCGGACCCGAGACGACTCGATCATTGTGGGATGGCACTCGGCCCGACTACTCGATCGCAGTCGCGGGGTTGCTCAGTCTCGAGTCGCGCGTCGGCTGAGATCGGCGCCGGGGTGGTCGCCGCTCAGAATCTGAGTGTGTCGAGGATCAGTTCTTCACTCGGCCGACATAGCAGAGATCAAGCGGTCGCTCGTCGCGGCTGGCGGTCAGTTCGATACCCATGTGTCCGGGGACTTCGTGCCGCCGAAAGCCACCGCGTTCTCACGCTACTTCACCGATACGCAACCGCTTGCAACGTGAACAGCTCGGCGTAGGTTCCTCCCCGAGCCATCAGCTCCGCGTGAGTTCCAACCTCAACGATGCGTCCGGAGTCGACAACGACGATCAGGTCGGCGTTGCGCACAGTGGAGAACCGGTGCGAAACCAGGATCGTGATGCCGCCGCTCGCGCGTCGCGCCTGCGCTGCCTGGGCATAGCGCTGGAAGAGGGCATGCTCGGTCGTCGCGTCGAGGCTTGCGGTCGGCTCGTCGAGCACAAGCAGCAGTGGCGCGTTGCGCATCATGCCGCGCGCGAGTGCGAGTTTCTGCCACTGACCCATCGATAGCTCGGAGCCGCCGTCGAACGACCGGCCAAGTTGGGCGTCCAGTCCACCGTGAAGCTCGTCCACGACTGAGGAGGCTCCGGCACGCCCAAGCGCGGCGTTCACTGCCGGAGCGTCTTCGATTCGCGGCAAGTCACCAACGCCGACGGCTTCGCGAGCGATCAGCTCAAAGCGGCAGAAGTCCTGGAACGCTCCGGCGAGACGTTCGCGCCACGAGACGAGGTCGATCGTGGAGAGTTCCGTGCCGTCGACCAATATGCGCCCGCTCGTGGGCGAGTAGAAACGGCACAGCAGCTTCACCAGTGTGGTCTTGCCGGCGCCGTTGTCTCCGACGATTGCGAGCGTGGCGCCGGCGGGTATCGAAAGCGTCACATCGTGAAGGACGTCGTTGTCGGTCCCGGGGTAACGGAAGGTGACGCCTTCGAACTTGATGCCCTCGCGTAAAGACTCGGGCGCAGATGCGAGCGTGGGAGTCGAGCGGGCAGCCGCTGCGAATGCCTCGAGCCAGAGGTAGTGCTCGGCGGTGCGAAGTGATCCCATCATCCACTGGACGCTGCTCACCGTCGTGGCGACGAACTGGTTGACGCGTGATGCCAGTGTCACCACGAGGAAGACGTCGCCTGTACCGGCGCGGCCTTGTGATGCGCGCCAGACGACGAATGCGATCGCCCCAACGTAGCCCAGCGCGAAGATCCCCCACGCGAGCGCGCGCTGCCATGCAGAGCGCGCGGTCACTCGGGCTTCGGTTCTGACGATGTGCTCGGTTGCATCGCGGTGCAGCCCGAGGATTCGCTCGGCGATGCCGAAGACTCTTAGCTCCTTGGCGGGTGAACTCTGGGTTGCAAGCTCGAACAGATGCCGGCGCCGGCGAGTCGGCTCGGCGTTGGCTTGACGAACACGTTCGAGTGCGCTCCGGGCGCGCGCGCCCAGCAAGACGGAAGGAATGCCGAACAGCGGCAACGCGAGCAGCAAAGGGGATATGCGTGCGAGCAGCACAGATGTGACCGCGAGCTGAACGACACCTGAGATCCCTGGAACCAAGCCGGTGACCGCGCTTCCGAGTGAGCTCCCGCTCCGCTTCAGCAATTCGATGCGATCCAGGTACTCCGCGCGCTCGTGGTGTTCCAGGCCGGGGATCTCCGCCGTCAACTCGATGATGCGCTGCGTGAAATACGCGCCCGCCTCCTCCCGCAAGCGCATCCGGAAGGGCCATCCGAAGCCGCTGATCAACCCTCCTACCGCGAGGATCACGCCGGTGATGATGGCGCCGCGCTGTACTGAGGACAGGTCGCCGCGCGTTGCCGAATCGACTACGAGCTTGAGCGCGAGCGCAGAGGTGACATTCAGCCCGGCCGCAATCGGCTCCGATGCAAGTCCGAGGAGCGCAAGCCGCGGATTGACGCGGAACCCTGCGGTGACGACCAGGCGGATCCCGCCGAGGAGCTTACGCATCGGCGATCTCTTCCAGATACGCCGAGGCCTGCAGGTTGAACATGCGCGCATATGTTCCCTCGCGCTCAAGAAGCTCGTCGTGAGTGCCTTGTTCGAGCAACTTTCCGTGTTCGATCACGCAGATGTGGTCGGCCTTGCGCACAGTGGAGAAGCGGTGCGAGATCAGGATCGTGGTGACGCCATGGGTGATCTCCAGGAAGCGTTCGTACAACTCGGCCTCGGCGCGGACATCCAGATTTGCCGTCGGTTCATCAAGGACCAGCACGCGCGCGCCGGCACGCACTGCGTAAAGGGCGCGCGCAAGCGCGATGCGCTGCCACTCGCCGCCGGAAAGTTCGGCGCCGCCGGCGTATTTGCGGGAGAGGGTCGTGTTCCACCCCTCCGGCAGGCGCTCGACGATTCCGTCGGCACCGGCGAGGCGCGCCGCGTGACGAAGCGCTTCCTCGTCGTCTGTGAACGGCGCGCCGAGCCCAACGTTGTCGCGCGCAGAGAGTTCATAGCGCACGAAATCCTGAAAGATAACGCCGATCTGACTGCGCCACGCGCCGGGATCGAACTCGCGCAGGTCGACACCGTCGATGGTGATCCGGCCTGCCGCCGGATCATAGAAGCGGCACAGCATCTTGATCAGAGTCGTCTTGCCCGCGCCGTTCTCGCCGACGACGGCAAGAGATCGACCGGCGGGGATCTCCAGGTCGAGACCGTCGAACACCGCGCTGTCACGTCCGGGGTAGGTGAAGTGCAGCGACTCGATGCGGATCGAGCGGGCAGGCGCGTCGTGCTCGGGCGCGCGCGAGCCGTGCAGGTCCGTAGCCGGCGTGGTGACCGCCTGGCGCATTTCCAGCGCATGCCCGATCGGGCGCGCGCCGATCTTCAACTCCCAGCCGGAATCGCCGGGCGGATAAAGCCCACCCATTCCCGACGCCGCCTGCAGATAGATCACGAGTGCGCCGATCCCGATCGTGTGGTGGGCTGCCGCCTGACCTGCCGCAGTGAGCAGCAATGCGTAGGAGAGGCCGAGGCCCCCGTATGCGGGAAGTATGATCCTCCACAAACGCAACCTCTCGCGCCAGATGTCGTCCATGCCGCCGTACCAGTAGGTCGAGAACCGGTCGAGCAGCCAGCCTCCCAGCCCGAACACGCGCAGTTCTTTCGCGGCGCCGCCGGCGATCACCAGTTCGCGCATGTAGTCGGAGCGTCGGAGTCCCTGTGTGGCTGCTTCCGCTCGCTTCAAGAACAGCACCGCGGTCTGATGGCCGTAGTAGCTGACCCCGCTCCACGCGGCGATCATCACCAGCGGTGCCCACCATCGGAAGTGCAGCAAGATGATCCCGAAAGCGATCGCGCTCAGCCGCGAGGAGGTAATGATCGCGAGCGCGGGCACGGCTGCACGTGCGCTGTTGGCTGTTCCGATCTCATCGCTGAGGCGGATCTTGTCGGCGATCGTTGAGTCCTCGAGGTGCGCGATGCCTGCGGGGGATGAACACGCGCGCATCACGAGACTCGCGCCTTCGGATTGCAGGCGCTCGCCGAGAACTCCGCCGATGGCCTCCTGGATCGGTCCGTGCATCTGGCGTACGACGTAGAGGGCGCCGGTAACCGCGAGCACGGTCAGAAGATGCGTTCCCGCCGGCGATCCAAGTCCATTCCCGATCGCCGGACTGACGGAACCGACGAGCACGCCGATCGCAACGGACACTGACACCGGGAGGAACGCGCCGAGCAGGATAAGCCCAACGTAGGCTGTTGCCGCGCGGATGCCGAGTCGAGGGAGCATTCGGGCCACCGTCAACGAAGCCGATGTATGGATTCGTTCGCGCACGTTTTTGCGCGTCCGTACGGTGGCCCCCGCCATGGTCGGGAGTTTATCTCAGATGGTTGCTTGATGACTTTGATTCCGATGGGTCGGTTGGGGAAGTAATCAGTCGGCGCGGCTGACGCGAAGGCCGGCCGGCGCCAGCGGATATAGTCAGAACCACTTTTCCGCGCGCGACGGAGGGATGACATGAGCGAAGTGGTTCGGTTCGAACTCGACAAGGAAACGGGCGTCGCGACGATCCGCCTCGACCGCCCGAAGATGAATGCGATCAACGACGAGGTTGCAGCAGGTGTCGCGGCTGCCGCGCGCGAGGCGACGTTCAACGATGAGGTGCGCGCGGTCGTGCTCTGGGGCGGCGACAAGATCTTTGCGGCCGGCGCCGACATCAAACAGATGACTGAGGCGACATCGGTGCAGATGATGAGCCGCATCGGTGGATTGCAGGCGGCGTTCAACCTCGTCGAGGAGATCCCGAAGGTCACCATCGCCGCGATCAACGGTTTTGCGCTCGGCGGTGGGTGTGAGTTGGCACTCACGTGCGACTTCCGAGTCATGGCCGACAACGCGCAGGTCGGCCAGCCCGAGGTCCTGCTCGGAGTGATTCCCGGCGCTGGCGGAACCCAGAGGCTTCCGCGTTTGATCGGCCCGGCGCGCGCCAAAGACCTGATCTTCACCGGCAGGTTCGTGGATTGCACGGAGGCGTTGTCGATCGGCTTCGCCGACCGGATCGTGCCGGCCCCCGATGTGTACCCGACGGCGGTAGAGATGGCGGCTCGGTTCGCCGCCGGTCCGACGGTGGCGTTGCGCGCGGCGAAACTGGCCGTGCAGCGCGGCATGGAGATGTCTCTTGCGGACGGACTCGTGCTCGAGCGCGAGCTATTCGCCGGCCTGTTTGCCACCGAGGACCAAAAGATCGGGATGCGGACCTTCATGGAGAAGGGTCCGGGCCAGGCGAAGTTCAGCGGCAGCTAAGAGGAATCGTGCGCGCGGGTCCGGGGGGAGCGGTTCGAGCCCCGCCGGATCCGCGTGTATTCTGGCCGGTCATGACCGACAACCCCGTATCCGAGGCCGATTCCGACGCAGCGGTGAAGGCGCCCCCGCGCCTGAACCCCGCAGCGATGGATGCCAAGACGGCGAACATCATCTACCACGACTGGGAAGCCCGGTCCTACGACGACAAGTGGTCGATCTCCTTCGACGAGCGTTGTACTTCCTACGCGCGCGAGAAGTTCTGCAAGATTGCCCCTAATCGCCGGTACGGCAAGGTGCTTGAGATCGGGTCGGGGACGGGATTCTTCATCATCAACCTGACCCAGGCCGGCCTCGTCAGCGAGCCCTACGCCACCGACATCTCGCAAGGGATGGTGGATGTCTGCTTGCGTAACGCGCGCAACGTGGGAATCGAGAACATGCAGGGGCGCGCGGTGGACGCCGAGAACTTGCCGTTTGAGGACGACTTCTTCGATTTGGTCGTCGGCCACGCGGTGCTGCACCACTTGCCCGACGTACCCGGTGCGCTGAAGGACGCTTTCCGTGTACTTAAGCCCGGCGGAGCGATCGTCGTCGCGGGGGAGCCGACACGGATCGGTTTCAAGATCGTGAGCGCGGCCAAGCGCGCGACCGCGATCGGGATGAAGACGGTCGGTGCTCGCTTCGGCTTGACGCGCGCATCCACAAAAGCGGCCGGAGGTGCAGATCCCGAATCGGTGCTCGAAGCACACGTGGACTTGCACGAGTTCCACCCCCACATGGTCAGGCAGTGGGCGCGAGAGGCGGGTTTCACCAACATCCGCGTCGAGACCGAGGAGTTCTTCAGCGGGTTGTTCGGATGGAGCGTGCGCACGGTCGAAGCGCTTGCCCGTCCGGGACTGCTCGGCGACAAGTGGGCGTGGTTCGCGTATCGCAATTACCTTCGTCTTTACGCCTTCGACGACAAGGTGACGCGCAGGATCCTGCCGAAGCCGCTCTTCTACAATCTCCTGCTGTACGCGGAAAAGCCCGCGAACGACTGAGATGGCCGGACCGATCCGTCGTACCGCGACCTTCATTCGCCGGCGGCGCCTTTACCTCCCGCGCTACTGGGTGATGGTGCTGCGCTTTATCCGCCTGAAGGTCCTTCACCCGCACATCAAGACCGAGGGCTTTGTCTTTCTGGACAAGAAGGTTGAGCTGTACGCCCGCAAGGGCTACGGGCGCCTGACGCTGGGCAAGTGGGTCTTCATCGGCCGAAGGAACGCGATCCGGTGCCACGAGGGAAACCTGCGCATTGGAGACAAGGTTGTGTTCGGAACCAAGAACACGATCAATTGCTATCTCGACATCGAGATTGGAAACGACTGTCTTTTCGCCGACTGGATCTACATCTGCGACTTCGACCACCGCTTCGAGGACATGACGATTCCGATTCGCAAGCAAGGGATCGTCAAGTCGCCGGTGAAGATCGGCAACGACGTCTGGTTCGGGGAGAAGACCACGGTGCTTCGCGGGGTCACCATCGGCGAAGGCTCGGTAATCGCGTCGCATGCGCTGGTCAATCGAGACATCCCGCCGAAGTCGATTGTGGGCGGAGTTCCCGCGCGCGTTCTCAAGACACGGGGCGAAGCGGCACAACGCGAGTGAGCGCGCGAACGTGGGTCAAGGGTTAGGCGCTGTCGCCTTCGACGGCGCGCAGAATTGGTGAGCGACCCAGAATGACGCGCAGCGGAGTGCGTTCCTCGCGCAGAATCCCGCGTCGCAAGGCTTCTTCTTCGGCAATCGCGCGCTCGTAGACGCCGCCGGTTGCGAACGCGATCGAACGCCACGAGAACTGCTCGTCGAGCATGCGGCGCGCGTCCACGATGAGCCGTTGGGCCAAGCGGCGGTCCATGGTCAGCTTCAAGATCGTATCGGCCAGTGATGCCGGATCGCCCGGGGTGAAGTGCAGCCCTGTGGCTTCGTGCACGACGAGTTCCCGAAGGCCGCCCGTGTCGCCGGCGATACAGGGAGTTCCCGACGCCATGGTCTCCAGCGCCACCATGCCGAAGGGCTCGTACAGCGAGGGCACCACCGCGAGGTCCGCGGCCGCGTAGTACATGCGCAGTTCCTCGTCGCCGAGGAACCCAAGGAAATGAACCCGGTCGGAGACGCCCAAACGACTGGCTTGAGCTTTCAACTCGTCGTAGTGAGTGCCGACCCCTGCGATGTAGAAGCGCAGTGCCTCTTCTTTGAGCACCAGGGGGAGGGCCTCCAGCACCGTCTGCACGCCCTTTTCGTACTCCAGGCGTCCTGCGAAGAACAGCATCTTCTCTCCGGGGGCGATCCGTGCGGCGCGGAACTCATCAACGCCGTCCGGACGTTCGAAGTCCTCGAGGTCGACGCCGTTGGGGATCACGTCTTGCTTTCCGGCCGGCAACTCGAAGATCTCGTGAACCTGGTCGCGCATGTACTCCGAGCACGTGATGACGCGGCGGGCTTCGTAGGTCAACCACCACTCAACTTGGTGGATGAGCTTGTTCATGGGGCCGGGGAGGTTGCCCTGATGGCGGCCGTACTCGGTGGCGTGGATCGTCGACACGAGCGGAAGGTCGAACGTGTTCTTGATTCCCGCTGCGGCGTACGCAACCAGCCAGTCGTGCGCGTGCACCACGTCGACCTCGGACTCCAGCAACAGGCGCGCGGCACGTTCTTGCACCGCGATGTTGAACTGCAGCACCCATGGGATCAGGTCGCCGAAGTCGACCATCGGCGGATACTCGGGTACCCGTACGACGTGGACGTCGTCCAGGATCTCCTCGGCAGGGGCTTCGGGGTGGCCGCGAGTAACGACATGCACGTCATGTCCCTGCTCGGCAAGTGACACCGTCAGCCGGTGGACATGCTTGCCGAGCCCACCGACGATTCGGGGCGGGTACTCCCAGGAAAGAATAAGAATTCGCATTACGACACGTCCTCGCGAGTCCGGATATCCTGACACGCGACTTCCTCTGGAGCAAAAGGGACCCATGTGAGCACTCTTCCTGTCGTTCCGATCGCGCTGCCGACGCCGTTCGCGGTGGGGGACGTCAACGTCTACCTCATCCGGTCGGAGCCTTTGACACTGATCGACACGGGGACGGCCACTTTGCCGGCCGAGAACGCCCTCAAGCTGGCGTTTGCGCGCGAGGGGCTCTTCTTGGAGGCCCTGCGACGCGTGGTGATCACCCATGCTCACGCCGATCACTACGGCTTGGCAGCGCGTATCGCGGAGTTGTCGGGTGCGGAGCTGTTCATCGGCGCCGATGATGTTGTCAAAGTCCAGGAAGGCACGATCTGGCTTGACATGGACCACATCCTGCTCGACGCCGGGATTCCGTACGAGTTCATTTTGGAGATGCGCAAGCACGAGTCGGAGGTGCGCAAGATTCACCCCCGGCTGCAGGAGGTCAAGCCTCTGGCCGAGGGCGATGTGCTGGAGTTCGAAGACCTGACGTTGCAGGTCGGCAAGTTCCCCGGCCACACCGGAGGACACATCTGTCTGTACGAACCCAACACCGGAACCATGTTCTCCGGCGACACGCTGTTGCCGTCGATCACTCCGAATCCGTTGTGGGAGCCGGACCCGAACGAGCCGGATGGCCGCCGCAAGTCACTAGTGCAGTACATGGAGTCGCTGACGCGTCTTGAATCGATGGATTTACGGCTCGTCTACCCGGGTCACGGTGCGCCCATCACCGACGCCCCGGCGTTGCTGGCGAGTTACCGCGTGCACCACGCGCGCCGCGCCGACCGCATTGCCTCGATGCTCGGTCCCGAGGGAGCCACTGCGTTCCAACTCGCACGCAAGATGTACGCGGGACGCCCCCCTGAGGATCAGTTCTTGGCAACCAGCGAGATCATCGCGCACCTCGATGTCTTGATCGCGCAAGGGCGCGCGGAGGCCGAGTCTGCTGAGGGCGTTATGTTGTTCCGGACGGCCCGCGGGTGAGACGTCTTGTCGCGGTAGCGGCGTCGCTTGCCGCGCTCGCCGCGGTTGCGGCAGGACCGGCGTTGCGCTCGGGGGCGGTGTCGCCCGACGTTCCCCCGACGGCGCCGGGCGTGGCCGCCACTGTGCGGCCCGAGCGTCCGCGCGTAAGCACGACACCGCGCGCGGCGCGCGCGCGCACCGAGATCACCGAGTGCGGCGAGGCGCGCGCGCGTCTGGTGCGGATTCGTGTGGACGTTCAGGAAGGATTGCCGGTAAGCGAGGCGGGGTTTCGTCGAGCCGTGATGTCGATCTTGTGCGACCGTCGCTCATGGGTTGCTTCCGGCAAGGTTCGGTATCGCTATGACCCCGAGGCTCGCATTGTGGTGAAGCTGCGCGACCCGGAGCAAACCGAGGAGCGCTGCCGAAGACTGACGGGTCAAAGCGTGCTCAAGCGATTCTCGTGCGCCGGTTCGCGAGAGACGGTGCTGAACTCGGACCGCTGGTTTGAGGGATCCCCGTGGTGGGACGGAACCGTTGCGCAGTACCGCCATCTTCTGGTCAACCACGAGTTCGGACACGTGCTCGGCCAGCGTCACCGGTCCTGCAGGACTTCGGGAAAGCCGGCGCCGGTGATGATGCAGCAGTCCAAGGGCCTCGGTGGGTGTTTGCCGAATCCTTGGCCGCTTGCGTACGAGTTGCGCAGCCTTCGCTGACCTACGCCGGGAGCACGTCCTCGCAGCGAAGTCCGGGCAGGATGTTGTCGATCTCGCCGATCTCTGCTGTGGCCGCGGCGATCACATCCTCAGATGCGTCCGAGCGAATCAGGTCGGCCAAGCGGTGCCAGCGGGATTGGTGTGTTGCGAAACGCTCGTAGGCGTACTCCGGCGCGCGCCCGCGAATTACCATGAACGGCCAGTCGCTGGACTCCAGCAGCATCGTTTCGCGAACAAGTTGGGACAGCGCTTCGCGGCGCGCGCCGGTCGCCCCCGCGAACTCCTGCAGTAGTCGCGGAGTTTCCCTTTCGATCTCTCCGAGGAACCACCACATGTCCTGGGTCCCATCGGAGACCCAGGAACGGTCGTCCTTGCGGAATCCCCACGATCCCTCGATCAGGTCCACCGGTTCGGGTTCGTCGAGCAGCTCGCGCGCGCGCTCAAGCGAGCACGCTCGCACGCCCGGAATTGAATCGAGCACGGTGAACAGGTGGCGCAAGAATTCCGGCCCCTCGAACCACCAGTGCCCGAACAACTCCGTGTCGTAGGCGGCGACAACGACGCCCTCTCGTCCGGTCCGGCGCTCCGCCGCCGAAAGCGTTTCGGCGATTAGCGCCGCGAAATTCTCGGCGTCTTGGCGCGCCGCAGCAGCCGCGCGCTTTGGTTCGTACGGACGCTTTTCTCCGATGGACTTGTGAATCGAGGTGACTCGCCAGTTCTTGAATCCCGCCTCGAGGTCGTAGTGGTAGAAGTCTCGGTACCACTTGCCGCTCGGGTAGCCGCCGGTGGGCGACCAAACGCGGTAGGACACGTCGAGATCGCGGGCGAAAGCAACGACGTCGGACGTGCCGATCCGGCGCGGCGCGAACGTCGATCCCGGCCCGGCGCTCTTGAGCATCGTCGGGCCGTCGACCACCACGTGACCGACGCCGGCGCGCGCAAACGTCTCTTCGATTCCGGCGCCGGGCTGGTACGCGCACTCGGGTAGCCACATTCCGCGCGGTCGTCGCCCCAGAATTCGCTTGTGTTCCTCCGCGCCCAGGCGGACTTGGGCATCGATTAGTTCGGGCGCGCGGACTCGGGGAAGGAACGGGTGCGTGACCGGGCCTCCGAGCAATTCGACGACGCCGGCGTCGGCGATCGCGCCGAAGCTGCGTGCGATCCCGCCGCAGGCGTCCAGGCGGTCGCTCTGCGCGCGCGCGTGAATTGCGAAGTGCGCGGCGAGGTCCTTGAACTCCGGCGTGAAGACGCCTTCGTAGTTGGCGACCTGCTGCCACGCGCGCGCCTCGAATCGCCCGAGGTACAGCCCCAGCTCGCGAAGCATGTGCGGGTCTTCCATTTGGTGGGCGACCATCGGAGACAGCCCGAGCGACATCAGGCCGGTCATCCCATGGGCGCCGAGATCTTCAAGGACGCCCAGCAGCGGCAAGTAGCTTTCTACCGCGGCCTGGTGGAAGAAGTCCTCACCGCACGGCCAGACGCCGTTATGCCGGACGTAGGGCAGGTGCGTGTGCAGAACGAGGGCGAAGATTCCCACAGACAGTCCCTACGCGCGCGCCGTCGCGATCAGATCGAGCGATCGCTCGAGGTGCGTGCTGCGAACTCGAAAGTCCCCGGGCCGAACGCGCGCGACGCATCGGCGCAGCCAGGCCGGCCATTCCGGTGCCGGTTGCGCAATCAGTCGTTCGGGAAGCCCTCCGCGCAGCAGGCGCTCAATGGTGCGCACGCGCGGGCCGTGGGAGGTTCCTAAGATCTCAACCGCGCTGAAGTGCCGGGCCACTGTTGCGCGCAACTCATCCGGGGCGAACTCGAAGGAATGGAACGGATTGCGGGTGCCCTCGGGAGAGAAGGTCAGGCGATTCGGCGTGGAGAGAATCAGCAGGCCCCCGGGCGTCATAACTCGTGCGCATTCCGCGATGAACTCGTGGGGCGTGTGTAGATGCTCGATCACTTGTAGCGACACGACGGCGTCGAACGAGGCGTTGCGGAATGGGAGGGAGACGAGGTTTGCCGGTTGGAAGCCGGGGCGTGAGTAAACGGCTGCGGCGCGACGCACGATCTCGGCGTCGAGGTCGACCCCGACCACCCGGCGCGCGGTGTCCGCGAGGATGTCGGTGCCGTAGCCTTCGCCGCTGCCGGCGTCGAGCACTCGCATGCCGCCGATGCGCGCGGCGGCCCATCGATAGGCCACGACGTGACGCTGGAACCAGTAGTTTTCTTCGGCAACACCCGGAGCCGTCCGCTCGCCCGTCAGCGGGATCGGTTCGTCGGCGTTGAAGGTGAGTTCTGTGGGGGCGCCCATGGCTCGCGCATCCTATCGGGTCGGGGGCCGGCATTCCGTCGCGCGCCGTCCGACCGGGTTCTCCACGTAGGATGTGCGCCGTGGCAACGGCCTGGGACCAACGCTCGGCGACCGAACAGCGCCATCTGCAGAACGTTCTGCTGAAGCAGACCGTTCTGCAGATGGCGCTTGCCCACGTGCCGTATGTGCGCGCCAAGCTTGCCGCATCCGGCATCGATGCTCGGCTGTTCGGCGGCCTTGACGAATTGCGACGCCTTCCTACGACGATGCGCCGCGACATCGTGGATCCCCAGCGCAACCCCGAGGGTCCATCGGCGGTTGTCTTGCAGGGGACCGCTGAGGGAGTAAAGCGTTTCAGCGACCGCAGCGTGTTGCGCCGCATCGCAATGGCCCGGCTCCTGGGCGGCGAGGAAGAGCAGCAACTTGCCATCGAGTCGGCGACGCGGGCCATCCATGTGCACATGGTGCCGGGGCCCGGCGGGAGAATTCCGGTCGCTTATACGCGCGACGACTTGGATCTGTCGGCGCGCGCCGGCGCGCGCCTGGCTCATTTGGTTGGTCTCGCCCGCGAGGACACCTTGTTGAACCTTGTTCCTTTCGCGGCGTCGCTGGACTTCTGGGGCATCTACTACATGTCGCACGGGCTTGGGATGAGCGCGGTGCACAATCGTCGGGACGGGCAGGACCTGGCGCGCGCGGTCGCAGGGTTCGCCGACGTTCAGCCGACGGCCGTGGCGATTCCTGCCGACGAGGCGGCGGTCTTTGTGGCCGCTGCGCGTGATGCGGGCGCCGACCTCGCGCGGCTACGCGTGCTGATTCCGGTGGGCCGCTCGCTGTCGATCGAGGAGCGGGCGTCCGTCGGCGAAGATCTGCTGGCCGCAGGTGCGCGCGACGCCGCGATCGCGGCCGCCTACGGCGTGGCAGAGGGGCGCGTGCTCTGGGGTGAGTGTGCCGTTCCCGCGGGTCGCACCGAGACGTTCGGGTTTCACACGTTCCCCGACCTGGAAGTGCTCGAGGTCGTTTCGCCGGAGACCGGCGAGGCGCTTGCCGAAGAGACGCCCGGCGAGATCACCCTGACGCCGCTGGGGTTCCGCGGCGGGGGGGTACCGCGCTGGCGTTCCGGAGACCTTGCGCTGGGCGGCATGACGGTCAAGCCGTGTCCGAACTGCGGGCGAAACGTTCCGCGCATTGGTCCGACGGTCGTACGCGGCGCCTGGCAGCATCTGGCTACGCTGGAGGGACGTCGCTCGTGGATTGACCTTCGAGACGCGGGGGCTGCCGCTTCCGAGCGCGCGCGCGAGTGGCAGGTCGAGCTTCGTCGGGAAGACGGCGGACACGCGCTGTTCGTCCACGTTGCCGCGCCCGACGACCGGCCCGGATCTGTGATCGATTTGTACGAGGATCTCGCGCGACTCGGGTCCGCACCCACGCAGATCGTGCTGGGGTCCGAGGCCGAGATCGCGGAGCGGTGTGCGCGCGCGCCCGGCCCGTGGCCGCGGTACTGGGAAACCGCGGAATACGCATTTGCCCCGCAACTCCCTGCGGATTAGCGAGACCGCGTCCGGGCTCCCAAAAGTATTCTTCGCGCACGGGTGTCGTTCTGGGCGAAATGCCCGATCGGTTTCGTAGTATCTTTCAGATAAACGGTTATCTGGGCGGTTCCTCCTTTCAAAAGATCCGCCCGGCCTGCTAAACACGAGTCGGGGTCGGTCCGATTCTGCTGGGGGAGTAATGGTGCGCCGCGCGAGAATCATCTTTGTCGCTCTTGTCGCTGCTTGCGTCACGCTGGGCGTGCCGGGGCCGGTAAGGGCGGCTGAGTACGTTCCCCGGGCGGAGTCGGCCGGGATCCCGATCGAAGCGTTCGTTGTTCCCGGGCAGCCGATCGTGCGAGAAGTCTCTTTGCCGTGGCGCGCCAACATGGCTGCTGTGTCGTATGAGGCGTACGACCCGTCGGGTGAGGGCCTCACGATGCGTGTCCGGACACTGTCCGACGGGCGCTGGACTGCTTGGCGCGCGCTGTCGAGGGAATCTGAGGACGCGCCGGACGGCGCCGAGGGCTCGGCATCGAGCGAACGGATCGCGACAGATCCGATGTGGATTGGAGCAGTCAACCGAGTCGCCGTGTCGGTCGAGGTGGCTGCGACGGCGGCTCCGATTCGGAATCTTCGTCTCGAGATCTCCAATACGGCGGGTGACGCCCGGCCGGTCAATCCCTTGGTTCGCGCTTACCGGATCGCGTGGAGTTACCTAAACGCGACGCCGGTTGAGGCCGACGCCGAGCCCGGACAACCGACAATCATCCGGCGGTCGCAGTGGGGCGCCGACGAGAGCAGGCGCGGCAGCTCGCCCGGTCTCGCGCGATCGATCAAGGCCGTGTTCGTCCATCACACCGACAACGGCAATTCGTACACCAAGAGCAAGAGCCGGGCGCTCGTGCGCGGCATTTACCGTTTCCACACGAGCAATCGCGGCTACAGCGACATCGCGTACAACTTCTTGATCGACAAGTACGGGCAGATCTTCGAAGGTCGTGCCGGGGGCATCACCAAGCCCGTTATCGGCGCGCACACGAAGGGCTTCAACACCAGCACCGTGGGGATCGCGCTCATAGGCAACTTCACCCGTACGCGGCCCTCGAAACAGATGGTTGCTGCGCTGAACCGCCTCGTGGCGTGGCGGCTGGACATCGTCCATCTGCCGGTCACCGGCAGCGTGCGACTCGTGTCGGCTGGGAACGAGCGGTACCCGCGGGGTCGTGCCGTGTCCTTCAACCGGGTCTCGGGTCACCGGAACGCGAAGCCGACGGCATGCCCCGGCACTGCGGCTTATCGTTTGCTTCCCTCCGTCCGCAGGTCCGCCACTGCGATCGGGAGTCCGAAGATCTACTTCCCGAGCGTGAGCACGTCGGTTCTTCGACCCGACGGCGACGGCGTCGCCGAGTCCATCCGTTTCACGGCGAAGTTCAGTCAAGTCGTGGACTGGACGCTGACTATTACGCACGGGAGTTCGGCGGCGGCGCAGACGTTTACCGGCAGCGGGTCGTCGTTTGACCAACGCTGGGACGGGACGGGCCCGACGGGCGTCCCGGTCGCGACCGGACTTTACCGCTGGAGGCTGGGGGCGCAGGACGACAACGAGCACAGCGCGCGCGCGGCGGCGGGAGCGTTCTACGTCGTCAACGACCACCCCAGCGGCACACTGCTGCGTGACGATGCGGGTCGGTACGTGATCTCGGGTCTTCAGCATTCCGAAGTGGGCGACATCGCCTATCGCTCGACGTACGGGACGCTCGCCGCTGTTTCTACGGGTCCGGCTGAACGTGATCGCTATTCACCGGCGCTCGCGCCGCTCGCGCCTCGAGCCGGAGCGCTGCTGCAGGATCCCGATGGGAACAGGTACATCTGGACCGGCGTGACGCTTCGTCGGTTCGCGGTGGAACCGGAGGACATCTTCGCGGCGCTCGGATACCGAGCCGAGGCGCTGATTTCCGCCGAACAATCGGTCGTTGACGCCCTTCCGCCGGGCCTGGTGGTGGACAGCGCTGTCGCGCATCCCGACGGCAGCCTTATCGCCGACGGCAACGGAGCCACCTACGTCGTGGACAACGGACAGCTTCGGCCGATCGGGGCCCTGGCGCGCGCATCGTGGTATCGATCAATAGAGGTTGTCGCCGCGACCGAGGGGGATCTGGGGCTCGTGGCGGGGACGGCGTTCCCCGTTCGAGACGGGACCCTGTTGTCCGATCCTGCGGGTGGGTCGCCCTGGATCATCGACCAGGGTTCGCGTCGCCAATTCGTAACCGACGGGATGTTCGCGGCGATGGGCTACCGGTCGTCGATGCTGCTGCGCTCTTCCAAGCCGGACTTCGCCTCTGTGCCCGAGGGCGAGATCCTCGGCTGATTCAGGGCCGTCCGGCCGTCGAACCGCGCTGCTAGGCTGACGTTCGTGCGCTCATCCCTGTACTTCGACTACGCAGCGACCTCCCCGCTTTGGCCTGAGGTTCGTGAGGCGATGGCGCCCTTTTTGTACGAGTGCTTCGCGAACGCGTCTTCTCTATACGCCGGCGCGCGCGAGGCCCGTAAGGCCGTCGATGAGGCGCGAGAACGTGTCGCCGAGGCTGTGGGCGCGCGCCCGGACGAGGTTGTGTTCACCTCTGGGGGAACCGAGGCCGACAACCTCGCTCTGCAGGGGACGGCGTGGCGAGCCGGCAATGAGGGGCGCAACGGCATCGTCGTATCGACCGTAGAGCACCACGCGGTTCTCGACACCGCTAAGTGGCTGGGTCGCCGGGGGTTTCGAGTTGCGACCGTTCGGGTTGGACGCGATGGGGTCATCGACACCGACGCGCTGGAGGCGGCGGTCGACGCGCGCACCGCGATCGTGTCTGTAATGACGGCCAACAACGAAGTCGGCGCCATTCAACCCGTCCGGCGCGCTGCCGAGGTGGCGCGCGCGTCCGGCGCGCGCTTTCACACCGATGCCGTCCAGGCTTTTCCGTGGATTCCCGTGCGTGCCGCTGAATCCGATCTTGTCGCGCTGGCCGCTCACAAGATCGGCGGTCCCAAGGGGGTCGGCGCGCTCGTGGTGCGCAGGGGAGTCGGACTCGAGCCGATCATGCACGGGGGCGGCCAGGAGCGCGGACTGCGTTCGGGCACCTACAACGTCGCCGGGATCGTGGGGTTCGGAGCGGCTGTGGCGGCGACGCAGGCGGCCTTGCCCGGTCTAGCGGCGCGGGTGGGCACCTTGCGAGACCGATTGCAGGCCGCGCTGCTCGCACGGATCGAAGGGCTGCACGTCGGTGCCGCGGGCGCCGAACGGCTTCCGAACAACTGTCACGTCTGCATCGAAGGCGTGGATTCGGAGCCGCTGCTGTTGCTGTTGGACGCGGTGGGCGTCGCGGCGTCGAGCGGCTCGGCGTGTCAGTCGGGTGCGGCCGAGCCGAGCCATGTGCTGGCGGCAATGGGCGTTACTCAGACGCTCGCAAAGGGAGCGCTCAGGCTGACGCTCGGGCGAGACACCACCGAAGGAGAAGTGGACGGCGTCGTTGAGCACGTCGCGGCAGCGGTGCAGCGGCTGAGGCGATGAAGATCCTCGTCGCCATGTCCGGCGGCGTTGACTCCAGCGTGGCGGCAGCGATGCTCGCTCGTGAAGGTCACGAAGTCACCGGCGTGCATCTGCGGCTGACGGACCTTGCGGATTCACTGCAGGGCGCGCGCCCGCACGGCTGCTGCGGTGTCGCCGACGCCGACGACGCGCGCCGGGTAGCCCAGATGCTCGACATTCCCTTCTACGTCTGGAACCTCAAGGATGAATTCGCCTCGACGGTCATTGCCGATTTCATCGACGAGTATGCACGCGGACGTACGCCGAACCCGTGCATCCGATGCAACGAGAAGGTCAAGTTCGGTGCCCTCCTTGATCGCGCGGTCGTGCTCGGCTTCGACGCCGTGGCCACGGGGCACTACGCGCGCGCAGTCTCCGACGGAGAGCGGTGGCGCCTTTTCCGGGGAGCCGACGCGGGTAAGGATCAGTCTTATGTGCTGGCCCGCCTTGCTCAAGAACAACTGGCGCGCGCGCGTTTCCCGCTTGGAGATCTGACCAAGCCGCAGGTTCGCGAGATGGCCGCGGATCTGGACTTGCGCACTGCGGCGAAGCCCGACAGCTACGAGATCTGCTTCGTCGCCGACGGCGACGCGGCGGGATTCGTCGGGCGCGCGCTCGGTGGCTCGCGCGCGGGTGACATCGTCGACTCCGAAGGTGCGGTCGTCGGTCGCCACGAAGGGATCCACGCGTACACCGTCGGTCAGCGCCGCGGGCTCGGGTTGGGATCGTCGCAGAAGAACTACGTTCTGGAGCTCGATCCCGAGCGGGATGTCGTCGTGGTCGGACCGGACGAGTTGTTGCTTCGTAGGGGACTGGAGGCCGGTGAAGTCGTCTGGATTTCCGGGGCTCCGCCCGAGCGAATCGACGTCGTGCAGACCAGGGCGCACGGCGCCGCGGCGCCCGCGGAGTTGGTGCGGGCGCAAGGCGCCGCGGCGACGGTTCGTTTTGCCGAGCCTCAGCGGGGCATCGCACCCGGCCAGTTGGTCGCGTTCTATGCCGGTGATGAGGTGCTCGGCGGCGGGTCGATCGCGCGCGCATTCCGCTGACCGGCTCCACGGGCGGTTGTCGGGCCTATAATCGGTCCGACCCGAGAGGAGTAGTTGTGGACGAGGTATTCCTTCCCGATTTGCAGGTGATCCGGCAGTTCTCGATCGCCGTCCGCCGTGAGCGCGCTCCCGTGGAGGAAGTGCTGGCTGCACTGGAGGCGGATTTGCGCACGCTCGGCGGCGCGCGCCGGGCTGCGCGCACGGAGTACGTGTCCGCACCACGTGAGTCGCGCCCGTCCGTGCGTTCGAGTTCGCCGCGCGTCGCGGGCGCGTCCAGGCCGACTGCCTCGCGCGCGGCCGCCAAACCGGCCCCGAAGCCTGTTGTGCGAAAGCCTGCCGTGCGAAAGCCCGCGGCCACCGTATCCAGGCCGACCGCGTCGCGCGCGGCCGCCAAACCGGTACCGAAGCCTGGGGCTAAGAAGCCTGCCGCTAGGAAGCCCGCTGTTTCTAAGCCCGCTGTAAGGCCTGCGGCCAAGAAGGTCATGGCGAGGAAACCTGCGCCGAAGCTCGTCGCCAAGAAGAAGAAGGGTGCGGCGCGCGCGACCAAGAGACGTTAGCCCGTGCCCGAGCGCTCCCAGCAGGACGTCGAAGAGCGCATCCGTAGCCTTCGCGCGGAGATCCAACGCTACAGTCACCTGTACTACGACCTTGACCGGCCCGAGATCACCGACGCTGCGTATGACTTGCTCTACCGCGAACTCGTCGACCTTGAGGCGCAGCATCCCGAACTGATTACGCCGGACTCGCCGACGCAGAAGATCGGTGGGCGCGCGACGTTCGCGCCGGTGCGCCACCACGAGCGGATGTACTCGCTCGACAACGCGTTTTCGCGCGAGGACCTCGATGAGTGGGCGGCGCGCGTGGAGCGTATCGTCACCGGCGCGACGTTCTTCTGCGAACTGAAGATCGACGGTGTGGCCGTTGCGCTGGCGTTCGAGGATGGGCGCTACGCGCGCGGCGCGACGCGAGGCGACGGAGAAACCGGCGAGGATGTCACGGCGAACATCCGCACGATCCGTGAGATCCCGTCACGCCTGAGCGTGGAGTCGCCGCCGCGACTGGTCGAGGTGCGCGGTGAGGTCTACATGCCGCGCCAGGACTTCACGGCTTTCAATGCCAGGCGCGCGGCCGAGGGGCTTTCGACGTTCGCAAACCCTCGGAACACCGCGGCCGGCGCGCTGCGCCAGAAAGATGCTGCGGTGACTGCGGATCGGCCGCTTTCTTACCTCGTGCACGGTGCCGGCGCGCGCGAGGGAGTTTCCTGGGCGTCGCATTCCGAAGCACTCGAGTGGATGAAGAATGCCGGACTTCGTGTCGCGCCTACCAGCGCGACCGCCGCGACGCTCGACGAGGTGTGGTCGTTCATCGAGCACTGGCTGGAGCATCGCCATGATCTGGACTACGAGATCGACGGCGTCGTGATCAAAGTGGACTCGCTCGCGATGCAGCGCGAGTTGGGTTTTACCGCGAAGGCGCCCCGCTGGGCGATCGCCTACAAGTATCCGCCGGAGGAGCGCGAGACTGTGCTGCGCGAAATCCGCGTCGCCATCGGACGCACCGGCGCCGCCACCCCCTACGCGGTCTTGGAGCCCGTCTACGTCGGAGGCGTCACAGTGACGACTGCGACGCTTCACAACCAGGACGAGGTCGCGCGCAAGGATGTGCGGCCGGGTGACACCGTCATCGTGCGCCGCGCCGGCGACGTTATTCCGGAAGTCGTTGGGCCCGTACTGGCAAAGCGTTCCGGAGGTGCGGTGCCGTGGGTCATGCCCGGGAACTGCCCCGATTGCGGTGCCGAGATAGTGCGAATCGAGGGTGAGGCCGTCGCGCACTGTACCGGCATGAACTGTCCGTCGCAGCGCGTCGAACGACTGTTTCACTTCGCGAGTCGTGGTGCCATGGATATCGAAGGCCTCGGTTACGAGACCATCATCGCGCTCGTCGAGAAGGGCTGGGTGCTGGACCCCGGCGACTTCTACGCGCTCCGCGCTGAGCGGTTGGTCGAGCTGGACGGCTTCGCGACCGAGAAGGATCGTGCGACCGGCGAGCAAGTTCCGGGCAAGCGGACCCGTAACTTGCTGACCGCGATCGAGGCGTCGAAGGATCGTCCGGTCGCGCGCTTGGTGACCGCTCTTGGGATCCGCAACGTCGGCGTGACCACCGCGCGCGCGCTCGCCAAGCGTTTCCCCTCTTTGGACGCGCTGGCATCCGCTCCACCTGAGGAGATCGCCGAGGTCGAGGGGGTCGGAGAGATCGTCGCCGGGTCGGTGTTCGAGTTCTTCCAGCAACCCACCAACCGCGCGGTGATCGACAAGTTGCGCGCGGCCGGGGTGCGAACGGCCGACGAGGTGTCGCCGCCGCCGGCGAAGGGGCCGCTCACGGGCAAGACCTTCGTGCTGACCGGAACGCTGCCGACTCTGACCCGTGAGCAGGCGACCGAACTGATCGAGTCGGCCGGGGGCAAGGTCACCGGAAGCGTCTCGAAGAAGACCGACTACGTCCTTGCAGGGGAGGGCCCCGGGAGCAAGTACGACAAGGCCGTCGCCCTGGGCGTCACGATCATCGGCGAAGACGACCTGCGCGCGCTGACCGGCGCGGCGAGTTGAAGTTAGGGATGGCCTTTGTTGGCACGCTGCTGGTTGCGCGCGCCGCGCTGCACGGCGCGATGCGGCACCGCACCTTCGATTGACCTGTACGGGGAAGGTCCGTACTCTTGGTGTACGGAACGGATCCGTACAAGGAGGAAGCCATGGCCGGGTCGCCGGCGCGTAAGGAAGCCAAGGCCGACCGCGTCGAGTTGCGCGCGAGCTCGCGGCAGACCGCGGTGATCCGGCGGGCCGCCGAGGCGACGGGGAAGTCGATGAGCGCGTTCATGCTCGACGCCTCGACGATGGAGGCCGAGCGCGCGCTTGCCGACCGGAACGTCTTTCGCCTCGATGCCGAGGCCTGGGAGCGATTCGTGGAGGCCCTCGATCGCCGGGCGAAGCCTCATCCCCGGTTGAGGCGGCTAATGACTGAACCGAGCGTCCTCGACTGACGTGGTGCGACCCCGAGTCGAGCCCCTTTCTCCGACCCACGACGTGTCCGGTTTCCGGTGCGGGAGAGCCGGCCTGGACGAGTGGCTTCGACGGCACGCGCTGGCCAACCACCAGGCGGGAGGCGCGCGCGTATACGTCGCCCACCGTGCCCGCGCGGTCATCGCCTTCTACGCTTTGGCTGCGGCGAGCGTGGGACCGGAGACCGCCCCGGAGCGCGTGCGGAAGGGCCTGTCCCGCCGGCCCATTCCCGTGATTTTGCTGGCGCGACTCGCGGTGGACGAGCGGGAACAGGGCGGCGGCCTCGGTGCTGCGATGCTCAGAGACGCACTGCGGCGTTCGCTTTCTGCCGCGGGAGAAATCGGCGCGCGCGCGGTTCTGGTCCACGCGAAGAACGATCGAGCGAAGTCCTTCTACGAGCACTTCGGCTTCGTCGCCTCGCCGACAGACGACCTGCACCTGTTCGTTCTCATGAAAGACTTGCGCGCGCTCGCGTAGACTCGGCGCCCGAGACCTGCGATCAGGCATCTGAGCTGGTCGAATCATTTGAGGCCTCGTCTCCCAGCGGCACGTTCGGGGGAACCCGGCAGGAGTCTTCGTGATTGTGGTGAATGTGTCGGGTATGCAGCGCCGGGGGGTGCCCGAATGGAGGCTGGGAGCGGCTCGATTCTCGCTGCCGCTGGTCTCCGCCGCGCTCGTGTTCGGGGTCCTTGCTCAGGGGGCGTACTACCCGGCGCAAGCCGCGGTACTTGCGGGACTGACAAGTGCGGCGGCGCTTGCGGGTTTCCGCGGCGCGATCCGCCAGGTCGCTCCAGTCTGGGTGGCGGCCGCGGTGATGGCGGCCGCGTTGTTTGCCAGCTCCGCAGCGGCCCATTGGCCCGGCGAGTCGCTTCTCACCGTGCTTACTCTCGTAGCGGCGATCGCCGCCTGCGTGGCTGCGCGCAACGTGGTGATTGCACAAGATCGAGAACAACTTGTCTTGGTTGTCTGCGGTCTCGCGGCCGCTGCGGCTGCCGTCGGGATGGCGGGACTCGCCTTGCACCTGTTCCCCTTTGCCATGCGCGCGCAAGGCATATGGCGGACTTCGTCGACATTGACCTACGCGAACAGTGCGGGTGCGCTCTTTGCGATGAGCCTGCCCTTCGCACTGCTTCGCTGTGCGGAAGGACCGACGCGGGCGCGTCGTCTCTGCGTGTTCTTGATTACCACGGGGTTGCTGACGTCGCTCTCGCGGGGTGCGGTCTTGGGGGCGCTCGTGGCCTTGGTTCTCCAGGCGCGCGCGACACCGGGCGTGCTTGTCAAGTCGCGACGCCCGGTGTTGTCGGCGGCCCTGGCGACGGCGTTCCTGGTTCCATCGATGTTGAGTGATGAGCCTCATGCGTTGCTCGCTCTCACTGCCGTCCTCGTCTGCGCTGCGGTCGCGTCGAGCGTGCGCTCCATTCCGGGGGTGGGGCGGGTACCGGTTGTACTGGGGGCGCTCGCCCTTGTGCTCCTCGGCGTTGCCGCGATCGCCGTGAGTGACCACGCGGGTCTCTTCGTGGCGAAACGTGTCGGCCCCGGGTCCGAGGATCGCCTGGGCGCTTGGGGGGTGTCGGTTGCGGCCGGGATGGAGCGTCCGGTCCTGGGCAGTGGCCCCGGCACGTACCGGGTGGTCGAAGTCGTCGGGGACCGCTTGATGCTCCGCAAGTACGCTCACAACGAGGTTCTGCAGGCCTTTGTGGAAACCGGAGCAGTGGGTGCGGGGGTTCTGGTGGGTTCGGTCGTGGGTCTTGCGATTTGGGCATGGCGTCGCCGTCCCGAGGACAGGGCCGAGCGTTCGGTGTGGGCGGCGGCTGTCGGGGGCTGCGCCGCATTCGCGGTGCATGGGATGTTTGATTTCGTCTGGCACGTGCCCGTGCTGACGGCACTGGCGTTCGCATTGTTGGGGTTGGGTGTTATTCGGCCGCGCGCAGCGTGCACGCGGGGAGGGGGAGGCACATGATCAGGATCATCCGTACGTGGAGATCGGGGCGGCCGTTGCGTTCGACGAGCGGCGTGCTGGTTGGGATTGCGCTCGCGGTGGCTGCCCCGCTGGGGCTTGCCGTCGGGTTCTATTCCCATCCGGTCGGCGAGGAGTCGCACGCACAGACGACGTCGCATGCCACGGCGTTGGTGGACGCGAAGGCGCGCGCGCATGCCTCGCGGGAAGTTATTGCAGCAGGTTATTGGACGAAACGCGAGGGGACGAAGCGCTGGTACGTAGACGTCGCAGTCTTCCGCCGGCAGGACGTGCGGGGGAGTGGCCGCTCTTCGCGCGTCGGCGGTGAAGCGAAGCGGCGGGGTGAAGTGTGGCTCTGGTACGGGGAATGCGATCGTCGCGCCTGCAGTTGGCATTCGTTCCACGGAACCGATGCCACGATCCCGGAGTTCCGTTTCGTGGTCGACCCCTTGCTCGAGACTGCTTCGTTCCACGGAATCATCGGCGGCGAGGTTGTTGACATGTCCTGGCGAAGTAAACGGAACATCGGTTCGTGGGACGGTGGCTCGCAGAGCGCAGGTGGATCATCGAGATTCAGCGCGCAGGCATGGCGTTACGTGGATGCTTGGCGACCGGCGGTCGGGACCGCCAAGGCTTTTGGAGTGTCCTTCGGGCGTTCTGAGTCCTGGGGGTATCTCGCGACGTCGGCGTATTCGCAGATCCGGATCTCGGCCAAGTAGGGGAGCCTGGGCGCACGCGAGCGCGCGCGGTGCGCGCGCTCGCGTAGACTCCTTTTCGCCCATGGCCATCAACCGAGATCAAGTTCTGCATGTCGCGCGCCTGGCGCGGTTGTCGTTCACCGAGGACGAGTTGGACAAGTTCGCCCACCAGCTCTCGGACATCCTGGCGTACGCGGACCAAGTGAGCGCGCTGACGACCGAGGATGTGCCGCCGACCGCGCATCCGCTTCCACTGTCCAACGTGCTCCGGCCCGACGAGCCGCGCGCCTGCTTGTCTCAAGAGAAGGCGCTGTCCACCGCGCCTGAGGTTGAGCAAGACCGTTTCAAGGTCCCGCGCATCCTTGAGGAAGAGGAGTAGCGGTGGCCGAGTTCTGGGAGATGAGCGCCGCCGACCTGGGGCGCGCGATCGCGCGCCGGGAGGCGAGCGCGCGCGACGTAGTTGACGCACACCTCGCTCGCATCGAGGCGCTGGACGAGAGCGTGAACGCGTTCATTACGGTGACGCCGGACCTTGCGCGCGCCACCGCAGACGACGTTGACGCGCGCATCGCGGCTGGGGAGGAACTCGGCCCGCTCGCAGGCGTGCCGCTCGCGTTGAAGGACATCTTGTGCGTGGACGGCGTGCGCACGACGGCCGCGTCGAAGATCCTTGCCAACCACCGGCCGCCCTACGACGCGACCGTCGTCGGCAGCTTGCGAAACGCGGGGATTCCGATCGTCGGCAAGGCGAACATGGACGAATTCGCGATGGGATCCTCGACCGAGAACTCGGCCTTTGGCGTGACGCATAACCCGTGGGATCTCGCGCGCGTGCCGGGCGGATCTTCGGGCGGCAGCGCTGCCGCGGTCGCGGCCGGGTTCGCGCCTCTGGGCATCGGCACCGACACCGGCGGCTCTATCCGTCAGCCGGCGTCGCTGTGCGGCGTGATCGGCATGAAGCCGACCTACGGGTTGGTCTCGCGTTACGGTGTTCTGGCGTTCGCCTCCAGCCTTGATCAGGTGGGGCCGTTCGCGCGCACAGTCGAGGACGCCGCTTTGTTGCTCCAAACGATCGCCGGACACGATCCGATGGACTCGACCAGCATCAACCGGCCGGTGCCCGACTTCTTGCGCGCGACTCGAGACGGTATCGAGGGCCTGCGCATCGGACTGGTCTCGGACTGGGTGAGCGGCGAGGGAGTGCAACCGGGCGTGACGGCACGTGTTCGCGAAGCCGTCGATCAACTCGCAGCCCTCGGCGCCGAGGTTGGAGAGATCTCGCTTCCGTCCTTCCGCTACGCGCTCTCGGCCTACTACTTGATCGCGCCTGCCGAATGCTCTTCCAACCTTGCGCGCTACGACGGCGTGCGTTTCGGGCATCGGGCAGAAGGCGCGCGCGACATCGTGGATATGAACGTCCGCTCGCGCACCGAGGGGTTCGGAGAAGAAGTGAAGCGCCGGATCATGCTCGGGACCTACGCGTTGTCGGCCGGCTATTACGAAGCCTATTACGGCAAGGCTCAGCAGGTGCGCACGTTGGTCATCCGCGACTTCGAGAAGGCTTACGAACGTTTCGATGTGTTGGTCTCGCCGACGAGCCCCACAACGGCCTTTGCCATCGGGGAGCGCGCGAACGATCCGCTTGCCATGTACATGTCCGACGTCTGCACGATTCCGACCAACCTGGCGGGAGCGGCTGGTATCAGCGTGCCGTGCGGATTGGCCGACGATGGGTTGCCGGTCGGATTGCAGTTCATGGGGCCGCCGCTGTCTGAGGAGTTGCTCTTCCGTGTGTCGGCCGCGTACGAGCGCGCGCGCGGCCCACTCGCGCCGCCACCGCTTTGGAGCAAGCGATGAGCATGTACGAAGCAGTCATCGGGTTGGAAGTTCACGTCGAGTTGTCGACGCGCTCAAAGATGTTCTGCGGATGCCCGACGACCTTCGGGGCCGAGCCGAACACCCAGACCTGTCCTGTGTGTCTCGGGCAACCCGGGACACTGCCGGTGGCAAACGAACGGGCGATCGCCGACTTGATCATGATCGGCCTTGCCCTCGAATGCTCGGTCGCGCCGCACTCGGTGTTTCACCGCAAGAACTACTTTTACCCGGACATGCCGAAGAACTATCAGATCTCGCAGTACGACCTTCCACTGTGTGTCGGAGGCTCGCTCGAGGTTGAAGTGGACGGTGAGACGCATCGCCTCGGGATCACGCGCGCGCACATGGAAGAGGACACCGGTAAGTCGTTGCACGTCGGGGCGACCGGACGCATCGCCGGGTCCGACTACTCGCTTCTGGATTACAACCGCGCCGGGATTCCGTTGGTTGAGATCGTCGGCGAGCCGGACATCCGCACGCCCGAGCAAGCCAAGGCTTATCTCACCGAACTGCGGGGGATCTTGCTCACGCTCGGCGTGTCCGATGTGCGCATGGAAGAGGGCTCGATGCGTTGCGACGCGAACATCTCGATGCGCGCGGCCGGCACTGAGGCCTTCGGGACCAAGGTTGAGATCAAGAACTTGAACTCGGTGCGCTCGGTGGGGCGCGCGCTCGCCCACGAGATCGAGCGTCAAACGAAGCTGCTCGAAGCAGGCGAGCGGGTCGCGCAAGAGACGCGACACTTCGAAGAAGGCACAGGCCTGACGCATACGCTGCGCTCCAAGGAAGAGGCCTTCGACTACCGCTACTTCCCAGAGCCCGACCTGGTGCCCATCGAGCCGGACGATGCTTGGATCGAACGCATCCGCGCGTCGCTGCCCGAACTGCCGCGCGCGCGCCGCGCGCGCTTGGCCTCCGAGCACGGCCTCACGCCTGCGCAAGCGGCGTTCGTCGGGGCTTCACCCGAGTCGGTTCGTTACTTCGATGAGTTGCTCGCCGCCGGCACAGACGCGCGCGACGCGGCAGTGTGGATGGCGGGAGAACTGGCGCGCGCCCTCAACACCGCCGGCGACGAAGTGGAGAACTCGCGGGTCTCCTCAGGCCGCCTCTCGGCGCTCATCGCGGCCGTCAAGGACGGCTCGGTGAACTTGAACACTGCGAAGAAGGTGTTCCAGGAGGCGTACGAGTCGGGCCTGGACCCCTTGGAAATAGTGCGCGAGCGCGGACTCGAGCAGGTCTCCGACGAGGGGCCGATTGCCGCCGCGGTTGCGGCCGTGATCGAGCAGAATGCCGAAGAAGTGGCGCGCTACCGCGCGGGCGAGGACAAGGTCTTTGGGTTCCTTGTCGGCCAGGTTATGAAGGCGACCAAGGGGCAGGCTGCCCCGCCCGTCGTCACGCGCGTCCTTCGCGACGCCCTGCGCTAGCCTAGGACCGGACGAGGGAGGGGCAGTGGCGTATTGCGCGCATTGTGGAAACCAGAACTCCGACTTGGTGGTTTCGTGTCCGAACTGTGGGCACCCGGTTAGAACCGTCACCGCGTCACCGGTTGCGTGGGGGGCGGGATCCGCCGGGGGCACCGCACCGGTCGAGGTCGGCAACTTCGCGACGTTCGGCGAGCGCTTCGCGGCCCTGTTGATCGACGCGCTTGTGACCGGCGCGCTGTTGTTGGCAGTGCTCATCCCTGCGAGCGTTATCCCGTTTGCTGGTGTGCTGTTCATTCCGATTCCGTTTGCGTACCAGTGGCTGGGGATCGCGTACAACCGCGGGCAAACTGTGGGGCGGATGGCGATGCGAATTCGCGTGACGGCGCCCGAGGGACAACTCATCGGTCCCGGCCGCGCGGCCGCGCGCGTCGCTATGTCGTGGGTTTCGAATTCTGCGCTGTACATCGGTTACTTGTGGTACCTGTGGGATCCCGAAAAGCGCACGTGGCACGACATCGTGGCCGACACTCGCGTCTACAGCGTCCCGAAGTAGGGGGAGAAGATGGCCTTTTGTCAGAACTGCGGCCGTGAGATCTCGCCGGCCGCCGTCGCGTGTCCGCAGTGCGGTCATCCCGGACCCTCCGCGCGCACATCCGGTCCTGTGTTCGGCGGGGGCAAGCCCGTCGAAGGGTTCGCGATCGCGTCTCTTGCTTCGGCGGTTTCCGCGTTCGTCGTGATGCCGGTCGTTGGCTCGATCTTGGGGATCGTCTTCGGCTCGATGGCCAAGCGCCGGATCGCTGAGAACCCCGAGTTGCAGGGAGAGGGCCTGGCGCGCGCCGGCGTCATTGTCGGCTGGGTTGGCATCGGCTTGGTTCTGCTGGTCGCAATCCTGCTGGTCGTCGGCCTTGCGGTCTCGGGGGGAACCGGAACCAGCGTCGAGGTGCGCCCGGGCGGATTCCGGGTGTAGGCAACCGCCGCAGGTCCTAGCCGGATCTTCGCAGCGCCATTACGCTGACACCCCATGGACGAGACTGGTTCAGGACCCGATCAGACTGGCGAGAATCCTCCGGTCCCCGTCGATCCTCATTCGGGAGGCTCGACTGAGGCAACCCTCATTGAATCCGCGACGCCCCGGGTGGGGCGCGCGCGGTATGTAGCCCTCGCATTAGCTGTGTTCGTATTGCTGGCGGGCGGTGCCGCGGTGATCGTGGCGCGCGGCGGATCCGCGGCGGCAGTGGAATTCAAAGTGCCGGCCGATGTCGTCGCGTTCGTGAAGGTCAGCATTCGACCGTCGCTCGAACAGCAACAGGTGCTCGCTCGACTGTTGTCGCGGGTGGGATCTTCGGGGCGTGAGAAGTTGCAGTCCCGGATTGACGCTTTGCTCGACGACGCACTGTCGGGCACCGGCGTCGGATACAGCAAGGACGTTCGGCCGTGGATAGGTTCCCAGATTGGGATTGCGGTGCGCGCGCCCGAGTCTGCGGGGAGCGATCCCGTCGTGGTTGCTCTAGTGGCGGTCGACGACGAAGGCGCTGCGCGCGCCGCCCTGGCGAAGTTCACCGAGAAGCCGTTCTCCTATGAGATTTCGGGGGGAATCGCTTACCTGTCGGACAGCGCGAAGGCGATTACGGAACTGCGCGCGGGGGCCGAGAAGGGCCCGGTGCTTGCCGATGCTGAGGCTTACCGGAGCGCTCGTGAGAGCGTCGACGGCGACGGCCTGGTGTTGATGTGGGCCGACAACTCCCGCCTCAAAGACATCGTCAAAGGCGAAGGGCTGTCCACGGGCGTGCTCGACTCGTTCGCAAGCGGCCGGAGCGGGATCGTGGTTGCGGCCGTGCGTGCGGAAGCGGCGGGAATCGCACTCGTTGGGCACGCGTTTGCGGGTACCGAACAGGAAGAGGCACCCACGAAGGGGACTCCGGCACTGCTTGAGTCCACATCGAGCGGCTTGGTTGCGTCGCTTACGGCATTCAACCTCGGCGCCAGGATCCTCGTAGGACTTGAGGCGACGGGTAAGGCCGGCGCAGGTGCGTCCCCGGTGGAGTCGGCGGTCGAGGCGGTACGGGAATCACTCGGCATCGACCTCGAGCGCGACCTCGCCCCGATGCTGCGAGGGGAGTTCTCGGTGGTCTTCGGGGGCCTGTCGGGATCGGGGGTGCCCGACGTCGGCGTATTGATCGAGCCGACCGACACCGCCGCGGCGACTCGGGTGCTGGCCGCGCTACGCGCCCGCGTTGAGGGATTCATGGAGGGTCTCGGAGGCGGCGGGTCGGTTCGGGACATCGCCGGCGGCTTCATCGTGGAGGCAGGTGACTTCAGCGTGGTGCTGCGCCGGGGGAAGGACCGAATCGTAATCGCGTCGAGCGAGCCTTATGCCACGACTCTCCAGGGCGCATCCGCGTCGTCGCTTCGCGACGACGCGGTCTATAAGAGAGCGTTCGACGAATCCGACGACGGGGTCGTGATGCAGATGTTCGTGCGGGTCGACCGGCTGCGGACCTTGCTGGAAACCTTCCTCGGGCCCGAGCAGCGTCCCGCCTATGAAGCCGATGTCGCGCCGCTGCTGGAGCACATGGAGTCGTTCGGGCTACGAGTTCGTGGTACGGGCGACGAAGTGGACTTCCGCGCGCTGTTGTCGGTCACCGGTAGCTGAGGCACCGCCGGGCGAGGCTCGATATCCTTGCCCGCATGCCTGAGACTCCGTTCGACACTCGCCATCGCAGCCGCGACGTCACTGAGGGGCCGGCGCGCGCGCCCGCGCGGGCCATGCTTCGCGCCGCCGGGTTCTCCGAAGACGACCTAAAGCTGCCGCAGGTCGGCGTCGCTTCGTCGTGGAACGAGGTGACTCCCTGCAACATTCACCTCGATCGCGTCGCCAAGGCCGTCAAGCAAGGCGTCCGTGAGGCCGGCGGGGTTCCCGTCGAGTACACGACCATCGCCGTTTCGGACGGCATCTCGATGGGCCACGAGGGCATGCGCGCCTCGCTGGTGTCGCGCGAAGTCATCGCCGACTCGGTCGAGCTGGTCGCGCACGCGGAGCGGTTCGACGCTTTGGTTACCGTCGCCGGGTGCGACAAGTCGCTTCCGGGCATGGTCATGGGCGCGTGCCGCCTGGACATCCCAAGCGTGTTCCTCTACGGCGGGTCGATCTTGCCGGGCAAGTTCCAGGGCCATGACGTCACCATCCAGGACGTGTTCGAGGCGGTCGGCGCGCACGCCGCGGGGAAGATGACCGACGCGGAACTGCTCGAACTCGAGCGCAACGCCTGTCCCGGTGCCGGAGCCTGCGGCGGGATGTTCACCGCAAACACGATGGCGTCGGCTATCGAAGCGCTTGGGTTGTCGCTTCCGGGATCCAGTGGACCTTCGGCCGTGGATCGACGCCGCGACGAGTACGGCGTGCAGTCCGGCGGCGCTGTGCTGAACTTGCTTCAGAAGGGCATCCGCCCGAGCGACATCCTTACGCGCGAGGCGTTCGAGAACGCAATCGCGGTGGTCGTTGCGATCGGCGGGTCGACCAACGCCGTGCTGCACTTGCTCGCCATCTCACACACGATCGGTGGCGACCTCACTATCGATGACTTCGACCGCGTTTCGCGCCGCACTCCGATCATCGCCGACATGAAGCCGTGGGGCCGGTTCGTGATGCTGAACTTGGACTCGGTCGGCGGAGTGCCCGGCGTCATGCGCGAACTGCTGGACGCGGGGCTTTTGCACGGGAACGCGATGACCGTGACCGGGCAAACCGTCGAGCAGAACCTCGTCGGAGTTGCGCACCCCACCAACCACGACGTCGTCCGTCCGATTGAGGACCCGATCCATGTGAGCGGCGGCTTGGCGATCGTTCGTGGATCACTTGCCGCCGAAGGCGCCGTCGCCAAGATTGCAGGCATGGAGGGAACCGTGTTCCGCGGACCCGCGCGCGTGTTCGACACCGAGCAAGGCGCCTTCGACGCGGTGACCAAGGGCGAGATCAAGTCCGGCGACGTCATCATCATCCGCTACGAGGGCCCGCGCGGCGGACCGGGAATGCGCGAGATGCTTGCCGTGACTGCGGCGGTGTCCGGCGCCGGGCTCGGCAAGACCGTGTGTCTAATCACAGACGGTCGCTTCTCCGGAGCGACGCACGGCTTCATGGTTGCCCACGTTGCCCCCGAGGCTGTGGACGGCGGGAACATCGCTTTCGTGTGCGAAGGCGACACCATCGTGCTCGACATTCCCAACCGGCGCCTCGACGTCGAAGTGTCGGAGGAGGAGTTGGCCGAGCGTCGCAAGGGCTGGGTGCCTCCGGAACCTCGCTACACGCGCGGCGCCATCGGCAAGTACGCGCGCCTGGTCTCCAGCGCCTCCAAGGGCGCGGTCTGCGACTGATTCCACCCTCGCGCCGAAGACTCCCAGGGTCCGAGGTGCGAACCATTTGAGGGGTATTGACTCTCTCTTTTCGGCGAACTAGCCCTCGCCTTCGGGATGCACCCCTCGCGGTAGACTCACGAGACGCGTGTTCCTGCCAGCGTAAACAAACGCGTGCGCCCGGGATGTCTATACCAGAGCTATGAATGACTCCAGCGAGGATTTCATCGACTTCTTCAGGGCCGAGTTCCCTCGTATGGTGCGAACTGCCCGGACGATACTCGGATCGACAGTTGGCGCTGAAGACGCGGCACAGGAGGCTTTCGTCCGCGCATTCTCTCGGTGGCAGCGAATCAGAGATTATGACTCGCCTGCGGCATGGGTACACCTAGTAACAGTCCGAATTGCGATCCGTGAGGCACGCCGTCGTCCGATTCGTGTTGCTTCTGTCGAGCGCTCGGACACAGAAGCTCCGGCTACCACCCTTCAAAGCGCTCTGCTGTCCCTCTCCCCGCGGCAACGCACCGTTGTCACCCTCTTCTACCTGGACGAGCTTCCAACCGCGGACATCGCAAGAATCATGCGTTGCGCAGAAGCAACAGTCCGCGTTCATTTGCACAGGGCGCGCCAACGACTCTCTCACTTACTGGAACTGGAGGACTCAGATGTCAGCTAGAGGCGATCTCAGGACTCTCTTCCGCGATCTCGCCACACAGCCACTGGACAGTCCCGGCATCGAGCGGATCCGCTCCACGATTCAGCGCGGTACACGAATGAGGAGACTCCGTCGCGCGGTGCGAGTGATTGCAGCCAGCATGCTCTGCGCAGGCTTTGCGTTTGCGATCAGTGTCCTGCTCGGACCGCGTCGGAACCCTCCAGCGGCCTTCTTCGCAAGTGCGAGCCCGCATTCCCGTTCGCTGTACGCCGCCTCAGGAACCGTCCTGCAGCGATCCAACGACGACCCAGTTCTCTGCGTGGGCGGTGTCCTTTCGTCCGCTCCTCCCCAGTGTGGCGGACTTGTTCTGCGTAATTGGCACTGGCAGGACGGCGACGGCAGCACGAGGCTTCATGGTACTCGGTGGGGCACGTATTACCTCGTCGGCGATTATGAAGACGGTACGTTTACCATCCGCAGTGCAAGATCTGTCTCCCGGCCCTCTGCGACAGAGACGCCTTTCGCGAAAACGGCTTGCGAGCCACCAGCGGGCGGATGGCAGGCTCCTGATGCGGGGCGAGAGACTGAATCGGACCTTCAGGCGGCCATGGCTATCGCGGGAGACTCCTCCGATATCGCGGGGCTTTGGATCTCCGACGCGAGGGCTGGTGAGTCCACTGACGATCCTAGAACCCAAGTTCTCAACGTTACTTTCACAGGATCCGTCGATGAACATAGACAAGCGCTACGACGCGTGTGGGGTGGCAATCTCTGCGTAGCCTATGCTCCAAGATCTCGCGTAACGTTGGAACGCGTGGCCGAAGATCTCAAGACGAACGGCGCATCTACCCTTGGGATTCGCATCCTTGGGGTGGCAGTGGATCCGCCTTCGGACACGGTAGAACTGGATGTGCTGATCGCTCCAGATGGACTTCAGTCCGAGCTCGACTCTCGCTACGGTCAGGGCTCTGTTGCGGTTACTCCAATGTTGCGCCCGGTTTGACCTGGCGGGACAGGTCCCTACTACACTATTGACGCATTGGTGAGGGGGCAAGGAGGGCCGTGCGAGTGGTAGAAGGACTTGGCCAATTTCTGTGCCGGCTCTCCTCTGTAGCAAAGGTCCTCTGCATTGTGTTCGGTGGGCTATTTGTGCTGCAGGGGCTTCACGACGCGGATGTGCGACAGGTCCTTGCAGGGGCGTGGGGCATGGCGCTGGGGGCGACGTTGTTCCTAAGACGCTTCAGAAGGTGCCCCGCGCAGCCTGCGTCTGAAGCCGGACGCCTGGAGGGGACAGGGACCCATCCTCGGCGCCGGTCGTAAAACCTGTTGTGGTCCCGCCGGGAGGGCGTGGTGCCGACTCCCCGGCGCCGAGCAGAGCGCGTCGTGCATGCCTGCGGGTCCAGCCCGCCAGTGGGACGAGTTCATCGAGCATCGCTCCCTTGGCGGCCATTTCCTGTGATGCAATTCGGCTTGTTGACACCATCGGGGGTCCCTGGCAGACTGGCGCGACCATGAATACCTCGGGAACAGACTGTCTCACCAGGACGCTCGTAGTTCTCGTGTAGCGCGCGCCCGGGATCCGGGTGTGCGCAAACCTCTCGCCAAGCGGGAGGTTTTTTGTTGGCGGTGATCCTCGTCGCAGGGGGAGCCGCATGGGACGGCAGGGAGCGCGAATGGCAAGGACCGCACTGCTCATCATCGACATGCAGAACGACATCGCCCATCCCGACGGGCGCATGTTCATCCGTGACGCTGCCCACCGGGCTGAGGCCATGGGGCTGGTGCTGGACGCGTTCAGGGAGGCGCGCGCGCCGGTAGTCCACGCCGTACGTTCTCATCGCAGCGACGGGTGGGACGTCGAGCGTTTTCGGATGCCGTCGTTCGAGGCCGGCCGGGGGATCTGCGTCGAGGGAACTTGGGGCCGTCAGATCTTGGATCGATTCTCTCCGGAGCCGGGCGAGCCGGTCGTCGTGAAGCGCAGGTTCAGCGCTTTCCTCGGGACGGAACTGGACATGCTGCTGCGCCGCGCGCGCGTCACGAAGGTGGCCGTATGTGGAGTATCCCTGCCGAATTCGCCGCGCGCGACGATGTTCGATGCGGTGTCCCTGGACTACGACGTGATCTGCGTCGAGGACGGGATGGCCACAGCGAACGACGAAACGCGGATCGCCAACTTGCGGGACCTGGAGGCTGTCGGCGTGCGGGTTGCGACGGCGCAGGAGTTGATCGCGGAGACCTACCGGGCGGCGGAACGAGCGGCTTCCGTCGGCCCCGGCGCATCGGACAGCGAGGAGACACGATGAAGATCACAGGGGCGCAAGCCACTATGAAGAGCCTCGAGATGGAGGGGGTCGAGGTGACCTTCGGGATTCCCGGAGGCGCGATCCTTCCATTGTTTGACCCCATGCGTGATTCGCCGATTCGCAATGTGTTGTGTCGCCATGAGCAAGGTGCGGCTCACGCGGCCGAGGGGTATGCGCACGCGACCGGAGAGGTCGGGGTCTGCATCGCTACCAGCGGTCCGGGGGCCACGAACCTTGTGACGGGGCTGGCGAACGCCTTCATGGATTCGATTCCGATGGTGGCGATCACCGGCCAGGTGGCGCGCTGGGCGGTCGGCGGTGACGCGTTCCAGGAGTGCGACGCCACCGGGATCACCATGCCGGTGACCAAGCACAACTTCCTCGTGATGGATCCTCAGGACATTCCGCGCGTCATAAACGAGGCCTTCCACATCGCCAAGACCGGCCGGCCAGGACCGGTGCTGGTGGACATCCCCAAGGACGTCCTGCAGGCGGAGATGGCCTGGTGGTATCCGGAGAAGCCGGATCTCGCCGGCTACCACCCGGTCACCAAGGGCAATCAAAAGCAGATTCGGGAGGCGGCCCGGATGCTGCTGAGCGCGTCCCGGCCGGTTCTGTACGTCGGTGGTGGAGTCGTTCGCGCGCGCGCGTCCGAACAACTGCGCAGGCTGGTTGAACTCACCGGTGCGCCGGTGGTCACCACGCTCATGGCGCGCGGCGCGCTGCCCGACGACGACCCTCGGTGCTTGGGGATGCCGGGCATGCACGGGAACTACACGGCGGTCACCGCGATGCAGCGCGCGGATCTGCTCGTCGCACTCGGCGCGCGCTTCGACGATCGAGTGACGGGCAAACTCGACGCATTCGCCCCGCACGCGAAGATCATCCATGCGGACATCGACCCCGCCGAGATCGGCAAGAATCGCTTCGTGGACGTGCCGATCGTCGGCGACGCGCGCAGCGTGATCCAGGACATCTGCGAGGCCGTCGAAGAACTGCTCGTCGAGCGCGGCGCGCCCGACTACTCGGAGTGGATTGCGATGCTCGACCAGTGGCGCGCGCGGTATCCGCTCAACTACGAGCAGGAGCCCGACGGCGTGCTCAAGCCGGAGTACGTCATCCAAAAGATCGGCGAGTTGGTCGGCACCGAGGCGATCTACGTTTCGGGCGTCGGGCAGCATCAGATGTGGGCGTCGCAGTACTTGAAGTTCAGCAGTCCGCACCGGTGGATCAACTCCGGCGGGCTCGGCACGATGGGCTACGGGATTCCCGCGGCAATGGGAGCCAAGATGGGATGTCCCGAGCGCCCGGTGTGGCTGATCGACGGCGACGGGTGTTTCCAGATGACGAGCCAGGAGTTGGCGACGATGACGACCGAGAACATCCCGGTCAAGATCGCTGTGATCAACAACGCCTCGCTCGGCATGGTGCGCCAGTGGCAGGAGCTGTTCTACGAAGAGCGCTACAGCCAGGTTGACTTGGGGGGCATGATCCCCGACCACGTGAAGCTGGCCGATGCGTACGGCGCGGTCGGCCTGCGGTGCGAGACTGCCGCGGAGGTTGAGTCGACGATCCGCAAGGCGATGGAGATCGACGACCGTACGGTGATCATCGACTTCCGAGTCGACCCGAAGGAGAAGTGCTACCCGATGGTCCCGGCGGGCGCCTCCAACGACGACATTATCCTGGGACCGGCATTCGAGAAGGAGCACGCCGACGTGCTTCACGACACTCCGGAGGGGATCGTCTGATGGCTCGCCACACGCTTTCCGTCCTCGTCGAGAACAAGCCCGGAGTGCTGGCCCGGATCTCGGGTCTATTCGCGCGGCGCGGCTTCAACATCCACTCGCTCGCCGTAGGCCCCACCGAACACGACAACGTGTCGCGGATCACGATCGTGGTCAACGTCGAGGACAAGCCGCTCGAGCAGGTGGTCAAACAGCTGAACAAGCTGATCAACGTGCTCAAGATCGTCGAACTGGATCGAGATGCGTCGGTCGAGCGGGAACTGCTGCTCGTCAAGGTCAAGGCGTCGGCTGAGACGCGCGCGCAGATCGTCGAGATCGCAGATATCTTCCGTTCCAAGATTGTGGACGTGTCGCCGCACGCGCTGACCATCGAGGCAACGGGCTCGCCGGACAAGCTGCTGGCGATGACGGATTTGCTGCACGGCTACGGAGTCAAAGAAATGGTGCGGACCGGACTGGTTGCGCTCGGACGCGGAGACAAGGCGATTACCGAGAAGCAGCTGCGAGTCGCCGAAAGGGCGGGATGAAGTCAATGGCAACGATGTGGTACGAGGCGGATGCCTCGCTTGAGCCTCTTCAAGGAAAGACCGTCAGCGTCATCGGGTACGGGTCCCAGGGACACGCCCACGCGCTGAACCTGCACGAGTCCGGCATCGACGTTTGCGTCGGCCTCTACGAAGGTTCGAAGTCCTGGGCCATTGCCGAGACGGATGGGCTGACTGTGAAGACGGTCGCCGAGGCGACCAAGGCCGGCGACCTAATCATGATTCTGCTGCCCGACACCGTGCAGAAGAAGGTCTACGTCGAGTCGATCGCTCCGAACCTAACCGACGGCAAGGCGCTCTTCTTTGCCCACGGCTTCAACATCCACTTCGGCCAGATCGCGCCGCCGGCCGGCGTGGACGTCGCGATGATCGCCCCCAAGGGACCCGGACACCTCGTCCGGCGTACCTACCAGGAGGGGATCGGCACCCCGGCGCTGCTCGCCGTCCACCAGGACGCCACCGGGCGCGCGCGCGATATCGCTCTGGCCTACGGGCGCGGGATCGGCTCGGCGCGCGCCGGGCTGATCGAGACGACCTTCAAGGAGGAGACCGAGACCGACCTGTTCGGCGAGCAGGTCGTGCTGTGCGGCGGCACTTCGGCGCTGGTCATGGCCGGGTTCGAAACCCTGGTTGAGGCCGGTTACCAGCCGGAGATCGCGTACTTCGAGTGCCTGCACGAGCTGAAGCTGATCGTCGACCTGCTCTACGAGGGCGGCTTCAAGTGGATGCGTCACTCGATCTCAGATACCGCCGAGTACGGAGACTACTCCCGCGGTCCGCGCGTCGTGAACGACGGCACGAAGGCCGAGATGCGCCGGATCCTGGACGAGATCACCTCGGGCAAGTTCGCCCAGGAGTGGATCGACGAGAACGAGGCCGGTGCGCCCAATTTCAAGCGGATGCGCATCGACCAAAACACCCACCAGATCGAGGAAGTCGGGGCCCGGTTGCGGTCGATGATGTCCTGGATCAACAAGCGGTGAGCTAGGGCGGTTGTGAAAGGAATCACAGGCGGCGAGTCCGGCGGTAGGATGAGCCCCTGATTTCGGACCGACGCTCGAAAAGGGGCAATCACGTGCGCAAACCAGAGATTCTCATGACGCCGGGACCCACGCCGGTCCCACCGGAAGTGCTGCTCGCGCAGGGCAGCCCGATCGTTTATCACCGCGGTCCCGGGTTTGGGGACGTGCTTCGCGAGGTGACCGAGGGGCTGAAGTGGGTCCTGGACACCACCAACGACGTTGTCACCTTCACCTCGTCGGGCAGCGGCGGGATGGAGAGCGCCGTCGCGAACTGCTTCTCGCCGGGCGACCGCGTGCTGGTCGTGTCGGTCGGGAACTTCGGCAAGCGGTTCAAGAAGATCTGTGAGGCCTACGGCCTAGATGTGAAGTACCTGGAGTACGACTGGGGCAAGACCGCGAAGGCAGCCGATGTCGCCGCCGCGCTTGAGCCCGACATCAAGGGCGTGCTCATCCAGCACTCCGAAACATCCACCGGGGTCGTCAACGACATCGAAGCGATCGGCGCGGTCGTCAAGGACCACCCGGCGCTGTTCATCGTAGACACGATCTCGGGAGTCGGCGGTGCGGAGTTGCACGTCGATGCCTGGGGGGTGGACGTCGCTATCGGCGGGTCGCAGAAGGCGTTGATGATGTCGCCCGGAATCGCGTTTCTGTCGATTTCTCCCGCGGCGTGGGCGGCCTACGAGAACGCGCGTTGCCCGCGTTTCTACTGGGACTGGCGCATTGTCGCCGAAGGCGCCGCCAAGGACGTGCCTGAGACGCCCTACACGCCGGCCGTGTCGTTGTACCTAGGTCTTCGTGAGGCGATTCGCATGATGCGCGAAGACGGACTCGAGGCCATTTGGGCTCGCCACTCCCAACTCTCTCGCGCAGTCAAGGCCGGTGCGCAGGCTCTGGGCCTCGAGTTGTTCGGCGAGGACCTCGATCGCAGCGTGTGCGTCACGGCGATCAAGTGCCCCGAGGGTATCGACGGGTCGGCGGTCACCAAGCTGGTGCGATCCAAGTACGGGATCATCTTCGCGCCCGGGCAGGACAAGCTGAAGGGCAAGGTCTTCCGCATCGGCCACATCGGCTATCTCACCGCGCCGGAAATCCTGCAGGCGATGGCGGTCTTGGAGCTGGCCTTGGAGGAACTGGGCTATCCGGTGACGCGCGGCGCAGCGGTAGCGGCGGCGCAGGGAGTGTTCGCGCAGTCATGAAGGTGCTCGTAGCGGAGTCGATCGCTGAGAGCGGGATCGAACGGCTGCGGGCGGAACTCGAAGTCGACGTCCGGACGGGTCTGAGCCGCGAAGAGCTGCTCGAGATCATCGGGGACTACGACGCGTTGATCGTGCGTTCGGCCACCAAGGCCGACGCCGAGCTGATCGAGCGCGGCCGGTCACTGAAGGTGATCGGCCGCGCTGGGATCGGCGTTGACAACGTTGACGTCGAGGCGGCCACACGGCAGGGGGTCTTGGTCGTCAACGCCCCGCAGTCCAACACGTTGAGCGCGGCCGAGCAGGCCATGGCGTTGCTGCTGTCGCAGGCTCGCAACATCCCTGCGGCGAACGCGTCGCTCAAGGCCGGCGGATGGGAGCGCAAGAAGTTTGAGGGCGTCGAGTTGTACGGCAAGACGCTGGCGGTACTGGGACTCGGCAAGATCGGATCCTTGGTGGCGCAGCGCGCGCTTGCCTTCGGGATGAAGATCATCGCCTACGACCCCTATGTGTCCAAGCAGCGCGCGGCGCAGATGGGCGTGGAGGTTGCGGATTCACTCGAGGATGCGTTGAGTCGCGCCGACTTCGTTACCGTGCACTTGCCCAAGACGGCGGAGACGCTCGGCCTGATCGGGGATCGCGAGCTTTCACTGATGAAGCCCGAGGCACGCATCGTCAACACGGCGCGCGGCGGAATCATCGACGAGGATGCGCTGGCGCGCGCCGTTGCCGCGGGCGTCATCGCGGGCGCCGCGATCGACGTATTTGTGAAGGAACCGCCCGGGCACTTGGCGATGTTCGACCTCGAACAAATCGTGGTGACCCCGCACCTTGGGGCCAGCACGACCGAGGCACAGGACAAGGCCGGAACTACCATCGCCGAGCAGGTTTTGCTCGCGCTGCGAGGCGACCTCGTGCAGTTCGCGGTGAACGTGGATCTCGGACGCGAGCTTTCCGAAACGGTGCGGCCGTTTGTTCCGCTCGCGGAGAAGTTGGGTCACATCTTCACAGCGATCGGCGGTGCTTCTCAGAAGGTGCAGTTCGTCTACTCGGGACCGATCGCCGAGCACGAAACGCGTGTGCTCACTCTGTCGCTGCTCAAGGGCATGCTTTCGGCCGTCGTGCAGGAACCGGTGACCTTCGTCAACGCGCCGTTGATGGCCGAAGAGCGTGGGCTCGAGTATTCCGAAACGAAGTCGGCCACCGGGCGCGACTACGTGAACCAGATCGAGATTCGCGGCGAGGGCGACGCGGCTGTGCTCGGCACGGTCGTCGGAACCAAGAACGAGCCGCGCATCACCGGGATCTACGGCTTCGAACTTGAGATGCCGCCCGGCAAGTACATGTGCGTGCTGCGCTACGACGATCGTCCCGGCGTGATCGGCGTCATCGGGACCATCCTCGGCCGCCGCGAGATCAACATTGCCGACATGCGCGTCGGACGCCGCGAACGCGGTGGCGAAGCGCTCATGGTGCTCACTGTGGACCAGCCGCTCGACCCCGAGGTTTTGGCGGAGTTGGCGCAGGGCTCGGGAGCAAAGCAAGCCAAGTCGATTGTCCTGGAGGGCAAGGAGGTCTGAGATGGGAGCTGACGGCGATACCGGCGTAGGTTCCGGACGAGTAGTTATCTTTGACACGACGTTGCGTGACGGCGAGCAGTCGCCGGGCATCAACCTCAACACCAAAGAGAAGCTCGAGATCGCCGAGCAGCTAACCCGACTCGGGGTGGACGTCATCGAGGCCGGTTTCCCGCAGACCTCGGTGGGGGACTTCGAAGCCGTGCGCGCCATCGCTGAGACCGTCAAGGGTCCGACGATCGCCGGTCTGGCGCGCACGGTCGACATGGATATCGATCGCGCGTGGGAAGCCCTGCGCCATGCGGCCAAGCCGCGCATTCATGTGTTCTTGTCGACCTCCGACATCCACCGCAAATACATGTTGAACGCGACCGAGGACGAGATCGTCGAGCAGGCCGTCGCCGGTGTGAGGCGCGCGAAGAGCTACTGCGACGACATCGAGTTCAGTCCGCAGGATGCGACTCGCACCGACCCGGAGTTCTTGTTCCGCATCATTGACGCGGTCGTCGAGGCCGGCGCAACGACCGTAAACATTCCCGACACCGTGGGCTACGCGCTGCCGCACGACTTCGGCGCCATGATCCGCGCGTGCTTCGAGAACGTGCCGCGCTTGGCGGACGCGATTGTGAGCGTTCATTGCCACAACGATCTGGGCCTCGCGGTCGCCAACTCGATAGAGGCCGTGCGCGCGGGCGCGCGCCAGGTTGAAGTCGCCGTCAACGGCATCGGCGAACGCGCAGGCAACTGTTCGCTCGAAGAAATCGTGATGGCGATGAAGACGCGTCGTGACTTGCTCGGCATGGACGTCGGGCTAAACACGCGCGAGATCGCGCGCACGTCGCGGCTGGTGTCGTTGCTCACCGGCTACGGCATCCAGCGCAACAAAGCGATCGTGGGCGAGAACGCCTTCGCGCACGAATCGGGTATCCACCAGCACGGGGTGCTACAGGACCGCCTGACCTACGAGATCATGGTCGCCGCCGACATCGGCGTCGAAGGCGGAAAGATCGTGCTCGGCAAGCACTCCGGCCGCCACGCGTTCTCCAAGACACTCGAAGAAATGGGCTTTCAGCTAGGAAAAGAAGAGCTGAACCGGGCGTTCACGCGGTTCAAGGAGTTGGTCGACCGCAAGATCCAGATCACCGACAAGGACCTCGAGGCGATCGTCGTCGACGAGATCCAGACCGTCGAGGAGGATACGTTCCGTCTGGAGTCGCTCCAGGTCGCCGGTGGGACGCACCTGGCTCCGACCGCGACCGTGCGCATCGCTCGCGACGGCGAGACCGTCACCGAGTCCGCCATGGGCGACGGTATGGTCGACGCCGTCTACGGTGCGATTCTGCGCGCGACGGGAGTGGCTGCGACGCTCGTCAGCTTCAACGTCGCGGCAATCACCGCCGGCGCGGAAGCCCTCGGGGACGTGAGCGTGCAGGTCGAGATCGACGGCCAGCGCTACACCGGTCGCGGCATTTCTACCGACATCGTCGAAGCCTCCGGGCGCGCGTTTCTCAACGCATTGAACCGAGCCGCGCGCGGCCACCACCGCGAGGCGCGCGCGGGCGAACCCACGCCGTAGAGCGAAGGCTCGATGGGCCCTGCCGGGTTCTTCCCAAGAGAGGGGAGCCCGATGGTGCCCATTCCGAAGTTGCAGACCGAGAGGCTGGCTCTTCGTCCTTTCGCGCGCGCCGATGCCTCAGATGTCCAGCGCCTCGGGATGCGCCGCGAAGGCTGTCTGCGGCAGCACGTGATGAAGTGGGAGAAGCTCGAAGACCTTGAGCTGTACGGCATCCTTCGCGCTGAGTGGGACGCCCGGGAACCCCGCGCGAGTAACTGAACGGCCGGTTCGTTTCTTGCGTCTTGCGACCTACTGTTTAAACTTGCACGCGAAGGCTTAATAGTGGAACCGGCTATTCAGGGTTGCTGAACAGGGGGAATGCCCATGGAACGGGGCGAGACAGGTACGTACACAACTACGCGCGTGGGGGGAGAGGACGTCCGGGCGTTCGTTCCCAAGCCGCTTCCTCCGTCCCCGCCGCTGATCTTCGGATCCGAGCTTCAGCGGGAACTCGAGGCGGCGGTGCTCGCCGTCGGCCGGCTCGACGGCGTCGCCGCGTTCTTGCCCGACAAGGGGCTCTTCATTTACGCATACGTGCGCAAGGAGGCGGTGCTCTCGTCGCAGATCGAGGGGACTCAGTCGTCGCTGTCCGACCTGCTCCTCTTCGAGATCGACGAGGCCCCCGGTGTACCTCTCGACGACGTTGCGGAGGTTTCAAACTACGTTGCGGCGCTCAATCACGGTCTTTCTCGCTTGCGTGAGGGATTCCCACTCTCAAGCCGGCTGATTCGAGAGATCCACGAAGTACTGCTCGCGCGAGGACGGGGCAGCAGCAAGCATCCGGGTGAGTTCCGTCGGACGCAGAACTGGATCGGGGGCACGCGTCCGGGCAATGCAGCATTCGTTCCACCGCCTCACGAAGATGTGCCCGAATGCATGGCCGCGCTTGAACGATTCCTCCACGCAGACGACGACGGGCTGTCGGTGCTTGTGAGAGCCGGTTTGGCCCATGTTCAGTTCGAGACGATCCACCCGTTTCTCGACGGAAACGGCCGCGTCGGCCGCCTGATCATTACTTTGCTCCTGTGCCACGCGGGTGCTCTTCGAGAACCGCTCCTCTACCTCAGCCTTTACCTCAAGCAGAATCGCGCCGTGTACTACGAACTGCTGGACCAAGTGCGTCTCCGTGGGGACTGGGAGGCGTGGCTGCAGTTCCTGCTAGTCGGCGTTCGGCAGACGGCGGAAGGCGCGGTCTCCACGGCCGAGCGGCTTACGGAGATGTTCCAAGTGGATCGGACACGCATTGCACCGTCAGGGCGGCGCGCAGGTTCCGCGCTGCGAGTCCATGATGCGCTGAAGTCTCGGCCGATCCTTTCCGTTGCCGAAGTCTGTCGCGCAACCGGGCTGTCGTTTCCTGCCGCTTCTTCAGCGATGGATCTCCTCTCCGAACTCAAGATCGCCCGCGAGTTGACCGGGAAGCGGAGGAACCGGTTGTTCGCATATGACCGGTACCTTGCTGTTCTAAGCGAGGGAACCGATGCGTGAGGGGGGACGGGACGCGAGAGCTGCCTGACCCGGCTGTTCCTCAGTCGCGCAATGTCCGCGGTCGGTTGAGCGCTGCGGCCGCGCGCCCGACGGTTGGATCGGTCAGGCTGAGCGGCGCCACACGCCGGGACGCGTGCAGCGTTTCGATCGCCCATACCGCCACTGAGGTCCAGCGCGCGTCGTAGCGGCTCCACCACGACACGCCTGCCCATCGATCTTCCGAGTAGATCGCGCGCGCCCACGCTTGCGTGACTTCACGGTCGCGCGTGACCACACGCGAGGGGCGCAGCGCGCGCGCGAGCAACTGCGCGGGGTCGTCGAGGTCGAGGATTCGGTCGTTGGTCAGGCGATACATCGCGAGCGCACGCACTCCGCCGCCGGGGCGGCGCAGCATCGAGTCGCTCCACGTCGCGAGGTGTCCGAAAGCTTCCGCGATGGCCCCCTCCGGCGCAGTACTCGCATACAACACGCCGTAGACGTCCGGGTTGTCCACGCGGCCGGACCCTTGCGCGTTCCTGGGGACGTGGAGGGGGTGCCCGGCTCGGCCTGCGCGCGCACCCGGGATCCAGGTGATCACGCGGTACAGCTCACGCATACGCGCCGGTTTCGTCGGCGTCGAGCGCCGCGACGACCGCGATCGATCCTCGTAAGCGCATGACGTCGATCGGACGGCCGCCGGCGTGGGGGTTGTCGCCGTCGAGCCACGCGCGCGCGGCCTCCGGCTCCCACAGCATGAGCAGCCGCGCGATCACGTAGTCGAGGTCGAGGAGCGCGCGCAGGTTCCTCTCGGACACGCGCTCGGTTCCGTCACGCCAGCGTCCCGGCTGTGACTTCGCGACGTGGAGGATCTCTGCGGTGAGGTTGTTTCCGAGAAAGGCGACGACGCGGGCGATACGGTCGCGCTCACCCAGGGCGTCGTAGGGGACCGCGACCTCGCGCACGCGCCTGCGCCCGGGCCGCCGTTCAGCCGGCGTGATCTCCATGGCTGGGAGTATACCCAACACAGTGAAGGGGGTATAGCCCCGAGGAGACCGGCCCTCATTCCGCCGGTCGAATGAGCCTTCGCGCTCAGAGTGACGTCGTCGCCACGCCTGCGCGCGCGCGCGCGCGTTCGTACGCTGTGATCTCGTCTTCGTGCTGCAGCGTCAGGCCGATCTCGTCTAGACCGTTTAGCAGGCGGTGTTTGGTCTCGGCGTCGATCTCGAACGAGGCGCTGCGACCGGCGAAGGTCACGGTCTGTGCGGCGAGATCGATGGTTGCCTCGCGTGCGCCCATGAGCGCGCGCACGTCTTCTTCCGGCAGCGCGATCGGCAACACGCCGCACTTGGTGCAGTTGGCGAAGAAGATGTCGCTGAAGGACGGAGCGACGACGGCTTGGTAGCCGAAGTCTTGGATTGCCCACACCGCGTGCTCGCGCGACGACCCGCAGCCGAAGTTGCGACCCGCTACCAGAATCGGCGCGCGCTCCAGGGTCACCTCGCCGGAGCGGACCCAGTCGTAGAAGAGGAACTCGCCGAAGCCGGTTCGCTCGATCCGCTTCAAGAACTGCTTCGGAATGATCTGGTCGGTATCGACGTCGGATCGATCGAGCACTGCGACCTTGCCGCTGATCACGGTAACCGGCTTCACTTGTTCCACCCCCGGATGTCTACGAAATGACCTTCGATAGCGGCTGCGGCGGCCATCTCCGGCGAAACCAGATGCGTGCGACCGCCGCGTCCTTGGCGCCCTTCGAAGTTGCGGTTCGAAGTCGAGGCGCAACGCTCGCCGGGGTCGAGCGTGTCGGGGTTCATTCCCAGACACATCGAGCATCCGGTGTCGCGCCAGTCGAATCCCGCATCGGTGAAGATGCGGTCCAGACCCTCGGACTCGGCCTGCTGCTTGATCAGATGCGAGCCGGGGACGACCATCGCGCTCACACCCGACGCGACACGGCGACCTTCGGCGATTCGCGCGGCCGCCCGAAGGTCTTCGATGCGCGAGTTTGTGCACGAGCCGATGAACACGCGACTGATCGCGATGTCGGTGATCGGGGTCCCGGCATCCAAGCCCATGTAGGCGAGCGCGCGCGCGGCCGCGTCGCGTTCCCCTTCGGAGTCGAAGGCCGCGGGATCGGGAATGGTTGCGGTCACGTCGGCGACCATCCCCGGCGTGGTTCCCCAAGTAACCATCGGCGCTAGGGAAGATGCGTCGATGGTGATTTCGCGATCGAAAGCCGCGCCCGGGTCTGTGGCGAGCGCGCGCCAGCGCACCACCGCCTCGTCCCACGCGTCGCCGGACGGCGCAGCAGCCCGCTCCCGCACGTATTCAAACGTTGTGTCGTCGGGAGCGATCATCCCTGCGCGCCCGCCGGCTTCGATGGTCATGTTGCACACCGTCATCCGTGCTTCCATCGACATCTGCTCGATGGTCTCGCCGGCGAACTCCACGACGTATCCGGTGCATCCGGCTGTTCCGACGCGGCCGATTGTTGCCAGGATCAGATCCTTGGCGGTAACGCCGGCGGCAAGCGCGCCCGTGTAGGTGATGCGCATGGTCTTCGGGCGACGTTGCGGCAGTGTCTGTGTTGCCAGCACGTGTTCGACCTCGGATGTGCCGATGCCGAAAGCGAGCGATCCGAAGGCGCCGTGCGTCGCCGTGTGGCTGTCCCCGCACACGATCGTCATGCCCGGTTGCGTGACGCCGAGTTCGGGACCGATCACGTGAACGATGCCCTGGCGACCTGAGCCGAGTGAGAACAGCGGGACCCCGAACTCGACGCAGTTGCGCTCGAGTGCCTCCACCTGCGCGCGCGACAGGTCGTCGGCGATCAGACGTGCGGCATGTGTTCCGTCGGTCGGGACGTTGTGGTCGGCGGTCGCAAGCGTCCGGTCGGTTCGCCGGACTTCGCGGCCCGCAAGACGCAAACCGTCGAAAGCCTGCGGTGAGGTCACCTCGTGAACGAGGTGCAGGTCGATGTAGATCAGGTCTTGGCGCACCTCGTGCGCTTCCCAGATCTTCTCGAACATGGTTTTCGGCATGTCTGCTCCTAGGTCGTGCGGAGTTCGGTGGTGACGACCGCGACGAATACGGTCTCTATCTCGCCGGGGTTTTCAAAGTGGTGGGGGAGGTCCGCATCGAAGGTCACTGCGTCGCCCTCGGACAACTCGTAGCGATCCTTGTCGAAGATCAACGTGAGGCTGCCGGTGCGTACGACGGCGGTCTCGCGACTGCCGGGTTCGTGCATCGGAGGATCTCCGGCGTCGCCGGTGCGCCCACCGGCACGCAAGGTATGCAGCGATACGGCTGCGCGCTGGCCGGGAAGGGAGGGTGAGAGCATCTCGATCTTGTGTCCGTTGCGTCGAACGGCTTGGCGATCCGCGCGACGCACGACCACGACGTGGTGCTCTTCGTCCAGACGCAGCAGTTGCGACAAAGACAGCCCGAGTCCGGCGGCGATCTTCGCAGCGACGGCGAGTGTGGGTGAGGTTTCGCGACGTTCCACTTGCGAGAGCATCGGCGCGCTCACGCCGCTTCGCTGCGCGAGATCCCGCAGGGAGAGCCCCCGCGCCTCGCGCAGCGTGCGGATCCGGGCTCCCGACTGTGCGGCGGGATCCGGCAGGTTCTTCGGGCGCGCGACCGCAGCCATGGGCGTATGTTATCACGAACGGTTGTATGCTCCAGCAGGCCGGGTACAATTCCTGCCCATGACAGATATTGAGGGATTGAGCGACGCCGGGCGTGTCGATCTTCTGGAGCAAGCCTTCTCTTCCGTCGAGGAGGTGTGCGCGCACCTGGAGCCGGGCGATTGGGATCTGCAGAGCGATTGCCCTGGGTGGACGGTGAAGGACAACCTCTCACACCTCACGAGTTACGAAGCGATCATGACCGGCACCGAGCCGGCTTCTCCCGTGGACCTCTCGAACGTCTCCCGCATCACCAGCGAGTTCCAGGAGCTGAACGAGCGAGAGGTCGTCGCGCGCCGGAGCATTGCGGGTCCCGACGTACTGGCGGAGTTTCGCGACGCTACCGCGAAGCGGCTTGCAGACTTGCGCGCGCTCGATGAGGCGGCTTGGGATGGTGAAGTAGAGGCGCCGCCGGGTCGCCTGAACCAGCGGCTGTACTTGGCGATGCGGATCCTGGACGTCTTCTACCACGAGCAGGACATCCGCCGGGCGACCGGACGCCCCGGACACCTGGACGGCGCCGTCGCGAACTTCGTGTTCGAGCGGCTGGCGACGAAGTCGCTGCCGGTGGTCGTGTCTCGGAGGGGGCAGGCTCCCGATGGGTCGGTCGTCGTGTTTGAAGTCCCGGCCCCCGGCCGCACGATCGCGATTCAGACGTCGGATTCAAGGGGAACGCTGCTGTCGAGCGGCGTGCCCGCCGACTCGGTCTTGCGTTTTCGCATGAGCGTGGAGGGGTTCTTCTGTGTGCTGGGCGGTCGCTGGACGCCGGTGCAGGCGCGCGCACACGGAGGCCTGGAGATTCACGGCGACGAGGTGCTCGCTCGCCGCATCCTCGAGCACATAGTGGTGGTGCCATGACGTACAAGATCGGAATCATCCCCGGCGACGGCATCGGTCCTGAAGTAGTCGCGCAAGGACTCAAAGCCCTTGACGCGAGCGGCATCACTACCGAGCGCGTCTCCTTCGATCTCGGGGCCGAGAAATACCTGCGCACGGGCGAGGTGTTGTCCGACGCAACGCTGGAAGAGATGCGCGTGCTCGACGCGGTTCTACTTGGCGCTGTGGGCGATCCTCGCGTGCCGCCGGGAGTGCTCGAGCGGGATCTGCTGCTGAAGTTGCGTTTCGACTTGGATCTCTACGTGAACCTGCGTCCGGTGAAACTTCCAGAGGGCGTCGCCACCCCGCTCGCCGGAAAGGGCCCCGCCGACATCGACTTTGTGGTCATTCGCGAGAACTCCGAGGGGCTCTACGCGGGGGCCGGGGGCGTTCAGGCGCGAGGGACTTCGCGCGAGGTTGCGACGCAGGAGTCGATCAACACGCGCACCGGCGTGGATCGAGTCTTGGAGTACGCATTCGATCTCGCCGAGCGGCGCGCGCGCAAGAAGCTCACCCTCGTGCACAAGACGAACGTACTCGTGCATGCCGGCGGTCTGTGGGCGCGCGCCTTCGCCGAGATGGGCGACGCGAACTACCCCGACGTTGAGCGCGAGTACGTTCACGTGGACGCAGCCTGCCTGTACATGGTGACCCAGCCGGAGCGCTTCGATGTGATGGTGACCGAGAACATGTTCGGCGATATCGTCACCGACCTTGGAGCGGCAATCGCCGGCGGGATGGGACTCGCGGCAAGCGGGAACCTGAACCCGGCGCGGCGCACGCCGAGCATATTCGAGCCGGTGCACGGCTCGGCGCCGGACATCGCCGGGAAGGGCTGCGCCAATCCGGTGGCCTGTATTCTGTCGGTTGCGATGATGCTGGAGTTCCTCGGCGAGGAGTCGGCGGCGGCGCGTGTCGAGCGAGCGGCGCTTGGGGTGCTTGGGAAGTTGCGCGCAACTGCCGGACCGGACATGGGGATGACGACGGACGAAATCGGCGACGCCGTCGCCGAGGCGATCTGAAAGGAACCGCGGATGCCGATCACGCCCACCGAGAAGATCTGGATGGACGGCGCTCTCGTCCCCTGGGACGAGGCCCGGGTTCACATCCTCACGCATTCGCTGCACTACGGCAGCGCGGTCTTCGAGGGCATTCGCGCATACGAAACGTCCAAAGGGCCCGCGGTGTTTCGGCTGACCGACCACATCCGGCGACTGCACGACAGCGCCCACATCTTCATGATGCAGGTGCCGTATTCGGTGGACGATCTCGTAATTGCGTGCAAGGACACAGTTCGCTCGAGCGGGCTGTCGTCGTGCTACGTGCGCCCGCTGGTGTATCGCGGTTACGGCGAGATGGGGCTGAATCCTCTCGTCGCGCCGGTCAATGTGTCGATCGCGGTGTGGCCGTGGGGCGCATACCTCGGCGAGGAGGGATTGCGTCGCGGCGTTCGCATGACGATTTCGTCGTGGCGTCGTCACGATCCCAACATCATCCCGCCGGCGGCCAAGGGAACAGGACAGTACATCAACTCTTCCCTCGCCAAAATAGAGGCGCTCAAGGGCGGCTACGACGAGGCGATCATGCTGAACCCTCAGGGTTACGTCGCCGAGGCGACGGGCGAGAACATCTTCATCGTTCGCGACGGTGAGTTGGTCACGCCGCCGCTGTCGGCCGGCGCGCTCGCCGGGATCACGCGTGAGTCGATCATGCGGATCGCGGCCGACCTCGGTGTCGCGGTGCGCGAGTGCGACCTAATGCGCTCCGAGCTGTACCTGGCCGACGAAGCGTTCCTCACGGGTACCGCAGCCGAAGTCGTTCCGGTGCGGGAAATCGACGACCGCACGATCGGCGCCGGCGAAGTCGGACCGCTCACCAAGAAACTGCAAGATGTGTTCTTTGCCGCCGTGCGCGGCGATGTTGAGCAGTACGCGGGCTGGCTCGAGCACGTGTAGGCGGGAGAGAAATGACGTCACCCATCGTTCTGTACGACACGACGCTTCGCGATGGCGCCCAGCGAGAGGGCCTTTCGCTCACGGTCGAGGACAAGCTGAAGATCGCCACATGGCTCGATGAGCTTGGAGTGCACTACATCGAGGGCGGCTGGCCGGGTTCGAATCCTAAGGACATCGAGTTCTTCCACCGGGTTGGCGGCATTGGGTTGAAGAACGCACGCATCGCGTGCTTCGGCGCAACTCGCCGGCCGAACGGATCGGCGGAGTCCGATGCCGGAGTACTCGAACTGCTGAATTCGGGGGCTCCGACGGTGTGCTTGGTGGCGAAGGCGCACGACCTGCAGGTGACCGCCGCGCTCGGCACGACGCTGGATGAGAACCTGCGCATGGTCCAGGACACGGTTGCGTTCCTCGTTCGCGAAGGAAGAGAGGTATTCCTCGACGCCGAGCATTTCTTCGATGGGTATCGCCGTGATCCCGAGTACGCGCTGAAGGTCCTCGCCGCAGCCGGCGACGCAGGTGCAGCGACGCTCGTTCTGTGCGACACCAACGGCGGGGCACTGCCCTGGGAGGCCGGCAAGATCGTGTCGGCGGTTCGTGAGGCGCGCGGCGAGCCGATCGGCGTGCACTTCCACAACGACGTCGGGTGCGCGGTCGCCAACGCGCTCGTGGCGGTCAAGCACGGGGCCGTGCACGTGCAGGGAACTATCAACGGGATCGGGGAGCGGTGCGGTAACGCCAACCTCCTTACGATCATCGGAAATCTGGCCTTGAAGTCCGGCCTTGAGGTGCTCGACGCCGAGCACCTCGCGAAGCTGACGACGGTGCACTACGCCGTCGCTGAGATCTGCAACATCGCGCCCGACGCGCACCAGCCCTACGTCGGGGCGAGCGCGTTCGCGACGAAGGCCGGCCTGCACACGAGCGGACTGGCCAAGCTCGAGGGCGCTTATGAGCATGTGGACCCCGGGCTGGTCGGCAACGGCCGGCGGCTGCTGGTGAGTGAACTCTCGGGACGCTCGACGATCGTGTTGAAGGGGAAGGAGATCGGAATCGACCTGGAGTCCGATCCCGGCACGGCTGCCGCGATCTTGTCGGCGGTCAAGGATCTCGAGCATGCCGGCTACCACTTCGAGGCGGCCGACGCCTCCCTCGAGTTGCTGATGCGTCGACACGCCGGCATCGAGCGCGAACTCTTCCGTCTGGAGTCGTTCCGCGTGATCGTGGAGAAGCGCGAGGACGGCCAGGTCGTGTCGGAGGCGACGGTGAAGTTGTGGGCGCGCGGCGAGCGTCACATCGCTACGGCGGAGGGCAACGGCCCGGTCAACGCGCTGGACGCGGCGCTGCGGATGGCGCTGGTGCGTTTCTATCCGGCGCTCGAGGCGATTGAACTCGTGGACTACAAGGTCCGCATCTTGGAGGAGAAGCAGGGAACCGGGGCCGTCACGCGCGTGCTGTTGGAGTCGCAGGACGGCACACGGGAGTGGTCTACGATCGGCGTGTCTCCCAACATCATCGAGGCCTCGTGGGATGCTCTCGTGGACGGGTTGAACTACGGCTTACTGCACGCGGAAGGTGAGGCTTCGGAGTGAGGATTGCACGTGTTGCGCACGGTGGGGCGATCGCCTTCGCCGTGATTGAGGATGACGTTGCCGCTGAGTTGGACGGCCCGCCGATCGGGGCGCTGCGCTTCACCGGGAACCGCGTTCCTTTGCAGGAGTGTCGCTTGCTCGCGCCGGTGCTTCCGAGCAAGGTCGTGGCCGTCGGCAAGAACTACGCGGAGCACGCGGCGGAGTTCGGAAGCGAAGTTCCTTCCCAACCGCTGATCTTTCTCAAACCCTCGACGGCGGTGATCGGTCAGGGCGATGCGATTCGCAAGCCTGCCGGACTCGTGCGCTTGGATCACGAGGCGGAGTTGGTAATAGTGATCGCGGGACTCGTGCGCAACGCGGACGAACAAACGGCTGAGAACGCGATTCTGGGCTACACGTGCGGCAACGACGTGAGCGCGCGCGACTACCAGGCGTCCGATGGTCAGTGGGCGCGCGCCAAAGGCTTCGACACTTTTTGTCCGCTCGGCCCCTGGATCGAGACCGACCTCGATCCGGCGAAACTGCGGGTGCAATCGAGGGTCAACGGCGCCGTTCGCCAGGATGCGAGCACCGCGGACATGGTGTTCCGCCCGGCATTCCTGGTTTCTTACGTCTCCAAGATCATGACCCTGTTGCCTGGGGACGCGATCATGACCGGCACGCCTGCCGGCGTCGGTCCGATGGAACCAGGCGACACCGTCGAGATCGAGATCGAGGGCATCGGGACACTGTCCAACCCCGTGATTGCGGCGGGCGACAAGTGACCGAAGTCCGCACGCGTTTCGAACCTTCCCCGAGTGGATCCATTCATGTTGGGACTGCGCTCACGGCGTCCTTCAACTGGCTATACGCGCGCCGTCACGGCGGCAAATTCGTCTTGCGCGTTGCCGACACCGATGCCTCACGCGTCGTCGAGGAAGGGCTGCGTTCGGTCGTAGAAGACCTGCGCTGGCTGGGTCTGGATTGGGACGAGGGCCCTGAAGTCGGAGGCCCGGACGAGCCGTATTTCCAGAGTCAACGCGGTGAGTTCTATCGCGAAGCCGGCGCGCGCCTGCTCGACGGCGGTCACGCCTACCGCTGCTACTGCACGTCCGAAGAACTGCAGGCCGCGCGCGAACTGGCGCGCGCCGAAGGCCGCCCGCCCAGATACCAGGGTCGGTGCCGCGACCTCACCGCCGCCGAGCGCGCGGAGTGCGACGCTGAAGGGCGTCCCGCCGTCGTGCGTTTCCGTGTTCCGGAAGGCGAGACTCGAGTTGTCGACATGGTTCGAGGAGAAGTCGTCTTCGACCATGCCCAAGTCGAGGACTTCGTCATCCAGCGCGCCGACGGCAGCGCGCTATACAACCTTGCGGTTTCCTGCGACGACCTCGGGATGCGGATTACGCACATCGTGCGCGGTGAAGACATCTTCTCCAGCACGCCCAAGCAGGACATGATCATGCGCGCGCTGGGTGCAACTGAGCTTCCCGTCTACGGCCACATGCCGTTGATCGTGGGCTCGGACCGAAGGCCGCTCAGCAAGCGCCACGGCGACACCGCCGTCGCGCAATACCGCGAGAAGGGGTATCTGCCGGAGGTGCTGCTGAACTACCTGGCGACGCTCAACTGGTCGATGGGGGACGGATCCACCGAACGCTTTTCCGTCCCCGAGCTGATCGCGGCGTTCGACCCCTCAGGGATCACGCGCAACCCGTCGGCTTTCGACATTGAGAAACTCGCGGCGTGGAACGGCGAGCGGATCCGCGCGATGTCGCCTGAGGAGTTTGCGGCGCGCGCCGAGCCGTTCATGGTCGAAGCCGGGGTCCTTTCGGAGCCTGTAGCCGGCGAGGCGCGCGCCGTCGTGTTGGCGATGGCGCCGCTCGTTCAGGAGCGAATGAAGCGGCTCGACGAGGCGCCCGGGCAGTTGCGCTTTCTCTTCACCGAGCCGGAGCCCGACGAGCGCGCGCGCGTCTTGCTGACGATCGAGCGCGTTCCGGCACTCGAGGCGGCCGCCGAGATCCTGGAGCGCGTTGAGCCATGGGACGCCGCCGCCATCCAGTCGGCCCTGACCGAGTGGGCCGACGATGCCGGAATCAAGCGCAAGGAGGCGTTCCAACCCGTGCGCGCCGCGGTCACCGGGACTCTGGTCTCTCCGCCGTTGTTCGAGTCGATCCAGACGCTGGGGCGCGCGCGCGCGCTCGCGCGAGTGCGTGCTGCCGTGGCGCGCGCGCGCGGTACTGCCTCCTAAGGCGAACCAAAGGTGACTCGCACGATGTGTTTCACAGCATTAGTGAGAGCTGCGGCGAGGAGTTCGACCGCCGGGCCGGGGCCGAGGACCTCGACTGGGTCGCGTCGGCCTGGACTGCGCAACGACCAGCGCATCCGCGTTGCCCGACCCTAGCCGGGCAAGTACTATGACCGCGCTCCCTTGGGGCGTAGCGTAACCCGGCAGCGCGCCAGATTCTGGATCTGGTTGTCCTGGTTCGAATCCAGGCGCCCCAGCCGGCCCCATCGTCTAGCGGCCAAGGATGCCACCCTCTCAAGGTGGAGACACGGGTCCGAATCCCGTTGGGGCCACACCAAAAACTCCAGGTTAACGACCTGGGGTTTTCTTTTTGACCACACCCGCGGGCCGTCGCCATAGGACGGGGGCGTTCAACCTCGGGGGCGACAGGGCGCGATTCGCGAACACCGCCTCTGTCGGTCCTACGGCCTTGTCTTTCTTTCGGTATATTAGGAACAAATAGTGCATGGGGCCCTTTTGGCCATGGTCTATTTGCGCATAAATGGGTGGTCGTGGCGCGCCGCGTGATCATGGCGCCCGCGCCGAGGATGGCGTTTGCGTATGTGGGTTGACCGAGGCGGCAGAGAAAGGGTCGGGTCTGGAGACGGGAGAAACTCGAGGGCACCCGCCGCAACCCTAGAAGCGCCTAGGGTCGGTGTGCGAGATAAACCCTCGGCCACCAGGGGTAACCCCGGGCGCGCACGCCTTCGCGCGAGGGTCTTGATGGCCTCGGAAGTCCGGCATGGACCCTGTTCAGAGGGGAGAAGACGCATCACTTGCATACGAGGCGTGTGGGTCTTTGGTCCCGCTCTTAGCGGAAATATCCTTGACGTGTGGTTTCAGACAAGTCGTGAGTTGCTCCAGAGCGGTCGTGGGCGCTCGCCGGCCCAGCGCCGGCGCTGTTCGGCCGTTGGGAGCACAGGTACGGAGGCTGGATGATGGGCCATCGAAGAATGAAAGCACCAAGACGATTCCTCTTGGGCCTCACGGCAGTGGCTGCACTCGTTCTTGTGGGGATCCCCGGTCTCGGCATGGGAGAGGATCTGCCGCAGACCGGCGTTCCGCAGACGGTGTCCGGGGCGGTGTCCGGGGCGCCTAGGTCGACGGGGCTCACAGGCCACACGCCGTCGGCCGACTGTGGTTCTTGTCACTTCAACCAGGCACTGGTGGGTCCCGATCGATATGTGAACCAAGAAGCATTCGCTGCGACTTACCACTACAGGAAGGCCTCGGAACTCCTCGGGCGGGCACTCAAGTGCCAGGACTGTCACGTAACCAAGTCGGGTAAGTGGGTCGCTCACCCCTCTGACAACTTCGTCCCTTCGCCCAACCCCGCAGAGATCACCAACGACGCCGATCAGACCTGCGGGAAGTGCCACGGTGGCATCGCGGCCGATTTCAAACATTCGCTGCACGGCACGACCAGGGGAGTCCTTAACAGCTTGACGGCTGCGGAGAACGCGGACGACCACATTCAGCAGGGTATCGGTCGCAGCGCCTATCAACTTTGGGCTGGGATCGATCCGGCCGACCAGACGCAGACTCCCGGCCACATTGGCCGGGCGCAGTGCAGCACTTGTCATGCGGCATGTTCCGACTGCCACATGACGGGCGGCAATCAGCAGTCGGCCAAGCAACTGGGCGCCAACACTGATCCCTACTTGCCCGGGAGCTTGGGCGACGATCAGTCGGGGAACCCGGCGACGGGTCAGGGTGGATACCTCGGGACGGATTACCCGATGAACCCGGGATTCATCATGACGATGGGGATGCCGGTTGTTCAGCCGGACGGTTCGCCGATGATGGTGCCCAACGCCCCGTACGCGATCGACGGTAAACGGACGGCCGCCAACGCCTTGAAGGCGTCGTTCTACCCCTACCCGATGATGAGGGGTGGCGGGAGCGCGCTGCTGTTCAAGGGGTACTCGCCGGACGAGGCCCGGATGGACATCGCCAGCCACAACATCGTTCTTCCGAGGTCCGGAAATCGGGAAGACGGGGCCCCCGGGCTCTCTCGCGACTCGTCCATCGCGATGTGCTGGCGGTGTCATGCCCGCACGACGCCTGAGTATGTCGGCACGTTCCTTGCCTACATGCCTTTCGACGCAACCGCTGCGTTCGGATGGAAGAAGCAAGCTGAGCCGTCGGTGCACTACCAGGCAGGCATGGTCTGCGTGGACTGCCACAAGGGCACTGAGATTCACGGGGACAAGGACAAGCCCGCCATTGAGCACACGACCGACGCGGTGAACGTCAAGTGTGAGTCCTGCCACGTGGAGGATGCGCCGCCCGTCGGGCTCGACGACAAGTTCGTGACGGCCGCGAAGAAGATCGTCAACAGCCACGAGACGGTCGAGTGCTCGGCTTGCCACAGCGAGTGGAATCACAACTGTGTGCGTTGCCATCCGGTCGAGGGCAAGGACGTCAACTACCTGGATCCGCGCCATGAGCGCGCGGTGATGTCCCTGGACGCCATCGCGGTGACCGATGAGACCGGAGAACGCTTCTTGAAGTACTTCGGCCGCAACAAGTCGGGCAAGGTCCAGACCATGGCTCGTATCGCGATGTTCGACAAATCGGGGGGGTACTGGCTGCGTGGGTTCCACAGCATCCAGCGGGCTCCCGACGGAGAGGGTAAGGATGCTTGCATCGCTTGCCACACCGACAAGACCCGCATGCTGGTCGACCCAGAGCCTGGGACTCGCAATGCCAATCCCTGGGAGATGGAGAGCCCGGGGGTTCCCGAGGCGTACATCGATCCGGCGGTGGTTGCCAAGAACACCACCAAGACCTGCAGTCACTGCCACTCGACCTCGGTGCATAGCGCGGCGCCGTTGGTCAGGAATTGCGTGATGTGTCACGGCTCTGTGCCGCTGAACCCGCACGAGGAATAGCTCTCCCGTCGTCTACCGGCACCCGTGCGGGGTGCCGGTAGACGCGTTTTTTCTGGGCCGTTCGGCCCATCAGATGCCGCGTCCGTGGCGCAAACTGCACAAGTTCTTTACATCCGCGCGATAGCCTCTGGATGGTCGTCAAGGGGCGTGAATCCCTGCTCGATACATCATCGGGGAGGGCTGGACGGCTAGAACACGGACCGGGTCCACGCCGAGAGAGCCGAGGAGGATCAGTTGACTGGGTCGAAGAGGCGTCGCGGAGGGTGGCCCTTTGCGGTCATCCTGCTTGCAGTGGGGGTCATGTCGGTGGTCGTCGGCCCTGCTTTTGGGGACGAAGGGCCTGCGGGACACTCAGACGTTCCGGCACCCAAGTTGTCGACAGTTCCGTGGGGTACCCCGACCGCTTCATCGCAGCAGTCCCAAGAGGCGCCTGATGCTGCCGGCCATGACATGAGCGGCGGGGATATGAGCGGCATGGACATGAGCGGAGATACAAGTCACGGCTCGGTCGTCGACGCCGAGGCGGGGGGTCACGGTCACTCGTCCAGCCCAGGCGATCGCGCGAACTGGTGGGTAGTCGGGGCATTCCTGGGGTTGATCGTTTCGGCGACGACGGCCGCCGCAGGAACGAAGCGCCGCCTTGCTCGCAAGATGGCTGCGGGTGAACTCCTCGGCACGGGTGTTCGCAATGTCTGAGCACTCCGACGTGTTGGATCCAGAGCGATCGGGTGCCGGGGCGGGAACCGATGATCTTGAGCAGGCCTTCGCCGCGCCCGACGCACGGGTTCCGCACCTTCCTCCGTCCGGGGCCGAACCCAACCTGTTGCACATAGGTTGGGTGTCGCGGTTGTTGCGCAGCCGCTTCTATCCGGGCGCGCTGCAGTGGATCGGCATCCTGGTCTTTGGCGTCGTGATGGGAACGACGCTGTTTGGTCCTCCGGAGTTCGACAAGAACATCGGGGCCACCGTCGTGTGGATTCTGTGGTGGCCGCTGCTCCCGATCTCGTTCTTCCTCTTCTCGCGGCTGTGGTGCACCGTGTGTCCCTATCCCGTCGTGGGGGAATGGTTTCAGAAACTGGTCGGCGTGAACCTGAAGGTTCCGAAATGGTTGAAGAAGTACGGGATCTGGATCATCGACTTCACGTTCCTGGCGATCACTTGGGGTGACCACGTCTTCGGCATCGTGGAGTCACCGCGCGGCACCGGTTACCTCTTGCTCGCCATCCTGACGGGGGCGATCGTCACGAGCCTCTTCCTGGAACGCAGGGCGTTCTGCACTCACTTGTGTTTCCTGGGCGGGTTGTCGGGCAACTACTCGATGACGTCTCCGCTGGCCCTTCGATCCAACAAGGGGAACTGCAAGGCCACGTGTGCGGACTCTTGGTGTGCGAAGGGGTCCGACCATGCGCCGGCGTGTCCGATGTTCCAGACGCCGCGCACGATGGACTCCAACCGTGACTGCAACCTGTGCGCTTACTGCATCAAGTCGTGCCCGCAGGGATCGCTCCGGCTGGAGTTGCGCAAACCGACGTCGGAGTTCTGGTCGATTCGCAAGCCTCGTCCAGAGGTAGCGTTTCTAGCGATCGTTCTCGTCGGCGTTGTGATTGTTCAGAACCTGACGATGCTCGGAGCCTATGAGACGATTCTGAGCCGCGTCGCGTCGATTACCGGCACTTCGAACGTCGACCTCAACTTCACCGTCGTGTTCCTCCTTGCCATGGCGGCTCCCGTGCTTCTGCTCTTTTTGACCAGCGCGATTTCCGCGCGTCTCGGGGGCGGCACGATGGGACGGGACTTCACGCGCTTCGGCTACGCGCTTATCCCGTTGGACCTCGCGGGCCACGTCGGCCACAACCTGCTGCACCTTCTGGGCGAAGGCCTGGCCGTCCCCAGAGCGATCATGGGGGCCTTTGGTCGCCGGTGGACCGGCAGTACGGCGTTGCTGAACACCCCGACGATCAGCGTGCTGCAGTACTTGATTCTGGGCGCCGGCGTCTTTGCCACGGTCTACGCGGCGTACCGTATCTCGCGTCGCAACGGCGGAAAGGCGAATCTGGGCGCGCTGATTCCGCAACTCGCGCTGATCGGAGTGCTGGTGGCGGTCAACATCTACATGTTCGCTCAGCCGATGGCGCACCGGGCGTAGATGCGGCACCGGTATTCCGACACCGACTCCGGCATCGAGTCAGACTGCGCTCACGATGAGGCCTTCGATACTCACCGGACGGTTTGAAGACGTCACGCGTATGGTCGCGAGGCCGGATCGCGTTCCGCTCTCGACTACCGAGAAGATCTGTCCGCGGCGCTGGGATCCCGATACCAGGCTGACTCGTTTGAGCAAGGTCTTGCCCACGTAGATCTCGACCGCGCCGCAACTCGGACAGGTGGTCGCGATCAGCCGGATTCTCTTGACTGCCGAGACGGGCAGCGTCAGCGTGGCGCCTCTGGCGGTGGCCGTGGAGAACGAGTTCAGGTAATAGCCGGCCGCCGTCTTACGAAGCCAGCCGGCCGAGGCTCGCATGTCGGTGTTGTTTGCAGGAATGACGGTGCATCGCTCGGTGCTTGCCGATGAAGTCATGCCGACTCCGTTGGCAGCGCGTACGAAGAAACAGTACGTGGATCCGGTTGCCAGCGTTGCGCGGCCGCTTCGAGACGTCGTTGAAAGGAAACGGGAAACCGTCTGGTATGAGGCCGCGCCGGCCGCCTTGCGACGGGTGCCGACGACGTATCCGGCGACGCCGCTTTGGGCATCCGTCGCCGCGCTCCAGGCCAACGTGATGGCCTTCGATTTCTGGACGAGCGGCAATGTGGACAGGATTGGCGTCGACGGCGCCGTTGCGTCGCGAACGGAGGCAGTGAATAGCCCCGACCCGGATCCGAGCAGCGCCTCCGCGTTGGACTGCGCTGCGACGCTCGTATATGGCGCGCGCATGTTCGCAGTGGGGGCGATTGGCTCGGGATCCGGAGGGATCTCGATGTCTCCCGGCCGCTCGCCTCCGAAGTTGCGGCCGGCCGGCTTCGTGGGATCATTGACCAAACCCCACGCAGCACCGTCGTTTACCGATACCGCGACGGCTCCGTCGCGGCTCACTGCGACGATCTCGTCGCCGTCGGACGGATTCACTTCGAGCGCTTCAACGTCATTCATCTGGTTGCCGACCGTGGATGTCCCCATAGCATTGGCGAGGATCGTCTCCTCAAAGCTCTCCCCGCCGTTCACCGACTTCATCAACCCGCTTTGACCCGGGTTCGCGCTTCGGGCCGCCCACACGGTCGCCGTGGCGCAGTCCACTCGGACGTCGTTGAAGCTTCCGGTGAGTTGAGTGCCGGTGGCGGCGCTGGTCGCTCGGACGACCGATGGCGTGCCGGACGCGTTCGACACGACGGCGATCCCGCCGGTAGACGTTCCAAGCGCCGCAAAGACGGTGTCGCGAACGCTCGCATCTGCATCGCCGGTATCCGCGCAGTAGGACAGGGCCATCACGCCCGTGGTGATCCCCGTAAGCCCGGAGGAGGAGATCGAGGCGGAGCGGGAGTCCGGCGTTTGGGTGCGCGATCCGCTCAGCGTGACTTTTCGCAAGGACCCGGCGGACTCGTCATTGGTGCTGGTCCCGACGTATGCGACGTCGGTCCCAGGCAAGCCCACTATGGCCGAGACGTTCCCGTTTGATCCGGGGCCACTCATACCAAGGTCGGCGGAGGACGTTTGCGCTAGGTATTCGTACTGATTTCCGTTGCCTTGGATGGCGAGTACGTTCTCGGGGAGGTCTGCGAGATCCGAGGCATCGGTGGCGACATCCGCGGCTGATAGAAGATTCCCGTCGCCTCCGGACCCGGCGAGGATCCACGACGTGCCTTGCGTTACCGATGGCCACCAGTCGACGGCGCCACCGCCGCGCGACTGGATTGTGATCCACGACGTGCCCCCGTCGAGTGATCCCAGAGTCCGCCCGCCGCCCGAGAACGACAGCATGGTCGCCAACTGGTCGTTGCTGCCGGGTCCGTACGCTGTGTCTTTGACGACCGCGGCCTCCAACCCCGTGATTGAGATCCCCCCGCTGCCCGGGTTGCTTCCCGCCGACGCAAGGACCGGCCAGGCCGGGAACGACGGTCGGTTCAGCGCGAGGTCCGCGGCGGATGACTTCGCAGCCCCGTATTGGCCGTCACCCGAGATCAGCACGCGATTCGTGGCGCCGTCGTAGGCGGCGTCGAACGCCATGCCGGTGTTGTTGTTGATTCCGCGTACGGGGCGGACGTGCATGACCGTGCCTTGCTGAGTGAGCCAGCAACTTCCAACGGTTCCCTCGCCGCCGAGCGGGGAAACCGATCCGATTGCGCCGTCATAGGCCCCGCAGGAACTCGGGCCGGTGGCGAACGCGCCCGACGAATTCGTGGCGTCGTTATCCTGGTTGTGGAACGTGGTCGTCGTGGTCGAGGTCCAGACGCCTTCGCCGTACGTGGACATCCGCGCGGATCCGTCGCCGTCCGAGCTGTAGACAAGGACGGTGCTCGGTGACCTTCCGGTCCCGACCTCTGGGCCCTCGGGCGGTCCTCCGAGTCGGATGAACGTGAGCGAAGCGTTGCTCATTGCTGCGTTGGGGATGGTCGTTGAGTTATCCGCGATCCGCGAGGGACTCGCGTCCACCGCGTACAAGACAACGTCGCTTGATTCCGCCGGCGCGACCGCGAAGATGGGTGCATCCGACCCGGGGGCCATCCAGATTCGGTCGGCGGGAGAAGTGCGATATCCGTTGGATCCCATGGACGCGAAGACGGGGGCGACGTACGGCGTGTCGTCGGTGGGCATCGTCGCCCAAGACATCTGGTTCCCGACGCCGCCTTCGTTGCTCATGAACAGGATCGAGATCGGTCCCACGTGGCCCCAGTAGAGCTTTGTGTTCGGGTCCGCGCCGTTGACGAGGATGTCGTTCCAAGTGATTCCGAAGTCCCGTGAGAACCAGACCTTGCCGCCGACGATTGCGGCGATTTCGCCGGCGACGGCCGATGTCGTCGCGCTGGAAGCGGTGCCCGTTCCGTCAATCCCGACTGCCGGGTCGTCGGTCGAGATGGTGACCGGAGACCATGTGCCGCCATAGTCGACGGTTCGGTACAGCGAAGGGATGGCCGTCGTGGTGAGATAAAAGACACCTGTCGCGGCGTCCGGGATGATCGTTCCGGTCTGGGCGCCGTATGCGCCTAGACCGCGGAAGCGATTGCCCGATTCGACGACGACGATCTCTTCGGTTGCCGATCCGCCCGCGACTACGATCGTCGCGGTTCCCACGCTTGTACCCGGGGCTGCTGCTGCGGCGGCGTAGGAACCGTCGGCTACGGCGGAAAACAGCCCTTCTCCGACTTCGTTGGTGACCGAGACGTGGCGGCCGGAGGTTCCGGTGAGTGCAAGGAATGCCCCCTCTACGGGAGAATCACCCATCAAAACGGTGACGACTACGGTCCTGGATGCGCGCGCCGGAGCCATTGAAATCCCGCTCAGCGCCGCGCAAAGCGCAAGGACTAGCAGGGATTTCGACCGCATGACCACTCCTTCTCGGGAGCCCTGATCGCATTGGACGGACCAAAAAGGCCCTATTAGGCTCAAATTCCTGTCGGTCCTCCGGTCCGACCGGTTGATGGCGCCATCGGGTCATTTCCGTACTCCAAACAGTCGGTCTCAGGAATCCGCGCGGGCGCGGGTGCGCGGCCCGCGAGTGATTTCCGCCCGGTTTTTGGCGAAAATTGTGCGCCAAGGTCTTTGACTCGGACTCACCGCTCCACTAGTCTCCCCGCCGAAGTCGAGAAGGGGGTGGAACGTGAACAGAAGTCAGTTCTTGCGCACGGTCTCAGAGCGGACCGGCGCGCACAAGCGAGACGTCGAGCACGTCTGGGAGCACTCGCTCGCGGTGATCCAGGAGTCGATCCGCAAGGGCGAGAAGGTCAGCATCACGGGTTTCGGAATCTTCAAGCAGCGCGTCCGCAAGGCCGGGAAGCGGAAGAACCCGCAGACGGGCGAGACGATCAAGGTTCCCGCCGCGAAGCTGCCGAAGTTCCTGCCGGCGAAGCAGTTCAAGTTGTACGTGGGTGGCGGCGTCAAGGCACTTCCCGCAATCGCGACCAAGCCGGTCGCGCTGGCCGCCGAGGTTGTGGCGAAGGCCGCACCGAAGAAGGCCGCTGCGAAGAAGCCTGCTGCGAAGAAGCCTGCAGCAAAGGCTGCACCGAAGAAGGCCGCTGCGAAGAAGCCTGCAGCAAAGGCCGCACCGAAGAAGGCCGCTGCGAAGAAGCCTGCAGCAAAGGCCGCACCGAAGAAGGCCGCTGCGAAGAAGAAGTAAGTCATCCCAAAAGCAAATGGCGGGGATATCCCCGCCATTTGCTTTGGTACGCCCCTTCTTGGGGCGTCTCCGGCTATAGGGTGATGACGGTCAAGTCGCGCACCTTGATGCGCCGACCTTCGCCGATGACCTGGAACTTGACGCGCTGTCCCAGCCGGAACAGGCGCGCGCCCGCATCACGATAACTGTCGAAATCGAAGCCGGTTTCGATGCCTGAGTCGTCGATCAGAATGCCGGTGCGTGTTGCCGAATCGAAGCTCTTGATCGTCCCTTGCGGCACGGTTCACCTCCCGTGGCGAGGATACCCGAGCGTGTCCAGTGCCGCCCGGGTTGCCGGGCCGACGGGTGCGTTGCGCGCAGTTTCGAGGTCTCGCGGATCGTCGATGTCCAGAGCGATGCGCGCGCGCGCAATGACGGCGAAGGACACGCCGCCGAGGTGGGCGCGCGCGAAGTGCGCCCGCCGGCTCCCCGTGCCGAAAGACGGCTCAATGGCATTCGGAGGCGAGCGCCACAGCGCGTTTGTGCCCTTTCCGGTTCGGTCCGGAGCGAGCACGACCCCTGGACCGATTGCGATTGCCAGCACGTCTTCGGCTGTCGCGGCGGGACAGTCGGCTGAGAGGATGAGTACGCCTTGTGCCCCTTCCGCGATCGCTTGGTCGGTGGCGGCGATAAGCGAGGCGTTCAGCCCCGCGTCGGGGGTCGGGTCGGGTCGGGCCTCAGCTCCGGCCTTTCGAGCGACCTCGACCGCGTCATCGTCGCTCGTGAGTACCCACACCGCGTCGAGTGCTCCGGCGGCACGAGTCACGTCTTCGAGCATCGCCAGGGACAGCATTCGTCGCTGCTGGGGAGTCAATACCTCGGACAAGCGCTCCTTGGCGCGCGCCAGCGGTTTCATCGGAACGATGACGAGTTTCATGCCAAACCGGGCGAAGCAGGCGGTAGGATTGCGCCCACCGCGCCTTCAAGGGGAGCCATGGAGCCGGTATATATCGCTGCGCGTGTCATCCTCGTCCCGCTGCTTCGGCTGCTGTTTCGGTTTCGGACCGTCGGCCGTGTGAGAATCCCTCGGCGCGGGCCGGCTATCGTCGCCCCGAACCATATCTCAAACTTCGACCCCCTCTGTATCGCATATCTGATCGACCGCAGCGGTCGACGCCCTCGATTCCTGGGAAAGGCATCGCTGTGGAGGAATCCGCTGCTGCGCTTCGTTCTGGAAGGCGCGCGCCAGATCCCTGTTCATCGCGGCACGGGTGAGGCGAGTCCGATGGTCGCGGCGGAAGCCGCCATTCGCCGAGGCGAGGTTGTGGTGCTGTACCCGGAGGGCACGATCACGACGGATCGCGACCTGTGGCCGATGCGCGGCAAGACCGGCGTTGCCCGCTTGGCTCTGTCCACGGGTGCTCCCGTGTATCCCGTCGCGGTTTGGGGGCCGCAGTGGATTGCCGGGAAGGGAAGGCGCGGGCGTTACTTCGGGCACAGGTTGATCACGTTCAACATCGGAGAGGCGATGACGTTTCCGGATCTTGACGGCCGCCAGGATGACGCCGAGGTCCGGCGAGAGGTAACCGATCGAGTGATGAGCGAAGTGGACCGGCTCGTGCGCGAACTTCGCAAGATCCACCCCGACCGGGGTGCGGTTCCGCCGCGAACAAGGGGGAAGTCGTGAGCAAGATCGCTGTTCTTGGAGCGGGTTCGTGGGGTACTGCGTTTGCCGCCGTCCTGGCTCGTAACCAGCAGCCGACGATGCTGTGGGCTCGTCGCAGTGACTGCGCCGACGAGATCAACCGCGAACACCGCAACGAGGCGTACCTGCCTGGAATGCAGCTTCCGTCGTCGTTGCGCGCGACCGCCGACCTTGATCGGGCGCTGGAGGGGTCGAAGGTCGTGGTTCTCGCCGTTCCGTCTCACTGCCTGCGCGACAAGTGCGCCGAGATTGCCGATCGCGTTCTGCCCGACGTGACGCTGGTAAGTTTGGCCAAGGGAGTCGAGCAGCACACGCTTCTGCGGATGTCCGAGGTTGTCGCGCAAGCTGCGCGGGTGCCGGCGAACCGCATCGCCGTGGTCAGTGGACCCAACCTGGCGCGCGAGGTCGCGCGCGGCGCACCCGGCGCGACGGTGGCGGCCTGCGTGGATGAAGAGCGGGCCCGCGCCCTGCAGGCGTTATTCCACGCTCCAAGCTTCCGCGTCTACACGAACACCGACGTCTGCGGCGTGGAGATCGCCGGCGCCGCCAAGAACGTGATCGCGATCGCCGCCGGCGTTGCGGACGGCTTCGGGTACGGGGAGAACTCGGTGGCTGCGCTCGTCACGCGGGGGCTGGTCGAGATCACCCGGCTCGGCGTGCACATGGGCGCGAATCCGCTGACGTTCGTCGGCCTCGCCGGCGTCGGGGATCTTGTTGCCACCTGCATGTCGAAGCTCAGTCGCAACCACCACGTGGGTGAGGAACTTGCCAAGGGTCGCGCGCTTGACGACATCATTTCGTCGATGAGCATGGTCGCGGAGGGAGTAAAGTCCTGTGCGGCGATCCTCGAACTCGCGAGGCGCGTGGATGTGGACATGCCGATTGCTTCGAGGGTCGGGCGCGCGCTTTACGAGGGAGCAGACGCTAGGGAGATGGTGGACGACTTGCTCACGCGTGATCCCGAGCCCGAGTTCCTTGGCATTCCGAACGGATAGGACAACGTGCAGGACGGTTTTGACATCGCAGACGATGAAGAAGGCCTCGGGTTCACGACGCGTGCCGTGAGCGCGTGGAAGAACGTCGGCGAGGTTCGCCAGCGACCCGCGTCCCCGCCGATCTACCAGGCGGCGACATTCGTTTTCGACGACATCGACGATTTCGCGGACGTTGGGATGCGCAAGATCGACGGCGGTTACTTGTATTCACGGTGGGCCAACCCGACGACCGACGCGCTTGCGCGAACTCTCGCCTTGCTGGAGGGAACCGAAGCCGCGGCATGTTTCGCCAGCGGCATGGCTGCGATCGCGGGGGCCTTGCGGCCGCTGGTGCGCCACGGGGACCACATCGTGAGTTCCGCCCAGTTGTACGGTGGAACGCATGCATTGTTCACCGGGGGCATGGCGCGCGCCGGCGTCGATGTGACGATGGTCGACGTCGGTGATTTGGCGGCCATCGATGCGGCGTTTACCGACCGCACGCGCGCGCTGTACTGCGAGACCATTGGGAACCCGTCCCTGGACATCGCCGATATCGACGGCCTGTCCGCGATCGCGCGCGCGCACGGCGTTCCGCTGGTTGCCGACGCCACGTTCACGCCGCCGTGCATTCTGAGGCCCGTGGAGCACGGAGTCGACCTCGTGGTGCACTCGGCTACGAAGTACCTCGGAGGTCACTCGGACGTGATCGGCGGAGTCGTCGCCGGAAGCGCTTCGGCCATTGCGGACATCCGCCTGCACGCGATCGACGCCGGGGCGTGCCTGGCTCCCTTCGACGCGTGGTTGCTGGCGCGCGGCGTACAGACCCTGGCCCTGCGCATGGAGCGCATCTGCGCGAGCGCGCTGACGCTTGCGCGCTTCCTAGAGGACCACGAGGCCGTCTCGCGCGTCGTGTACCCGGGACTGGAGACGCATCCGCAACATGCGCGCGCCCGGGCTCTCCTGGACGGCTGCTTCGGTGGAATGCTTACGCTCGAGGTCGCCGGTGGTCTTGCGGCCGGGCGCAGGTTCTTGGAGCGCGTCCGCGTTGCCGCACCGGCGGCGAGCCTTGGGGGGACCAAGACGCTGGTCGTGCACCCCGCGTCGGTGACGCACACGCAACTGGACGAGCGCCAGTTGCTAGCTGCCGGCATCACTGCGGGGATGCTTCGCGTATCGGTGGGTATCGAAGACGTGGAGGATTTGGTGGCGGATTTCGAGAGGGCGCTGCGATGACGTTGCGGGTGGCGGTTCTCTACGGCGGCGTTTCCGAGGAGCACGAGGTTTCCGTGGTGAGTGCGCGCGGCGTGTTGGCCGCGATCGACCGCAGCAAGTACGAGGTGCTGCCGGTCGCTGTGACCAAGAGCGGTCTGTGGCTCCTGCCCGATCAATCCCCCGAGGGGATCTATCTCCAGCCCGGGAAGATGCCGGCCGTGGACGGAAGCGAGGGGCGTCCGCTGACTCTGCGCCGCGGCGGCGAACTCGAGGGCGCGGGGCTTCCGGGTCCGGTCGACGTGGTCTTCCCGGTCTTGCACGGCAAAGGAGGGGAGGACGGCGCGATCCAAGGGATGCTGGAGTCGCTCGGCGTACCGTACGTCGGGGCCGGTGTCGCGGCGAGCGCGGTAGGTATGGACAAGTCCTTACAGAAGCCGGTATTCGCCGCTGCGGGCATCCCGGTAACGCCGTGGTCGCGGGTCCGCCGCCATGACTTCGTGCGGGATCCCGGTGGCGTCGCGCGCGGCGCGCGCGCCGCGGTCGGGTTGCCGTGTTTCGTGAAACCGGCTCGGCTCGGTTCCAGCGTTGGAGTGTCGAAGTGCCGTACCGAAGAAGAGCTTCTGCGGGGATTACACGCAGCGCTCGCGCTCGACGACGTCGCGCTCGTGGAGGAGTCAATCAGCGGCCGCGAACTTGAGTGCGCCGTGCTGGGTAACGACGATCCGGAAGCTTCGGTTGTGGGCGAGATCGTTCCCGTCAACGAGTTCTACGACTACGAGGCGAAGTACCTCGTCGACGGAAGCGAGTTGTTGATTCCCGCGGACGTGTCGGAGTCCGTTGCCGAACAGGTGCGACGCTGGTCGCTGACGGCATTCACCGCCATCGGCTGCGCGGGGATGGCGCGCGCGGATTTCTTCCTGGCCGGCGACGGGCGTGTACTGCTGAACGAGATCAATACGATCCCGGGATTCACGCCGATTTCGATGTATCCCAAGTTGTGGGAAGCCTCTGGAATCCCTTACTCGAAGTTGATCGACCGTCTGATCGAACTCGCGCTGGACGCGCGCGCGCGCCGCGCATGATCACTCTGGCCGACGTTCTTGAGGCGCGCAGGCGTCTCGCCGGCGTGCTGGTCCCCACACCGGTGGAGGAGTCGCGCACGTTGTCCCGGCTCGCCGGCCGGCCGGTGCTTCTCAAGCCCGAGCAGCGCCAACTCACCGGTTCGTACAAGATTCGCGGAGCGTATAACCGGATCTCGCAGTTGCCGCCGGGCGGCGAAGTTGTCGCCGCATCGGCGGGGAATCACGCGCAGGGGGTCGCGCGGGCCGCCGCTCTTACCGGTAACCACGCCACGATCTTCATGCCGCGCACGGCTGCACTGCCCAAGGTCGAGGCGACGCGCGCCGACGGCGCGACTGTGCGTCTGCACGGGGACGTCGTGGACGATTGCTTCTTGGCGGCGCAGGCCTACGCGCGGGACGTGGGGGCCGTGTGGGTTCCGCCGTTCGACGATCCCGACATCATTGCCGGGCAAGGGACACTCGGTCTGGAAATCGCCGAAGAGGCTCCGGAAGTGGAGGTCGTGGTCGTTCCGGTCGGTGGGGGAGGTCTGATCTCGGGAGTCGCGACGGCGCTCGCGGCCGTCCGTCCCGGGGTGAAGGTGATCGGCGTGCAGGCGGAGGGGTCCGCGTCGATGCGGGCGGCACTGGACGCGGGCCGGTGCGTGACGCTCGACGAGGTGTCTACGATCGCTGATGGGATCGCCGTGCGGTCCGCATCGGATCTGACGCTCGCGCACGTGCAGGCGTACGTGCACGACGTCGTGACTGTGAGCGACGATCAGATCTCGACCGCGATGGTTCTCTTGCTTGAGCGAGTGAAAGCCGTCGTCGAGCCCGCCGGCGCCGCCGCACTCGCCGCGGTTCTTGCAGGCAAGATCCCCGGGAGCGGTCCGGCGCTCGCGGTGCTGTCGGGAGGCAACGTTGACCCACTCTTGCTGATCAAGCTGATCGAGCACGGCTTGTCCGCTGCGGGGCGCTATCTGATGCTTCGCATTGTGCTTGACGACCGACCGGGTGCACTGGCGGCGCTGACCGGTTCCGTCGCCGCAATCGGACTGAACGTGTTGGAAGTCGAGCACCACCGCGTCGGGGTGAAGCTCGGGATAGACAAAGTCGAGGTGTTGATCACACTGGAGACTCGCGATCCGGAGCATCGCAGTGAGATCGTCGAGCGGTTGCGCTCCGAGGGGTTTCAGGTCGAGCCGGGCGAGTAGAACCGCAACGCCGAAGGCGGGCCGCGGCCCGCCTTCGAGTGAGAATCCGATACTAGAGGTGGACCACCGGACACGTGAGCGTGCGCGTGATCCCCTCGACGCTCTGAATGCGCGCGACGACAAGCTTGCCGAGATCGTCGACCGTCTTTGCCTCGGCGCGCACGATCACGTCGTACGGGCCGGTGACGTCTTCGGCCGACAGCACACCCTTGATCGCTGCAGCCGATTTCGCAACGTTGGCCGCCTTGCCGACCTCCGTTTGGATCAGGATGTAGGCGTTGACCATGTTCCGCCTCCCCCAATGCGAGTGATTCATTCACGAGCGGCAAACCTGAACACGAGCAGATCTCGAAATACCGGTTGCCGCAGTTGCTGCATTCTACACGGGGGGTATTCGGCGGCAATGGTCGCAGGCTATGCGATCGCGGCGACGATAGAGGGGTCGAGCCCTTCGTATTGGGCCAGGAAAGCGACGCGCTCTGCCTTCAGGCGCGCGACGTGCTTTGCGTACTCGTCGGCGCGGTCCTGCCGTTCGTATAGCAGGCCCGGACGCAAGAGTTCGTCGTCGTCGATTCCGGGAACGGTCGTCGCAACCTCGTAGCCGAAGTCCGGATCGGTTTGCCATTCGATCGTTCCGTCGGCGATGCCTTTGACCACGGCCGAGGAGACTCGGATCTTGATCTTCTTGGCATCGGAGTCCCCTTCGCCGCCGCCGATCCAACCTGTGTTCATCAGGTATACGTTCATCGGCGCCGAGTGAATGAGTTCCAAAAAGCGATTGCCCTGCAGTGCGTGAGCTAGAGGGAAGAAGGGGTTGGTCCCCGGGATTCGAAGCGCCTTGCCGGCTTCGTCTTTCCCGCCGGCCGAAGTTCCCATTGTCTCTCCGAGCATGAAGTATGCGGCGGCGGCTTCGCGCGGAAGGCGCGCGACGGCGGGGATGATGTTGTTGTTGCGGTTAAGGATCAGCAGCGAGTCCACGACATCGATCTCGCGCGCGTCCTTGTACCAGCCGAGTTTGTCCATCGAGAACACCGCGCGCCCGTTTGCCGTGAAGGTCTCGTCGAAGAAGTCCAACTCGCCGTTGTGCTGCGAGACGTTTTCGAGGTAAGCCCCGGGAGCGGTCACTGCGCCGTGGATGGTGGGCTCGTCTTCTGCCGACAGCGCGTAGGTTTTCGCAAAGCAGCCGTTCTCGGTTCCGTAGACCTTGCCTCCGGGCATCAGTGCGACGAAGTCGTCTTGCACCGGCTTAGAGTCGTTTTGGCGCGTGAAGGTGGTTGTCGTCTTGCCCGTGCCCGAGAGCCCGACGATGAGGAACGTCTTCTCTTTGCCGCCGCTGGGGATTACCTTGCAGCCGGCATGCAGTCCGAGTCCGCCGCGGTTGTAGACGAAGGCGTTCCACATTCGCAGGCCGCCCTTCTTGGACTCCCCGAAGTAGTCGGAGTTCAGGATCCTTGTGATCCCGGCATCGACATCCGCGGCAATGAGGCGGTCGTTCGGGTAGCCGTCGGCGGGGAGGTTCGGCGTGTAGATCACGGTGAGCTGTGGTTCCGCGTCTTCGTCGCCGTCCCTGAAGTACAGCAGGTCTTGAGAGCCGGCGACATTGGCGTTGGCTGCTTCGATGATCAAGCGGGCGCGGACGCGGAAGTCGGGGTCGTTCCCGATGTATCCGTTGATCACGAGCATGTCCTGTTCGCGGATGTACCGGTCCTGCATTTCCGCGATCCGCTCGAACTCCGAGCGCGAGATGGTCTTGTGACCGGGCAGGGTGTCGGGCGAGTCGGTGACGAAGAACGTCGACGCAACGCTGCGTGAGTCGACTCGTGTCGTGATGTTCAGGTTGCCGTACTTAGTCGGCCGTGCATTCGGCATAGCCGCAGAGAGTTCGACCAAACGCTGCCGGCCTGGATCGATCAGCAGCGACTTGGCCTCGAGTACGTATCCGGGGCCTTCCAGTACTTGTGCCATGAAGCCTCCCATCCGCTGCGGGCGCCGGCCCGCCTTCGGGGCAAAGATCAAGCGATGATAGCCGCACCTTCCAGGGCGGCGCGGGGGGTTTGTGGGACTACCTGCGGGAGGATTCGACCTCGAAGTACAAGCGCACCGCCGTGCGGTACTCGTGAACCCTGTTGTCATCGATTGAGCACGATGTTCCGATCACGTCCATCTTCGAGATGTGTCGGATTGTCTTAGCCGCTTCGCGGAGCGCCTCGCGTGCCGCGTCTCCCCAAGACTCGCTGGATACCCCTTCCAAGTCGATGGTGTTGAAGACGCTCATGGAAACACTCCCTTGCTCTCGCTGACGGTGCCGAGCGCGATTGTGTAACACCAGGGTCTGATGAGCAAGGGCCTGGGGTCGATATCCTGGCGGATATGCACCATGACCTGTCATCAATCGGCGAGTTTGGCCTCATTCGGAGGCTGGTAGGCCGGCTCGACCCGGCTGTGGGGGTCATCGTTGGGCCGGGAGACGACGCGGCGGTTCTGGCCCCTCGCCCCGGGTTTGTGCTGGCAACGACCGACATGCTCGTCGAGGGAGTCCACTTCGACCTCAGGTTCTCCGGTCCGGCCGATGTCGGGTTTAAGGCGCTCGCAGTCAACGTCTCCGATGTCGCGGCCATGGGCGGGAGTCCGTGGTGGGCGACCGTCGCGCTCGGAGTTCCGGCTGGAACGCCGGTCGAAGTACTTGAGGGGATCTACGATGGACTTGCCGAAGCCGCGCGCGCGTACGGTGTGGCCGTCGCCGGTGGGGACACGGTTATCGCTCCCGCGCTGATCCTGTCGGTCTCGATGACCGGGACCGCCGGACCTCACCCGCCGGTCTGTAGGGACGGTGCGCGCGCCGGGGACGTGATCTGCGTCACGGGGGATGTCGGAGCCGCATCTGCGGGTCTAACGCTTCTTCGCGCAGCGGCGACCGATCCGGACGCGCGCGCGCTGTTGAAACGCTATCCCGGTCTGGCCGTCGCACACCGTCGCGCACGTGCTCGCGTTGCGGCCGGGCGCGCTGCTGCGGAGTTCGGCGCGACGGCGATGATCGACGTTTCGGACGGGATTTGGGCCGACGTGGGGCACATTTGCGAACGCTCGGGCTTGGGCGCGGTGATCAACGAGGCTGCCGTGCCGATCGCCTCCGGCGTCGCCGAGGTCGCAGAGCGACTCAGCTGCAAGTCTTGGGAACTGGCACTGGGGGGCGGGGACGACTACGAACTCGTCATCGTTTTACCGGAATCCGCGGTGCCGAACCTCGCCGGTGCTCTCGGCGAGGTGGCGCTGACGGTCATCGGCCGGATGCAGGAGGGTAGCGGCGTGGCTCTGGTCGGGGGTTCCAAGATCCCATCGTTCGGTTGGGACCACTTCAGGAGTTCATTGTGATACGGAGGCCGATCGCGCGCGCGCTGACCATCGGAGGCTCTGATCCGACTGGTGGCGCTGGGATCCAGCAGGATCTTCGGACCTTCTCCACCCTCGGGGTTTGGGGGCTGAGCGCGATAACGGCGGTCACGGTGCAGAGCACTACCGGGGTTTCCGCCGTTGCCGGGATCGACCCCGAGACGGTGGAAGCGCAGATCGGGGCGGTCGCGGTCGACCTCGGTGTTGACGCCGCCAAGACCGGGATGCTCGGAAGCGCCGACGTCGTTTGCGCCGTGGCGCGCGCGGTTCGGGACAACGGGATCGCCCAGTTGGTCGTGGATCCGGTGATGGCTGCAACCTCGGGGGGCACGCTGCTGGCGGAAGACGCGGTCCAAGCGCTGGTTGCCGAGTTGTTGCCGCTTGCGATGCTGGTGACGCCTAACGCCGGCGAGGCCGAGCGCCTGACGGGAGTGAGCGTGGATTCGATCTCGTCTCAGATCGAGGCTGCCGTGGCGCTGCGCGCGCGCAGCGCCACCGCCGTGCTGGTGAAGGGCGGCCACGTTGGTGGCGCGCGTCCGGTGGACGTGCTCGTTGATGCAAACGGCGAGGTGCACGAGTTCACCGGGGTTTGGGTCGACACACCGAACACGCATGGGACGGGCTGCGTGTTGTCGGCGGCGATTGTGGCCGGGCTCGCAACTGGGTTGGGGTTGGTGGCGTCGGTAGGCAGGGCAAAGGGTGTCGTCACGCGCGCGCTTGAGCACTCACTGGGGCTTGGGGCGGGGCCTGGGCCCGTGTGTCCGGTGCCGGAGGTGCCGGAGGGTGGGTCGTGGCCGTTCGCCGGCCACCCGTTCGAGTGAGCCTAGACGGCTCGCTGGATCTTGCCGGCCTTGAGGCAGCGCGTGCAGATATTCATCCGCTTGGCGTGTCCCTTGATCAACGCGCGAACGCGCTGGATGTTTGGGTTCCAGCGTCGGGGCGAACGACGGTGCGAGTGCGAGACCTGCATGCCGAAGCCAGGTTTGCGCCCACACACTTCACATACGGCTGCCATAACGGGTGCGAATGCTACCGGGCCGCGGGGTGTCCGGCAACCGGACGGTTCTCCGGCAGTGCCCGCAGGTGCCTGGTCGGCCGGTAGAATCGCCCCGTGAGCCCCGTTTTCAGTGCCTCTGACCTGCGACAAGCGCTCTTGTATGCCCTTGAGAGCTTACGCAGTGCTCGTGGCGCAATCGATGCCGCGAACGTCTATCCGGTGCCCGACGGAGACACCGGAACTAACCTGGTCATGACCTTTGAGGCCGTAGCGCGCGCTTTGGAACAGACCGGAGAGGACCCGGCGGATATCGCGCGCGCCGTCCGCGGTGGGTCGCTGACTGGGGCGCGCGGGAACTCGGGTGTGATCTGCGCGCAGATCTTGCGGGGATGGGCCGACGCGGTCGAGTTGGGTCCCGCCGACGTCGAGGATCTCGCGGTTGCATTCCGGAGATCCAGCGACCTCGCATACCAGTCGGTCCTGGACCCGGCAGAAGGAACGATCTTGACCGTAGCGGCCGCCGCCGCCTTCGCCGCCCAGGGCGCGCACGAGACGGTGGCAGCGCAGGTGGATGCCGCCGCGCGCGCCGCACGCGAGGCCTTGGGGCGCACTCCGGAGCAGATGCCGCTGCTGGCGCGCGCCGGAGTGCTCGACGCTGGGGGGATGGGGCTCGTGGTGATCTTGGAGGCCTTGGCGCGCGCGCTTGGGGCTCGGGACGGATCCGAGCCGCTGAACATGCCGGGGCCGTCCGAACCGGTCGTCGGGACTTCGGGTTTCTCCTGTGACGGCGCGTCTCTGGCGTTCTCGCACGAGGTGATGTACACGCTGCGCGCGCCCGACGAGCGCGTTCCGGCCCTTCGCCGGTTGCTCGGAATCATTGGCGACTCGGTCGCGCTCGTAGGTGGCGACGGGCTGTGGCGCGTGCATGTTCACGTCAACGACCACGAGCGCGCGGTCGCGCTGGGTGGCGCGGTGGGCGAGATCCAGGAAGTAGAAGTCGTTTCGTTCGAAGAGCAGGTCGCGGACGCGGCACCGGGCGCGCGCGGCCTGACGCTTGCTCACGCCGACACGAGGGCGTCCCTGGTCGCGGTGGCGGATGGGGAAGGCGCGCGCCGGCTATTCGAGCGTCTCGGGGCAACCGCGGTTCCTCCGGACGTCGCGTTGGTGCAAGAGGCGATCCGGCGCGCCGACTGGGAATGGGTCATCGTGCTGCCGAACAACCCGGAAATGCTGGCGTCGGCGCGGATCTTGACCGACGGCTCGGTCAAGATCGTAGAGGTCTTGGACTGCGGAGACACCGGATCGGGGCTCGTGGCGGCCATCGCGTACGTGGGCGGACGCAGCGCTGAGGAGAATCTGTTCGACATGCGGGAGGCCCTGGGGCGCGCGCGAAGTGCGGGCGCGTCGTCCGATCCCGTTGGTGCGGCCGAGGAGTTGTTGCGTGGCGGCGGCGAGGTGCTCACCGTGTTGTGCGGCTGCGAGGTCGACGAGTCGACGCGCGACGAGGTCGCGCGGAAGTTGTCGGAGCGGTTCCCCGATGTGGCGGTTGAGGTTCACGACGGCGGACAACCCAACCCCGCGTTCCTCCTGGCGGTCGAGTGAGCGACTTGCGCGAGGGAGCGGATCCCGCGCCGCCCGGCCCGTTGGATCGGTCGGTGGCCGGAGCGGGGATCGTCGGCCTTAGCGCGGCTACCGCAGCCAAGCTGGCCAAGGGCCTTGGGGTTTACACCGTGCGGGATCTGCTCGAGCAAGTGCCACGCCGGTACCTTGACCTGTCCTCGCAGCGAGCGATTGGGGACCTGAAGATCGGCGAGGACGCAACTGTGAGCGCCAAGGTTGTACGTATTGAGGGTCGGTACGTTCGGTCGAAGCGGCACTTGCTGACGGTGACGATCTCCGACGGTACGGGGTACGCGACTCTCGTGTGGTGGAATCAACCGTTCCGCGCACGCACGCTGGCGGTCGGTGCCCAGGTCGTGGTGGCCGGACGGGTCGAGCGAGGTCGGGGGCGGCTGTCCATCGCGAATCCCTTCATTGAGCGGCTCGACTCCTCGGGCGGCAGCGGTGTTCATGTGGGGCGGATCATTCCGATCCACCCGGCCACGCAGGGCGTTACCCCCACGCAGATCCGGCGCTACGTCCACGAGGCGCTGCGTCGTTACGGCGACCAGATGCCGGAACCGGTTCCGGCGGAGATCGTGGCCCGGATCGGACTGATGCCACGCATGCGCGCGATCCGCGAGATGCACTTCCCTTCGACGGACGCCGGGCGGTTCGCCGCGCGCCACCGGCTCGCCTTCGAAGAGCTGCTCGTGCTCTCTGCCGGCCTTGCCATGCGCAAGCGCCGACTGGAGCAGCGCGCGACCGGCATCGCGCATCATTGCGACGACCGCGTCGATCGTTTCTTGGCATCGCTTCCGTTTGCCCCGACAGGAGCGCAGCAACGGTCGATCGCCGAAATCGCAGCCGACATGGCTTCGCCACAGCCGATGAACCGCTTGCTTCAGGGCGAGGTCGGCAGCGGGAAGACGGTGGTGGCGGTCGCTGCAGCGCTGGTGGCCTCGGCCACGGGTTCCCAGACTGCGTTCATGGCTCCAACGGAGGTGCTGGCAGAGCAGCATTACCTGTCGG
>Ga0265292_1000159_pt1 | contig 125879 bp, 132 predicted proteins | sample Munlanlewell296A_FD_189080 | JGI IMG/M metagenome (GOLD analysis project Ga0265292, IMG submission 189080) | Leachate microbial communities from a municipal landfill in Southern Ontario, Canada - Leachate well 296A | ecosystem: Engineered > Solid waste > Landfill > Unclassified | place... | reverse complement strand
CTTCTCTGGCATCGAAAGCGGCATCCTCGTGGCCCTTCGCCGGTCGATCCGGCGTGGGCCGGTTCGAGTACCTTTTCTTCTGAGGCATCGAATCGGTTTCGAGTACATTCTTTCTGAGGCAACGCGCCGACTTGACTCGCACGGTGTCCTCCCATACCGTAAACCGAACGCATGAGCAAGGTTGACGGAGACGGAGAGCCGATGGGACGCACGCGCGAGATCGTGACGGCGGCGCTGCTCGCTTCACTCCTCTCGGCGTCGGCTTGGGTGAGCGTGCCACTCCAGCCCGTGCCGGTCACGTTCCAGACGTTCGTGGTGATCCTCACGGCGCTGTTGCTGCCCCCCGCGTGGGCGGGCGCTTCGGTCGGGACGTATCTGCTGCTCGGGGCGATCGGCGTGCCGGTCTTCTCGGGGCCGGCGGGAGGTCTCGCGCCGCTTCTCGGTCCGACCGGCGGCTACCTCGCCGGCTTCCTGGTCGCCGCGGTGCTCGGCTCCGCGGTGCGGACCGGCGTCTCTCGCGTCACGGCGCGGGCCGGCCTCGCGGACGCCGCGGCCGCGATCGTCGCGATCTCGACCGTCTACGCGCTCGGATGGGCGCGGCTCGTCTCCGTGACGGGGTTGACGGCCGGCGCCGCGTTCGCCGTCGGCGTCGCGCCGTTCGTGGCGCTCGACGCCGTGAAGGCCGTGGTGGCCGTCGGCGCCGCCGCGGCGCTGCGACGTTCCGGCGCGGTGCCGGGGAGTCCCCGCGGCGTCTGATGCCTGGCCGCCCGCCGGCAGTGCTCGCCTCGGCCAGACCCTCCGGAGGGTGTCACACAGACTGCGTAACACCCGACCCGCTCGGCGTCTACCTGGCATTACCTTGAAGGCGTAAGGTGTTACGCAGAAAGCGGGAGCTGCGTCGAGGGATTACACAGTTCCGCATATACACTGTTCGGCAGACCAAAGGAAGCGCCCATACCTGTCCCTGCCAAGGACCGCGGAGGCGACATGTTTCTAGATTGCTTGTTCAGACGCCAAGACCCGTCGCCAGCGCCAGCGCCGGTCTTGAGCAAGCCCGACAACACGGCGCTGTGGCAGATGTACTCGACCGCTCGCGCGGAGTCCCTGTCTGCACAGCAGATGATGCACTCGGTGATCTACTGGTCGATGACAGCAGCATCGGTCCTGATAGCAGCGGTGACCTTCCTGCGTCAGGCCCCCGAGTTGACCCTTCTCCCGTGGGCGGTCGCGCTGGTCTCCTGGCTCACCTTCTTCGTCGTCGGGATGCTCGGTGGCACGCAGTACATCTCCGAAGCCGGGCGGATGATGCGCGCCGGATACTACGCGAGGCTCGTCGAAACTGAACTCGCTTTGCGCGGGGCCGAGACGCCGCCTGCCGTCGAAATGTGGGAACACTATCTGACCCGCAAGGGCAATCGACTGCTCGCCGCGTACCGCGTTTCTGGGGCGGCAGTGGTGCTGGCTCTGGCGGCCGCGCAGATGGTTCCGTTCGTCGTGTACATGGATCACGGGCCTCTCGACCCAGGGTGGTGGATGCTCTTCCCGATCATTGGAACGCTGGTGGTCTTTCTTTCGGTTGCCCTGCAGTACCGTGTCTACAATAGGCGGTTTCCCCCGGAGTAGCTGCAATCGGGAGCGAGAGCGGTCGCACATCGCCTGCATGCGATCTGAATTCGCGATGCCGAACAAGCGCTTCAACGCCGACAAGGCGCCCGGTGAGGTAGTCTCGGGTCGGAGGCGCGATCGCGGCGCCTTGCGGGTTAAGCGCAACACGTTGATAGGACGGAGGAATCCTGATGACACTCAATCCTGCGGAGGTGTTCCTGCCGCAATTGATCGAACTTCTCACCGAGTACCTCGGTCTGAGGTCCAAGTCGCAGCACGACGATGTGTCTGACCTGCCTGAAGACGTCACCGTCCGCTTCGTCACCCGAGCGCGAGCAGCAATCCACCGGATTGCCGGACCGCATTCGCGGTACGCCGCTCAGTGCGAGGAGATCATCAGCGAGAACGCGATCACAGGGTGGAAGGCAACTCAGCTTGCTGGGGTGCTTGGCTCGCTGGAGGCCGATCTGAGGTCCGGCTACATGGAGTCCGCTTCCGAGTTGATTCGCGGGGAATTGTTCGGCGACTTCTTGGAGATGGCCGAGCACCTGGCAAGAGAGGGATACAAGGACCCTGCCGCGGTCGTGGCAGGAAGTGCCCTTGAGGCACATCTGCGGCAACTCTGCTCGGTGGCTGGCGTCGACGCGATCAACGACGAAGGCCGGCCGCGCCAGGCCGAGTCGCTCAACGCGGCCTTGGCCAAGGCTGGGGCGTACACGAAGCTGGATCAGAAGAGCGTTACGTCGTGGCTGGGTCTTCGAAATGATGCCGCGCACGGGCACTACGACCGATATGGGGTCGAGCAGGTCAACTTGCTCATCGCCGGGGTGAGGGACTTCATCGCTCGGAACCCATAAGGCCGCTGGATGACATCGCGCGCAGCTGACGCGCCGATGTTCAACAGAGGCGAGAAATCGCGGGCAATGTCGGAGGCAAGGTTTATCGTTCGAGGTAATGTTTCGGCGCGAGACTCCCTAGGCCGTCTCCGGGAGATCGGCCAGCGACCGCGCGCCGACCGCTTGCTGTGGACCACTGATACGAGGGGGCACGTCAATGGGGACCAAACCAGAGACTTGGACCGTCGAAGAGCTCGTCGCGGCGAAGGAGAAGACCGGTCCAGGCAAGGACATAGAGGTCCCGCGATTCCAGCGCTCACTCGAGTGGACCGACACGCAGAAGATGGATCTTATCGCCGCCCTGATAAAGGGCTATCCCATCGGAGCGCCCATCCTGTACCACGATAAGGAAGCTACGGAGCGCAACGGCAAGCTGACCTACCTGGTCGTTGATGGGCTGCAGAGGATCAGCGCCCTTGCGTGGTACCAGGGAGCACAGCTGCAACGGTTCTCCCTGGATGCAATCGACGCGGATGACATTGACGCCTTCCGGGCAGTGATAATCTCTCATTCGGTTCTGGATCTCGAGGCCACGGACGTGGATGACGAACTGCGCTCATGGCTCACCGATTTGAAGGTGGTCAGTGACCAGTTCGATGGCAGCTCGCTAATTGACCACGTGGAAGCGGAACTCGGGTGCACCGTCGATGACCAGCTGAAGACTGCATGCCGCACGATCGTCGGTACCATCAGGAAGCTCGTCAACATAGACGAGCGCAGTTTGCCGGTACTGGTCTATTCCGGTGATCGCCGCTCGCTACCAAGTGTCTTCAGAGACATCAACACCAGCGGTACCCAGCTCAGCCAGTACGATATCCTTAACGCAATCTGGACTCTGGAGACCACGGTCGTGACGCTCGACAAGATCGCGGCCGCAGTCGATGAACGCTACGGCAGAGTCGAAGGGGAGGGGTTCACTCTCGAGGAACGAGTCGGGAGCGCATACAACCTGTACGAGTACCTTCTGGGCCTCGGCAAGTACGCCCTCGGTGGCGAAGCGGTTCCACACGTTGGATTCCTGGCTTCGAGGCGCAAGCGCGATGACCACGCAGACGCCATCGTGTTCTCTGTTGCGGCTGCTGCGTACGGGTTGCGCTACACCGAGATGGGCGATCTCCCTCTACGGATGGAGCACCTGGACGGCAAGATTCGCCCCGATGATTTCCAGTCGGCGCTGCTCGACGCGACTGATTGGCTCGTGAAGTGCCTGCGCAAGTACTTGGACTACGACTTCAAGGGGTCGCGAGGAGCTGTCCCTCACACCGAACTCCAGATGGCGTCACTGATCGCTCGCGTCCTGGTCGGCAAGTACTCGCCGCACAACTGGCAGGAGAGGCCCACGTGGGGTGCAGAGGCGGCGTCGCTGCAAGCCAATCTGCCGCGTTACTACCTGCTCGACGTCTTGAAGCGGAACTGGGCAGGTTCCGGGGACTCCCGTCTCTTCAATGTGGTTTGGGACACAAAGAGTAAGCCGGACGACTGGAGAGACCGGGCATTGAGCGGACACTACCTGCACCCCGTAAGCGATGATCAGATTCGGGCCGCGCTGCAGAGCTACCTAGAGGACTCGTTGCGTGAGGAAGACGATGACCGCAAGTCAGTATCTGCAGCGGACCGATTGATCCTGAAGCTTGCGTACCGCGACAAGATGACAATCGGGGCAATCCACGACCAGTTTGAAATCGAGCATCTGACGCCCGTGAGTCTGCTCCAGACGCGCCTCACGGCAGACCCGATCCGAGATGGGTGGCCCATCAACTCGATAGGCAACCTCGCAGCGCTCGACAAGAAGACGAACCGAGAGAAGAGCGCACTGACAATCGCCCACTACCTTGTCGGTCACCCGGGGGAACGCGAGCGAATCAAGCAGTACGTCTTCCTTGACCCGGACGCCATCGCTTCTCCATACGTTCGTGACTCGGAGGCGGACGCATCGAACTGGGACGACTACATGGCGTTCCTGCACGACAACTTCTCTGCGATGGCTGACCGCGTTGTCGCCAATCTGTCGGCAAGTCCAAAGTAGCGTTCCGCCGGACGCGCCCTTCCTGCCTGTCGAACAAGGAGATCGTTAGCAGACTCCGCGCTTCGCGCGTCGCAAATCATCTCCAACACGGGAAGACCTGCCCCGCGAGCAGATTCTCGAGTCCTTCTACCTACATCTCGAAGCCACACATGCGGGAGTGAGGGCGAAACTCAGGGACGGCAAGGCCTAGCTGGTCATTCCAACCAGCGTGTCGAGCAGACTCGCGCCGGCGAGGTATCCTCGGGCAGTAAGCGCACGCTGCGCCTCGCAGTTCACGCGCGTTCGACACATCGGCAAGGGCCGACCAAGGGGCATCGAATGGGCTCAGGACTTGAATTCCCCGTCACGCACGGGTTGATTGCGGCAATGGGCGGCTGGGTGAACAAGGCCGCCCAACCTCTTCTCCCTGCCGTCCGCGTGTCCACGGAGACTGGCTTCGAGTGGCGTCTCGAGGAGGAGACCCCGCGCGCCCTCGTGGTCTGCAAGGCCGTCAGGGTGGCCAGCGGGCTGAATGCAGCCGTTGTCTTGCTCGATGCCGGCATGGTCACCGAGACAGCAGCGCTCATGCGAATCGTCTCGGACCTTGCGACTGAGATGGTCGCGATATGTGAGGGCGGCATGCGCGAGAAGCCCACGCAATCCCAAGAAGACTTCGTGCGTCAGTTCTTCGACCGAGCCGTAGCCGGGACAGTGAATTATGCAGCTCGCAGGCGTTACGTCGGGCGAGACGAACTCCTCAAGGCTCATGATCGGCTGGCCGCTGGTGTTGGCCTCTCCGGCAAGACCTTCAGCGACCTTACGAGAGCGGTCAACTTTGCTCTCGACGGATACGTCCACGGATCCTACTCGTCAACAATGGAGCTCTACCACGGCGGGAGAGACGAGTTCATGGTGTCGGGGCACGAGGGTATTGACGAGATTCCTATCTACAGGCTGAACTTGGCCCTTGCCACGCACGAAGCGCTAGTTGCGTTCGGGTTCATGGCGACGAATCTCGGCGATGTTGACCTGAAGGGCCAGATTGAAGTTGCTCTCGATGCCCTCAACCTATCCGGGAAGCAAGAGTCGTGAACATGACGCTCTACTTCGCGACGCCTGACAATGGCTTCGACGCAGACAATTCGAGGCCGTCGAGCTGAGCTCGACCCGAGGCGCTAGGCGCCTCGAATTGCTGCTCATCCGCAAACACGTTCGATGGAGCCTTGGCGACCGCGCTAGCAAGACAGGCGCACATCATGTAATCTGATTATCGGATGCCACGTCAGGAGGATCACGATGTCAGAGGTCACCGTCACAGAGGTCGCCCGCCACTTCGCGGACTACGTTAACCGGGTCGCCTATCGCCGGGAGTCCTTCACGCTCGTTCGCGGCAACAAGCCGCTCGCTGAACTTCGACCGCTCCCCGCGGGCAAGCGGCTTTCGGAACTGCCCGCACTGCTCGCGTCCCTGCCCCACCTCTCTCCCCAGGAGGCAGCGGATTTCGGGGCGGACCTGGCGGCGGCTCAAGAGGAGCTCGCACGGGTAGGGGTCGGTGACGTGTGGCAGTCCTGATCGATGCAAGCATCCTGATCGAAGCGGAGCGCGGCAGGCTGTCGCTCGAGCCCCACGTCGCCAGGCGCTGTGACGATGAGTCCTTCCTGTCCGTCATCACAGCGAGCGAGCTGCTCCACGGGGTGCGCCGGGCCACTCAACCGGATGTGCGTGCGAGGCGTTCGGCCTTCGTCGAGGGTATCCTTGAGCGCTTTCCGCTACTGAACGTCGATCTGGCCACAGCGCGCGCACACGCTCAGATATGGGCGGAGCTCCAGCAAGCCGGCACTATCATCGGCCCGCATGATCTCTTGCTGGCCGCGACCTGTGTCGCCCACGGGCTCACCATGGTCACCGCCAACGTTCGGGAGTTCGAACGTGTCGCGGGGTTGGACGTGGAGATGTGGTCTGACTGATTCCGGCTGGGGCCGCATCGAACAAGGGCATCGTTAGCGGACGGCGAAAGGTAGGATCAACCAGCGAGGCATTGACCGCCGCTGAGTTGACATAGGAGCAACACCTGACTCGCTGCGCTCGCAGGCGCGCGAGCCGCGGTTCGCGGGTTACGCGCAACAACTAGCTAGACCTAGACGCGCGCCAGGACATGATTCTCGATTCTTCGTGACGGCATCTGCATCCGAAGCGTCGCGGTGTTTGCCCGATAGAAACCCTCCTCACGCGCGACTAGCTCCAGCCCCTCGAGCACCTGGAGATCTCTGAGCGCAGTCCGATCCGAAAGCGTCGCATACTCGCGCGCAAGCCGCGGGTTCAGGGTCATCGCCTCGTCGAGCGTGACTCCACCCTCCAAAGGGAGCGCCAGCGCCAGCATTCTTCGGCGCTTCAGCACGTCTTTCTGAAAGTGGGTATCCGCGAAAGACTCGTGGATGTAGCTCCGCCAGGCAATGGCAAACTGGCTGAACTGGATCGTCTTGAGCGTCTCTGAGAGACCGTCGCGAAAGCCACGCACGGCGTATGCGACGAACTTGCTGAGGTCACCCGTCTTACTCGCGTGTCCAAGCTGACGGTAGTACTCGGTGCGCGTTAGGTTGTAGAAGTTTGACGGCACATGCGAAGCGATATTGGGCAGCCCCGCCCGGAGTAGGATGTAGAACTCGACCAGACGACCTGTTCGTCCGTTGCCGTCGCCAAACGGGTGGATCCATTCAATGTACACGTGCGTGACGATGGCCTGGACGACTGCATCGACGAAGGTTTGCTCGCCCGATTCATAGTGGAACTCTTCTCGAAGCCACCGGCACAACCGCTCGACAAGCTCAGGCACGTCCCCATGGTCCGGGCACCGATACGGTCCCACGATTCTCTGGTCTTCTCGAAGTCGCCCGGGGATCGCGTCGAAGTGCTCACCTAGGTTCTTGCCTACCATCTGGTGGAACCGCAGCAGCAGATCACGGTCGACTAGCTGCTCCTGGTCCTCGTAGACGACCTCCTGCAGCAGGCTATTCATTGCCTCGAGGATGTTCCGTACCTCGATCTCTTGGTACTCCTTGCTTGGTGCCAGCTTGTTGCCTTCGGCGATGCGCTCTACTTCCGACTCCGACAGCGTGTTGCCCTCGATCGCCGTCGTCGCCTGAGCACCCTTGACGAGGGCGACCTGTCTCAGCTCGCGATAGTGGCTTGGACGAAGCGGCATCTCCGCGATGGCGGTGATGATTGCGTTGCACTGACCCAGCTCGAAGAGAACCTCCGGGCTAAGCTCCCAGTGCTTGCGGAACAATAGATGGGGGTAGTCTTGCATCATGGCCTCCTAGAGTGTGGCGGTTCTTCTGTCACAGAAGTTGTCACAATTATTGTCGGCACTTCTGTCCAGAGTATTACCGATTCCTTGCCTAGCTAACAAGCGCATCGTTAGAACGCCACGGGGTAGACTGCTGCAGAGAGGCGCATGTGCGTCTGCTCATGCGCAACACGTCGGCGCGCGTGGCTCGCGAGCCACGCGGCGGGTACCATCGTCACCGGAGGAGCTCGACGTACGCAGGAGTCGTTCATGGGGATGTCCGGATTCATCGCGAGCCAGTTGAGGAAGCCCTCGGGCCTCTTCGGCAGGGTCGTCATCTCGAACCGGCTCAAACGGTCGAACGTCGCGATCAATCAAGCGACGCTCACGGTGCTAGCGCTCGAACCCGACGACCGGGTGCTCGAAGTGGGCTTCGGCCCCGGTGACCTCATAAGCCGCATGGCGCCCCTCGTACCGGCTGGCTCTGTCTCGGGAGTGGACTTCTCGCAGGACATGGTCGCGCTCTGCGCGAAGCGTTTCGCTGCGTCGACGCGGTCGGGGCGGATCGAGCTGCGATGCGCGAGTGCCGAGGCCCTGCCGTACGGCGACGGCCGTTTCACCAAGGCGTGCAGCGTGAACACCGTCTACTTCTGGTCGGACCCGGCCGTTCCCCTGAGCGAGTTCCGGCGTGTGCTGGTCGACGGCGGCAGACTCGTCCTAAGCTTCAGCCCACGGGCCACGATGCAGAGTCTCGGCGTCGCGCAGCATGGCTTCGCCCTGTACGATCCGGACCAGATCCGGGTCCTGCTCGGCGATGCCGGTTTCGGCGGCATCGAGATGGTCCCGGGTGACGGTCCGCGCGGGGAGTTCGTCTGCGCGATCGCGGTGAAGCAGTGAGCGTGTGCCGTCTGACCGGCGCAGCAAAGCATCTGTAGCGGAGGGGGAGTCTCCCATGGAACTCGTCTCGGGCTTCGTCGAGCCGCTCGTCCACATCCGGGGCTTCCGGATGGATTTCGGCGGGAACACCGTCGTCCGGGACCTGTCGTTCGACATCGACCGTGGTGAGACCTTCGGGTTCCTCGGTTCGAACGGCTCGGGGAAGACGACGACGATCCGCGCGCTGCTCGGCATCTACCAGCCGACCGCGGGGATCCTGCACGTGAATGGGCGCTCGTTCCAGCCGCAGCACGGCGGGAAGTTCGGCTATCTGCCGGAGGAGCGGGGCCTGTACAAGAAGGAGTCGGTCATCGACGTGATGACCTACTTCGGCAGGCTCAAGGGGTTGAGCAAGCGGGCCGCGACGTCATGGTCGCTCGACTACCTGGAGCGGGTCGGGCTGGGGGGCAAGGCGAAGGTCCGGGTGGACAAGCTCTCCAGCGGACAGCAGCAGAAGGTGCAGCTGGGCGTGACGATCATGAACGATCCCGAGCTGCTCATCCTGGACGAGCCGACCAAGGGCTTCGATCCGGTGAACCGGAGACTTCTGATGGACATCATCGAGGAGCAGAAGAAGGCCGGCGCGACCGTGCTCATGGTGACCCACCAGATGGAAGAGGTCGAGCGGCTCTGCGACCGGGTGGTCCTGCTGAAAGACGGCGTGGCCGAAGCGTACGGGACGATCCCGGAGGTCCAGGACCGGTACGGCGGGACGACGATCCGGCTCAAGTACTCGGGGGACATCCCTGACTTGGCGCACTACGAGGTGACGTTGCGGGAGAACAACTACGCGGAGCTCACCGTCACCGACCAGGTCGACGAGGCGCTCATCGTCCGCGAACTGGTGGAGGCGGGGGTGTCGGTGAGGAGCTTTATCACGAGCAGGCTCTCGTTGGACGACATCTTCGTCAAGGTGTACGGGGATCAGAACGAGACGGAGGAGGTGTAGCCGATGGCGCGGCATAACCTCGGTACCGTCGTCTCCTTCGAGGTGACTCGCACGTTGACGAAGAGACGGTTCTGGATCACGACCCTGATCGTGCCGGTCGCCTTGGGCGTCGTGATCGGGTTGGTCGTGGTGGCGAACACGTCCACCGCCAGCCAGGTGGATTCGCAGAAGGACGCGAGGTTCACCTTCACCTACAGCGACGCCTCCGGCTACGTGGACCCCGCCCTCGTGACCGCTCTCGGCGGCAGCAAGGCGACCGACGAGGCCCGGGCGATCGCGGATGTGAGATCGGGGAAGACCGATGCGTACTTCGCCTATCCGTCCGATCCGGCGAAGCAGCCGACGAAGGTGTATGGAGCAGACGAAGGGATCTTCGAGAACGGCAAGTACTCCGCCGTCGCGAGACGGATCCTGGTAGCCGGCGCCCAAGGCAGGGTCGGCGACAAAGCCCTCACCGCCCTCGTCCAAGGCGACTTCCCGGTCACCTCGACGACCTACAAGGAGGATCGGGAATCGGGCGGGATCAACGAGGTCATCCCGCCGCTGGCGTTCCTGGCGATCTTCTACGTCGTCATCGTGTTGCTGGGGAACCAGATGACGACCAGCTTGCTGGAGGAGAAGGAGAACCGGGTCACCGAGATGATCCTGACCACCTTGGACCCGACGACCCTGGTCATCGGCAAGGTCATCTCCCTGTTCATCATCGGGATGGTGCAGATGCTGGTCTTCGCGCTCCCGGTCGTCATCGGGTATCTGTTCTTCCGCACCGAGCTGAACCTGCCGAACCTCGACCTGTCCCACCTGGTCCTCGAACCCGGCCCCATGATCGTCGGAGCGCTGCTCCTCGTGGGTGGGTTCACCCTCTTCACGACCACCCTGATCGCGGTCGGTGCGATCATGCCCACCGCCAGAGATGCCGGCCAGGTACAAGCGCCTGTGATGATCCTGATCTTCGTCCCGTTCTACGCGATCAGCCTCGTGGTCTCCGACCCGCACGCGTTCATCGTGCAGATCTTCACGTATCTCCCATACACGGCGCCGGTGACCGCGATGCTCCGCAACGGGTTCGGGTCCTTAAGCCCACTCGAGGCGATCATCGTCATCGCCGAGCTCTTCGGTCTCGGTGTCATCGGTCTCCGCCTCGCCGTCCGGCTGTTCCGCTACGGATCGATCGAGTACTCGCGGAAGGTCTCCCTCAGAGCGGTGTTCGCCAAGCAGAAGTGACGGAGGTGGCCATGATCGGCCCACTGAAGAGGCTTGCCGCCCTTCTTCTCATCGCGGCGTCGCTCACGGCAGTGACCGGGTGCTCGCTCGCCGCCGATCCACTCGACGGAACGCAGTGGAGGCTCTCCGGATGGACGATCAGCTCCATCGATCCCGCCGCCGTGACGATCACCGCGGCGTTCGCCGACGGACAGGTCTCGGGCGGAAGCGGGGTCAACACCTACTCCGGGTCGTACAAGGCCGGTCCGGGCGGTGCCTTCGAGACGGGGAAGATCTCGGGCACACTCATGGCGGGCCCGGAACCCGCCATGCGGGCGGAGTCCGCCTACCTGACGCTGATCCGGCAAGCCCGGTCCTTCGAGGTGGCCGACGGTGAGTTGACGCTCCTCGACGAGGGCGGGAACGTGTCGTTGGTCTTCAAGACCGCAGGCGAATGAGAACAGTTCACTCATCGATCCCGCCCGCCCCACCTGTCACCGAAAGGGGACGCTGTGAACCTCCGAGAGCTCGCGGAAGCGGCGAAAGAGACATGGCCGCTGAAGGACGATGCTGCATCGGCGCTCGCCGCCGCCTGTTCGCCCGAGCGCATCCTCGCCCTGTTGGACGTAGTGGATGCGGCGGAGGGGACACACGAGACGAAGGTGTCCACCAAGGCGCGGTGGTGGCGCGAAGACGGGATGGCCGGGGGCGCGGTAGCAGACCGGACGCTCCGCGCCGCGCTTACCCGCTGGCAGGAGGTATCGCGCTGATCGTTCGCGGGCGCGCCCACTGTCGCGTGTCGTACCCGAACGCTACGATGGTCGGGACGCTACAGGTCCCGACCGCGGGGGGCGCATGACGCGACCGGTCCGGTTCATACACGCTGCAGACATCCATCTCGACGCGCCGTTCAAGGGCGTCGACGCGACTGACGCGCGGGTGCGTCGCGCGCTGGTGGACGCGACGTACGAGTCGTTCGAGCGGGTCGTCTCGCTCGCGCTCGAGCACGCCGTCGACTTCATCGTCCTCGCGGGCGACTCGTACGACAGCCGCGACAAGAGCTTCCGCGCGCAGTCGTCGTTCCAGGCAGCGATGGAGCGGCTCGCGGGCGCGGGGATCGACGTCTTCGTGGCGCAGGGCAACCACGATCCGGCGAACGGTTGGAGCGCGGGGCTGCCGCTGCCCGAGCGGGTGCACTACTTCCCGACCGATTCCGTCGGCCGCTTCGAGGTGGAGCGCGACGGCGAGCTGCTCGCGGCCGTGTACGGGCGAGGCTATGCTATCGCGGCGGTGGGCGAGAACCTCGCGCGCGGATTCCGGCGCGACGCGGGCGACCCCGTCGCCGTCGCCGTCCTCCACGCCAACGTCGGAGGCGATCCCAGCCACGAGGCGTACGCGCCGTGCTCGGTCGAGGACCTTCGCGCCGCCCGCATGGATTACTGGGCGCTCGGCCACATCCACAAGCCCGGGAGGGTCGCCGACGAGCCGCGCGCCGTGTACGCGGGGAGCCCGCAAGGCCTCAACCCGAAGGAGAGCGGCGCTCACGGCTGCTATCTCGTCGAGGCGGGCCCCGGCTCGGTGAGCGAGACCTTTCACCCGACGGCGTCGGTGTCCTGGGTCCGCGTGGAGGTCGACGCGGGCCGGCTCGAAGGCCTCGACGACGTGCGCCGCGCCATTCGCGAGACATGCGCGTCGATCCGCGGGGAGGCCGGCACGCCGGTGGTGGCGCGGATCGAACTCGTCGGGAGGAGCCCCATCCACGCCGATCTCGCTCGCGGCACGAACGCCGCCGAACTCCTCGCCGAGGCCCGCGACGAGCAGCTCGCTGCCGAGCCCTGGCTGTGGATCGACCGGCTGCGCGACCGCACGTCTCCCACGCTCGACCTCGACGAGGTGCGCGCGGGGGCGGATTTCGCCGCCGACTTCGTGCGTCTGGTCGACGAGGTGCTGGCCGACACGGCGGCCGTCGCGTCTCTCGTTCGCGAGGCCGCCGGACCGGTGGAGGGTGCGGTCGGCGTTGTCGATCTCGGGTCGAGCGCGGCCGAGATCGTCGAGCGCGCTCGCGAGACGTGTCTCGACCGCCTGCTCGCCGACGGGGAGACGCGATGAGACTCCGTCGCGTGGAGGCGGTTCGCTTCGGTGGCCTCGAAGGCGTCTCCCTCGGCGATCTCGGAGACGGTCTCACCGTGGTGGTCGGGCCGAACGAGGCCGGCAAGAGCACCTTCACCGCGCTCGTGCGCCACGTGCTCTACGGCTTCCCCACGCCGGGGGCGAAGGAGCCGGCGTACGTCTCGGACGCGGGGAAGCGCGTCGGCCGGCTCGTCTTCGAGGGGGACGGCGGGCGCTGGGTCGTCGAGCGGACGGAGGGGCCGCACGGCGGATCGGCTTCCGTGCGGGCGATGGAGGGTGCCGAGCGCCCGGGCCTTCTCGACGAGGTGCGCCACGGCGTGAGCGCTCTCGCATTCCGAGTCGTCTTCGGCTTCGGTCTCGCGGACCTTCCGCGCATCTTCGAGTCGCGAGGCTCGGACGACGACGTCCTCGCGCGCCTCTACGCGGCGGGCGCGGGCCTGACCGTGAGCCCGCACGATGTCCGTGCAGCGCTCGACAAAGCGGCCGACGAGATCTGGGCGCCGCGCGCGACGACGCGCACTGCGAACGCGCTGCACGCGAGGATCCGGGATGCGCGGGCGAAGCTGCGGGGGATCGAGGACGAGGCGGTCTCGCTCGCGAACGACATCGGCCGGCTCGAGGGGCTTGAGGCGCAGCTCGAAGGTGCGCGCCTCGCCAGGGACTCCGCCGCGTCCCGGCGCGAGGTCCTCGCTATCGATCTCGAAAGGCTTCGCGGCTTCGAGGCGACCATCGCGGGTCTCGAGCCCGAGCTGCTGGAGGCTCGTCGCGCGCTCGCCACGCTTGGGAGCGAGGTGGAGCGCCTCTCGCCCGACGAGCGCGTGCTCCAGGTCGCCACCGCGCTCGATGCGCTGCTCGCGGAATCGAGCGCGGTCCGCGAGCGTCTCGAGCGCGCAGTCACGCTCGAGTCCGAAGTGGAGTCGCTCGAGAGGCGCAGGGCGTCGGCCGCCGCTGCACTCAAGGACGGCGGCGAGGGCGTCTCGGTGACCACCGATGTCGAAGCGGGCGTCGAGAGCTGGCGCGAGCGACTCTCTCGCGCGGAGGCGTTAGCCGCCGCTAGCGCGCGCATCGCGGGCGTCGCTTCGGACGCGGGGGGGCGCGTGCGCTGGGTCGTACCTGCGGCCGGATGGACGATCGCGGTGCTCGGCGTGCTGGGGTTCGCCGCCGGTCTCGCCACCAGGCAGCCGATCGCGGAGGCTGTGGGCGCACTCGCCGCCGCCGCGGGTGTGGTCTTCGCGCTCGCGCGCCCGGCCCGCGTCTCGGGGGCAGGGACGGGCGTCGCCGGTGACGCGGCGCGACGCGACGCTGAGGACCTGGAGCGGTGCCGCGACGAGTGGCGAGCGTGGCTCGCCGAGCACGGTCTCGCTCGGGCCGGAGAGGATCCCTCTGCGGTCATCCGGTACCTCGACGTTCTCAAGGGCGTGCGCGATCTCGCCGCCCAGCGTGACGATCGTCGCGCTGGGGCGCGCCGCGAGCGCGAGGCGGCCGCCAAATGGGCGGGGCGTCTCGTCGAGACCGTCGGCGCGTTCCTGCCCGATGCCGCGGCGTCGTCCGAGACGCTCATGCTCGCGGAGCGCGCTCGCGAGGCCTTGCGCTCCGCGCGGGAGGCGGCCGAGGCGCGCGGGATCGCGCAGGAGCGCCTTCGCGCGGCCGAAGATGACCTCGCCAAGCTCGAGGCGCGCCGCGAGGCGGCCGAGCGGGAGGCACGAGCCCTCATCGCGTCGCGCGGCGTCGGATCCGACGGCCTCGCGGGGTTGAGCGCGCTAGCGTCAGGGTCCGCGGATGATGCCCGTAGGGCGGCCGACGCCTACGACATCCTCGCCGAGGAGCGATCGGATCTCGCCGCCCTACTCGCCGCGGAGAGGCGCGAGTCGACTTCTTCGGAGCTGCGTCTCGAGGTCGCCGGGCTCGAGGAGAGACTCGCGGAAGCCGTCCGCGAGCACGTCGTGCTCAAGGTCGCCGCGCGGCTGCTCGAGGCGGCCCAGGAACGCTATGAACGGGAGCGTCAGCCCGAGGTGCTGCGCGCCGCGGCCGCTGCTTTCGCGCGTACGACCCGCGGGCGCTACGAGCGCCTGAGTGTGCCGCTCGGCGGGGGCGCCATCGAGGTATTCGACGCCGCGGGCGGCGCGAAGGGCGCCGGCAAGTGGTCGCAGGGGACGGCCGACCAGGTCCACCTCGCGTTGCGGATAGGACTACTCGACTCGCTAGGCGAGGTCGGCGCCGCTCTTCCGCTGCTCATGGACGACGTGCTCGTGAACTTCGATTCCGAGCGCGCGCTCGGCGCCGCCGAGGCGGTCGCCGACCTGGCGACGCGCCGACAGGTCGTGATGTTCACCTGCCACCCCGCGACGGCGGAGATCTTCGAGCAGGTCGCTCCGGAAGCCGTCCGGCTCCAGCTCTAGCGCGCCGCCGGGAGCCGCACGGTGAAGCGGGCCCCTCCCTCCGGGCGGTTCACCGCGAGGACGTCGCCGCCGTGAGCGGTCACGATGGCCCTGACGATGGAGAGCCCGAGCCCCGCTCCGCCGGTGCCGCGGTCGCGGCTCGGCTGCGCGCGGTAGAAGCGTTCGAAGACATGCGGGAGGTCGTTCTCTGCGAGCCCGGGTCCGCCATCGAGGACCGAGATCGTCGAGCGCCCGTCCTCTTCCGTGAGTTCGACGGCGACCGTTCCGCCCGGAGGCGTCATGCGCGTCGCGTTGTCGACGAGGTTGGCGACGACCTGCTGCAGCCGGTCCGGGTCGCCGAGCACGTCCGGAGCCGCGCCGCGCAACTCGACGCGCACGTCGCGCGCGTCGACGACGGGGGCGAGCGATTCGAGCGCGCGGCGGGCGAGCGCGCCGAGGTCGATGAGACGCAGCGGCAGCTCTCCCGTCGCGCCTTCCATCCTCTCGAGCGTGAGCAGGTCGTTCGCAAGACGCGCGAGCCGGTCGGACTCGTGGACGATCGTCCCGAGGAACCGTCGCGAGTCGTCGGGGGGCACGCCGTCCTCGAGCAGCGTCTCCGCGGCGCCGCGGATCGCGGTGAGCGGCGTGCGCAGCTCGTGGCTCACGTCGGAGACGAACCGGCTCTTGCGACGCTCCTCTTCGCGCAACTCGGTGACGACGCGTTCGACCTCCTCGGCCATTATGTTGAACGCGTCGGCGAGGGCGCGGGTCTCGCGGGAGCCCTCGGGCGCGACTCTACGCGAGTGATCGCCGCGCGCGATGTCGACCGCGCCGGCCTCGAGGCCGCGCAGCGGACGCGCGAGCCATCGCGAGAGCGCTTCGGTCAGCAGCAGCGTCCCCGCCGCGAAGAGCGCGATGACGGCGATGAGTCGCAGTCGGTAGTCGCTCAGAAGCGTGAGGGTGGAGAACGTCGAGGCCGAAGAGTACGCCACACCGGCGACGCGGCCGTCCACCAGCACTGGGGTCGCGACGTAGAGTCCCACGCGTCCGGCCGACGTCACCCGCCGTCGGGCGCCGTAGACTCCGCCGAGCGCTTGGCGCACCTCGGGCAGCGACCCGTACGCGACGCCGGCGCGCCCGCCGGAGTCGGCGAGCGAGACGCCGCGCGAGTCGAGCAGGCGCACGCGCGAAGCGGTCTGCGGCCCGACGTCGCGCAGTGCGGCCGCGAGCCCTTTCGACGCCCCGAGGCCGTCTTCGCCGGTCCGCGGCGCCACGAGGGCGGCGAGCAGCCTGGATTCCGTGGCGAGCCGTTCCTCGAGCTTGCGCAGTGCGAAGCCCTCGAGCTCCTTGAGGAAGTACGCGGAGAGTCCCGCGGCCGAGACGAGCGCGACCGCGAGCAGCGAGACGAGCAGTCTCGTGCGGATGGATGCTTGCATCGCAGCGCCCCCGGCGGGCTATCCGCCGAGGCGGTAGCCGTACCCGCGGACGGTCTCGACGATCGCCGGGTCGACGTCGGCGGCCTCGAGCTTGTCGCGCAGGCGCTTGATGTGGGTGTCGACGGTCTTCGTCTCGACGAGGTACTCCCATCCCCAGGCCTGACGCAGCAGCTGCTCGCGTGAGAGCACCTTCCCCGCGTGGCGCATGAGGCATGCGAGGAGCTCGAACTCACGCGGCGTGAGGTCGATCTCGCGCTCGCCCGACGTCGCGAGATGCGACGTCTCGTCGAGGACGATCCCTGCGGCCTCCAGCCGGTCGCCTTCCGGGTCGCCGACGCGCGCGGTCGAGCCCGCGGCACGGCGCAACAGCGCCTTCACGCGCGCTTGGAGCTCTCGGATGCCGAACGGTTTGGCGAGGTAGTCGTCTCCGCCGATCTCGAGACCGACGACCTTGTCCAGCTCGGTGTCGCGCGCGGAGAGGAAGAGCACCGGGACGTCCTGTTTGGCGCGCAGGCGGCGGCAGACCTCGTAGCCGTCGATCCCCGGGAGCATGATGTCGAGGATCACGAGCTCGAAACGATGAGCCTCGGCGAGCGCGAGCGCCTCGACTCCGGTGGACGCGCACGTCACCTGGTATCCCTCCTTGCGGAGGTTGTACGAGACGAACTGGAGGATGTTCTCCTCGTCGTCCACGACGAGTACCTGCGGTGCGGTCACGGTAACGGCCTCCCCCTTGCTCGGCGGCGGGTCCGACGCGATGATACACCCCAGGTAAGCACGGACGCCGCTTCTGTCCCGTGGAAGGAAACCCGACCGTGATCCTCGCCGTCGACGTCGGCAACACGCAGACCGTGCTCGGCCTCTTCTCGGGCGAGGACCTCGATGGGCACTGGCGCGTCTCGACCGACCCCGCGATGACCGCCGACGAGCTGCGCGTGAAGATCGACGGGCTGCTCGCGTCCGAAGGGCTGGGGCTCGCCGACGTCGAGCGCATCATCGTCTCGTCGGTGGTGCCGCGCCTCACCGTCGCGTACGAGGAGATGACCCAGCGCGCGACCGGGAAGCGGCCGATGGTGGTCGGTCCGGGACTGCGCAGCGGCATCCGCATCGCGTACGAGAACCCCGCCGAGGTCGGCGCCGATCGCATCGTGAATGCGGTCGCGGCCGTGCGCGAGCATGGGGCCCCGGTCGTCGTCGTCGATTTCGGCACCGCGACCACGATCGACGTCATCGACGCTTCCGGCGCCTACATCGGCGGTGCGATCGCTCCCGGCGTCGAGACGAGCGCGGAGGCGCTCTTCTCTCGCGCGGCGCGTCTGAGCAAGGTCGACCTCGAGGCCCCCGATAAGGTCATCGGCACGAACACGCGGGCTTCCGTGCAGGCCGGGCTGCTGTTGGGCGAGGCGGCGATGGTCGACGGCCTCGTGCGCCGCGTCTTCGCGGAGATCGGCGTCGAGGCGCCGGTCGTGGCGACGGGCGGGCTCGCCGCGCGCATGGCGCCGTTGTGCGAGACGATCACAGCCGTCGATCCGGATCTCACCCTCAAGGGGCTCATGGCGGTGTACGCGCTCAACGCGTGAGGCGAGAGCCTGCCGCTTCCGGGGTATCAACGTAACGCCGGAGATGCGCTCGACGCCACCTTGGAGGGGACAGAGATCACAGAGACCAGGCGTAAGGCTATCTTCGCGCTACGCATGGGTGCGGTCGCGGCGGCCGTCGCCTACGGCGCGTACTACATCGTCTGGCGCGTGGCGGCCGGCACGGTCGACATGCGGGCCTGGTATCTCGGGATCCCACTGATCGCCATCGAGGCCTTCGCCTGCTACCAGCTCTTCCTCGCCTTCGTGCGGATGCGCGCCGACACGCGCGGCTCCATCGGCGCAGACGCGGTCGCGCACCTTCTCGCGGCATGCAGCCTCGATAGCGAGTGCTTCACGGTCGACGTGCTCCTCCCGACGTACGACGAGCCGAGCGAGGTGCTCGAGCAGACCATCCGCGCCGCGCGCGACATCGCGTATCCCCACGAGACGTTCGTGCTCGACGACGGCACGCGTTCCTGGGTCGAGGAGCTCTGCGTACAGGAGGAGGTCCGCTACGTCACGCGCCCGGACAGGGCGCACTTCAAGGCGGGCAACATCAATCACGCGCTCGGCGTCTCCGAAGGCGAGTTCCTCGTCGTGCTCGACGCGGACTTCATCGCGCTACCGAACCTGATCGGCGCGTTCCTGCTGTACTTCGACGACGAGCGGGTCGCCGTCGTGCAGGGTCCGCAGGCCTTCTACAACGTCGATAGCTTCCAGCATTCGCGCGACGGCTCCTGGAACGATCAGACGCACTTCTTCCGGACGGTGCTCCCCGCCAAGGCGCAGTCGAACAGCGCGTTCTGGTGCGGGACTCCGGCGATGCTTCGCCGCGCGGCGCTCGAGAGCATCGGAGGGGTGAGCACCCACTCCATCACCGAGGACATCGAGACCAGCTTGGTCCTCGAGTCGCAGGGCTGGGTCATCGGATACCACAACGAGACGGTCGCGGTGGGTCAGGCGCCGGCGAACATCGAGGGGTTCATGACGCAGCGGCTGCGGTGGGGTCGCGGCGCGCTGCAGCTGCTGGCGACGAGGCGGTTCAACCCGCTCGTGATGCCCGACCTCAAGCCCCGCCAGCGGCTCGAGTACCTCGAGTCCATGAGCTTCTGGTTCCAGGGGTGGTTGTTCTCGCTCGAGTACCTCATCCCGCCGGTGGTGCTCGTCTTCGCGGTCTCCCCCGTGGCGTTCACCGTGACGCCCATGGCGTTCTTCGTGAGGTGGGGGACGTTCACGGTCTTGTTCATCGCGGCCAACTACGTCGCCGCTCCGCGCACCTTCCGGTTCCTCGAGACGAGCATGTACCGGCCGCTGTACACGCTGATACACATCACGGTCGGTCTTGATGCGCTCGCTCGCCGCCGGCCGGCGTTCAAGGTGACGAGCAAGTCGCTCAACGCGAGATCGCTCTTCCGTCCGTTCCTCGCCGCGATGTACGTCGTCGCCGCCGTGATGCTGGGCTCCTTGACCTACCGGCTGCTCGTCGAGGCCGGCATCGCGCCGGGCGTGACGGGGTACCGCGGACTGTTCGTGATGGCGGGGGCGTTCGCGCTCTACTTCGCGGTGGTCTTCCTCCTGCTCGCGCGGCGCATCACCGTCGCCGCGCGAGAGAAGAGGCGGTACTTCCGGCGGAAGCTGTCTTCAGCGATCGCGGGCACGCTGCTGGCGGACGACGAGAGGGCCCCCGTCGCCGTGGTCGACCTCTCGCTGCACGGAGCGCTGCTGAGTCTCGAGCCCCTCGACGCCGCCGAGGTCCTCGCGACACTGGAGAGGCTCTCGCTGCTGGTGGAACTGCCGGGCGGCACGCTGGAGGCGTCGGTCACACTGCGGTCTCTCACGCCCTCGCCCGGGCTGCTCTTCGCGGGGGTGGAGTTCGGTTCGGCGTCGGACGAGCACCAGCGTCTGCTCGAGGCGTACCTCGCCGAGTCACTCGCTGTGGCGGAGCATCGTTACGACGACCGGCCAGCGGCGGCTTGAGGGTCAGAAGCTCGCGGCGCCGAGGCTGAACGAGGCGAGCGTGCCCGGGCTGCTTTCGACCCGCCAGTCGGCTTCTTTGGCGACGTTGAACCAGCAGACGCCCTGGATGCGAGGGAAGCGCTGCGGGATGACCCGGAACATGTCGGCGATCCAGGCGGCCTTGTCGCCGCCGTCCGTCGAGCTGGCGGTCTCGGCGATGAACATCGGCTTGGCGGTCAGCGGGGTGACCTCTGCGTACGCGCGGCCGAACGTGTCGGCGAACGACCTCCACGTCGACCACGAGGCGCTCGAGCCGAAGTTGTAGCCGTCGAAGGCGATGTAGTCCACGTACGCGTCTCCCGGCCAGTAGCGCGCGATCGCGTTCTCCGGCACGGCCGGCACGCTGTCGCTGCTGGGCGCCCAGACGAACCGGACGTTATCGGCTCCCTCGGCGCGGAAGATGTCGCGCACATGGCGCCAAGCGGCTACGTACTCTTCGGGCGAGTTGCCGTTGACGGTGCCGGCCCACGGGTACCAGTTCCCGTTCATCTCGTGCAGCGGGCGGAGCCAGACGGTGCGGCCGAACGCCTTCGCGTCGGCGGCGTAGCGGCGAAGGTAAGCGTCCCACGCGCCGGAGACGATCGCGTGCAGCGAGTACCCGGGCTGGTCGACCCCGCGGGCGGGGTCCCAGAACTCGAGCGTGGCCATCCCTACGGCGCCGGTGCCGGCGGCGTTGGCGGCCGCCACCGCGTCGAAGCCCTGCGCGGTGGTCTGGAAGTAGTTGACGACGGAGGCGTCGACCCCGGTGATCGACTCGAGGGTCGCGAGCGGCTGGATCGTGCGCGGGGCGTCCTGCACGAAGTAGCCGACCCAACGGTCGGTGGGGAGCGCGACCCGGGTCAGCGTCACGGGGGCGGACGACGACTGCCGCTCGATGCCGCGTGCCGCGGTGACGATCCAGCGGTAGTAGCCCCTCGGGGCGGGGCTCGACGTGGCGGTCCTGCCGTCCCAGCGTATCGCGTAGCGGCCAGCCGGCTGCGACAGCCCCGAACGCAGCGTGCGGACGAGCGTCGCGCCGCGGTAGACGCGAACCGTGACCCGCGCCGACGCCGTGAGCCGATACGAGATGGGGAGAGTGTCGCGATAGCCGTCGCGATCGGGGGAGAACGAGGTGAGAGGGGATGCCGCCGATACGTAGCGCGTGGATGCCGCTGCGGGAGCGCCGGGGAACGCCCCGACCGCGAGGGCGGCGATCGCGCAACATGCGAGGATCCTGTGCGGGCGTCTCATGTCTGTCGCTTCTATGCTCATCGGCCCGGGCGTGCGGCCGTTCATGTCTGATGATGTTACTCCATGTATCGGCTCGAACGCTATCTGCATAGAGCCGCTTCGGACCAACGGCGGGCGGAGGGCTGGCCGCGGACCGTAATGGGTATCTGGAGGCATACGCCGGACGTCGGGAAGCGGGGCCGAGGGATGTCGGACGGGGTTCTTCGTCTCGCGGGACGCGCCGCGGCAACACTCGTCGCGGGCGCGCTCGTCGTCGGTCTGCTCGCCGGGTGCGGTGGAGTGCGGGTCTCTTCGACGGCCCCGCCCCCGGCCGCGACCGCCTCACCCACGCCTCCGGTCGTCGCGGAACCGACCACTCTCTCCCTCGCCGCGAAGCTGCTCCCGCTCCCCAAGGGCGCTTACCTCGGCGTCTACGCGCCGCCGGCGCCGTTCGAGGCGTCCGCCGTGGCGTCGTTCGAGAGCGCGGCGGGCAAGGGCGTCGGCATCGTCATGTGGTACCAGCCTTGGGCGCGCGACAACCGCTACCGCGTCGACTCGAAGGCGGTCTCCGCGCTGCTGATCGACGGCAAGGTCCCGCTCATCACCTGGGAGCCCTGGGACCCGGGCTCGAACGCCAATCAGGTGAAGAATCCCGGCGTGAACCCCACGTACCGCCTCTCGCGCATCATCGCGGGCGACTTCGACGACTACATACGGAGCTGGGCGCGCGATCTGCGCTCGCTGGGAGGGCCGGTGCTGCTGCGTCCGATGCACGAGATGAACGGGAACTGGTACCCGTGGTGCGGCACCGTCAACGGCAACCGGCCCCCGGAGTACGTGCAGGCGTGGAGGCACATGCACGATATCTTCACGCAGGAGGGCGCCGACAACGTCGCGTGGGTATGGAGCATCAACCACGAGAGCGTGCCCGCGTCGACGAACAACCGGTACGCCGCCTACTACCCGGGGGACGCCTATGTGGATTGGACCTCGATCAGCGGCTTCAACTGGGGCACGTCGAGCTCCTTCGGGCAGTGGCAGCCGTGGTGGCATTGGTACGAGAAACCGCTGACCTACCTCGAGACGCTGCGCAAGCCCATCTGCATCTCCGAGTTCGCCACCGTGGAGCAGGGCGGCGACAAGGCCGCCTGGCTGCTCGACGCGTACAGGAGGATCGCCCAGCACCCGAAGGTCAAGGCCGTCGTCTACTACGACGCGCACGAGAAGGGGCCGACGCGCGATCAGGACTGGCGCATGGAGTCGACGACGCGGAGCCGGAACGCGTTCCGCCGGGCGGTCGCTCCCGCCTACTTCAGCGCCGACGCTCCGCCGGCGCTGCGCGACTGGCTCGCCGCGCTCTCCACTGGCGAGCGGACGCTGCTGGAGGGCCTCGGGCGCTAGGACGCCGACGGGACGACGATCGTCACCCGGCCGTCCAGTACCTCCATCACACCGCTGCCCACGGGCGTCCGGTGCGTATGCCCGTCCACGATCCAGCGCATCTCGCATGCCGACGTGTGCGTGAGCATCGGCGCGTGCGCCTGCAACACCGCGACCTCGCATCCGGGCCGCCCGCCGTCTTCGCGACGCACGACCACGGACTCGACGCCGTGCGCGGCCACCATCACCCCGAGCGGCGTCACGACCTCGAGCTCGAACCCGCTCACGCCGCTTCGCCTCCCGACACCCTCTCGAGCACCTCGTCGATGGTGCCGGTCATGTAGAACGCCTGCTCGGGCAGATCGTCGTGCATCCCGTCGCAGATCTCGCGAACGCCGCGCAACGTCTCGGAGATGGTGACGTACCGGCCGGGGATGCCCGTGTACTGCTCAGCGACGAAGAACGGCTGCGACAGGAACTTCTGCAGGCGGCGGGCGCGCAGCACCACGGTCCTGTCCTCCTGGGACAGCTCCTCCACGCCGAGTATGGCGATGAGGTCCTTCAGCGCCGCGTAACGCTGCAGGTACGCGCGGGTGCGCGAGGCGAGCTCTACGTGTTCCGCGCCCACCGCCCAAGGTTCGAGGATCTGCGAGGAGGACTGCAGCGGGTCGACTGCCGGGTAGATGCCCTGCTCGACTATCTTGCGGGAGAGCACCACGGCGGCGTCCAGGTGCGAGAAGACCGCCGCTGGGCCGGGGTCGGCGAGGTCGTCGGCGGGCACGTAGACCGCCTGCACGCTGGTGATGGCTCCGTCTTCCGTGGAGACGATGCGCTCCTCGAGCTGGCCGATCTCGGTGAACAGCGTCGGCTGGTACCCCATCTCGGCGGGGATGCGGGCGCGGAGCAGCGACACCTCAAGGCCGGCCTGCACGTAGCGGTAGATGTTGTCGAAGAAGAGCAGGACGTCCTGGTGTTCCTCGTCGCGGAAGTACTCGGCCGCGCGCAGGGCGGAGAACGGCAGGCGGAACCGCGCACCCGGGGGCTCGTTCATCTGTCCGAAGAACAGCACCGCGCGCTCGAGCACACCCGCCCGCTCCATCTCGATCCATATGTCGTTGCCCTCGCGCGTGCGCTCGCCGATGCCGCCGAACACGCTCACACCCTTGTGCTCGAGGCCGACGTTGCGGATGAGCTCCATGATGACGACGGTCTTGCCCACACCGGCGCCGCCGAACAACGCGATCTTGCCACCGCGGGGGAACGGGGTGAGCAGGTCGATCGCCTTGAGGCCGGTCTCGAAGACCTCGGGGTACGAGCGTATGCGCGCGTACGGGATCGGCGGCCGGTGGATCGAGTCGCGCCGCAAGGCGACCACGGGCCCACGCATGTCGATAGGCTCACCGAGCACGTTGAGCAGCCTGCCGCGGATGCCCGGCCCGACCGGCACGGTGATGGGCTCGCGGGTGTCGAGGACGTTCACGCCGCGGCGCAGCGCGTCGGTCGAGTCCAGGGCGATGGCGCGCACGAGTCCCTCGCCCAGCAGTTGCGCGGCCTCCATCGGCAGGCGTATCCCCTCGTCCTCGGCGATCAGCAGATTGCCCAGTTGCGGCAGGGAGCCACGGAACCCGACGTCGACCACCGGGCCTTGGACCTGCAGGACCGTGCCCGCGCTGATCTCCCGGCTCATCTTCTCCGAGATGCGGCTGACCGCGTCGTGCACGAGACGCTCGAGTTCGGGCGAGGCCGTCGCCGCCGCGCCGTCGGGATCGGACACCGCACCCGCCTCCTCTTCTCTCATGCGTGCGCCCCGTGGCGCATGCGGGCCGCGTAGAGCACGCCGATCAGATCGGTGGTGATCGCTTCGCGGCGCACGCGGTTGGCGGAGACCGTGAGCTCTCGCAGAGCGGTGCGGGCGCGTTCGGATGCCTCCTCCATGGTGATCATCCGGGCCGCCTGTTCGGAGGCGTACGACTCGAGCATCACGTCCTCCACCTGGAGTGTCAGGTACGCGTCGAGCAGAGCTTCGATCGCTTCGCGCCTCTCCGGTTCGTAGCACCAACGCACGTCGGCGCCCGGCTCGTCCGCCGCGCCGACCTCGAGCGGGAGAGGGAGCAGCGTCTCGACCGTCGGCTCTCCACGGACCGTGGAGATGAAACGCGTGTACACGCAGACGATCCGGGAGTACCCGCCGTCGAGGAACGCGGCCGACAGCTCGGCGGCCAGCCGTTCCACCTCGGTGGGCGTGACGCCCGCCTTCGGCCAGTTCTCCGAGCGCAGGACGTTCGTGTTCTCACGGCGCTCCAGATAGCGGGCTCCCTTCAGGCCCTTGGCGATGAACGCTACCTCGCGACCGGCCGCGGAGCACGTCTCGGCGAGATCCGCCGCCAGCCGGCTCACCGCGAGGTTGTGTCCTCCGCACATCCCGCGGTCTCCGCTCAGGACCAGGGCGAGCACGGCACCCCCGGTCTCTTCGGCGCGGTGGTACGGGGTCAGGGACGCCAGGTCCTCGCCGGCGGCGAGGGCCTGGTGGGCGACCATCCGCCGCACGCGCTCCATGTACGCGCGCATCCCGATGGCGCGCTCGTGGGTCTTGCTCAGCTTGGCCGAAGCCACGGTCGCCATGGTGCGGGCGACCGTCTCGATGTTGCGGACCACGCCGATCCGGTGGCGTATCTCGACGAGTCTGGGCACTTCGCACCCCTCACGTCGCGTGCTGGGGCTCGGTGGCGAACGACGCGAGCGCCGAGTCGAGCCGCTCGGTGATCTCGGGCGAGAGCGAGCCGGACTCGCCCAGCTCGGCAAGGATACCGGGGTGATCCTTGGACACGTACTCGACGAGGCGTCGCTCGGCCTCGGCTATGCCGTCGACGGGCACGGCGTCGAACACCCCTCTTCCGACCGCGTACAGGACGAGGACCTCGACCTCGGCGCTCATCGGCGCGTGCTGGGCCTGCTTGAGCAGCTCGCGGGCGCGTTCGCCGCGCGCGAGCTGGCGGACCGTGGCCTCGTCCACCTCGGCGCCGAACTTCACGAACTGCGCCATCTCCTCGTACTGCGCGAGGTCGACCCGCAGCCGCCCGGCGACCTGCTTCATCGCGCGCGTCTGCGCCGATCCACCCACGCGCGAGACCGACAACCCCACCTCCATCGCCGGCCTGGAGCCCTCGTTGAAGAGGTCGGCCGAGAGCATGATCTGACCGTCGCAGATGGAGATGACGTTGGTGGGGATGAAGGCCGAGATGTCTCCGGCGAGCGTCTCGACTATCGGCAGGGCGGTCAACGAGCCGCCCCTGCGCTCGTCGGAGAGGCGCGCCGCGCGCTCGAGCAGCCGCGAGTGCACGTAGAAGATGTCGCCCGGGTATGCCTCGCGGCCGATAGGGCGGCCGAGCAGCGCCGACACCTCGCGGTACGTGACGGCGTGCTTGGAGAGGTCGTCGAAGACGACCAGGGCGTCGCGGCCCGCCTCCATGTAGTACTCGCCCATCGCGCAGGCGGTGTACGGCGCGAGGTAGCGGAAGGCCGGCTGCTCGTTGGGGAACGCGACCACCACGGTCGTGTACTCCATCGCCCCATGCTCCTCGAGGATGGACACCACGCGTGCCACGGACGACGCCTTCTGCCCGATCGCCGCGTAGATGCAGCAGACGCCGGTCCCCCGCTGGGCGAGGATCGTGTCGATGGCGATCGTGGTCTTGCCCACGCGCCGGTCGCCGATGATGAGCTCGCGCTGCCCCCTGCCGAGGGGGACCAGCGCGTCGAGCGCCTTGATCCCCGTGTGCAGCGACGTGGTCACCGGCTGGCGCTCGACGACGCCGGGCGCTTTGCGTTCGGCGGGCAGGTACGCGCGAGCCGTGATCGGCCGCTTGCCGTCGATCGGGTCCCCGAGCGAGTTGACGACGCGACCGAGCAGCGTCTCGCCCGCGGGAACGCGGAGGAGGTGTCCGGTCCTGCGCACGTCGCTCCCCTCGGAGATGCCTTCCTCCGGGCCCAGCAGCAGACACCCGACCTTGTCCTCGAGCAGACTGAACGCGATGCCGAGCACCCCGCCGGGGAACTCGACGAGCTCCTGGGAGCCCACCCTGCGCAGGCCCGCGACGAACGCGACGCCGTCTCCGACCTCCAGCACGGTCCCGCTCTCGGAGAGTTCCTCGACCGACACGCTCGGCGAGGTCGTTTCCAGAAGCCGGTGCAGGAGTCCGTAAGTGTCCTCGGGCGCGCCGGTGAGTTCCTCCTCGCCCGCGGCGTCCAGCTCCCGCTCGATCCCGGCCAGCCACGTCGCGCGGGCATCGAGAGTCACCCTGTGGTCGCCGCCCAGGTAGAGTATGGCGCCGGCGTCCATCGTGGGGTTCACGCGGAGCTCGACGGCCACGTTGCGCCCAGCCATCCGGGAGAGCATCTCGGCGACGCGGTGGACGATCTCGTCCTCGAGGTACGTCTTGCTGCACAGCGTGACGGCGACGCCTTCACACGAGGAGAGCGCCGAGCGCAGTGCCGTGCCCAGCTCGGCGTCGGATCGCTCGCTCGTCGGCATGTGACGTCTCACCGGCTCTCGGCGGCGATGGAGGTGGCTCGCTCGAAGCGCTCCAGTCCGGCGATCACGGCTCTCTGGATGAGCGCGCGCTGCTCGGGCAGGGTGTACTGATCGTTGACGATCGAGCGCGTCGCGTCGGCGACCACTTCGATGAGGCGGTCGCGGACCTCGGTCTGCATGTCGCCGTGTTCGGCGGCGAGCACTTCGACGGCGCGAGCCTCCAGTTCGACCGCACGCTGTTCGGCGACCGCGTGCGACTCCTTCACGAGGGCCGCGGCGCGTGCGCGAGCCTCCCTGACGACCTGCCGCGCCTGCGCCTCGGCGGCCCCTCGAGCCGCCTGTGCCTCCGCGCGCGCCGTCTCCAGGGCCCCCTCGGCTCGGCCGGCCGCCTCGAGGCGCGTCTCGAGCGCCGCTCGCCGGTCGGCGAGCCTGCCGGTGATGATGCCCCGCCTCTTGGATGAGCCGACCGTGAGGGCCCAGACCGCGGCGACGAGGATGAGGAACTGCACGACCTCGACCGCGAAGCGACCGATGTCCGCGGTTATCTCGTGACCGACTTCGGCGAACAGTTCCCCGACCACCGACGCCCCCTTACGTCTGACGTCGGGCGATGCGGGAGTCGACGGCGTCGATGACACGCCGCTCGTCCACGTCGCCGACGATCTTCGCGCATGCCAGCCGTACGCATTCGACCGCCTGAGAGTGCAGGTTCGCGAGTTCGGCGTCTCGTTCGGCGGCTATCTTCCGGCGCCCGGCCTCGAGGGTCTCGCCCATGCGCGCGCTCGCCTCGCCGAGCATCCTTCGTCTCTCGGTCTCGGTCGCCTCGCGCGCCTCGCGCACGATCTCCTCGGCACGTTCGCGCGCTTCGGCGAGCATCTTCTCGCTGTCCGCGGAGGCTCGCTCGCGTTCCTCCTCGGCCTCAGCAGTCTTGCGGTCGGCTTCCTCGATGAAGGCGCGCCGGCGCTCCATGACCTCGATGAAGGGCGCGAAGTAGTATCGGCGCATAGCGAGGAAAGTGAGCGTGAAGATCGCCATGGCGGCGAGGATCACGCGCCAGTCGAGCTGGTTGATGGGGTTGAGGTCCATCCCGCTCACCCCTGCCGGCCGGTCACATCTTCCCCGCCATCACCAGCGTCACGACCAGCGTGTAGATGCACAGCGCCTCGACCAGGGCCATCCCGATGAGCATGGCCGTGAACAGCTGTGGAGCGATCTCGGGTTGCCGGGTCATGCCTTCGATCGCCGACACCGAGATCCAGCGCATCGCGACGGATGCGGCGGTGGCACCGACCACGATGGGCAGGACCACGACTCCTCCGGCTATGACCGCCTCCATGGCTCACGCCCCCCTTTCCATGTCCGGGGTGGCGCCGGCGCCCGGCTCCGCCCTGTCGATCACGCGAGGGCGGTCGCCCTCCGACTCCGAGTGCACCGCGCTGGCGAGGAAGCTCGCCGTCAGCAGCGTGAAGACGAGCGCTTGCACGAACGCCGGGATGAGACCGAGCATGTGCAGGATCAGCGGGATGCCGAAGACGACCGACCCGGTCACGAGCACGACGGTCATGTACTCGCCGGCGATGTTGCCGAACAGCCGCAAGGACAGCGACATCACGTCGGTGATCTCCGAGATCCACTGGAGGGGATTCGGCCAGAACAGGTGCTTCATCGCGCCGAGCGGTCCGCGGAACAGTGCGCCGATGGCCATGGTGCCGAAGACGGAGCACAGCGCGAGCGCGAGGGTGACGCTGAAGTGACTCGTGGGCGGCGCGTTGAGCCTTGGGATCGGCAGGACCATCACCAGGTTGCTGGCGAAGATGAAGATGAAGAACATCGCGAGCACCGGCGCGATCACCCTCACGGCGCGCTCCCGCTGCCCGGAGGGCGCCATCTCCCGCGCCTTGTTGACGAAGAAGTCGAGCACCGATTCGCCGGCGTTCTGCCAGGTGTCCGGCAGGCCCTCGGTCAACCGGCGTCTGCCGAATAGTCTGCCCGCGCCGGCGAGCGCGGCGCCGACGAGCGCGGTGTTGACGATCACGATGAGCCACGTGGCCTCTGCGGCCGGACCGGTATCCATACCGGTGGCACCTCCCCGTGCCGGTTACATGTCGTCGCGCAGTCGGAGCATGTCGCGAACGGCGAGGACCAATGCGAGGAGCAGGCCTAGACCGGTGAGGTAGGGGAACCAGCCGAGGAAGCGGTCCGCCATGTAGCCGAGGAACGCCCCGGCCACGGAGTAGGCGGGCAGCAGGGACCAAAGCGCGATTATCCGCAGGAAGTCCCTAGGTATCAGATCCATCTGCGCATCATGCACCGGGCCCGCGGGTCCGGCCTCGGACGATCTTCCCCTCGGCACGCGATTCGCCCCCAGAACGCGTCGCCACACTCTCGGGATCGCCGGGCCTTCCGTTGCGGGATGCCGACTGCCGCTTCGCTGATCGAGCGCAAGCCGGACCGGTGTCCCAGTTATTTCTTCCCAAAACGGGCTCCGGATGACGGGATTCGGGAAGAACGGTAGACGAGGCGCGTCCCGGTCTCGTTGACCAGGCATACCCTAATGGGTATACTATCAGGCAGTACTTGCCATTCACACCACAGAAGGAGCGTTTCCAGCGATGGCTGTCATCTCGGACCGGCACGAGTCGGCACTGGCCGGCATCTTCGGCGACCGTATGCGGACCGATAGGGTCGAACGGAAGCTGTACTCGGCCGACATCGGCGAGATGCCGAAGCTCGTCAAGCCGTTCGTTCCCGCAGGCCTGGCCGGCGCGGTCGTCCGTCCGAAAGACGAAGATGAGATCGTCGAGCTCGTGGAGCTCGCCGGCGCCGAGCGCTTGTGTCTCGTGCCCCGCGGCGCGTCCACCTCCGGCTATGGGGGCGTGCTCCCGGTCGAGGGCGCCGTCGTCGTGGACGTCTCGGGCATGCACGCGATCCTCGAGGTGGACGCCGAGCGCAAGACCGCGCGCGTGCAGCCGGGTCTCGTGTGGGAGGATCTTCAGCGCGACATCGAGAAGCAGGGACTGACCCTGCGTCTGTACCCGTCGTCGACGCCGTCGTCGTCCGTCGCGGGTTGGCTCGCGCAGGGCGGCGCCGGCTTCGGCTCCTACGAGTACGGCATGTTCAAGGACAACGTCGTCTCCGCCCGCGTAGTGCTCCCTACCGCGGAGGTGCGCGTATTCTCCGGAGACGACCTGGCGCGCTACATCGCCGACGCGGAGGGCATCACCGGCATCATCACCGAGATCACGGTCATGCTCCGCGAGCTCGAGCCCGAGGTGCACCGCTTGATCGCGTTCCCGGACTCCGCCTCCATCGGCGCGGCGCTCGCCGACATCTCGTCGAGCAAGCTCCCGATCTGGTCGATCACCTTCCTCAATCCCGAGTCCACCAGGTTGAAGAAGCGGCTCCCGCACCGTCACGGGCATCCCTACGAGGAGGCCCACGAGCACTACGAGCCCGAGCTGCCCGACACGTACCTCGCCGTGATCGCGTACCCGTGGTCGCGCCGGCCTCTCGTCAACGACGCCCTGTCGAGGATCGTCGACGCGCGCGGCGGCACGGAGCTTCCCGCGGAAGCGGCAGAGCACGAGTGGGACCAGCGCTTCGCTCCGATGAGACTCAAGCGGATCGGACCGTCGATCATCCCCACCGAGGTCGTGGTCCCGCTGGCCGAGCTCTCGGCCGTCCTGGACGAGATCGCAGCCAAGATCGGGCAGCCGTTCGTGCTCGAGGGGATGGTGGGCGAGGGCGACAAGGTCGTCCTGCTCGGCTTCATCCCCCACGACAGCCGCACGTTCGCTTTCAACGCGGCCTTCGCGCTCTCTCTTTCCGTGATCGGGATCGCGAAGCGGCACGGCGGTTCCGCGTACTCCACCGGGCTGTACTTCCGCCGGGAGGCGGTCTCCGTGCTCGGAGAGCAGCGGGTCCACGACCTGACGGAGTTCAAGCGCCTGGTCGACCCGCGCGGCATCATGAACCCCAAGAAAGTGCTGGGCAAGGGCGTCATCGACGCGATCATGGGTGCGGCTTCGGCCTTCGAGCCCCTGATCCGCCCCATCGCGAACGCGTCCAAACCGCCCGCGACCGTGAAGCTCGCCGAGAAGCGCGGTATCCCGGCCGACGTCGCGTACTACGCCTACGCCTGCGCGCAGTGCGGCTACTGCGTCCACACGTGCGAGGAGTACTCCGGCCGCGGCTGGATGAGCCACTCGCCGCGCGGCAAGTACCTCTACCTGCGCGAGGTCATGGAGGGGCGCGAGAAGTTCGATCAGAGGATGGTCGACACGTTCCTCGTCTGCACGACGTGCGAGGTCTGCAACACGCGCTGCCAGCTGCAACTGCCGGTCGAGCACTCCTGGATGGAGATGCGCGGACGGCTCGTGCACGACGAGGGGCGCATGACCTTCCCGCCCTTCGAGATGATGGCCGCCTCGCTCCGTGGCGAGCGCGACATCTGGGCGGGCAAGGCTCAGCACCGGGCCGACTGGGTGCCCGGCGACCTCGCGAAGCCGCTCGCCGACTCCGGCCCGGTCATGTACTTCGCGGGGTGCACCGCGAGCTTCGTCAACACCGACGTGGCCGAAGCGAGCGTGCGACTGCTCACCGACGCCGGCTACGAGCTCTCCTACATGGGCGATCAGGAGGCATGCTGCGGCATCCCGATGAAGGTCGCCGGGAAGTGGGACCTCTTCGAGGAGATCTACGAACACAACACCACCGAGGCGAAGAAGCGCGGCGCGAAGACGATCGTGACCTCGTGCCCCGCATGCGCGCTCGTGTGGAAGGAGATGTACGCCGACCTCGCTCGCGAGCGTGGCGACGACTTCCCGTTCGAGGTGAAGCACTACTCCGAACTCGTCGCGCCGGCCATAGCCGACGGTCGGCTCGTGCTCGATCACGAGGTCGACGCGAAGGTCGCGTTCCACGACTCGTGTCACATGGGCCGGGCGCAGGGCGTGTACGAGCCGCCGCGCGACATGATCAAGGCCATGCCGGGAGTCGAGCTCGTCGAGATGGAGCACAACCGCGAAGAAGGGCTCTGTTGCGGTTCCGTGCTCACTCTCATCGGCGAGAAGCCGATCGCGCCGGTCCTCGGCGGGGCGCGGCTCCAGGAAGCGATCGACGTCGGGGTGGACAAGCTGGTGGCGCTCTGCCCGTGTTGCCAGGTGCAGCTGCGCGACTCGGCGCTCAAGAACGGCCTCGACATCCAGGTGGACGACCTCGCGCGCTTCGTCGCGGAGGCGAGAGGCTACGAGATCCCGAGCTCCACGGACCACTCGATGTACATGTGGGGCTTCTTCGACAAGTTCATCGACCTGATGAAGCCCGAGGAGATGGCGGGTGTAATGGCCGAGATCTTCCCGCAGATGATGGATGCGATGCCGCCCGGCATGAAGCCGATGATGAAGGCGATGAAGCACGTTCCCGGCGGACTCGCGATGATGTCGAGGATGATGCCGCTGCTGTTCCCGCTCATGGTCGACGGCATAATGGCGAAGGTCATGCCCGACATGATCGAGGCTGTGGGCCGCCGCATCGGCGAGATGCCTCAGGACATGACGGACCTCATGCCGGGCCTCCTGCCCGAGACGATGGGTTCGCTCATGCCGAATTACCTGCCGCTGCTCATCCCGCACATCACGCCTAAGATGATCGAGTACATACGTGCCGAGATGTAGGTCGGTACTCGTAGTGGCGCGACCCCAGCCGCACGAGCCGCCCCGACTCCGCTCGCTCGCGCACCGAAGCGACAGCGAACTCGTAGAGGATCCGGTCCTCGATCGGATCGCGCGGCTTGCGGCGCGGCGAGCGCGGCTCCTGCGCGACCAGGACCGCCATGCGGAAGTTGCGCGTCTGCATCGCGCGCCACTCCTCGATCGTCTGCATCCTCATGGCCGGTCCGCTAGCATCTCTCGCAGCCTCTCGAGCACGCCTGCGGCCTCTGCGCGCTGCTCCAGGTACGCTAAGTCCAGCTCGGGCGCGGTCACGACCATCACCTTCGTCCACCGGCATGACTCGGTGTCGTTCCAGTGCATGCACGCATTCAGTCGGTCGATGATCAGGTCCTCGATGCCGAGGACGTACGCATCGATCCCGGCGATCCGGATGCCGAAGACGCGCTCGCGTTCGGACGGCTCCAGCTGACCACCCGGTACCTCGACCGCGAACTTGAGCTCCGCGTCGTACCAGTGACGCTCCTCGCGCACGAAACCCCACGACTCGAGTACCTGGGCGACCGGCTCTGACGCGCCGACGAGGTCGATGTCGAGCGTGCCGTAGTTGCCGGCGGTGTAGTACTGCACGGCGAACCCGCCGACGACGACCGGCGCGCTCCACCCGAGCGCTACGACGCCCTTCGCGAGTAGCGAGACGAGCCTCAGCCGGCGTTCCACGATCTCATCGACGCCCGCGAGCGCGGCCTCGAGATCGGCGCGCGATGGGATCGCGCCTTCCTCGGCGGCGATCGACGTACGCCCCGCGACCTCCGGGTAGGGATATGGTCCCGGAACGGTCGACCCGCTCGCCTCGGGTCGACGCTGCGTGCGGCCTAGCCAGTCCTCGAGGTCCGAGGGGCGCACGCGCCACAGCCGCCCGACCTTGACAGCGGGCAGCTCGCTCGCTCGCACCTTGTTGTACACGGTGCGCTCGGTCACGCCCAGGTAGGCGGCGACGCGTGCTACGTCCCAGAGTCCGTCCATGGACTCAGGATAGCACCTATAGGAACATAGCGGAACCGATAGGAACCGCGACCGCTAGTCCCTGGGGTCGCCGAGGGCAGGGTATACCCAGGCGTTGGCGGCGTTGGCTCTCGTCGTGGCTAGGTGTACTATGCATCTATATGCACGTCGATCAGATTCCGAGAGAGGTTCCCCATGTGCGGACAAGAGAGCGACTGCTGCGGGCACGCCGCGCACCACGAGACCGGGCACGGACCCGGACACGGTCACGACCACGGCGCAGCGTGCGGCTGCCGGGGCCGCACGCGCGGTGTGGGCGGCCAGGGCGGCGGCGCCGTGATCGAGCCCGCCGTGCTCGCTGCCCTGCTGCGCGACTGCGGCCACGGCTACGACCTGCGCAAGACCATCGAGGACCTCGGCAACGGCTCTATCAGCGTCGACCCGGGCGGACTCTACCGGACGCTGCGCAGGCTCGAGGATGATGGTTTCGTGAGTTCGTCATGGATCGAGAGCGAGGCAGGTCCGCAGCGCCGCACGTACGAACTGAACGCGGAAGGGCGTGACCTGGCTCGCGATTGGATCGCGCATCTTCGTACCCGAGTGAGCGCGTCGGCGCGGATCGCCGACCTGCTCGAGCAGGGACTCGCCGAAGGAGGCACCGGACGATGACCGACACACTGCGCATAGCCGTTCCTACCGAGGGTGAGGGCGGCGCCGATGCCCCGCGCTCTGCCCATTTCGGGCACTCCGGTTCGTTCACGCTGGTCGACGTCGCCGACGGCGCCATCGTGTCCGTCTCCGTCCTGGAGAACGGGCCACACGATCATGGCGCCTGCGGTTCGATCGTGGACCGGCTCGCTGCCGTCGGCGTCGGGGCGGTCATCGCGGGAGGCATGGGCGGCGGTCCGAGAGCCGGTTTCGCGGCTGCGGGCATCCCGGTGTTCTTCGACGCCGACGCGCCCACGCCGGGCGCGGCCGTGACCGCGTATCTCGGCGGAACGCAGGAGACGTTCGGCGACGACCATCAGTGTCGCGGGCATTAGGACGCCGAGCGCGTTTCCTTCACCACACCGCCGCTCCGCGTTCACGAGTCCTTCGAATCCGCGCGGGATACTTCTCCATGACGGTGCGCGAAGGTCGTGCCGCGGACAGACAAGTGGAGGTAGCACGATGAGCAAAGGAAAGGTAGCCATCTTCGTGGCCGCGGCGCTCGTCGCCGGGCTCGCTCTCGGTAGCGTCGGTATCGCCTCGGCAGCCACGTCGGCGACGAGGACCGCGGGTCCGGTCGCGGGCTTCGTCGGGATCTGCCGCACTGCCGGTGCGTCGCTCGCGGATGTCGTCGCGAGACTGACCGGCAAGACGACCGCGGACATCTACGCCGAGCGCAAGGCGGGCAAGTCGTTCGCGACGATCGCGTCCGAGAACGGCGTCTCGTCGGCTACGGTCGTCTCCGAAGCGTTGAGGGCCCGCAAAGCGGCGCTCGACGCGGCCGTTGCGGCCGGGACGATCACGCGTGCACGGGCCGACCTCATGTACGACCGCATGGACGACCGGATCCCGGCTCGCGTCGACAGCGCGGCTCCGGCCGGTTGTGACGGCACCGGTCCCGGTGCCGGACGTGGCCAGGGTCGCGGCATGATGGGCGGCGGGTCCGGCGGCAGCCGTGGCGCCGGTGCCGGCGCGTGTGGCGGCGCCTGCGCCAACCAGTAGCACCGCACGACTCCCGGGGCGGGTCCGCGAACGCGGGTCCGCCCCGTTTGCGCTCGTAAGGCGTGCGGGCGCACGATAACCCCCAGAGAGGAGGACCTCGCCATGCCACGCACCATCCTCGTCGCCGACGACAACCCGAAGATCGTCGAGGTCCTCACGGCGTATCTGACCGCCGACGGGTTCGAGGTGGTCACGGCGGCCGACGGCGCCGCGGCCGAGGCCGCCGTGGCGAAGCGAGTGCCGGACCTCGCCCTCCTCGACATCATGATGCCGGGCGTCGACGGCATCGAGCTGACGAAGCGGTTCCAGCGTGAGCACGGTCTTCCGGTCATCCTCATCACCGCCCGCAGCGACGAGATCGACCGCCTCATCGGGCTCGAGGTCGGTGCCGACGACTACATCTCGAAGCCCTTCAGCCCGCGCGAGGTAGTGGCGCGCGTCAAGGCGGTGCTGCGCCGCGCGGAACATACCGGGGCGATCGGCGGCGCGGTTCTTCGCATCGGCACGCTCGAGGTCGACCCGGACGCACGCCGCGTGACCATCGACGGCGCGCCCGTCGATCTCACCCGCACCGAGTTCGACGTCCTCGCTACGCTCGCCGCCCGCCCCGGGCGCGTCTACACGCGCATGCAACTCATGGAGGCTGCGCAAGGCGACGCCTTCGAAGGCTACGAGCGCACCATCGACGCCCACGTGAAGAACCTGCGCCGCAAGATCGGCGACGATCCGCGCTCGCCGCGTTTCGTCCAGACGGTGTTCGGAGTGGGTTACAAGTTGGAGGAAAGGCCGTGAAACGGCCGCTGCTCGTCCAGGCTTTCCTCGCGATGCTCGTCGTCGCGCTGCTCACGGTGGTGCTGTCCGGGCTCATCACCCGGACATTGTTCTCGTCCGCCTTCCAAGGCTACCTGGATACCCTGCCGCGGCCCGCCGGCCAAGGCATGGGCATGGGGCGTCACATGATGCTCGGAGGTGCCGAGCAGGCGTTCCTCGGCTCGGTCGACCGCGGGATCCTCGTCGGCGCGCTGATCGCCATCGGGCTGGCCGGCGTGGCGGCATGGGTCGTGGCCTACTACCTCACGCGTCCTATCGAGCGGCTGACCGCCGCGACGCGCATGCTCGCGGGCGGTGATCTGACGCATCGCGTGGACGTGGGCGGTCCTGGCGAGGTGGCCGCGCTCGGCGAAGCGTTCAACGATATGGCCGACTCGCTCGCGGAGTCCGAGGAACTGCGAAGGCGGCTCGTCGCCGATGTCGCGCACGAGCTACGCAATCCGATCGCCTCACTGCGCGCGCAGGCCGAGGGGATCGCCGAGGGTGTTCTCGTCGCGGACGAGCGCAGGCTGGGCTCTCTCGCGGACGACACGCGCCACCTGTCACGCCTCGTGGAGGACCTCCAGGAGCTCTCCGCCGCCGAGGCGGGTCAGCTGCGCTACGAGATGCAGTCGACCGACCTCGCCGCGCTCGCGTGCGGTGAGGTGGATCGTGCCCGTGTCCGCGCTCGCGCGACCGTCGAGCTACGCTGCGAAGCCGACTCCGCCATCATGGTCGACGGCGACGAGGGCCGACTGGGCCAGGTGCTGCGCAACCTCATCGACAACGCCCTGCGACACACGGAGACCGGCAGCGTGACCGTCTCGTGCGCGGCGACCGACGGCCACGCGCGGGTGGAGGTGCGCGATACCGGCGAAGGGATCCCCGACGCCGACCTTCCCCACATCTTCGAGCGTTTCTACCGTGCGGACACCGCTCGGGCATGCGACACCGGCGGCAGCGGTGTGGGCCTGGCCGTGTCGCGGCGCATCGTCGAAGACCACGGCGGCAAGGTCTTCGCCTCGAACGCCTCGGGGGGCGGGGCGGTCGTGGGCTTCGAGGTCCCGCTCGCCTGCTGAGACCCGGGCTCCTGCCCGTCTTCCTCTCCCCCTGTCGTATACTCCTCGTGCACGTTCCTGTGCACACGCGCGCTTCGGCGTGCGTCCGGCGTGAGGGGGGACCGCGTGCGGCTCTACCGCATCGGTGAGAAGGTCATCAGCCGCGAGAAGCTCTCGCGCATGGTCTCGGACGTCCTAGAGGCGCGCGAGGCGGGCGCCACGCAGGAGGAGGTCGCGGTCGCCCACGGCGTCCAGCGCACGTTCGTCTCCTTCCTCGAGTCGCTCGGCGAGGTCCGCCGGGGGCCTCGTGTCGCGCTCGTCGCCTTCCCGGTCGCCAACGTCGAGGCGGTCCTGGACGTCGCCGATGAGTGCGCCGTCGACTTCACGCTCGTCTTCTCCCAGGCCGAGCGCGAGGGCCTCGAGAGCGGTCCGGCCGCCAAGATGTTCAACTCCGTACTCGACACGCTCGCGACGCTTCGCGACTTCGACGTCATCGTGCTCATGGCGAGCGATTGGCGCATCAGCACCGTCGAGAAGATCCTCGGCCGCGAGGTCGTCGGCATCCCGCTCGGTCATTCTCCGCTGCGTGCGGACGTGACCGTCGATCTCGACGAGCTGCGCGAGCTGCTCCACGACGTCACCGCCCCCACCGGACCGGACAGGCGCGCGCAGCGCCTCGCCGGCGCCGTCATCGAGAAGGCCCGCGAGACCGCCGGGAGGTGGACGCCATCAAAGAGGTCGTGAGCATCAGCATCGGCTCCTCGAAGCGCGATCACGAGGTCGAGATCGAGCTTCTGGGAGAGAGCTTCCGCATCCGCAGGGAGGGCACCGACGGCGACATGGAGCGCGCGGCCGCGCGTTTCGCGGAGCTCGACGGGAAGGTCGACGCTTTCGGGCTCGGCGGCGTCGACCTCTACCTGCGCGCCGACGGCCACGATTACTGGTTCCGTGACGGCCGTCGCATCACGCGCGCCGTCAAGCGCACGCCGGTCCTCGACGGATCGGGCCTCAAGGGCGCCGTCGAGGCGTCGGTCCCGCGATACCTGCGCGAGGAGCTCGGTATCGAACTGCGCGGCAAGAAGGTCCTCATGACGTCGGCGGTCGACCGGTGGGGCATGGCCGAGGGCCTTCGCGACGCCGGGTGCGAACTCGTCTTCGGAGACCTTCTCTACGCCCTCGGCATACCGGTCCTCATCAAGCGCTGGACGTCGCTGCGCGTGCTCGCGCGCATACTCATGCCCGCGGTGGCGCTGATGCCGTTCGCGTGGCTCTACCCGCTCGGTTCCGACCAGGAGAAGCCGGTGCAGACGGGTAAGCACGAGGACATGTACCGGTGGGCGGACATCATCGCGGGCGACTACCAGTACGTGCGCAAGTACATGCCGGAGGACATGCGCGGGAAGTGGGTCATCACGAACACGACCACCGCGGCGGATGTCGACTTCCTTCGTTCGCGCGGCATCGAACTGCTCGTGACGAGCACGCCGCGACTGCAGGGCCGTTCTTTCGGCACGAACGTCATCGAGGCCACGATGGTCGCGCTCAAGGGCGCGAAAGGACAGCTCTCGACGCCGGAGTACGCGCAACTGCTCGCCGATGTCGGCTTCAAGCCGGACGTGCTGCGGCTGCAGGAGACCGGCTGAGCGCGGCCGCAAGACCGGCACCCCGTTTGCTCGCTTGTGCTACCATCTACAATCGTTCAGGCAAGCAGGTGGAATGCGGTGCGTCTCTCCGCACCCTTCCGGCGCGCACAGGCACGCGTCGCCCGGTTCATCCCCTGCGCTTCGACGACATGACCGCGGAGGAGTGAGCGCGTGTGAACAGGCGGGCCCGCAACAGGCTGATCGGCGTCACTGCCATAATCCTCGTCGCCATCGCGGCGATATTCTTCGGGTCGAGCCAAGGTGAGAACGGCGGCGCCTACTACAAGACGGTCGGACAGGTCGTCAAGGACCGCTCGCTCGTCGGCAAGCGCGTCAAGGTCGGGGGTACCGTCGTCGCGGGCTCGTGGGACAAGAAAGCCCGCCCCATGAAGTTCCGCATCCGCGAGGAGAAGAAGGCCGACGGCCCGGTCATCGCCGTCATCTACGACGGCGCCGTGCCCGCGACGTTCGGCGACGGTACGGTGGCTATCGTCACGGGTATCGTCAACGAGGACGGCACCATCCAGGCGAAGGACATGATCACCAAGTGCCCCTCGAAGTACGAGTCCGCCAAGACGGCGCTGTCCATCACCGACCTGCTCGCCTCGCCCACCAGCGTCGGCAAGCCCGTCAAGCTGACCGGCTACGTCGTCGCGGGTTCGCTCAAGACCGCCGGGGACGCCGAGCGCTTCCGCGTCCAGGCGAGTGCCATGGGCGGCAAGGAACTCCCGGTCGCGTTCGACGCCGCCATGCCGGCCGGCTTCAAGGACGGAGCCAGGGTGGTTCTCGGCGGCGCGCTCGGCACGGACGGCACGTTCGACGCCACGAGCGTCTCGATAGCGGTCGGCGGCGGCCTGTAGGCCGCGCGCGGAGCGGCCGGGGATGACGAGAGAGAGCGGAGACCGCACATGCGATCGACCGGAGTCGGAAACCTGTTCCTGCTGCTCGGCCTGATCTCGTCCGTCGTCGCCATAGCGTCGCTCGTCTGGGGCGCTCTGCGGCGCGACGACGAACAGGGCGAGCAACTCACGAACACCGGATACATCGCGACCTTCGCGTCGCTGGCCTTCGTCACGTTCGCGACGGGCCTCCTGCTCGCGGCGTTCTTCGGCGAGAACTTCGCGTTCAAGTACGTCGCCGAGAACCACAGCACGGACGTCTCGCGCCTGTGGTGGCTCTATCGCATCTCGGGCGTGTGGGCCGGTCGCGAGGGCTCGCTGCTCTTCTGGGAGTGGCTGCTCTCCGGATTCGCGGCCTACGTCGCCTACAAGCGGATGTCCGAGACGGACCGGCTCTCGAACATCGCGCTCGCCGTGACGAACTTCGTGCAGGTCTTCTTCCTCGTGGCTCTCTTCATCGAGAAGAACAACCCCTTCAAGGTGACGCCCACCGACTGGATCGACCCGGCGACCGGGAAACTGCTCGTGAACGCGGCGATGAACCCGCTGCTGCAGCACTGGGCGATGATCTTCCATCCGCCGACGCTGTTCATCGGCTATGCGGGGATGACGATCCCGTTCGCGTACGCGATGGCCGCCCTCATCACGGGCGATTCGTCGAAGAAGTGGGTCGAGCACGTCGACCGGATCACGGTCTTCGTGTGGCTCTTCCTGGGCATCGGCATCGGTCTCGGGGCCGTGTGGGCGTACGTCGTCCTCGGCTGGGGCGGCTACTGGGCGTGGGACCCGGTCGAGAACGCCTCGCTGCTGCCGTGGCTGACCGGCGTCGGGCTGCTGCACAGCTTCACGGTCTACAAGCGGCGCGACGGCTTCAAGAAGTGGGCGATCATGCTCGCCACGGTGAGCTTCGTCCTCGTGCTGCTCGGCACGTTCATCACGCGCTCCGGCGTCGTCCAGTCGGTGCATGCCTTCGAGCAGGACCCGCTGTCGTTCTGGCTCTTCCTCGGGATGATGGGCGGCGCGCTGCTCGCGGGCGGCATCGGACTCTTATTGCGCGGCGACACGTTCGCGGGCGCGGACGAGTTCGACAGCTTGCTCTCCAAGGAGAGCTCCTACTACTTCAACAACGTCCTCATGCTCGTCGCCTCGCTGCTCACGGCCTATCTCACCGTCACCTCGGCCCTTCCGAAGTGGCTCCCTGGAGGTGGCCAGTCGTTCGGCGCGGCGACCTACGACGCCGTCGCGAGGCCGGTCGGCATCTTCTACGTGCTCATCATGGCGGTCTGCCCGATCCTCGCATGGAAGATGACCGAGCCCTCGACGTTCTGGAAGCGCGCGCAGTGGCCGCTGGTCGGCACCGCCGGCCTCGGGGCGTTGCTGATGGTCGTGTGGCGCGTGGTCCTCTGGCCGAACTGGGCCGCCGAGTACGCGAAGTTGCATCCGACTGGCGGTCCCATGCCACCCCCGCTGGCCGACCCGGTCCATGGGTGGATGGCGGTCATCGGGCTGCTCGTCGGCGCCCTCGCGGTGAGCATGTCCGTCTACCTCTTCGTCGACGGCGCTCTCAAGCGCGCATCCGCGCGCGAGGAGTCGTTCGGGGTCGCTCTCTGGAACATCCTCGTCAAGGCGCGCAGCCAGTCCGGCGGGTACCTCACCCACCTGGGCATCGGCGTCATCCTCATCGGACTCGTCGGGTCGACGATGTTCGTCCACGACATCCCGGCGACGCTCCCGTCGAAGGCCGGCGCCTCGTTCGCCGCCGGCGACTACACGTTCGCGTTCGCCGACATCGTCCGCCAGGTGCGGCCGAACGGTGACGAACTCAATGCGGTCCGCTACAACGTCACGCGCGGCGGCAAGCCCGCGGGGACCATCCAGCCGAGCCAGCTATACCACGCGGTGCAGGAGCAGGCGACGGTCAACGTCGACATCATCTACGAGCCGCTTCGCGACGTCTTCGTCATCCTCGAGGCGGTCTCGGACGACGGCCAGATCTCGATGAACGTGAAGATCAACCCGCTCATCGGGTTCGTGTGGACGGGCTTCCTCATAACCATCATCGGGACCGCGCTGGCCGTCTGGCCGAAGCGCCGCGCCCTGGCCGCCTGAGGTCGCGGATGACGTCCGAGGGGGCGCCCGCGCTCGCTCTCGAGGTCCGGGACCTGTCCCGGGCGTTCGGAGCGCGCAAGGCGCTCGACGGGGTCTCGCTCGACCTGCCGGTCGGCGCGTTCCTCTCCATCTTCGGGCCGAACGGCGCGGGTAAGACGACGCTCGTCAAGGTGCTCACCACGCTCATGCCGCCCAGTTCGGGGTCGGTCAAGGTGCTCGGCGCGGACGTCGTGACCGACGCGGTCGGGCTGAGGAGCCGGATCGGGCTCATCAGCCACAACCCGCTGCTCTACCCCGACCTCACCGCCGAGGAGAACCTGCTGTTCTTCGCGCAGATGTACGGTCTTTCCCAGCCGGAGTCGCGCGTCGACGAGCTGCTGCGCGACGTCGAGCTCGACCATCGCCGCCTCGACGTCGTGAGCTCGTTCTCGCGGGGCATGCTCCAGCGCCTCTCCATCGCTCGCGCGCTGCTGCACCGGCCGGAGATCCTCTTCCTCGACGAGCCGTACTCTGGTCTCGACCCTCACGCCGTGGACATCCTCGACGGGCTCATCGCCGAGGTGCGCACACACCATACGTTCGTCATGGTCAGCCACGACCTCGCGAAGGGTCTCGAGCTGTGCACGCACGCGCTGATCCTCGCGAAGGGCTCGGTCGTGCTCTTCGAGCGCACCGAGGACCTCGACCCGGATGCGTTCGCCGCGACGTACCGCTCGGTCGTCGGGATGGGGGTGGCCTGATGGGCGGCCTGTCGTGGAGGCAGTTCAAGGCGATCCTGCGCAAGGACATCGTCATGGAGCTGCGCACCAAGGAGATGCTCACCTCCATGGGGCTCTACACGCTGCTCACCATGGTCGTCTACCAGGTGGCGCTCTCTCAGGCGGGCTCCGCTTTCGACACGCGCGACATCGCCGGTGGCCTCGTGTGGCTGACGTTCATCTTCACCTCGATGCTCGGCCTCAACCGGTCGCTGGTCCACGAGAAGGACCAGGGGTGCATCGAGGCGCTGCTGCTCTCGCCGGTCGATCGTCCGGTGATCTTTTTCGCGAAGGCGGCCGGCAACCTCATCTTCCTGCTGATCGTGGAGGCCATCTCGCTGCCCGTCTTCGGCTTCCTCTTCCTGCGGGGAGAGGGCTTCACCGGTTCCATCGCCCTCATGCCGCTCGTGCTCGTGCTCGCTTCGGTGGGCATCGCCGGGGTCGGGACGCTGCTCGCGACGATGTCGGTGAACACCAAGGGCAAGGACGTCGTCCTTGCCGTGCTCTTCATCCCGCTCATGTACCCGCTGCTGCTCGGGGCGGTCTCCGCGACCTCCGTGCTCATCAACGGGACGGCCGACGCCGTGCCCGCATTCTGGCGCGCGCTGGCGACGGTCGCCGGGTATGATGGCATAATGCTGTTGGCGGCATTCGGCCTCTACGAGTTCATCGTCGGGGCCTGAAGGCGGCCTCGAGCGCACCGGCGATCCAGCGCGACCCGTCGACGGAGGTGCCCCATATGAAACAGAGGGTGACGCTCGCGCTTCTCGCCATCGGCGGCGTCCTCACCACGCTCGCGTTCTTCCTGGCCTTCCTCTACGCCCCGCCGCAGCCGTTCGGCACCGTCGAGGTCGGCGGTATCACGTACGACCGCATCGACTTCGCGCAGAAGATCTTCTACTTCCACGTGCCGGTCGCCGAAGCGTCGTTCCTCGTCTTCTTCTTCACCGCGTTCTACGGCATCAGGTTCCTCATGACGCGGCGCAAGGAGTTCGACACGAAGGCGCGCATCGCGACCGAGGTGACGCTCATGTTCGTCATCCTCACCATGGTCACCGGCGACCTGTGGACGCGCATGGAGTGGGGCCAGTGGTGGGTGTGGGAACCGCGGCTGACCACGTACTTCATCATGACGCTGCTGGTGATCGCCTACTTCGTGCTGCGCAGCTCCGTCGAGGACGAGGAGAGACGCGCGGCATACGCCGCGGTCTTCGGTATCTTCGCCTTCATCGATGCCCCGCTGTCCTTCGTCATCACGCGGATCATCCCGTCGTCCGTGCACCCGGTCGTGTTCAAGCGCGGCCTCGACGGCAAGATGCTTCTGACGTTCATCATCGCCCAGGTCGGGATGCTCATGCTCGGCTACGCGATCTACCAGCTACGAATGGGCGAGGAACACCTGCGCGAGCGTCTCGACGTGCTCAAGGCCTCCCTGGAAGGGTGAGTGGCATGGATCCGACACTGAAGGAGATCTACTCGCTCGTGCTCCCGGGCGCCAAGTTCGTCATCGCGGCGTACGGCATCCTGTGGGCGACGCTCGTCGTCTACATCGCGATGGTCTTCCGCCGGCTGGGCCGCCTCGAGCGGGAGCTGAAGATCGTCGCGGACGCCGTCGAGCGGCGCTCGGCCAAGGCGTAGGAGGAAGGCGTGCAACAGGGCTCGCTCATCACATTCTGGTTCGCGACGGTCTTCTATGCCGGCGCGACCGTCCTCTACGCCTACAACTTCCTGTCGAAGTCGCGCGCCTACGCCTGGTACGCCACCTTCCTGACGGGCGCGGGGTTCCTTCTCCACACGGCGTCGGTCGGGATGCGCTCGACGGCGACGCACGGCACGATCATGACGGGTGCGAACTCGCTCGTCCTCGCGGCGTGGACGCTCGTTCTCGTCTATTTCATAGTCGAGCACCTCGTGAAGCTGAAGGTCTACGGCACGATCCTCGTACCGGTCGCCGCCGCGCTGCTGCTGCTTTCCCAGGCGCTCGGCCTCGGCCCGACCACGGCCGAGTTGAGCGCTTCGCAGGCGCATCTTCTCGACAGCTGGCGCGTGGGCATCCACGTCGTGCTCATCATGCTCGCCAACGCCGGGTTCGCGATCGGCGCTGCCGCGTCCGTCGCGTACCTGCTCATGGAACGGCAGCTCAAGTCCCATCGCACGAGTCGGCTCTTCCGGCGCCTGCCGTCACTCGCCCAGACCGACCAGCTCGCCCGTCGCGCGATCGCCTGGTCGTACCCCGCGTACACCGCGGGGCTGCTGCTCGGGACCGTGCGCGCCATCGAGACCGATGTCGGCGGGTGGTACGCCGACCCGCGCGTCATGACCGCCGGTGTCGTCTGGTTGATCTTCGGGACCTATCTCTACCTGCACTACGCGACGCACCAGTCCGGCCGGCGCGTCTCCTGGATCGCCATCGTCGGGTTCGTGTTCGTCGTCATCCTCGCCGTGATCGCGCGCACGCTGCCCGCCGGGTTCCACATCTTCGGGGCTCTGAGGCCGGGCGCGTGAGTCCTCGCGCCCATCCCTATTACCCGGCCTTCCTCGACCTCGAAGGGCGCCTCGCCGTCGTCGTCGGCTCCGGCTCGCTCGCCGAGCGCAGGGTGCGCACCCTGCTTCGACACGGTGCGGATATCGCCGTCGTGGCGCCCGAACCGGGGGAGGCGCTGCGCGGCCTGGAGGCCGAGGGTCGCATCACCCTGGAGGTTCGGGGGTACGTTCGCGGCGATCTCGAGGACGCCTTCTTGGCCGTCTGTGCCAGCGGCTCTCAGGAGGTCGACCGTGCGGTGAGGGACGAGGCGGAGGAGCGGCGCTGCCTCGTGAACGTCGCGGGCGCGCCCGACCTGTCCAGCTTCGTCATCCCGTCCGTGGTGCGCCGCGGGGACCTCCAGATCGCGGTCTCGACCGGCGGCGGGGCGCCCGCTCTCGCCAAGCGGGTCAGGCGCCGTCTCGACGAGGAGTACGGGCCGGCCTGGGCGGCCTACGTCGCGCTCGCGGGCGAGGTGCGTTCTCTGGCCTTCACACGGCTCGGTGAGGACCGCGCGGCTGCGATACTCGAAGCCGTCGCGGACTCGGACCTGCTCGACCGGATCGAGGCGGGCGGGGAGCCGAGCGCCGAGGAAGTGCTCGCGGAGTTCGAGGGGGAAGGGGTCGAGAATGCCTGAGCGGACGGTCGTGGTCGTCACTGGGGGCAGCAGCGGCATCGGGCTCGCGTGCGCCAGGGCGTACGCGGCTCGGGGGTGCGACGTCGCCATCGTCGCTCGCGACCCGGTCAAGCTCGAGCGCGCGGCAGCCGACATCCGGGCGGCGTGCGCCTCGCCCGAGCAGCGCGTCGCCACGCGCAGCGCCGATCTCTCGCGTGCCGACGAGGCCGCTACGGCGATCGACTCGCTCGCGGAGGACGGCTTCGTGCCCGACATCCTCGTGAACTCGGCGGGCGTCATCCTCCCCGGCGAGTTCGAGACGATGCCGTTCGAGCGTTTCGAGAGCAACATCGACAACGGCTTCTGGAGCGTCGTGCACCCGTGCCGGGCGGCGGTGCCGAGGATGGTCGCACGCGGCTCCGGTCACATCGTCAACGTCTCCTCGGTCGGCGGATTCATCGGCGTCTACGGCTACACGGGCTATTCCGCGGCGAAGTTCGCGGTCATGGGGTTCACAGAGTCGTTGCGCCTGGAGATGAAGCCGCGCGGCGTCTCCGTGCACGTCGTGTGCCCGCCCGACACCGAGACGCCGGCGCTGGAGTACGAGCGCACGCTCCGTCCGCCGGAGACCGACGCCATCGCCGGCAACGTCAAGCCGATCTCGCCGGAGCGCGTCGCCGCCGCCGTGGTGCGCGGCGTCGAGCGCGGGAGGTACCTGATCATCCCCGACGCCCTGAGCGCGTTCTACTTCCGTCTCAAAGGCGTGCTGCCCGAGCTCATCTTCGCAGTCTTCGACGGCGACGTCGCGAAGGCGCGCAAGGGGAAGGTGCGCTCGTGACGAAGGTCACAAGCGTTGTCGGAAGCCGCACGGAAGTGGTATCATTCGAGCGTTCAGGCTCAGTCGCAGGTAGTGCTCCCATACGCGTCACCCTTCATCGCCCCCGGCCGGGCCTGCTTGCCTGAACAACACGCACTGCTCCGGCGGGGGCGACCCTTTGCACATCGACAGCGAACGCTGTGAGGCGAGAGACGCGCGATGCACCTGACCTTGGTCGGCTTGAGCCACAAGACCGCGCCCGTCGAGATCCGAGAGAAGCTGACCTTCCCCGCCCACCGGCAGGAAGAGGCGCTCTCACTGCTCACGGGGGGTGACGAGGTCGCCGAGGCGATCATCGTGTCCACATGCAACCGCACGGAGATCTACGCGGTCACCGCGAGCGAGGAGGCCGGCGCGCGCGCGGTGGTCGACTTCATGGCCGGCTTCCACGCCCTCGACCGCGACGATCTCGCCCGCTACCTGTACGTCGTCAACGGCGAGGCCGTCGTGCGCCAGCTCTTCCGCGTCGTGGCGTCGCTCGACTCGATGGTCGTCGGCGAGGCGCAGATCCTCGGTCAGGTGAAGGAGGCGTACGAGCACGCCTTCGCCGCCGGGGGAACGGGGCGCGTCTTCAACAAGTTGTTCCGCCAGTCGTTCGAGGTCGGCAAGCGCGTCCGTAGCGAGACCGAGATCGGCGAGAACGCCGTCTCGATCAGCTATGCCGCCGTCGAGCTCGCCAAGAAGGTCTTCGAGACGCTCGAGGGCCGCACGATCCTCGTCCTGGGCGCCGGCAAGATGAGCGAGCTCACCGCGAAGCATCTCTTGAGCAACGGAGTGCGCAAGGTCCTCGTCGCGAACCGTACCTACGAACGCGCCGTCGAGCTCGCCGAGCGCTTCTCGGGCGAGCCCATCCGCTACGAGGACCTCTTCGAGCGCATGCGCGAGGCGGACATCGTGATCTCCTCGACCGCCGCCACGCACTACGTCATCGATCGCGACCGCGTCGCGGGCGCGATGCGGGGCCGCGGCCCGCGCCCGCTCTTCCTCATCGACATCGCCGTGCCGCGTGACATCGACCCGGCCGTGAACGACCTCGCCAACGTCTTCCTCTACGACATCGACGACCTCAACGGCGTCGTCTCCTCGAACCTGGAGGAGCGCACGCGAGAGGCGCGCCGCGCGGAGGTCATCATCGAGGAGGAGTTCCACGAGTTCGCCGCTTGGCTCGAGTCGATGGAGGTCGTGCCGACGGTCGCCGCGATCCGCTCGGACGCCGAGCGCGTCCGCCAGGAGGAGCTCGCGAAGGCGCTGAAGCGGCTCGAGGGCCTCTCGGAGAAGGAGTTGGCTACCGTGGACGCGCTCACCTGCGCGATCGTGAACAAGATGCTCCACGGCCCGACGAGCCGCCTCAAGCAGGCCGCCGGGACGAAGGACGGATACGTGTATGTCGACACGGCGCGTCAGCTCTACGGCCTCGAGCCGGCCGAAGGCAAGGGTCACCACGGCGGTCTGCTCAAGGGACTGCTCGGCAGGGGACACGACAAGGGACACGTACCGGAGACGGGAGACGACGTTGGGTGCTGAGCGTAGTGGACTGACCATCGGCACCCGGGGCAGCAAGCTCGCGCTCTGGCAGTCGGAGTACATCAAGGCGAGGATCGAGGAGACCACCGGGCTACCGGTGAGCCTCAAGATCATCAAGACGACCGGCGACAAGATCCTCGACGTGCCGCTCGCCAAGGTGGGCGGCAAGGGCCTGTTCACGAAGGAGATCGAGGTCGAGCTCTCGGCGGGGACCGTCGACCTCGCCGTGCATTCGATGAAGGACGTCCCGACCGAGTTGCCCGAAGGACTCTTCATCGCCGCGACGCCGGCCCGCGTCGACCCGCGCGACGTCATCGTGAGCGGCGCCGGTTACGACCTCGCGACCCTGCCGCGGGGCGGAAAGCTCGGCACGAGCAGCCTGCGGCGCCGAGCGCAGGTGCTGGCGCTGCGGCCCGACCTCGAGATCGTCGACGTCCGCGGCAACCTCGACACGCGGATGCGCAAGGCGGAGGACGGCACGCTCGACGCCGTCATCCTCGCGGCGGCGGGCATCACGCGTCTGGGTTGGGCCGACCGTATCACCCACTACGAGGACCCGTCCGTGATGTGTCCCGCCGTCGGGCAGGGCGCGATCGGGATCGAGATCCGCGAGGACGACGAGTTCATGCGCGGGGTCTGCGACGCGCTGCGCGACGAGGACACGTTCACCTGCGTGCGCGCCGAGCGCGTCGTCATGCGCACGCTCGAGGGCGGTTGCCAGGTGCCGATCGGAGCGTACGCGCGCATCGAGGACGGCACGCTCGTGATGGACGCGGTCGTGGCCTCGGTCGACGGCACGACGGTGCTCCGCCACCGCCTCACCGGTTCGCCCGATGAGCCCGAGGCGCTCGGCGCCGCGATGGTCGATCGCCTGCTCGACATGGGGGCCGACGCCGTGCTCGAGGCGATCCGCGCCGTGGGCGAGGACGGCTCCGTGAGCACGCTCCTCGAGACCTAGGCGCGAAGCGTCGTGTCCGCCAAGCCTCCTCTAGCGGGACGTGCCGTTCTCGTCACGCGCACTCGGGAGCAGTCCGCGTCTCTCGCGGGACCGCTGGCAGCACTCGGCGCCGAAGTGGTCCCCTTCCCGGTCATCTCCATCGAGGAGCCCGAGGACGTCGAGCCCGTCGCGCGGGCCGTACGCGAGCTGGCGTCCTACGACTGGATCGTGCTCACTTCGGCGAACGGCGTGGAGCGGTTCTTCGCCCGCGTCGTGTCGACCGATCGGACCGAGGAGGCGCTCTCGAAGGTCAAGATCGCGGCGATCGGGAGCGCGACGGCCGAGCGGATCGCGGGCTACGGCGTCGTCGCGGACCTCGTGCCGAAGGACTTCCGCGCGGAGGGCCTGGTCGACGCGTTCCGTGAGATGGGCGCGGGGCCTGGTTGGCGCGTGCTGGTGCCGCGGGCGCAGGAGGGGCGCGAAGTGCTCCCCGACGCGCTGCGTGCTCTCGGTGCGACCGTCGACGTCGTGGCGGTCTATCGCACCGTCCTCGCCGCGCCCGATCCCGCGGCGCTCGAGCGACTGCGTGGGGGGACCGTCGACGCCGTGACGTTCACCAGCGGGTCGACCGTACGCGGCTTCCTCGAGGCGCTGCGCGACGCGGGACTCGACCCGGCGGCGGTCATGGAACGCCTCGTCGTCGCGAGCATCGGCCCGGTGACGACGAAGGCCCTATCGGCGGCGGGCTTCCACGCGGACGTCGAGGCCGCCGAGGCGACCGCGGACGGCCTCGTCCGAGCGCTCGTGGAGCGCCTCTCGGATTGACAACGGTGGTCCCGCTCGGCAGACTATTCTGTGCTTCGCGGCCGCGCGTCGCGGAGGCCGTGGGGATGTGGCTCAGTTGGGAGAGCGCTGCCTTCGCAAGGCAGAGGTCGGCGGTTCGAATCCGCTCATCTCCACCATCGGATATGATGTCGAGGCGACCCGGATCGCGGGGCGCCTCGACTGTTCGAGGGTAGACGGTCCGCAGCAACGGAAAGGAGCTCCTCGATGGGAGCAGTCCCGGAGCCGACAGGCACCACGTTCATCTCCTGGCTAACGCAGTACGGCAACATCATCCTGTTCTTCGCGCAGATGCTCTTCTGGATCGCCGTCGCGGTCGCCGCGGTCTGGGCCGCTTGGGAGCTCAAGCGGCTGGTCGACCACAAGGTCGGCAAGGCGCCGAAAGCCAAGAAGGCCGAGATGGACGCCGAAGCCGCCGACGAGGACAAGTCCGTGAGCGTGGAGGAGTTCGTCGAGTAGCAGCGCGCAGCGCTGAGCCTGGAGGGCCTTCATGGAGTTCCCGACCTTTCGCATGCGGCGCCTGCGCCGCAACGAGACCGTGCGCGCCATGGTGCGCGAGACGAAGCTGACCGCGGACGACCTGATCTACCCGCTGTTCGTGAAGCCGGGGACCGGGATTCGTGACGAGGTCTCGTCGATGCCCGGCGTCTTCCAGCTCTCGATCGACCAGTTGCCGGGCGAGATCGCCGAGCTGCGTGAGCTGGGCGTCCCGGCCGTCATACTCTTCGGTCTTCCGGAGAGCAAGGACGAGGCGGGCAGCGGTGCGTACGCCGAGGACGGCATCGTCCAGCGGGCCATCCGCGCGATCAAGGCGGCCGACCCGGACTTCTACGTCATCACCGACGTGTGCATGTGCGAATACACGAGCCACGGCCACTGCGGCGCGCTCGACGAGCACGGCTGCGTCATCAACGACGTGACGCTCGAGCTACTCGCCCAGACTGCGGTCAGCCATGCGGAGGCCGGCGCCGACATGGTCGCCCCTTCCGACATGATGGACGGCCGAGTCGCCGCCATCCGCGGCGCGCTCGACTACGAGGGCTTCACCGAGGTCCCGATCATGGCGTACTCGGCGAAGTACGCGTCCGCGTACTACGAGACGTTCCGCGAGGCCGCCGACTCCGCGCCCGCGTTCGGCGACCGGAAGCAGTACCAGATGGACCCCGCGAACGGAGCCGAGGCGCTGCGCGAGACCGCTCTCGACATCGCTGAGGGCGCCGACATCGTCATGGTCAAGCCGGCGCTCGCGTACATGGACGTCATCCGCCGCGTGAAGGACGAGTTCGGCATGGTGACGGCGGCCTACAACGTCTCGGGCGAGTACTCGATGATCAAGGCGGCCGTGAAGCTGGGCTGGTTCAGCGACGAGCGGCGCATCGTGCTCGAGACCCTCACCGGCTTCAAGCGCGCCGGCGCCGACCTCATCCTGACCTACCACGCCAAGGACGCCGCGCGCTGGCTCAAGGAAGGCTGACCGAGGGTCTTGCGGATGTCCTTCATGAGAAGGAACAGACGTAGCGGATCCATCGGCGCGGGCTCGAATCCGAACTTCGCGTAGAACGACCTCGCGATCTCGTGTTTCGCTTGGACGAACACCGCCCTGGCTCCGATCGCTTCGGCCGCCGCTGCTGAGCGTCTCAGGGCGTCGAGCAGCATCTGCGTGCCGAGGCCGTGTCCCTGCTCCGGGATGTCGACCGCGAGGCGACCGAGCAGGATGACCGGGATAGGTCCCCGGCCCTGTCCCTTTCGGAGACGCTCCGTGCCTTCGATCGGCCGGACGCTCGCGGCCGCGAGGCTGTGGTAGGCGACCACGCGCGAGCCACGAGCGGCGACATAGGTGCGGCTCTTGCCGCCATGCTGGTTCACCAACGCCCAGCGGTGCAGGTACTCGTTCAACGCGGGCGCGCCGCAGTCGAACGCCCCCAGTTCGTGCGAAGAGTCGAGGGGCTGTGGACCGAGCAGAGGCTCAGCGGTCACCGAACGGACTCGGTTCGGCCATGGCGCGCTTCAGCTCGGGGATCTCTCGGGCCGGTCGATCCAGGAGCGCCACGAACTCGTCCCACGCCTTCGGTTCGAGCGAGAAGGAGGTCTGCTCCGCGAGAACCTGCTCGGCCGAACTCAAGGCGGCTTGAAGGACGAACTGGCTCGAGTTCACGTGCCGCGCGCGAGCCGCCTGCTCGACGAGCGACTTCTCTTCCTTCGTGGCGCGGATGTTGAAGCGCTCGACCTTCGTATCGGCGACGTTCGGTGGGTTCATCGGCGGTTCTTCCTAGCCCTGAGTCGCGGGATCGTGAGCCCAGTGTACTCACGGTATCGAGAAGATGTCTACCCATTGTACGTACAACCAGCACCAGGGACTCGTCACGCACGCCACACCTCGACCGCCTCGCGGAGGGCGCGGTCGCGAAGTCGGGGCTTGAGGAGGGTCTCTCGAACGGGGTCGACCTCTCGGCCGAGCAGGTCCTCGAGATGCTTGCCGGCCTGCAGGTACTCGAACCCGACGGGGCGGTCGAAGTCGACGAGGATGTCCACGTCGCTTTTTGCCGACTGCGTGCCTGTCGCGAACGAGCCGAACACGCGCAGCCGAGACAGACCGAAACGCCGAAGGTCCTCGGTATCGGCGCGTACGCGGGCGGCTATCTCGCCGAGATCGCGCACGGGGCCGGTCGTCGCCGGCGTCGCGTATATGGCAGTGCTCTCAGCCGCCATGAGTGCCTGTTCGTCGCCGATCCCCAGCGCTTGCGCCACAGCGTCCACCCGCGCCAGCGTCGCGGTCTTGTAGGCGTTCGATTCCCAGCGCGCGATCTGCGGCTGCCTCACTCCGACGCGCTCTCCCAGCTCCCGCTGGCTCATCCCGAGCATGCGGCGGGTCCACACGAGAGTCGTCCCCATATCCGATGGCCTCATCATGTTCTGACAATAACACGAACGATATGGAAAATAACACAAAGGGTATCAGAACACGTGAGCGACGTCGGGACTGGCGTATCCGGCGTGCTTACGGTCTCGCTGATCATGACCAGGATCCTGGATTCGCTGGTCTACTCCAACCGGGTGATGATTCGCAGCAGTCTCCTCACTTTGCTGAGCGCTTTCATCTGCAGGGGCGAATGCGACAGGCGATGCGAGAACGAGTCGTAGCGGCGCTTGCGAGCCCGGCGTGTGCAGCCACGATCCCGAGAAATGCGCGCCACTGGCGGGCAAATCGAGTTGGAGCCGCCTCGTCGAACTCCTCATGCGCCGCCGCCGTTCAGGCTCCGCTCAGATTCCGGTAAGGCCGCCCTCGTAGTCTCGTGGGGCACACGCGGATTGGCGCATGCGCCGCACGAGAGGCGACCGGATGGACGACGATGACCTGAGGGCGCTGACGCCCGTGGACGACGCCCTCTTCGGCGATGTCGCCAGCCTGATCGACAGCGCGCGCCAGCGGGTCGCGACGTCGGTCAACAGCGAGCTCGTCATGCTCTATTGGAGCATCGGTAAGCGCGTACGCGCGGACGTTCTGGGCGGAGAACGCGCTGCGTACGGGCAGCAAGTCATCAGGCGACTCGCCGAAAGGCTCACTGGACGATACGGACGGGGCTGGAGCAAGCAGAACCTCTTGCGCATGCTTCGATTCGCGACAGACTACCCGGATGCCTCAATTGTCTCGCCACTGGCGAGACAATTGACATGGACGAACATCGCCGAACTCCTCACCATCCACGACCAGCGGAAACGCGACTTCTACCTCGCATTCTGCGTGCACGAGCGTTGGTCGAAGCGCACACTGCGGGCCAAGATCGCCGGCAAGCTCTACGAGCGCACCATCGCCGCGCGGGGATCGGCCGACGGGCTCGAAGCCGACCTCGCCGCGCTCGCCACCACCGGCACCGTCGAGCCGGCCCTCGCCTTCCGGGACCCGTATGTGCTCGACTTCCTCGGCCTGCCCCCGGAACACGGCGAAGCCGACCTCGAACGCGCGATCCTCGACGAGATGCAGCGTTTCCTGCTCGAGCTCGGTGTCGGTTTCGCGTTCGTGGAGCGGCAGAAGCGCATGACCGTCGACGGGCACGACCACAGGCTCGATCTGCTCCTCTACCACATCACGATGCGGTGCTACGTCGCCCTCGAGCTCAAGACGCGCCCGCTCGAACCGGGCGACTACGGGCAGATGATGCTCTACCTGCGCTGGCTCGACCACCACCAGCGGCACCCGGGGGATTCGGCGCCCATCGGGCTGATCCTGTGCACCGAGAAGGGACCGGAACAGGTGGCGCTGCTCGGGCTCGACTCCGGGGAGGTGAGGGCGGCGCAGTACGTGGTGGACGAGGTGCGCACGGGGCTGGAGCGCATCGTGGCGCGGGCGAACGCGCTGGAGAGCTGACCGTGGCTCTCGTCGACGCTCCCTGCCCCTGGCGTCCCCGGCCCGGTTCTTGCAGACTGGTGCGGTCACGCATCCGACCACCGGGAGTCTTCGCACATGGCTGAGAACGTAGGCAACTCCGATGCCCGCCCCGATCTCGACCTCGAAGGGGAGATGGCCGCCGCCGAGGCTCCGTGCGGCGCCGAGGGCGTCGCGGTCCCGATGGGCGGCCACCCCGGCGGCCACCCCGGCGGTCATCCGGCCGGCGTCCCGATGGAGCGCCAGCGCCACGGCGGCGCGCGCTCGGTCGGCTTCCGTCCCGGCGGCGGCCCCGCCGCGCTCGCCTACCAGGAGCGCACGGGCATCAAGGCCCCGCGCATCATCGCGTGGGAGATCACGCGCTCGTGCAACCTGAGCTGCGCGCACTGCCGCGCGGCCGCCGAGTTCGGCGCGTACGCCGGCGAGCTCAGCCTCGACCAGATCAAGTCGACCATCGACGACATCGTCACCATCTCGAACCCGATCATCATCCTCACCGGCGGCGAGCCTCTGATGCGCCCCGACATCTGGGAGATCGTCGACTACGCGCAGACCAAGGGCGCGATGCCGGTCATCGGCACGAACGCGACGCTGATCACCGAACAGATCGCGGCGAAGATGCACGATCACGGCATCCCGCGGATCTCGGTCTCGGTCGACTTCCCGACCGCGGAGGAGCACGACGTGTTCCGCGGCCAGCCCGGCTGCTTCGACGAGACCATCCGCGGCATCAAGATGGCGAAGGCGCACGGTGTGGGCGTGCAGATCAACATGACCGTCACCACGCTCAACGCCGACAAGGTGGACGCCGTCCACGACCTCGCCGAGGCGCTCGGCGTCGACGCGTTCCACATCTTCATGCTCGTTCCGACGGGCCGCGGCTCCGACCTGCTCGACAAGGAGCTGCCACCGGCGGAGTACGAGCGCGTGCTCGCGTGGGCCTACGAGCGCCAGAAGACGTCGCCGCTGCACTTCAAGCCCACCGACGCGCCGCACTACTACCGCATCATCCGCCAGCTCGCGAAGGCCGAGGGCAAGAAGGTCACGCGCGAGGAGTACGGCCTCGACGCGATGACGCGCGGCTGTCTCGGCGGCATCACCTTCTGCTTCATCAGCCATGTCGGCGACGTGCAGCCATGCGGCTACTTCGACATGCAGCTCGGTAGCGTCAAGGAGAAGCCGTTCTCCGAGATATGGACCTCCTCGAAGGTCTTCAACGAGCTTCGCGACTACTCCCTTCTCAAGGGGAAGTGCGGGGCCTGCGAGTACAAGGCCGTGTGCGGCGGCTGCCGCGCCCGGGCGCTCGAGGTCACCGGCGACTATCTCGCCGCCGAGCCGTACTGCGTCTACGAGCCGCCGGCCTGGGTGCGCGGCGACACGGAACCCGATGCGGTCGAGGGCGGGGACTCCTAGGATCCTTCGCGCTATCGCCGCTTCACGCGTGCTACCATCGCGGCGGACGACGCAATCCGCGTATGTGCTCCGCGGTCGGGGAGGACCGGAGACGCGATGGCACGTGCTCCCGCAAAGGGACGGACCGCCAAGCCTGCTCGGAGGTTGCGGCTTGCAGCCGTCGCGGCCGGCCTGACCTCGATCTCAGCCTACGCTGTCGACCAGCGGCTCCATCCGTACGCTTCGCGTTTCGCCGGGCTTCTCATCGCCGCTGGCGTATGGGCGTGGGTCTGGGCGCGTGGCGAGACCGAGCCTTTGCGGACGCGCCGTCTCGACCTCGCTGCCGCCGTGGCGGCCGGCACACTCGTTCTCTCCTCGCTGTTCTCTGCATCCCCGGCGCAAGCGCTCACCTTCGGCGCCGAGGGCGGCTGGATGGGCGCTCCGTCGTGGCTCGCGCTGCTGACCGTCTTCTGGGTGGCTTCTCGCACCCGACTGGGACGCGATTTCGAGGACGCCGCGTCGCTGGCGTACGTCTGGGCCGCGCCGGCCGCCGCCGCCGCTCTGCTGCAGTACGCGACGAGCGGCTCCGTCCGCGCCGGGTTCGGCAACGGCAACTACCTCGGCGCGGCGCTGGTGGTCGTCCTGCCGATCGCCTGCCTGCGGGCTGTCGAACCGGGGCACACGACCGAGACCCGGCTCGCGTGGTGGGCCGCGGCGATCCTGCTCGTCGCGGGGTGTTTCTTCTCGGGGAGCAGCACAGTGCGTGTCGTGAGCCTGGTCGAGATGACGGGCATCCTCGTGCTGCACTTCTTCCGCGGCATGGCCCTGCACCGGGCGGTGTTGAGGGCGTCGGCGGTCGTCGGGGCGCTCGTGCTCGGAGTCGCCCTCGTCGTAGGTGCGGCGGCGTACACGCCAGGCCTGCTCCCCGCCGCGGTGCGCGACCACGTCCGCCCCGCGGCCTTCGGGGCGACGACGTTCACGCGCATCGAGATGTGGAAGGTCGCAGCCGCCGTCTTCCGCGAGCGCCCGCTGCTCGGGGTCGGGCCCGACGGTCTCCAGCTCGCCTCCCAGGGTCACGTCACCGAGCGGTTCCTGGGGCTCGAGCCGCAGGCCGCTGCTGGCATCGACACGCTGCTGATAGACCCGCATTCGCTCCCGTTCGCGGCGCTGGCGTCGCTGGGCGTCGTGGGCTTCGGCGGCCTGCTCTGGCTTCTCGTCGCGTGGGTGGGCGAGGTCTGGCGTCTGGCCGTGGTGGACACCGACGGCGGCAGGCTGCGCCTAGCGTTCGCCATCGGTGTCGCCGGGTTCCTCGGGACGATGCTGCTGATCCCGTGGAGCATCGTCTTCGGCGGGCTGCCGGCGCTGTGGGCGGGCCTCGCCGTCGCGCCCCCCGAGTCGGCCGCCTCGAAGTCCGTCCGGGGGAAGCAGGCCGCTGCGGTCGCGTCGTCCGCGCGCTCGTGGTCGCCGCAGGCGCGAGAGGTCGTCGCTGGCCTGCTCGCCCTGTCGTTCGGTCTGCTCGCGTTCGCCGGGATCGCCGGGGAACAACTGGTCCAGCGCGCGAAGGCGGCCGGGGACGAGGCCACCGCCCTCAAGAAGATCGTCGCGGCACGCCGCTTCCAGCCGACCCGGCCGTTCCTCGTCTTCCAGGCCGACATGCTCTACGGGCGCCTGATGCTGCGCGGGATCGTCACGCCCGCAGCTTACAGGGCCTTCGTCGATCAGGCTCCTACCGGCGTGCGGAATAACGGCGTCTACCTGGCCGCACTGGCGGGAGTCGGCCTAGACGAGGCGCTCGTGTCGGGCCGCACCGATCTTCGGTGGGAGCAGTCCGTCGTGGGTCGTGCCCTGGCGCTCGCCCCGGGCGCTCCGGACGTGCGGCTCGAGGTGGCGCACCTCGCGCTCCTTCGCGGGGATCTCCAGACCGCGCGACGTGTGCTCGACGACTCCAAGGGGTGGATCGGGATGAACCCGCGGCGGACCCTCTACGAGTACTACTACGCCGCCGTGTCCCGCGACGCCACGCTCGCCCTGGAGTACGCGGCGACGCTCGGACGTGAGGATCCTGGGCTCGCCGCGCTCGCGTACCCCGGCGATCTCCTCGGCCGTCACTGACGTCGCAAGACGGGGTCCGAGCCGGGCGGTTCGTGCTACCATTCGTCGGTAGCCTCGGAAAGGAACCCTACCCATGGATCACAGCCGCTCCTCGGCGTTGTTCGCCGATGCCCGGAAGACCATCCCGGGCGGAGTGAACTCGCCGGTGCGCGCGTTCGGCAGCGTCGGCTCACAGCCTCTCTTCTACGAGCGGGCGAAAGGGGATCGGGTAGTCGACGTCGACGGGAACGAGTACGTCGACTTCGTGGCGTCCTGGGGACCGATGATCCTCGGCCACGCGCCCGACGAGGTCCTCGACGCGGTCCGCGGGCAGCTCGAGAAGGGGACCAGTTACGGCGCCCCTTGCGAGGCCGAGGTCCGCATGGCGCAAGCCGTGTGCGACGCGGTGCCGTCCATCGAGATGGTGCGCATGGTCTCCTCGGGGACCGAGGCGACGATGAGCGCGATACGCCTCGCCCGCGGCTACACCGGCCGAGAGAAGTTCATCAAGTTCGACGGCAACTACCATGGCCATTCCGACGCTCTGCTCGTCGCTGCCGGCTCCGGTCTCGTCACGCTGGGAATCCCCTCGACACCCGGCGTGACCGCGGGCGCGGCCCAGGACACGATCGTCCTTCCGTACAACGATCTCGACGCCGTGGCCGGCGCCCTCGCGCGCGAGGGCGCGAGCGTCGCGGCGATCATCCTCGAGCCGATCGCGGGCAACATGGGGGTCGTCCCCCCGAGGCCCGGCTTCCTCCAGGGGCTCCGCAAGCTCTGTGACGAGCATGGTGTGGTCCTCATCTTCGACGAGGTCATCTCCGGCTTCCGAGTCGCGCTCGGCGGCGCTCAGGAGCTCTACGGCGTCACGCCCGACCTCACGACGCTGGGCAAGATCATCGGCGGCGGTTTCCCCGTCGGTGCGTTCGGCGGGCGCGCCGAGATCATGGAGCGCCTCGCCCCGGTCGGCCCGGTCTACCAGGCCGGAACGCTGTCGGGCAATCCGGTCGCGATGGTCGCGGGCCTCGCGCTCGTCGAGCGGCTGAGGCGCCCGGGGGTATATGAGGAGTTGGAGAGGAAGGGCGCGCGGCTCGAAGCCGGGCTCCGCTCGGCGGCCCAGCGCGCAGGCTTGCCCGTCTTCCTCACGCGCGTGGGCTCGATGGCGTGCATGTTCTTCACCGAGACCGAGGTCGTCGACTGGACGAGCGCGGCCACGGCGGACACGGACCGGTACGCGCACTACTTCCGTGCCATGCTCGATGCGGGGTTCATCCTCGCACCGAGCCAGTTCGAGGCTACTTTCGTCGGGCTCGCCCACGCCGACGACGACATCGATGCGGCCTGCGAGGCGGCGGCGCTTGCGCTCGCCGCGCTCTAGGGCCGGACGGAGGGATTCAGCGTGAAGGCGATCATCCCTGCCGCGGGCATGGGCACGCGGTTCCTGCCGGTGACGAAGGCGCAGCCGAAGGAGATGCTGCCCGTCGTCGACAAGCCGGTCATCCAGTACGTCGTCGAGGAGGCGGTCGCCGCGGGCGTCGACGACATCCTCATCGTGACCGGGCGCGGGAAGCGCGCCATCGAGGACCACTTCGACCGCTCGGTCGAGCTCGAGGAGCTGCTGGAGCGTGCGGGCAACGTGGAGATGATGCGGCGCGTCCGTGCCGTCTCCGAACTCGCGGACATCTTCTACGTGCGTCAGAAGCGGCCTCGCGGCCTCGGCCACGCCGTGCTGTGCGGCGCCGCGCACGTCGGCAGCGAGCCGTTCTTCGTGATGCTCGGCGACGTGCTCGTACCCGGCCGCGGGTGTCTGCCGCGGTTGCGCGAGGTGCACGAGAGCTACGGCGGGAGCGTGGTCTCGGTGACGCCGGTCGAGCCGCATCTCGTCTCGCGCTACGGAGTCATCGCCGGCCAGGAGGTCGAGCCGGGCGTGTGGAAGATCACCGATCTCGTCGAGAAGCCGCCGCTGAACGAGGCGCCGTCGGACCTCGCCATCTTCGGTCGGTATCTCCTCACTCCCGCCGTCATGGGGATCCTGCCCCATGTCGATCCCGGGCGCGGTGACGAGATCCAGCTCACCGACGCGCTGCGCAAGCTGCTCAAGGTGGAACCGGTCTACGCGGTGTCCTCTCCTTCGCCGGGCTACGACACCGGCAACGTGCTGGCCTGGCTCGAGGCGAACATCGGTCTCGCCCTCGAGAGCGACGAGCTCGGGCCGCCCCTGCGCGCGTCGCTGGAGAAGATGCTCGCCGGAGGGGCCGGGGGCGTGGATGGCTGAGGCCGCGGCCGGCGATCGCCGGGTCCCCGACCTCGACGCCGTCATCCTAGCGGGAGGCAGCGGCGCGCGCTTCTGGCCGCTCTCGCGCGAGTTGACGCCGAAGCAGCTGCTGTCGGTCTTCGGCGGAGAGACGCTCATCCTGAAGGCGGTCCGCCGCATCGCGCCGCTGACCGGCTCCGGGCACGTCTTCGTCGCGACCGGCGAAAGGCTCGTCGACGACCTGCGTGCCCATCTCGCGAGCCGGCCGGAGACGGCCGGTCTCGACATCGGCTACCTCGTCGAGCCCGTCGCGCGCAACACCGCGCCCGCCGCGGCGCTGGCGGCGGCGTTCCTCGCCGCGCGCGACCCTCGCGCGATCATGGCGATGCTCCCCTCCGACCATCTGCTCGACGACGGCCCTGAATGGGAAGCGACGATCCGCGCGGCCGCCGCGCTCGCGCGCGACGGCTACCTGGTCACCGTCGGACTGCGGCCGACCTCGCCCGAGACCGGCTACGGCTACATCCGCACCGGCGAGCCGATCGCCGGGCAGGCCGCGGGCGGCGTCATCGGGTGTCGTGCCGCCGCGTTCGTCGAGAAGCCGGACCGGGCGAGCGCCGAGCGCTTCCTCGCCGCGGGCGACCACCTGTGGAACAGCGGCATCCTCGTCGCCGGAGCCGCGAGGTTCCTCGAAGAGCTCGAGTCGGCCGGCGAGGACGGGCGCCGGATCGTCTCGGTCGCGCGGGAGATCGCGGCCGAGCCGCCCGAGATGTGGCGGGAGAGCGCGGCGCGCGAGCGGTTCGCCTCGTTGCCGTCGGTCTCCGTCGACGTCGCCGTCCTCGAAGTGAGCGACCGTGTCGCGGTGGTGCCGTCGTCGATGGACTGGTCCGACGTGGGCTCGCTGCTCGCGGTGGAACGTCTCGGGACGCCGGACGCCGGCGGGAACACGCTGGTGGGACGCGCCGTCGACGTCGACTCGAGCGGTTGTCTCGTCTATTCGCCCGACCGGCTCGTCGCCACACTCGGTCTGCGCGACGCCATCGTCGTCGACACGCTCGACGCGACGCTCGTCGCCGACAGGTCGCGCGCCCAGGACGTCCGTCTCGTCGTCGAGGCGCTGAAGGCGGCCGGTCATGCCGAGGCGGTCTCGTCTCGCACCGCCGCGCGCCCGTGGGGTGAATGGACGCTGCTCATGAAACTCGACGGCTTCCAGGTGAAGTCGATCTCGGTCGATCCTGGCCGGCGGCTCTCGCTGCAGAGCCATGCCCGCCGCAGCGAGCATTGGGTCGTCGTCGAGGGCGAGGCCCTCGTGCGCCGGGGCACCGAGGACCTCACGGTGCGCGCGAACGAGTCCGTGCACATCCCGGTGGGCACACTCCACCGGCTCGAGAATCCGGGCCCCGGCCCGCTGCGCGTCATCGAGGTCGCCGTCGGCGACTACCTTGAGGAGGACGACATAGTGCGTCACGAGGACGACTGGGGACGAGAAGGAGGGGACCGCTGATGGCACGCAGAGCGCTCATAACAGGCATCACCGGCCAGGACGGGAGCTACCTGGCGGAGCTGCTGCTCGAGCAGGGATACGACGTGTACGGGCTCGTGCGCCGCACCTCGACGGAGACGCTCGAACGCGTCGAGCACATCCGCGACCGCGTGACGCTCGTCGGGGGCGACCTCACAGACCAGTCCTCGCTGATGTCCGCCCTTGAGTCCGCGACTCCCGACGAGGTGTTCAACCTCGCCGCGCAATCGTTCGTCGCCGAGTCGTGGAAGGAACCGGTCCTCACCGGAGACGTCAACGCCCTCGGCGTCGTGCGCCTGCTGGAGGCTATCCGCCGCGTGGCACCGAAGGCGCGCTTCTACCAGGCGTCGTCCTCGGAGATGTACGGCCGAGTCCGCGAGACGCCGCAGACGGAGCTGACGCCGTTCCACCCGCGCTCGCCCTATGCGTGCGCGAAGGTCTACGGTTTCCACGCCACGGTGAACTACCGCGAGTCCTACGATATGCATGCGAGCAACGGCATCCTTTTCAACCACGAGTCGCCGCGCCGCGGCATCGAGTTCGTGACGCGCAAGGTCACCGACGCGGTCGCGCGCATCAAGCTCGGCCTGGCCGACTCGCTGCGTCTGGGCAACATCGACTCGAAGCGCGACTGGGGCTTCGCCGGCGACTACGTCCGCGCCATGTGGCTGATGCTCCAGCAGGACGAGCCGGGCGATTACGTCGTCGCGACCGGCGAGACGCACACCGTGCGCGAGTTCCTCGAGGTGGCCTTCGGTCACGCCGGCCTCGACTGGGAGAAGTACGTGACCATCGACCCGGCGTTCATCCGCCCGGCCGAGGTCGACCTGCTCCTCGGCGATCCCGGCAAGGCGAAGCGCGTGCTCGGGTGGGAGCCCACGGTCGGTTTCGACGAGCTCGCGCGGATGATGGTCGACGCGGACCTCGCGCGGCTGAACGGGTAGTCGGCGTGCAGGTGTTCTCCGGTCCCGACGACCGTGTCGAGGTGGGGTCCGCGAAGCGCACCCTCGACGTCGCGCTCTCGCTGTCGCTGCTCGTTCTCACCTCGCCCGTCTCGCTGGCCATCGCTGTCGGCGAGATCCTCGATTCGATGCTGAGCGCCGAGGACCGCGGCCCGGTCGTCTATCGCGAGACGCGCGTCTCTCAGGGCGTCCCGTTCACGCTCTACAAGTTCCGCATCCTCAAGGTACGCGCGATCGTCGAGCAGATCGGGGAACAGGGGCTGGCGCCCAAGACGGTGGAGAACCGGCCGGAGAACGTCACCGCGATGGGGCGGTTCCTGAAGAAGACCGGTCTCGACGAACTGCCGCAGTTCTTCAACATCCTGCGAGGCGACATGAGCTTCGTCGGGCCGCGCCCGAAGCCGGTCGCCGAGTACGAGGCGGAAGTGGCGAAGGGGGTCTGGCGGCGCAAGGTCATCCGCGCCGGCCTGACAGGTCCCGCGCAGCTGCTCAAGGGCACGGTGCGCACCGCCGACGACGACCTGGCGGCGGACCTGGCGTACATCGCCGAGGCGCGGGACGCTTCCCAGTGGCGACGGTTGCGGACCGACCTCGTCGTCCTTTGGCGGACCATCCGTCTGATGCTCAAGATGACGGGCGAGTGACGATAGGCCCCGCGAGCCGCCTCTCGCCTTGACACGCCGCGCGACGCGGCCGGATACTGTTCAGGTTACGAACAGTCGTCCGGCGCTCAGGCGTCGCTGCTCACGACGGGTGGAACGTGGACACACACGCGAGGATACTCATCGCAGGACACACCGGCCTGCTCGGGTCGAGCCTGCTCGCCAGGCTCGAATCGCTCGGGTACGACCGTCTGCTCACGCCCGGGCATGACGAACTCGATCTCACCGATAGCGCCGCCGTCGACGCATTCTTCGCGGCCGAGCGCCCGGAGTTCGTCTTCCTCGCTGCCGGCATGACGGGCGGCATCGTCGCGAACATGACGTACCCGGCCGACCTCCTGCACGTCAACATAGCCATCCAGGACGCGGTGTTCGAGGCCGCCGTCCGCCGTCACGTCGGGCGCGTCGTCACCTATGCATCGTCGTGCGTCTACCCACGCGAGGCAGCGCAGCCCATCCGCGAGGACAGCCTCTTCTCGGGCCCCATCGAGATGACGAGCGCCGCCTACGCTGCCGCGAAGACCGCGCTCATCATCGCCTGCCGCGCCTACAACGCGCAGCACGGCGCGGGGCGCTTCATCTGCCTGTTGCCGAACTCCATGTTCGGGCCGAACGACAACTTCGATCCTCGCACCGGTCACGTGCTCTCGGGGATGCTCATGAAGTTCCACGTCGCCAAGCTCGCTCGCGACGGTGGCGAAGACGTCTCTGTCACGCTCTGGGGAAGCGGGGAGCCGCGCCGGGAGTTCGTCTTCGTCGACGACGTGGCCGACGCCTCGATCTTCGCCCTCGACCATGCTCACGAGATGGGCGACCGTCACTACAACGTCGGTTCCGGGAAAGACATGACCATCCGCGAGCTCGCCGAGCGCATCGCGGCGGTGGTCGGGTACGACGGGGCGGTCGAGTGGGACGCCGGCAAGCCCGACGGGACGATGCGCAAGCTGCTCGACAGCGCGGACTTCCGCGCGCTCGGCTGGGCGCCGTCGACAAGCTTCGACGAAGGACTGCGCCGCACGTACGAGTGGCTCGCCGCGTACGGGCCGGGCGCGAAGGGAGCGTGGGACGATGTACCTCTACGATGATTCCGCGCCCGCGACCGAAGGCGCCGCGCTCGACGCGTCCGAACTCCTCGGGCTCTTCCACGGGATGCTGCGCGTGCGGATGGTGCAGGACCGCATCGCGGCGGACTACCACGAGGACGAGATGCGCACGCCGGTCCACCTGTGCGTGGGCCAGGAGGCGGGCGCGGTCGGCGTGTGCGACGCGCTCCGTCGCGACGACCTCGTCTTCAGCAACCATCGCGGACACGGTCACTACCTGGCCAAAGGCGGGGACCTCAAGGCGATGATCGCCGAGCTCTTCTGCAAGTCGACGGGCTGCTCATCGGGCCGCGGAGGGTCGATGCATCTCGTCGATCTCGACGCGGGACTCCCGGGTTCCTCCTCGATCGTCGCCGGCGGCATCCCGCTCGCCACCGGCGCCGGGTTCTCCTTCCAGATGCGCGGCGAGGACCGCGTCGCCTGCGTCTTCTTCGGCGACGCGGCGGCCGAGGAGGGCGTCTTCTACGAGAGCCTGAACTTCGCGGCGCTGAAGAAGCTCCCCGTCCTGTACGTGTGCGAGAACAACTTCTTCGCGGTGTGGTCGCCGCAGCGCGCCCGCGCCGCGAACGAGGTCTGGCAGCGGGCCGCGTGCTTCGGCATCCCCGCGACCGTGGTCGACGGCACCGACGTCGCGGCCGTGCATGTCGCCGCCGAGACCGCCGTGGCGCACGTCCGCTCGGGGCTCGGCCCCGCGCTGCTCGAGCTGCGCGCCTACCGCTGGAAAGGCCATTCGGGAGGCGAGGAGGACGCCGGCAAGGGCGACCGCTCCGTCGACGACCTCGAGAGCTGGAAGGCGCAGTGCCCCATCGACAAGACCGAGGCGCGGCTGCGCGACGCCGGCGCGCTCGACGACCCGGCGCTGGCGCGGATGCGGGCGGAGATCGGCGCCGAGATCGACGAGGCGTTCGCTTTCGCGAAGGCGAGCCCGCTCCCCGACGACTCGACGCTGACGGACCACGTCTACGCGGACGCGGAGGTCACGCGATGAGCATGTCGGGCTGGGACTGGCTCTCCATCGTGCGCGACGAGGCGGACACCGTCGTGACCGGCGGTCACGGCGGCCGCGTGCTCAAGTACCCCGAGGCCGTGCGCGAGGCGCTCTCGCAGGCGCTCGCGGCCGATCCCAGCGTCTACGTGATGGGGCAGGGTGTCGACGACCCCGACGGCATGTTCGGCTGCACGCGCGACCTGCACGTCGACTTCGGCGGCGAGCGCGTCTTCGACACGCCGCTCTCGGAGGACGCGCTCATGGGAGTGGCGACCGGCAGCGCGCTGACGGGGATGCGCCCCGTCTACATGCACAACCGGCCGGACTTCCTCCTGCTCACTCTCGACCAGCTCGTCAACCATGCGTCGAAGTGGCGCTACATGTTCGGCGGGCGGCACAGCGTGCCGATGGTGGTATGGGCCGCGATCGGACGCGGATGGGGCAGCGGCGCGCAGCACTCCCAGGCGCCTCAGGCGATCTTCGCGCACGTCCCCGGGCTGAAGGTCGTCATGCCGAGCACGGCGTACGACGCGAAGGGCCTGCTGCTCGCTGCGATCGCCGACCAGGACCCGATCGTCATCATCGAGCACCGCTGGGCGATGCGCCACGCCAGCGAGGTGCCCGAGGAGATGTACTTCGTGCCCATCGGCAAGGGCGTCGTGCGTCGCGAGGGCACCGACGTGACCATCGCCGGCACGTCGCACGCGCTGCTGGAGGCGCAGCGCGCGGCCGAGGAGCTCGCCGGCGAGGGCATCTCGTGCGAGGTCGTCGACCTGCGCACGGTGCGCCCGCTCGACGAGGAGTTGCTGCTGAACTCGGTGGCGAAGACCGGACGCCTCGTCGTCGTCGACACCGGCTGGAAGACCGGCGGGATCACCGCCGAGGTCGCGGCGGTCGTCGCGGAGAAGGGCGCCGACCTCCTGAAGGCGAACGTCGTGCGGCTCGGCGCGCCCGACTGCCCGACGCCTGCGGGGTACACTCTGGAGGCCGCGTTCTACCTCGACAAGGACAAGGTCGCTCGTGCCGTTCGCGACTTGCTCGCGCGCGCCTAGGCGATAGACGGAAGGGAGCCACGCATGCGCATCCTCGTGACCGGCGGTGCCGGCTACATCGGCTCGATCCTCGTCCCCGCACTGCTGCGCGAGGGCCACGAGGTCACGGTCGTCGACAGCTTCATGTTCGGCCAGGCGACGCTGCTCGACGTCTGCGCCGATCCCAAGCTGCGCATCGTGCGCGGCGACGTGCGCGATAACGCGCTGATGAAGGACCTGCTGCGCGACGCCGATGTCATCTTCCCGCTCGCATGCCTCACCGGCGCGCCACTGTGCAAGAAGGACCCGATCGCCGCGCAGACGACGATCGTCGACGCCATCCGCGACATGCTCAAGGTGCGCAGCGCCGACCAGCTCATCGTCTACCCGAACACGAACAGCGGGTACGGCGTGGGCGAGGCGGGCAGGTTCTGCACCGAGGAGACGCCCATCAAGCCGATCTCGCTCTACGGCAAGACGAAGTGCGAGGCCGAGGCGATGATCCTCGAGGCCGGGAACTCGATCGCGTTCCGGCTCGCCACCGTCTTCGGCACGAGCCCGCGCATGCGCATCGACCTGCTCGTCAACGACTTCACGTACCGCGCGGTCTTCGACCGCTTCATCGTGCTCTTCGAGGCGGACTTCAAGCGCAACTACGTCCACGTCCGCGACGTCTCGCGCGCGTTCATCCACGCGCTGGGCAACGCCGACACGATGAGCGGCGAGGCCTACAACCTCGGCCTCTCCTCGGCGAACCTCTCGAAATGGGAGCTGTGCGAGGAGATCGTCAAGCAGGTGCCGGACTTCTACTTCGTGCGCGCCGAGATCGGCGAGGACGAGGACAAGCGCGATTACGTCGTGAGCAACGAGAAGCTTGAGGCGACCGGTTTCCGCTGCGAGTACGACCTGCAGGCCGGGATCGCCGAGCTCGTGAAGGCGTACCAGGTGACCAAGCGCAACCAGTACGCGAACGTGTAGCGCGGCGACGGAGGACACCCCGTGATAATCAGCAGGACACCGTTCCGCATCTCGTTCTTCGGGGGCGGCACCGACTACCCGGCCTGGTACGAGGACCACGGCGGCGCGGTGCTCTCCACGACGATCGACAAGTACTGCTACATCACGTGCCGCAACCTGCCGCCGTTCTTCGAGCACAAGCATCGCATCGTCTACTCGATCATCGAGAACGTGAAGACCATCGAGGAGATCAAGCACCCGGCAGTGCGCGCGGTGCTACAGATGCTCGAGGTCGAGCAGGGCGTCGAGATACACCACGACGCGGACCTGCCCGCCCGCTCGGGCATCGGCTCGTCCTCTGCGTTCACCGTCGGGATCCTCAACTCGGTCCACGCGCTGAGGCATCGCATGCGCACGAAGCAGCAGCTCGCCGAAGAGGCCATCCACGTCGAGCGCGATATGCTCGCCGAGTCGGTCGGCAGCCAGGACCAGGTCGCGTGCGCGTACGGAGGTCTGAACCGCATCTCGTTCCGCCGCGACGGGCGCTTCGCCGTCGAGCCGATGATCCTCCCGCGCGAGCGGCTCGACGAGTTCCAGGACCACCTGATGCTCTTCTTCACCGGGTTCTCGCGATACGCTTCGACGATCGCGGCCGCCCAGATCGAACAGACGCCGAAGCGGCTCTCCGAGTTGACGCGCATGCACGAGATGGTCGAGGAGGCGAAGGCCGTGCTGGCCTCATCCGACGACATCCGCGCTTTCGGCGAGCTCATGGACGAGTCGTGGCGCCTCAAGCGCTCGCTCACCGAGAAGATCTCGACGAGCGACATCGACGCCATCCACGACGCCGCGCGCGGCGCGGGGGCCGTCGGAGGCAAGCTGCTGGGCGCCGGCGGCGGCGGCTTCATGCTCTTCTTCGTGCCGCCCGAGCGACAGGCCTCGGTACGCGAGGCGCTCGGTTCGCTGCTCGAGGTCGGCTTCAGGTTCGACACCACGGGCAGCCAGATCATGTACTACGGCGACACGGCGTCGTAGGGTCCGGCGCCTCCGGAAGCGAAGGAAGGTAGAAGCGTTGGGCGATCGCATAGAGATGCCGTTCGGGACGATGTCCGTCACCGATACCGCGAAGCGGCTCGTCGCCGAGGTGATGGAGTCGGGTCGCCTCTCCAGCGGCAAGCTGGTCCGCGACTTCGAGCGCCGGTTTGCCGAGCTCATCGGCACGAAGGAGGCCGTCGCTCTCAGCAGCGGCACCGACGCCGACACGCTCGCGCTCGCGGTGCTCCACGACTACGGCGCCCATCGCGGTGACGAGGTCATCGTGCCGTCGCTGTCGTTCGTCGCGACGGGTAACGCGGTGCTGCACGCCGGGTTCACGCCGGTCTTCGTCGACGTCGAGCTCTCCACGCTCAACATCGACGTGTCGAGGATCGAGGACGCGATCACCGAGCGCACGGTCGCGATCATGCCGGTCCACCTCATGGGCAAGCCGGCGGACATGGACGCGATCATGGCGATCGCCGCGAAGCACGGCCTCCACGTCATCGAGGACGCCGCCGAGGCGCACGGCACGAAGTACAAGGGCCGCGACGTGGGCTCCATCGCCGAGATGGGGGCGTACAGCCTCTACGTCGCGCACATGATCTCGACGGTCGAGGGCGGCATCGTCACCACCGACGACCCCGACAAGGCCGAGATACTGCGCTCGCTGCGCAGCCACGGCCGCTCGTGCAACTGCTCCGTGTGCGTGATCAACCTCGGCTCCGAGACGTGCGCGAAGCGTTTCGTCGACGGCGTCGACAAGCGGTTCGTCTTCGAGAGGGTCGGCTACTCGAGCAAGATGAACGAGCTCGAGGCCGCCGTCGGCATCGGGAACATGGAGGCGTGGCCCGAGCATCTGGCGCGGCGCCGGGCGAACCTGACGTACCTCCTCGACCGCTTCGACCGTTTCGCCCCGATGCTCACGAGCATCCACGAGGAGGAGCACGAGATGATCGGGCCGCACGCGTTCCCGGTCATCGTCGGCCCCGACGCGCCGTTCACGCGCGACGACCTCGTCGACGACCTCGCGGCGAACGGCATCGACTCGCGCAACCTCTTCCTGTCGATGCCGACGCAGTGCCCCGGCTTCGAGTTCCTCGGATACGAGCTCGGGCAGTTCCCGAACGCCGAGTACGCGGGCGAGCACGGTCTGCACGTCGGCGTCCACCAGGACCTCGACGAGAGGCACATGGAGCACTTCATCGCCACGATCGATCGCTTCGTCGGCGCGCGGACGTAGGACGGTCGTGAACGCGCGGACGCGCATCCTCGGCTACCTCGGCCGCCACCGGCTCCTCGTCGGCGCGCTCGTGTGCACCAGCGTCTTCTCCGCCTTGCTCGAGGGCGTCGGGATGACCCTGTTCTTCCCGATACTCCAGGGCATGAGCGGGTCGGGCGCGACCGCCGGCGGCTTGGCGATCCCGTTCCCGTTCGACCAGGTGTACGCCGCGCTCGGTAGCTTCCCGCTGCGCGAGCGTCTCCAGGTCGTGGGCGTGCTGCTCTTCGCCATCACGCTCGTGAAGGGCATGCTCATCTACACCACCGTCGTGGTCGCGGCGCGGCTGCAGGTGCGCGTCGTGCGTCACTACCGCGACGACTGCGCGGCGCAGACGATGCGCGTGGGCATGGGCTTCCTCAACAAGCAGCGCACGTCCGACCTGCTGGTGGTCATCGACGGCTACACGGAGTCGACCGCCGGGGCGATCGTCAACCTCGTGGGCGCCGCTCTCCCGCAGCTGTTCACGATGGGATGGCTGCTCCTGCTGCTCGTGCTGCTGTCGTGGAAGCTCACCGTCGTCTCGATCGCTCTCGTCGCCTTCGCGTCGTTCGTGCTGACGGGGCTGACGCGGCGGATCATGGACGCGGGTCGCGCGCTGGTGGCGACGCGCTACGCCTTCAGCCGCACGCTCTTCGACGTCATCCACGGGATGAAGGTCATCCGGCTGTTCAACCGCGAGCAGCTGATGACGGAGCGCTTCGTCGAGGCGGACGTCAAGTACAACGCGGCGCGCTACCGGTCCACGAAGCTCGTGGGGCTCATCGGCCCGCTCTTCGAGGTCGTGGGCATCGGCGTCCTCGCCGCCATCCTCGTCGTGGGCTCGCTGCTCGTCTCGCACGACAGCAAGGCGTGGCTGGGGATCCTGCTGACCTTCATGCTCATCCTCGCGCGCCTCATCGTGCCGGTGAAGCAGCTGAACACGGTCCGCGCGGGAGTGATGGAGAAGTTGCCGACACTCTACGAGCTCGACGCGTTCCTCTCCGAGACGGGGAAGGAGTACCTTCCCTCGGGGACGCGCTCCTTCGAGCGCCTCGAAGGCGCGATCGAGTTCCGCGACGTCGAGTTCTCGTACGAGCCCGGCACCCCGGTGATGCGCGGGATGTCCTTCCGCATACCGCGGGGCGCGAAGGTCGGCGTCGTGGGACCGTCCGGCGGCGGCAAGTCGACCATCGCCGAGCTGCTCCTGCGCTTCTACGACCCTCAGGGCGGAGCGGTCCTCGTCGACGGTGTCGACCTGCGCGAGATCGAGGTCGAGTCGTGGCGCCGGCGCGTAGGCGTCGTCACGCAGGACACGTTCCTGTTCAACGACACCATCCGCAACAACATCGCCTTCGCCGACCCCGAGGCGAGCGACGAGGCCGTCGAACGCGCGGCGCGCCAGGCGTACGCGCACGACTTCATCTCCGCCATGCCGAGCGGCTATGCGACGACCGTCGGCGATCGGGGCGTGCTGATCTCGGGAGGCCAGCGCCAGCGGCTCGCGATAGCCCGCGCGATCCTGGCCGAGCCCGAGATCCTCGTCTTCGACGAGGCCACCTCGGCGCTCGACACCGAGTCCGAGCAGATAGTGCAGGAGGCGCTCGACGCCGTGGCTGAGGGGCGCACCGTCGTCACGATCGCCCACAGGCTCTCGACGGTGGCCGACTCCGACACGATCCTCGTGGTGGCGGACGGCCGCGTCGCCGAGCAGGGGACGCACCAGGAGCTGCTCGCCCTCGGCGGCGTCTACCGTCGCCTAGTCGAGATGCAGGACCTCGAGCCGAGCGACGGGTCGCCGGAGGTCGACGCGCTGACATGACGCTCGACGCCGCCCTCCTCGCCGTGTGCGTCGCGTCGATCGTCTTCGGGCTCGGCTTCGCCCGCGCGACGCGCGGCATCACGTTCTTCGGCACGGCCACCGACAACCAGAAGCAGGCGGCGACGGCCGCGCAGTCGCGCACCTGGCGTTGGCCGTCCGACATGCACCGCTCCTCGGGCGGCAAGTCGTACATGAAGGACGTCGTCATAATCGGCGTCGCGCTGTTCCAGCGTCTCACCGGGCTGGGCGCGGAGTCCGACCGGCCGCTCGTGCTGCTGTGCGGTTGGTGCAACGCGCTCGCGGGGGTGCTCGTCTTCGTGGTAGCGCGCGGCTGGTGGGGGACTGGGCCCGGCCTGCTCGTCGCATCTCTCTACCTCACGAGCCAGTGGCCGTGGCAGATCGCGCTCATGGGAGGCCACGTCTGCGTGGCGCAGGTCCCGTTCCTCGCTTGCGTCGCGCTGCTTCAGGCCTCGGCGTCGGGCGTCGGCGGTCTCGTCTCGGCCGCGCTGTTCGCAGTCGCGGGAGCGGCCTTCGGGTGGATGCAGTTCTCGTCCGCCTCGGCGCGCAAGTTCATCGCACCGGTCGCCGCGGCTCTGCTCGTCGCGACCGCCGGGATCGCGGACGCGGGATGGGCCTCGCGCCCGTGGGACGACCGGGCGGGCACGGTGGCGTTCGGCGCGGCCGCCTGCTTCGCGATCGTCCTGCCGCTGCAGGCGCTCCTTCGCGGAGCCGCGAAGCGCGCGGCCGCCGGCGATGCGCCGAAGTGGGTGCTGAGGCTCGCGGGCGGTTCCGCGGAGACGCGCGACATCGCGCGGGCGGTCCGTATGGCCTATTCAGCCTTGCGCGCGCTCGCCGTCGGTATCATCGCGGGGACGGCGTACGCCTCGACGTTCGGCGCGATCACGCTCGCCACGGTGCTCGCGCCGTTCTTCGCCGGCTTCCTCGCCGCGGTCCTCGTCCTCCTGCTTCCCGGCGTGGTCGCCAACCTGCGCGGCTACTTCTCGTACTGGGGCATCGCCGCCGTCTTCGGCCACTTCCGGCTCTACCGCGAGTACTTCGCCGAGCGCGGGACGCCCATCCCCGACGACATGCGTGGTGCGGGCTGGCTGTGGGTGTGGCGCGTGTTGATGCGCGTCGCGCCGGTGCCGACGCTCGCGTACATCGCGGCCGTCGGGTGGCTGAAGCTCGCCGCCTGGGACGGGCGGGTCGAATGGCCGGTGTTGTTCGGCGTCGCGCTGGTGAGCATCTCGCCGATCGCGTGGGGGGAGATCACCCGCGGGCCGCAGCTCGCGCGGTCCTACCTCCCCGGGCTTCTCGGCGTCCTGGCCGCGATCGCCTTCGCGGCGCGCGTGGCGCTCGACGCGGGGGCGCCGGTCGCGGCCGCCGCGGTCGCCGCCGCCGTCATCGTCGCGGCGAACGCGGCGTGGAGCGCGCGGGTCTTCTTCGGCGACGTCCTCCCGGCACGCATGGCGCCCGCGCGTCTCGCGGCGCTGCTCGAGCGCGAAGGAGCGACGCGGGTGTACGCGTACGACACGCCCTTCAACGACGCGCTGCTCGGCGTCCTTCCGCCGGAGCTGCTCTCGCGGCTCGACGTCCGCCGCATCTCGTCGCTGGCCGACGTCGGCGAGGAAGGCGCGCTCGTCGTGGTGCCCGGCACCAGCAGCAAGGCGCTGAACATGGAGTCGACCCGCGAGGGATACACGGGAGAGGACTTCGCGTCCGATCCGGTCCTCGAGCGGCTGCTCGCGTCGAAGGGCATCGAGGACGTCGCCGTCGCCGGGCTACCGACCTTCGGCACCAGCCGGATCTGGGTCCACGAGAGCGAGGTCTCGAGCTACCGGGATCTCATGATGCATGAGATAAGTGATGAGGACAGGTGGCGTGGCATGGCGTGGCTCCTGAAGCTCGATTCCGAGGAACGAAAGCAATTGTCAGCTCGAACGACAGGAGGTTGTGATGGGTGACGTCGATCTGGCGCTCGTGCGCCCGGGAGATCAGAAGCGGGTCTACGGGCAATTGAGTGGCTCCCTCTCTGCGATCGAACCTCCCTTATGGGCGGCTCTGTGCGCGGCCTATGTTCGCGATCGCGGTATCAGTGTGCGCATCCTAGATATTGAGGCCGAGGGATTGAGTCCCGAGCAGGCTGCATCCACGCTGGCGGAGTGGTCGCCAACCGTAGTGGGTTTCATCGTCATCGGTAACAACCTGTCGGCATCCACGTGGAACATGGACGGAGCGACGGCCTACCACGAGGCACTACATCAGGTAGCTGGCGGCATCCCCACTTTCTTCTGGGGTCTGCATCCATCGGCGCTGCCTGAGCGAACGCTGCGCAACGAAGGAGCGGACTACGTCTGCAAGGGCGATGATTTCGACACGGTTGTGCGGCTCGTTGAGGTCATCAAGGAGTCGGGCAACGCCCACGGCAGCGGGATTCCAGGACTGAACTACCTCGATGAGGACTCGGTCCTCGTCTCCTGGCCGCAGGCTACGCCCCTTAAGAATCTCGATGAACTCCCCACGCCGGCGTGGGATCTTCTTCCGATGAGGGCATATCGCGCGCATAACTGGCACTGTTTCCACGATCTGGATCACAGGCAGCCCTACGGCGTTGTCTATGCAAGCCTGGGTTGTCCGTTCGACTGTTCGTTCTGCTCGCTCAACAAGCTATTCGCAGGCAAGCCCGGGGTTCGCTTCCGCTCACCGGAGAAGGTGGTCGAGGACATTGCGGTGTTGGTGGAACGGTACGGTGTCAAGAACATCAAGGTTCTCGATGAGTGCTTCGTGCTCAAGGAGCGTTATGTACTGGAGATTTGCGATCGGATCATCGAGCGTGGATATGACCTGAACATGTGGGCGTACTCTCGCGTGGACACCGTGAACGAGCAGATGCTCGAGCGTATGCGTAGCGCCGGCATGCGCTGGCTAGCCTATGGGATTGAGTCGGGCAGCCGGGCCTCGCTCGATGTTGTCCACAAGGGGCGCTACGGAGCCGAAGAGATCCATGGCGCGATTCGGATGACCAAGGCGGCTGGCATCTGGGCTCTGGGCAACTACATGTTCGGGCTTCCCGACGACGACAGCATGTCGATGCAGGATACGCTCAGCCTGGCCAAGGATCTCGCCTGCGAGTATGCCAATTTCTACGTGACAATGGCCTACCCCGGAAGCAGACTCTACGAGGATGCCTTGCGTGACGGAACGAGGCTTCCCACGACCTGGCGGGGCTACTCGCAATTCTCTCGGGAGACGCTACCGCTTCCGACCCTGCGGCTGACTTCGGAGGAGGTCCTGCGTTTCCGGGACGAGGCGTTCGTCGAGTACTTCAACGACCCCGCCTATCAGGACATGATGCGCCGCACGTTCGGCGAACCTGCGGTCGAAGCCGTTCGCGAGATGCTCTCGCACTCGATCGAGCGCGACATCCTGATCGATGGAGGGGCCCGACCCGATGCCTCGTGACATCTTGAGGACGGGTCGTCCATTCGGGCTTGCGGAGGATCCCCGCCTGACCATCATGATACCGACCATGGGTCGTCCAGGATTCGTGCTTCGGCTTCTCGACTACTACTCCGGAGTTCGTTTCCGCCATCGCGTCGTTATTGGTGATTCCAGCGAAGCCGACGTGGTCGCGGCGATGCGCGCGGACATTGAACGCTTCGAGGGTCGTCTCGACGTCGTCTATCAAGAATGTCCCGGCCTGAATGACCGCGACTGCCTTCGCGAACTCGTGCTCGCTCTCGACACCCCATACGCCGTGTTCGTTGCCGATGACGATTTCCTCGTGCCGGCGGGGCTCGAGGAGTCCATGACCTTCCTCGATCTGGAGCCTGGGTACTCAAGCGCGCATGGCGTCGGCGCGACGGTGGTGCTCGATGACTCCGGCCCGCGGGGCAGAGTGGTGACCGCCGGTCCTTACGCCGCGCTGAAGCCGGTAGAGGGCGCGACGGCGGCCGCGCGTCTTCGGGGTTACCTCTCCGACTACTCGGTCATGCTGTTCTCGGTGCAGAGGGCCGCGGTGTGGCGGGCTATGTATCCGGACGTCTCGCTGCCGGATAAATCCTTCGAATCGGAGCTGCTTCCGTGTTGTCTGTCGGTCGTGGAAGGACCTAGCCGGCAACTCGAGAAGTTGCAGGTGGTGAGGCAGGTACACGATCGACAGTATTCGCTGCCCGGTCCGATCGATTGGATGATGAGAGAGGGATGGCGGCCGGCCTATCTCGGCTTTCGAGAGGTCATCGCAGGTCGCGTCGCCGAGAAGGACGGCATCTCCGTCGCGGAGGGTCTTGCGGTCGTCGAGGAGGCTTTCCTGGCCTACCTGACCAACGTGCTTCGATCCAAGCTCTCTGCCATGCGTGCAGCGGAGACCCGGCGAGCGAGTCGGCGAGGGCTCCTCGCATCGGCCGCCCGATGGGTGAAGTACCGCGTCCTCGACAGAGACGCCATCTCGCTCACGAATCTCTTGGCGCCGGGGTCCAGATACTATGACGACTTCATGCCGGTGTACCGCGCGTTGACCGGCGCCGCCAACGACCGCTGACCGCCGGGAGGCACGCCATGACACAAGGCTACAAGGTGCTGCTCGTCGGGTGCGGGCAGCTGGGCACCCGCCATCTGCAGGCCGTCGCGCAGCTGCCGGACATCGCCGAGGTGCACGTCATCGATTCGAGCGAGGCCTCGCTCGAGCTCGGCAGGACGCGCCTGGCGGAAGTCGGCGGCGCGGCGACGCCGGGCGTGGAGTACCACTGGCACGCCTCGCCCGACGAGTCGGCGGCCGAGCCCGACCTCTGCATCGTCGCCACGCAGTCGGCCGGCCGCGGCGAGCTCGTCATGCGGCTCGCCGATTCCCTCGGCGCGCAGACCTTCCTCATCGAGAAGGTCGTCACGCGCAGCGTGCGCGAGTACGAGGAGCTCATGTCCTTCGCGGACTCGAAGCAGCTCTCGGTGTGGGTGAACTGCAAGACGCGCACCTACGGCATCCACAAGCACATCAAGTCGCTGCTGCCTTCGGGCCAGCCACTCTTCCTCTCCGACGTGGGAGGCAACCACGGCCTCGGCAACAACGGCGTGCACGCGGCGGACCTCTTCTCCTTCTACACCGGCGGCGAGCGCATCCACGTGAAGGGCGGGCGGGTCGACGAGATGCTGCACCCGTCGAAGCGCGGCGGCGACGTCTTCGACCTATCGGGGACGCTGCTCGGCGCGACGGACGGCGGCTCTGACTTCTGCCTCTCGTTCGCGGGCTCCAACACCGCGCCCGATGTCGTCACCATCGCGGCGCCGGGCGCGCGGTTCGTCGTCGACCACTTCGGTAAGAGTGCGTGGGCCAGCCTCGAGAGCGAGGGCTGGACCTGGACGCAGGTGCCGATCGACGAGGACTGGACCGTGAGCCACATGACGAAGGCGTTCGCGTCCGACATACTCCATGGCAAGAAGTGCGAGCTGCCGACGCTTAAGGAGACCTTCCCCGCGCACGAGTTCGTCCTGACCGCGCTCTTACCGCACTTCAACCGCCTGCTCGGCAAGGACGACGACGTCTGCCCGATCACCTAGGAGGCGACATGGACCCCGTCCGCATAGGTCTGATCGGCGCAGGCTGGGTCGCCGAGCGCCACCTCGAGGCGATCGCGCGCATCGAGGGCGTCGAAGCCGCAGGAGTCTGTGCCCGCACGCGCGAGCGCAGCGTCCCGCTCGCCGCCAAGCACGGTGTCGCGATCGTCGCCGACTCCGTCGGCGAACTCGTCGAGAAGGCGCAGCCCGACGCGCTGATGGTGCTCGTCTCCGAGGAGGCCGTCCACGACGTCGCCCTCGAGGCGATGCGCTTCGGACTGCCGCTCTTCGTCGAGAAGCCCGCCGGTCTCACCCCTGAGGAGAACCACGACCTCGCCTGCCGCGCCGAAGAGGCGTGCCTGCTCAGCATGGTCGGCTTCAACCGCCGCTTCTACTCCGTCTTCCGCAAGGGGCTCGATATCGTACGCGTCCACGGCCGCCTGCTCGGCGTGACGGTGGAGGGCCACGAGCGCATGTGGCGCATCCGCGAGGGCGGCAAGTTCTCGGATCGCGTTCTCGACGAGTGGATCTACGCGAACAGCGTCCACACGATCGACCTGATGCGTTTCTTCGGCGGAGAGGTGCTCTCCGTGCACTCGCTCGCGCGGCGCGCGTACGGCGAGGCGCACGGCGACCAGTTCGCGGCGCTGATGGAGCTCGACGGCGGCGCGATCGGGACCTACCAGGCGAACTGGTACTCGCCCGGCGGCTGGCGCGCGGTGCTCTACGGCGACGGCGTGACCGTCGAGTTCCGCCCTCTCGAGGAGGGGCGCTGGACCGGCAAGTCCTTCGAGACGCATGTGATCGAGCCGGACCCCGAGGACGTCGGCGTCAAGGTCGGCTACGTGCGGCAGATGGAGGCGTTCGCGCGGCTCGTGCGCGAAGGCGTCCTCGAGCCGCCCGCGCTCGACCTGCGCGGCTCCTACGAGACGATGGCCCTCGCGCAGCGCATGTGCGCCGAGGTCGAGGACGTCGCCAGGTGAGCGAGTCGTACGACGTCGTCATCGTCGGCGCCGGGGTCGTCGGCCTCTCGCTCGCCCGCGAGCTGCTGCGCCGCGAGGTCTCCGTGCTCGTCGTCGACAAGGAGGCCGACGTCGGCCGCGGCGCGAGCGGGCGCAACAGCGGCGTGCTCCACCCGGGATTCTCCGTGACGCCCGGCTCGCTCAAGGCGCGTCTCAACGTCGAGGGGAGCCGCGCGATGCGCGGCGTGTGCGAGGACCTGTCGGTGCCGCTTCGCGAGTGCGGCACGCTCGTCGTCGCGCGCGAGGACGACGAGATCCCCACGCTTCATGCGATGTGCGAGAAGGGCCGCGCGAACGGTCTCGAGCGCATCGGCGTCATCGGCCGCGACGAGCTCGAGGAGCTCGAGCCGCGCGTGAGAGGCATCGCGGCGCTGCACTCCGCCGACGGCGCGATCGTCGAGTCGCTGTTGCTCGTCACGCGGCTTGCCACCAACGTCGCGGCCAACGGCGGCGCGTTCGCGCTGCTCTCACCGGTCGAGGCGATCGTTCGCGACGGCGAGGCGTGGGTGGTCTCGGCGGGCGGCTCCGAGGTGCGCGCGGCGGTCGTCGTCAACGCCGCCGGAGTCGGGGCGCCGGAGGTCGCGGCTCTCGCCGGGCTCGGGCGATGGGAGTCGTTCCCGTGCCGCGGAGAGTACCTCATCCTCGACAAGGCGGCCGTGGGCGTGCCCGGGCGGATGGTCTACCCGGTCCCGCCGAAGAGCGGCGGCCTCGGCGTGCACTTCACGCCGACGATCGCGGGCAACACCCTCCTCGGCCCGAGCGCCGAATACATCCCGGGCGGCTTCGACTACTCCACCACCGGCCCGGTCCTCGAGCAGCTCTTCACCGAGGCGGCGTGGCTGTGCCCGGACATCGACCGGCGCGACGCCATCTCCTCGATGGCCGGCATCCGCGCGAAGATCGCGAAGGGCAGCTACGGCGAGGCGGACTTCGTCGTGGAGGAGACCGCGCCGGGCTTCGTCGGCCTCGTCGGCATCGAGTCGCCGGGATTGAGCGCCTCTCCCGCGATCGCGCGCATGGCGGCGGGGCTCGTCCTCGGCCGCCTCGGCGAGCGCCCCGAGCGCGCCGGGTTCGACCCGACGGTGCGCGCGCAGCAACGCTTCGAGGACCTCGACGCCGCGGGCAAGGCCGCGCGCGCCGAGACCGATCCCGACGACCGCGCCGTGGTCTGCCGGTGCGAGCAGGTCACGCGCCGCGAGGTGCTCGCCGCGCTGCGCGACCCGGTCGGCGCGCGGACGCTCTCCGCGGTCAAGGCGCGCTGTCGCGCCGGTACCGGGCGCTGCCAGGGCGGATTCTGCACGCCGCGCGTCGTCGGGATCATGCGCGACGAGCTCGGCGTCGCCGCGACCGCGATCACCTCGAAGGGGCCGGGCAGCGAGCTCTTCCCCGGCGAGGCGAAGGAGCTGCTGTCGTGAGCGCGCGCCGCGACCCGGACGTCCTCGTCGTCGGCGGAGGGCCCGCGGGACTCGCCGCGGCACGCGCGGCGGCCGGAGCGGGGGCGAGCGTGCTCCTCGTCGAGCGAGACGTGCGCCTCGGCGGCATCCTCAACCAGTGCGTCCACGACGGCTTCGGCCTCGAGATGTTCGGCGACTCGCTCACCGGCCCCGAGTACTCGGGGCGTCTCGTGGGAGAGCTCGACGGCACCGGCGTCGAGGTGCTCCTCGACTCGTTCGTGCTGCGCGTGGAGGACGGCCCGGCGTGCCACGTGCTCTCGCCGCGCGGTCACGAGACGCTGCGTCTCGGCGCGGTCGTCGCGGCGATGGGCTGCCGCGAGCGCTCGTTCGGCTCGCTCGCGATCCCCGGGCCGCGCCCGGCCGGGATCTGGTCGGCCGGCACCGCTCAGCGCCTCGTCAACCTCGAAGGGCTCACGATCGGCAGGCGCGCCGTCATCCTCGGCTCCGGCGACGTCGGGCTCATCATGGCGAGGCGCCTGACCTTCGAAGGCGCGACCGTCGAGTGCGTGCTCGAGCGCTATCCCTGGCCCGGAGGTCTGCCGCGCAACGTCAGCCAGTGCCTGAACGACTTCGGCATCCCGCTGCTTTTGAGCCACACGGTGGTGGAGGTGCTCGGAGACAAGCGCGTGACCGGCGTCGTGATGGCGGGCGTCGGCGACGACGGCCGAGAGGTGCCCGGCTCGCGCCGGGTCGTCGAGTGCGACACGCTGCTCGTCTCGGTCGGGCTGATCCCGGAGAACGAGCTCACGCGCGGCGCCGGGGCGGCGATCGACCGCGCCACCGGCGGCCCGGTCGTCGACCAGCGACTCATGACGAGCGTGCCCGGCGTCTTCATCTGCGGCAACGCGCTGCACGTCCACGACCTCGCCGACTGGGCGAGCCTCGAGGGCCGCCGCGCGGGGGAGAGGGCCGCCGCGTACGCCGCGGCGCCGTGGGAGCGCGCCGAGCCGATCGCCGTGCGCGTCGCCGGCGACGTGCGCTACGTCGTGCCCCAGACGCTCGTGGCGGGGGAGGCGGCGACGCTTGCCTTCAGGGTCGCCGAGCCGCTGCGGCGCGCGGTCGTGACCGTCTCGCGTGACGGAGAGGACATCGTCGCCGTGCAGTTCCCGTATCTGTCGCCCTCCGAGCTCGCCTCAGTGGACGTCCCGGCGCTTTCCGCCGGCGGAGGCGACCTGGAGGTGCGCGTTGGCTGAGGCGACCGAGCGCGAGCTGGTCTGCATCGTCTGCCCGACCGGGTGCCGCCTGCGCGTGCGTGTCGACGGCGACGCGATCGAGGTGCGCGGCGCCGCCTGCGAGCGCGGGCGTGACTATGCGCGCTGCGAGTGCTCGACGCCCGTGCGCTCGTTCACGGGCACGGTGCGCGTGAGGGGCGGCTCGCTTCCGCTTGTGGCGGTGCGCAGCGACGGCATGGTCCACCGCGACGCGCTGCTGGAAGTCGCGCGAGCGGCCGGGCGCGTGGTCGCCGAGGCGCCGGTGGGTGCGGGTGACGTGGTCGCCGAAGGGCTGCCTGGCGGCGCGCGCCTCGTCGCGACGGCGAGCGTGGGGCGGCGCGTCTAGCTAGCGATCGCGCGCGGACGGACTTCGCGCTCAAGCCGGTCGCCGAGTTCGTCCGACGCCACGTCGAGGTCGAAATCGGCCTGCAAGCCGAGCCAGAACTGCGGCGAGGTGCCGAAGTAGACGGACAGACGCAGCGCAGTCTCGGCGGTCACGCGGCGCTTGCCGAGGACGATCTCGTTGATGCGGCGCGGAGAGACGCCGATGCTCAGGGCAAGCTGGTTCTGGCTGAGACCCACAGGCTTGAGGAATTCCTCGAGCAGCACCTCACCCGGATGCACGGGGGCGAGCATCTTCTTGGGCATGACTCTCTTCCTCTCAGTGGTAGTACGTGATCTCGACGTCGCACGCGTCGCCGTCTTGCCAGGTGAAGCAGACGCGCCATCGGTCGTTGATGCGGATGCTGTATTGGCCCTGTCGGTCGGCAGACAGTTTCTCCAGACGATTCGCTGGCGGAAGACGCAGGTCGTTGATCCCATGGGCGTTGTTGAGCATGCGCAGCTTCCGCAAGGCGATCGACTGGATGTCACCGGGAAGCTTCCTGGAGAACTCGCGCCGGAAGATCCTCTCGGCCTCGGTATCCGCGAACGACTTGATCATGGACCGATGGTATAACGCGTCGCGTTAAACGGCAAGCGTTATACGCCGAACGCCTGCGGCGTCAACTGCAATGCGCGGCCGCACGCTTTCCGCCCAAAACCGCACATCTCACCAGCGCATTGTCTGCTGGACGCCGCTGCTATGCGACGCTCAACGGCTCGATCCTGTCGACCTCGACCTTGATGGCCTGACCCGCATCCCACAGGTCGACGGCACGCTGGGCGTTCAGCCAGAACTCCGCCGAATTGCCGAAAAGCCGCGAGAGCCGCAGTGCCATCTCCGGACTGACGGCGCGACGACAGCGCAACAGCTCGTTGACGGACTGGCGGGATACGCCGATGGCCTCGGCGAGACCGGAGACCGTGAGGCCGTAGTCCGGCAGGAAATCCTCCCGAAGCATCTCGCCGGGATGGGTGGGCCGGCGCAGCATCCGGCCGGTGTTCGGGATACTCATGTCACACCTCGTCTCAGTGGTAGTCGCAGATCTCGACGTCGTAGGCGTCACCGTCGACGAATCGGAAGCAGATGCGCCACTGGTCGTTGACGGAGATGGAGTGCTGTCCTTTACGGTCACCCTCCAGTACGTGAAGACGATTGCCGGGCGGCACTCGCAGGTCATCCACGCCCATCGCGAGTATGGATCAACGGTGAACGAGTCGAGTTGAAGCGCTTACGCCCACCCTACCGTGCTATCTCCTCGGGATCGGACTCGCGGGCCTCGTGTCGCACGGCCGCAATCTCCACCAACGTGTCGCTGCGGCGATACATCACCCGATACGGGCTGACGATGAGCTCCCGAATGTCGTCACGCTGCAATTCGGGAACCACGCGACCCGAGTCTGGGAACCGGGACAGGGGCTTCACCTGATCAAGAACCCTCACGAGCCACTCCAGCGCAGCCGTCAGGTTGTACTGGGCGATGTATGCGACGGCGTCGTCCACCTGCTCATCCGCGAGCGGGGACCATTTCACCCTCACTTCAGATATCGCTCCCGAAGGCGCTTCTCGACGACCTCGTGGGGAATCCCCATGCCGGCGTCCAGTTGAGCCTCCGCGGTGCGGATGTCGCGAATCACGGCCACCTCGTCCACCAGACCCTCGTACACGCCTACATCGAGAAGGACGGCAGCGCTGCGCCCGTGCTGTGTGAGGATGACGGGGCGCTTGGTGGCCTGAACCTGATCGAGCACGGCCGATGTGTGAGCCCGAAACTCCGTGACTGCGCGAACGTCAACCGAGGGGCGAAGCAGTGGCATGACGGCCTCCATTTCCATACGCTATTCCGTACAGTATAGCGCATCGGAGTGACGGCTGGTCTACGACCCAAGAGGTTGGGTCCAACGTCGGGCGCATCAGCGGCGGCCGGTGCGCTCACATCAATCTAGCGCTCCTTGCCGTCCGGATGCGCTGGTTAGGACTCACCCGCGAGCGGCTTCTCCGCTTCCCAGTACTCCAGCAGTTGCCCTTCGCCGACGTCGATGGAACAGTCCTCGATGATGTGGTAGCCGCGGCCCTCGTAGAAGCCCCGGGAGGGCAGCGACACGCTGAGGCGAACCGCCCGATGCCCAGCCAGGAACGAGGTGGCCTCAAGCTCGTCCATCACCAGTGAGCCGAGTCCTTCACCCTGCCGTTCCGGTACGACGAATACCCCTGTGATCTCGCCATCCACCGCCGCACCCGTCGCCACGATGTGATCGTCTTCGGCGACAACGACGACGTGACCGGCCGTTGCGCGTTCCTGAATAGCCTCAGCGGAGTGGAACGTCTTGAAGAAAGCCACCGCTCGCGGAGGGTACGCGGCTGGGTAGCAGGTATCGATAGTGCGGTGGATGAGTGAGCGCACGGCGACGCGATCCGCCTGATCGAGCTCCCTCAGTTCCACTGGCCCCCCGTGGCGTAGTCCTAACGGTTGTGGCTTCAGCGGCAAGTGTAGCGCAGTCCGCTGGACGCCATGGTTGGGAATGCCGGCCTACTCCGATTCAGCCTGCACAGCCGCGAGCAGCTCGGCCGGACTGAACACGGGCAGTTCCGATCGCGCGAAGTCCCTGCCGTTGCGAGTCACGATCGCGGCGGCACCGGCCAGGCGAGCAGCCTCATGGATCACCGCGTCCTCGAAGTCCGCGAATCCGAGATCGAGCGCACTGCGAAGGACCTCGCGATCCACGCAGGCCACGTCCAAGAACGACAGCAACTTGCGGATGAATTCCATCGCAGCCTGCGCCCCTACGGCCTTGGAGGCCAAGTAGTGGATCGTGGTCGCGGTCGTCGAGCAGATGAGGCCCTCGAGACGTCCGGCATCAACGAGGCTCAGGAGCTGTTCCGCGGAGTCAACGTGCGGCTCACGCTCAAGCAGTTGGTCGAGCACCACATTGGTGTCGAAGAGCACCTTCACCGGTACTTCGCCTCGAGGTGACGCCGGTAGTCGGTCTCGTCCAGGCCGGATCCCGCGAGGACTCCGCGAAGCGAGCGAACGCGCTGCGTGACCTCGACTTTCCCAGCATCGGCGTCGATCAGGGCGAAGAAGTCCGCGACCAACTGCGAGATCGACCTGCCGGTCTCTGCGGAATGGCGCTTGGCGCTCTCGATGAGCCTGTCATCGAGCCGAAGGGTGAGTTTGGTGTTCATGTGAAGCCTCCTGACGTACACACGACATGCACATGATACGTCACGCGGTTGCGCGAGACAAGGTCGCCGCCGGTCTTCCCAACAACGATTGGACAGTCTGCACTATCCACATGCACAGACTGCCTCTTTCTGCCTATGACGTCATCCCCTCGGGCCGAGAGGTACCCGGAATCTCGCCCTCACCAGCGGTTTCGCTGGTGTCTCGCGAGATATGCCCGACGGCGATCGCAGTCTGTCTATCCCGGCCCGCAGCGCGTCCATCGGTCTCTCCTCATCGGCGACGATCGAGTCGTCGAGGTCGCTCCTGAGCGGGCCGATAGCTGGCATATTGAACAGCAAGTGGTGATATTGCACGGTATCGTCGGGCCGAGGCCTGCTACCGCTCGACCCTCTCCAGAAATGCCCGCGGCGTCATGACCGGCGGTTCGAGGTCCACCAGCGCGAGCAGATGCGCGTCGCCGGATACCAGCGCGTTCGTGCGAGCGGCCTTCGCCAAGCAGACCAGGTAGTCGTCACCGGGGTCCGCCGGTACCCAAGGCGCCGTCGGCGGGTCATCGAAGAGCAGCCCACCGCGCGCGAAGAGCCGGACGTACCGTCGCGCCTCGTCGGCGGAGACGTACGGCCGGAACTTGGGCCGCTCGAGCACGCGCGCGAGCTCCGCGAGCAGCGCGGGTGACGTGACGATCTCGAAACTGCCGTCGAACCACGCCGTCACGAGACGCGCGGGCGCTCCTTCGCGGGACAGGAGCGCGGCGACCAGGACGCCAGGGTCGAGGACGGCGCGCGCCAGCATCAGCGGTCGACGTGGACCTCGCGATAGGCGAGGTCGAGCGCCTCGTCCTCCGTGAGATCGCTCCGGCCCCAGGCTTTCTCGAGTGTCTCCATGCCGAGGTAGGAGCGAAGCGCCTCCTCGAAGACCTCGTAGTCCTTCTTGCCAGAGCGTGCGGCGACGATGCGCGCTCCGCGGAGGAGCTCGTCATCGACGTAGATGGTGGTCTTCTGCTTGGTCATGGATGCAGTATGACGGAAAGAAGGAAAAAGGGCAAGCAGAAGCCTATCCTCCAACCGCCTCCCGCACGAACGCGAGCAGGTCGCCTCCGGAGTAGAGCACCGATCGCACGCCCGCTGCGGTCGCGGCGTCGAGGTCCTTGGGCTTGTCGCCGACGAGCAGGCTGCCCGCCGCGTCGACGTCCCACTCGGCGATCGCGCGCAGCAGCATGCCCGGCGCGGGCTTGCGGCACTCGCACTCCCGCAGGTAGTCGCCGACACCGGCGGTGGGGTGGTGCGGGCAGTGGTACGTCGCGTCGGCGTGCGCCCCGCGCTCGCGCAGCCGCTCGCCGATCCAGCGCGTGAAGGCGGCGAACTCCGCCTCGGTGTAGTAGCCGCGCCCGATGCCCGCCTGGTTCGTCACGACGATGACCAGGTAGCCGGCGTCGTTGAGCCACTTGACGGCCTCGACGGCTCCCGGCGTCCAGCGCCACTCCTCGGGCGTGTGGACGTAGGCGGAGTCTTCGTTGATCACGCCGTCGCGGTCGAGGAAGACCGCCGGACGCCGGCGCCACGCCCGCATCGCCGCGTCGGCTTCGGCCAGCGTCTCGGGCAGCCCGATGTCGATGAACCAGCCGCGGTAGCCGCGGCCCGCGAGACGTCCCTCGCTCGCCAGGCGCGGGAAGAGGTCGCGCTCGAGCGAGGAACGGCCGTCCGGCAGCTCGGCCGCGAGCGAGCGGCGCAGCGCGTAGACGCCGCCGTTGACCAGCCCCGGTCCGCCCGCGGCGTCCTTCTCGTCGAAGCCGGCGACTCGCGCGCCGTCGAGGCGCACCCTGCCGTAGCGCGCGACGTCGTCGACCTCGCGCAGCGCCAGCGCGGCGTCGGCGCCGCTGTCTCGCCAGGCGAGCGCGAGGTCGAGGTAGTTGAGGTCGAAGAGCGTGTCGCCGTTGATGACGAGCATCTCGTCGGCGTCCATGTCCGCGGCGGCGAGGCGGAAGCCGCCACCCGTGCCGAGCGGCTCGTCCTCGACGGTGTAGGTGGCCTCGACGCCGAAGGCGCTCCCGTCGCCGAAGTGCGCGCGGACCGCCTCGGCGCGGTAGCCGACGGAGAAGCGGACGCGGTCGATGCCGTGGCGGCGCAGGTTCCACACGACGTGCTCGAGGAAGGGGACGCCGCCCGCGGGCAGCATCGGCTTCGGGGTCTCGCGCGTGAGCTCGCCGAGGCGCGTGCCGAGCCCGCCGGCGAGGATCAGCGCGTCTCGGAGCACAGCTCGTCCTCGACGAGCCCGCAGACGATGTGGCCGACGAGGATGTGGCCCTCCTGGATCCGCGGAGTGCTCGCGTGCGGCACGCTCACGCAGACGTCGCAGGCGCTCGCGAGCGGTCCGCCCTCGCCGCCGGAGAGACCGACGACGCGCATCCCGGCCTCGCGCGCCGCCTCGACCGCGCGCAGGACGTTCGGGCTCGAGCCGCTCGTCGTGATCGCCCAGAGCACGTCTCCGGGGTGTCCGTGTGCGAGCACCTGGCGCGCGAAGGTCTCCTCGAAGCCGTAGTCGTTGCCGATGGCGGTGACCGCCGAGGTGTTGGTGTGCAGCGCGAGCGCCGGCCAGGGACGCCGCTCCTTGAGGAAGCGGCCGACGAACTCGGCCGCGATGTGCTGGGCGTCGGCGGCCGACCCGCCGTTGCCGCAGACGAGCAGCTGGCCACCGTCGCGCAGGCAGTCGGCGACGATGCCCGCCATCTCGGCGATCGCGGGTGCGAGCGGACGCAGGGCCGCGACCATCACATCGTGCTCGTCGAGCGCGGTCTTCGCCCCTGACTCGAACACTCCCCGCCGCGACGCGTCCATCGCCGTTCCTCCTCGTCCGGAAGCCCTGCTCATTCTACACCAGCCTTGACCCTTCACCTGCAGAAGACTATCGTATTGTTCGGTAACTGAACAGTAGACCGTACACAAGTCGAACAGTCCGCCCGGGGCCTTCCCGGCGATGTGACGGAGCGATGGGCACAGTGTCGAAGGACAACGCTTTCCTCAAGGAGACCGAGGCGCTGCGCGACCTGCGCACGCTCGAGGCCATCGAGCGCAATCCCAACCTCTCCCAGCGCGAGCTCGCCCAGAGCATGGGCGTCGCGCTCGGCATCGTGAACGCGTGCATCCACACCCTCGTGCGCAAAGGGCTCGTGAAGGTTCGCGGCGAGAACAACCGCTCCATCTCGTACCACCTCACGAAGAAGGGCGTCCTCGCCAAGAGCGGTCTGGCGGTCGAGTGGACGCGCAACACCATCGGCTTCTACCGAGAGGCCCGTTCGCGCGTCTCCGGCAACCTCGCCAGGATGTCCGCCGACGGTGTGCGCCGCCTCGCGCTGTGGGGCGCGACGGAGCTCGCGGAGATCGTCGTGATCGCTTCGCGAGACGCGGGAGTGGAGATCGTCGCGATCGTCGACGAGGGCGATTCGTACCTCAAGGACACGCTCGCCGGCATCGAGGTAGGCGGCCCCGAGGCCGTCGGGCGCAACGGCGCCGATGCCATCGCGATAAGCGCCGACGTGCCCGAGGCCGAGTTCGCCGAGATCGAGGCGCGCATAGCATCGGCGTTTCCGGGCATGAGGACATATCGGTTCGCAGGCCAAGCCGTCTAGGTCCGGGCAGCGGGAAGCGAGAGACCGTCATGGAAAAAGTGCGCAAGGTGATGATACGGCCGGGGCTCACCGTCAAGCAGGCGATCCGGGCCATGGATGACGCCGCCGAGCGCATCCTCATCGTCACCGATGACGAGGACCGCCTCATCGGCGTCGTCACCGACGGGGACGTGCGCCGCTGGATCCTGGCTGGCAAGAGCCTTGACGGTTGTCTCGACGAGGTCATGAACACGCATCCGAGGTCGTTGCCGGCCGACTACACCATCGAGCAGGCGAAAGAGGCCATGATCACGACGCGCAAGGAGTGCCTCCCCGTCATCGACGAAGGCGGGCACGTCATCTCCGCGGTCTGGTGGATGGACCTGTTCGAGAAGCGCATCGCCGAGCACAAGCACATCGACCTGCCGGTCGTCATCATGGCGGGCGGCGAGGGCACGCGGCTCGCGCCGTTCACGAAGGTGCTCCCGAAGCCGCTCATGCCGATCGGCGACACTCCGATCGTCGAGCTCATCATCGAGCACTTCACCGCGTACGGCTGCACCGACTTCCATCTCTCCGTCAACTACAAGGCCGACCTCATCCGCGCGTACTTCGCCGACCTCCAGCACGACTACCACATGGACTACGTCGTCGAGGACGAGCCGCTCGGCACGGCGGGAAGTCTCGCCCTGCTGCGCGGCCGCCTGACGTCGACCTTCTTCGTCACGAACTGCGACGTGCTCGTCGAGGCCGACTACAGCGACATCGCGCGTTTCCATCGCGAGCACGGCGACATCGTCACGCTCGTCGGCTCGATGAAGCAGTTCACCATCCCGTACGGCGTCTGCGACATGGGCGACAACGGCACGCTCAAGCTCATCAACGAGAAGCCGGAGTACAACTTCCTCGTCTCCACCGGGTTCGCGATCCTCGAGCCGGAGGCGCTCGACGCCATCCCGGCGGGCCGGATGTACCACATGACCGACCTCGTGAACGATCTCATCGCCGCCGGCAAGAAGGTCGGCGTCTACCCCGTGTCCGAGAAGTCCTGGCTCGACATGGGGCAGTGGGAAGAACTCCAGGAGATGCTCAAGCGGTTCGGGACCGCGTGAGGGGGGAGTCGGGCATGGATTACACCGGCCTGTTCTCGTGCGAGGGGAAGACCGTCGTCGTCACCGGCGGAGGCGGGCTGCTGGGCGCCGAGATCGCCGCGGGGCTCGCGGCCTTCGGCGCGGCGGTCGTCGTCGCCGACGTCGCCGAGCCGGAGGCGCTCCCCCAAGGCGTGCGCTACCTCCCGCTCGACATCGCCGACGAGCAGTCGGTGCTCGCGTGTCTCGACGAGGCCGCCGGAGGGGCGGGTCGCGTCGACGCCCTCGTGAACTGCGCCTACCCGCGCACATCCGACTGGGGCGCGTCCATCGAGGACGTCACGTTCGAGTCGTGGAAGCGCAACGTCGACGACCACCTCGGCGGCTACTTCCTCGCGAGTAGGGCGGCGGCCGCGGCGATGGCGGCCGCGGGCGGCGGCTCGATCGTGAACACCGCGTCGATCTACGGCATCGTCGGCCCGACCTGGGCGGTCTACGAGGGCACACAGATGACGATGCCGGTCGCCTACGCCGCGATCAAGGGTGGCCTCATCACCCTCACCAAATACCTCGCCACGCGCTACGGCCGCGAAGGCGTGCGCGCGAACACGCTCTCGCCCGGGGGGATCTTCGCCGGGCAGGACCCAGCGTTCGTCGAGCGCTATGGCGAGCGCACCCCGCTGGGCCGCATGGCGCGTCCCGACGAGCTCGTCGGGGCCGCGGTCTTCCTCGTCTCGGACGCGTCGTCGTACGTGACGGGGCACGACCTCGTCGTCGACGGCGGATGGACGGCGTGGTGAGCGTGGACGCCGTGCGCGCCATCGTCGTCGGCTGCGGCTCGATAGGCCGCCGCCACGTCGCGAACCTGCTCGACGCGGGCGCGGACAAGGTCACCGTCGTGAGCTCGTACGCGGGCTGTGGCGAGCACTTCGGCGGCGACCCGCGCGTGAGCGTCGCCGGTTCGCTGGACGCCGCCTTCGGCGACGTCGCGGTGGTCGCCAACGACACGGTGGGGCATCTCGCCGCCGCGGTCGCGCTCGCCGAGAGGGGCGTCGACCTCCTCGTCGAGAAGCCGCTCGCCGCGTCGACCGAGGGCGTCGAGGCGCTGCGCGACGCCGCGGCACGCTCGGGCGCCGGGGTCGCCGTCGCGTACAACATGCGCTTGCTGCCCGCGCTGCGCCGCGTGCGCGACATCGTCGCGAGCGGGGCGCTCGGGCGCCTGTATTTCGCCCGCTTCGAGGTCGGCCAGTACCTGCCGGACTGGCGCGCGGGCCGCGACTACCGCGAGACCTACAGCGCGCATTCCGACCGCGGCGGCGGGGTCGCTCTCGACCTCTCGCACGAGCTCGACTGCATGCGCTTCTTCTTCGGAGACCCGGCGCACTGGAAGGTGCTGTGCGCTCGGGCGAGCGAGCTCGAGATCGACTCCGAGGACGTCTTCGAGGGCATGTACGCGTACGCCTCCGGATTCGCGTGCAGCGTCCATCTCGACTACCTGGAGAAAGGCACCCGCCGGCGCGTGAGGATCGTCGGCTCGAACGGCGAGATCGAATGCGACCTCGCCGGGAAGCGGACTCGCATCGTCATCGACGGCGTCGAGACGCTTCTGACCGACCCCGCGCTGTTCGACATGGCGGCCACATACGTCGCCGAGACGGCGGAGTTCCTCGCGACGCGCGGACGCGGCGGGGGCCTCGCTTCGCTCGAGGACGGCGTGTGGGCTCTGCGGCTGCTCGAGGATGGTCACGAAAGTGGTGGCGGCGATGTATAAGGGCTCGAAGGTGCTATGCGTCATCCCGGCGCGCGGCGGCAGCAAGGGCGTGCCCGGCAAGAACGTGAAGCCGCTGCACGGCAAGCCGCTGATCGCCTACTCCATCGAGGCCGCGCTCGCCGCCGAGACCGTCGACCGCGTGATCGTCTCCACCGACGACGAGGACATCGCCTCGGTCTCTCGCGAGTGGGGCGCCGAGGTGCCGTTCGTGCGCCCGGCCGAGCTCGCGACCGATTCGGCGTCGACGATCGACGTGCTGCTCCACGCGATGGACTGGGCCGAGGCCGACGGGTACGCCTTCGACGTGCTGCTCCTGCTCCACGCGACCACGCCGCTGCGGGCGGTCTCCGACATCGACGAGGTCGTCCGCACGCTCGTGGACACCGGCGCCGAGAGCGTCTTCACGGTCGCCGAGGCGTACCGCAACCCCTACTTCAACATGGTCGAGCTCGACGCCGACGGCTACGCGCACCTCGTCAAGGCGGGCTCGTTCTCCACGCGCCAGGCCGCGCCGCCGGTCTACGACCTCAACTCGTCGATCTACGCGTGGCCTCCCGCCGTCCTGCGCGAGAAGCGCCGCGTCGTCCTCGAGCGCAGCAGGGTGGTCGTGATGCCCCGCGAGCGCAGCGTCGACATCGACGAGCCTCTCGACTGGCGCATCGCGGAGCTGCTGCTCGCCGGCGCGCCGTGGCGAGGAGACGGCCGGTGAACGTCCGCATCATCCCGCGCCTCGACATCAAGGGGCCGAACCTCGTCAAGGGCATCCACCTCGAGGGACTGCGCGTGCTGGGCAAGCCCGAGGTCTACGCGCGTCACTACTACGAGCACGGCGCCGACGAGCTCGTCTACATGGACGTCGTCGCCAGCCTCTACGGCCGCAACAGCCTGCTCGACATCATCGAGCGCACGAGCAAGGAGATCTTCATCCCGCTGACCGTCGGAGGCGGGCTCCGTTCGCTCGACGACATCCGCACCGCGCTGCGCGCCGGCGCCGACAAGGTCTCGCTCAACACCGCGGCGATCGCCGATCCCAACCTCGTGCGCGAGGCCGCGAAGCGCTTCGGCTCGTCGACGATCCTCGTCTCCATCGAGGCCATCCGGCAACCGGACGGCACGTACGAGGCGCACACGGACAACGGGCGCGAGAGCACCGGCCTCGACGCCTACGAGTGGGCGCTTCGCGCGGCCGAGCTCGGCGCGGGGGAGCTCATGGTCACGTCGATCGACCGCGAGGGCACGGGCGAGGGCTTCGACCTCGAGCTCACGCGCCGCATCGCACAGTCGGTGCCGATCCCCGTGATCGCGTGCGGCGGGGCGGGGAGTCCCGAGCACGTGAGGGAGGTCGTCGTCGACGGACGCGCCGACGCCGTGAGCATGGCCTCGATCCTCCACTACGGCTGCCTCGGCGTCTGCGACGAGGACACCTTCGCGGTCGAGGGCAACGTCGAGTACCTCTCCGGCCGTCGCGCCGGTTTCGCGAAGATCACGCCCTCGAGCATCGAGGACGTCAAGCGCCACCTGAGCGAGAACGGCGTCCCATGCCGGTACGTGCCGAAGGAGGCCGCGCATGCCTGAGAGAGGCGCGAAGGTCGCCATCGTCGACTACGGCATGGGCAACCTCTTCAGCGTGAAGCACGCGTGCTCCCATGTGGGCCTCGACGCCGAGATCACCGCCGACCGCGACGCGGTGCTCGCCGCCGACGCCGTGATCCTGCCGGGCGTCGGCGCCTTCGGCGACGCGATGGTCACCCTGCGCGACCTGGGGATGGACACCGCGCTGCGCGAGGTGGCGCAGCGGGGAACGCCGCTGTTCGGTATCTGTCTCGGCCTCCAGCTGTTGATGGAGGTCAGCCACGAGTTCGGCGAGCACGAGGGCCTGGGGCTCGTCCCGGGCGAGGTCGTCCACCTCGGCGCGCCTAGAGACGGCGACCGCGTGCTGAAGGTGCCGCAGGTGGGCTGGAACGCGCTGATGCGCGAGCCGCGCGCGGACGGGTCCGACGCGTGGGCGGGGACGTGGTTCGAAGGCCTCGCCGACGGTACCGCGATGTACTTCGTCCACTCCTTCGTGGTCAGCCCCGCGGGCGCAGCCGACGTGCTCGCCCGCACGCGCTACGGCGACGTGACGTTCTGTTCGGCGCTGCGGTATCGTAACGTGTTCGCGTGCCAGTGCCATCCCGAGCGCAGCGGCCCGGATGGCCTGCGCGTCTACTCCGATTTCGCGGCGGCGCTCGCCCCGCGCGAGTCCCTCTAGGAGGTCTGGACGGTGTCCGAGAAGCTCGAGACGTACTGCGGTCTGCCCGAAGAGGTCGTCTTCTGCAAGCGCTGCGTCATGAGCAACCAGCGCCCTTCGTCCTTCCCCGAGTTCAAGCACACGAAGGACCGCAAGGCGCCCACCCTCCACATCGACGAGGAGGGCATCTGCGACGCCTGCCGCCACGCCGAGCAGAAGGAGCTCATCGACTGGGAGGCGCGCGAGAGGGAGCTCGTCGAGCTCTGCGACCGCTACCGCAAGACGGACGGCTCCTACGACTGTCTCGTCCCTGGCTCGGGCGGTAAGGACTCCGCCTACCAGGCGCACGTCCTCAAGTACAAGTACGGCATGCACCCGCTCACGTGCACGTGGCCGCCGATCCTCTACACCGACTACGGCTACAAGAACTTCACGAACTGGATCGAGGTCGGCGGCTTCGACAACATCTCGTTCAAGCCCAACGGCCGCGTGCAGAAGCTTCTCACGCGTCTCTCCATCCAGAACCTGCTGCACCCGTTCCAGACCTTCATCCTCGGGCAGAAGAACCTCGGTCCGAAGATCGCGGCGAAGTGGGGCATCGAGCTCATCTTCTACGGCGAGAACGAGGCGGAGTACGGCAACCCGCTCGCCGACAACACGTCCTCGCTGCGGGACAAGAGCTACTACACGATGGAGCACCTCGACGAGATGTACCTCGGCGGGGTCTCGATCGAGGAGCTCCGCTCCAAGTTCGGCGTCGACATGAACGACCTGATGATCTACCTGCCCCCGCCCGTCGAGGAGATCGAGCGCTCGAACATCGAGGTCCACTACCTCGGCTACTACCTGAAGTGGACGCCGCAGGAGTCCTACTACTACGCCGTCGAGCACACGGGCTTCAAGGCCCGTCCGTTCCGCACGGAGGGGACGTACAGCAAGTACAACTCGATCGACGACAAGATCGACGACCTCCACTACTACACGACGTTCATGAAGTTCGGCCTCGGGCGCGCCACCTACGACTCGAGCCAGGAGGTGCGCAACAAGCACCTCACGCGCGAGGAGGCCGTCGCGCTCGTCCACCGCTTCGACGGAGAGAAGCCGCAGCGCTACATCGCCGAGGTCATGGAGCACATCGGCATGACGCTCGAGGAGTTCGACGAGCTGTGCGACAAGGCCCGCTCGCCGCACCTATGGGTGCGCGACGGCGGCGAGTGGAAGCTGCGCCACCGGGTCGAGAACCTCTAAGGGAGCGCGGAAGTGCCCGCAGTCACGGACATAGAGGTCGTACGCCGCGGCCACCTCGCCGAGAAGGTCGTCTTCGTCGACGGTCTCCCCGGCTGCGGCAAGACGATGCTCTCGCCGATCGTCGCGGCCATGCCGCGCGTCGAGCTGCTGACGTACGCGTATGCGATCGAGCACGTCTGCGACCTGCACTCGCTGGGCAAGATCACCCTCGACGCCGCCGCGGCGATGGTCGGGCTCCAGACCGACCTGCGTCTCTACGACACGATGATGTCCCGCGAGACGAACTTCCGCCCCCGCGACCTCTCGAGCGCGTGGCGCGCGCCTCGGCGGTGGCGCTACTTCGAGCGCCTCTTCGCCGCCGGTGACGAGGCGGTCCCCGCGCGCATCCGCGACGAGCGGCCGATCCTTCACCTCACGACGCACAAGCTCCTCGCGTTCGCGGAGCCGGTCTTCGCCGCACTCGGCGAGCGGGCCGTCCTCCTCGAGGTCGTGCGCCACCCGCTCTACATGCTCAAGCAGCAGGCGCTGAACATGGCCTCGCTCGTGGCGGACCCGCGCGACTTCGACGTCTACGTCGCCCACGGCGACGGCGGCGAGGTGCCGTGCTACACCGTCGGCTGGGAGGACCTCTTCGCGCGCTCGAACGAGACCGAGCGGGCGATACACGCCGTCGACCGGCTTACCGCGCTCACCGAGGAGACGAAGGCGACGCTGAAGGCGCGCTACGGCGCCCGCATCGTGACCATCCCGTTCGAGCGGTTCGTCGTCGAGCCGGCGCCTTACCTAGCCGAGATCGAGGACGCGCTCGGCACGCGCTCGGACGAGGTGACGCTGAGGATGCTGCGCAAGCAGAACGTGCCCCGCGCGAGATGGGGCGAGGGGATCAGGCTCGACATCTACGAGCGCTGCGGCTGGGAACCGCCGGCCCAGGGCGCGACCGAGGCGGACGAGCTCGAGGTGCGCCGCAGGTTCGCGGCGCTGACCGCGGGGCCGGAAGCGATGGCCGCCCTCGACCGCTGTTGCGACATGTACGAGGAGACCTATCTCGGTGGAAGGATGCGCGATGGCGAACACTACGCCTGAGTACCTCGACGGGTACTTCGAGGGTTTCGAGATATGCGTGCGCGATGTGCTCGACGACCCCGCTCAACGCGACGCGCTCGTCGAGTGCGTCCGGATCATCGAGGCGACGCGGGGATCGGGCGCCACGGTCTTCCTCGTCGGCAACGGAGGCTCGGCGGCTATCGCCGAGCACATGACGATCGACCTGACGAAGAACGCCGGCCTGCGCGCGATGGCCTTCTCCGGCACGCCGACCATCACGACGCTCGCGAACGACTACGGCTACGAGCACGCCTTCGCGCAGGCGCTCGATCGCTACGCCCGCCCGGGCGACGTGCTCATCGCGATCAGCAGCGGCGGCACGTCGCGCAACATCCTCAACACCGTCGCGGTCGCGCGCCGGATCGGCATGACCGTCCTGACCTTCTCCGGATTCGACCCCGACAACCCGCTGCGCGCCGCCGGCGACGTGAACGTCTACGTCGACTCGAAGGCCTACGGGTACGTGGAGATGGCGCACAACCTTCTCATCCACTACGTGAACGACGCCATCATCGGCGCCGTCGAGTACGTCATCCGCTGACGGGAGAGCACGCGTTGAGCGACATCCTGCGGTTCGGCATCATCGGGTACGGCAAGATGGGGCGCATACGCCACGACGCCCTCGCGCGCATCGAGGGATGCGAGGTCGCGGTGGTGTGCGAGCGCGCGCCCGTCGAGGACATCCCGGAGGAGGCCCTCTTCACGACCGACCCGATGAAGGTCATCGCCGACCCGATGCTCGACGCGATCGTCGTCTGCACGAGCAACGACGTCATGCGCGACTTCGTCGTGGCGGGTCTCGACGCGGGGAAGCACGTCTTCTGCGAGAAGCCGCCAGGGCGGGACATGACCGAGCTGGGGGAGATGGTCGCCGCGGAAGCCGCGCATCCGGGCGCGAAGCTGATGTTCGGCTTCAACCACCGGCACCACGAGTCGATGATCAAGGCGAAGGAGCTCATCGAATCGGGCGAGTACGGCGAGCTGCTCTGGATGCGCGGACGCTACGGCAAGTCGGTCGACGAGGACTTCTTCTCGACATGGCGGGCGAAGCGCGAGATCGCCGGCGGCGGGATCCTCCTCGACCAGGGCATCCACATGCTCGACCTCTTCCTCATGATGGCCGGGGACTTCGACACCGTGCAGGCGCACGTGAGCAACCTCTACTGGAACCTCGACATCGAGGACAATGTCTTCGCCATCTACAGCAACGCGAAGGGGCAATGCGCGTCGCTGCACTCGACGATGACGCAGTGGCGACACATCTTCTCGCTCGAGGTGTTCCTCTCGCGCGGCTACATCGCGATCAACGGCCTCAAGACGAGCTCGAACAGTTACGGAGACGAGGTCATGTCCGTCGCGAAGAACCGCTCGGCGCCCCCCGCGGCGTCGTGGACCGACGAGGAGAAGCTCGTCTACCACGTCGACACGTCGTGGGACCGCGAGATAGGCATGTTCGTCGATTGCATCCGCACCGGCGCTCCCGTTCCCGTCGGCAACAGCGAGGACGCGCGCAAGGTGCTGCGCCTCGTCGAGGCGACGTACGAGGCGGGCCGGATGACGAAGACGGTGAACGCGTGAGGTTCGACGGCAAGACGGCGCTCGTCACGGGCGATGCAGTGTGTCGTCGGCACCCGACCGAGTGGACCTCCCGGTCCGTTGGAGAACGCTCAAGGTCATGGTAGTGTTGCCTCGGGCGGGGCAGGCGGGGACCCGCGGCGATCATGATCGACCCAAGGGGAGCCGGTGAATTCGCATCAAACGCCGACACTGAGCGTGGTCATCCCGGTCTACCTGAGCGAGCAAGTCGTCGACGAGCTATACAGGAGGCTGAAGGGCGTCCTCGATGGCATGGCGCCTGAGATGGCTCACGAGATCGTCTACGTCGACGACGGCGGTGCGGATCGTTCGGCGGAGCTGCTCGACGCTATCGCTGAGCGCGACGAGTCCGTCAGAGTGCTCCATTTGTCACGGAACTTCGGTCACCAGATCGCGATCACAGCAGGCCTCGATCATGCCATTGGCGACGCCGTCGTGGTGATGGACGACGATCTACAAGACCCCCCCGAGGTCATCCCGGAGATGGTCGCGAAATGGCGTGAGGGGTTCGAGACCGTCTTCGCCGTGCGCGACCGACGCGAGGGCGAGGGGGCCATCAAGCTCACCGCAGCCAAAGCGTTCTACCGGGTGCTCGGCTGGTTGTCCGATACGCACATACCGGTCGACGCGGGTGACTTCCGCCTAATGGACCGGGTAGTCGTGGATGCCATCGGAGGGATGCGGGAGGAGAGCCGCTACCTGCGCGGCATGGTGGCATGGGCCGGCTTCCGACAGACCTCGGTCGCCTACGTGCGCAATCGTCGGTTCGCGGGTCGGACCAATTACAGCTTGCGTCGACTGGTCCGTCTTGGTATGGACGGGGTGACGAGTTTCTCAGCATGGCCTCTGGCGCTGTCGGCGCGGTTCGGCGTCGTGGTGATGTGCGTTGCGTTCGCTTACGCAGCGGTCGTGCTGTACAAGAGGCTGGTGGACCCGGCATCCATCCTGCCAGGCACGACGTCGGTGTTGATCGCCGTGCTGTTCCTAGGCGGTGTCCAGCTCGTGTCCATCGGGATGCTCGGCGCGTACACGAGCCGCATCTACTATGAGACAAAACGACGGCCGCTGTACCTCGTGTCCCGAGTGTCCGGAGCAGCCACGGGGCAGCGACCCGCTCCCGACGACAGGTGTCAGGACGGCGGGACGGCTCGATGAGTCGTTACGACCGCCGTGCGCCGGATCCGTGGTCCGGGCGTGACGTCCTCGTCACGGGCGGCAGCGGTTTCATCGGATCGAGGCTCATCTCTCGACTGGCCTCCGCGGGTGCTCGGTGCGTCTCGCTCGATCTGCGTCCCCCCGCACGGGAGGTCCCAGACGTGCGGTATGTCGAGGGCTCCGTGCTGGACGAGATGCTTGTGACGTCACTGGTGGCCGATGCCGAGGTCATCTTCCCCATGGGGGGCAGGTCTGGCACGGTCGATACCCCCGCTGGTGCGGTCGAGAGCCTCGAAAGCAACTGTCGTGGGCAGCTGATTCTGCTGGGGGCGATCGTCGCAACGGGCCTAGGGGCTCGCGTCGTGTACCCCGGTTCGCGGCTCGAGTACGGCAGGGCACTCCACTTGCCGGTCGACGAGTCGCATCAGACTGTGCCTACCAGCTTGTACGGGGTGCATAAGCTGACTTGCACACACTACCATCTGGTCTTCCACGGCCTCCATGGCGTAAGGACCACGGTGCTGCGCATCTCCAACCCTTACGGACCCTGCGCCTGCTCGACCGGTCCACGCTACTCGATCCTGAACCATTTCGTGGATCTCGCGATGCAGGGCAAGACCATAAAGGTCTTCGGCGACGGCAGTCAGTTGCGCGACTACGTCTTCGTGGACGACGTGATAGAGGCGCTCTTAGCCGCAGCTGCGACCGACGCCTCGGTCGGTAGGGTGGTCAATGTGGGCTCCGGTGTCGGGACACGATTGCTCGACGCCGCGCGCATGGTGGTGGACATCGTGTCCGACGGGGCGGTCGAGACCGTCCCATGGCCGACCGAGCATGCTGCTGTGGAGACAGGGGACTTCGTGTTCTCGGTCGACACCGCGGCGAGAATTTTGCACTGGACGCCCGCCACCGCTCTCGACGAGGGGTTGCGCGCGACGGTCGCCGAGGTGGTCGCCGGAGGCGTCGGCGGTCTTCAGCGCACCTAGCGGCGTCGTCCGACGACGAGGATAGAGACGCCTATAGGAAACGCGTGGCATGCGAGCCAGCGTCGCTCCAGCGAGAACACTCGATACAGGCAACGGTTGAGTGCGGGCGATGGCATGCGTTCCTGCGAGGCTCCACCGTGGCGCAGAATGCGCTGAGCGATGCGGACCAGCGCCACGGGCAGCAGGAGCAGCGTGTTGAAGTACGTGGCCTCGACGACGTCGAACCCGGCGCTCTCCACCAGTCCGGTGGCTTGACTCAGGGAGTAGCGACGCCGATGGTGGTTGCGTTCGTCATGCGGACTCCATAGGGCGCGCATGGCCGGTACCGTGACCACGAGCACTCCGTGGGGTGCCAGCACACGCGCTGACTCAGCTAAGGCGCCTGCGTCATCATCCAGATGCTCCATGACGTCGAGCATCGTGATTGCCGACGCTGACCGCTCGTCGAACGGCAGCGACGCCGCCGTCCCATCGCGGACGTCGAGGCCCTTGGTTTCGCACGCTGCACGGGCTCCGGCATCCGGTTCTATGCCGATCGCCACGTCGCAACATGCTACGTTGGCGAGCGGCGCGACGTTCCCGCCGGTGCCGCATCCGATGTCGACGAAGATCCCGGGACCGGGGGGGGCGTGTCTGCGCAGCGCGTCGCCGACGATCTCACGCCGTGCTCTGAACCACCAGTGGTCCTTCTCGATCCGTTCGAACGATGCCAGATACTGCGGATCCATGTACTCTTCTCCAGGGATGTGATCGGGCGTCGCAGAATAGGATACCGCTCGCGGCTGTGGGACGCGCAGCGCGTCGCTTCGAGTGTTCCAGCCGCCTTGTCGCAGCGCCCGAAGGCCCGAACATCGAAAGGGGACTTGCGGTAGAATCCAGCATCGGCCGCATATCCCGACACATGGCCGATCGACTCCGAGTTCAGGTCTGCGGCGTTTCGGATGTGGGGAGGATGTTGTGGGACGCGAGAGACCAGGCACCGCCGGACAAGAACGGCAGATCACCGATCCCGGTGCTGGAACGTCTCAGATCGGCGAGGCGTCCGCCTTCGCTGGGACGGGAACCCCAGTCTGCGTGGTGTGTGGCGCCGTGGAGGGGGTCCGCGTACTCGATCCCGAACAGGGACTCTTCAGATGCGCGGAGTGCACGCATGTTTTCACCTTACTGGCGGCAGCTGGACAGCGCAGTGACGGCGAGGGTTATGAGGATGAGTACTATGACGCCGAACACGCGAACTGGTTCGCTCATCCCAATGTCGCCCTGTTCCGCTTGGCCCATTCTCAGATCAGAGAGAGGTTGGGTAACGGTCCTCTCAGGGTTCTCGATGTGGGGTGCGGCAGAGGTGACTTCCTCCAGTATCTGCAGCGCAACGATCCGAAGCTGGAGCTGTGGGGAGTGGATCTGAACCCAAGACCCCTGCCGGGCATCGATATCGTCTGCGGCGACGTGATGGGCCATGTGATGGACGAGGAGTTGCTCCGAGGATTCGATGCGATCACGGGGCTTGCTCTGATAGAGCACTTGGAGCGCCCTGACCTGTTCGTTCGGCGAGTGATGGAAGGGCTGCGGCCTGGGGGGCTCGTCATCATGATGACGGTGAACAACGACGGGCTGTTCTACCGGGTCGCCAGGACGCTGAACGGTCTGGGCCAGAGTGCGGCCTATCGTCGGCTATACAGCCCGCACCACCTGCATCACTTCACGAACCAATCTCTTCGGCGTCTGATGCGGTCTTCCGGTCTGGAGGCAGTCTTCCAAGAGAACCACAACTACCCCTTGCGTGCGGTTGATGTTCCGGAGGGCTCGCCCGCCCTCCGGGCGGCGTACACGACGGTGGTCTGGGGACTGTTCTCCACGTCGACGCTGTTCCGCAACGGGATCTTGCAGACGATCGTGTGCAGGAAGTCCCCGTAGCCGGACTTCGGGCGGAACTGCTCGTGGATCTGTTGGAGGCTGGGGAATGCGGAGTCACCGATCTCCAAGGCTATGGACTCCGGCAGGTGTCGCGATCGTTCTTGACGTCCGGCTCGAACGGTTGCTAGCCTGCCAGAACCGGGCCCGGGTCCGAGATTCGCGCAAGGCGTTCCCGGAGTGAGCGCTGTCCGGGTGTGACGCTGCGGTGCGTGCCGCCTAAGGCCGGCTAGTGAGGGACGAGGTGATCCATTGAAGGGCGTGGTGCTCGCGGGTGGCCGCGGAACACGGCTGAGTCCGCTCACTGAGGTGACCAACAAGCATCTCTTGCCTGTCGGCAGGGAGCCGATGATCTGGCATCCGGTTCGACAGCTCGTGGCTGCCCGGATCACAGATATCCTTGTCGTGACGTCCACACAGCACATGGGCGACATCGTGAACTCACTCGGCTCCGGGGCGCGTTTCGGCTGCGAGTTCACCTATCGGGTCCAGGAGGAGGCCGGAGGCATCGCGCATGCCCTGTCGATGGCACGCGGCTTCGTGGGCGACGATCGAGTGGTGGTGCTTCTGGGGGACAACGTGTTCGAGCGCGCCATCGCTCCGCACACGCAGGCGTTCTCCGAGCAGGCCGAGGGAGCTCGAGTCCTGCTCAAGCAAGTCGGTGATCCGGAGCGCTTCGGGGTCGCTGCCCTCGACGAGCAGCAGATCGTCTCGATAGAGGAGAAGCCGTCCAAGCCCCCGAGCGACTACGCGGTGGTCGGCTGTTACATGTATGACAAGAGCGTGTGGTCGATCATCGAGGGCACTGCCCCGTCCGGCCGGGGCGAGTTGGAGATCACGGACGTGAACAACGAATACGCCCGCCGCGGGACGCTGAGCTACGGGATCGTCGCGGGTGGTTGGTCGGACGCTGGCACCTTCGAGTCGTTGTCCGAGGCATCCGCCATGATGCTATCGACCCAGAACAGGGTCATCTCGTGAGCACGTAGTTGATCACTGGCGGTGCCGGCGCCGATGCGGTACGAGGCCGGGTGTATCAGGACTTCTGCACCGCGCCTGGTCGCCGTCCCGCGGTTCTGGGATCGGCTTGTCGGACATGCGGACGGTCTGCGACAATCGGCTTGCTCGTGCCGGTCCTCATGCGGCCCAGGCGGTTCTGGTGCGCGCTGTGGGCGATCGTGGCTCAGACCTTGGGATGGAGAAGTGGGTAGGTTGAACGTTCGACCTGAAGCGCGTAAGCGGTTCGTCACCGGAATGGTCGCTGCGGCAGGAGCGATGTTCTGGCTTTGGTTTCTGTACTCGGGGAACCCCCGCTACGTTGCGTTCGATTGGTTCTACTCCCACCAGATGATCGAATCCATCCGGTTGGCGTTGCGGCATGGGACCCTGCCATGGCACGTCGCTTTCGCCCCAGAGGAGCTGATCCACGGCTTCTGGACGGGGAGCAGCAGCCTCATGGCCATGCCGCAGTGTCTGTTCTCGCCACAGGCTTTCCTGCTGTTGTTCGTGTCGACGAAGGCTTTCATCGGGATACAGACAGTGGGTCTGTACGTTCTAGGGCTGCTCGGTCTTCGCGCGTTGATGGACGAGGCGGAGCTTGACGACTATGCGTTCATCCTGGCCGCACTGGTGTTCACGGCGGGCGGCTACTTCACCGCCCAGATGGCTGCGGGCTCCCTTATGTGCGTCGGCTTCTTCTTGTGGCCCGCGGTTCTTCTTATGGCGTGGCGCGTGTTGAAGTCCGCTCAGGCCAACGACAGGGCGCAATGGATGCATGCGGCGCTGCTGGCCCTTCTCACGGCTGCCGTCATCTACCAGGGAAGCGTCCACCAGTACTTCCACATGCTCGAGTTGATTGCGGTCTGCGCTATTGTCGCCCCCAAGGCTTTCAGGCCTTTCGCCGTTTCCTTCGGTCTCTCGGTCATCGCATCAGCCGGACGTCTGATACCCGTATGGCTGGCTAGCGGCTACTCTTCTGCCGTGCGTGTTCCAGGCGGGGGATACGGTGCATATCTCCATGGGGTACTCCCGTTCTGGACGCCAGAGGCCTGGCTGTCCAGTCTTGCAGAGAGCCTTACGGTGGTGAACAATGCCCACTACGGTGCTGGTAGCTACTGGGACTTGGACGTGTACGTCGGCCTTTTCGGTCTTCTGGTCATCGTCGTCGGCCTGGTCTGGGCACTTCGTGAGGATTCGGATCGCTGGCTCAGGGGGCCGTATGGTCGTCTGATGGCGGTCGGCGCAGTGTTGCTGGCGATGAGCATGGGGCCGATCTATCTTGCGGTGTTCAGGGCGGTGCGGCTCATCCTGCCCGTGCCCGTGTTTGACCGCGTCCCAAGCAGGCTCATCATCGTGCCGCTGCTGTTGATCCTGCTGCCCGCTACCCACGGACTATCCGGACTGACCGTGGGCGTCGTGCCAAAGTGGCGAACCCTACTCCGTTGGCTTGTGCCGATCGTCCTGGCCAGCTCGCTGCTGTCCCACTCCATCGTGTGGCGTGTCGCGGCGACGGAGAGTGTGTGGAGACCCAGTGATAGGGTTGTACAGCTGACCATGCGAGCAAGTCTGCTTGATCTGCCCGTGTCACCCCTCTATCGCAACAGTGTCTTCTTCGGGTCGCTCCTAGGCCTGTGCGGTATGGCGGCTTGTGTGGCCATCGTTCTCCTCGTGCGTCGACGTGAGCGATCGGTCAGCCATGGGTCGGCGGGGGAGGCCGGGACATCGCCACCGAAGCCCGTCTGAGTCGTCCCACCGGTGCGTCTTTTCTTCGGGGCCCCAGCTGCCGATTCGGATGGGGCAGGACCTTCACACTGTGCTTGTCATGCGACGTCCAAGTGCTTCTGCTACCTGCGGAAGCCTGCTATACTGTTCATCAAATGAACAACTTCGATCCCGGCGAGGGCGCTTGTATTGCAGCCCGCCGGACCACCCAAGTTGCGAGGGCAGTGCATAGATGCCCGGATCGCTCACAGCAGGCGTCGTCGGACACGGCTACATCGGGGGATCTGTCGCCGCGTGGTCAGTACAGCGATGACAAGCGCGCCACGGTCGGGGGCGTGCCGGGGTGCCGCGACATCGAGGAGCTCTTGGACTCAGGCAAGGTGCTCCGCCTCGTCGAGGCGACTTACGAGGCGGGCCGGATGACGAAGTCGGTGAGCGCGTGAGGTTCGACGGCAAGACGGCCCTCGTCACCGGCGGCACGCGCGGTATCGGCGCCGCGCTCGTCGTCGCGCTCGCGGAGGCCGGCGCGGACGTGGCGTACACCGGCACCGCCGCCGAGCGCCCCGAGGGCGCGCCGGACGGGCGCTACCTGCCCCTCGACCTCGCCGACGCTGCCGACACCGAGCGTTTCTGCGCGGAGCTCGAGACCTGGGAGCGGCTCGACATCCTCGTCAACAACGCCGGCATCAACATCATCGAGCCCATCGACGCTATCGACGAGGCGCATTGGCGCCGCGTGCTCGACGTCAACCTCACCGGCGCGATGCTCGTCACCCGCTCCGCCGCGCGCGTCATGGAGCGCGCTGGACGCGGAGGGCGCGTGCTCATGCTCGGCTCGATCTTCAGCTTCGTCTCGCGCGAGATGCGCGACGCGTACTCGGCGAGCAAGACGGGGCTGCTCGGGCTCGTGCGCGCAGCGGCGCTCGACCTCGCTGGGCACGGCATCCTCGTGAACGCCGTCTGCCCCGGGCCGACGATGACCGACCTCACCGCCTCGATACTGACCGACGCCGATGCCGAGGAGATGACCTCGCGCATCCCGCTGGGCCGCTTCGCGGCGCCGCAGGAGATCGCCGCGGCGTGCGCGTTCCTCGTCAGCGACCTCAACACCTACATGACCGGCACGTCGCTCGTGGTCGACGGGGGGTACGTCGCCAGATGAGCCTGCGCATCGACTATCGCGGGACGCGCGCGCTCGTCACGGGCGGGACGCGCGGCATCGGCAGGGCCATCGCCGAGGCCTTCCTCGAGCGCGGCACGACGGTGGTCGTGACGGGTACTGGCGCCGACGCGCCGGAGTGGGTCGCGCATCGCGAGGGTTGCTCGTACGCCCGGCTCGACTGGCTCGACGAGGCGTGCGCGGCCGCGTTCCTCGGCGCGCTGCCGGACATCGGCCCGTTCGACGTGCTCGTCAACAACGCGGGCATACACGCCCCGCGCCCCATCGACGACCTCGACCTCGAAACGTGGCGCCGCGTCATCGCCGTCGACCTCGAGGGTCCCGCGCGCCTGACCGCCGCCGTCGCGCGGGAGATGCGCGAGCGCGGCTCGGGCCGCGTCCTCAACGTCGCGTCGATCGCCGCGTTCGTCTCGCGCCCGGGAGGCGCGGCCTACGCCGCGGCGAAGGCCGGGCTCGTCGGCCTCACGCGCGCCGCCGCGCTCGATCTCGCGCCATACGGCGTCCTCGTGAACGCGCTGTGCCCCGGGTACACCGCGACCGACATGGCGCAGCGCACGCTCACGGCCGAGCAGCGCGAGGATCTGCGTCGTGCCGTCCCGCTCGACCGCCTCGCCCAGCCCGCCGAGATCGCTTCGGTCGCGCTCTTCCTGTGCTCGGGACTGAACACCTACGTCACGGGTCAGACCGTGACCGTCGACGGCGGGGTGACGGCTGCGTGAGCGGCGAGATGCTCATCACATCGAAGGTCAAGGACTACGCGCTCGAGGTCGTCGCGGGGTCTCTCGAATCGCGCGAGCGCCTCATGGCGCCGTGGCCGGGCAAGCGGCTCTTCTTCTTCGTCGACGGCAACGTCCATCGTCTCTACCGCGACCGCCTCGAGACATTCGTCGGAGTCGATCCGATGCTGGTGATCCCGGCGCTCGAGACGAACAAGGAGTACGCGGCGCTGGCCGAGCCCTACCGGTGGCTCGTCGACGCCGGTTTCCGTCGCAACGACGTGCTCGTGACGTTCGGCGGCGGCATCCTCCAGGACGTCAGCGGCTTCGTCGCGAGCACCCTCTACCGCGGCATCCCGTGGGTCTTCTTCCCGACGACGCTGCTCGCTCAGGCCGACTCGTGCATCGGCTCGAAGACGTCGATCAACTTCGGCGACGCGAAGAACCTCATCGGCACGTTCTACCCGCCGGACCGCATCTTCGTCGACCCGGCGTTCTGCGAGACGCTCACCGACGCCTACTTCGGTTCCGGCCTCGGCGAGATCGTGAAGTTCCACCTCATGTCGGACGAGCGCGGCTACGCCCTGCTGCGCGCCTACCTCGCCGAGCCGGACCTGCGTCGCTCGCTGATGCTGCCGGAGGTCGTGCGCTCGACGCTCGAGGTCAAGCGCTCGTACTTCGAGGGCGACGAGTTCGACACCGGACGGCGCAACCTCCTGAACTACGGGCACTGCGTAGGTCACGCGCTCGAGAGCGCGAGCGACTTCGGCGTCAGCCACGGCGAGGCGGTCCTCGTCGGGATGGGCGTCGCCGACCTCGTCTCGATGCGCCGCGGGCTCATGTCGCGCGAGACCTACGAGGAGTTCGAGGCGCTGCTTCGGCCGCATTACCCGCGGTTCGACGTCGCCCGCGTGCCGGCCGGCGAGATCGTGCGCTACATGCGCAGGGACAAGAAGCGCGTCGGGGAAGGGCTCACCATGATCCTCGCCTGCGGCGTCGGGGAGATGCTCAAGGCCGACGACCTCACCCCCGACGAGGTCGCCCGCGCCTGGGACGACTTCGTCGGGGGCTATCCGGAGAGGACGACCCCATGATCGACGGCAAGCGGATCGTCGCGATGATACCGGCGCGTCTCGGCAGCCAGCGGGTGCCTCGCAAGAACCTGCGCCTGCTCGCGGGCAAGCCGCTCATCGCGTGGGCGATCGAGGCCGCGAAGGACTCGGGCGTCTTCGACGAGGTGTACGTCAACAGCGAGGCCGATGTCTTCGCCGACGTCGCCGCGCGTTGGGGAGTGCGGTTCTACAAGCGACCCGCCGACCTCGCGTCGAACGCCGCGATCAACGACGCCTTCGCCGACGACTTCGTGCGCAACGTCGAGGCCGACGTCCTCGTGCAGCTCCTCCCGACGTCTCCTCTGATAACGCCCGAGGAGATCCGGGAGTTCGTCGAGCGCATGGTGCGCGAGGGCTTCGAGACGCTCGTCTCGGTCGAGGACCACCGCATCGCGTGCGTCTTCGAAGGCGAGCCGGTCAACTTCTCGACGCTGGAGCCGCACAGGTCGTCGCAGACGATGACTCCCGTCCAGTCCTACGCGACCGTGCTGATGGCGTGGACGTACGACTCCTGGAAGCGGGACATGGCCGAGCTCGGCTGCGCGTACCACGGCGGGTCGAGCCGCATCGGATACCACGTCGTCAAGGGCCTGGCCACCATCGACATCGACAACGAGGAGGACTTCCACCTCGCCGAGGTCGCGCTCGCGTACCGCGCGGACCCGACGCGCCTCGAGCCGCGGTTCTGGGAGCCCGATCTCGTCTCCGAGTGCGAGGTCCCGGCGATACTGAAGCGCGACGGCGTTCTCGTCGAGGACTTCGACCACGAGAACCTCGAGTGCGTGAACGTCTTCGAGATCATCGAGGAGGCGGACGACGACCGGTCCTGGTGCCGGCGCGTCGTGAACACCGAGAACAACAGCGCGACGCTGATCTCGCAGCTCCCGGGCGAGGGCAACCGGCTCCACTACCACCCGGAGTGGAACGAGTGGTGGTACATCGTGAAGGGCACGTGGCGCTGGGAGATCGAGGGGACCGAACGCATCGTGCGCCCCGGCGACGTCGTCTTCATGCGCAAGGGCCGGGTGCACTGCATCACCGCGGTCGGAGACGAGCCCGCGGTGCGCCTCGCGGTGAGCAAGGACCTCGTCCCCCACGTCTATCCGGAAGGGTAGGGCAGTGATACGGGAATGCCTCATCGGTCGTATGCCACGCGTCGCGTCACTCGTTGTCGGCGGGCTCCACGATGTTGAGGATGAAGCTCTTCTGCGTCGACCCGCCCATGTGATAGTCGGTCAGCTGGAACCGCGGGTTGGCCGCCAGCCACTCCGCAACGGCGCGGCGCTCGCCCTTGAGGGGGTTGCCGCGGTAGTTGAACCAGTCGTCGAAAACGATCACGGTCCCATCGACGACCAGATCGGTGATGAAAGCCAGCACCGGTCGCGTCGACTCGTACAGGTCGCAGTCGACCATGACGACAGCCGCCGCCGTCAGTCCATGCCGCTGCTTGATCTCGTCCGTGAGCGAATCGTCGTACCAGCCTGGGACGGTGGTGACTTTATCGAGGTCGACTCCGTAGCGGGAGAGTATCGCTCGGAACTCCTCCTCGCTGCAGTTGTAGCGACCCTTGGTGAACCTGGAGTTGCCAGCGTCGACGCCCGAGACGTCGGGCAGTCCCTCGAAGGAGTCGAACGCGAAGTAGCGGGCGCCTGTCTTGACGAGGGGGGCCGGGGCACCCAGTCTCGCATCGCCAGAGTAGGCGCACGCGTTGCGTCGTTCCGACGACCAGTCGGCGATCGCGTCCTCGAGAGCGTGGTACGCGGAGATGAAGGATCCGCCGCGGAAGACCCCGAACTCGAGGTAGTCGCCCTCGACGGCCTCCGCGCACACGTACTCGGCGATCGTCTCCCAATGGGTCTTGGGGATAGGCACGAACTTCTCGATCATCCGCCGACTGGCGGAGCGGATAGCGCGCTTCAGCGAGTAAGGCACAGGCACAGGCACAAGGCGACCCTTTTCCGCTCGGTGTTTGGGACAGCGGCAACGCCGCCACGAACACTAGCAGGTACGCGGAATGCGGGTCAACGCGCGCGCCGCGGGGCTTCTCTGCTCGAAATTTGGCTCGGGGTGTCTCCGCATGAGCGCGTCGCCGCTCTTCATGCGCAAGGACCGGGTGCCCTGCATCACCGCGGCCGGCGACGAGCCCGCGGTGCGACTTGTGGTGAGTCGCGACCTCGTCCCGCACGTCTATCCCGAAGGGTAGGGCGTTCTTGATCTTCGACCGCATCGACCGCCTCACGGCGTACCCGAACGTCCCGCGCGCGCAGCGCGTGGCCGAGTACCTGGCCGCGACCGACGTGGCGTCGCTCACGAGCGGCGAGCACGTCATCGATGGCGGCGACCTCTTCGTGCGCGTGCTGCGCTATGCCCCCTGGGAGCCGGGCACGAACGGCTTCGAGACGCACCGCCGCTATGCCGACATCCAGGTGGTCGTCTCGGGCGCCGAGATCATGCGCGTCGTGTCTGCCGAGACGCTCGCGCCGCTCAAGCTCTGGGACGACGCCGGCGACTGCGGCTTCTTCGCATGCCGGGCGCCCGAGCGGGTGTCGACGATCCTGGCGGAGGCCGGCTCGTTCGTCGTCTTCTTCCCCGGAGAAGCGCACGAGCCGGGTGTGCGCGCGGAAGGCCTCCCCGGCGACGTCGTGAAGCTGGTCTTCAAGACGAAGGTCGCCTGAAGATATGCCTGAGACACCGCCCGCGCTCTACGTCGTCGAGACCCTCACCGCGGGCGCATGGCTCCGCGTCCTCCTGCCCTTCCTCGCTCGTGCGCGCCGGACGGACGGCCGGCCGGTCCTGCGCTACATCGACGCCTCCGGAAGCGGTCTCGCTCTCGCTCGGGCGACGGCGCGCCTGGCCGGCGCGTCGGTCGAGCCGTTCCACTTCCGGATGGTCGACGTGCGCGACGAGCAGGGGAGACTGATCCGGCTGCGCACCGCCTACAGCGACTACGGCGAGGTCTCGGACGAGATACTGCGCGATCCCGCGTTCGAGCGGGTGCTGCGCGATCCCTCCACCACGGGCCGGCTCCCGCTCTTCCTCACGAAGCGCCTCGCGGCGTTCGACTTCTTCAACGCCACCACGGTGTGGCGCGCGCTCTACCTCACGCAGGTCGTCGTCTGGAAGCGCCGGGTCGAAGGTCTCGAAGGCGCCGAGACCGTCCTCTTCATCAACCGGAGCACCTGGCAGCCGCAGGTGGAGGCGTACGGTGCGCATTGGAGCGTGCGCGTCGTCCCCGCGAGGGTCTCGCGAGGCGGCGCGAAGAACGTCGTGCGCCGCGTCTTCGGCACGCGCTTCCTGCAGGCGCGATCGGTCTGGGACTCCATCGCCGACCAGGGCGTCGCCGGGACGCTGCGCTCCATGCGACGCAGGTCCGCGGTTCCGTCCCAAGGGGAGCCGAAGCTCGCCGTCGAGTACTACGGCCAGCTCAACCTCGACCGGCCGGAACTCTACTGCGACGCCTTCTTCTGGCAGCGCTCCGAGGAGCTGCGCGGAGAAGACGTGCTGCTGACCTTCAACACCCCCGGCGATCCCCTCGACCCCGCGAAGTGGGCGGAGATCGCGGGTCACGGGATGTCGGCGATCGCGCTCACCCCTCGCGCGCGCACCGCTCCCGAGGCGCCGGTCTTCTATCACTGGCGGCGCGTGGAGGACGGCCCCGTCGCTTCCCCCGTGTCCCGCGGCTCGCGCGATCCGCGTGGCCGGTGGCTCGAGCAGGAGGTCGCCCAGTACAGGGCGGAGCACGACCGCTGGTACGACCTCTTCACGAGCACCGGGTCGAAGCTCTACGTCTCGTGGTTCAAGTACGTCGCCGACCACTGCGTCATAGCCGACGCGATGGAGGCCGCCGGAGGAGCCACCGCGATCTACCAGCGGGCCCTCGAGGAGTTCCCCTCGCCCGAGCAGGCCATCGGCGCCGACGTGGCGTTCTGTTTCGCCCCGCAGTCCTTCGACATCGAGGCGCGGCAGGGCTCCGAGATCCCGTACCTCGTGGTGACCGGCTACGTTGGCGACCATCGGTTCCCGCTGTTGAAGGCGCCGGCCGCGAAGCTGCGCGAGCGCGTGCTCGCCGCCGGGGCATCGCGCGTCCTCGCCTTCTTCGACGAGAACTCCGCCGCGGACGATCGGTGGCACACGGGCGACAGCTTCATGCGCGTGAACTACGAGTTCATCCTCGGGCGTCTGCTGGCCGACCCGACGCTCGGGCTAGTGCTCAAGCCGAAGGTCCCGGGGACGCTGAGACGCCGTCTCGGGCCGGTCGCGGAACTCCTCGAAGCCGCGATCGCGACCGGGCGCTGCCTCGTGCTAGAGCGCGGCGCGATGCACGGCTCGTATCCGCCCGCGATCGCCGCTCTCGCGGCGGACATCGCGATACACGGGCACCTGTGTGCCGCTACCGCCGGCTTCGAGGCGGCGCTCGTCGGCGTTCCGACGCTGTTGCTGGATCGCGAGGGATGGCCGGGGAGCCGCCTGCACGCTCTCGACGGCACGGTCGCCTTCCCGGACTGGCCCGAGTTGTGGGCCGCGCTCGAGGAGCACCTTCGCGTCCCAGGCGGGACACCGGGGTTCGGGGACTGGTCGCCGCTGTTGCCCGAGCTCGACCCGTTCCGCGACGGGAGGGCGGCCGAGCGCATGGGCACGTACCTGGCGTGGCTCCTCGACGGATTCCGCGAAGGCATGCCGCGCGAGTCCGTCCTCGAGCGGGCCGCCGAGCGATACGCCGGCGCATGGGGAGCGGACAAGGTGGCGCGGGTAGGCTCGCGCGCATGGGCGCCTTTGACATCGCCTTCCGCGCGCCGGTAGAATGTTCAATAACCGAACAGTCGGGTCGAGATGAGGTGACGCAGGTCGTGGGGCGCGTGTTGCGGGCCGGCATCGTCGGCTACGGATACATGGGTGAGATCCGCCGCGCGGTCGTCGACCGCTCGCCCGACCTCGAGCTCGCCGGGGTCGTCGAGCCGGACGCCGCGGTCCGGGCGCGCGCCGGCGACGTGCCCGCGTTCTCGTCACTCGGCGACCTTCTCGCTTCGGGTGTGGACGCAGTCTTCGTCTGCACGCCGAACCGCTTCTCGCCCGACGCATGCGTCGAGGCCATGGCCGCCGGGGCGCACGTCTTCTGCGAGAAGCCGCCGGGGCGCAGCGTGAGCGACATCGAGCGCATCCGCGAGGCGGAAGCCGCCTCGCCCGGCGTCAAGCTGATGTTCGGCTTCAACCACCGTTTCCACCCCGGCATCATCAAGGCGAAGGTCATCGTCGACTCCGGCCGCATGGGCCGCGTCATCGGGCTGCGCGGCGTCTACGGCAAGTCGGGTGGCGTGGGCTTCAAGGCGTCGTGGCGCAACGACAAGGACGTCTCCGGAGGCGGGATCCTGCTCGACCAGGGGATCCACATGCTCGACCTCTTCCGCTACGTCGGCGGCGACTTCGAGCGCGTGAAGTGCTTCGTCGACAACACGTTCTGGGGCTTCGACATCGAGGACAACGCATACGTCGTCCTCCATTCGGACTCCGGGCGCTCGGCCATGCTGCACTCGTCCGCGACGCTGTGGAAGCACACGTTCCGCCTCGACGTCATACTCGAGGAGGGCTACCTCGTCGTCGACGGCCTGCTCTCGAAGTCGGGAAGCTACGGGCGCGAGCGCATCGTCGTCGGCAAGCGCCAGTTCGAGGACGAGGCCGAGGCGGTCGGCAATCCGGCCGAGGAGGTCACGTACTTCGACCGCGACCAGTCGTGGGACCTCGAGGTCGCGGAGTTCGCGGCGTGCGTGCTCGAGGACCGGCCGGTCGCTGTCAGCTCGTCTCTCGACGCGCTGCGCGTGATGGAGATCGTCGAGGCGGCGTACGCGGACGCGCACGCCGGACCGCGGGAGGCCGCACGATGAAGAACATCGTCATCTTCGACGACTACAGCGAGAAGGACCTCAAGCCGCCCGCGCTCCTGCGCGAGTACGTCGAGCTGACCGAGCGGGACGTGCGGGAGATGCTCGTACCGGCCGCCGCGCTCCGCGTGCCCTGCCCCGCGTGTCTGAGCCCGGACGTCGCCTCCACCTTCGAGAAGTTCGGCCTCACGTACGCGGAGTGCGCCTCGTGCGGCACGCTCTACGTGACGCCGCGCCCGTGCGACTCGGGCCTCGATCGCTACGACCGTGAGTCCTCCGCCCGCCGTTTCTGGCGCGAGGAGCTGGCGCCCGGTTCCGGCGCGGCGCGGCGCGAGAAGATCGTCAAACCTAGAGGCGAGTGGGTCGTCGACTCGACGCGCGAGCATCTGCCCGGCGCGAAGCTGTGCGCCGACATCGGCACCGCGCAGTCGACCTACATCGACGAGATCGCGGCCGAGGGGCTGTTCGACCGCGTCGTCCGCGACGCGCTCTTCGAGCGCGCCGACGTCGTCACGCTCTTCGAGGTCGCCGACCGCACGTCCGACGTCGACGCGCTCTTCGCACGGGCGCGCGCGATGCTGGGCGAGCGCGGGCTCGCCTTCGTCACCGCGATCCTCGTGTCCGGATTCGACCTGCAGATGCTCTGGGACCGCGCCGACAACATCTTCCCGCCCGACCGCCTCAACGTCTTCTCGGTCGACGGTCTGAAGACGCTTACAGCCCGTCACGGGTTCGAGCCCATCGAGTTCTCGACGCCGGGCATCCTCGACGTCGAGATCGTCGCGGCCGCCCTCGAGCGCGACCCCTCGCTGCCCGTTCCGCGCTGGGCCCGCTACCTGCTCTCGCGCGAAGAGCACACGCGCCGCGATTTCCAGCGCTTCCTCCAGTCCGAGCTGCTCAGCAGTTACGGCCGCGTCGTCCTCACCACGGTCTGAAGAAGGAGATGGGCATGTCCTACGCCGACGACTACCTCGAGCAGGCCGCCGAGATCTGCCGGCTTCTCGACCGCGACGCCATCGAGCGCATGATCGCCATCGTGCTCGACGTGCGCGAGCGCGGCGGGCGTCTCTTCCTCCTCGGCGTCGGCGGGAGCGCCGGCTCGTGCTCGCACGCGGTGAACGACTTCCGCAAGCTGGCCGGGATCGAGACGTACACTCCCGTCGACAACGTCTCCGAGCTCACCGCTCGCACCAACGACGAGGGCTGGGAGACGGTCTTCGTCGAGTGGCTGAAGACGAGCCGCCTGCGTGCGGACGACGCGGTGCTCGTCTTCTCCGTCGGCGGGGGAGACGCGAAGCGCGGCATCAGCGCGAACCTCGTGCGCGCGCTCGACCACGCTAAGTGGGTCGGCGCGCGTGTGATCGGCGTCGTCGGGCGCGACGGCGGCCACACCGCGAAGGTGGCGGACGCTTGCGTGATAGTCCCGACGCTCGACCCGGCGACGGTGACCCCGCACGCGGAGGCGTTCGCGGGGGTCGTCTGGCATCTCATCGTCTCCGACCCGAGGGTGATGGCGCACGGCAACAAGTGGGAATCGACCGCGGCCGGCGAGACCGGCGAGTAAGGAGAGAAGGCCATGGCTATCTTCCTCGACACGGGTAACATCGCCGAGATCGAGCAGTTCCACCGCATGGGGATCGTTCGCGGGGTCACGACGAACCCGACGATCCTGCTGAAGTGCGGCGTGACCGGCGGCATGGCCGCCGTGCAAGAGCGCACGGTCGAGATCGCGAAGCTCATCGCGCCCCTGCCGCTGTCGGTGGAGGTCACCACCAACGACCGCGCCGGGATGATCTCGCAGGCGCAGGAGATCGCCGCGCTCGCGCCGAACGTGAACGTGAAGATCACCATCCACGGTCCGAACGGCGAGCTCGACAACCTCGAGGTCGTCCACGAGCTCGAGACGGTCCACGACATCCGCGTGAACGTGACCGCGATGATGAGCGCCCAGCAGTGCTTCCTCGCCGCGCTCGCCGGCGCGACCTATGTCTCCATCTTCGGCGGCCGCGTCGCGAACATGGGTTACGACCCGCGCGAGGAGATCCGCAAGCTCCGCGACCTCATCGACGACTTCGAGCTCGACTCCAGGATCATCGTCGGATCGACGCGCGAGGTGCTCAACATCATCGAGTGGCTGCACGCGGGCGCGCACATCGTCACGGTGGTACCCTCGCTGGTGGAGGGGATGATCGTGCACCCGTACTCGAAGGAGACGGTGCAGATGTTCCTGCGCGACGCCGCGGAATGCGAGAAGCTGCTGTGAGCGGCCAGAGCGACCTCGACTCGCTTAACGCCCGTCGCCGCGCGCTCAAGGCGCGCCTGCGCGGGCGCGAGCGCACGCTCGCTGCGTGGACGTCGCTGGCGCACCCGTCGATCACCGAGATCTTTGCCCGCGCCGGTGTCGACTTCGTCGGTATCGACGTCGAGCACGGGACGATCTCGCACGAGCAGGCGCAGTGCGTGATCGCCGCCGCGCAGGCCGGAGGGACGCTGTGCCTTCCGCGCATCGCCTCTCACAACCCCGAGGCGATGAAGCGCTTCCTCGACTCGGGCGCCGACGGTCTCATCGTGCCGATGGTCGACACTCCCGAGCAGGCCGCGGACCTCGTGGCTTGGTCGACGTACCCGCCGATCGGGCGGCGCAGCTTCGGCGTCTCGCGCGCCCAGGGGTACGGCTTCGATTTCGACGCCTATGCGGCCGCGTGGAACGGCGCGGGGTCGCTTCTGGTTCAGATCGAGTCGGTCACCGGTGTCGCCAACGTAGACGCTATCCTCGCGAACGACGCCGTCGACGGCGCGATGATCGGCCCCTACGACATCTCCGGTTCGCTCGGAGTCCCCGGGCAGCTCGACCACCCGAAGGTGCGCGAGGCCGGCGCCGCGGTGGTCGAGGCGTGCCGGCGCGCCGGCAAGGCGTGCGGCACCCAGATAGTCGACCCCGACGAAGCGTCGGTCGCCGCCGCCTTCGACGAGGGCTACACGTTCGTCGTGCTCTCCTCCGACGTCTTCCTCCTGTGGAAGTGGGCCGAGCGCATGCGCGGCGTCGTCGCCTCCACCCGGGCATGACGCCGAAGGTCGTCATCCTCGATTTCGACGGGACGCTCGTCGACTCGGTGGGCATCAAGGACCGCGCCTTCGCCTCCCTCTACGCGCACCTGCCCGAGTGGCCCGAGATCGAGCGGTACCACCTCGCGAACAACGCGGTGATCCGCTTCGAGAAGTTCCGCCACATCGCAGAGGATATCCTCGGCGAGCCGTACACGCCCGAGACGGAGGAGCGCCTGGCGGCCGAGTTCTCGGCGTGCGTGACCGAGGCGATCGTCGCCTGCCCGTGGGTCGACGGAGCGCTCGAGTTCCTGCGGGAGTGGTCGGCGCGTGTGCCGCTCTACCTCGTCTCCGTGAATCCCGCCGGCGAGCTCGCGCGCATCCTCGAGGCCCGCGAGGCCGCCGGTTTCTTCCGCGAGGTCTACGCGACGCCGTGGGTGAAGACCGACGCGTTCGCCGACATCCTCGCGCGGGAAGGTGTGAGCGCCGCCGACGCGGTCTTCGTCGGCGACACGCCCGAGGACCGCGCGTTCGCCGAGAAGGCGGGCATCCCCTTCGTCGGTCGCGACAGCGGCAAGCCGCTCGGCGAGGGCGTGCCGGTCTTCGCCGACATGCGCGGCGTCTCGGCGTTCCTCGACTCCGGCGGCGCGCCCGCGTCCTGCCCCGCGTGCGGCGAGCCCTGGCGCGAGAGCGGACCGCGTCTGCCGTACCCGGCATCCGGCTCCGAGGACGCGCCCGGTCTGCCTAGCGAGGTCGCGGTCTGCGCGGAGTGCGGCACGGGAGTCGCCGTCCCGCCGATCTCCGACGAGCAGACCGCCGCTCTCTACGGTGAGGGCGGCTACTGGAAGCCGGTCGATGTCGTCGACCTGAGGCCGCACCTGCACCCGGGGCACGTGGCGCTCGCGCGCGCGCGATGGGCGTTCGTAGAGCCGTTCCTCGCCGCGAACGGTCGTGACGGTGCGCGCGTGCTCGACGTGGGAGCCGGACACGGCTTCCTCGGCGTCGCCGCCGCTCAGGGCGCTTCCGTGCGCTGCGTCGAGTACTGGGCCGCCGAGCCCGACTCGGCGATGCTCTCGTCGCTGGAGGCCGCGTGGCCGCGTCTCGCTTCGGCCTGCGCGCTGCGCGGCTGCGCCGACGCCGCCGACGCCGAGGGCGCCTTCGACCTCGTCGTGCTCTCGAACGTCCTCGAGCACGTCGCGCAACCGCTCGCGCTTCTGACGCTCGTCGCTTCGAAGCTCGGCGAAGACGGGCTAGTCCTCATCGACGTCCCGAACGGCGATCACCGCTTCAAGGCGGACGTCTTCCCGCACCTCGTCTTCTTCAGCCGCGAGGGACTCTCGCGGCTTCTCGCGCGCGCCGGTCTGGAAGTGCTCGCGTGCGAGGGGTTCGGGCGGGCGTACGTGAAGTCGCCGATCAACGGCGCGCGGCGCACGCTCAAGGTCCGCGCCGTCGAGCGCCTCTACGGGCTGAGACGCCTGCTGCCCGCCCGCGTGTCGGCGGCATTCTTCGATTCGTACTTCGGCGCTTCGCGCCGCGACGCGGACGGCACCTGGCTGCGCGCGGTGGGAGGCAAGCACCAGGTTGTCGACAATGAGGGGAGTGATCGAGATGGGACCTGAAGACATCACACGGAGGCTGTATGCGACGTACTTCGCGGAGGGGGACCCCTCCGCCAGAGTGACCTCCTCGCACTGGAGTCTCATGCACCAGCGGACTCGTGTCACTCTCGACGAAGGCGAGCGACCTCAGCTGGTCGGTTTCGGCTTTGGGGATGCATGCGACCTCTCACTGGCGTCGCGACTCTTGTCCGCGATGACCATCATGAGTTATCAAGGGGGCTTGCCTGCAGAATATCGCCCGTCTGGTGAGCTCATGAGACAAGCGCGCAGACTCGCCGACCGGATGGGACTCATCTTCTCGTACGACATCTTCCGGCAGGTTTGTGCATTCAGCCTGATACGCTCGCGCGCTCCTTGGCCGTCAGGACCGACGATCGCGCTGAGTATCGGCGATGGCTACGGCTTCCTCTCGGCCCTCATCAAGGAAGTTTGGTCCGATACGACGGTTTGTCTCGTGGACCTAGGCAAAACGTTGCTGTTCCAGGCCCATCATCTTGGTCGGGCGTTCCCAGGTGCCGCACATGTGCTCTTCGGCGACACCGAGGTTGAAGATGTCTCTGGTGTCGATTTCGTCTACTGTCCCGCAGAACGCTTAGCGGATTGGCCGCGGGGGGGGGCATTCAGTTGGTGACGAACATCGCGTCGATGCAGGAAATGGCACCGAAGACGGTGCGGGACTACTTCGATTTCCTGCGTCGCAATGTCGATACTGAGAATCTCTTCTACTGCTGCAATCGCGTTCGCAAGGAGATGCCGGGCGGTGAGGTCTCCGATTTTGCGTCGTACTCTTGGTCGGAGACTGATACCGATCTGATTGATGGTGTCTGCCCCTGGCACCGGTACTATCTAGCTCCACATAATTCAGCGCGAGGGCCGCGTGTCCTCGGGCTTCGGATTCCGTTCGTCAACTACTTCGACGGAGATCACGTCCATCGGCTGACCCGACTTGCGGTTGAGCCCGAACTCGAGGGGTAGTGACTGATCCATGCCTGCGGTGAACGAGTACGTCGGGACGCTGTTCAGCCTCGAAGGCAAGGCCGCGGCCGTCATCGGCGGCGGCGGCCACCTGTGCGGGGAGATGGCGCGCGCCTTCGCGCGGGCCGGAGCGAAGGTCGCGGTGCTGGACAAGGACCCCGCCAAGGCAACGGCGGTCGCCGCGCAGATCGCGGACGCCGGTGGCGAGGCGCTCGCGATCCCCATCGACGTCGTCGACAAGGCGAGTCACGAGTCGGCGCTCGCGAGCGTGCTCGAGGCGTTCGGCCGCGTCGACGTCCTCGTGAACGGCGCGGGCATCAACGCGCCGACGCCGTTCTTCGACATCGAGGTCGACGAGTGGCGCGCGATCGTCGACTCGCACTCCACCGGCACGATGCTGGGGTGCCAGGTCTTCGGGAAGCACATGGTCGAGCGGGGGAGCGGCTCGATCGTCAACATGTCGTCGGCGTCCGCCGGTCCGCCGCTGTCGAAGGCGTTCGCCTACTCGGTCGCGAAGGCCGGGATCCGCAACCTCACGCAGAATCTCGGACGCGAATGGGGCAAGAAGGGCGTGCGGGTGAACGCGCTGCAGCCCGGCTTCTTCCCGACGGAGTGGTCGATGAAGAACTTCATCGACGCCGATCGCGAGGCGGCGATCCTCGGGCACACGCCGATGGGACGCTACGGACGTCCGGAGGAGCTCGTCGGCGCCGTGATATGGCTCGCGAGCGACGCGTCCGCGTTCGTCACCGGCGCCGAGATCACGGTCGACGGCGGCTTCACGTGCATGACGATCTGAAGGGGACGGCGATGACACAGGAGACTCTCTTGCCGCGCACGGTCGTGGTGACCGGCGGCAACCGGGGCATCGGGGCCGGCATCGTCCGCGCGTTCGTGGCGGCGGGCGATCGCGTGCTCGTGGGCGCGCGCACCGACACGCACCTCGAGGAGGACCTCGGCGAAGCCGTGCGGTTCGCGCGGTGCGACGTCCGCTCGGAGGCCGACCTTGCCGCGCTCGCCGACGCCGCGCTCGAGTGGACGGGGCGGCTCGACGTCTGGGTGAACTGCGCGGGCTTCTCCGCCTGGCGCCGGGTCGAGGACGTCGACGAGACGTTCTGGGACGAGATGCTCGACACCAACCTCAAGGGCACTTTCTTTGGGTGCAAGGTCGCCGCCGGGCGTCTCGACGCAGGCGGCGCGATCGTGAACGTCTCGTCCATCGCCGGGCGGCGCGGCAGCGCGAACAACTCCGTCTACTGCGCTAGCAAGTTCGGCGTCACCGGCGTCACCCAGTCGCTCGCCAAGGAACTCGGGCCCGGGGGCGTGCGCGTCAACGCGGTCTGTCCTGTCTACGTGGACACGGACGGGCTCATGGAGGCTCTCGAGGGCCCGCATTCGCCGGCCGGCGGAGGGGACGTCGGCGCCTACCTCGCGGCGTTCGCCGCCGACCAGACCGCCCTCAAGCGTCTCCCGAGCGCGGCCGAAGTGGGCGCCGCGGTCGTCTTCCTCGCATCGCCCGCCGCCTCCGCGATCACCGGACAGTCCCTCCACGTCGACTGCGGAGTGATGCCCGCATGAGCCGTCCGCGCATAGCCGCCGTGATCCCGGCCCGCATGGGGGCCTCGCGCTTCCCGGGCAAGCCGCTCGCGCTCATCGCCGGCCTGCCGATGGTCGAGCACGTGCGCCGTCGCGTCGCGCTCTCTCCCGTCGTCGACGAGGTCGTCGTCGCGACGTGCGACGAGGCGATCGTCGCGGTCGTGTCGGGCTTCGGCGGCCGCGCCGTCATGACCGCCGACACGCACGAGCGCTGCACCGACCGCGTGGAGGAGGCTTCCGCGTCCATCGACGCCGGCGTGATCGTCATCGTCCAGGGAGACGAGCCGCTCTTCGACCCCGGTGTCATCGAGCCGCTCGTCGCGCCCATCCTCGCCGACCCGGCGGTGGCGTGCACGAATCTCGTCTCCGTCATCCACGACGAGGCCGACCTGCTCGACCAGGACATCGTGAAAGCCGTGCTCGACGAGGCCGGCCGGATCATGTACTTCTCCAGGGCGCCCATCCCGTTCATGCGGGTGCGCGCCGGCGCGCCGATGTTCCGCCAGACCGGGATCTCCGCCTTCACGACGGCGTTCCTGCGCGAGTTCTCCGCCCTCGAGCCGACCCCGCTCGAGATCGCCGAGTCCGTCGACTTCCTGCGCATCCTCGAGCACGGCCGCTCGATACGCGCCGTCGTCTTCGACCGCCCCACCCTCGGAGTCGACCGTGAGGACGACATACCGCCGGTCGAGCGAGCCTTGCGTGACGATCCCGAACAGGCAGCCCTATGGGAAAGGATCCGCCCGTGAGCGAGAAGGTACTCATCGCCCTCGGAACGTTCTGCGAGAGCGGCCGCCGTCCCCTCGACGAGCTCGAGGCGAGTGGACGCCCGTTCGTGCTCAACCAGTACAAGCGCCGTCTCGTGCCCGAGGAGATCGTCGAGCTCGGTCGCGACTGCGCGGGGATCGTCGCGGGCGTCGAGCCCTACACCCGCGAGGTCCTCGAGGCGCTTCCCGAGCTTAGAGTCGTGAGCCGGTGCGGCGTCGGCGTCGACAACGTCGACCTCGATGCGGCGCGCGAGCGCGGTGTGGCCGTGCGCAACACGCCCGACGTCGTGGTGCAGCCGGTCGCCGAGATGACGCTCGCCGTCGTTCTCGACCTGATGCGCCGCCTCACCGTGCAGACCGCCGCGATGAAGGCGGGCCGCTGGGAGAAGCACACAGGCAACCTGCTCGCGGGTAAGACCGTGGGCGTCGTCGGTCTCGGTCGCATCGGCCGCCGCGTCGCGGAGCTCTTCGCCGCCGTGGGCGCCGAGGTCGTCGGCGCCGACCCGATGTGCGATGCGGACTGGGCGGGCCGCGTCGGCGTCGGCGTCTGCGACCTCGGGAAGCTTCTCGCCGCGGCCGATGTTGTGAGCGTGCACGTCGCTGCGCCCAAGGACGTGCCGTTCCGGCTCGGCGCCGCCGAGTTCGCGGCTATGAGGCCCGGGGCGTACTTCGTGAACATGGCGCGAGGCGCCTACGTCGACGAGGACGCGCTCTACGACGCGCTCGCGAGCGGGCGAGTCGCCGGAGCGGGTCTCGACGTCTTCTCGGCCGAGCCGTACACGGGGCGCCTCCTCGAGCTCGAGAACGTCGTCTGCACGCCTCACGTCGCGACGCTCACTCACGAGTCGCGGCTCCGCATGGAGGTCGAGGCGGTCCTGAACTGCCTCGACGCCCTCGGCGCCGGGTAGGAGGGGCGACGTGGGAGTCCTTGCGACGATCGCCGACGACGGCTTCGAGGCCGCCGCCGCGCGCTTCGTCGCAGCTGCCGCCCGCGAGCTGCCCGAAGACCTTGCGACGCTCGCCTTCGCATCCCCGCTCGCGGTGCGAAGCCCCGACCTCTCGCTGCTGTGGCACGAGGGTCTTCGCCGTCTCGAACCGCGGCGCGTCACGCGCGCCGTCCTTGCGGCGCAGCTCGTGGAGTCGGCGAAGGGCTTCGTTCGGCTGCTCACCACGCATCGGCGGTTCGCGTGGAAGGCCTACGGCTCGCAATCGGGGAAGCTGCTCGTCGCGACCGCCATCTGCGGTGAGGAGCGCGACGGTGTCTTCGTCACGCCGTACGTCCCGACCGTATCGGACGACGCCGTCTTCGTATTCGGGACCACCGACCGGCTCGCGAGCGGCGCGACTCCCGTGCGCCCGATGGGCTTCGGCGAGAAGCTTCGGATCGCGTCTCGCCTTGCGGCGGCAGGCGCTCGCGCGCTGCGGGAGGCCGGAGGCACGGCGCGCGAACGTGTTTGGCTCCACTCGACGTGGGAAGCGTGGTCCTTCGGCCTCGCATGGCTCCACGACCGCTACCTCGACCGCGCGCTCGACGACCACCTCGATGCACGCACGGCGACCGCGGTGGGCTGCATCCACGAGATGCACCCGTACGCGCGGGTCGTGTGGCGCGTCGCAGCCGCGCGAGGCCTGGAGCGGCGGGCGGTCCAGCACGCCGCGGTGACGGAAGGGAAGCGGTGGTATTTCCCGCAGCGCGAGGAACTCGAGGCGGGTCTCGCCGTCCCCGACGTCCTCTTCGCATTCGACGAGCGCGTGGCGGAGCTTCTGCGTCCCGCCCTGACCGCGACGCGCTTCCCGCCCGGCTGCTCCGGCCGCTACGTGGGGTGGAAGGCGGCCGAACCGCTCGTGGCGCCCGGTCGCTGCGTTCTCGCCGCCGGCGCTCTCGCCCGCTTCGAGAACGACACCCTGTTGGCCGCCGTCGCGCGGTTGGTGCGTGACGGCTCCCGCCTGCCGGTACGGGTGCGTCTCCATCCCTTCGCCGACGTCTCGCGCGCCGACCGCCGTCGGCTCGCGTCGTGGGAGCGCGAGGGGCGCGTCGAGGTCTCGCGCGGCGTGCCCTTGAGCGACGACCTCTCCGATGCGGCAGTCGTTCTCGGTATGGGTACGACCGTGCTCGAGGAAGCACTGCTGCTCGGCAGACCGGTCGTGCAACTCACCGACGAGCGGTATGTTCGGTACGTCGACGTGGAGGGTGTGAGCGGCGCGCTCGTAGTGGATGCGGGATCGTTCGAGGCGGCGGATATCGAGCGTGCCGCCGACCTGGCCGTCGATCCCGCTGCTGTGCGCGCTAGCCTCGGCCTCGACCACCCGGTCGTCGATTACGCGCGGTTGTTCTCGGGCTGAGGCCTACTCCGAAGGTGTCACGAGGACATCACATCGTGAACGGCCTATCATTGTCATTCTGGTCTGACGAAAATGTGGTTGTATACGTTGGAGAATTCGCCTTCATCAGACTCAGGAACATGCTTCCGCTCTTGGAGCCTCAATCCCGAACGTTCAAACAATGCCGTTACTTCTTGGTAGTACTGTCGTCTCTCGGTATGTAGTTCTATGAGAACTGACTTGAGTCGACTATCGGCAAGTGTGCGCCTGGAACCTCTTACGATCTTGTCTTCTATCCCATCGACATCCAGCTTGATGTGATTTGGGAATGGAGGGCCGAATTGTTCAATGAAATCATCTACACCAAAACCCACCATTGCTTGCTTCAATGACGCAGTAAATGGGTTGCCTTGCCAATCAGTCGCCTCGCCGAAGCTGTTCAGTGCTCCACCGAGTTCTGTGTTCGCCATGAAGAAGACATCCAGTTTCGTTGTGTCATTGAAGGCTATGCAGTAGGCAGATACCTTGTTGTCCAGCCTGTTGATCTCAATATTCCTGCTCAGCAAGTAATAGTTACTTGGCGAAGGTTCGAATGACAAGACAGGGTGTCCCAATGTCGCTGCGTACAGAGAATAAGCACCGACATTCGCACCGATGTCCCACAAGACGTCGTCGTCTTTGAACGTGCCTATCCATTCTATCGTCTCGGGTTCTTTCGTAAGAAGGGTTCGCGCACGCCATTCAGGCAACTTCCCAGGACAGAAGAACACTATTTGGCCATGGTCGGTCTTCTGAGTGACATATGGCGACAGATTCTCCGCCAAATACGCGGATATCTGTGTAGCTCTGTTCCCGCCGACGATACTGATAGTTCTCATGAGAAGTCTGCTAGCAACTGTTAGTATTCTCTGCTTAACGCTCACGAATACTCTTTCTCCTTCTCTGTGGGGCAACATCTCTGCCGCCGCAGCATCTGCGCGTCCAATATACCATCATAGTTCTTCCGTTCCTGACCGTCCGCCGTTGCGCGGTCTCGGCGGTCTGAGCGGATCTGCCGACGTCAGTGCGGGCGGTGTACCCTGCGGGCCAGGTTCTGGCCCTGCTCGGTGCCCATCACCGCGGCGGCGACGAGTCTGCCGAACAGCGCGGTTCCGGCTTTCGTGTGGTGGATACCGTCGGTGTAGTACCAGGGCTTCCCGACGTTGCCGTCCGGACGGAACGCGAATGCGTCGTGCGTGTGCGCCACCGACACCCCCTGCCCCTCTTGTGCTCGCACCCAGGCGTTGTACGCGTGTTTGTCGGCGTTGCCGGGGTCCGCGTCCTGGAAGACGCTAGCCGGCGTCGCCTCGCACAGGACGATGCGTATCCCGGCTTTGCGGGCGGCATCGAGCACCGCGCGCACGTTCTCGATGATGGTGTCGGCGTGCTCGCCCCGGATGATCGCCGCGACACCGCACTCGATGATGACGACCTTGGGGTCGAGCACGAGCACGTCGGTCTCGAAACGCTTCCTCAGCTCCGCCGAGGTCATGCCACCGATGCCGCGGTTCATCACGAAGCTCGGCGGGTTCAGCCGCATGCTGGCCTGGTAAGCGATATCGTTCGTGAAGTCCCAGGTGGAGTAGGGCGCCATGTCCTCGATGTGCCCGAAGGTCAGCGAGTCCCCGATGGCCACGATCTTGGGCTCGAAGCACAGAAGGGCCTGGGTGTACGACGCCCCCGGCATCGTGCCCGCCGTGCTGATACGTATCTTCGCGACCTTCCCCGCGAACGGGAGGGCAGGTCCGAGGCGTGCGTAGTCGGCGACGGCGTCCCCGCCAGATGACGCTGCGACGGTCCCATCGGGCAGGACATCGAGGAATACACGGTTCCACTGGTTCGAGTAGTGGCCCTCCTGGGTCGCATCGGTGCCGTTCGTCCCGAATGTGATCATCAGCCTGTCGAGGGTCACGTGCGCGAGCTCGACGTCGTTCTCGTCGAGCAGCGAGAGCCGTGCCGCGCTCATGTCCGGTGCCTGGACGTCCCACTTCACGACGTACCTGCCGGTCGGAGCGTCGAAGGGCACGGTGGCCCAAGACTGGGTCTCGGCGGCCGGCTTCCGGAAACGGATGCGATACCGGATACCCGGTGGCCGGACCAGACTCGAGCGCAACGCGGTCACGTCGCCCGATGTGGACCACCCTTCGGGGATCCTCTCGGACTCCACGTAGTCGAGCAGGTAGATGCCCGGCCCCGTCTGCAGTCGCTCCGACCCGGAGTTCGACCCACGCACCGCGCGCGCGACGGCGATCGCGGCCGGAAGGCCCAGTCGCGCCTGATGTCCGGACGTCGAGAGGGCGCTCAAGACCTGCGTTCCGCAGCTAATTGCCCTTCTGGGCCACGTCCGAGGATAAAAGTGCAGGTCAGGGGTTTGCGACCAGTCGGAAATCGCGAAATGTCATAGATACACGTTTCGTGAATTGCGGGTTGCA